>Ga0326728_10000063_pt1 | contig 417103 bp, 366 predicted proteins | sample MB3enrmetagenome_FD_207602 | JGI IMG/M metagenome (GOLD analysis project Ga0326728, IMG submission 207602) | Lab enriched peat soil microbial communities from McLean, Ithaca, NY, United States - MB31MN | ecosystem: Environmental > Terrestrial > Soil > Wetlands > Peat | place: USA: New York...
GCGCTGGCCGGTGCAAAGGTCCCTGCGGAACAGGCGGCCGTCATTTCGGCGCTTCAAGGCTGGGAAACCATCCTGGTGGTCGAAGACCAGGTGGAAGTTCGTAATTTCGCGGTCGCGGCGCTGCAGGGATACGGGTATCGTGTGATCGAGGCGCCTGGTGCCGTTGAGGCTCTGCGGATCTGCGAACCGGGACGGGAGCGCATCCACTTGGTGTTGACCGACGTGGTGATGCCGCACATGAGCGGCCGAGAATTGGCAGCCAGGCTCGTGGCGATCAGGCCGGAGATCAAGATCCTGTACATGTCCGGATATACCGACAACGTGATCGTGCACCACGGGGTGCTCGACGCAGACGCCAATTTCATTCAGAAGCCGTTCGGCCCGGACGAGTTGGCCAGGAAAGTTCGCGCGGCACTGGGGCAACCGCTGTAGAGATTATTTGTTGGTGCTGGAGGAGGGGGTCGAACCCTCATGGCCAGTGAAGGCCGCGGGATTTTGAGTCCCGTGCGTCTGCCAGTTCCGCCACTCCAGCAACTTATTGAAGCTAAACCACATAGCAGCTAAGCTCCTGCTTTCGCCGTTCGGCATATCGCTGGAGTCTGTTCGCTGCGTCCTGCACATCTGACTCGCTGATGATATTGTACCTGTCGAACACAGCCCGTGTCTTGTGCCCGCTGATGGACATCGATAATCGTGTCTGGAACCAGCGTGGTTATCGCCGGGAAGCTCGTCCGAACAGTGAAAGGGCCGCGGCTGCGCCGACTTGTGGCCGTTACTCAATCCGCGGCTCTAACGATGGCAACGGAATCACCCCCGCAGCTCGGCTGTGTTCCACTCGGAAGAGAATTCTTGCATTGCTTCTTCCTCTTCCATGGGGCGGGAGATGCGGGCGTCGCAGAGTTCGGTTGCCAGGAATGCTGCCATTGCGGCACCGCCGAGCAGCCAGGACAGGGGCATGGGCGCGTGCTCGAATGGTCCAACCAGTTGCGTATTGCCAGCCACCATCGTGGCCACACACCCGAGGGTCAGAACGACACCAATCCCGTTCAAAAGCCGCTGAGCAAACACCGTGAACCTCCGAAAGTCCTATGTAAACTGCCAGTACCAGTTTACATGACTTTTTCACGGTCCATGAAAGAATTTTCACGCGGCGGAAGAAGTTAACAGGGCGAGCCCCAGCCGCGTTCAGGCGCTTTGCTCAATGGCCCAGTGCACCGTCTTTCGAGAAAGGAGCGAACGGCGGCCCTTGCTTGACGGTAATGCTGCCGCAGCCGGTGCGCAGCGTGACGTGGCGTACCGGCGCCGAATCTTCGTAGGCGAAGTGGCTGCCCACCACGAACCGGTAGTGGCCCTTCCCGGCGGCGTCGGAAGACACACTGCCCAAACGTGTCCGCGCGTCCACCTGGAATTGGGCAGTCTCGGGCAGCAGCACGGTCAGGTCACCAGTGCGGCTGCGCACATCCATGTCGCCCGTCACGTCGCTGACCCAGACGTAGCCGGTGTCATGGTGAATCACGAGCCGCGAGTCGCGCGGCACCAGAAGCCGGTATTCGACAGTCACTCCGTGCCTGTTGCTGGGGACGAGTGGACGGGTGAGGACGAAATGCTCCAATGGCTGAATGGGGCGGAAAATGGAACTGCGACGCGGCAGCACGGTCGAGACTGCCAGTTCCTTGTCGGAACGCCGTTCGGTGACGACCTGGATCTGCGAGAAGCGCCGCTCGGCCTCCTGCTTCTCGTCGGGCTCGTAGAACCGGTCCGTCGATTTTGTCACGGTCACCCGGATCTCCGGCTCATCCCAACCCTCCACAGTCAGATAGCCATAGGAATTGGCGATCCGGATGGTGCCTCCAGGCGCGAAGCTCACGCTCTGGGTGGTTGTCGTTTCGAACGCCTGCTTGGGGCCCTTCGGCTGAGGAGCGTCGGCCGCCAACAACGGCAACGCGGTACCCAGCACGCTCAACCCAATGACCGCTGCCAGTTGGCTTTTCAAGTGGTTCACTTCGCACTCCTTTGCGCCCTGGCGGATTTGACCATTCCGAGATACCGCCGCGCCAGTTCCTGAACCTGTTCCTCCTTCATTACGGGGAGAGACTCCGGGTTGATCAGGTCGGCCCCGATGCCCAATGCGGTTGCGCCGGCGAGGATGAAACTGGCCGCAGTTCGCTGATTGACGCCGCCCGTGGCGATCAACGGCACCTGCGGGAAGGGCAGCTTCAAGATTCGGATGTAAGTTGGTCCGCCAAGCGGCCCGCAAGGGAAAACCTTGACAAAGTCCGCGCCAGTCTGCCATGCTGCGATAACCTCGGTGGGTGTCATTGCGCCGGGAAAGACCACCAGGTCATTCTTGAGGGCAAACTCGACAACCTCCGGGACGAGCCCGGTGCTGGTTAGAAACGTAGCGCCGGCGTCCCGGCAGCGCGCCGCGGATTCGACATCCAGGACGGTTCCCGCTCCCACGGCGATGTCGGGCAGCGCCTTGGCAAGGCGCGAAATCACCTCGATGGCGTGTGGCACGGTGAGGGTGATCTCCGCGATGGGGATGCCTGCGCGGTAGACCAGCTCCGCCGCGAGTGTAGCGCGCTCCGGCGCGGACACGCGGATGCCTGGGATAATGCCGATTTCTTCAATGCGGGCGCGAACTTCTGCTTTAGTCATTACAAGCTCCTGCTGCCGACCGCCTGGCGAAGTTGCTCGACCGCGGCTAGGTATGCTGCCACGGCCTGGCGGTAGGCGAGTTGGGTCGCGCGATAACTCCGTTCGGCGTCGAGAAAATCGAGCAAAGCGATGGCGCCGCGGCGGTAGGCGTATTCGCTGATGTCGCGGCTTTTCTGCGCCGCTTCGAGATAGGTGGTTCGATAGATGCGGGCGATATTGCCGTTTTCGAGCATGGCCTCGTAAGCGTCCTTGACGTCCGTCAGCACCTGGCCGGCCGCGGCTTTCTGCTGCTCTTCCGCTTGCCGGATGGCAATCCGCGTCTGGGCGATGTTGCCCTGGTTCCGGTCGAAAATGGCGAGCGGAATGCTAAACGACCAGGTAAAAGCGTTAATCCCGTTGACGTGTGAGTAATTGGTCGAAATAGTCGGATCCTGTTTCCCGTTTGCCTTGGCGAGCGCGTACTGGCTGTTGGCGGCATTCACGCCCAATACGGCGGCGCGCAGGTCGGGACGGTTCTGCAAGGCCTTCTCCTGTAACTCCGGCAGACCGGCCACCAGCGGCTTATACTCGAAATCGCCGGTCACATCGTACTCGGCGGGCACGGATTCGTAGCCCAGTTGCTGCCGCAGATCCGACAGCGCTTGAGCCCGGTTGACTATCGCCTGTTGGACGTCGGTTTCAAACTGCACCAACTGCAGTTTCATCTTCAGGTAGTCGTTTTCACTCATGCTGCCGTCTTTGAACTGGAATTCGCTGATTTCGACGGTTTGTTGAAAGCTCTTCAAGTCGCGCTGCGCCAGTTCGAGCGTGGATTCGGCAAGCTGCGCGTTGATGAAGAGAGTGCCAACCTGAAAAGCGAGGCCACGCTCGTTGTCGAACACCTGGGCGCGCGAGACTGCCGTCGTGGCTCTGGCTGCCTCGAGCCTGCGCTGGCGTTTCTTGCCGCGTTCGATCAGATAACTCAGCCCTATGTCGCCTTCGGTCGAGCCCTGTAAGTACTCCGCGATCGATTCGCCGGGCGGCTTGGAAATCGGCAAATACTCCCAGTCGGTGAAAAGTGTCGGGTTTGGACGCAAGTTAGCCGTAATTTCCGCGGCTTGATTCTGTTGAATCGTGGTTCGCGCGGCCTGCAGGGTGTGATTGTGTTTCAACGCCAAATCGATGGCCTGGTCGAGCGTAATCTTAACCGGTCCCTGTGCGAACACCGGGTGGAGCGCCAGGCATCCCAGCGCGACGGTGGCTGCCCGGATGGATCGGCTCGTCCTCATCGGTAAAATCTCTCGCTCGGTTTTCATTGGCCCTCGAAAGAACCTTCCGGTTCTGGAAGTTGATCGCCGTCTCGCGCGATCCAGACATAGAATGTAGGCAACAAGACGATGCTCAGCAGCAGGTCGGAGATCAGGCCGCCCACAATGACGATCGCGAACGGACGCTGCGAGTCGGAGCCGATATCGTGCGACAGTGCGGCAGGCAGCAAGCCCAGTGTGGCCACCAGCATCGTCATCATGATGGGACGCAGCCGCATGACCGCGCCATCGACGGCGGCATCCTCAATCGAGTGGCCCCTGGCCCGGAGCTGGTTGATGTACTCCAGCATGATGACGCCGGTCTGCACCGACACGCCAAAGAGTGCCAGCATACCGACGCCCGAGGAGACGCTCAAGTAAGTGCCCGTAACCAGAAGGGCCAAGAGTCCGCCAATCCGCGCCATACCCACGTTGAGCAGAATAAGCAGCGCCCATTTGTAGGAACGGAACATGGTGTACAGAATGATGAAGATGACGAGGATGGTGAGCGGTACGATTACGGCCAGCCGGGCTTCGGCTCGTTTCTCGCTTTCGTATTCGCCCGACCAGCCGATGGTATAGCCCGGCGGCATCTTCACGTTCTGATGGATTTTGTGAATGGCTTCTTCGACCGTGGTTCCCAGGTCCCGGCCTCTCACATTGAACGTAACTGCCACGTAGCGAGTATTTCCTTCGCGGTAAATGTCGTACGCCCCGTCTTTGACCTCAACCTTAGTCAACTGCGCGAGAGAGACGCGTTCTCCCGACGGCGACAACAGGCGAATCTTGGCAATAGCCTGCTGTGTGTTCCGATAAGGCTCCTGGTAGCGCACCACGACGTCATAACGCTGCTCGCCGATCAGGACCTGACTGACCGCGTTACCGCCGATGGCGGTCTGCACGCCATCCTGCACGTCCGCCACGTTGATGCCAAACCGGGCCGCCTCCTTGCGATCTACGGTCAAGTCCAGATTCGGTTGGCCGAAATCGCGCAGCAGTTTGACATCGTGCATGCCGGGGATCGTTGACATGAGCGTAGTGACTTCCTCGCCCTTCTGCTCGAGCAACTTCAAGTCGTCTCCGAAGATCTTGAGCGCCAGCGAGCCCTTGGTGCCGGTCATCGTCTCACCGACGTTGTCTTCGATGGGCTGCGAGAAGTTCCAGATCGCGCCTGGGTACTTCTCCAGCGCCTTGTTCATGGCGGCGATCAGTTCTTCTTTGTTCTTGTGAAATACCGGGCGCCACTGGTCATGCGGTTTTAGATCGACGAAATATTCGGTGTTGCTGAAGCCGCCGGTGTCAGTGCCGTCGTCAGGGCGGCCGGTTTGCGAAACGACGGTCGTGACTTCGGGGAACGATGCAAAGACGTAGCGGCAGTTGGTGGTGAATTTCTCGCCTTCTGAAAGACTCGTGCTGTTTGCGAGCGTGCCACGCGCCCATATGGCGCCTTCATCCAGATGCGGCAGGAACTCGGCACCGATGACTCCGCCGAACCCCAGATAGAGTGTTCCGGCGAGGGAGACGGCGGCTACACCGGCGACCACCCAGCGATGGCGGACGGCCCAGCGCAACCGCTTGCGGTACTGCCCGGTCAGAGAATCCATTACCAGGTTCCGCCGTTCTTGAACTCCTTTGCGGAAAAAGATGCTTGCCAGGACTGGAGCGATCAGAATGGAAAAGGTCATAGCCCCGAGAAGGGCAAAAGCCACCGTCCAGGCCATGGGCCGGAACAGCCGGCCTTCCACGCGTTGCAGCGTGAAGATCGGCAGATAGGCCGTGATGATGATGGCGATAGCGTAAAAGACCGGGCGCTGCACCTCGTGGCAGGCCTCGCGGATCATATCGCCGCTCGTCTTCGGGGCGCCGGCCAGCGTCTGGTGGCGTGCGCGCGTGAGGTGGCGGATGATGTTCTCAACCATGACCACAGCCCCATCCACAACCATGCCGAAATCCAGCGCGCCCAGCGAGAGAAGGTTGGCGGGAATGTGGCTTAGGTCCAGCCAGATCGACGCAAACAACAGTGAAAACGGAATGGTAAGAGCGACGATCAATGCGGCTCGGGCATTCAGGAGAAACAAGAGCAGAATGATGCTGACCAGGATCATACCTTCGACCAGGTTGTGCATCACGGTGTGCAAAGTGAAGCGAAGGAGGTCGCTGCGGTCGAGCATTGGCACGACTTTGACGCCGGGCGGCAGGATGCCGTTATTCAACTGGTCCACCTTTTTGTGAATGGCGTCGAGCGTCGGTTGCTCTTCCGCGCCCTTGCGCAACAACACGCCGCCCTGGATGACGTCGGCCTCGTCGACGATTCGCCCGTCCTCCATGTGGTTGGCTCGGGCCATGTGACCGAGCCGGATCTTGGGGCCCTGCACCACGTACCCGATATCTTTGACCCGCAGAGCCGTGCCGGTTTGAGTCTTCAGAACAGTCTGCTCGATGTCGCGCACGCTGCTGAACAATCCAAGCGCGCGAACGTTCATCTGCTGCATGCCTTCTTCGACAAAGCTGCCGCCGGCGTTGATGTTGTTGTTGGCCAGTTGCTGCTCCACCTGGCCAATGCTTAGCCCGTAGGACACCAGCTTGCTCGGATCCACGCGCACCTGGTACTCGCGCACGGTGCCGCCGAAATCCGATACGTCCACGACATTGGGAACGGACTTGAACTGCTTCAGAAGCACCCAGTCTTCCAGAGAACGCAACTCCATCAGGTCGTAGCGCGGGTTGGTGCTGCGGATCGTGTACCAGTAGATCTGCCCGGTCGTGCTCCAGTCCGTGCCGATCTGCGGCTGCAGATTCTGACCATTGGGAAGATTTACCTGCGTAAGCCGCTCCAGCACCTTTTGGCGGTTCCAGTCGTTGACGGAACTGTCATCGAAGATCATGATCACGAACGACAGCCCGAAGATGGACTCAGACCGCAGGTAGGTCATGTGCGGCATGCCGGCCATCTGGATTTCGATGGGGATCGTCACCTGCTGTTCCACCTCTTCGGCGGAACGGCCCGGCCATTGCGTGATCACCGTCACGTAGTTGTCCGCGATATCGGGGTATGCTTCCACGGGCAGATTGTGGAACGAAATCACACCCCATCCCGCCAAAAGTGCGCCGATCGCTAGCACTACGAACTTGTTGTTCAGCGCGAAATCTACAAGAGCGCGTATCATTTCCTAGTCCTGTTCAATGGCTGCCGCTGTTACTCTGGCTGAAATCCAGGCTCGGTTACTGACCGAGCACGTGGTCGAGAACCAAAGCGTTCGTGACCACCTGCTGGCCCGGCTGCACGCCCGACTTGACTTCCTGCAAGTCTGTGTGATCCTGCACGACGTCGCCAGCAACCACTTCCACGCGGCGGAACTTGTTATCCGGTGCCGGAACGAACACAAAGTCGCGGTCGTGCATGCGAAGGATGGCGGATGCCGGAACAATAGTGTGCATTTCGGTGGTCTGACCGTGGAAGGTCGCCCTGGCGAACATTCCCAACCGCATGATTCCCGGATTCGGCACCTCAATGCGAACCTTGGCCGTTCGGATGTTCGGATCGAGGATGGCTCCGACGTTACTCACCCTGCCTTTGACGATGCGATCCGGATATGCATTCAGGGTGATATCCGCGGTGTCACCGAGCTGGACATCCGCCACGTCGTTTTCATACACATCGCAGACTATCCATACCGAAGCCAGATTCGAGATGGTGAATGGGTACGGCGTATTATAAGCCTGCACCAGCGATCCGACGGTGACTTGCTGGTCGGTGATGATTCCCGACACCGGCGCAACGATATCGACGGTGACATGCATTTTGTCGGGATCGTTCCCCAGCAGGCGAAGGTGCTCGGCAGCCGTGTCCATGGCCACTTTGGCCTTTTCTTCGGCGTCCTGCGCCACTTGCAGGTCGTTCAGCGCGATGGCGCCGTGCTCGTACAAATCCTTGGCGCGGTCGTATTGCGCCCGGGCGAGCGCCTCGTCGGAAACCGCCATCTTGTAGGTGGCATAGCCGCCTGACACGTCATCGCTTCGCACCGTCAGCAGCAACTGGCCTTTTTGCACCGTGTCGCCCAGGCGCGCGAGGACGGCCATGACGCGGCCGGAAGCCAGAGAAACAACCGGAACATTTCGCGAAATGTCCGGAGCGACAGCGCCCGTAACAGTGAGCTCGGAGGTAGCCCGATGCTCACTGGCCGCGGCCAAAGGAAACTGCTCGGGATGAGCGACGGAAAATAGAGCGGCGTCCGGAAACGGAACCACCTTCGCGGCCGGAGGGGCGCCGCCGCCATCCGGAGTGCTGCCCTTGACGGTGCCGCAACCTTCCAGCAGCAGTAATGTGGGTATCGATACCCCAAGCACAACAACCGTGAGAGCCTTGCGTTTCATACCAGACCTCCCTCTTCCGCTGGCGAGCCGCCATGCCGGGACATAACCGGCGTGCGTACAATCCACGAGTCAAGAATATGCTGATGGACATAAGGAAGGCATGAGGACGAACATTAAAATCCAAATACCCGCCATACAAACAATTAATTGCGTTTCTAGTGACACGAATCGGAAATCCGTTTACAAAGTCGGCCACCGCTCCCTGACGGTCGCGGCTCTGAAACTACGCTGCTACCGAGCCGCGACCATTAGGGAGCAATTTGAACTTATTCGACGAACTTACAACCCAAGGACACTAGTGACGCGACTGACAGCGCAGTTAGAGAGAGATCTATAAAGATTCTATGAAGAACGGTGGCTAAGATGTCTCGCGAAAACGATACCCGAAATATGGTTCGGTAAGCAGATATTCCGGAGATGCCGGATCATCTTCCATTTTCTTGCGCAGTTGATGTACGAAAGTCCGCAGGTACTCGAGCTCCTGACCGTATTCGGCGCCCCAGACAGCTCTCAGCAGTTTGGCGTGCGCCAGGGGAACACCGGGACGATGCATGAGGTACTGCAGCAGGTCGAACTCCTTCGGCGTCAGGCGCAGGAAGGTGCCGGCCTTTCGCACCGTGCGGCGGCCAGGGTCCAGTTCGATATCGCCGATGGTGATGGGCGCGCATGGATCCGGTTCCGCGACCGTGGAACGGCGAACAGCCGAACGCAGGCGGGCAGCCAGTTCGGGAATGGAGAAGGGCTTCGTGATGTAATCGTCGGCCCCGGCGTCGAGCGCCTCGATCTTGTCCGTTTCGCGATCCCGTACCGTGAGCATCAGAATCTGCAGCCGCGGATCTCTGCGCCGCATCTCGCGGCAGGTCGCGATTCCCCCCGCGCCGGGCATGTTGACGTCCAGGAGAACCGCTTGAAACCGTCGCGCCTGGACCTCACTGAGAGCCTGCTCCCCACTTGACGATTCCGCAACTTCAAAGCCGAGCGCGTCCAGAGTCCGCCGGAGCACGCGGCGAAGGTCCGGATCGTCGTCGGTCACGAGGATGTTCCCATTTGCAACGGACATGATATTAGCTCGCTTTCGCATGCGCTGCCGGAAGTGCCAGCGAGAACGACGTGCCATAACCCGGCTCGCCCTCCGCCCAAGCGCTTCCGCGGTGCGCCTCCATGATCTTCTTGACTATTGACAGCCCGAGTCCCGTGCCGGCGGGAAGATGCTGCGCCTCGGGCGCCCGGTAGAAGCGGTCGAACACACGTTCGCGCTCGGCAGGGCTGATCACGATCCCCTTGCTCCTCACCGTGAGAACCACTTCGGAAGTTCTCGACACAATTCGGACGTCGACTGGTGAGCCCGGCTCGGAATACTTGACGGCATTGTCGACGAACTGCGCAATGGCCGTCAGAATCAGTTGCGGGTCCGCCAAAACCGGTGTTTCCTGTTCCAAACCGGAAATGCGAAACCGTTCGCGCTCCGACAGCGGCTCCACCCTGTTCATCGCGACGCGAGCGAGGCGTGACAGAAGAGTTGACTCCTGCCGTGGCTTGCATTCGCTGCTGTCGAGCATCGCGGACCGGAGCAGGCGCGAGGCGAGCTGATCCAGCTTGTTCGCCTGCTGGTCTATGGTCGCCACCAACTCGGTTTGCAACTCCGACAAACCGCCGAGCGCCAGCAGGCCGGAACTCGCCGTCCGCGCCACCGCCAAAGGCGTCTTGAACTCATGCGCCAAGGCGTCGAGGACAGCGGTACGCAGTTGCTCGGTTTGCCGCGCCGCTTGCGACCGGAACTCCCGCTGTTGCGTCCTGGCGCGCTCGATTGCGATCCCGGCCAGCGAGGCCAGCGCCGTCGCCGCCAGCTTCGTCATAGCGGTACCGATCAAACCCATTCCCCCGACGGGCCTCACGCCAAAGCGGATCACGCAGAACCAGCTCTTGGTTTCAGGGCTGTAGATGTTGGCATCTTGAAAATACGCGTCGCGGGTGTTCTGCCCAGCCGCGGGAGGGCTCTGGCCGGATTGGTACGTCGCGGCCGATGGAGCGTCGAATAGCAGCACTGCTTGCAGGTTGAAGATGTCGCGAATCAGGGCTGGGATCCTGTTTCCCGGCTCCTGAGAGGTGTCCATCAACAGGATTCGCCGAGACGTCTCATAAAGGCGTTCCATATCGCGCCGGTCCGCAATAGCCTCCTGTGCCCTAAGCTGGGCGCGCTGTGAAAGCCGGCTGATTACGACGGCGGTGAACTCAAAGGCGCCCAGCGCCACCCAATTAGCCGGGCTGTTGGCGAAGCTGAAGATCGGGGGAACGAAGAAGTAATTCAGGCAGGTCGCCGCGACGACCGAAACCAGCGTCGCCTGCAGAAAGCTGCCGTGACGCGCGGTTAACACTACCAGGGCAAGGTATAGAAATCCTGTAAACGCGAAAGACTGCCCGAGGCGGAACGACGCCCACGTGCACAGGCCAACGCCGGCCAGCGCCAAGCAGCACGGCAGAGCCGCCGCCATGTTGTTCCCAAGCGTGCGAACCGCCGCTCGACCCGCCGCCAACGCGCTGTGCGCGGACGGCCATCGCAGCGGGCGGAAGGCATCCAGCGGGCGGTCGGTTGTCACAAACTGCAAAGACATCGTGCAAATCAAGGTCGGAAGCTCGATATCACAGTTCCAGCTTCCCCATGAACTCCATCTCAGCTAAGTCAAACGTTTGAGAGACTACGATTCGCCCAATCTGGGCCTCGAACTGAACCTGCTTGTCCTTCCTTGTGATCTCCGCGGACAAGGGAAAGACGTAGACCACAACTATGCCGCTGTCCGGTTGAAACACCTCCACGCTCACCGGCTTCACGTCTTTCTTTGAATCGCGCTTCAGCACGGCCAGTCCCTTCAGGGACTTACCTAACTCGGTCGGATCACCTTTGAATCCGCCGCCGGGGATGCCATAAACCGCGATCCGATAGCCATCGGCCGCCACCACCGGCAACTCGGGCTCGCGCGCCTGCAACGCGGCCAGCCGAACCGGCAACGCGGTTTCCCACCGCAACCGCAGTGTAATCGGATGCGCAAGCGAACGGTAGCTGCGGTCATCGCCTCCGGGGCCGGTGAAGACATTCCAGGAGACTGTTGGCCCGCTACCCTTCGGATCCACACCTTCATTGCCGACGCCGCGCGGCTGCCCCATCTGTCCGCCGTCCCTCAGTTGATCCTCGGTCAGCCGGCGCGTAATGGTCGCGGTAACCTCCCTCGCCCAAGGGGACGCAACGAGAATCTGCCTGGCGTCCGCATCCGACCATTGCGAAGCCGGTTTGCTTTTCCATGCCGGCTCCTGGGCCGCGAGGCCCGCCGCCAGCCCGATGCATAGGACCGAATGAAGCCGAAAAGTACCCATCCATCGCTCCGCGAACGCAACAAAACAGCGGCTGAACCTTCGTCCCGCCGCTGAGCGTGTTTTCATCTCACCACTCACGGTGCTAGAACTTCACCATCACGCCAACAGAGACTTTCGCCTCACTGCGGCGCAAATCGGGGAACCACACGCCGCCGGCGCTCGCGCAATTCGTGGTTGCGGTGGGTAGGTCTGTCGCTCCGGAAGGCGCGCCACTCATACAGGAGTACTGATTGGGAGCGCCATTCGATCCGCCGATCGGGAAACCGGGGGGCGTGACACCACCGCGTCCCGCGAAGTACGGAATATCCGAGTGGCGATAACCAACCTCCCCCCACCAGGTGATGTATTCTCTCGGCATGTACTGCAGGGTAACCGTGCTATCCCACATGTGGGCCCGCTGGCCCGGGTTTTCGGTGAAATACGGAGAACCAGTGACAGCATCGGCCCCGTTGATGGGCGGCAACAGTGTCAGGTAGCGCCCGAAGTTACTCATATCGCCGCCGCCGAGCGTCAGGCCGAGCAGGTCCTTGTGGAACCAGAATCGGTGGTAGACCATCCATCCCACGAACGAGTCTTTGTTCTTGCTGGCAGCGCCCGTGCATTGGATTCCGCCGCCGTACTGGCAGCCGGCGTCGAAAGTGATGGTGAAGGCCATCTTGTCAAGGCCCGCCTTCTGCGGCTTGTTGTAATAGCGAACCTCGATGCTGTCGTCGGTGTGGATTCGTTCCGTATGGGGAAGTCCCAGGTTATCCTGCCCGTAGCCATACTGATTGGCGACCAGCTTGAACCACTCCGTTGGCTGCCAGAGAAGCTGCCCGCCAAGGCCGGGGTGGCCGTTGTACTTGCCATAAGACTGCCAGCCGTTGATGAACCAAGGCTCGATCTTCAACTTGTTGGTCGGGTACCACTGGACGCGCACGCCGTTGAAAAACCAGGGCGTATTCGACGAGACATACGACGGCTGGTAAGTCCAGTTATCGAAGTTGTAGTAGCTGAACAGCCCGATATAGGATACGAAAATGCCCGCGTCCACGTTCAACCCATGATTCACGTTGAAGTGATAGCCGCCGTATGCTTCCGACGTGTACTTATAAGCGCCCCGCAGGTCCCACTGACCGACGCCATAACTGGCATCGTTGCGGGGTGTCGTCGTCGCGAACATGCCGAACATGAACAGAACCCGCCCACGAACGTTTTGCCAGTGGAAGTCGCCGCCAACACTCGCCTGTTCGATCTGGACCTCGCCGGATCGGAAGGATTCCGTTGCGCCGACGATCGTGTGATCGATAGGCTGATTGAAGTCCTCCATGTAGTTCGTGTCGAAGCGGATTTCCGGAGTGAAGAACTTCGTGTCGAGCACGGTGTCCTTGTTACGCGAGGTTGCGTTCATCCAGGTGAAGTCCGCAAAGGCAAACGGAGTGAAGTTGTCGACCGCTGGACCTGGCTCCGGAGGCTGAAGAGCATCCGGTACACTGGGCGCGGCGGGCGCCGGAGCTGCGGCTGGCGCGGCCGCCGGTGCCGGAGGCGCAGGTGGAGTTGCCGCCGGTTTGTCCTGCGGTGCAGGGAGCGCGGCTCCGACGTCGGGAATAGGCGAAGCAGCGGTTGGCTGGCCGAGCGCGGCAACAGCCGGAGGTCTCAAGGACGCGACAAGCGCCAGTGGCGGCGCGGAAGACGGCGTTTGGCCAGCTTGCGCGGGCGCGGGTCTTGGCTTGAGCAGCCGCGCCCACACGCCCTGGCCGGAAGACGTTTTCGCCGCCGGCTGTGGCGCGGTTGACTCAGCGGCAGTTACCGCCGGCTGTGGAGAGTTATAGGGCGACATTGTGAAGTCAGTGCGTCTCGCTCGCCCGTTTTCAACCTGAACGTTGGCGACTATGGTGTCGGCATATCCGTCGGCCTGTAAGGTCGCAGTATACTCACCCGGAACAACATTCGGAATGGAGTAGATTCCGTCGTTGCCTGAGATCGTCGTCCATATGCCTTTGCCGTCGGCGCGAACCACGGTGACCAGGGCTCCCGCTACCGGGACTCTCTCGGAATTGCGGACAATGCCGGCAATCGCTCCGTACAGCGGTGGCGTCTTCGCGGACGCCGTGGCCTCACCGGGATCTGCAACGGAACTGCCCTGCATATGCTGCCCATAAGCGGGCGTGCCGGGCAGCGCAGCCCCAACTACCAAAGCGACAATCGCCAACGAAGCAGCCGTCATTTTAGGTTTTTGGATCATAGCGTTCTCTATTTTTCGAATTGTCGCGAATGGGCTATGAAAAATGCATGAATAGACCGATCAGGAATTTCTATCATCCGCATAACTGGCGCTTCTAGATTTCCGCAATATGTTCGCCCATCGCGGCCGCCGGATTGAACTGGGCCAATACCTGCCCTTACAGCCGTCAACACTCACTCGCCATCGCCGGGTGCGCCAGCCAGGCCGCGAGCCGTCACAGCCCGCTCCGCATGGTATGTCCTTACCTGATTGTGATCAGAACCCGTGAAAAAGGCATGAATGCCGATTCTCTCGATCCGTGGCCGCACTTGGCACTACCCGGCAGCGGGCGCCCGTAAGGACTCCGTTTCTCCCGCCGCTGCGGTTTGCGTTCCTCCCCGGAAGCAGTACCCTACCCACGGCACCGTGAGAAGGTAACGAGGGTCTAAGGGATCGTCCTCGATCTTGTGGCGCAGCCGCTTGATGTAAGTGCGGAGATATTCCAGTTCCGATCCGTACTCGGGCCCCCACACAGCCCGCAGCAGCTTCCGGTGCCTCACGGGGGTTTCACTGTGCTCTACCAGGCAAGCCAACAGGTCGAACTCCCTCGGTGAGAGGCGTACCTCACGGCCGGCCTTTCTCACGCTGCGTCTTTCGCAGTCAAGCTCCAGTTCTCCGGCCGGCACTGTCACGGCGTCCTGGCGCCGCAGTAACCTGCGACTCAGCGCCCGAAGACGGGCCACCAGTTCGCGTGTACTGACCGGCTTGGTCACGCAGTCGTCGGCCCCAAATTCCAAGGCCCGAACCGTGCAGTCTTCGGAATCGTCTGCCATCAATATGACGATTCCGGCCCGTGCCGTCGCGTCCCGCAATTGTTTGCACACCCCCAGCCCATCCGGCGCTAGCATCTCGCTGTCCACGAGGATCAGATCCGCGGGTCTTCGCTCCGTGGTCCGCACTGCTTCGTCCGCGCTGGCGGCTTCGTGGATATGGTAGCCGTGCGCTGCGAGTGACTTACCTAATGTTCGGCGGCGCCAGCCATCGGCGTCGGCGATGAGGACAGTAACAGGTCTGGCGCCCATGTCGCAACGACTCCTTTGTATCGAACAAGTGGAACGGGTGCGCGACGAGGACGCAGTCTGACCGGCTCGAACGAGGAATTACCAGCTAGCTTTCATTTTTCATGAACAGCATGAAAAAGGCATAAACAAGCGAGCGATGAAAAAGACATGAAAACCACGGGCTGACGACTTCTCCCGCACGGTGATGTTTCGCACGGCCGCGCGGATACCCAGTAGAGGCGGCGCCCTGTTACGCCGGGCAGGCGTGAGTTGGAACGTTCCATGCGGCCGTGAAGATGTTAGTAATCAGAGCTCGAGCTTGCCCTGGTACATCATGTCGTCCACGTAGAAGGACTGGGCAAACTGAAGCCGGCCGATCTGCGCGTCAAACTCGACCCGCCTGTCCTGCCGGGCGATTTCCTTCGACCGGGGAAACAGGTACACAATCACCGGCCCATCCTCACGCTGTAACACATCCACACTGGAGGGTTTGAGATCCTTCTTCCCTTCCCGCTTGATGGAGGCTTGGCTCTTGAATTGTCTGGCGAGATCGTCCGCGCTGCCGTTGGCCATCCGGCTGGGGACGCCATACACGGCGATGGCGTAGTGGTCTTCATCCACGCTGGGCGCGTTCGTCTCGCGCGCCTTCAATTCCGCTTCCCGAATCGGCAGCGCGCTTTCCCAACGGAGATGAAGCGTCGGAGGCTCGCTCGTATCCGTACTCGTTCCATCCGTGGTCCCGCCGCCCTGTCCGCCGCCTGGATAGCCGCCACCGTGCCGGCCCATTCCGCCGCCCGTGCCAGGCAGGCCGATTCCGATCCCGCCGAGTCCGATGCCGCCACCCCGGCCCATACCGCCGCCGGACCGGCGCTGGCTGGCCCCTGGCTTGATGTCGGGCTTCACGGTCTTACTCCAAGGCGAGTCGTTCAATACCTGCTTGACATCGTCATCGTTCCAATCGGCGGCCTGTTTGGCCTTCCACGGTTGGTCCTCGCCCGCCACCAAAGCAACGGAGGTCATTAATAAGAACACGTGCCACGTACGCAACATTCGTCTCTTTCTTTGGGCCTGTTATATAAACGCGGCCGGCCGCGCTTACGTTTCCCGACCGCCACCGCGGCCGGAAAGCACTATGCTGGTGCTATGTCAAACATTTTCCGCGATAACCTCCTGCGGGACCAGGTCGCATTTGTCACCGGCGGCGGCAGTGGAATCGGGCGGCGTATCGCCGAACGGTTCGCGGAACACGGAGCTAAGGTCGTGCTCGTAGGCCGCAAGCCGCAAAAACTGGCGGATACCGCCGCGGCTATCTGCGTGGCCGGCGGGGTTGCGGCAGTCGAGCCGCTCGATGTGCGCGAGTATGAAGATCTAGCAGCCGCGCTGAAACGCTCTTACGACCGCTTTGGAGACATCGGCATTCTGGTATGTGCCGCGGCGGGCAATTTTCCAGCGCCCGTCACGGGCATGTCCGACCATGGCTTCAAGGCCGTGATCGATATCGACCTGCTGGGCACCTTCAACACGTGCCGCGCCGCGTACCCGCATTTGCGGAAACCCGGCGCGTCCATCCTGGCCATCTCCGCCAACCATGCCACCATGCCCATCGCATTTCAATCCCATGTCTGCGCGGCCAAAGCCGGCGTGGAGCTTCTCACCAAGACGCTGGCGCTCGAATGGGGACCGGCCGGCATCCGGGCCAACTGCATCACACCCGGACCCACCGACGATACGGAAGGGATGAGCCGGCTCGCTCCCACCCTCGAAGCCCGCCGCGCCGTCGAACGCAACGTCCCTCTAGGGCGATTGGGTACCAAAGACGAGCTTGCGGATCTGGCCTTGTTTCTCTGTTCGGAAGCAGCAGCCTATATCACTGGCGCGGTTTATCTGTGCGATGGCGGCACGTCTCTTGGCCGCGCGGGATTTCTTCCCGCTCCCCCCAGGTAGCAGCCGCGCGGTTCCTCCCGCCTCGCCGTATACTGAGTGTTTCATGCCGATCCTCCAGACGGCGATTCTTCTTGTCTTGCTACCGGTATGTTGCTTCGCGCCCGGATTCTTCCTGGTCCGCAAGCTGCGCTGGAGCGCGCTCGAAAAACTCTGCGGCGGCGTGGGGCTGTCCCTGATTCTGCTATACCTCGCCGCTTGGGCCATTTACTGTTTCAGTCCGCGCGGCGCCGCCATGCCGGTTCATGTTCTTCCCTATGCGCTGGTGTCGCTGGTTTCGATAGCGCTGGGGGCCGCGGCGTGGAAGGATTTTGCCCTCCTGGTCCGCAATCGCGCGGCCCGCCGCGCTCTCTACGGCTACGGCTTCCTGCTCGTCTGGACGTTCACGCTGCTGGCCATGATCCGCGTCTATTCCGGTGCGGGCTGGTTCGGCGATTGGCTGGAACATTTTCATCGCAGTTTGTTCTTTCTCTATCATTACCCGGCCAACACTCCCATCCTCCCCGATTACCCGGTCCCTTCCCGCCCGCCCATGATGAATGTGCTGGCGGCCTTCTTCATGGCGCAGACAAAGGAAAGCTTCGCGCTCTTCCAACTGGTCTTTGCCTTTGTCAACCTGCTGCTTTTTCTGCCGTGCTGCCTGATCATGCCCGCTCTGGGAACTCCCGGCAAGCGGCGCACCCTGCTGCTGCTGGCGCTTTTCGCCACCAGCCCGGTGATCATGGAGAACTCCACCTATTCATGGACGAAAGCCTGCGCGGCGTTCTATGTGATCCTGGCGTTCTGGTTCTACCTGGCCGGCTGGCGCAAGCAGGATCGTGTGCGCACCCTCGCGGCTTTCGTAGCGCTCGCGGCCGGCTTGCTGGTGCACTATTCCGCCGGTCCATATGTAGTTTTCCTCGCGGCGCACTACTTGTGGCGTATCTTTCCGAAACGCGCGGACAAGTGGAAGGAGTTGACGGCCATTGCGGCCGCGTGCGGCGTGCTCCTGCTGACGTGGTTTGGCTGGTCCCTGGCGGTATACGGCGCCAGGGCAACGTTTCTCACCAACACCTCGGTAACTTCCAGCCAGGAGTACAAGGGCAGCACGGTGGCCAAGATCTCCCTCAACCTGGTGGATGCCATTGTCCCCAACCTGTTGCGCAATCCCGACGCCCTAAGCATTCTCGATCAGCCCAGTTTCGCCGGGTTTCTGCGGGATCGGGCGTTCGTGTTTTATCAGTTGAACCTGATCTTCAATATGGGGCTGGTGGGAGGTCCGCTGGTTCTATGGCTGCTCTATCGCACGCTGCGCCGGCGCGGCGGACCGCCGGCGGGGAGTGCGGCGCCACCCAACGCGAAAAGGAACGCCCGCCGCGCGGCGGTGCGCTCCACAAACCGGGGCACCGTGAAGATCCGGGACGTAAGCCGTGCCGCGCCCAGCCAGGAACGGCGGTTCTGGATGATTGCGATTGCCGCCTGCGTCCTCTTGGGAATCGCGGTCGTCGGCGAACGCGATACCATCGGTGCGCCGCATCTGACCATGCTTCCGCTGGTGGCCCTCGGACTGACGCTCCTGGCGGCAACCGTGTCATGGCGGAAAAGGACGTTGGCCATCGTGGTAATGGTCGGCTGTCTGGCGGATTTTTCGCTGGGCGTATTTCTCAACGCGCGCGTGGAAAGCGAGGAAAATACTCCGCGCGAAACCGTCTATGGTGCTTGGGTTTTTCAGGCGGGAACGTTCGGCCAGTTGCAGCCGCCGGATTCGCTATCCTCCGGAGCCTGGTCTAACTGGTTTTTGAAGCATTATTACGCGCTGACCGGCCGGTGGCTCGAACAGCTTCCGCGCCAGTACGGCACAGACCCGGCGTTCCAAAGCCAGTGGCCATTATTCCGGGCCGGCGCGGAGAAACGGCGCTTGACTCTCATCGGGCCTTGGTACGGCTGGTGGCAGCGCAACGGCGAAGCGCGGTACTTCGGAGACTTTGTGGCGGGCCGCGATGGCAGTGGGACCAACGCCGCAACCGCCGTGCTGCTACTGCTCTTCGCCGGCCTGATGGCCGCGCTCTGGAGATGGCGCCCCCATCCCCCGCCCCCCGAGACCGCCTCAGCAGCCGTCAGGCGAAAGCCTGCCCGCGCTTGAACGTACCGCTGCCCTCGCGCCATGCTACAACCGTTGCATGTCCGACGTGATTTCCGAATATCAGAAGTGGAAACAGCAGGGCGAGAGTCTGAAGATGCAAGCCAAGCAGGCCCTCGAATCCCGGTTCCGCGAATTGATGAGCGAGGCGGTATCTCTGGCTGAAGAATACCGCTCCGATTTCGGCGCGGCCCTGAAACCGCCTCCTAACGTGACCGCCTTCCGCTATAAGGCTTCCGGCAAGGCCAAGGCAAAGCGAGCCAACAAGCGCGCGGCGACGGCTCCGGAGACCGCCCGCCCTCCGGCTAAAGAAGCCAAAGAGGAGAAGCCCGATCCGAAAACCGCCGGTCTGCAGAAACGGCTGGCAACCGCCAAAAAGAAATTGGAGGAAGCCAAGGCCGCCGGGGCGTCCACCCGCGCCTTTGAAGACCGCGTCTACGAACTCGAGGACGCGCTGCGCCTGGCGGGCCAACCCGCGTAGCGCGCTAAAGGAATCGCGTTCTGCGGCCGATCTATTACTCAGTGACCCAACGAGGTTTACACCCGAAAGGAAATTGAACTGGATGGCACAGTTTCGCGCATTTGCAGCCAACGTTATGGTAAACGGTCAGACAGTCTTAGCTGTCGTCAAGGGCATGGGAGCCTTTGCTGGAAGCGGCTCAGACATTCTGTCGCGCCACGGAATTAAGGCAATCGATCCGGCGGGGTGGTATCCCCAACAGGCTTGGCTGGACGCCTTTCAGGAGATTGCAGCGTCAATCGGCCCGCGGACTTTGAGTCAGATCGGAATGAGCATTCCGAACAACGCCAAGTTCCCGCCCGGAATCGACAACGTGGAGAAGGCGCTGGCGTCAATCGACGTCGCCTATCACATGAATCACCGCGGCGGAGAGATCGGCCACTACACGTTTACCAAAACCGGGGAGAGGTCCGGAGTGATGGTGTGTCAAAATCCTTATCCCTGCGTCTTCGATAGCGGGCTCGTCGAGGCCATGGTCAGGCGATTCCTGCCAGCCGGCGGAACGCCAAAGGTTGCACACGATGCTTCCAAGCCATGCCGCGCCAAGCAAGGCAACTCTTGTACGCTCTTGATCTCCTGGTGACCGCGCTCGCTCAGGTCCAGTAATTGCGGTCGAGGCTCCGGTACTGCACCGCTTCCGCCACGTGTTTGGCCAAAACGCCGGCGGATTCGTTCAGGTCCGCGATGGTGCGCGCGACTTTCAGAATGCGGTCGTGCGCCCGCGCCGAAAACCCCATACGCCGCACCGCCATCTCCAGCGTGCGCTCGCCGGCATCGTCGAGCGCGCATAGCTTCCGCACCAGCCGGGCGGGTATGTGCGCATTGTAATAGCCGCGCGCCTGTTGCAGCCGGCGCGCCTGTTCCACACGGGCGCGGATCTCGGCCGAGGACGTAACCACCGCTTCCCCTCGCAATTCCTTGAAGGGCACCGCCGGCACTTCCACATGAATATCGATGCGGTCGAGCAGCGGCCCGCTGATCTTGTTGAGATACTGCTGAACCTGTCCCGGCGTGCACCGGCATTCCCGCGTCGAATCGCCGAGAAACCCGCATTTACACGGGTTCATCGAAGCGATCAGCATGAGCCGGCTGGGAAACGTGAGCGTCATATTGGCGCGCGCAATCGTCACCGAGCCGTCTTCGAGGGGTTGGCGCAGCATCTCGAGCACGTCCCTGGGAAACTCCGGGAACTCGTCGAGGAACAGCACGCCGTTGTGCGCCAAGCTCACCTCGCCCGGGCGTGGCATGCCCGCTCCGCCGCCGATCAGGCCCGCGTCGGAAATCGTATGATGCGGCGCGCGAAACGGCCGCTCGTGCAGCAGCCCGGTGCCGGAGCCGAGAGCGCCGGCGATGCTATAAACCTTGGTCGTCTCGATGGCTTCTTCGAACGTGAGCGGCGGCAAAATGCCGGCCAGCCGTTTCGCCAACATGGTTTTGCCGGACCCCGGCGGCCCGATCATCAGTACGTTATGCGAACCGGCGGCGGCCACTTCAAGCGACCGCTTGGCCATCGTCTGTCCCCGCACATCCCGAAAATCGGGAGCGGTGGATGACTCGGCATGCGTCCCGTTGTCTTTCGCCGCCACCGGCTGGAATTCCTCCGGCCGGCTCAGCAGTGCCACCACTTCCGCCAGATGACGCACCCCGTACACGCTGACTCCCTCCACCACGGCGGCTTCCGCCGCGTTCTCGGCCGGCAGAATCAGGTTGGGAATGCCCGCCGTGCGCGCGCACACCGCCATCGAAAGAGCGCCGCGAACCGGCCGGATCGCCCCATCGAGCGAAAGCTCGCCGGCCAGCAAGTGCCGGTCGAGACCCTTCACCACCCCCATCGCGCCCAGGATCCCCATCGCCACCGGAACATCGAAACCGGCCCCTTCCTTGCGCACGTTGGCCGGCGCCAGGTTGATGGTCAGGCTCTTGTTGGGATAGCCGAATCCGGAATTGATCATGGCGGACTTGATGCGCTCGCGGCTCTCCCGCACCGCCACATCGGGCATGCCGACCATGCGGGAATCGCGCGCCGACCCGCTGGCATAGAGATCCACCTCGACGTCAATCAGCCGCGCATCGATCCCGTAAATCGCCGCGCTTTGGGTTTTAAATAAAGACATGTGTGAGACTTATCAAGATTAGAGTGCCGGGAGGCGGGATGTTCTCACTAGAATCTGCGGTTCCGGCCGGGTGTAAGATACCCTCTGTGCCTGACGAAGTCTCGAATCAACCCCCGCCTCTCGTAGACTACAACCTGTTTGCAACCGACCGACCGCTGCGGGATGCCGTCACACGCGAGGGTGCGGCGTGGGCCTGCGCGCAGCTCGAGCGATTCGGCGGCACGCTGGGAACGGCGGAAACCATGGAGTGGGGCACACTCGCCAACGAATACCCGCCCGTGCTGCGCACTCACGACCGCTATGGCCGCCGCCGCGACGAAGTCGAATTCCATCCCGCCTGGCACCACCTGATGCGTCTCGCCGTCGAGCAAGGAATCCACAACCTGCCTTGGGCTTGCCCACGCCCCGGCGCCCACGTGGCTCGCGCCGCGCTGGCCATCCTCGCCGCCGAAAACGAGGCCGGCCACATGTGTCCCATCTCCATGACGTATTCCGCGGCCCCGGTTTTGCGGCAGCACGAAGCCATCGCCGGCGAATGGATGCCGCGCCTCTGCTCCACCCGCTACGACCCTTCGTTCCGCCCGCCGGCCTCGAAACAGGGCGTGCTGCTGGGGATGGCGATGACCGAGAAACAGGGCGGCTCCGACGTGCGCGCCAACATCACGCGCGCCGAGCCTCTGAGCGGAGATCAATTCGCGCTCCACGGACACAAGTGGTTTTGTTCGGCGCCTATGTGCGATGCGTTCCTGGTGCTGGCCCAGGCGCCTCGCGGCCTCTCCTGCTTTCTCCTGCCTCGCTGGAAGCCGGATGGCACCGTCAACGCCTTCCACCTCCAGCGTCTCAAGCCGAAACTGGGCAATCGCTCCAACGCTTCGAGCGAAGTGGAGTTTCACGGCGCGTGGGCGCGCCTCATCGGCGAAGAAGGGCGCGGCGTCCGCACCATCATGGACATGGTGCAGCACACGCGTCTCGATTGCATCCTGGCTTCGGCGGCCCTGATGCGCCGCGCCCTGGTGGAGGCCCTGCATCATGCCGCCTACCGGTTCGCGTTCGGGCGGGCATTGCTCCACCAGCCGCTGATGCGCAACGTGCTCGCCGACCTGGCGTTGGAATCGGAAGCGGCCACCGTGCTGGCCATGCGCCTGGCGCGTGCCTTCGACGAGAACGATCACAGCTTCGCGCGCCTGGCGGTGGCCGTCGGCAAGTTCTGGATCGCGAAACGCACGCCGGCCCACGTTGCCGAGGCCTTGGAGTGTCTCGGCGGCAATGGCTTCGTGGAGGAATCCGTCCTGCCGCGCCTGTATCGCGAGGCGCCGCTCAACTCGATTTGGGAAGGCTCCGGCAACGTCATCGCGCTCGATGTGTTGCGGGCCATCGTCAAGGAGCCGGAAAGTTTGGAGCGGGTTCTGGCCGAAGTCCGTTCGGCCGCCGATCAACGCGTCGAGGCCTTTCTAGATGGGCTCCATGGCGACGTTTCCGAGACCGGTGCCCGCCGTGTAGCGGAACGGCTGGCGATGGCTTTGCAGGCGTCATTGTTGATCCGCTTCAGCCCGCCGGCGGTGGCGGACGCCTTCTGTGCCTCGCGGCTCGCCGGAGACTGGGGCCGCGCCTTCGGTACGCTACCCGCCGCGGCCGCGATCGATCGAGTGCTCGATACTGTGTCTCCTGCCCTCTATTAGGCTACGATACGGTGCGCGCCGATTGCCCGCCGCCCGACGGTTACCGCATAATCGAGGAAGGTCTTCCGTTTCCCGTGCCGTTTCTTTCCACCCGTCGGGCATTCTTGATTTCCGCCGCCGCCGTGTGCGGCGCCCGCTGGGCTCGCGCGCGGCAGGAACAGGAACCCGTCTTTTCGGCCGAAGTGAAGGTGGTTAACGTCCTGACCACCGTACGGGATAAGAGCGGTTCGTTCGTTACGGGCCTGAACCAAGACGATTTTTCCATCTCCGAAGACGGCCGGCCGCAGACCATTCGCTACTTCGCGCGGGAAACCGATCTCCCTTTAACCATCGGTCTGATGGTCGATACCAGCGGCAGCCAACGGCGCGTGCTCGACGCCGAGCGCGGCGCCAGTTACCGCTTTCTCGATCAGGTATTGCGCGAAGACAAAGACCAGGCGTTCATTATGCAGTTCGATAGCGCCGTCCAATTGCGCCAGCCGCTCACTTCCAACATGCGAAAGTTGACCGATTCGCTGGCCTACGTGGATACCGAAACCATGAAGCAGTTGCAAATGCAGGATGGCGGAGGCACCCTGCTCTACGATGCCGTGGTCAAGGCATCGGACGACATCATGAAGGGCCGCCAGGGCCGCAAAGCGCTGATCCTCCTGACCGACGGTGTGGATATCGGCAGCTACGGCACACCCGATGACGCCATCGCCGCGGCCCAGCGTAGCGACACGCTGGCGTTTTCCATTCTCTACGCCGATCCCGGTGCATACGGCCTTTTCGGCGGGCGGGACGGCAGAGGAGTCCTGAAGCGAATCGCCGGCGAAACCGGCGGTGGCTTCTACGAAGTTTCCAAAAAGCAGCCCATCGACCGCATTTTCTCCGACCTGGAAACGGAACTGCGTAGCCAGTACAATCTGGGCTACGTTTCCGATAAGCCCGTCACTCTCTCGGGATTCAGAACGCTGCGCGTGACGGTCACCGGCAATCTCATGGTGCAATGCCGCGATCGCTATTGGGCGCGGCCCTAGCATTACCGACGCCGGGGTCGGGCGGGGGAGCGATCTTGCACGGGTCCAGTTTCACCGCGAAAGCGGCCACGGAGTTCCACCGCGCGCCCTGGCGGCGTTCAATATGGAACGAATGCGAGGCGGCGTCCACGCGCAGACGCCAATCCGTCGTCGGCGGCGTTTCCTTCACGCGCGGCGGCTTGCCGCTCTCCTGGCGGATGGTCCAGCTTTCACCGCCGTTTCGGGATTCGAACAGCGCGTAGCGCTCGTCCCCACTCCCCTTTCCACGATCTACAATCAGCAGACCTTGTTCCTTCTCGGTAAAGAAAAACTGCATCACCGAGCCGAAGCGGTTCTCCGCGCTGTCGTTAAGGACCGGACGCGAAGCCCAGGTTTTGCCGGCATCGGAAGTAACCAGCAGAAATGGGTCGCGCGGGATGGGGACCAATTCCTGCCCGCTCACCCAGCCGGTTTCCGCGTCCAGAAACTGAATTTGGTCCAGGCTCGCGCCGCGGATGCGTTCGTGGACCTCGCTCCAGCTTTGTCCCGCGGTTTCACTCGCCAGCAGCGTGGAATAGAGCGTGACGGAATCGGTATGAATGTCGCCGGCGACGAAAAGATGGCCGGCCGGCGAAACGGCCACGCCGGAAAGCTCCAAAAAAACCGGGCACGGCTGATCTTCCGTGCAGCTCAGGGCCGCCCAATGCACGTCCTCGGCCGTGCAGCGAAACGGCAGCACCATCGGCTTGCCTTGGTTCGTCAGAATTTCCGGCTGCGGCGCGGGTGTGACCGGTTCCTGCGCCACCAGCACGGCGGAAAAACACAGCAACACGCCGCCACGCACCCCAATGTGTTTCATGCCTGCCCCAGATTGTACCGCCTTACGGATGGCTCTAAAGAGCTATCTGCCGATGGCCCTTTTTGCACATGGCACAAAATACCGCAACCTGTAACACCGATGACGTGTTTGCTCGTCTAGTAGGTAAATCCCCGTTACGACAGCGGGCGCACTCACCCCTATCACCCAAATGCGCCCGCTCAAACAACTTTTCAGCTACTCTTCGAACAATCCCTCGAACAGCACTGTGCTCAGGTACCGCTCGGCGGCATCGGGGAGCACCGTGACGATGGTTTTCCCGGCGAACTCCGGTTGCCCGGCCAGGCGCACCGCGACGGCCGCGGCGGCCCCGCAGGAGATGCCGGAGAGGATGCCTTCTTCCTTCGCCAGGCGGCGTGCCATCTCGATGGACTCTTCATTAGTCGCGAGCTCCACGCGATCGACCATCGCCAGATCGAGCGTATCGGGAATGAACCCGGCTCCTAAACCCTGAATCTTATGCGGGCCGGGGCGGAGGGTCTGGCCGGCCAGGCGCTGCGTGATCACCGGACTATTGGCCGGCTCGACGCCCACCGACAGAATCTTCTTTCCTTTTTCCTTCTTGATGTAGCGCGCCACCCCGCTGATCGTACCGCCGGTGCCGATGCCGGAGACGAACACGTCAACTGTGCCGTCGGTATCCTCCCAGATCTCGGGACCGGTCGTGCGGAAATGGATGTCGGGATTGGCCGGGTTCTTGAATTGTTGCAGAAGCACGTAGCGCTGGGGGTCGGAAGCCACAATCTCTTCGGCTTTAGCGATGGCGCCCGCCATGCCTTGCGCCCCATCGGTGAGCACCAGGTTGGCGCCCAGGACGCGCAGCACCTTGCGCCGTTCGAGCGACATGGTCGAGGGCATGGTGAGCGTGATGGGATAGCCGCGGGCGGCCGCCACATACGCCAGCGCGATACCGGTGTTGCCGCTGGTCGGTTCGATCAGTTCCTTGCCGGGCTGGAGAATACCGCGCTTTTCGGCATCCCAAACCATGGCTGCCCCGATCCGGCATTTGACCGAGTACGCGGGGTTGCGGCCTTCGATTTTCGCCAGCACCAAGGCTTTGGCGCCGCCGGTCACACGGTTCAGGCGCACCAAAGGGGTGCGGCCAATGCTGAAAGAATTATCGTCGTAGACTCTCAAATCAGATCTCCCAATTCAAGACGTGCCGGTTTTGTTTGTCGGTCCACTCGCGGACCAGGTCGGCGAAGCTGGTGCGATCGATAATCGAAGCCACCGCTTCATCGACGCGCCGCCACATGTCGGTAAATGGAGTTTCGGCTTTGCGGCGGAGACGTCCTTTGCTTTGTTGCGACCCTTCCATGAAGCGCAGCACCTCACCCACCGTGAGGGTTTGGGCGGGGCGCGCCAGTAGGTATCCGCCTTCGGCGCCGCGCCGCGACTCCACGAACCCCGCCTGTTTGAGCCCCACCAGGATCAGCTCGAGGAATTTCTGGGGGATCTTCTGGCGGCGCGCGATGTCGGCGATCTTGACGGGTTCGCCGCCGTGTTGGGAAGCTAAATCGAAGATGGCCTGCAGGGCGTATTCGGCCTTAACGGAGATGGTCATTCCACTTCTCGGAAAGCAATCTGCTTATTCCCACTAGAGATTGTAGGACTTTGGAGGCGGTTGCGCAAATGGGCGTCGGCGCCAATACGGCCCGCGTCCAGGCATTCTCTGAGTGGGGCGTGACACGATGCTAACGGAAGCCAATTCGAACAACGTCACCCGGCCTCAGGTTGTCAAGCGCTGCGAGCACTTCCGGCATCAGAATCAGAAGGTCATCGAGATTTGTCGTGCGAGCCCGTAACACCACGAGCGAGATCGAACGGCCACGCAAGCTCTGCTGAGCCGGCATGTTCTGATCAACAGTGATCAACGCGGCAAAACCTGCTCGATCTGCCGCGGCCAGCAATGCGCCGTTGGCCAAACCAGTGAGTCCCGCATACCGGCAGGTCTGGCACTCATGGCCGGCAAAGTGATGACGCAGCCCCTCGTCGATGCACTCGTCCAGCAGAAGGAGTATTAGCTACTTGCGAGCAAGGATTCTCTCGCTTCTTCCAACGCCTGCAATGCCTGCTCCCGGCTCACCGTGGGGAACCCCTCAAGGAAGCGTTCCAAGCTGTGGCCCGCCTCGAGGTAGTCGAATAGGGTGCGCACCAAAACCCGCGTACCTCGAAACGTCGGGGCGCCGGACATGGTGGCGGAATCGCGAACGATAACCGACTCCATGTCCCTATTGTGCCTCAATTGCCCATATCGGTGGCGTCGGAGTGCCCGGTCGCAATCATAGAGAATGCCGGCGCGCCCTGCAGCGTCCGGATAGCGCGTGATACGGACGGAGCACTCGGCGGCCGACCACCGTTATGCGGCGAAACCGTTGCGCGAATGCCGGTCCCCAGCGCTGCTGCTCAGGATCTACTTCAATTTTCGCGAAAGCAGAGCAGCTCGCAGCGACGGAATATCGAGTCTGGCGTTGCGAAGGCCCGCGGAGAATTAAACTGCCGCTTCTGAGAACTCACGTCCACTGAAAGTCACCCAACGGTGGCCACGCGACATCTCCCTTTGGAAAACGTTTACGTAGTTTGCTGAAACGGCTTCAGGCTACACTCCCGGAGCAAACATGCCTCGGTGAATGTGGTGATGGCAGCGTTACGATGCGATTGGGACTTGACAATTTCGAGGCTGTCCGCGAATGGGAAGAAGGGCGGCCGTCGGACACGGCGCAGTTGACCTGTTCGCTGGGGGCGGCGGTGTAGACGTAGAATCTCGTGGTTCACCTTGACGCCAACTCGCTTCTCCTCGTAGCCGCAGTAGTCGGCGCAGGCGGAGGAGTGTATTCCAGCGTCAAGTATTTGCTGAAAAAGACGGTGGACATGGGATTCGACATCGCTACACACAGGATCAAAAGTCACTTGAAGCCGGCGGTACCACCAGTTGAGCTTTACGACCCATACGGCCGGTTAGTGAAGAAATGATGTTTCGCGGGAGGCGCTCGTTGACAATTTCAGCGCCAACGCGAGCATACTATTTTATCGGACTTGCGCCCCGGCCGTATCGTCGCCCACTCGGAGAATGGGCGCAGTAGGCGTCGGTCGGACATTACTCCCGCCAAGCCCCTTCCGCACCAAGGGCGCCGAAGCCAAACCGGCAGCCGCGGGCTGGATGGTGCGAACCCGGGACCATCGGACCCTCTGGCGGCAGCCTTATCTTCACACCTATGCGCGGATCAGAAGACCGCCCACCATCGATCCCAGCTCTCGCCCCGGCACCCATGATATCCTGTAGCTTCACGGTAGAGGTGCGGCGGCCATCAGTACATCGGGTTCGTTTTCCGATTGCGCTTCGGAACCCGGGCGAAAGGGGCCGGCAGTTTCCGCCGAAGCCGCACGGGAGAGCACAATCCCCGGCGGTTGGGGAGCCTTGGCTAATACCGGCTCACTGTCACCCGTCCCCGGCGGGTGGAGCGCTATCGGGATCGAAGACGCGCCGCAATCCGGCGTTCTTTTCTTTCTCCTTGCCTCCCCCTTCGGTTCGCAGGTGTCCTCCGTCCCGGTTACGCTTGATTTATGACTCTTTTTGAACTCACACGAGCCCTGGTCGATATCGAATCGATCACCAATAACGAAGAACGCGCCGGCAGCTACGTCTACGACTATCTGTCCATCCTTGCCGCCCGTTTCGATGGCCGTGTGGAGTGCCTGGAAGTCGAACCCCGCCGCTTCAACGTCTTCGCGCAATGGGGCGACGAGCTCACGGTCACGCTTTCCACCCATCTCGATACCGTTCCGCCCTTCATCGCCTCGGCCGAGGACGATACCTATATTTGGGGGCGCGGCTCCTGCGACACCAAGGGCATCGTTGCCGCCATGATCAAGGCCGCGGAAGCGCTGCTGGCCGCGGGCCGGCGCAACTTCGGGCTGCTATTCGTGGTGGGCGAAGAGCGTAACAGCGCCGGGGCTTACAAATGCGCTCTCAACCCGCGCGGATCGCGCTACATCGTCAACGGCGAGCCCACTGAAAACCAACTGGCGCTCGGCTCCAAGGGCGCGCTGCGCTACGAAGCGGTGGCCACGGGGAAGATGGCCCATTCCGCCTACCCGGAGTTGGGCGATTCCGCCATCCACAAGTTGATCGACGCGCTGGCCGAAATGCGCCGCATTCCGCTCCCGGTCGATTCCCTGCTCGGCCCCAGCACGTTGAACATCGGAACCATCTCCGGCGGCCGGGCCCCCAATGTGGTCGCCGATGAGGCTCACGCCGAGATCTTCATCCGCCTGGTCTCGGATTCGGCGGATACCAAGCTGGCCTTCGAACGTGCCGCCCAGGGCCGCGCCGAATTGCGGCAGATCCTTGAAGTTCCGGCGGTCCGCCTCAACTCCATGGACAATCTCCCGACCACCGTAGTCGCTTTTACTACCGATATTCCGGCTTATGCCGGCCAGTGGGGCGAGCCTTTTCTGATTGGCCCCGGCTCCATCCACGTGGCGCACACGCTCGAAGAACGCGTGCCCAAAGCCCAATTGATCGACGCAGTCGAAATCTATCAACGAATGGTGATCGAATTATGCAACCGCGCATCGAAGTAGGTATTTTAGGCGCCACCGGCATGGTGGGGCAGCATTTCATCAAGTTCTTGCAAGGCCACCCCTGGTTCGACCTCAAGTGGCTGGGGGCCAGCGACCGCAACGCCGGCAAGAAGTATAAAGATGCGATGATCTGGCACCTGGCCGGCGGCACACCCGAATCGGTCGCCGATCTGGTTGTGCAGGATTCGAAGCCGGGCAATGCGCCGCGCCTGCTGTTCTCCGCCATGGATGCTTCCGTCGCCACCGAGATCGAACGCGCCTTCGCCGAAGCCGGCCACATTATCGTTTCCAATTCCAAGAACCACCGCATGGAGCGCGATGTCCCCCTGCTCGTGCCGGAAATCAATCCCGACCACCTCAAGCTCGTGCCCGGCCAGCAGCGCGGCCGCGGATGGAAGGGCCAAATCGTCACCAATCCCAACTGCGCCACCGTCAGCCTGGTCATGGGCCTCGCCCCCCTCAAGCCTTTCGGCATTACCAAGGTCATCGCCACCACCATGCAAGCCATCTCCGGCGCCGGCTATCCCGGCGTGGCTTCCATGGACATCGTCGGCAATGTCATCCCTTTTATCGGCGGAGAAGAGCCGAAAATGGAGCAGGAGACGCAAAAAATCCTCGGCGAGTTCCGCGGCGATCACATCGAGCCTCTGGCCGCCAAGGTGAGCGCCCATTGTAACCGCGTCGCCGTGGTGGATGGCCATACCGTGACCGTTTCGGTGGAGTTTTCCTCGAAACCGACCGAGGCCGATCTGCGCCGCGCCATCGATACCTTCACCGCCGTGCCGCAGCAGCGGCAACTTCCCAGCGCGCCGCCGCGGCCGGTGATCTATATGGAAGAAGCCAACCGCCCGCAGCCGCGCAAAGACGCCGAACGGGACCGCGGCATGACCGCCTCCATCGGACGCCTGCGCGTTTGCCCCGTGCTCGATTACAAGTTCGTGGCCCTCACCCACAACACCATCCGCGGCGCGGCCGGCGCGGCGGTGCTCAATGCCGAACTCATGCACTCGGAAGGGATGCTCGACTGATGATCGTCATGAAGTTCGGCGGCACGTCGGTGGAATCGGCCGCCGCCATCGAACGGGTCGCCGGCATCGTCAAAGCGCGCGGCGAGCGCCATCCCGTGGTGGTCGTCTCAGCCATGGGCAAGACCACCAACAAGCTGCTGGCCATCGCGCAGTCCGCCATTCACGGCACCCGCGCCGCATACATCCAGCAGCTTCACGATTTGCGCGATTTCCACTCGCGCGAAGCTCGCCAGGTTGTCCCGCTCGCCGAACGCGCCGGTCTCGACCGTTTTCTGGACGATCATTTCCAGGAGCTCACGGAACTGGTCAAGGGCCTCGCCGTCCTCGGCGAGCTCACCCCGCGCTCCATCGATGCCATTTCCAGTTACGGCGAGCGCCTCTCCAGCTACATCGTCACTCTCGCCTTCCGCCACTTCGGGATGCTCGCCGAGCACGTCGATTCGCGCGACGTGATCGTAACCGACAAACGCCACACCCAGGCCGCCCCGCTCTTCGCCGAGACGTATAAACGCCTCGCCGCGACCATTCCGCCCGCGGCGAAGAACGCGGTGGTGGTGATGGGCGGCTTCATCGCGTCCACGGAAGATGGCGTCACTACCACCCTCGGCCGCGGCGGCTCCGATTTCACGGCTTCGATTGTGGGCGCCGGCATCTCCGCCGAAGAGATCCAGATCTGGACCGACGTGGATGGTATGCTGACCGCCGATCCCACCATTCTCCCGGGGGGCCACCGCGTCAAGGTCATTTCCTTCGCGGAAGCAGCCGAACTGGCCTATTTCGGCGCCAAGGTCCTGCACCCGGCCACCGTCGTGCCGGCCGTCGAAAAAAACATTCCGGTTCTCATCCTCAACTCGCGCCGGCCGGAAGTGGATGGCACGCGCATCATGGCCGAACGCGTCCATTGCGAAAACGTCGTCAAGTCCATCGCCTGCAAACGCAAGATCGCGCTCGTCAACATCCACTCCACGCGCATGTTGATGGCCCACGGCTTTTTGCACCGTATTTTCGAGGTTTTCAATCGCTACGAAACGCCGGTGGACATGGTGGCCACCTCCGAAGTCAGTGTGTCGCTGACGGTGGATAATCTCGCGCGCATCGACGAAGTCCTGGCGGACCTTCGCCAGTTCTCCGAAGCCAGCGTGGAAAAGGACCAGGCGATAGTCTGCCTGGTGGGCGAAAATATCCGCTACACGCCCGGCGTGGCCCGCCGTGTGTTCGATTCGCTCGACGGCATCAACATCCGCATGATCTCGCAAGGGGCTTCCCTGCTGAACCTCAGCTTCGTGGTTGCCGAAGCCGATCTGCACCGCACGGTCACGGCCCTCCACCAGGAGTTCTTTTCCACGCTCGACCCGGCCGTTTTCGAGCGCTACGAGGCCGTCCATGCCTGAGCTGGCCATTATCGGCTACGGCAAAATGGGCAAGCTGGTGGAACAGCTCGCCCCGCAGTACAATTTCCACGTGGCCCTGAAGCTCGACGAATTCAACAACTCCCATTTTGAAGGGCTCACGCCCGAGAACTTCAAAGGCGTCAATGTGGCCATCGATTTTTCTATCCCCGATGCCGTTTTGCGCAATGTGGAAGGCATTTCAGCTTTGGGCGTGAACATGGTGATCGGCACCACCGGCTGGCTCGCGCACATCCAGGCGGTCGAGGAAGCTGTCGCCCGCAACCAGATCGGGCTGGTCTGGAGCCCTAATTATTCGATCGGCGTGAATGCCTTTTTGCGCCTGGTTTCCGAAGCCGCTCGCCTGTTTGCGGCCCAACCCGAGTACGGCGCCTGGGGCTGGGAGATTCATCACTCCACCAAGAAAGACGCCCCCTCGGGCACGCTGCTGAAATTGGTGGATGAGATGAAGAAGTCCGGCTACACGCGCCCCATCGACGTCAGCTCCAGCCGCGCGGGGGCGCATCCCGGCACGCACGAAATCGGCTTCGATTCCGCCGCCGATACCATCACGCTCCGCCACACTGCCCGCAGCCGCGAGGGCTTGGCCCGCGGCGCATTGCAAGCCGCCCAATGGGTCATCGGCAAGAAAGGCTTCCACGAGTTCAATGAAATCGCGTTCGCATAATTCTGGAGGTGGTACATGTTTACAGGATGCGGCACCGCTCTGGTAACCCCCTTTCGTGGCGATTTGTCTCTCGATGAAGAGACCCTGCGCCGTCTGATCCGCCGGCAGATCGCGGCCGGCATCGATTTCCTGGTCCCCTGCGGCACCACCGGCGAAAGCCCCACGCTCACGCGCGGCGAACATCTGCGAGTCATCGAGATCGCCGTCGAAGAAGCCAAAGGAAAGGTCCCCGTACTCGGCGGCGCCGGCGGCTACAACACCCACGAGGTCATCGAGCTCGCCCGCGAGGTCGAACACCGCGGCGTGGATGGCATCCTCTCCGTCACCCCTTATTACAACAAGCCCACGCAGGAAGGCCTCTATCAGCACTACAAGGCCATCGCCGCTTCCGTCAAGCTGCCCATCGTGGTTTACAGCGTGCAAGGGCGCACCGGCGTCAATGTCGAGCCCGCCACACTGGTACGGCTGGCCGAGATCGAAAACATCGTGGGCGTCAAGGAAGCCTCCGGCAACGTCTCGCAAATTGCCACCATCCTCCACGACGTACCCGCCGAATTCACCGTGCTCTCCGGCGACGATGCCGTCACGCTTCCCGTCATGGCCCTCGGCGGTCGGGGCATCATCTCGGTAGTCGCCAACCAAATCCCCGACGCCATGACCCGGCTGGCTCAAGCCTGTCTCCAGGGCGACTTCACCACCGCCCGCATGGTGCATGCCCGCTACCTGCCACTCATGAACGTGAGCTTCATCGAGCCCAATCCCATCCCCGTGAAGGCCGGAATGGCGCTGATGGGCCTGCTCGAACCCGTTTATCGTCTGCCGCTGGTGCCGCCCAGCCCCGCCAACCTGGAAAAGATCGCCAAGGTGCTGGAACGCGTCGGACTTCTCGGGAGCGTGCATGTTGCGGGCTGAAATCGAACGGCTGTACCAAGAGAAGCCCGCCCAATACACGGAAGAACATCGCCAGTTGTTTGCCGCGTTCAAGGAAGCGCTGAACGAGGGCCGCGCGCGGGCCGCCGAGCCCGATGCGGCCTCTCCCACCGGCTGGCGCGTCAATGCCTGGGTCAAGAAAGGCATTCTGCTGGGCTTCCGCATCGGCGGGATCGTGGACATGTCGATCGATTCCGCGCGCCAGCCGTTCTTCGACAAATCGACGTACCCGGTGAAGCGGTTTGCGGCATCGAGCGGGGTCCGTATCGTGCCCGGCGGATCCAGTATTCGCGATGGCTGCTATATAGGCAAAGGCGTGACTTGCATGCCGCCCATGTACATCAACGTGGGCGCCTGGGTGGATGACGGGACCATGGTCGATTCGCACGCCCTGGTCGGAAGCTGTGCCCAGGTGGGCAAGAACTGTCACATCTCGGCCGCCAGCCAGATCGGCGGCGTGCTCGAACCGGTGGGGGCCATGCCCGTGATCGTCGAAGACGAGGTTTTGGTCGGCGGCAACTGCGGTATTTACGAAGGCACGGTGGTCAAGCGCCGCGCCGTCCTCGGCACCGGCACCATTCTGAATCGCTCGACGCCGGTCTATGACCTGGTGCGCCAGACGGTCCACCGCGCCACCGAGGAGCAGCCGCTGGTCATTCCCGAAGAAGCCGTCATCATCGCCGGCGCGCGCGCCGTCACTTCCGGGCCGGGCAAGGAGTGGGGCATTTCCGTCTACACTCCCGTGATCGTGAAGTACCGCGACGCCCGCACCGATACGCGCATTCAGCTCGAAGACTTGTTGAGGTAATCCGCTCCGTCGTTCTCGAAACGCCGTTGCAGCACAACCGCGGCCGCGAGGCCGATTACCGTCAGCACGAGGCCGAAGTAGATCGAAAACGGCAGGTAGCGCATGGTCACTTCGTGTTTGCCGGCCGGAACTACGATGCCTCGAATGACCGTGTTTACCTTCCAGATACCCTCGTAGCGTCCGTCCACTTGCGCGCGCCATCCCGGATACCAGTTGTCGCTCACCACCAGCAATCCCGCGCAGGCCATATCCACTTTCACCCGCACCGAGGACGGCCGCTCCTCGATCGCCGTCACCTTATCCGCGCCGCCGCACTCATCGAGACGCGGCGCGTTTTTCACCAGCAGCGCGGTGGTGCGCAGATCGAAGGGCGCGAAGTTTACCATCGAAGCGCCTTCTTTATCGTCCGGCGCGACCACCGTCCGATGCACGGTCCAGGCGCGTGGAAATGCCGCCTCGTTGTAGTACACCTTGATGCCCGACGTGCCGGTGAACAGTTCTTTCAAACCGCCGCGCGTGGGAGTCCTGCTGACCGCATAATTCAAGCCGTACATCCGCAGAATCCGGTCATCCCACCAGCCGCCCAGCTCCGAGGTCGCGGTCAGCATGCTGGCCGTCATGGCCCATCCCGCATCGATGCGATACCAGTCGCCGAAGCTGAACTGCACGTCCTTGTCGTTGACTTCCAGGCGCTTCGGATTCGGCTGGTGCCGCAGAAAATCGGCGATATCGATGGTGTTGTAGAGCGCCCACACCGACTGCATGCGGTCCCTCTGGCGAAAATGCGCCCAGGTGTAGCCCACTTCGTTGCCCTGTTCGACGATCACCAGCAGCCCAATGAGCGCCAGCGCCCACCCGCGCCCCAAATGGCCCCCGCCCCATGCATGGTAAACAGCGGCCACGAGCAGAGCGATCAGCCCCACCATGCCGAAGCGCGGATCGCCGTCCACAATCCGGCTCGATATGGCGGGTTTTAGAAACTCCACCAGCGCGAACAGGCCTAACGTGATTCCACCGAACCACACCAGTCCCTTGACCACCGCGCGCTCACGGCGGTGCTGGGTAAACAGGACTCGCGCTCCCAACGCCACCAGCGTGCTGATGGCGAAATGGAACACCGAGAGCATCACCACCGGCGCGCGCGATTTCTCAACCATCGGCACCAGCGCATAGAGCACGCCATAGAGCGCGTCGAATTTCGACAGGGCGTAGAGCAGCGCGCATGCCGCCAGCACGGCGAACATCCGCACCTCGAGTCTTCGGAAGCCGCTCCACAACGCAATCGCCACCAGGCTGAGGCCCACAATGCCCACGAACGGATCGCTGCGCAGCCCGGAGCCCGGCATTACGAGGTAAAGCAGATCGGTGGGCCGCATGCCGCTGTTCTGGTGCTCGGGAAACTCGACCTTGTCTTTCCAGGTCAGCGCCCCCGTATCCGTCCATCGCTTGGCCAGCTTGCCGTATTCCCGGGCGGGCAGCAATTGCACCGCGCTAACCATCGCCATCAGGCCGAAAACCAAGGCCAGGCGCAGCAGCAGTTCTCTTCGCCAGCCGAACCGCACCAGCGCGGCCGCGCCCACCCCAACCACCGCCAGAGTCAACGCCAGCGGCGGAGCATGGTGCCCGCTGATCCATGCCAATCCCAGGGCCACGCCCGCCCATGCCGCGCTTTTGATGGGCGCGCGGCCCCGCAACGTTCGAAGCAGAAACAGGAACACCAGCGGCGCCCAGATGCCGGCCGTCAGGTGTTGCGGCCAGTCCGTATTGCCGCAGAAACCGGCCGTGGCGTAGAAGATGCCGCCCACCACCGCAGCCCCGGCGCCCACCTCCAAATCCACAAAGAACCAGTAAGCGAACAATCCGGCCACGCAGTGGATCAGCACGAACCACGCGTGCACCCAGGTCACCTGGATCTGCCCGTTATGGAGCGGCGCCAGCGCCAGCAGCCACGTGAAGGGGCTCACCACTCCCGGCTGCACCTGTCCGATAAGCGATTGGCCGTTCCATTCGTACGGCGTCCACCACAGCACCGACCAGTGCCGCAGCCCGAAGACGATCGACTGGAGCCACGGCATCACCTGGTTCGTCATGTCGGGGCTCGCCAGAAACGTATACTGGTCCGTCAGCACCAGTTTCCAAAAAACGGTAACCACGCCGAGGACCACGAGCAACGGCGGCCCGAGGTGCCTTTTCAATGAGGAATCCCGCGCTGTCTCCAAGTGTTCACCGTATCCCGTTGGCAGGCCCGATTTCAAGTCGAGGCCCGCGCCGCCGTGTTATGGTCCAAGAGAATGCGAAAAACGGATCGCGTACTATCGGCGGCCGGAGCGCTGCTGATCGTAGTGTATTTCTGGCGGCTGGTGAGGCCCACCCTCCATGTCTATTTCAGCGACGACGACTTGATGAACCTCTACCGCTCCTGGATTAACCCGCTGGGGCGGCTGGTCCGCGCCAATCTGCTTTTTTTCCAATCCAACCCGTTTCTGCGCCCATTCGCCAGCGCCTGGTACCGCACGATTTTCCACTTCGCGGGTTTCCATCCCGCCCCGTTTCATGCCGCGCTGCTGGCCGTCCTCTTTGTCAATCTCTATTTGACATATGCGGTCTGCCGCCGGCTCAGCGGCTCGCGCGAAATCGCCGCCGTGGCCGTGCTGGTAGGCTGCTACCACGAGCGCCTGGCGAGTCTCTATTTCGATACCGGCTTCGTTTACGACGTGCTCTGCTACTGCTTCTTCTTCGCCGTCTTTCTTTTATATATCCGCGCGCGCCAGCAGAATCGCTTCCTGAAAGGTTGGGAGATCGCGGTTGCGGCGGCGCTCTATATCTGCGCTCTCAACTCCAAGGAAATCGCCGTCGCGTTGCCCTTGATGCTGCTGATTTATGAACTGCTCTATCATCCGCCGAAATCGTGGCGCGCGGTGGATTGGCGCCAGGGACTTACCATTTTCGTGACCGGCGCGATGACCGTGATTTTCATCGTCGGCCGATCCATGGGCTCCGACACGCTGCTCACCAATGAGATGTACAAGCCGCGCCTGACCGGGGCGCAGCTCCTGCTGACCAGCCGCCACTTTCTGGGTTACCTCACGGGGTTCGACGAAACCTTCCCTGCCAGTTGGGTGCTGCTATTGTGGGCCGCGACGTTCCTCATCGCCTGGGTCAGCCGGTCCCGCACCCTCAAGTTCGCCTGGTTGTTTTTGATGCTGAGCCCGCTGCCCATCGCTTTCATCTATCCGCGCGGGCCAGCGCAATACTACGTCCCGTGGTTGGGATGGACGCTTTACGCGGCCACCTTGCTGGTGGGGTCGATCGCGTGGCTGACGCGGCGGATCCGGCCGGATGGATTCTGGACAGGCCGGATCCGCGGCTCCGTCGTGCTGCTCGTACTGATCGCGCTGCTCTATCCGCACTGGAAGCGCCTAGGGTGGTCGAGCGTCGCCAGCGAGACGGTTGCTGGGCCGACTAACGCGCTCATTGTCGAACAACTGCACCATATGTATCCGGTGTTTCCTCACAATGCCCGCATTCTCTTCCTCAACGATCCGGTTCCCGCGGATTACTGGAACATGCTGTTCATTGTGCGGCTCGCCTACCGGGACGACACCCTCACGATCGACTGCGCCAAACGCATCGGACGCCCGGACGATACCAAGCTCGCCGCCTATAACCACGTTTTCGATTATGTGGGCGGCCGCTTTTTCGAGCTGAAGCGCCCCTGGCGGCGCCCGCCGATGCCCATGGTGGAGGTGAATTATTTCGGCGGCGAGTTCTTCCATTCGAATTGGTTCCCGGTGACGGCTGGATACCCGGCCGTGGCCGGTGAGCGAGTGATCTCCCATGCCGTGGATCTGGGCCCGACCGATCCGCCGGTGCCGGAAGGGAAGCCGTTTCCCTCTGATCCATTGCTGCCGGCAATATCGAACGTCGAAGTACGCGTCGGCGGTCGGCCGGCCCCGGTAATTATGAAGATCGGCTGGCCGGGGGAGGTGGGCACATACCGCCTCGATTTCACGGTTCCCGATGGTGTCACGAGCGGCCTTGCGGCGGTCGAAGTGACCGCTAACGGCGTTAGCGGTCTCGCGGCGGATCTGCCGGTTCGATGACCGTGATCCCGCGGCGGAGCGCGCCGGCTCAATTCAATTTGCGCGCCCTATCGTAATCTTCCTTCAATTGCTCGATGATCTTGCCGGCCACATCGGCGCTGGCGCCGTGGAGCTTGGCGCCGAGGCTTTCCTGCGTGGTAGACCAGATGACATCGCCATCCTTGTTCACCAGGCGTACCGCCGCGAGGGCTTCATGGCGGCGCTCCTGGGAATGATCGGATTCGTTTTCGCCGACCCCGAGGCCGGCCGAATTGCCGCGCGAACTGTAACTCGTGCCCCGCGTGCCGAGATTCATGTGCGCGTTAATATTGTCGGAAGACGAGTGCACCTCGTTGAATACCAGGTCCTCCGCGGCGCCCCGCAGGATGGCATCGGCGCGTTCCTGATTTTCGGTGACCACGAAGAGCTTCGACGCCGCCAGGGTGCTGATCAGGATATCGCGCATCTGCGCGGCGGTTTCTCCGCCCGTCAGCCGGTCCACGTAAACCCGCCGCAGCGTCAGTAGCTGGCGGTTGAGGCCGGCGCTCTCATCGGCCGCGATTGAAACCGCCGCGGCCATGAGAACCATCGCGATGGTTTTCATCCTTTGCCCGCCTTCCGCGCTTCGTTGTCCTGGTACTCCACGCGCCGGCCGGTGCGCGCCTCCAGGCCGGTTAGTACCGTACGAATATCACCCTTCTCCACGCGAATGACTACCGACTGCTGTTGGCCGTCGCGATCGGTGAAGCCCAACGTCACGAAGTGCTTGTGAGACTTGCTGAGCAGCAGCACCGGTGAGATCAGCACCGCCGCGGCGTACCGCCGGCTGACGCTTTGCCCGTATTCGAGCGTGTTGACCTTCTGATAGGGAAGCCGGAGTTCGGCCTTTCCGTTATGCAATATCAGGATTTCCGAATCGGACATGTCCAGACGGATGGTGGCCTTGGCGGAAAAGTCCGGTGCCGTGCCGCCCTCCAGTTCGGCGCGGATGCCGGGCTCGGCGGCCATGAGCGCCATGGAAGAAAACAGCAATACGCTGATGCGAAGCATGGGAGAGAAGTAGTGTTCCCCATGCAACGCGGCTCTCAGCAAATATCGTTGCGGGGTTCTGCACAACTCATAGTACTTAACCGCGAAACCGGGACTATGCTTGCTGAAAAATGGTGCAATACGGCAAAAAGTTCTATTACGGGGCCGTTACCAGTGGGCCTTTTTGCCGTATAGAGGGCATGGTGAAATCGAGGCATGAGCGTAGTCGATCCGATTGTGATGGCGTTGCTGGCGGCCGCGGACATGCTCCTGCTGATCGGTTACAAGCACCTACAGGCACGCCGCTATCGGATGACGCGTATACAGGACGCGTTGGCTCTGGCCGTTCGCCAGGCGAACGGTGAGGGCACCCCGGCTTCCTGCTCTTAGCCCAACTGCTCCAACTCCCCTTCGAGCAGCGCCACGTGCTCTTCCTCTTCCGCGGCCAGTTCTCCGCACAACTCCTTCTCCAGGCCGGCCGGTAATTCCGCCGCTAGCTTGTGAAAATGGTCGCGCGTACGGCGCTCCATTTCGAGCGCGGCGCGGTAGAGATCGGCGATGCCGGAGTCCGCGGTCACGTGGATTCCCTTAAAGAGCCAGTTCGCGAGCAGCTTGTCGTGATCGGCCGAGAGCTCCACGGTCTCACGGTCGAGATGCGCGTGGTATTTCTCTTCGAGTTCGTGCAGATGATCGAGCTCGGCCTCGTACAAGCGTTCCAGCACCGTGCGCTGTTCGGGTGTTTTGGCCTGGTCGCGCGCCAGCTTGTAAAAGTGGAACGAGTCGAGCTCGAACTGCACGGCATCGCGAATGGCGCGGAAGCGCATGGAGTCCGCCAGGTCGCGGCCCTCCATCACTTCCAGGTCGCCGCCGCATAGGAAGCACTTCCCATAAGGGATGGCGAAGCCGGTGCATAGCTTCATGCACTGTTTGCAGCGCCACGTATAGCGCACTTGGGCGCAGCAGATTTCATCCTGATCGAGAACCCGGTGGCACTTCGGACATGACGACGGCATTTTAGTGGGCCTCCACGCCCATGTACGCCAACATTCCCTTGGCCGCGCGGCGGCCGGCGCCCATCGCCAAAATGACCGTCGCCGCACCGGTCACAATATCTCCGCCGGCGAATAATCCTGGGATCGATGTCATCCCGGTGTTCTCATCGGTCTCGATGTATCCCCATTTGTTGGTTTTCAAACCTGGGGTGGTTTGGGCAATGATCGGGTTGGCCGACGTGCCCAGGGCATAGATGACGGTATCGACATCGATCAGGAATTCGGAACCGGCGATCGGCACGGGGCGGCGGCGGCCGGAAGCATCGGGCTCGCCCAGCTCCATTTGCTGGCAGCGCATGCCGGTGACCCAGCCGCTCGCATCGCCCAGGATCTCGACGGGAGCGGTCAGCCACTTGAACTCGACGCCCTCTTCCATGGCGTGCTCCAGTTCCTCGATGCGCGCCGGCGATTCGCGCCGCGTACGCCGGTACACACAGGTGACCGATTCGGCGCCCATGCGCAGCGAGACGCGGCAGGCGTCCATGGCCGTGTTGCCGGCGCCCACCACGGCCACGCGTTTCCCCATGCCGACCGGCGTGTCGTAGATCGGTTGGCGATAGCCGCGCATCAGGTTCACGCGCGTCAGGAATTCGTTAGCGGAGAACACGCCATTGAAAGCTTCTCCCGGGATTTCGGCGAACTTGGGCGAACCCGCGCCGGTGCCGACGAAGGCGGTGTCATATCCCATCTCTCCAAGAAGCTGCGGGATGGTGAAGAGCTTGCCGATCACGGTATCCAGCCGGATCTCGACGCCCATCTTCTTGAGGTTGTCGATTTCCACGTCGATTATCACATCGGGCAGGCGGAATTCCGGAATGCCGTACTTCAGCACGCCGCCGGCCACGTGCAGCGCCTCGAAAATGGTGACGCCCACACCGCTGCGCGCCAGGTCTCCCGCGCACGCCAAACCCGCCGGACCCGATCCCACGATGGCGGCCCGTTTTTGAACTTTGCCGTTGGTCTGCGGAGGCTCGTCCCAACCGCGCCCCATGGCGGCATCGGCCACAAACCGCTCCAACCGGCCCACCGCCACCGGCTTGAACTTGGCGCCCACCACGCAGGTCGCCTCGCATTGCGATTCCTGGGGGCAGACGCGGCCGCACACCGCCGGCAGAGTGTTCGCGGCTTTCAGAATCCGATAGGAGCGCTTGATGTCCTTCTGTTGCACGGCCGCGATGAAGCCGGGGATATCGATCCCCACCGGGCACCCCGGAACGCACCGCGGCTTCTTGCAGCGCAGGCAGCGTTCAGCCTCGTGCAGCGCGCCTTCCAGATCGAGCCCCAATGCCACTTCGTTGAAGTTATGGATGCGCTCTCCGGCCGGTTGGTGCGGCATGGGCGTGCGCTCGGGCGGAATGGTCTTGATGTTCTTGGGCACCAGCGGTCCGGGCGGCGCCGCTATGGGTTCCGGCAGTTCGCAGGTGGAAACAGGCTTGCCATTGTGTTCAGGCGCCGCTTGCAAGCTCGCGAGCTTGGCCGATTCGCCGCGGAACCTTTCCAGCGCGGCTTTCTCTTCGCGCTCGAAACGTTTCTGGCGCAGGCTCAATTCGTCGAAGTTGACCAGGTGGCCGTCGAAATCGGCGCCATCCACGCAGGCGAATTTCATTTTTCCGCCCACCGTGACGCGGCACGAACCGCACATCCCGGTGCCATCCACCATAATCGAATTGAGGCTCACCACGGTGGAAATGCTCAACGGCCGCGTCACCGCGCAGCAAGCCTTCATCATGGGAAGCGGGCCTATGGCCACCACTTCGCTGATGTCTTTTTCACTGGCCAGCAGGTCGGCCAGCGCCACGGTGACGAAGCCTTTGCGGCCGTAGCTGCCATCGTCGGTGGTCACGATAAGCTGGTCGCTGACAGCTCGGAATTCATCTTCCCAGAAGACCAGATCGCGGTTGCGGAACCCCACAATCGAAATGGTGCGATTGCCCATCTGCTTGTACTCGCGGAGCTGCGGATAGATGGGCGCCACGCCCAACCCGCCGCCCACCAGCACCACCGTGCCGGACATCTTACGGATGTGGCTGGGAAGACCGAGCGGTCCGATGAAATCGAGGATCGTATCGCCTTCGCCCAGCGACATCATTTCGAACGTGGTCTTGCCCACCGCCTGGACGACCACCGTGACAGTGCCGCGCTCGGCGTTGAAATCCGCCACGGTCAGAGGGATACGTTCCCCGTGCTCGTCGATGCGGGCCATGATGAAGTGGCCAGGGCGGGCAGCGCGCGCCACATCGGGTGCTTTCACATCCCACAGAAAGGTCGTTGGGCCGAATTGTTTCTTCCGGGTGATGACAAACACTACACCCCTCCTCCTGAAAGAGAACATGGTAGCAGAAGTTTGGGGATAATCGGACCTGAGAGTGGGGGATTCGGCGCAGAAGGGGCGGTATCAATTGGGCTTCGCTACGGGATATAATGATACCGATGCTGGAGCCGCGACAAATCGGGGACGTCTTGGGGGGCCAGCGTGTTCTCGGGCGCGCGGTTACTTCACTGCTGGAGCTGAACGATGCCGTGGAACATGGCTTGCCCAAGGCGACCCTACGGAATGTGGCACGCCGGATCTCCTCGGATTCCGCCGAACAAAAGGCGTTGATGTACCGCATCGTGCCGGAGGCGACCTATAAGCGACGCCGCGACCGCCTGAGCCTTCCCGAAAGCGAGCGCACCGAAAGGCTGGCGCGGGTGGTCGCCATGGCCGAGGATGTCTGGCGGGACCGCGAACAGGCACGCCGCTTTCTGGCCACGCCGCACCCCGAGATGGGAGGCCGTACGCCGCTCGATGCGGCGCTAACGGAGCTGGGTGCGCGGCAGGCCGAGGAGATCATGGCACGCATCGTCTATGGCCTCCCGGCGTAGCGGTCCGTTGCGGGCTTTTCGCATCGCCGACATGCGCCGTCCGATTTTCGATGGCACGGGAGCGATGACGTACGGCGCCCGCTGGAATTCTCCGGGGCGGCGTGTGATCTATGCCGCGGAGACGTTCGCGGGTGCGCTGTTGGAGGTCCTAGTGCATTCTTCCGGCAGCCTGCCGCGCAGCCAGGCCTATATCGAAATCGAGATTCCGGCCGGCTTGGCGATGGAAGAGGTCACGCCGGACGACGTGCCTGGCTGGGACACGGCTTCGTATGCAAGCGCTCGAGCCTATGGGGACCGGTGGTATGACGAGCGCCGCACGCCGGTACTGCGGGTGCCATCCGTGATCACGCTCTTCGAGCGAAACGTGCTGATCAACCAGGAGCACGCCGATTTCGCCCGCATCCGCGCCAGCCAGCCGGCGCCGGTGAGGTGGGATGCGCGGTTGTGGAGAAGGTGATCTTCACAGCGACGATCTCGGTGTTCACAGAATTCCAAGAAGGCTCCACCAGTCTTGCGCGGCATGCAGGACGCGCAAAATCGACACGCCGCCCGAGCGCGGCAGATAGAAAATCAACATCCTCTCAAACCCACTCACCTGCCATTTGCGCAACCCGGCCAGTTTCGGCGAGCGCAAATCCAGCGGGCTGCCCATTTCGGGATGCCGCGAGAGCTCGCTGAAACTCTTCTCGACATTCACCAGAAACCGTTCGGCGGTCTCGATGCCCGCGTTCTCGGCGAGATACACGTAATGTTCGATTAGGTCCCGCTTGGCGCTGGCTCGCTTATGGATCGAAGCCATTAGCCCTTCTTTTTGCGCCGCTTGAGCTGAAACATCGCTTCTTTGCGGATGGCATCGAAGTCCTGGCGGGTCAGCTCGCTCTCTTCGCCTTCCAGCCCTTCGAGCAACAGGGTCTCCAGCCGCTCTTCGGCCTTGCGCTTCTCGTCATCGCGGATCAGCTCTCGGATGTATTCGCTAACACTGCTGTAGCGTCCTTCGGCGATCTGGTGGTCCACGAATTCCTTCAGCGGATCGGGCAGCGAGATATTCATGGTCTGCATGCAACGGAACTCCTGACCTTGGCATCCTAGCAGGTATGGCATATATTGTCAATTTGTGCCATGGCAACGTGCCGTGGCAACGATGGCTTCACGCCCGACCATGGATGCGACACCCTTCAGCGCGACGTAGCGGAGTTCGTCTAGGTCGGGCGTCTTGGCGAGCGGCTCCCGAGAGGGTTCGTCAAAGATCATAGAGTGTTATAAAGGACGTTATCATACCCTCGCCCCGAAGCGATCCTCACATCCCCGCATAATTCACCAACTCAACCCCATGCCGCTCCAGCGTCTCCCTCACCTCCCGCGCCACCAGCGCTTCCAATTCCCTCTCGCGGCTCTCCTTCAACCGCGTTCTCGCCCCCCGCAGAGCCTCGCCGCAATAACCCGGATGGCACATCAGCTCCGTCGATCCTTCCGGAAGCATGCCCAGCAACTCCACCAGTTCCGCCGTCCGGAATCGCCCCGTGATCTGAAATCCGGCGAAATGGTCGGTCGTGCGGCAGCCGTGCTTTTCCAACACACGGTGAAACCGCCGGCGCATCAGAGCCAACACACGGCTCGTCAATCGCACCTTGCCTGGCACCGCCCGGCCCAGCGAGCCGATCGGCAAATCGAAAGGCCGCCGCACCCATTTGATCCCGAATTCCTGCGCCAGCCGCGCCACGGCCTCGAGCACCGGCGGGGCCAAATGCGTGTGCTTATGCGTATCGAGATGACTCGGCCGGATTCCGGCATCCAATATGCGCTCGATCTGCGGCCGCAGTTCCTCATACGGTCGAATCCGGCGCAGCGCCAGCGCCGCCAGAAGCTGCGTCGCGGTGAGCGGTAGCGCCCGCCCGCCGGCCAGAGAGCATCCGCCAATCAGCACCAGGTGGCAGCCGATATCGAGCGTGGGCGTCTCGCGCGCCAGCCGCACCGCATCCTCGAACGCATCGCCGTTGGCCATCAGGGTCGTGGCCGTGACAATACCATAGCAATGCGCTTCCACAATCCCCCGGTTGACATCCGGCGTGAAGCCGAAATCATCCGCATTGACGATCAGTTGTTTCGACACGGTCAAAACAACTTCAATTGGATACTGAGGAACTTCTTGGGATTGGCGTGCATGTCCTTGGCAAGCGTCTGGAACTCGCGCGTGGCGCCGTTGAGAGCATCGTAGAGCTGCGGGTTCACCATGAACTGGCCCAGCGTGCCCTGTCCGGAGTTGATCTTGTCCACGATGATGTTGAACTTGCCGACCAGGTCGTCTATCCGGTGGTACAGTTGGTCGTCTTTCACCAACATTCCCGCGGTCCCCTTGCCGGCGTTGAGATCGTTGAGTAAAGCGTGAATTTCCACGAGTGAGCGGTGCGCTTCGTCGTATAGCGCGGGGTCCTTCAAAAGCTTGCCGGCAGTCCCCTGGCCCGCCTGGAGATCGGCCAGCATGGCATCGATGCGCTTCAGCGGCGCGCGCAAATCGTCATAGAGAGACGGATCGTAGATCAGCTTGCCGACCGTGCCGTTAGCGGTGCGCACGTCGGTGAGCAGCTTCTGCCCTTCGGCGGCAATGCCGTTGAGGCGGTCGTAAAGATCTTCATCCTTGAGCAGCTTGCCGATATTTCCCTTGCCCGCATCCACTTCCGAGAGGATGTTATCCACGCGCGTGACGATGGTCCGAAACGATCCCAGCACGCTGCCCATCTGCGCCATGAGCTGGGGCATGCTCTGCACCGGTTGCGAAGGCAATTCGGCGCCCGGCTCGACCGTCCTCGCGGCATTTCCCCGGGTGATATCGATGAACTCGCCGCCCAGCAGATTGGCAGCCGTTACGGCCGTCTGCGAATCGACGGGGATTTGTTTCAAATACTCCGACCGGATCATCATGCTCAATTCCACGCGGCGGTTGGGATCGCGCGAATTGGTGAGACGCGGGGATTCGAGATAGCCGACGGTTATGCCGTTGAGACTTACCGGGGTGTTTTCGGTCAGCCCGGAAGCGTCGGGCAAGTACGTACGAAGGAGTTCGTAGTGGGTGAAGATCCCTTTGGAGCTGGTCAGCAGGTAAACCAGCACAAACAGGATGATGAAGGCGGTCAGGGCCACGATCCCAACCTTCAACTGCGACCAACGCACTTTGCTGCGCTCCGGCATCGTTTATTTCCGTATCCGCCGTTTGACGAACTTTGTAATGTAAGGATCGGTGGAGTCTTCAAGCTGGTCCTGATCGCCTTCGAACGCCAGCCGGCCTTCTTGCATCACCATGAATGTGGTCCGGGCCCGCGGCCCCGCCCCGTCACGCGCCGGCTCCAGACTCCCTTGTTCCGAATTGTACCGGAAATTGGCGATCAGATTCCCGTCCTGGTAGCGGTGCGTTGCCAAAAGCGTGGTGGTATTCGCCATGTCGCGTTCCTTGATGAGCAAGGTGACGATGGTGTGGGCGGTTATGGGGTCCAGGCCGGCAGTGGGCGAATCGTACAGCGTGAGTGGAGGACCCGTGACCACCGCGCGGGCGATGGCGGCGCGGCGCCGCATGCCGCCCGAGAGCTCGCTTGGAAATTTCTCCAGAGTTTCGCCCAGTTCCACGAATTCCAGCGCCTCCACCACGCGCGGATGAACCTGTTCGGGCGGGCAGTGGATGGATTTCTGATTGATGAGTGGATAGGCGACGTTCTCTTCGATATTCAGCGAATCGAACAGCGCGCCTTCCTGAAAGAGCATGCCGATCTTGCTGCGCACATCGAACAACTGGTCCTCGCGCAGGCCGCTCAGATCCTGGCCGAAGGCATAAACTTTTCCGGATGCCGGCCGGATGAGCCCCAGCGCGGTCTTCAAAAGCACAGTCTTGCCGCTGCCCGCGGCGCCCAAAATAACCCGCGATTCGCTTTCGTAAGCCGCAAACGAGACGTCCGCAAGCACCTTCACCTCGTCGAATGACACGGTGACGTTGTCGAAACGCAGGATGGGAGTGCGGGATTCGCTCGGCATCAGCTCGCGCCCTGACCGACAAAAACTTTGGTGATCATCGCATCCACAATGAAAATGAGGACCACCGCCCACACCACGGCTTGGGTTGTCGCGCGGCCAACGCCCTGCGTACCGCCGGTGGTGCGCAGACCGTAGAAGCAGCCGATCAGAGAAATGAGCACCGCAAAGACCAGCGGCTTGATCAGGCCCTGCGTCACGTCGTTCCATTCCAGGGCGCGCCACACGGAGCTCCAGTACTGCCGCGAAGGGAGATGGAGAAACGCGATGGCGATGATCCAGCCGCCGAACATGCCCACGAAATCCGCGATGATGGTGAGCAGCGGCAGCATGAGGCAGGTGGCTTCCAGGCGCGGCGTAACCAGCTTTTGAATGGGGTCGGTGCCCAGCGCGCGCATGGCGTCGATCTGCTCGGTGACTTTCATCGAGCCCAGCTCGCTGGCCATGCCCGAAGAGTTGCGGCCGGCCATCATGATGGCGGTGAGCACGGGCCCCAATTCGCGAACCAATGTAATGGAAACCAGCGTGCCGGTCTTTTCCACCTGGCCGTACTGGTTGAGCGCACGGGCCATTTGCAGCGCCATAACCACGCCGGAGAACAGCCCGACCAGAACCACCAGGGGCAGGCTGCCCACCCCGATGGTGTCCATTTGCAGGATAATGTCGGCGCCGTAATGGGGCCTGCGAAGAATGTTGCGGAGAGCGTCGCCGGTAAGCAGAATGAATTCCTGAACAGCGAGAACAGGCTCTTTCAGCAAATCCAGCAACAGTTCGTCCTCGAATTCCGATGCTACCATACAAAAGGCGGGGACCAGGGTCGAGCGGCGGGTGCCCCAGCCTGACCCCGACACCTTCTTTTTATGAAAGGTCTTACTGAAATTTCCGGAATTCGCGTCGGACATGTCTCCGACTACGAAGCCCTCACCGGCTGCACCGTCATTCTGTGCGAGCCGGGCGCGGTAGGGGGAGTCGATATCCGCGGCTCGGCCAGCGGCACCGAGGACACCCCGGCACTTGACCCCGGTCACGTGGACGCGCAGGTGCATGGAATCCTGTTGGCCGGGGGCAGCGCTTTCGGGTTGGAAGCGGCTTCGGGGGTCCGCCGCTACCTCGAGCGCCGAGGCGTAGGCGTCCAGTTCGGCGGAGCGCGCATTCCCATTGTAGTGGGAGCGATTCTGTTCGATCTGGGCATTGGGAAACCGGACGTGCGGCCGACACTTTCCATGGGTGAAGCCGCGGCCGCCGCCGCCAACATGGATGCAGTAGTGGAAGGCTGCGTCGGCGCGGGCACGGGCGCCACCGTCGGCAAGATCCTCGGCATGAAACAGGCCATGAAATCGGGGCTGGGGTCCGCCACCGTCGCGCTGCCCGGCGGAGTCTTGGTCGCGGCGCTGGTTGCCGTGAATGCGTTGGGCGATGTGCGCGATCCGGCCACCGGCAAAATCATCGCCGGAGCCCGGGTGGCGCCTGACAGCCGTGAGTTTCTCGATACCGCCGAGTACATCAAGCACCGCGGAGCTCCGGCGCCGCCCGCCAAAAACACCACCCTGGCCGTAGTGGCTACCAACGTCCGGCTGAACAAGGTGCAGGCCAAAAAGCTGGCCGAGTTCGGCAGCCTGGGAACCGCGCGCACCATCGATCCGGTCAACACCATGGCGGATGGCGACCTGGTATTCGCGCTCTCCCTGGGAACGCTCGAAGCCGATATCAACGCGCTGGGCGTGGCGGCCGCGGAAGCCGTCTCTGCGGCCATCGTGCGCGGCGTGAAGACCGCCAAGGGCATGGGCGGACTGCCCGGCCTGGGAACGTAAAGGCTGGGGAGCCAGCGAACAGCGATCAGCTTTTGACGCAACGCGGTCAGCATTCGTTTCAGCTCCGTCGCGCGCTGCGATCGCTGAAAGCTGAAAGCTGCTCAAAACGCCCACAAAATACTCGTATACCCCGTATGCGCGTGATAGTTCTGGTTGTCACCGAACAAATGGAACATCTCCGCATAATCGTAAAACTGCCATCCCACGTTCCATCGGAGCTTGGGAGTGATCCGTATCGACAGCCTGCCCATGGGCGATTCGTATGTCAGTGGATAAGTCTGCACGGACGTCAATAATGCCTGCACAGGGTCAGTAACTCCGGCCGGTACCGCCGTGGCACGGCCGTCGCCCGTATCCTTGGTGATGCTGTACCCCACGTACAAGTCCGCGCGCCGCTGAAGCACAATTCGCACCCCCAGATTGCCCGCGTGAATGTTGCTCACATAAATCGAATCGAAAGCCGTCTGGAGTTGGGGCGAAGTCACTCCCGCAAAAAACGCCAGTCCGCCGACTGTTTCGAGATGCAGCTTCGAGTAACTGGCGTCGAATGTAAACCGGCTGTTCGGCGCCCAGGAAGCGGAGGCATTGTAGGTGCGCGAGTGGGAGCTATACGTCAGGAAGGAAAGCGGCGCGTTCTCGTTATACAGCTCGCGGTAGCCGGCGGCCAACTGCACCTTGCGGACACGGTACTGCACGCGTGCTCCCAGCGTGTGGTAGTTGCGGTCGCTGATGGGCGTCAATGGATGATCGGCGTGGCCCAGTTCGCTTTCCAGGTTGAGGGTCAGCGGCTTCAGCGGATGAATGCGCACGCCCAACGTGCCGGCGTTCAGATGACTCTCCTGCTCGTAAAGCGCGCTCGATGCCGTGCCCGCCTCATCCGGAATGGAGAATGCTTCGAGCGTGCGGATCTGCCGGTCGGAGTACGTGTACCCGGCATAGACGCCGAACCAGTTGTTCACGCGGTAGTTCACGTCGGTGGCGTTGCTGATGGTGCGGACTCCCAGAAACTGGAAATTGAGCGTGGTGCCGAAACCCGTGCCGTTGTCGAATTCGGTAAAGTACGAATCGCCATCGATACGGGTGTTGCTCAGCGCCGTGTGATTGACAACCGTCAGCCGGTCGGTGGGAAAAAGGCTGGCGGTGAAATCGCCCGCCATCGCCGGGCGCTGCGCATTCCCCGTGACGGCGATCTGCTGATTGGCGGCGGCGCCGAAACGGTCCGTGCCTTGCGCCAGCTCGTTTAGCGCAAAATCGCGGCTGCCGCTGACGTACGTGAGGCGAGCGTTCACCGCCCAATGCTTGCGGTTCGAGTAGAGATTCCCCAACCATGCGGGGTTCGACCCGTGGTAGGGCTCGGAGCGTTGGAACTGCTGCAGGAGGGTCTCGCCGCCGGTCAAACTGTCTCCCGAGTCGTCTTTATAGAAATCCCAGGTGCGCCGGCCGATGAATTTGAAACCGGCGAAATCGAGCGAGACGCCCACGCGAAACTCGTTCCACTGGCGCCGCACATTCATAAACACCGGCAATGCGGCCGAGAGCGAATCGAATTCCTGGACGCTCGAAAGCGCCGGACCGGTCTGGGTATCGCGGCTGTAGCCCAGATCGAATTGCACGCGCGATTGCGGCAGCAGCGTCAATTCGTGGTCCTGCAAACGGCGGATCGTGTCCATAAAGTGCTCGCCGCCGGAAATCGCCAGGCCTGGATTGTAAAACTCATCCAGCCGCCAGAGCAGGTCGTAACGGTAGAGCCGGTTCTTCTGTATGCGCAGGTTCGCCGCCTGATAGGGATCGTTCCCGAGCCCGGTGGTATTGAGCAGGATTTCATCGAAGAAGCGGCCGTGCCCATCTTTGGATTCCACCGCCAGGTTGCTCCCTAGCAACCGTACCCCGTTGAGATAATTCACATCGCTGCGATACGTTCCCAGGTTGCCGTCGATCAGGCTCCAGCGGTAGCCCGTCTCGAACGAGTCGGTGATGTTGTAATCGTCCAGGTTCTCGCCGCGCGTCGCGCCCACCTGCTCGCCGGTAGGAGCGATCGGCGATTGCGCCTGGATGGCGCCCAAAGCCGCGAGGACCAGACATAAGCGTTTGGTCATAGCGCTTACCGCAGAAAAGTCGCATCGGCATTCGATCCGTGGATGCGTACGTGGCAGATGGTGCACTTCTGGTACTTGGGATCGAGCAGGTTGTGCGCCGACGATTGCAGATCCACGCCCGCGTTGCGCGTGCCGAACCCGCTGCCGTTGTGACACTCCAGGCAGAGCGTGAACACCACCGGGCGCCGCAGCAGCCGAGTATTCATCGAGCCATGCGGGCTGTGACAGGTTTCGCATCCCTCCACGCGCACAGGCGCATGTTCGAAAACGAACGGTCCCCGCTTATCCTGGTGGCATTTGAGGCAGGGCTCTGCGTTATTCAAGGCCTGGTCCACCATCCGCGGCCGGTCCGCCATGCGCCAGGTGGGCGCAAACGCACCGTGCGGATTGTGGCAATCCGTGCACTCCATGAACCCTTCGTTGACGCGGTGCTTGGAAGGCATCTCGAACTGCGCGCGGATATTGGCATGGCATCCGTAGCACAGGTCGCTTTGCTTCTTGGCCAAAAGATACTTGGGAGTCGGCGAGTGATGAACGGAATGGCAGCTCGTGCAGGCTACGTCATTGAGCGTGTGTTCCGAACGGCGGATGTTGGCCTTCTGGAAATCGCGGGCATGGCAGGTCAGGCAGGCATCGAGGACACGATTCGCGGGCATCTCCGAGAAGGCGCGCGCAATGGTGGCCTTTCCGCCGCGCGCCGCCACGTGCGCCTGTCCCGGTCCATGGCAGCCTTCGCAGCCCGTCCGTTCGGGCGGCTCCTCACCGGAAGCCAGGCTCTTGTAATGCGGGTTCTTGAAAAAACTGAACCAAACATCGGCATGGCAGGTTTTGCAGGCGTTGCTCCCGACATAAGCGGATGACTGGCCATACGCCGCCGCGCCCGCCATCAGGGCAGTGATGAACACCACGCGCGCCGCGCCCCTCCCATGAACCATATTCCAAATAATACGCAACACCCGCCCGGCGCGGGCCCAAAACCGCGCGATTTTACCGGACTTTTACGGAATCCGGACGATTGCCCGGCCACCCGCCTCGCAGCGCGAATTTTTTGCTTGCGGCCTCGCGCGCCGATGCGCCATATTGGGATTGGCGTCAGAAGAAAGCCGTGTAGAGCGCACTTACAGGATGGCTGTCCAACCCTCGGGCCCGCGCTCCGGCTGTATCTGGCCGGCGGGCGATTTCGATGGCGGACAATCTCCTGTTCTTTACCGAACTGACCGGCATGCCGGTGCTCGACCTCAAGGGTTCGCGTATCGGCCGCGTCAAAGACGCCGCGCTGGTCCCCTTGGACCACCCCTCCCGCATCGACCGCTTCCTGGTAGGCAGCGGCGACACGTGGTTTGCCATACGCTACGATCAGGTCCGCTCCATTTCCCTCGCTTCCGGTATTCACCTGAGCGACGAGCAAATCACGCCCTACCACGAAGACGAGTACATGTTGCGCATCTCGCGCGACCTGCTGGACCAGCAGATCATCGACGTCAACGGCCGCAAGGTGGTGCGGGTGAATGACCTGACCATGGAGATCCGCCAGGAGTCCGGCCGCGACATCGTGGCGATCGTGGAAGTAGATATCGGGCTGCGCAGCATCATCCGCCGCCTGCTCGAGGGTTTCCTGCCGCCGCGCTGGATTCGGCGGCTGCAACAGCCGATTCCGCCCAATTCCATCCGTTGGGAATTCTGCAACGCGATCGAGCCCGATCCGCACCGCCGCTTGCGCCTCAACATTTCCTACGACCGGCTGGAGCAGTTGCATCCCGCCGACCTGGCCGACATCGTTGAAGAGCTCAGCCCCGCCGAGCGCGAAGCCATCTTCGAAACCATCGACAGCGAAGTGGCGGCCGACGCGCTTTCCGAGGTCGATCCCAAAATGCAGGCCGCGATTCTGGAAGCCCTCGAACCGGAAAAGGCGGCCGACATCGTCGAGGAGATGGCGCCCGACGAAGCCGCCGACGCGCTCTCCGAGTTGGAAGATGAAACTTCCGAAGAGATCCTCGACGAGATGGAATCCGAGGAGAAAACCGAAGTCGAGGAACTGCTGGAATTCCCGGAAGACACCGCCGGCGGCATGATGAACACCGAGTACGTGTCTCTGCCCGATACGGCCACGGTGGCCGATGCCATGGCCGCCCTGCGCACCAACGAGGACTTGCTCGAGACCCTCAACACACTGTTCCTGGTGGATGCCGGGGAGCGGCTAGTCGCTTCCGTCCCTTTGGCGCGGCTCTTCGTGGCGGCCGGAGACACCTTCCTGAAGGATTTGGCCGCCGAGACTCTGGTCCAGGTGTCCGTCGAAGAAACTCAGAACCGCATCACCGAATTATTCGATAAGTACAACCTCCTGACCTTGCCCGTGCTGGATGAAGAGGGCAAACTGGCGGGCGTCATCACCGCCGACGATATCATCTCCGTGTTGAGGCGGAAATAGCGGATGCGGAAGCTCCTGGTGCGGTTCCGCTATCATCTGCTGGTCTTTCTCGCCGTCATCGGGCCGGGGTTCATCACCGCCAACGTGGATAACGATTCGGGCGGCATCTTCACCTACTCCGCCGCCGGCGCCAAGTACGGCTACCTTCCGCTGTGGACCCTGCTCCCGATTACGCTCGTGCTGATTATTACCCAGGAGATGTGCTCGCGGATGGGAGCGGTCACCGGCAAGGGCCTCTCCGATCTTATCCGCGAGGAGTTCGGCCTGCGGGTCACGTTCGTGATGATGACTCTTTTGGTGCTGGCGAACATGACCAACGTGATGGCCGAATTCGCCGGCGTGGCCAGCTCGCTCGAGCTGTTCCACATCAGCCGCTACATTTCCGTGCCGCTCGCCGCCATCTTCGTCTGGTTTCTAGTGGTGCGGGGAAATTACCGCAGCGTCGAAAAAATCTTTCTGTTCGGCTGCGTGCTGTACGTGACGTACATCATTTCCGGCTTCCTGGTGAAACCCGATTGGAAGGAAGCCGCCATTTACAGCGTCAAGCCCATCCTTCTGCTCGATTCGGGCTACATCTACATGCTCATCGGCATGGTGGGCACAACCATCGCCCCCTGGATGCAGTTCTACTTGCAATCCGCGGTCGTGGAAAAGGGCATCACAGCTAAAGAGTACGCAGCCTCGCGCCTCGAAGTGATCGTCGGCTGCATCATGACCGACGTAGTCGCGTTTTTCATCATTGTGGCCTGCGCCGGCGCCATCTATAGCGTGGCGCCGCGCGATATTCAGGACGCTTCGGAGGCGGCCCTGGGTCTGAAGCCGTTCGGCCAATACGCGTTTCTGCTGTTCAGCGCGGGCTTGTTCAATGCGTCGCTCTTCGCTGCTTCCATCCTGCCGCTTTCCACGGCGTATTCGGTGTGCGAGGGCCTGGGCTTCGAAGCCGGCGTCAACCGCCGCATGCGGGAAGCGCCGGTTTTCTATGCCCTGTACACGCTGCTCATCGCGGTGGGCGCCGGGGTGGTTCTCATACCGCAATTCCCGCTGGTCCGCATGATTCTGTTTTCCCAGGTGCTCAACGGCGTCCTGCTGCCCTTCGTGTTGATCTTCATGATCCTGCTGATCAATCGCCGCGACCTGATGGGCGAATGGATCAATCCGCGCTGGTTCAACCTGGTCTCCTGGGTGACGGTAGCGGTCATGATCGGGCTGACGCTCGCGCTGGTGGGCATTTCGGTAAAGGGTATGCAGTAAGATGCAGCCCTAGCCGCCGTCCCCCCTGCTACTGAGTGATGGTAATTGTCGCCGGGGGACTCGCAATCCCTCCCACCGTTACCACCACCGGCTGCGGGCCGCTAAGGCCGGCGGGAATGGTGAAGTTGATCTGCGTCACCCCCACCAGGCCGCTGGGAATGCCGATGAAATTAATTACCGCGGTCTGTCCGCCTACCGTCAGGGAGTACGATTGGCGTGGTTTGGGAAGCTCCGCCAGCGGTGTGCTGGGGGATGGGCTGGCACCATCCTCCAGGCTGGGCCGGACCTGTCCTTCGCCGGTTATGTACAGAATCACCTGCTGGCCGGAACTGCCGGTTCGCGATGGGTTGACGCTGCCATCGGCAAACGTGAAGATACCGGGCGCCGTTGCGGACACCACAAAATTGTAGTTGACATTCACGTATGGGTTGCCCACGGTCAGAGTGGCGGGCCCGGGCTGCGCCTCATAGGGGATCTGCAAATTTACCTGGTTCGGCGACACGTAGTAGAGCGGCGCGTTGTAATTGTTGACGTAGGCCTCGAAGCCAGCCAGGTATTGGGGCAGCGGGATGGTCCCGGCGGATTGCACGAAATCGCCCAAGCCAGTGCCGTAGACGCTCATGATCATGCCCGGCGCGTACACCTGCTGCCCTGTGGCGGCATTGCTTACGCCGCCCACCGTAAGCTGGATCTGCGGACCCTGGAAAGGAATCGAAAGCTGGGTGCTCCACGCGGCGCCGCCGGCATCCACGCCCGTAAATCCGAAAACCACGGTGGTGGGCACCGTCAAGCCCGTCAGGCTGTAGGACGCCGCAATGGAGCCGTGCGGCTTGATGGAGGCCGTTCCGAACAGTGCGTTGATTTGCGAACTGTAGCTGGTGCCGTTAATCGTGAAGCCGGTCAAAGTGGAGCCGATGCCGGCCTCTTCCGTCAGCGTGAGCTTGAACGCCCATTGACTGCCGTTTTCGAAGACGGGGTTCTGATCGATGGAGGGAGCTACCGCCGAAGAGGTGGCCGGTTGGCTGCTCCACTGGTGGACCAGGTTGGCGACGTCCACCGAACCGAGCCCGGTCGTCTGGTCGTATCCGCTCCCCGCGGAATACCCCAATGAGCCGTTTTGGCAATTGGGAGAACCCGCCACGCAAGGAACGATGTTGTTGCCCTGCGTGATATCGTGAAACACGCCGGTGGTGGTGCCGGCCAGCCGGTACAGTGTCGGGTTGATGTTGCCTAACCCGGCCTGTGTTTGCACTTTCGTCGAAACCAGGTATTGGTTGAGAAGCGCGAAGACACCCGCCATGGTGGGCGTAGCCGCGGAGGTGCCGCCCACATAACCGGGGCTGCCGGCGGAGTAAAAGTACAAGCTGTCATGATCGGCGGAAGCGGGAAATGCCATATCGGGAACGTGGCGCGCGCTGTCGTTCGGTACGCCCGGACCGGTCTGCCAAACCGGCCGCGCGAAGTATATGCTGGCGCCCCCGCCGGTAGCCGCCAGACCAAACCCATCCGCCGTGTCGTTCCAGGCGGTCGCGGGAATGTAGCCCAGCGCGGATGCCATGTTCGCCGTGTTGGTGGCGCTCCAATACTGGCCGGGATCGGCCCCCTCGTTCAGTGTGGTCCCGCCCATCGAGGTAACTTCGGGGATGGCGCCCGGGACATCGATCGCCAAACCGTCCTGCGCAATGACGGCGTCCTGATCTTCGCAATCCGCCGCCCCCGAATCGCCGCTCGCTGCGAACCAGGTGATGCCTTGCGAATTCGCCTGCAGCACCGTGTTGCGGAATGTGGGCAGGTCCACCATGTCGGACTGTTCGCACGATCCATAGCTCATGCTGATGATGGGGCCGAGGTCCTCGGCGACAGCCTGCATTGCCGATGTCCATACGTCGTCCGAATAAGCGAAGATGATGGTCGCGTTGCGCGCCACCGCGCCCGCCCATTCGAGATCGAGGTCCGACTCTTCCTCGTCCCCTTCGACTACCCCCGGGCTCCGGCCCGATACCAACTTCTGCTGGAGATTGGGCGGGGTCAGGTTGAACTGGCTGAAGAAACTCGTGTAGTCCGAAGTGTGGATGGCCGACTGTCCTACGATCACGATGCTCTGCCCGGTGCCATCCACGCCCGCCGCGTAGAGCGGCATAATATCGAAAATCGTGGCGAAATCGTCGGGCACGATGTGGTGCGATCCACCGGAGCTGGTCATTTGCGGGTTGGCTTTCTTCAAACGCGCCTTGGGGTGAAAATCCGAGAGCCCATGGAAACCGGCCACCACGTCCGCCAGCGCCGCAGGAATCGCCGGCGCCGTGGCGTTGGCAAAGTGTGCGACGCCGTTCACGCTATACCGACGGATCGAGGTGTGCAACGCGCCCTGGATTTGCGCCGCCGTGCCCGAAAAACTCACGAACGTCCGGCTGCGCGCCACGTTGTTGACGGTGAATCCCTGCGACCCGAGCCACGCCGTGATCTGGGCCATATCCGCCGTGTTCACCCCGAAACGGTCGGCAAACTGTTCCGGAGTGAGCCAACGATGATAGTCGGCCGATGAGGGATCCTGCTGCTGCTGAACGAATTGTTCCAAATCGGACTGTTGCGCGGCGCTGGGCTTCACGAACAGCAGGACGTCCGGCAACTGAAACCCGCCCTCCACCGCGCCGCGATCGTTTTGCGGGTTGGCTTCGGGACGCACGTGGCCGCTCAAGACCACCGTCTGCGTGTTATCGATACGCCCCGCAATGCGTGCCGGCTGCGCCAGGGCAGCCGGAACCACGGGGCCGATGCATACGGCTAGATATAGGAGGCGTCGGGAAAAGTTCATAGCGATTATGCGTGGACGCGGAGAAGCCCGCCAAAACCCTTCAGACGCGCACACCTCAAGGCTGGTTGCACGTTCTCATAACATGCTCGGAATCATGGTGATAGATTTTCGGCTTACTGATTGGCCGCACTCAAAACGCCGGCCCGCGGATACCGCGCCTGCATCCACTTCACAAACTCCGGGGGCGCGGCCATCGTCGAAAGCCTGCCTTGCCGTACCAATGCCCAATCGGCAAACATTCCCGATGCTTTAATTTCCGCCAGGCTGGTGGGCGGCTCCAACCGCGAGGTAAATTCCAGGTCCACTACCGCGGATTTGGGGTTCTTTGGATCGGTTCGCGGTTCGGAGCGCACAGTTGCCAATCCTACTACCCCCGAAACGCCTCCGCTGTGATAGATGAACACCCGGTCGCCTGGCTTCATCTGGCGGATGGCGCGGACCGCCTGCGGATTGGTGACCCCATCCCACACCGTTCTCCGGTCGCGTTCCAGGTCATCGAGCGAGTATGTTTCGGGATCGGTCTTGGCGAGGAAATAATCCATCCGAACAACTGTATCAAAAGAGGAACGGCCCCCGAGTGTTCCAACCCGGAGGCCGTTCTCACAGTCGTGACTTATGACACCTTACCTAGTTCACCGTCGAGTTGACATTTTGCCCGGTGTAGCCGATCGCCGTGCCCACATCCAGGTTCGTAGCCGTAAAGCTCTTGTAATTGGTGTAACCCGAAACGCCCGTGGTGCCGGTGCCGGCCGGCAGGGCGTTCAAGACATAAGAGGGAACCGTGAACTGACTGTAGCTGATCGGAACGATGCACGTGTAGGAACCGGTCAAGCCGGAGGTAGTCGACGACGAACTCCCGCCAATTAAGACATAAGTACCCGAAGCGCCGCCCGTCCACTGAACCAGTAGCCCTTGCGACCGCGTGACGGTTGCGGCGGCGGATTGGTTGGTCCAGTTCAATATAGGGTTGGGAATGACTACCGACGTGGTAAACGGGCCGATAGGCGTCGGCGCGGCCGTGCCGCCCGAGCCGTTGAAGGTGAAGGTTCCACCGGTCGATGGCACGGACCCGGCAGCCAGTTGCGCCTCGTAGACCCCTAGAGAGGAGCTGACTGTAAGGTGCGTCAGCGTGACCGTCCCGTTGACGGGTCCCGTCATGGTGATCGTACCCGCGTCCAAGGCCGTTGTCGTCGTGGTTGTCGCCGTACCGGTGGTCTGGGAAACTATGCAGCCGGGTATCGAAACCGAGCCGCTAGACGACCCGTAGCTGGCGCCGGGCTCGCTCTCAAAGATCGCTTCCGCCACGTCGGTTGTCTGAGTGGCGCCGGTGGCGCTCTGCCCCACAACATGCGCGATAAATACCGCCCCGGTGTTTACGGTAGCCTTCCCGCTTAGCGTTTGCAGTTGGCTGCCGCTGGCTCCGAAAGTCGGGTCCGAGCAGGCGCCGCTGCCGATCGGGAGGGTGATGAAATTCGTGGGCACGCCGGCGGAGTTCACACCCACCAACGAGACATTACAGCCAGGCGTAACGCCGTTGGGAATCGTGACATCCACTTGATTGAGGCCGGGGTAGCCGGAAGCGCCCTGGTAGACGATAGTTGAATCCACGCCACCGATGTAGACATGCGCGAGATTGTTGATACTGAAAGCGGCGGGGACATACTTGCTGTCTCGCTGCGGATCGGCTCCCAGGCCCGAACCCCACAGCACTACGGTAGTTCCGGGCGGAATGGAGCTGGAGTAGTTGTATAGCGCGCCCGTGGCGTTATTGGTGGCCACGCCCAACCCACTCCCGGTGCCGTAATACGCATCGAATCCCATGGCGGTCTGCACCACCTGGATCGGGGCCGATGCTGATTGGCCGTTATACTTCACGGTCACCGTGCCAGTGCCGACGGGAGTGCTGGAAGGCAGTACCAGCGCCAGTTGCGCGGCGATCGCATAGTAAAACACCGGGTTGGTTGTGGTTCCGTTCACCGTGACTGTCACACTGGCGCCATTCAAAGTCGAGGGCAGACCGGATGCGCTCGATTGCAGAACCGCTTGCGCGGTCGGATCGGCCAGGCCGCTGCCCTTGATAATAAACAGCGACCCCTGCGCGATGCCCGCATTGGAGAAGCCCGCGGGAATCAGTCCGTAATTGTTCAGGACCTGCGTGATGGTGGGACCGGAGGACCCGCTCGAAGAACTGAACGTATCGAACTGCAAAGTAATCGAAGTGGCGCTCACGGCCGTCACCAGCACCTTGGCGTAGTTGCCGCCGTTTGTGTACACGAAAAAAACATCGTCGAGCACCAGCGTGCTGGCTGGGAGCGGTGCGTTTGTGAAGAACTGGCCTAGCGTGGAGGCATACACTTGCGTAAGCGCGGCGAAACTCGCGGGGGTGCCCACACCAAAGTTGAAGTCGGTTGCCTTTCCTTGCGGAGTCATGGCGGTTCCGCTCCAAAGGATGTCACCGCCGGAACTGCTGGTCGCGCCGGTGTCGAGGCTCAGGGCGGTATTGGCCGCCAGGGTTTGGGTTCCGGTCACATCGGCCAGAACAGAGGTCGGGAAAGCTACCGTGAGAATCGCGTAAGCGAATAGCGAGAGCGGATTATATTTCATTTGCTCCTCCTTGGAAACCTTAAGTTGAGATAATTCCTGGAAAAAGCGCATCCCCATGCGCTGTAGACAATCGGGTCCCCTTACACAAATAACTCGCACTACATGATAGCGTGGGAATCCCGGTTTTTGGTCCATCAAGGTTGGAATAATTCACTCAGGGGCGACCGGGAGGCGGCCGGAGCAGACACGCGTAGGTCCAGACTGTGGTATTTTCCGCCACCCAAAACCAAAGTCTGTCAAAAAAGACTCGGCCCCCGCCTCCGAGATCGGGGGCCGTGGTGGGGCGCCATCGAATGTGTTCTTGTGTCTCCATTCGGCTGTTTTTGGCGCCACATATATGAAAGCGGCAAATCCCGGCAAGCTGGTTCACGCTACTGGCCACTTTTTTAGCAGATCGAACACCGGAGAGGCGTAGACCGGGTCAGCGAGTTCCTAACCCGGGCACCACCGTGAGCCTCACTCGAATTTCCGGGGCGACCGCGCCCTGGTAGGTCGAGAACGTCAGCGTGGTCTCGTAGGTCCCCGGCGGAAGACCTTTAGGATCGGCCTCCACCGAGACCACATCGCCGGCAAAGGCCGATCCGGGACCGGGAGTGAGACCTTCCCTCTGGCTGGCATGGAGCCAGGTGCTGTCCCCGCTCACGCTATAGGGCAGTTCGGGCCAGGTGCTCGAAACCAGGATAGTCCGCGGCGGCGGCATGGGACCGTCCGTGTGGTACTCGATGGCCACTTCATCGGGCGTGACCCGCAGAATCGGCTTGCCGGTCACCAGCAGTGTGAAATCCTGTTCGATCGCCCCGCAGATGTTCGCGGCGCGCACGCGCAGGTGGAATGTGCCGGTCTCGCGAGGCACTCCGGTGAATCCGTTTCCTTCCAATTCCAGGCCGCGCGGCAGGGCGCCCTCCACCACCGCCAGAGATACATCGCTGCGCGGGCAGCGGGCATCCACCCTCACTTCAAAGGTGGCGGCATAGTTCGAGCCTACCGCCGCCCAGGGCAACCCCCGCGTGCGGAATTCGAGCGGCGCGGCCGCGCAGGCCAACACCGCCAGCACCGGCATTACGCTACGGGATAACCACATAACGAGTCCCCACGGTCATGGGAGCCACCAGATGCACTTGCCCGTAGGCCGCGCCCAACTGTGAAAAAGGCTGGCTCTGCTGCCCACCGTAGATCTTTACCTGCTTGTGCATCAGGCCCCACAGAAACGTTGTCGAATTGTAGTAGGGCGTCCCGGTGGACATCGCCACGGCGGTCTCGGACATCTTTCTCGAGCGAACCGGAGTGTCCATATCCCCCACCGGCATCATCGCGGCTGCCGGCTGCACGCCGAGCGATTGCATCGGCACGGTCTGAGCGGCCGGCTGCATGGGAGCCGCCTGCGGGCACGCCGTGGACGGTGCCGCCACCAGCGGTTGCGGAGCGGTCTGAGCAGCGGCGTTGGCCGCAAACATCCCCCGAATGAGCCGTTCCGAAAGCCCATCTTTCGCTAATTCGGCTAGCCCGTTGACAGTGACGTCGAAACGCGTCCGGCTGGCCTGAATGAAGTCCAGGATGAAATCTTCGTTGAACCCGGCCTTGGCCAGCGTCACGATATCCCGATTCGTAACCGAATTCTGCGTGATCGGCACGGTCTGTGCGGCCGCCACGCCCACCAAAAGAACAGATACCAGCAGAAAATGCTTGTGCATACATGCCTCACTGCTCATATCGGCAAGCGGCGGGCGATGTTGAGGGGTTGGGCGCAACCTTATTGGAGCAGGCGGATTGCGTTTTTGGTTTATACTCAACTGGACCTGGAACTCCAAAATGGAAGTTCGGCATGGCGGAAAGGAGTCTTTATGGACGCTCGGTGGAATAGACGGGATTGGCTGCGAACGGCGCTGGCCGCGTGCGGCGGTGTTTCGCTCGATTGGGCGGCATTACCGGTGGCCAAGGCGGTCCCCGCCGATCCGGACCGCTTCGATGCGGTGATCGTCGGCGCCGGTTTGGGCGGACTTAGTTGCGCCGCCGCGTTCGCCAGGCAGGGCTTCAAACCCTTGGTCCTGGAGCAACACGATAAGGCCGGCGGCTACGCCACGGCATTCTCCCGTCCGGGCGGTTTCAACTTCGATGTGTCGCTGCACTCCACCACGGTGGGCGAGCGCAACGGCGTCCATAACCTGATCCCCGGCTTCCCCGAGATCCAAGACGTCGAATTCGTCCCCCACCCGTACCTCTACCGCGCGATCTTCCCGGGACACGATATTCGCGTGGCGCAAAAGGATGTGCCCGCCTATATTGCGACCCTGCAAAAGAGTTTTCCGCTGGAGCGGCAAGGCATCCAGGCGCTGTTCGACGACATGACCGGTCTGGCCACGGAGATCCGGAAGTATTCGGCCGCCCGCGGCAAAGTCGATATGGCCAGGATGCCGCGGGATTATCCGCACCTGGTTGCCTGCGCCGGCAAAACCTGGGGTGTCATGGTCGATGCCCGCATCGCGGACCCCCAGCTCAAGGCCATTGTTTCCAGCCTGTGGGCCTACTATGGGCTGCCTCCGTCGAAGCTGGCCGCCATATACTACGCGTACCCCACCATTTCGTACCTCCAGCAAGGTGGTTACTATCCGCGCGGCCGGTCGCAGACCGTCAGCAACGCGTTGGTGAAGTTCATCGAGGAACACGGCGGCAAGGTCCTTTTAGGAAGCCGCGTCGAGGCGATTGTGGTGCGGGATGGCGCCGCTTCCGGGGTGAGAACCGCGGACGGCCGGGAATATTCCGGCCGGGTAGTGGTCTCCAACGCCAACGCCTTCGACACCTTTCACAAGATGCTGGCCCCCGAGCACCAGCCTAAAGACTACCTCGCTCAACTGGACCGCTACACCGCCAGCCTGTCGAGTTTCATCGTCTTCCTCGGGCTCAAGAAGGACCTGGTCGGCGGTCTGGGGATGCACGATACGGAGATCTTCTACTCCTCCGGCTATGACCCCGAGGCCGAATACCAGCGTGCGCTCAAAGCCGATCTCGGCAACCCCAGCTTCGGCGTGATGCTCTATGACAACCTTTTCCAGGGCTACTCGCCGGCGGGGAAGAACACTCTCACCATCCTCACCCTGCAAGGCTACGACCATTGGCAGCCCTTCGAAGCCGCCTATTGGAAGGGCTCCAAGGGCGCCTACCGGAAGGAGAAGGAGCGCATGGCCGACCTCTTGATCCGGCGTGCCGAACAGGTCCTGCTGCCGGGTCTCTCCAAGGCCATCGAGATCCGCGAGGTTGCCACCCCGCTGACCAATGTGCGCTATACCGGCAATTACCGCGGCGCCATATACGGTTGGGACCAGACGCTGGACAACTCCGGCCGCACCCGGCTGCGCCACTCGACACCCATCACCAACCTGTATCTTTCGGGTGCCTGGACCAATCCCGGCGGCGGCTACAGCGCGGTGCTCGCGAGCGGCTTGGAGTGTTTTGGCGAGATCATGGCGAAATGGGCGTAGCGAGCCTTCATGACTGACGGCAAACGATGGGCCGTGGCTTGCATGGCAGGCAGCTTCAAAGGCTGCTTTGTCCACGGCGTGCTGCACGGACTTGAAGCCGCGGGATTTCGCGCCGATGCCTATGCTTCCGCATCGTCGTCCACCCTGGTCGCCGCATTTGCGGCCGCCGGAGAGGTCCGGCACGTCGATCTGGGCATCTGGAGCGAGGGCGAACGGATCATCCAGCAGCCGGGAACCAGTATGAGCGATGCCGTGCTGGCCGGCATACGCACTTACGCCCCGCGCTTGCGGGATCTGTTATTCCGCCCGGAGGCGGCGCGGTTCTCGGTGGCTGTCTCTCACGTGCGCACGGCGGAAGCCGCATCCATCACGCAAGGGGATGGCGCTCGCCGCTTGGGGCGGCGGTTGATGATCGATGCGGCGCGTCACGATACCCGATGGCGGGATCAGCATCTGCAATCGCGGTTGTTCGACACCGGATCTACCGACCCGGCTCTCCGCATTACGCCCGAGAATTTCGAAGAAGTGGCCTATGCCTCAACCCGCATGATGCACGCCTGGCACATCCCCGCGTTCATAAATGGCGAGCCCTACGTCGATGCGAGCTACACGTGCCAGTGTCCGGCGGTCATGATGGCCGAGCGAGGGTTCGACGCCATTCTGGCGATTGCCACGGAACCGCCCCCCGTTGCTCTCGACCTTTTTGGGACCGCGCTGTTGCCCGAGGAAGCGCATGGGGTGCCCATTTTGGCGGTTTGTCCGCCGCGGGATCTGAAAGACATCGGCGTGGACTTCCAACACGCCACCATTGAAGGACTCAAACAGGCATTCGCAGAGGGGGTTGCCGCGGCCACCCTGGTAGTCTCACATTGAGGTGGGGCAGCCTTCAGAAACCTACTCTTTGTACGCCACCGCGTCGATTTCCACCTTCGCCTCCGGCACCGGCAAAGCCGCTACAATCACCGTGGTTCTTGCCGGCCGCGCTTCGCCGAAAAACTCCGCGTAGACTTCGTTCATCGGCTTGAAATCCGCCGCGTCGGTGAGGAAGACGCCGCAACGAACCACGTCCGCCAGGGTCGCGCCGCTCGCTTCCAAAATATTCTTGACGCTGGTAAGCACCTGGCGGGTCTGCTCCCGCGCGTCCCCGGGCTGGCTCGGAACCTGGCCGGAAACGTAAATCGTTTCGCCGGCGCGCACCGCGGGCGAGTAGGGGCCGCGCGGCGTGGCGCCGGCGGGATGAATGCGCTCGATCATGGTTGGTATCCTTCCGCCTCCAGAAACCGTTCCGCTTCGATGGCCGCCATGCAGCCCGCCGCGGACGCGGTGATCGCCTGGCGATAGCTGCGGTCCTGGACGTCTCCCGCGTGAAATACGCCGCGAATATTGGTGCGCGCGCCGCCTTTCGACAGAATGTAGCCCTCGGGATCGGTCTCGAGTTGCCCTCGAAAGATCTTCGTATTGGGAATATGGCCGATAGCCACGAAGAAACCGTCCACCGGCTGCTCCCACACCACGCCGGTCTTCACGTTGCGCAGCCGCGCGCCCGTCACCATTTGCTTCGATACGTCATGCAGCTCTTCCACCACGGTGTTCGTCAGGAAGCGGATCTTGGGGTTATGCCGCGCCCGGTCGAGCATGATCTTCGACGCGCGAAACTCCTCGCGCCGGTGTACCAGCGTGACCTCGCGTCCGAAGCGCGTCAAAAAATTGGCTTCTTCCATGGCCGAATCCCCGCCGCCCACCACCATGATGTCTTTGCCGCGATAGAAGAACCCGTCGCAGGTGGCGCATGAGCTCACCCCGCGGCCGATCAGCTTCTGTTCGGATTCCAGGCCCAACCATCGCGCCGATGCACCCGAAGCCACAATCACGGTGCGGGTCTCGATCCACTCGCCTTCCACGTTGATGCGGAACGGGCACGCCGAAAAATCGGCGTCGAGCGCCGCTCCGTGCGCGTATTCGGCGCCGAAGTGCTGCGCCTGCGTTTTCATGTTTTCCACCAACTGCGGGCCATCGATGCCCTCGGGAAAGCCGGGGAAATTCTCCACCAGGGTAGTGAGCGAAAGCTGCCCGCCCGCTTCGTGGCCGCTCACCACCAGCGGCTTCAGATTGGCCCTGGCCGTGTAAATGGCGGCCGTATTCCCCGCGCAGCCCGACCCGATAATCACCACGTTTCGCATGATTTTTGGCTGAACGTTCAGCGTATCACAGGCTTGTCATTATAGATTGCGCTGGCGCACGGTACAATCCGGGCATGGCGGACGCCTTGCCTGGCCCGTGGTGGAAGAACCGCAACGTCATCGGGATGACGGTCACCAGTTTCTGCGCCGACGTGGGCTACGAAATGGTCAGTGCCGTACTGCCCGGTTTTCTTTCGTCGATCGGCGTGGCCGCTGCGGCGTTGGGCTGGATCGAGGGCGCCGCCGACGCCCTTTCCAGCTTCGTCAAGCTGATCGCCGGAGCCTGGTCGGACCGCGTGGGACATCGCAAGCCGGTCGTGGCGCTGGGATATTTTCTCTCCGGAACGGCGCTTTCCGTATTTGCCGCGGCAACCTCCTGGCCGCTGATTTTGGCGGGACGCATGGTGGCCTGGTTCGGCAAAGGCATTCGCGGTCCGTTGCGCGACGCCATGCTTTCGGAATCGTCGCCGCCCGAAGTGCGCGGCCGCGTGTTCGGCATGCATCGCGCGGGCGATACCGCCGGCGCCGTGCTGGGCCCCGTGATCGGCGTGTGGCTGCTTTCCCGCCTGCCGCGGTTGAGCCCCTCCGCGCCGTTCCGTACCATCTTCCTGCTGTCATTAATCCCCGGCCTGATTGCGTTTCTGTCGATGCTCTTCCTGGTCGCGGAAAAGCGCGCCCCGGCCGGGCAGGTGAAGCGCCCGTGGGGTTCGTTCCGCGATCTGCCGCGCCCGTACCTGCGCTTTTTGGCCGGCGTAGCCGTATTCGGCGCCGGCGATTTCGCCCCCACCCTGCTGGTGCTGGCCGCCGCCCAGTTGCTGACCCCCATCCACGGCGCCGTCCGCGCCGGCGAATTGGCCGCCCTGTTCTACGCCCTGCGAAACCTCGTGTATGCCGCCACCGCCCTACCCGCCGGAGCGCTGGCGGACCGCATGCCCAAGCGCAAGCTCCTGGCCATGGGATATGCCCTGGGTGCGCTGACCGCTATCGCCACGGCGCTTCTATTCGCCTGGCGGATCGCGGGCCTCGCCGCCATCGCCGCCGTTTTTGTCCTGGCCGGAATCTATATAGGAATGGAAGACACCCTGGAAGGCGCCATCCCGCCCGATCTCATCCCGCCCGCGCAGCGCGGCACCGCCTACGGCCTTATGGGCGCCGTAAATGGCGCCGGCGATTGGATCGCCAGCGCCCTGGTGGGAACAGTGTGGACGCTGATATCGCCTGTAGCCGCGTTCGCCGGGGCGGGCTTGTTGATGGCGTTAGGCGCCGGAACCTTATACTTCGGAGACCGAAACTAAACCAGACGACCTAAGGACTCGTCAGGAGATGACCAAGGCAACCACTCCCTGCGGTCGTGGCTCCGAAGCGCCTTTCAGAGCCGGGCCCAGAGGGCACCCCGTTAGCAAGCCGGTCGCGACCTCCGCTGACTCTGCGATCTCAGGTTTTGACTTGCTTAACTCCGCGCAATCTCCGCGCCTCCGCGTCTTCGCGGTTAGTGGAATGCCCGCGGTTAATCCGCCGCTGACGCTGCCGCAGCCTTCGCCCCCTGCCTCCGCAGAGCCGGTTCGACCGCCGCTGCCGCCGCCGCCCCGTCGAACGGTTGCCCCAAGAAGCGCTCCAATCGGGCGGCCGTGCCCGCTCGGTCCCCCAGAGCGTCGGCGTAATTCACCGCTAACACCGCGATCTCCGGCCGGCGCCGCAGCCAGGTCTGCACCTCGACGAGCTGCCCCGTGTATAGATGCCGCAGATGTTCATCGGTTAGATTGGCGCCCTTCCGCCCGAGCCGCGCCAGCATCGCCCGCTGCGAAGCGATCACTTCATTCAGATCGCGATGCATGAAGATCACGCGATACTGCTCGCCCGCGGGCAGGAACCGCAGCAGTTGCGCCACGATCTTGACCGCTTTGCCCCGCGCCTCCGCGATCCAGGACGCGTCCCGATGCAACGCCGCGGCTTTTTCGTGTTCCAGGTACCCGCGCGGGTTGTCTTCATCCGCCGGACGCTTCTCATCGGCGAACGGCGGCACACCCGCGGCGGCCAGCATCTGCATCATCATCGAAGTGCCGCTGCGCGGCAGGCCGGCCACCACCGTGATCGTTTGCGAACGGTCGGCGGGCGCGGCAGTCTCGCCCGCCTCAAACGATGGCAGCCCCGGCCCTGTGGCCGCAACCGGTTCGACCGCAGCCTTGGCTTGCGCCACGGTTGCCCGCAGCCGTGCCCTGCGTTCCTTGATTTGGCTGCGCAGCGCGCGAGCTTGCGCCATCAGCAAGCTGCCCTCGCCGATGCGCGCCCGGTCGCGGCTCACCAGGCGGCCCAATGCCTCCATGGCCGCCGGGTACTCGGGAGCCAGCGCCAGCGCCGCGCGCAACTCGCCTTCCGCCTTCTCGCGCTCGCCCAGGCGCGCCAGGGCTAAGCCCAGAAGATGATGCAGCGCGGGTTGGGCGTACACCAGCGCCAGCGATTCCACCGCGCAATCCGCGGCTTTATCCCAACGCTTCGCCGCCATATGAATACGCGCCGCCAGCGTCATTGCTTCCCAACAGTCGCGGTCCGCGCGGCGCACGCGCTCGAGCAGTTCCAGCGCGCGATCGAACTCTTTCAGAACCGCGAACCCCTCCGCCAGGAACAGCCGCAAAACCAGGGGCGGATTGCGCAGCTTGGCCAATTGCTCCAGCAGAGCGCGCGCCAACGCCTTTTGCCGCGGCGAACGCCCCCGCGTCAAAATGGCGCGGCAGCGCAGGAACACCCGCTCGGTCACATGGCCGCTGGCTTTTTCGGCCAACTCCCGGCGCTCGAACATCTCCCGGCGCGCGCCCGGGTCTTCGCGGCCGGCTTGCGCTCCCGCCACATCCCGATCCGGTTTCTCCGTCCGCCGCCGTTTCAATTCCTCGAGCGCGCGCGGCGCCGATTCCGCGCACATCCGATCGAATTCATCGAGCAGGCCGCGGTAGCCCACGGAGTCTTCCAGCGAGAGCAGGCAACTGAACAGCGCGAAGTAGTATCTGGCCTGCTCACGCTCCCCCGCGATCAGCTCGCGCAGCAGCGGCGCCGCCAGGTCGGGACGGCCCGCATCGACGCGCGCCCGCGCCAGGTTGTAGCGCTGTTCCCGCAGACATTCGGCCACCGCGTCCCGCGAATCGTCCTTGGGCGGCGCCACATATCCCAGCGCGACAAGCTGCTGGAGCGATTCGGCGGCGTCTTCGGGCTCATAATGCGTCTCCGGCGGATGGCACCCGGCCTCGCCTTCCACCGCATCCCAGCTCGCGATGGTCCGCGCTTCCCCGGGCTTGGTGAAAGCGTTGAGCATCACCTTGCCATCCATGTCCCTGCCTGTCGGCAGACCGAGCACGTGCAGCAGCGTGGGCGTCACATCCAGCACGCTCGCCCCGTAGACTTCCTGCCCGGCGCGGACCCCGGGCGCACTCAGGCAGAAAATGCCGAAGCCGCGATGCTCCACCGCCGGTCCCGCCGCCTCCGCCGGAATGTAGTCCGGCAACAGCCGGTCGGAGTGGAAACCATGGTCGCTGACCAGCATCACGGCGCAATCCTTGCCGGCCAGCGCCAGCAGGCGGCCCAGCATCACGTCATGGTAACGGTACCCGTTCCTCACTACCTCTTTAAACAGGGCCGGATCGGTGCCATCGGCCTCGCGGCGCATGCGCTTGCCCGCGTGATAGCGCATGAACCGGTGGCTGAAGTGATCGACACCGGCGTAGTAGACGGCGGCCACGTCCCAGGGTTCCTGTTCCATCAGCTCGGTGGCCGCCGCGTGGATGCTCATAGTTTCGGCAACGATCCCCGCCAGGTCGTGTACGCTTTTGTCTTTCTTCTGGTCGATTGCCTCCCAGCCGGGCACGAAGAGATTCAGAATGTCGCCATCGATTTCCGTGGGATGTATGCGCAGCTCGGCCAACCGCTCGGCCCAGGTCGCCGGCGAGACCGTTCCGGGGCGCATGGGCCGGCCGGCCGGTTCTTCGGTGTGGAGGGGAAAGAGGTCCGAGACCATGGCGCCGCGAATCGGCTCGGCCGGGTGGGAGGGCCACCACCCCACTACGATGCTGCGCAGCCCGTTCTGGTGGGCAATGTTCCAGAACGCCTTGGCGCGGCGCGCCAGGTTCGTAACCGGCCGAACGCTCAAACCATCGGGCGAAGGCTCGGAAAAGCCGAGAATGCCATGGTTGGGAGGCCGCTTGCCGGTGGCGATCGAGGTCCACACCATCGGGCTCAGCGGCGGGTGAATCGTGGAGAGGTTTCCGTGGACCCCGCGCGCCATCAGGCCAGCCAGGGCCGGCATCTCGCCCCCGGCGACAAGCGGTTGGATTACCTTCCAATCGGCGGCATCCCAGCCTACCAAAAGGACCCTGGTCATGAAGCCTTGCGGGATCTCCTCCAGCGGCGGACCCCCGCCGCGCCCAGGGCCAAGGCGGCCAAGCCGGTTGGAATTGCGGTTGCGGGCTCCGGAACAATCGGAGTTTCGTCGTATCCCCAGGCGACTGGTTCCCCGTTCGGGCCAGTGGGCAAAGTCTTCCACGACTCCTTAAGGTCTAACCAGCCAATATAGGGGTTGCCAACGCTCGTCTGGAACTCGAACAACAGGTATTGCTGTGCTGTGTTTGTCGGCGGCGTCGGCGGCACCGCCGACATAGCCCCTTTATTCAGGAGCGTGGAATGAGTAGCGACCCACGGCTGAACCACCGACGTCCGCGTCTGGTGTTGCTTCTTCGAGCCCAGAGTTAATTCTGCTTTGGGGATGGCCGGATTCGCGTACCAGAGCGCGGCCCCGGATTTTGCGAATTTCGCCGAGTTCGCGTTGGTGAACTTGAACATTGGTGCCGACGGCGCGAATGGGTGTTTAGCTGTGTTGATCGTATTGCCTTGGATTTTCACCCCATTACGAATGGTTCTGGTCGATCCAGATACTCGTGCGTGTAACGCCTCTACTGATTGGGTAATGAAGAGGCGGAATGCACCCAGCGCGGATGCCAATTTTGTGTTTGCAATTTTCCAAGTAGACCAACCCTTACTAACCGCGCTAGCCGCATAACCGACGGTAATAGGTTTGGGTGTGGGGAAGAACAAAATAGTATCCGCCTTAGCGGTCTGCGCGGTAACCCCCACGACTCCGGCGCCTAAGGCCGAGATCGAAGCCAAGCGCGTAAGATTTTCTTTCTTCATCCTCGCGTACCTCCCGAAGTGGGACCCCAGCCGCTCTGGATGGCCTCTTCTCACGGAATTGTACTGTATCTAACGCGAGAAAACAAGGAAAAAGAACCCCTGGGCGAACCCGAAACCGTGAGAGATTCTTCGGCTTGATTCTACTCGTGTTCTCGCCTATTACTGCATGGTTACGCCGGCTGCAAACACTCCGCGTTCTCCTTCTCTTCGATGGCCCCGATCTTGATGAGCCGCCAGTACGGTTCGGTAATGTCTACTGTGGTGGCGCCTGCCCGGCGCAGGTCCCTCCATCGAGCACCAGGTCTACCCGCCCGTCCATTAAGGCGAATACGTCTATGCCGCCGCGGCACGTGGGGGTGTCAGGCTTGCAATGGGGGCTCCAGTAAGTCGCTGATTCTCTGGAGAACGCGCCAGGCGGTGTCGAGCGCAGCTAGCGCCTCATTTTCATCGGGCTCGCGCGGCGCATCCAAATAGCGGAACATAACCGCGTAGTCGGTCAGATCGGAGGCGGGCTGGAACAGATCGGCCAAAGACGGATCGACGGCCGCGCACTGAGCGCCTAACTCGGTCAAATCGTGGGTTTTGCGGAAAGGAATGTCGTGGAATGCGAGAAAAGCCTTGCCGGCTTTCTCGGCGCTCTGTTGGCTATGGAAAACCGATCGGGATGGCTCCGGAGATGCCAATAAACGCGCGGCGTTGAGGTCCTTACGGGCCTGCACCAACCAACGGGCAGCCTCATCGCGCCGCAACTCTGCGGGCGTCATACAGCAGCCTTCCCTCGCCTACGACCGTAGCCGGGAGCGAGGCCTTCACATGCGCGGCGCGCGCATCGAAGTCGGTCGCCGCCCATCGGACCACGTCCACAGCCGTTCCCAGATCCCATAAAGCACGGTGGACACCTGGGCGGTAGAGCCCCGGAGGGGCGTCGTCCGGTAAAACCACGCAAAAATCGAGATCGCTGTCCGGACCGCTGTCACAGCGAGCGGCTGAACCGAACAGATAGATGCGCTCCGGACGGTAGAATTCCACCAGTCTGGACGTAATCTCGGCAATGGACTGCTCTTGCGTCATCCATTTCTATTGTGCACCGAAACGTCGGAATACGTCGAATGGAGATCCGCTTGCCACGCCGGCTGCAAACACTCGGGCATCTCTTTGTCCTCGATGGCTCCAGTCTCCGAATTCCAGGAGCTTTTTGTCTGGTTTTCCGCAGTCGCTGGCGGCCTATTGGCTAACCGTGATCGATGCCGCAGGGCTGGCAACGCCTCCCACAGTCACCACCAGCGGTTGGGTGCCCAGCGGCGCGCTGGCCGGAATGACGAAGTCGATCTGCGTAACCCCTGCCAGGCCCCACGGAATACCCGCGAATGCAATGGGCGCGGGCACTCCTCCGACCGTCACCGTGACGGGCAACAGCGGCTGGGGCAACACACCGACCGGCGTTTCGATGAACGGCGTGGCCCCGGTGGCGAGCGGCGGCCAAACCTCGCCTTCCCCGGTAATGAACGCCAGCAGCGTGTCGCCGTGCTTGCCGGTCGCATAAGGGACCAGCGTCTGGCTCAGGTCGGTGAAAATGCCGGGCGCGGATGCCGTCACCGGGAACACGAATGACGCGAATTGGCCGTTGTTATTCACTCCCAGCACGGCCGGACCGCTGCCGGTGGTATAGGGAATCTGCAGGTTCAACTGAGTGGGCGACACGTAGTACAAGGGTGCGGACACTCCGTTTACGGTCGCCGAAACGCCTGCCATGGTTGCCGGCAACGGTAGGCTGGTGGCAATTTGGGTGCTTGGGGCTAATTGCGATCCGAAGACGCTGAGGATCATTCCGGGCGCGAAAGCCTGCTGGAACGAAGCTCCATTCGTGACGCCGCCGATCGTGGTACCCGAGTTGCCTACCGTTAATACCACAGGTACTTCGATAAACTGCGGAACCGCGTCCTGCGCTTGAATCAGCAGCGCGGCGTTGTAGACGCCCGGCGCCAGGCCGGCAGCGGATGCCAGCAACATGACCTGGTTGGCGGAAGTGCTGGTAATGGCGGACGACGTTAGCCAGGCGGTTGTCTGGTTGGACGGAAGCACCATTGCTGTCCACGATCCGCCGACTGAGAGGCTCACTCCGAGGGTCTCGGCGGCGAAGCCGGACGGAACGGAGAGCGCCACGCTGTTCTGCGTCGCCGAAAGCATGCCAGGATTGGCTACGGGACCGGAATAGGTAGCAGCAAACGTCCCGCTCACGGGCACGCCGCTCGAGTCTGTGCCGTCGATTTCAAAAGTAGTGGCGGCGGGCGGGCTGCCGCCCGGCCAACAGACATTGGCCTGCAACATTCCGAACGGCGCCAGGTGCGTGGTTCCAAAGAGCGCCTGAATGCGTGAGGTCCAATCCGCGGCGCCGGCGAGAAAGCGAGTGAGCTCGACCGGGAATCCAAGGTTCTCCTGGACAAACAACTGTTGCGACCACTGGCAGGCGGCGGGCGCGGCGGGATTCTGCTGGACGTTCGCGGGCACGCCAGCAAGCGTGATGCCGGGCATACCGAGAGGTCCGTCGAGGACCAGCGTGTACTGTTGCGACCAGGTGCGGCCGTTGGCGTCCACGCCCGTGAACACGTAAACGCGCGAAGCGGGAATCACGGCCGGGAACGCCGTGGTGAACGTAGCAAGCATGGTTCCGTAGGCCGCCAGCGCCGTCCCGCCGAAATCTTGCGCTAAGACTGAAGAATAGTCGGCCCCGTTGATTGTCCACCCGGTTATGGTGGTGGGCACGCCGGCTTCCTCGGTGAGCGTCACTTGAACGACCTGCCCCTCGTACGCGGGGTTGGGGGTGATGTTGACCATGACGAACGAACCCGGAGAGCCAGCCGCGACCGAGACAACCGCGGAGCCTTTCGACCCATTGAAATTGGAATCGCCCAAATACACGGCGGTGACCGTGGTGCTGCCCACCGGTAGATTGGGGCCGGTGGCGGTCAAGGTCGCCATTGCGGCGCCGCCCACGTTCACGACGGGCGCCACACCGAGCGTGGTCAGGCCGGTGTTGAACACCACCGAGCCGGTGGGAACGGTTGAACTTGCGGCAGCCGGTGTGACGGTGGCCGTTAACTGTACCGAACCGCCGAGGGTGATTGCCGAAGGATTGGCCGCCAGCGAAGTGGAAGTTCCAACCAGCGCCGGCGTGGGCTCGCTCCATTGGGTTACCAGGTTGTAGACGTCGATGGAGCCGAGGCCGGTGGCGAGATCGTATCCGGGGCCCGCGGAAAAGCCCAGTTGGCCGTTCACGCAACCCGGACTTCCCGCGGTGCAAGGAACCATGTTGTTTCCCTGGGTGATGTCGTGAAACACGTTGTTGGCGGTGCGCGCCAGGGTGTACAGTTCGGGGTTGATGTTCCCCAGGCCGGGCTGCGCCTGGACGCCGCGCGAGACCAGGTATTGGTTGAGCAGGGCCAGCACTCCGGCAAAAGAAGGCGCGCCAGCCGACGTGCCGCCGGTAGCCCTCTGCCCGTTGAGGTTTACCACCATGTAGGGATCGTGATTGCCGGATGCGCTGAAGGACACATCGGGAACATCGCGCGCGTTATCGGCCGGCACGCCGGGAGCGTTCTGCCACGCGGGTTTGGAAAAGAACATGGATGCGCCGCCACCGGAAGCCAGCAGGCCGCCGCCGCCGGTTTCGTTCCACACCATTTCAGGGATGTAGGACATTGCGGATGCGTCCGCCGCACTATTCGATCGGTTCCAATATTGCCCGCTGCCTTCGTTGAATTCAGTGCCTCCCACGGCCGTGACTTCGGGAAAGCTGGCGGGGATGTTGACGGCCGGGCCATCTGAAACGGTGGTGGCATTCCCGGTAGTGCCGAAGGTCCCGTGCGGATCGCAGCCGGCCGCTCCGGAATCGCCCGCCGACGCTACCCACGTAATGCCCTGCGCGTTGGCTTGCTGCGCCATCAGACGGTTGCCAATGCCCGCCTCCGGCTCGCAGGTGCCGAAACTTTGGCTGAGCACGGGGGCCAGATTCTCGTCGATGGCGGCCTGCGCGGAGTCCATGAAGTTACTCGAGTATATATAGACAATGGTGGCTCCGCGGGCAATCGCGCCGGACCATTCCAGGTCGAGCGCGGCTTCTCCAGCGGCATTGGTGACGCCGGGGTCCGGTCCGATCGGATGCTGCTCCACAGTGGAGGGCGCGAGGCCGAATTGGCTGCGAAAGATATCGATGTAGGATTGGGGAATGTCGGAGCGGCCTATAATGCCGACCCGCTGGCCCGAGCCGTCGATCCCCATGGCGTAGACCGGCGCGACGTCATAGATGGTGGCCCAATCGTCCGGCGCCAACTCGTTAGTCCCGACGCTGGTGGTGTAAAGAGGTGGCTCGCTTGCCGGCAGCCGCGAGAAATCGTCGAGGCCGCGAATGCCGCCCGTGATTTCCGCCAGAGCAGCGGGAACAGAAACCTCTCTGGCATTGGCGAAGTGCGGCTCGCCATCGACCACGTAACGGTGAATCTCCGTTTGAAACGCCGTTCCGACATCCCCCGCGGAGCCGCTGAACGAGATCCAATTGCGGGCGCGCGCCGTCTTCTCTAAATGCAGATGATGCGACTGGAGCCACCAGACCACTGCGGCATAGTCACCGGGCGCCAGACCGAAGCGTTCGCCGAACTGCTCGGGCGTGAGCCATCGGCGATAGTTCGCCGACGCCGGGTCGCGTTGCTCGTCGAGCAGCCTTTCGAGTGCCGCTTGCTGGGCCGGCGAAGGCTTTATCGTCAGAGTGACGAACGGGATGGGGAACGACGGATCCACGCGGCCACGGTCGTAGCGGCTTTCAGCTTTCGGAGAAACGCTGCCTGGCAGGATTGCGCGGCGGGCGTCTTCGATTGCGCCGGCGATGCGGCTCTGCTGCGCCAACAGCGCGCCCGGCGCGGCCAGCAGAAAGAGGCAAGCGATAAGAAGAGAAGCGGTGCTTCGTCCCGCGCGGCTTCGCATGGGAATATTATCTACTCTATTTTCGCGGCTGGCCGATTCCGATGTGCCTTCCCTGCTAAGAGGGTTGCAGACACTGCGATCTCTTTTTCAGCCGGGGCGCTGGCGGGAATGACGGAGTCGATCTGCGTAACGGCTGCCACCCCGGATGGAATGCCGGCAAATGCGATGGCGTTATTGCACCGGAGCCAAGGTTAGGGCGATCTGCTTCGCGACGTCGTCGGTCACCATGCCCGCCTTGAACCCCACGGCTACGTGGCAGCGGCCTTTGCCGCCCTTACCCGGCACGCTCGTATGGTACCCCAGGGCGACGTTGCCGCGGTACTCGGTTCTGGAGAAGTAGAACACGCGCTGGTCCGTGTTCTCGATCATCTTGGTAACCCCCAGAATCTTTTGCGCGGTTTCCGGCATGGGCTGCAGCCGGTCCACATCGGAAGTCACCGTCGCCATGTTTTCCATCAGGCTGCCCAAAGAGGCGTTCATTCCGGCCGGCGCCACGCGCCAGTTCGCGGGTACCGCAACCTGGCAGACACCTTTTTCGTCCTTGAGGACTTTCCATCCCGCCGGGACCGGCTGGCCGCCGGCCATCGCGCATATCGCGGTCAAAAGGCCCGAAACTACTAAACGACGCATAATCTGCTCCTCGGGCAAAGATCTTACGCTTCCGTGGAGGCGATGTAAAGGCGTATGTCACCGAAACTCGACGCCAAGCCTGGTTCCGCTCGCTACGCCGGCTGCAGACACTCCGCGATCTCTTTTTCTTCGATGGCCCCGGTCTTGATGAGCCGCCAGTACGGTTCGGTAATGTCGACGGTGGTGGCGCCCGGCCCGGCGCACGTGCCTCCATCGAGCACCAGGTCTACCCGCCCGTCCATCAAGGCGAAAACGTCGATTCCGCTGCGGCAGGTGGGCGTGCCGGAGATGTTGGCGCTGGTCGAAATCAGCGGCTGGTTGATCATGCCGATCAATCGGTTAGCCACCACCGACCGCGATTCGCGCAAGGCTAGGCGCCCCGTGTTTCCCGTCACCTTCAGCGGCACTCGGGCCGAAGCGGGCACGATGATGGTGAGCGGTCCCGGCCAGAAACGGCGCGCCAGGATGTAGAAGCGGTTGTTCAGCTCGCTCGCCAGTTCCTCCGCCATCATCGCGTCGCGAATCAGGATCGGCAGCGAACGGTGCGGTTCGCGTCCCTTGGCATGAAAGACCTGCGTGACCGCATTGAGGTTGAACGGGTCGGCCACCAGCGTGTACAGCGCATCGGTGGGGATGGCGACTACCTTGCCGCGGCGCACGGCGGCGGCGGCTCGCTCCAGCGCTTCCGGCTGCGGCGAATCCGGATCGATCTCTACCAGGTCGGTTGCCATTTCGTTGGATTTTTCAACGCGGGCCGATCGCTTCGGCCACGTCGAGGGCCATCTGATACCGGCCAAAGGGCGCGCTCAATTGTACACCCTGGACCATGCTCCGTACACGGGCCACCATCTCGCGGGCGATGGCAACCCCCTCTTCGCGCGCGCTTTCCGCGTTATCCACGCGCCGCATCCGTTCCATGAATTCCTCCGGAACCGGCACGCGCAGCTCGTTCACCATGAATTCCGCGTTGCGGTAGCTGGTGAGCGGCCAGATGCCGCAGATCACCGGAATCTTGACGTGCTCGATGCGCTTGAGAAACGCTTCCAGCAAGTCGAGCTGGAACACCGGCTGTGTCACCACGTATTCCGCCCCGGCTTCCACCTTCCACTCGAAACGCCGAATCTCATCGTCGAGATTGAGCGCGCCGGGGTTGGCGCCCACGCCGGCCAGCAGCGCCGTCTGCGAGCCCATGGGGTTGCCGCCGATATCCAAACCGCGGTTGAGGTTGCTGACGATGTTCACCAGGCCGATGGCATCCACGTCGAACACCGCCGTGGCATCCGGATAGGCCCCCATGCGCGGCGGATCGCCCGTAATACACAACAGGTTCCGCACGCCCGTCGTGTGCGCGCCCAGCAGCTCCGATTGAATGCCCAAAATGTTGCGGTCGCGGCAGCAGAAATGCAATACCGCTTCGATGCCCGCATGCTGTTGGATCAGTTGGCAGGTGACTTGCGCGCTCATGCGGGCGCTGGCGCGCGGCCCGTCCGGAACATTGATGGCGTCTATACCCGATTCCCCGCACCGGCGCGCGCCCTCGATCTCGCGCGACGCGTCCACCCCGCGCGGCGGCAGAATCTCCACGAAGGCCAGGAATTTGCCCTCCGCCAGCTTGGCCCCCAGCTTGGATTTCCGCGCCACCGCGACCGGCTCGAGCGCATGGGCGCGCACCTCCGGCGTATCCACCGCCACGCTCAGCTTCCGCGTGGCCGGTCCCAGCGAGCGCGTTTCCGAGCGGATCAGCTTGATATGGTCGGGCGTGGTGCCGCAGCACCCGCCCAGGATCCGCACCCCCGCCCACAGCATGCGCCGCGCGTATTGCGCCATGTACTCGGGCGAGCACAGATACATGTTGCGGCCCTCGATGCGCATGGGCAGCCCCGCGTTCGGCATGGCGCTCATGGGCTTCTGCGAGACCGCGATCATCTGTTCGATGGTTTCGAGCGTGGCCTTGGGGCCCACCGAGCAGTTCAGCCCCAAAACATCCACCGGCCAGCTATCCATTTCGCGGGTGAACGTCTCGGTATCGGTACCGCCCGGAAGATGGCCGAAATCGTCGATCGTGACCTGGGCGACGATGGCGATATCGTTCCCGGCCACTTCGCGCGCCGCCAGCACCGCTTCGCGCAGCTCGTCCAGGTTGCCGAAGGTTTCGAAAACCAGGGCATCCACGCCGGCTTCCACCAGCGCTTCGACCTGTTCCCGGAACGCCGCGCGCGCTTCCGCGAAAGATGTGGGGCCGAGCGGCTCTATGCGCACGCCCAGCGGCCCGATGGCGCCCGCCACGAACGCGTTTTCGCGCGCCGCTTCCCGCGCCAGCCGCACGCCCGCGTGGTTGATCTCCCGCAGCTTCTCCGCCATGCCGAAGGCCGCCAGGCGCGGCCGGTTGGCGCCGAACGTATTGGTCTCGATAATCTCCGAGCCCGCCTTGACGTATTCCTGGTGGATCTGCCGTACCAGGTCGGCCGCCGAAAGATTCAGCTCGTCGAAGGAGCGGTTGATGAACACGCCCCGCGAATAGAGCATGGTCCCCATGGCCCCATCGGCCACCAGCACGCGGCGGGACAATTGCTCGCGGAACTCCAAAGCACGGGTATTGGACGCTATGTTCATGGAAACGAATCGCAAAGCCGGGCGGAGAAACGCAATTGCGATCTTTTGATTTTAGCGCAACAAGCAGCCTTCAGCGATCAGCGTTCAGCTCTTGCCCCGGTGCAAGCTGACAGCTGAAAGCTGACCGCTGACAGCTTGTTCTCTAAAGTTCCCCCTCTCCTCCGCCGATGATTGTCGTATGCCGGCCGATCCACTCTTCACCGCCGCCGCGCGGCGCCATTCCGCCAGCCTCATCCAGGCGATTGCGCCGCTGGCGCAGCGCCTCGACCGCCGCTTTTCCGCCTGGCTCCGCAAACACCGGCACAGCCCGGCCATCTGCCGCGCCTTGCTCGCCGTCACGCCGGCCGCGGCGGCACGCGTGCGGTCCCTCGACCGCTTCCTCGAGCAAGTGGAAACGAACGGGCGCTACCTGGCCAGGTGCAACGTGTCTCCCGGCCAGGTCCACGAAGCGCTTCGCCAGTTCGGCGGCTGGCTCGCTAAACTGCTCGGTAACCGGTTCGCCCCCTCCCGCGAGCAGCTCTATCTCGCCACCGTTCTCGCGCTCGACCGCGCCTATTACCAGGTGCGCGAGGCCGAAGCCCAAGCCCTCTTCGGCATCTATCGAGCCGAAGCCGAGGCCGCTGGCGTCGAAGACCTGTTGCGCCGCGTGACCAACATTCTCACCCGGACTTTCCGCGCGCGCGTCGGCCGCCTGGTCCTCTCTGACGGCCCGCTCGCCGGGGCGCTTGCCCGTCCTCTTTATATCGAGCGATCGAGCCGCGCCGTGCGCTGGATCTCGGACCCGGATTTGCACGGCCGCTATGCCTCGTATTGGTCCTTCCCGCTGGCTCCCGCGGCGGCCATTCAGCTCGCGTTTCGGGCTTCCTGTCCCTGGCTGCCGCGCGAGCTGACGCTGCTCGAAACCGCCGCGGAGCGCTGCCGCAAAGCCGTCGAGCGCGCCGCCCTCGAGACCCGCCTACGGCAGTTCGAAGCCCAGGCCCGGCACGCCGAAGAACAGGAACGCCGCCGCATCGGCCGCGAGTTGCACGATGAAACCGGACAACTGCTGCTGCTGCTCCGCCTGCGTCTGGAGATGTTGGAACGCGGCGCCGCCCCGGAGCAGCGCGCCGGGTTGGCGGAGGCCCGCGGCATCGTCGAGCGCACCGTGGTCGAGTTGCGCCGCATCATCGCCGCCCTCAGCCCCGCCCAGCTCGAGCGCTTGGGGCTCCCCTCCGCTCTGCGCCAACTGGCATCGCGCATGGAGAGGCTCCATGCCGCTCCCGTCACAGTCCGCATTTCCGCTGCCGCCGGCGGTTTTCCCCAGCCGGTCCAGGAGGTCATCTACCGGGTTGCGCAGGAGTGTTTGCAGAATGTCGCCAAACATTCCCAGGCCACCCATGTAAACCTTTTCCTGCTCTTGACCGATAAGTTAATCAGGTTGAGCGTTGCGGATAATGGCATCGGATTCCATCCGGATGCCGCGGCACGTCAGTCGATGTCGTTCGGTCTGGCGGGTATGCATGAGCGGGCCGCGCTGGTGGGCGGAAAACTCTCCGTCCGCAGCCAGCAAAACAAAGGGACCCGCGTCATTTTGGAACTGCCGCTCCCTTCGGCGCCGGTGAAAACAAATGGTAAAGATTCGCGTACTGTTAACTGACGATCACACTCTGTTCCGGCAGGGCATCCGGACTCTTCTCTCGGCGGAATCCGATATGGAAGTCGTGGCCGAAGCAGCCGATGGAGCCGAAGCCGTGGCCCAGGCCCGGCAGCACCGCCCCGATGTAGTCCTTATGGATATCGGAATGACCGGCATGAGCAGCTTCGAGGCCACCCGCTTGATCCGCAAGGAGCGGCCCGAAACCCGCGTCGTTTTCCTTTCCATGTACGACGACGACGAGTACCTCGCCGAGTGCGTCACCATGGGCGCCAGCGGCTACATCCTCAAGGAGAGTCCGGCCGAGCAGTTGTTGACCGCCATCCGCGAGGTGCATCGCGGCGGCAGTTTCCTCACGCCCCGCCTCCTCACCCGCTTAGTCGACGATTTCCGCACCCAAGGCCGCGAACCCATTCGCCAACCCCGCTTCGGCACCCTCACCAAACGCGAACGCGAAATCCTCAAAATGCTCGCCGAAGGCCAGTCCGTCAAGGAAATCGCCAGCGGTTTCGAGCTGAGCGTCAAAACCGTCGAAGCGCATAAGTTCAATCTCATGCGCAAACTGGACATCCATAACAAAGCCCAGTTGGTGCAGTACGCCATTCAAAAGAAGATCATCCGGCTTCCCGAATTGATGTTGACCTGAAACGCGCCCGGTCACTGTACTTGCAAACTGACTGCGTTCGACGCCGTTCCATCCGCGACCAGGTACACCCGAACCGTGCCCGAACCCGCCAGGCTCGCGGGAATGGAAATATCCACCTGGTCCAGCCCCGGAAACGCCGCCACCGCTCCCGCGTAAAGCACCGGCACGCTCTCGCCCGCCACGAAGCACTCGACCGACTGCGCGCCGCGGATTCCCGTCCCATAGAGCTCCACGTACAACGTATCGCCCGCCGCGCCCAGGCTTAGCGCCACCGGCAGGCAACTCCGCGCCGCCGCCGCATTGCACGAAAAAACCGGCTCGTTCACCGTCTGCTCCGCCGCCGTCACGCGAAACGCGTCCGCCGCCGCAACCCCCGCCCCATCGCTGTTCATGCTGTACAATCCCGGAGCCGAAGACGCCATCGCGATCGACCCGGTCAGCGCCGCCGTCGAGCCGTGAAGCACCGCCAATTGCGCCGTCCCCGCCGCCAGCCCCTGCGGTATGAGAATATTCGCCTGCCCCGCCGCCACCGAATAGAGCGGCGCCATCTGCGAGTTGCCCGCGCTATCCGTAATCCGCACCGAAGTCCCGCCCAGCGACGTGGGAAGCGGCAACCCCGTCGCAACCGCCGTTGCGGAAGCGATTCCCGGTCCGAACACCGTCACGAATTCCTGTGACGCCACCGGCCCCGCGCCATAACTGGCGCTATTCACCGCCACCGCCGTCAAAGGAGCGTTCAAATCCGCCCGCACCACGCTGTAGGCCGGCACCGTCACCGGATTCGAAGCCGTGGACGTCTGGACCGCGACAGCGTCGGGGTTCGAAGCCGTGTTCTGGGTGGTAGGATCCGCCCCGGCAATCCGCGTCACCGCCAGCGTCCCAGCCACCGGCGTGCCATTCATCCGAATCGTCACCTGCTGCGCCACGGCGCTCTTGTTGGTAATCGTTACGCTCTGCTGGCCGTTGCCGCTGGCATAGGCCTGCGCGAATAGCGCTGGAATCTGCCCCACTCCGGTGGCCAACACCGTCGCGCCGCCGGTTACCGTGGTCGCCAGCACCTCGGTCGCGTTCTTCAGAAACCCGTTCAGCACCGCCAATCCCAGCGGCTGCGCGGTGGTGAAGAAACCGAAATTCAACCCAAGCGTATCGATCGTGGTCCCGCTGTCGTAAGCGGCCGTGCAGTCGTTGTAATGCGTTTCGGTGGCAGAGACGCCCCTCGTCCCCGAAAGCGCGTGCATCCCCACGTACAGCATGGAGGGCACGGACGACATCCGCATCATGTACTCCGCCGCGTAAATCGCGCCATAGAGCGTTCCATCCGTAACCGAACTCCCGCTGCCCAACCCGTCGTTCGAAGGCAGAAATTCCGAAATCAGAAACTTCATCCCCGGCGGATTGAGCGGCTCCAGGTAGCCAGTCACAAACGTCGAAGTCTTCGAAACCAGCACCGCGTTCTCGTCCGCCATCCACTGGCTGAACGCGCCCGTGCTTTGCGGCGGATAGTGGTGGTACGTCACCGCGTCCCAGTATTTGTCCGCATAAGCCGCGATCGATTGATCCCACGGCGGATTGGCATCGGTGTCCCCCGCATCTTGGAAGAAAATCGCCACCACGGCATCCGGATCGGCCGCCTTGATGGCGTCCCGATACGGCTTCATCTGCGCCACGTAATCCGCCCCCGAAGCGAAGAATTGCTTGTAAAGGTATGGTTCGTTCGAGAGCTCCCACACCGCCACCGGAATCCCGTTCGCCTTCGCGAATGCCGCCATGTACCCCGCCGATTGCGGCGTATCCGTATACCCGTTGACGCTGACAATCAGCTTCGCTCCCAGGAAATTCGCGCGGTTCGCACCATCCACGAATGAACCGCCTCCTTTCCCGTTGACCCAGCCGATCGATTCCGTCAACAGCGTGGCCACATCGGTCGCCGCAAATTGCCCCACCCAGGCCGGCACCATCCGCCCCGTCTGCCAATCGAAGGCTTGCGAGAAGAGCCCGCTCGGATACCGCACCCACCCCGGCGAAAGCTGCGCCGCCATATTGTTGAAGCGGTAATCGTAATACTCCACCGGAAATGTCACTTCATCGTTGAAGCCGCTGAAATTCCGGTTGAGCGCGGCCGTCTGTTGCGAATCGATATCGACAGTGGCGGAAACCTGGCCCGGCAGACTCCATCCGCTCAGCATCATCGCCAGAGACAGCCGGAAGGTGGAAATCTTCATGGTTGGCAGTTACCCTGCCAAATTAAACCCCGGCGGCGGCTGTAAGTTGTTCTACCAGACTCGGCAGGCGTTAGCGCTAACCATCGGTTGGCTGGCCTTGCAGGAGAATGCCTTTTGGAATTCCGGCATGTTTTGCAAGGTGCCGTTGGTGCGGTAGCGCCCCGGCGAATGCGTATCGGTCATGGCCAGTGAGCGCGCTGCTTCCGGCGACCGGTTCTCGCACCAGACCTGCGCGAAACCCAGGAAGAACCGCTGCTCCGGAGTGAAGCCGTCCAGCGTTTTCCCCGCGCCATTTAAGGCGTTTTCCATGGCCATGTAGGACACGCGGATGCCGCCGTTATCGGCCGTGTTCTCGCCCAGCGTCAGCCTGCCGTTTAGCTTCATGTCGCCCACCGCCGTGAATCCCGAATACTCGTCGGCAATGCAGGCCGCGCGCTTTTCAAATTCCGCGCCATCGGCCGCCGTCCACCAGTCGCGCATGTTGCCGTCGCCATCGAATTTGCGGCCGGCGTCATCGAATCCATGCGTCATTTCGTGGCCGATCACCGCGCCCACCCCACCGTAATTGAACGCCATATCGCGCTTCGGGTCGAAGAACGGCGGCTGCAAGATGCCGGCCAGCAAATTGATGCTGTTGAACGACGGGTTGTAAAACGCGTTCACCGTGGGAGTCGTCATTCCCCACTCGGCTTTATCCGTGGGTTTGCCGATCTTCTCGATATTGCGATCGCGCATGGCCTCCGCCATCCGCACCGCGTTGCCGTAGAAATCGTCGCGCGCGATAATCACTCTTTCGTAGTCGCGCCACTTCTTGGGGTAGCCGACGTTATTGGTAATGGCGGCCAACTTCGCCAACGCCGCTTTCTTGGTCTCCTCGGTCATCCACGGCAGCGTTTTGATGTCCTCGCCCATGGACTTTTCCAGGTTGGCCACCAGTTGCGTGATTTGCGCTTTGGCACCCGCCCCGAACGCCGCCTCGATGTATTTCTGGCCGAGCAGGTCGCCCAACCCCCGGTCCACCATGCCGACGCACCGCATCGCCCGCGGCCGCTGCTCCTTGGCGCCCGTCAGAATGCGGTCCCAGAAATCGAAATTTTCCTGCTCGAATGCCGCCGGCAGTTCGTTCGCCCGCGCGTGGATCAGGTGGTAGGCGAAGTACGCCTTAAACGGATCTAATTCCTCGGGATGATTGGCGTTGATCTGCGTGAAAAACTCCGGCACTGCCACGTTCAAACTGCTGAATGGCGGCGCGCCCACCGCTTGGAAGTACCCTTCCCAATCGATCGCCGGCATCAACGCCTGTAACTCCGCCTTGGTCATGATGTGGTAGCGCTTGAGGGGGTCTCGCATCGAGACCCGGTCGGCGGAAGCCTGCGCCAGCCCGGTTTCAAACCCCACCACCATTTGCGCCTCGGCCGCCGCCGCTTCCCCGGAATCGCCGATCAGTTGGAACATCTTCTGTACGTGCGCGGCGTAGCTCTTGCGGATCTCGATCGATTTGGGATCGGTCTTCAGATAGTAGTCGCGGTCCGGCAGCGAAAGCCCACCCTGCGACAGCATGGCGATGGTCTTGGTGGAATCCTTGGCGTCAGCCTGCGAGCCAAAAACAAATATCACGTCCACGCCCATGTGGTGCAGACGCGCGACTTCCGCCAGCACGTCCTCGCGTGAATCCATGGCGTCGATGCGGTCGAGCTCGGGTTTGAGCGGCGCCAGGCCCCGCTTCTCGATCACCGCCGTATCCATGCAACTGGCGAATTCGTCCCCGATCTTCTGCTCCAGATCGCTCCTCCCCGGTTTCACCACCGCGGCTTTCTCAAGGATGTCCAACAGCACCTTTTCATTGCGTTCGCTCAATTCCGTGAAGCGCCCCCAGCGGGAGCGGTCGGCCGGTAATGGGTTCGTCGCTATCCAGTTGCCGCAAGCGTACTGATAGAAATCCACACACGGGTCCACAGCCTTGTTCATCGAGGCCGCATCCAGGCCCGAAGCCGGCGCCTTCCCCGAATCCGCGGCCAACGCCAGCAGGGGGAGCGAAAGAACTGCCACGCACAAATTTGCTCTCATACGTACCTACCCGAAACGCCTGATTTTAACGCACACCGCGCCCCTCGGCGGATTGACACCACCTTTTGGGGACTGTTAGCCTGAATTCGCATGGCCCTGAGTGTTCCATTGCGTACCACTGCGTTGCATTCCGTCCATCGCGCTCTGGGGGCTAGGATGGTCGATTTCGGCGGCTGGGAAATGCCCGTGCAATACGCCGGCATCGTCGCCGAACACATCGCCGTACGCACCGCCGTGGGCGTTTTCGACGTCAGCCATATGGGCGAAATCGAAATCGCTGGACCGGAAGCCGCCCGCCTCGCCGATTTTGTCACCACTAACAACGTGGCCAGGCTTAAAACCGGTCAGGCCCACTACTCCGGCCTGCTCTACGAACACGGCGGCTTCGTGGACGACATCCTGGTTCACAAGGTAGCCGATGACCGCTACTTCCTGTGCGTCAACGCCGCCAACCAGGAAAAGGATTTCGACCACATCCGCGCCCACAACCGCTTCGACGCTACCGTCGAGCTGACAAGCGCCCGTTATACGCAGCTCGCCATCCAAGGTCCCCAGGCGCGCGCCACGTTACAGAAACTTACCCCCACCGATCTGGCCGCAATCAAGTACTATTGGTTCGCCGATAGCGACGTGTGCGGCACGCCGGCCCGCATCGCCCATACCGGCTATACCGGTGAAGATGGTTTTGAAATCTATATTCCACCCTCCGAGTCCGCGCGCATCTGGGAGCGCGTCTTCGCCGCCGGCGCCGAATTCGGCATTCAACCGTGCGGTTTGGGTGCCCGCAACACCCTGCGGCTCGAAGCCAAAATGGTGCTCTATGGGCACGAGATCGATGCTTCCATTTCCCCCTTCGAAGCCGATCTGGCGTGGATCGTCAAGCTCGATAAGGGCGATTTCCTGGGGCGCGCCGCGCTCCTGCGCCAACAGGAAGCCGGCGTGAAGCGCCGTCTCATCGGTTTTGAAATGCGCGGCCGCGGCATTGCCCGCGACGGTTATGAAGTGCGGCTCGATGGCGCGCCCGCCGGATGGGTCACCAGCGGTTCGCCCTCGCCCACGTTGAACAAGAACATCGGCCTTTGTTATTTACCCGCGGATCAGGCGCAAATCGGAAAACCCATCCAGATTCTCATCCGCAACCAGCCCGTGGATGCGGTAACCGTCGAAACTCCGTTTTACAAACGAGCGAAATAAGAAATGTATCCAGAAAACTTCCGCTATACCAAGGAACATGAGTGGATCCTCGTTGAAGGAGACGTCGCAACGATCGGGATCACCGATCACGCGCAGCAGGAACTGGGCGATATTGTGTATGTGGATCTGCCCCGCGTCGGTACACGCCTGGAGCAGGGCAAGTCCCTCGGCTCGGTCGAGTCGGTCAAGGCAGTCTCCGATATCTACGCGCCGGTGAGCGGCGAAGTGATCGAAATCAACACCCTTCTGGCGGACACACCGGAAAAGCTGAACGCCTCCCCCCACAGCGAAGCCTGGCTCGTCAAAATGAAGCTGACGGCGCCGGACGAGGTCGCGAATCTCATGTCCGCCGCCGACTATCAAACTTATATAGGAGCGGAAAAGTAGTTGCGTTACCTTCCCAAGTCCGATTCGGAACGCCGCGCCATGTTGGAAGCCTGCGGCGTATCCTCCCCCGAAGAGTTGTTCGCGCATTTGCCCCAAGCCGTCCGGCTGGCGCGCCCCCTGGACCTCGCCGCCGGGGTCTCGGAATACGAAATCGTCGATTACTTTCGCCAATCGGCGGCTAGGAATGCCAACGGATACGCGTCGTTTCTGGGCGCGGGAGTGTACCACCACTTCCGCCCCGTCCTGGTCGATACCGTGGTCTCGCGCGGCGAATTCCTCACCTCGTACACTCCCTACCAGGCCGAGATCTCGCAAGGCACGCTGACCTCGATCTTCGAATTCCAGACCATGATCTGCCAGCTTACCGGCATGGACGTGGCCAATGCTTCCATGTATGACGGCTCGACCGCCGTGCCCGAAGCCGCCATGATGGCTGCGCGCCTCACCGGCAAAGGGCGTGTGTTAGCCGCTAAATCCGTGCATCCGGAATACCGCGAAGTGCTCCGCACCTATGCCCGCAACCAGGGCATGCCCGTCGAAGAGTTCGGCTACGCGGCCGAAACCGGCGCGCTTGACCTCGAGGATCTCGAGCGCAAACTCGACGGACTCACCGCCGCCGTCATCGTGCAGTCGCCCAACTTCTTCGGCATCGTGGAGCAGGTAAAAGCGGCCGCCGAGTTGGCGCATCGCCGCGGCGCTCTCCTGATCCTGGTGTTCACCGAAGCCGTCTCGCTGGGGATTCTGGAACCGCCCGCGGATGCCGATATCGTAGCCGGCGAGCTGCAATCGTTCGCCATCTCGCCGGGCTATGGCGGCCCGTTCGCGGGAATCATCGCCACCCGCGAAAAATTCGTTCGCCAGATGCCCGGCCGCCTGGTCGGCCAGACCGTGGATACCAACGGCAATCGCGCTTTCTGCCTCACCCTGGCCACCCGCGAGCAGCACATCCGCCGCGAAAAAGCCACTTCCAACATCTGCACCAACCAGGCCCTGATCGCCCTCATGGCCACTGTCTTCATGACCGTCTACGGCAAACAAGGCTTGCGCGAGCTCGCCGAGCAGAACCTGGCCAAGGCGCACTACCTGGCATCCAAACTCACGCCCCGTTTCTCCGGCAAATTCTTCAACGAATTCGTGGCCAAGGTGGAGGACCCCGACGCTCTCAACCGCGCCCTCTTGAAGAAGAAGATCATCGGCGGCCTGCCGCTTGCCCGTTTCTATCCCGAATTATCCGGCTCGATGCTTTTCTGCGCCACCGAGATGTCCCGCCGCGCCGACATGGATCTGATAGCGCAAGCCGTTACCCAGCCGGCCGCCGCCAGCCAGGAGGTGCTCGCATGATTTCCAAAGTCCGCCACCACCCCTCGCAAAACGAGCTCCTGATCTTCGAGAGCTCCTCCCCCGGCAAGAAAGCCTACCAGCTCCCCGCTCTCGATGTTCCCCCCGTGGATGCCGCCGAAGCCTTGGGCGCCGGCAGCGTCCGCGCCGCCATCGATGGTTTCCCCGAAATCAGCGAAGTGGAAGCCATCCGCCATTTCACGCGCCTTTCCACCTGGAATTACGCCATCGATTACGGCATGTATCCGCTGGGCTCCTGCACCATGAAGTACAACCCGCGCATCAACGAGCTGGTGGCGCGCATCGAAGGCTTGGCCTGGGCCCACCCCTATCAGCCCGAAGCCCTGGCGCAAGGCTCGATGGAAGTGATGGCGCGCCTCGAAGCCGCCTTGGCCGAAATCACCGGCATGGATGCCGTCACCCTGCAACCCGCCGCCGGCGCGCAAGGGGAGCTGACCGGGATTCTGCTGGTCCGCGCGCTGCTCCAAAAGCGCGGCAACCCCCGCAAGAGAATTTTGATTCCCGATTCCGCTCACGGCACCAACCCGGCCACCGCCGCCATCGCCGGCTACGCCGTCGAGAACATCCAATCGAGCGCCACCGGCGTGCTCGACATGGCCGCGCTCGAAAAACTCGTCGATGCGGACGTCGCCGCCCTGATGGTTACCAATCCCAACACCCTCGGGGTCTTCGAAGAAAACATCATCCCCGCCGCCGAAATCCTGCACTCCAAGGGCGCCCTGCTCTACATGGATGGCGCCAACATGAACGCCCTTGTGGGCATCGCGCGTCCCGGCGATTTCGGCGTGGATGTCATGCACCTCAACTTGCACAAGACATTTTCCACTCCCCACGGCGGCGGCGGACCGGGCGCCGGTCCGGTGGCCGTAAAGAAAGCCCTCGAGCCGTTTCTGCCCACCCCGCGCCTCAAGCGCGCCGGCAAGAAATGGACGTGGGATTATAAGCGCAAACACTCCATCGGCCGCGTGCGTTCCTTCTATGGCAACTTCGGCGTGCTCGTTCGCGCCCTCGCTTACATCCTGGCGCACGGCGGCCCCGGCCTGCGCAACGCCACCGTGGATGCCGTGCTCAACGCCGTCTATATCCGCAAAAAGCTGGAGCCTTACTACGATCTTCCATACCCTTCGCCCAACATGCACGAAGTGGTGTTTAGCGATTCACGCCAGGCCAAATTCGGCGTGCGCACCGGCGATATCGCCAAACGCCTCATCGATTACGGATTCCACCCCTACACCGTGAGCTTTCCGTTGATCGTGCATGGCGCGTTGATGATCGAGCCTACCGAAACGGAAAGCAAGCCGGAGCTCGACCAGTTCATCGGAGCCATGATTGCCATCGCCCAGGAGGCCGAAACCGACCCCGAATTGGTGAAACACGCGCCCTATGGCACCCGCACCAGCCGTGTGGATGAGGTCACCGCCGCGCGCAAGCCCGTGCTCAAATGGAAGCCGGCGTAAGGAACCAGCTCCTGCTCGTGCTGGCGGTGGTGTTGCTCATCCGCCTGCCGTTCTTGAACCAGCCCATTCAGGGCGACGACCACATCTATCTCAGCGAAGCCGCGCACGCTCAAATCGACCCCTGGCATCCCGACGATACCAAGTATGTATTTCGCGGCAATGCCGTCGATCTGCGCGGCCAGCCCCACCCGCCGCTCGATGGTTGGGTCCTTGGCGCCTTGCTCGCGCTCACCGGCGATGTCCGCGAAGTCCCATTCCACGCCGCGTTCATCGTCTTCTCGCTGATTGCCGCCTTCGCCATGTGGAGTCTGGCGCGCCGCTTTTCCGAGCGCCCGCTATGGGCCACGCTGCTCTTCCTCGCCGTCCCCGCGTTCGTGATCAACGGCAACTCGCTCGAAACCGACCTTCCGTTTCTGGCATTCTGGATGGCCTCCATCGCGCTGTTTATGCGGCGCCGGCCGCTGGCCTGCGTGGCCATGGCTCTGGCCGCGCTCACGGCGTACCAGGCCGTGCTGCTCACTCCCATTCTGGCGGTCTATGTGTGGCTCTTTCATCGGCGGAGCGCCGCCGCCTGGGCCGCCATCTTCGTCCCCGAAGTGACTCTCGCCGTCTGGCAAGTGTTCGAGCGCGTCACCACCGGAGCCTTCCCCGCCGCCATCCTGGCCGGCTATCTGCATGGCTTTGAAACACCCGTCAACAAGCTGCACAGCGCCCTCGCGCTCCTCGTCCATTCGTGGTTCATCGTCTTCCCCGCGCTGGTCCCCGGCGCCTTTTGGCTCGCCTGGCGAAAACGCCGCGAGCCGGATACGTTTTTTCTGCTGGCCTGGGTAGCCCTCTTCTACGCCAGCGCCTTCACCATTTTCTTCGCCGGCTCAGCCCGCTATCTGCTGCCCGTGGCCGCGCCCTTCGCCCTCTTCGCTTCCCGCCTCCGTCCTCGCTGGCTCGCTGCGGGATTCGCCGCGCAACTCGTCCTTGCCTTGGCTCTCTCGGTCGCGAACTATCAGCACTGGGATGGCTACCGCCGCTTCGCCCAAACGCTCCAGCCGCTCACCGCCGGTCACCGCGTCTGGATCGACGACGGCTGGGGCCTGCGCTATTACCTCGAGCGCCAGGGAGGCTTGCCACTCACTCGCGCGCGCCCACCGCGCCCCGGCGATATCGTAGCTTCCACCGCTCTCGGCCGGTCGATCGATGTGAATGCCCCGCTCGCCACTATCGCCGAACTCTCGATCCGCCCTTCTGTTCCTCTCTGTCTCATCGGTTTGCACTCGGGCTCCGCCTATTCCGATGCCTCGCGCGGATTGTGGCCTTTCGGCGTGGCCTGCGGCGCGGTCGATGTGGCGCAAGCGGAGAAAATCCTGGAGCGCCATCCCGTGCTCGAATATCTCTCCCTAACCGATCCGCGCGCCTCCGATCACCTGGTCAGCGGCATCTGGAGCGATCGCTGGATGTCGCTGCGCGGCGCCGTCCTGCTCCGCTCCCCGGTTCCCACATTGCCGCTATCGGTCACGTTCTATATCCCCGCCAACGCCCCCGCGCGCCGCATCACGCTGCTGCTCGATGGCAAGCCAATCGTGTCCGAGACCGTTCCTGGCCCCGGCCTCTACACCCTCACCTCGCCTCTGCCTCTGCGCCCCGCCGATTCCACCGCGCTGGTGGAAATCGAGGTGGATCGCGCCTTCACCGCGCCTCCCGACACGCGCGAGCTGGGCGTGGTTCTGGTTGGCGTGGGATTCCGCGCAAGCTGAAGCTATAATCGAAAAGGGTTCCCAAAGGAGCGCCCTCCCATGCAATCGCGGCGTAATTTTATCGGCAAAGTCGCCACCGGCTTGGCGGGAACGTTGGCCGCGTCGAACGTCTTGGGAGCCAACGAGCGCATCCGCATCGGCATCGTCGGACCCGGCCAGCGCGGCGCGGAGATTCTTCGCCAGGCGCTGGCATGTCCTAACGTGGAAGCCATCGGCGCCGCCGACGTTTACACCCGCCGCCTCGATGAGGTTCAGCAAATCGTCCCCGGCATCAAGACCTACCTGGATTACCGTCACCTCCTGGATGACAAGGATATCGATGCCGTCCTGGTGGCCACCCCGCAGCACCTCCACGCCGAGCATTTCGTCGCCGCGCTCGATGCCGGTAAGCACGTCTATCAGGAAAAGACCATGGCGTTCACTGTGGCGCACGCCAAGAAGATGGGCGCCGCCGCCGAACGCGCCGGAGTGAAACGCACCGTCCAGATCGGCCACCAGTGGACCTCCACCGGACAGTTCGCCGACGCCGTGACTTTCCTCAAGCCGGAGCTGATGGGAAAAATCACGTACATCCACTCCCACATGTATCGCAACACGCCGCACGGGAAACCGCAGTGGTCCCGCCATGTCTATCCCGATATGACGGCGGAAAACATCGTCTGGCGCGCGTTCCTGGGCGAGGCGCCCGACCGTCCGTTCGACGCCAACCGTTTCCTCAACTGGCGCTTTTTCTGGGACTACTCCGGCGGCAACGTGTACGAGAACATGTGCCACCAGCTTTCTTTCTGGTACAAGGCCATGCGCCTCACCATCCCCCGCAAAGTCACCATGACCGGCGGCCTCTACCTCTGGAAAGACGGCCGCGAAGTCCCCGATACCATGAGCGTCTCCATGGAGCACGCCGAGGAGTTGCTCTTCACCTGGGATTCCGGCTTCGGCAACGAGCGCCTGGGCGTCACCGAAGACGTGCTCGGCGATAACGGTACGGTTTCCCATACCATGCAGGGCATCCGCTACCAGCCGGAGAAGAAGAACCGCCCCGACGGTACCGAGATGCTGGGCATGACCAAAGCCGACCCCAAGGCGCACATGCAGAATTTTTTTGACGGCATTCGCGGCGAAGTGGCCGAAGTGAATTGTCCGTTCGAGCTGGCCTACCGGGTCTCGATCGCCTGCCGGATGGCGGTCGAGAGTTACCGGCGCGAGCGTTCGGTCCGCTGGGATGCGGCCAAGGAAGAGATCGTCTAGCGACGCACGAAAGCAACCCCTGCCGTGGATTTTGAGTACACACCCGAACAAATTCACTTGCGCAAATCGGTGCGTGAGTTCGCCGAAGCCGAAATTGCGCCGCACGTCATGGAGTGGGACGAAGACCAAATCTTCCCGCTCGAAGTCATTCGCAAACTCGGCCAGCTAGGCTACATGGGCGCCGTCTTTCCCGAAGAACTGGGCGGCGCCGGCCTGGGCTACATCGAGTACGCCATCGTCATCGAAGAGCTTTCCCGCGTGGATGGCTCGGTGGGCATCATCGTGGCCGCCCATACCTCGCTGTGCTCGAATCACATTTACAAAATGGGCACCGATGAGCAGCGGCGTTTCTACATCCCCAAACTGGCTTCGGGTGAATGGATCGGCTGCTGGTCGCTCACCGAGCCCGAAGCCGGTTCGGACGCCGCCGGCACCCGCACCACCGCCGTCAATGAAAACGGCTGCTGGCTGCTCAACGGCGCCAAGACCTTCACCACCAACGCGCACTATGCCGACGTGTGCGTGGCCATGGCGGTCACCGACCGCGCCGCCGCGCAGCACGGCATCTCGGCTTTCATCATCGAAAAGAACACGCCCGGTTTTCATCCCGGAAAAAAGGAAAACAAGCTGGGCCTACGCGCCAGTGCCACCGGCGAAGTGGTTTTCGAGAATTGCCGCCTCGGTCCCCACCAACTTTTGGGCGCGCTCAACGAGGGCTTCGTCGATAGCCTGAAGATTCTCGATGGCGGCCGCATCTCCATCGCCGCGCTCTCCATTGGCATGGCCCAGGGAGCCTACGATGCCGCTCTGCGCTATTCCAAATTGCGCAAACAGTTCGGCCGTCCCATTTCCGAGTTCCAGGCCATCCAGCATAAGCTGGTGGATATGGCCGTCGAATTGGATGCCGCGCGCCTGTTGAACTACCGCGCGGCTTGGATGCTCGATCATGACATGCGCGTCACCCGCGAATCCTCCATGGCCAAGCTCTTCGCCTCCGAAGCGGCCGTCCGCATCGCCAATGAAGCCGTGCAGATTCACGGCGGCTACGGTTTCATCAAAGACTATCCCGTGGAGAAGTTCTACCGCGACGTGAAACTCTGCACCATCGGCGAAGGCACCAGCGAGATCCAAAGGCTGGTAATTGCGCGCCAATTACTGAAATCCTGATGACGGAGTGGGCCCGCAAAATCCGCGAAGGCGACACGCGTGCCCTGGCACGCGCCGCCACCGGCGTCGAAAACGGCGATCCGTCCGCGCTGGCGGTTTTGCGTGAGATCGAGCCATTTGCCGGCCACGCCGCCATCGTCGGCATCACCGGACCTCCCGGCGCCGGTAAGAGCACCCTGGTGGATGCCCTCGCCCACCTGCTGCGCGGCGACGGGAAAACCGTCGCCATTCTGGCCATCGATCCTTCCAGCCACATCTCCGGCGGCGCCATCCTCGGCGATCGCATTCGCATGCAGCGCCACCACGCCGATCCCGGAATCTTCATCCGCTCCATCGCCACCCGCGGCGGCACCGGCGGTTTGTCCCGCGCCACCGGAGACCTCGCGCACTTGATGGATTGCGCCGGCCGGGATTACGTATTGATTGAAACGGTGGGCGTGGGCCAGGACGAGATCGCTATCGCCGCGCTGGCGCCCACCACCGTAGTGGTGCTGGTCCCCGGTATGGGCGATGATGTGCAAGCCATAAAAGCGGGGATCATGGAGATCGCCGACATCTTCGCCATCAACAAAGCGGACCAGCCCGGAACCGACCGTTTGGAGCAGGAAGTGCGCGCCATGTTAAGCCTCACGGACGGTCCGCATCCCCCGGTCATCCGCACCGTCGCTACTGAAGGCACCGGCGTTCGCGACTTGCTGGATGCCATATCGCTCGGCGCGCCAGGTCCGCCCAGTACGAAGCATTCTACTGCAACTCATTCAGGAGAGCGCAATTTGAAAGCGGAAATCGGAATCATCGGCGGCAGCGGCCTCTACTCCATGCCCGGTTTTGAGGCCCAGGAAGAAGCCGCCATCCAGACCCCGTTCGGGAATCCCTCGGAAAACCTGGTCGTCGGCACGCTAGCCGGACGCCAGGTGGCATTCCTGGCGCGCCACGGCCGCGGCCATCGCATCTCGCCTTCGGAGTTGAACTTCCGGGCAAACATCTACGCCATGAAATGGCTGGGCGTCCAGCGCATCCTCTCGCTCAGCGCGGTGGGCTCGCTCAAAGAGGAGCACAGGCCGCTCGATTTCGTCATCCCCGACCAGTTCTTCGACCGCACGCGCGGCCGCGTCTCCACGTTCTTTGGAGACGGCCTCGTGGCCCACGTGAGCTTCGCCGACCCTGTGTGTCCCGAGCTCAGCGAAATCCTGGCCGGCGCGTGCACCGCCGCCGGAGTCAACGTCAAAAAGGGCGGCACGTACCTCTGCATGGAGGGCCCGGCATTTTCCACCAAGGCCGAATCCAACGTCTATCGAAGCTGGGGCATGGACGTCATCGGCATGACCAACCTCACCGAAGCCAAGCTGGCCCGCGAGGCCGAGATCTGCTACGTCACCGTGGCCATGGTCACCGATTACGATTGCTGGCATCCCGCCCGCGACGCCGTCACCGTCAACGAAATCATCGCCAACCTGGTGCGCAACGCCCAGAACGCCTGCCGCGTCGTCGCCGAAGCCGTGGCGCGCATTCCGGCTGCCCGCGGCTGCCAATGCGGGTCGGCCCTGGCGCACGCCATCATCACCGACCGCAAGCTGGTGCCCGAATCCACTCGCAAGAAACTGGGGATTATAGTTGATCAGTACTTCGTGTAAAATCATCGCGGAAGAAGTGCTGGAGCAGTGCCTGGCGGGCTCGCCTCCCAAAACCATGCCCCGCGCTCTGCTCCAGGAACCCAATGGCCACGGCCTGTTCGGCATTCTTGCCGAGGGCTTGGCCGACCGTTTCGAGCCGAAGCTCTGCGATGCTTACGCGCGCCTGTTCTCGCAAGCCGTGGCGCACGCCTTGGAAGCCGCCGAACCGGCCGGGCTGGTCGCGCGTTACGAACGCGTGCGGCGCGTCCGGCCCATCGCCCTCAAACCGCGCCGAGTCTTCGTGCTTTCGCGCGTCACCTTGGGCGCCGATGTGGCCGTGACCAGCGTGCTGCTGGCCGCCGCAAAACGCCGCTTCCCTCACGCCGAAGTGGTCTTCGTCGGACCGGCCAAGAATCACGAGCTGTTCATTGCCGACCCTCACATTCATCACGCCCCCATCGAGTACCGCCGCGGCAGTCTCGCCCAGCGCCTCGCCATAAGAAACGAATTGCAGGACGCGCTCACGGCCGCCGATGCCGTCGTCCTCGATTCCGATTCCCGCCTCACCCAACTGGGCCTGCTCCCGGTTTCCGCCGAAGAGCACTACCACCTCTTCGAGAGCCGCTCCTATGGCGGCGAGAGCACCTATTCCCTGCCGGAGTTAGCCGCCCTGTGGGCCGCCGAAACGCTTGGCGCCGAGGGCGCCAAGCCTTACATTTCGCTCGGCCGCGCGCCCAAGCCGCAACCGTATATCGCCGTCAGCCTGGGTGTGGGCGACAACCCCGCCAAGCGGCTGCCCGACCCGTTCGAACCCGAATTGCTGAAGCTCCTGGCCGCGCAAGGCACGCCGCTATGCATCGACAAAGGCGCCGGCGGCGAAGAAGCGCGCCGCGTGGAACGCGCCGTGGAGCTCGCCGGCAGGCAGGCTACGTTCTGGGAGGGTTCCTTCGCCGGCTTCGCCAACATCATCGCCTCGAGCCGCCTGTATGTGGGCTACGATTCGGCCGGCCAGCACGTCGCCGCCGCCGCCGGTGTGCCGCTGATCAGCATTTTTGCCGGTTTCCCGGTGCCCCGCATGTTCGAGCGCTGGAAGCCCATCGCCCCTCAGGCCAAGGTCATCCGCGTGGACAAACCCGAGGTGGAAGCTACCTTGGCGCGCGTGGCGGATGCTCTGGCCGATCTCTCAACCCACGCGAAACGCGCCTAGCCCTCCACTCAGCGCCGGCACATCGCCGTCAAAAACCGCCCGTCCTCGCTGAGATATTCCTCCAGGATGCTCAGCCCGCCTTGCTCCCGCAGCAGCCAGCGGAATGCATCCTGTGTGTAGATGTACTGGAAATTCAGTCCGATGCGCTCGCCGCGCTGCAAGCCGATTTCCTGGCTCACCACTGTCGCCGAAACGTCCACCTCCGCCCGAAAATAGCGTGTGATCAGGTGCAGCCCTTCGTGCCGTTCGTCGCGCTTCTGGTTGAATTTGATTTCGCCATCCTGCTCGCGAATGCCCACGCTCGCCAGCAGCGCCCACACGAACTTGCGAAACGCCGGACGGTCCCGCCGCTCCCGCGTGGTCCGCTCGTCATAAATCTCGCCGTCGATAATCAGCCGGTCCTCCGGCTTCATGCATTGCGCCACGTAGCGAATCTCCGCCAGCGGATCGAACGACCCCATCGTGTTTCCGGAAAGCACGAACAGCCGCGGCGGCTCGGCGGCATCGGCGGCATAGACCAGGTGCACCGGGCTCGAAATATCGGCCTTGATGCCGATCGTTTCGAAATCCGCGTCCTCCGCTCCGGCGCACGCCATTTCCAGCATGCTCTGGCTCGCATCCACGGGGAAATACTGACACTCGCACCCGGCGTTTTTCGCCGCATCCAGCAGAATGCGGTCCCGCTTCCCGTCGCCCGCGCCAAAGCTGATCAGCGGCAACTTCGCGCCAAAATGCCGCACCAGCGGCCGGACATTGGCGGCCAGTTTCTTCCAGGTGCCATCGAGGCCCCCGTACAATTCCGGATCGGCCGCCAGCGCCGCCCATTCCGCCGCCGAGCGCGGCGACCAGAAGAAGAACTTCTCGGGCAGATCGCGCGCTTCAATCGCTTCGGTGAACTCCAGCGCGATGTCCGCTTCCGTGAGAACCACTTCAACTTTCATTTAGAACCCCATTATCTGCATGCCCGAATCGACGAACAACACGTTCCCCGTCACGCCCCGCCCCAAGTCGCTGGCCAGAAACACCGCCGCGTCGGCCACTTCCGCCGGATCCGTATTGCGCCGCAGCGGCGTCCTTTCGGCATTGTCCAGGATGCTCGAAAACCCCTTGATCGCGCGTGACGAAGCTGTTTTGACGGGCCCCGCGGAGATCGCATTCACCCGAATCTTCCGCTCGCCCAACTCGCTGGCCAGGTACCGCATCGAGGCTTCCAGCGCAGCCTTTGCCACACCCATCACATTGTAATTCGGCACCACCCGCGTGGAGCCCAGATAGGTGAGCGTGGAGATGGCTCCCCCGTTGGTCATGAGCGGCGCTACGGCATGCGCCACCGCGATCAACGAATAAGCGCTGACATCCTGCGCCAGCAAAAACCCGGAGCGGCTGGTCTCGACAAACGGCCGGCTCAGATCTTCGCGATTCGCATACGCCAGGCTGTGCACCACCGCATCGAGCGGCCGCCCGAGCCGCGCCAACGATTCCGTCAGCGCCGCCAACTCGTCATCCTTGGTCACATCGCACGGCAGAATGGTCGAGGCGTTGAGCTCCCCCGCCATTTCCTCGATCGTCAGCCTTTGCCGCTCGCCCAGGTAGGTCAACGCCAGCGTGGCACCTTCGCGCGCGAACGCCTGGGCGATGGCATAAGCCAGGCTCCACTTGTTGGCGATCCCGAGAATGAGGGCGAATCGACCCTCCAGCAATCTGGACATGGAAATCCCAGTGTACACTGACGGGGGCCGGTGGTCCGGTTCGAGCTTTGGCCGGCAGTCGTCGCTCGTTGCCGAACATCTCGCACGACCCAAGAACGTGATAGCTTGAAGATGGCATGGGACAGATCAACGGCGATATCTTCTTACTGGCAATTTCCGTGGCCTCGCTGGTGATTCTCTGCTCCCATCGCCGGCTCCAGGACGCGCTGATCGAAGCGATCAACAAGTTCCGCGGCGGTCCACCGCCTGGAATGCATCCTTCCCCTTCGAATGACGGCGCCTTGCTCCAGCGGCGATTGCGAATTGAGAGCTAGTCCTCCGAACTCAGGCGCTTTTGCCGATGTTCTCCCGCATGGCTTCCCGGAGCATCCGGTTGAGATTGGTCTGATAGCCCTTCCCGAAATGGCGGAGCCAAGCTATCACATCGGCGTCCAAACGCACGGTCAATTGCTGCTTGATCGGCCGGTAATACGGATTGCGGACAGCGTTCTCCCAGAAGGTCTTGTTCAGCGGGGGAACATCCGAGAAATCGATCTCCGCATCGGGCCGTTCCGCCAACCGCGCCAGCCCACGTTTCCGGGCGGGCGTGATCGGCTTGTCAGCGAGTGTCTTGGATACGAATTTGGTCATAACCATTTCTCTCTTTCCGGGTTGCCCGGCGGGCCGAAATCAGGCGGATGACTTCATCCCGGCCTTCTTCTCGCGCGGTATAGATTACCACCAGCAGGATCGCGCCTCCCGCCAGGCCCACCGCCCGCCAGCGCACTTCGCCGGCTGGGCAGGTCAGGTCCCGTTCGAACATGGCGTAAGCGTCTTCAAAGACAAGCATGGCGTCGTCGAAGCCGATGCGGTGCTTCCCCCGGTTGCTCCGCGCTTTGGCCGGGTCCCACTCGAACCGCAACATCTCAGTACGAGTATAACGCCATAATCGTAGTGACGATATCGTACCTACAAATGCAGAGCGTCATCGCCAATCTCCCTACAGTCCCGGTCCCCGTTCCCGCCAGTGTACACTGAATTCGAGACCCGCATGGATCTCGCGACCTCCCTCACCTACGTCAAAGGCATCGGCCCCGCCCGCTCGGCCATGCTCGAAGCCAAAGGCCTTGTCACCGTGGAAGACCTGCTGGCTTACGTGCCCTTCCGCTACGAAGACCGTAGCAACATGAAGACCATCGCCCAGCTCGCGCCCGGCGAAATGGCCACAGTGATTGCCGACGTGCGCGCCGCCAAGCTCTCCGGCTTCCGCCGCCGCAATCTCGGCCTCTTCGAAGCCCGCTTCACCGATGCTTCGCGCGCCATCCTGGTGGGCAAGTGGTTCCACGGCGGCTACCTCGCCAACGTGCTCGCCGAAGGCATGAAGGTCGCGCTCTTCGGCAAAGTCGAGTTCGATAGCTACTCGGGCGATCTCACCATGCTCCATCCCGAGTTCGAAATCCTCTCCGGCGATGACGAAGATGGCGAAGCCGCCCTGCACGTGGGCCGCCTCGTCCCCATCTACGAAGGCATCTCCAAACTCACCACCCGCATCCTTCGCGTCTTCACTCATCGCATCCTCGAAGCCCTGGCGCCGGTGGACGATCCGCTGCCGCAATTCCTGCGCGACCGCCTCAAACTTCCCGACCGCTGGACCGCCATCCGCCACACCCACTTTCCTCCGCCCGATTCCGACTTGCGCCTGCTCAACGCCTTCCGCTCCCCCGCCCAATTCCGCCTCATCTTCGAGGAATTCTTCTGGCTCGAATGCGGCGTGGCCCTCAAACGCTCGAAAGCCCGCACCCTGCCCGGCATCGCCTTTGCCATCGATGACCGCGTGCGCGACCGCATCAAAGCCATGCTCCCCTTCAAGCCCACCGGAGCGCAGAAGCGCGTCATGCAGGAAATCGCCTCCGATATGAAAGAGCCGCGCCCCATGAACCGCCTGCTGCAAGGCGATGTGGGCAGCGGCAAGACCATCGTGGCCGCCGAGGCCGCCGTCATCGCCATCGAAAACGGATACCAGGTCGCCGTGCTCGCGCCCACCGAAATCCTCGCCGCGCAGCACGGCTTCTATTTCAAACAGCTCCTCGCCAAGCTCGGCTATGTCACCGTCCTGCTCACCGGCTCCTTCACCAGCCGCGAAAAAGGGCAGCTCAAGAAGCTCCTCTCCGAAGGCCTAGCGCATGTCGCCATAGGCACGCACGCGCTGCTCGAAAAAGACGTCGAATTTCACCGGCTCGGCCTGGCCATCGTCGATGAGCAGCATCGTTTCGGCGTCATGCAACGGCTCGGCCTGGTGCAAAAAGGCGTGCACCCCGATGTCCTGGTCATGACCGCCACTCCCATTCCGCGCACGCTCTCCATGACCCTCTACGGCGACCTGGATGTCTCCGTGATCGACGAGCTGCCGCCCGGACGCAAGCCCATCGTCACCAAGCACGTCAATGCCGACCGCGTCGAGCAGGTTTACAGCTTCCTGAAAAGCCAGGTCGATCGAGGCCGGCAGGCCTACGTGGTCTACCCCGTCATCGAAGAATCGGAAACGCAGGCCATGAAGGCCGCGCAGAAGATGTACGAGCACCTCTCGCGCGAGGTCTTTCCCGATCTCGCCGTGGGCTTGATGCACGGCCGCCTCGGCTCCGACGAAAAAGAAGCCGTCATGCAGCGTTTCAAGGAAGGGCACGTCCAGATCCTGGTCTCGACTACCGTCATCGAAGTCGGCATGGATGTACCCAACGCCACCGTGATGGTCATCGAGCAGGCCGAGCGTTTTGGATTGGCGCAGCTTCACCAGCTCCGCGGCCGCGTGGGGCGCGGCGCCGCGCAGAGCTATTGCATCCTGGTAACGGAAAAAATGAACGATACGGCCCGCCAACGCATCCGCACGCTAGTCGAATCCACCGATGGCTTTTACATTTCCGAAATCGACTTGAAACTGCGCGGCCCCGGCGAATTCTTCGGCACCAAGCAATCCGGGCTGCCCTCGCTGCGCGTGGCCAACATTCTCCGCGACGCCGAAATTCTCGAGATCGCGCGCCGCGACGCGGTCGATTTCATCGCGCGCCCGCCTTCCCCGGAAGATCTCCGCCGCGCCGTGGCCTACATTCGCGACCATTGGCAGCGCCGCTACGGCCTGGTTACGGTGGGCTGATGCGCGTCATCGCAGGCGAGTTTCGTTCCCGCCGTCTGCAGAGTCTTCCCGGCGCGGCCACCCGTCCCACCCCCGACCGGCTGCGCGAGACGCTGTTCGATATCCTGGCCCCGCGCATCGCCGGCTCAACCTTCGTGGACGCCTATGCCGGAACCGGCGCCGTGGGCATCGAAGCTCTGAGCCGCGGCGCGCGCCACGTCTTCTTCCTGGAGCGGAACCGCGCCGCGCTCCATGTGATCGGCCAAAACCTGGCCGCCCTCAATCTGGAGCCGCGCGGCACCGTAGTCGCCGGTCCGGTTCTGCTTACGCTCGAGCATTACCCCGCGGATATCGTGTTCCTCGATCCGCCCTACTCGCTCGATCGCGAGTATGCCGCCGCGCTCCAACTGCTCTCCGCGGCCGCCGCTCCGCTGGTCATCGTGCAGCACTCGACGCATCTCGCCCTGGCTGCATCCTACGGTCCGCTCGGCCGCGCGCGCACCGTGAAACAAGGCGATAACGCCCTCAGCTTTTACTCTCCTGCACCTGCTTGATCACCGCGCCAACTCGATCTTCCGGTTCTCATCGAGCGCGCGCCGAGTCTTGTCGAGCTGCGCCTGCGCCGCCGGGAAGCTCCGCACCGCCATCTCCAAATGCGCAATCGCCTCGGGCAGCGTCCGCCGGTCGAACGATAAAACCGTGCCCAGCAGGTAGTGCCCCGAAGGCGAATCCGGAGCCAGTTCCAGGCATCGGCGCGCCGAGGCGGTCGCCTCGGGGAACCGCCGCAGCTCAATCTGCGCGTATGCCAGATTGCACAGGTCGAGCGGGTTCGGCGATCCCAAATCAAGCGCGCGCTGCGATTCCGCCGCGGCTTCCTCGTACCGGCCTAAATGCACAAACTGCGCCGCCAGATTTGTGTGCGCCGGAGGATAGTCGGGCGAAATGCGGATGGCTGTCTGCAACTGCTCCACGGCCTTCTGGTAGTTTCCGGCTTGCGCGAACTTCCGCGCGGCGGCGATCGCCCGTAGCGCTTTGGGCGACGGGGGATGTTGCAGCTCGTGCACCGACACCGGACCCGAGGGCGCCCGCTCCCGATCGTCATCCGGCAGTCGAAGCGTGGGTGTGACGTCGGGCATCGCCGTGACCAGTTGTTGGTATAGCGGCGTGCCGCGCCCATCCGTCACCACCAGCGTGTATTGGCCGCCAGCCACATTGCTGAACACAAAGGCATCGCCGACCAGATCGGCGCTGGCTACCTTCTGGCGATGCATGTCGAGCAATTCCGCACTCAACGCCTCGCCCTGGAGCGGTGACTTGTTTTCGACGTCGATTCTCCAGTTGGAGAGGGCGCCGGTTGGGGATTGTGCCGGCAGAGAGGCGCACGACGCGGCGCATAACAGCGCTGCCGGAAGGATAGACCTGACTCGCACGGTTCTCCTCCTTCATGTGTGTGGGTTGATTTGTTCTCCGGCGGGGGAAAACGGAAGTCAGCGAGGACGGCCGGCCCGCGGAACTTCACGGACCTATTCGGCCATTGGACTACTCGAGGAGGGCGCTCGATTCAGCGCCGGAATCTACGAAGGTAATGAATCGCCCCCAACCGCTCCGGCCCGCGAACGCTGCGCGCTCACGTCTTCGGAGAGGATGATGGCTTCCGCCAGTTCTTTCATGGGGCGGCGCATGCGGCGGCTTTGGTTGCGAAGCCGGAAATAGGCGTCTTCTTCGGAAAGATGGTACTTCTGCTGCAAAATCCCCTTGGCGCGTTCCACAACTTTGCGGGTCGCCAATTCGCGCCGGATCTCCTCGGTCTCTTCCAGAAGGCGCGCATTCTGCTGTTCCAGCAGCGACTTCGAAATCGCCACGCCCAGTTGCTCGCCAATGAACACCAGCATGTTGACTTCTTCGCCGGTATGCCGGTGCGGCTCGCGATGATGCACGTTGACCACCCCGATCACTTCGCCACCGCAGATCAGCGGCACGGAAAGGAATGCTTCGTAGGTGTCTTCCACTAAAGCCTGGAAGCGTTTGAAACGAGGGTCGCTGAATGCGTGGTGGGGTAAAGCCACGATCGATTTGTGCTCCGCCACCCAGCCCGTGATCCCCTCACCGGCTTGGATGCGAAGCTTCCCCAGGTCACCCGAGTGCGGCAACTGCGAGGCGCGCAAAACCATTTCGTTGGATTCCCGATCGATCAGGTAAACCAGGCAGGCATCGCAGGCCGTTGCCTCCACGGTCAGGCTGATCACTTCACCCAGAATTTCGTCCACGGAAAGATCGGAGCTGACAATGCCACTGATCCGGTGAAACAGGAAAACCGGCGAGTTGGCTAAACTGAATGCTAAAGGGGCTGCCATACATCCAAACTAGCCTTGCCTGGCAACCGCGTCCAATCGAAATTTTCTATGTGGAATATCATTGCACTGGGCTTACTAACCTATGATGGTATTCACCCACCGCTGCGCAAAGATCAGCCGCGACTTGCTTGATCTAGCGCAATTCGCCCGTGGGCGTGCTCGCCAGCGGATTCGTCAGATGATGCTCGGCATAGTAGCCGGGTTGGACGCGTTCCACAATCTGCGCCACCGAACGGTCGATCACCCGGAAATAAGGTTGCGGGTTCAAGCCGATCCAGAACGCCCAGGCAATCAGCGGAACGAACACGGCGATTTCGCGTGGCGAAAGGTCCGGAAGCGCACGGTTCTTTTCCTTTACTTCTCCCAGCATGGTGCGCTGGAACAACCACAATAAGTAAGCCGCGCCCAAGGCAATCCCCACCGCCGCCCAGAACGCCCACACGTGCGACACCTGGAAAGCGCCGCCCAAAATAGTGATCTCGCCGATAAACCCGTTCAGCGGAGGCATGCCCATCGAGCTCAGCGCCGCCAGGCCGAACACCAGCGTGAAGATCGGCATCACCTTCATCAGCCCGCCGTATTCCGCTATCTCGCGCGTGTGCCGCCGTTCGTAAACAATGCCCACGATCAGGAACAGCATGCCGGTCGAAATGCCGTGGTTGATCTGCTGGATCATGGAGCCGGAAATCCCGGCCGGGTTCAAAGCGAAAATGCCCAGTGTGCAGAAGCCCAGATGGCTCACCGAAGAATACGCCACCAGTTTCTTCCAATCCTTCTGCATCAGCGAAGCCAGCGCCCCGTAGACAATCCCAATCATGGAGAGCACCGCCATGACCGTGACAATGGTGGGATTCTTGGCGGCGTCCGGCACCAGCGGCAGCGAGAAGCGCAAAAATCCGTATGTCCCCATCTTCAACAGCACACTGGCCAGGATGACCGAACCCGCGGTTGGCGCTTCGGTGTGCGCATCCGGCAGCCAGGTATGGAAGGGGAACATCGGCACCTTCACGGCGAAGCCCACGAAGAACGCCCAGAACACCCACCACTGCACGCCGGCCGGAACATGCGTGCGCAGCAGGTCCGCGATATCGAAGCTGTTGAAGTGGAACTGCGCGGAATGCTGGAAGTACAGCGTAAGAATGCCCAGAAACATCAGCACGCTGCCGATCAGCGTATACACAATGAACTTGATGGCCGCATAGATCCGCCGCTCGCCGCCCCAGATGGCAATGATGAAGTACATGGGCACCAGCACCGTTTCCCAGAACACGAAAAACAGCAGGAAATCGAGGCTCATAAACACGCCCAGCATGGCGGTTTGCAGCAACAGGAAGAACGCGTAGTATTCCTTCAGCCGGTCCTGAATGGCGTTCCAGCTCGAGAGGATCGAGATGAGGCCCAGCAGCGTCGTGAGCACCACCAGCAGCAATCCGAACCCATCGATGCCCAGGTGATAGGAGGCGCCGAGCGAAGGAATCCAGGGCGCCTGTTCGACGAATTGAAAGTCTTTACCGCGGTCGAATTGGAAAACCAGCGGAAGAGAAACCAGAAACCCGATGAGAGCGGCCAGGTTCGCCCACAACTTTATGGCGCGCGCATTCGACGACGGAATGAAGAGCAGCACCAGCAGTCCTGCCAGGGGCGTGAACAGGACAATCGAAAGGATGTGATCCATATCAAACGGGAGGAAGGCTCATGGTAGCATCTCTCCCCCGCGATGTGGACTTTTGCGACGCGCGTGAAGTTATTGAAGCGAAATCACGACGTACGGAGGTGTCTCGACTCCTCCCACGGTCGCCACCAGCGAAACATCCCCCGTGCCCAGACCCGCCGGCACCGTGAGATTGATCTGCTCAAGACCGGCGCCGGACAAGCCGGCAAATGTCGGGATGACACTCACCTTGTTCATCAGTAAGCTTACGTTGGCAGTCGCCGCGGCTCCCGTAAACGCCTGCCCGGCTGGCACCGCCGGGTTGGTGGGTCCAAAGCCGCTTCCGTAGAGCTCGACAATGTCGCCGGCTTTGGCTGCAACTGTCGCATAGCCGAGCGAAGTTCCGGTCGGCCCAAGGATGTCGTAGCTGCCTCCGCCGTAAGCTCCCGATCCGTCCAGCCGGCGAATGACGCCGGCTACATGTTTACTATCGAGCAGAAGGAACGAAGGAGCGAATTGGGCCAGCGTCACGGTCGCGGTAGCAGTTCCGCCGCGGGTTGTCACGACCACCGGGACGGTGCCGGCCGCCGTATCGTCCGGCGCCTGCAAGTTGATCTGGGTGGAGCTGACAAACGAAAGATATGCCGGCTTCCCGTCAATCGTCACGCTGGTGCCGCCGAGAGACTGTGGGAAGTTCCCGGTCCAATTCGCTGTCGAACCGGCCAGATTCGCACCGTAAATCGATACCCATTCGCCGGGCTGTATCGCTCCCGCCGCACTGCCGACAGGCACAATGCCGCCCGGTGCGATCGACGGCGCGGCCAGGTTCACGTTCAGGTCCAGCTTGGCCACGAATACGTTCTGACCGCCGATCGTGGAGCGATTCGTCGCCTGGAAAGCCCCGGGAGTCACTGGGAAGTCAACAGACGAAGCCCCTCCTGTGATGTACGCACCGCCGGAGTCATCCACCGCCAGCCCATTCGCCACGTCACTGCCGCTGCCGCCCAGGTACGTGGAGTAGACCAGCGCGCTTCCCGCCGGATTCAGCACGCTGACAAAAGCGTTATCGCCGGCCGCGGAGTGACTGGCCGTTTGCAGGGCTCCCTGGGTCAAGGGAAAGTCGGTGGACCGAGCCCCACCCGTGACGTACGCATTGCCGGAGCCATCCACCGCCAGCCCATTCGCCACATCGCTGCCGCTTCCACCCAGGTACGTGGAATAGACCAGCGCGCTGCCGGCCGGATTCAGCTTGCTGACAAACGCGTTATCGCCGACCGCGGAGCGATTGGCTTTTTGGAAAGCCCCCTGAGTCACGGGAAAGTCGGTGGACCCAGCCAGTCCCGCGATGTACGCATTGCCGGAACCGTCCACCACCACCCCGTTCCCACGGTCGCCGTAATAAGAGGAGCCGCTTCCGCCCAGATAGGTCGAGTACACCAGCGCCGTGCCGGCCGGGTTGAGCTTGGTCACAAACGCGCTGGAACGGTTGTACAAAGCTGCAAGGCCACCGGGACCATAGGGGACAGTTGCACGATTCGTGGTCTCGAAGGCCCCCGCCGTAACCGGAAAATCGGTCGAGATGGCATAACCGGTTACGTATGCATTCCCGGCGCTGTCCACCGCCAACCCTGTTGCCCCGTCCCCTTGCCACACTTGGGGGCCGATCGAAAACAATATGCGCCCGCTCCCGCCCAGATACGTGGAATAGACCAGCGCGCTACCGGCCGGGTTGAGCTTGGTCACGAAGGCATTGGAGGTGAGTACCGCATTGTTCCCGGATTGGAAGGCCCCCGCGGTAACCGGGAAATCGATGGAATTAGTTACGCCGGCTATGTACGCATAGCCCTTGCTGTCTACGGCCAGGGCCGTTGCGCTGTCCCCGCCCAAGTATGATGTGGTGCCGCCGAGGTACGTCGAGTAAACCAACCCGCTCCCGGCCGGGTCGAGCTTGGTGAGAAATGCGTTGGCGCCGTCCGGCAAAGCGCGATCCGATGTCTGGTAGGCCCCGGAGGTCACTGGAAAGCCGGCGTTCGCGGTGCCCGCTATGTACGCGTTGCCAAAGGCATCCACCGCCAGCGCACTCGCGTAAGCCCCGCTCCCGCCCAGGTAGGTGGAGTAGACCAGCGCGGTGCCGGACGGATTCAGCTTGGTGACGAACGCCGCGACACATGCGGGGCAGAATGCATACGTTGTCTGGAGAGCGCCTTGGGTCACGGGAAAGTCGGTGGATGTTGTCGCGCCCGCCACATATGCGTTTCCCGCCGAATCTACTGCGATGGCGGCGGCCGTATCGCCCATTGCGTTGACGGCCGTGCCGCTCCCTCCCAGGTACGTCGCATACACCAGCACCGGATCGATCGTCAGCGGCTTCGTGCGGTCATAGCTTCCCAGGCGAAAACCGGCCGCATACTTCGCCACCAGTGTAAAGCCGCCCTCGACCGGCTTCCGCCGGCCATCGACCATCTGGTACACCAGCGGCTTGCGGAAGGCAATCGCCCCGCCCGCGGCGATCACTGACAGATCGCCATCCGCGCCCAGCCGCAATCCCTTGGCCCCGGCAAACTCGAGCCGGATGGGCTTCGGGTCGCCGCCTGGGGCGACCACGAAATCGAATTCGAGCTGCCGCCGATTGCCGTAGTAGACCAGGTCCACGCCCGGATAGACGCCGCGGTAGCGCACCCTGGCGTAGGTGGGCACGCGGGTGTGCCATTTGGCCGGATCGCTGCCGAAGAAGTAGTTGGCCGTCCCCGGCAACTGCTCCTCGCCCAAAGGAGCCGCCGTCCCGCCGCCGGACCCGGCCAGCCGCATCCGCACCACGTCCTGGCGCAGCGCCAATACCGCCTCCTCGCCGGTCAGATACAACTCATAGCCGATCCCCCGAGAGAGAAACCTGACCCGCCCATCCGCCTGTCCCACGTTCGCCTCAAAGCTCAGTGGAAGCTTGCCGTAGTTCTCGACGAGCAGTGCCTTTCGCGCAGGCGACATCTTCGAAAACCGGGATTCCGGGCCTACCGGCGCAGCCTTGAACGATGTCACCGCCAGCAGTCCAGTCAGCAACAGAAGCCGCGGATGCGAAACCTGTGCGCCCGTAAACATAATCTTCCCCTATTAAAGCGCACCTACACGCCCGGGCGCGTTGCACTGTATTCCGGCATAATCGCATTTGCGTGATCTATACTGGTCGTGTTCCCGCGGAGCGAAATGAGAGTCCCGGATCGGGCCCCGGCCCGTAGGGTTTGGGGAGCATAACCTCCATTGGCTGCGGATTACCAAAAACTCGCCGGCAACCTCACCAGCTTTTATGACTTCACGGCCAAGACTGTGCTGTACGTGGGTGCGGGAGGCCGCCAGCTTCTCGACCCGGCAGTCAAGAACAGGAGACTGATCGCCATCGACCGGGATGCCGGCTCTCTCGCGGGATTGAACATCGAGGCCGTCGCAGCCGACTTCGAAGAGGTTCGGCTGCATGGGGACGTGGTTTACTTCGAATTCTGTTTGCACGAGATGCGAGACCCCTTGAAGGCGCTTCAGCACGCCCGTGCGCTCGCGCCCGACACGGTGGTCTTCGACCATTCACCTGGATCGGAGTGGATATTCCTTGGTGCGGAGGAAGAGCAGGTGGGCCGCAGCACCGCGGCGATGGTCGCGTTTGGCATCCGGCGCCGCGTGTCGCTTCACATGGAACAGCGGTTTCAAGACTACGCGGAACTCCTCGCCAAGGTAAAGGGGCAAGGCGAGGTAGCCATCGAGCGCGCGCGGCGTTTTGAAGGTGCCGCCGGCATCGAGATTCCCATGGACTGCGAGTTAGTGCTGTTGTAGTCCGAGCCAGTGAATGGCTAATTGACGCCGTCACTCCGCGGAGAAAGCCAAATACTGGAGCTTGCCATCGCGCTCGATGAAAAGCGCGACCGCGTCGCCGCGCCTGAATTTCTCCATCGCCGCGCGCAGCGATTCCACGCTCGATACCGCGGTGCCGTTGACCTCGTGAATCACGTCGCCGACTTCCAGCTCGGCGGGGCTCGAAATGGAGGATGGCGAAAGCGCCGCCACGATCACGCCGTATGGCCCGCGCAGGCCGGGCAACATCTCCGCCACCTGCTTATCGATCGTGATCCCGATTATTCCCAGCCGGCGTATCCGGCTTTTCTCGGGATCGACCAGGTCCGAGAGATGATCCGAATGGTGCGATTCCATGATCGGCTCGATTTCAAACGACTGCTGCTCCGGGCCGCGCACTACGTCCAGTTTCACCTTCCGGCCCACCGGATGCGACAGCAGCGCCGTCGTGAACATGGGCACGTTTTCCACCGGGCTGCCGTCCACGGCTGTCACTATGTCGTTGAGTTTCACTCCGGCGTGGTCCGACGGCCCATCCGGCATCACGTCCGAAATCAGCACACCCGAGCTCTGGGGCAATCCAAGCGCGGAAGCCATCGTGGGAGTAATGGTCTGCACGACCACCCCGATCTGCTGCCGGTGCATGTGCCCGAACTTGCGTAATTGCGCGCTGGCCAGCTCGATCAGCGCGCTGGGGATGGCGAACCCGATGCCCTCGCTCCCGCCCGATTGCGTCAGGATGAACGTATCCAGCCCCACAATCTCGCCGTCCGCGTTGACCAGCGGGCCGCCGCTGTCGCCTGGATTGATCGGCGCGTCGGTCTGAATGTACACAAAAGGACTGTCGGGATCGGGCTGCCGGGCAACCGAGCTGACCACTCCCATGCTCATCGAGTTTCCCAAGCCCTGCCGGCTGCCGAACGCAAACACTAGCTGCCCCTGGCGCAGTTTGCGGTAATCGGCATAGGGCAATGCGGGCAAGCCGGTGGCGGAGACCTTGATCAGCGCCAGGTCGAGTTCCTTAAACACGCCCACCACCGTGGCTTCGCGCGATGGCGCCAGCTCTTGCGCCAAAGTGTTGGCGACGGTCTGATCGGGTTTCACCGCGGCAGCCTCGGCGTGCCAGGCGCCCGTCACCGATATCCGTAACGCGTTCGCTACCACGTGCGCGTTGGTCACGATGTAGCCGTTGGGATCGACAATCACGCCCGATCCGACCACCTGTTCGCGTCCCACCACCAGGCCGGTGCGCCCGCTATCGCTATCTTCCCGCGCCGCGTACCGCGTTACCGAGATGCGCACCACGCTGGGAGATACGCGGGCGGTAAGGGCCTCGACAGCCACGCTGAATTGTTTCAGAACATCGGCGGAGTTCTTCCCCGGTGCCTCCTGCGCTTGCGCCGCGGTTACCGAGACAGCCAGGCACAACCCCAAGAGCGTATGGATTCGTTCGATTGCCAGCATTCCATAATTGTGATGCACGGCAACGGCCATCGGCTACGCCAGGTTCAAAACCTGCTTGACGGTTCCGCTCTGGCCCTGGATTTTGTCCTGCAACAGCATCAGCGCTTGAATCAACTGCTCGGGGCGCGGAGGGCAGCCCGGAACGAACACGTCCACCGGGATCACCTGGTTCACCGGTATCAGCGCGTAATTGTTGAACACGCCCGTGGAGGTGGCGCATGCGCCCATTGAAATCACCCACTTCGGTTCCGGCATCTGCTGATAGAGGTGACGAATCACCGGCGCCATTTTGGTGGATACGCGGCCCGCGATAATCATCAGGTCCGATTGGCGGGGCGATCCGCGGAAGACTTCGGCGCCGAAGCGCGCGATATCGAATCGCGAAGCGCTCATCGACATCATTTCAATCGCGCAGCAGGCCAGGCCGAAACTCATGGGCCAAATGGAATTCTTGCGGGCCCAATTGACCGCCTTGTCGAGGGCGGTGAAGATGATGCCCTCGGAAAGCGCCGCTGCGGTATTGGCGATGGCATAGTTATCCACGCGCGCGAACAGCTCCGGAGGGCCGCTGGCAAGGGGTGTATCCATACCCTCATTTTCGCACGGCCGGCGGGAGTCCTGTAGAATCGGAGTTTATCTTCCAATGCCATCTGAGACATTTGAGCAGCTTCTCGACCGCGCCGCGGCGGCCCACGGGATTGAATCCGGGTACTGGGATATTTGGGGCCATCAGCACTCCATCACGGCCGAGGGCAAGCAGGCCCTGCTGGGCGCGTTGGGCGTGCCCGCCGGGAGCGCTAAGGAATTGGAGGAAGCGCTGGCGGCCGCGACGCGGCGGGAATGGGAACGGCTGGCGCCGCCCGCGGTCGTGGTGCGGGCCGGCGAGACCGGTCTGGTGCTCAACGTTCCGACCGACTGCCTGGGGCGCATGGCGCACATCGCGATCCGCCGCGAGGACGGTGAGACCACCAAGTTCGATGCATCTCTCGGGGAGCTGCCCACGGCCGGCTCCGTGGAAATGGATGGCCGCACCTGGATGCGCGTCACGGTCCAACTGCCCGCGGCGCTGCCGCTGGGCTATCACGATATCGCGGTCACAGTTGGCGGGAATTCCGCCACCACCCGTTACATCGTCACGCCCGAGCGCGTCTGGACGGATCCGCACCTGGGCCGCGGCGGGCGCGCGGCCGGCATTTCCATCAGTTTGTATGGGCTGCGGTCGGCGCGCAATTGGGGCTGCGGAGACTTCCGCGACCTGGCGGAGTTCACCGGCTGGGCGGCGGAGGAACTGGACGTCAGCTTCGTGGGCCTCAACCCGCTGCACGCCATTCACAACCGCCGGCCCTTTAACACCAGCCCCTACCTGCCGAACTGCATCTTCTACCAGAACTACATCTACCTGGACGTGGAAGGCATGGAGGATTTCGCCGGCTGCCGCCGCGCGCTTAGACGGCGACGGTCGGCGGCCGTCGAGACTGAGGTGCGCGAGCTGCGCGAAACGCCCTTCGTGGAATACGAACGGGTGAGCGCGCTCAAACTGAGTTTTCTCAAGCTGGCATTCGTCCGCTTCCTGCGGGAGCGGCGGAAGGGCTCGCCGCGTGCGGCGGAGTTTCAAGAGTACTGCGAGCGCGAAGGGGAATTGCTCGAGAAATTCGCCACTTACTGCGCGCTGGACGAGTACTTGCACCGCGGCAATCCGGATTTGTGGGTGTGGACCGATTGGCCGGAGGAATACCGCGATCCCGATTCGCCTGCCACGCGCGCTTTCCGCCAAAAACATTGGCGCGCGGTGATGTTTTACCAATACCTGCAGTGGCAGATCGATATCCAGTTAGGCGCCGTGCAGCAAAACGCGCGCGGCCGGCGCCTCTCGATCGGCCTCTATCACGACCTGGCTCTGGCAACGGACCGCTTCGGATCGGATTTGTGGGCGCACCGGCGGTTTTTCGTCAACGGCTGCCGCGTGGGCTCGCCGCCCGACGATTTCGCGCCCAAGGGCCAGGATTGGGGCTTTCCGCCGCCCAACGCGGAAATTCATCGCGAAAACGGGTACCGGCTGTTCGTCGAATCCATTCGCAAGAACTGCCGGCACGGCGGCGCATTGCGTATCGATCACGTGATGCGGCTGTTCCGCCTCTACTGGATCCCCGATAGTTCGGATGCCAGTCAGGGCGCCTACGTGCAGGAAATGTCCGAAGACTTCGTGCGGATTCTGGCGCTCGAGAGCGTGCGCAACCGGGTGATCGTGGTGGGAGAAGATCTGGGCACGGTCGAGCCGCGGATCCGCGAAGCGCTGGCGCGTTTCGGCATTCTCAGTTACCGGTTGTTCTATTTCGAAAAGGATGGGGCCGGCAGGTTCCGGCATAGCGACGAATACCCGCGGCAGGCGCTGGTATCGTCCACCACCCACGATCTGCCGACGCTGTCGGGTTTCTGGACGGGCGCCGATATCGCCGCCCGGCATAATGCGGGCATGCTGGACGATGCCGGCGTCCGGGCCCAGACCGAAGCGCGGCAAAAAGAAAAACAGAAGATGTTGGACGTGCTTTTCGAGCAGGGGCTCATGCCGCCCGGCTTGCCGCGCGCGGCGTCCGCGTACGCCGAGATGACGGGCGACCTGCACAACGCCGCCATCGGCTTTCTGGCCACGGCGTCCTCCCAACTGCTGGCCATCAACCAGGAGGACCTGACCAAGGAGCAGGCACAGCAGAACCTGCCGGGCACCACCTGGCAGTATCCTAACTGGGGACGCAAGATGCGCTACACGCTCGAGGAACTGAAGCGCGACACCGAGGCCCGCGCCTACACGGCCATGTTTCGCAATTGGGTGGTGCGCAGCGGCAGGCACAACCAACCGGGAGAATAAACCGACGTGCGCAGCCGACTGAGCCACGCGTTACCATTAACTTTCAAGAAGATGCCCGCTAGGAGATCCCGCTCCGAAAACCTGCCCGTACCCGTGGAACTGGTCGCTCGGAGAATTTATCTTATCCGCGGCCAGCGCGTCATGCTCGACAGCCACCTGGCCGAGCTGTACCAGGTGCCTACGAAGTCCTTAAATCTGGCCGTTCGCCGCAATATTGAACGCTTTCCGGAAGACTTTATGTTTCAGCTCAGCGAGGAGGAATTCAAAAACTTGAGGTTTCAACTTGAAACCTCAAGTTCCAGCTACGGCGGCCGGCGCTACTTGCCCTACGCGTTTACCGAGCACGGCGTGGCCATGTTGTCCGCGGTGCTCCGCAGCGATCGCGCTATGCGTATGAGCATCTTTATCGTCCGGGCCTTTGTCAAGTTCCGCGAAGTTCTGGCCAATAACAAGGCTCTCGCCCAGCGGATCGAGCAGCTCACCACCGCCGTAAAAGACCATGCTGCGCTGTTTGACCTCGTGATTCAGGACATCAAGAACCTCGACCAAGAATTTACGAAAGAAATTCGCCGGCTGAAAGCCCCCCACCGGCGCAAGATCCGTATTGGCTTCCGTCTGCCCGACGAAAAGTAACCGGTCAAGATGAACACCATACGTCGTACCAGTTGGCCCATGGCCTCGATCGCCATGGCATTCGTGCTGGCGGGCCTTCCTTTTCTTCGGCAATCCGGCATGCATTACGACGCCTCGAGTGAGTTGGCGTGCTTTTATTCGTGCTCGAATCCGGTCTTCAAAATCAGGATGTTCAATAGCTGGGTGCCCCTCATGGTCATTCAGTATTTAGGCGCCCTGAAAGCCTGGCTCTATCTGCCGATTTTGAAGTACCTCGAAGTGACGGCTTTCGTTCTCCGGCTGCCGCTGCTCGTCGCCGGCGCCGGTTCCATATGCTTGTTTTTCGCCATCCTCGACCGCATCGCCGGCCGGCGCACCGCCATCGCCGGTGCGCTGCTTCTGGCCACCGACGCCAGCTTCCTGCTTTCCACATGCTACGATTTCGGCCCGGTGGTGCTGCTGCATCTTTTTTTGCTGTCCGGCATTTTTCTGCTGCTGCGGTTTGAGAAGACCCGCCGCTCCCGGTATCTGGCTCTGGCATTTTTTCTGTTCGGGCTGGCGCTTTGGCACAAGGCGCTATTCATATGGATGCTGGCGGGCCTGGCGGCCGCATCGGCCGTGATTTTTCCCAAACGCATTCTGGCCCTGGTCACGCCGGCCCGGGTGCTCCTGGCCGTACTTTCTTTTGGGGCCGGCTCCCTTCCGCTGCTCTACTACAACGCGGTAAGGGCAGGGGCGACGCTCCACACGGAAAAGGTCATGAGCGCGCCCGCGCCGCTGGCGCAAAAGGTACTGCTATTCAAGAAAACCATGGATAGCTCCGTGCTGTTCGGCTGGTTGACCGAATACGCGCAGCCGGAGACAGTGCGCGCACCCTCCAGAATGGCCGGAAAGATCTCCGTCAAGCTCAATGCGATCGCCGGCGCCCCGCGCTCGAACTGGATGCTGTACCTTTTTCTGACCGCCTGCCTGCTGGTGCCTTGGCTATGGTTCACGCCGGCCCGTCTCCCGGCCCTGTTTGCGCTGATTTACGTGGTGGCGGTGTGGGGGCAAATGGCGATTCTTCCCAACACGGGAGGCACCGTGCATCACGTGATTCTGCTGTGGCCGTTCCCGCACCTGTTAATCGCCGTGGCCCTGGTGCGGGTGGCGGAGCGTTTTGGAAGGTATGGCGCCCGCGTATTCGCGGCGGCCCTGGTGGCGATCGTGTGCTCGAACGCGGCCGTCATCAATCGCTACTACTGCGATTTGGTCACGCATGGCACCACGGCCGGCTGGACGGATGCGATCAACCCGCTGTTCGCGCGTCTAGATGCGGCCGAGGGGCAACGGATCGTTACCGTGGATTGGGGTTATTCGACTACGCTCTGCCTGTTTTCGGATGGGCGGATGCCGTTGCGGGATATCAGTTTTTCCCTGCTCCAACCCTCGGCGGGAGCCCAAGCGTCTATCCGCGCATTGATGGGCCAACCGAATACGCTTTTTGTGGATCACACGGCCGATAGCGAAGTGTTCCCAGGTGTGCGGGAACACCTGGATCGGATCGCGGCGGAAGCGGGCTGCCGCAAGGAGGTCGTCCAGATTATAAAGGACCGCAACCAACGGCCGAGGTTTGAGATCTCGCGCTACCGCGAATGCCGGCCATAAGGCGCGTCATCGCGAAGTGCCCGTCAAATCCGGGTCGAAGATGCGGCGGTCGATCTCGACCGCCCGGTAGGGCGTGAAATCGGGTTGCGGCAGGAAGCAGTCGCTCAGATCCGCCGCGGCGGCATCGTACAGGTTGAGCGGCGGGAGTCCCAGCAAACCGAAGACAGTCTTCAGCAATCCCGGAAAACTGGTGTTGCGGTGAGAGACATAATTGCGCTTCGCCCAGGGGCCGGCGCAGAGCAGAAGGGTGCGGTGCGCGTCAATGTGGTCGGCGCCGCGCGCGGAGGCCTCGGTCACGAAGATCGCCATCTGTTTCCACCATTTGCTGGCGGAGAGGTACTCGACGATGCGGCCCAGCGCGTAATCGTTATCGGCCACGAACGATTCATCGTAAGGGTATCCGGCCGCAGGGCGAGCCCTGCCGCCGCTGTCGTTCGGCAGGTAAACGAACAGGAAGCGGGGCAGATCGGCGCCGGTGCGCGCGTAGCGCTCATCGACTTCATGGATAAAGCGCGCGGCGCGCGTTTGATCGGAGACCGTGAGGTCGAAACCGGGGTACTGGCGCGAGCTGTGCGTAAAGAGAGCTTCGGGCATCGGCATGTTTGTGAGCAGATGGGGATCGACTGGGTCGAAGCCTTCTCCAAATGCGGCGAAAGAAATGCCATGGCGTTCCAGGTGGTCCCAGAGCGTGCCCTGCTCCTCAAGATCCTCCGGAGCGACCGGCGCATCCAGGCCGGGAAAGGATAGACGGCCCGGCGCGGACCCCAAGCGAAACTCTTTCCGGCTCCCATACGCTTCCAGGAGCGAGCTCGCGAGCCAGGCGTTGGGATAGACGCCCGCCAGCCAGTGGTGGCCGCCGACGCTCTCGTCGGAATCGGCATAGAAGTTGTCGCTCGATGCCCAACGATGCGCCAGGGCGTGGTGATTGGGTGTCACGTCCACGTCCTTGAGGCTAAAGTGCTGGTGCTTGCCATCCACATAGCCGCGGCTTCCCAGATGTGCCAGGGCGGGCTCACCCATGACGGCGCCGTTGGCGGAATGGGTAATGTCGCCCATTAGTTCGTCGTAACCGCGGCCCTCCTTAACGATGACCACCACGTGGCGAATGGAGGGCGGGAAGGCGTCGCGGACCTCGCCGGCGGATGGCCGGAAGCCGTTCGACTCCATGACCCGCGCGGTGGATTTGGCGAGTTCCTCGCGGGAGGGAAGGCGCAGAATGGAAAGCGTCCCTTGATAGAGCTGCGAAGGGAGCGCGCCGCCCGCGAAAAGGGTCCAGCCGGAAACATTGGGGCCCACGCCGTGGCCGCGGGCATTGGTGACAAATACCGTATCGCCTTCGACCGCGACGCGCGTGGGAAACCACGCGGCCGGCAAATGCCCCAAAACGCGTCCCTGGACCGGATCGACCACGCCCACGGCATTGATTCCGGCTTCCGCCACCAGGAGCCATCCGGAGGGCTGGTGGACTGCCAGGCCGATGGGGAGGATGCCACGCAGCTTTTCGAGGCCAGGAATGCGCAGCGGGATCTCGCCCGTCACGCGATTCGTGTGGGCATCGATGACGGTGATGGAATCCTGGTTGGAGTTAGCGACGAAAACGCGGTCGGCGGTGGCCACCACGCCCGCCGGGCCGCTGCCGCCCGATACGTCACCGCTCGCTGGCAAGCCGGTGCCGACAAACGCTTCCGCCTTGGCAGACTGAGGATCGGCAACGTCGATTACGGCCACGGAACTGGATGTTGGCGCATTCGGATCGCCCAGACCCGGAACAGCGACGAGGTTGCCGGCGCCAGCGCGCCGCTCAAGGCTCGCGAGGGCTTCTTGGCCGGGAAACCCGAAAGCCGGAAACGCCAACCCGCTCTGGCGGGGCCGATCGAGGTCGGCTCCTGGAATCGCCCGGTATTGGAATAGGCCCAGGTTGGTGACATAGAGCTTCTTGCGGTCCGGCGAGAGGGCCAGCGCGAATGGCAGCTTGCCGACCGGGACGGAGGTCAGGGTGCGGCGGGAGCGGGCATCGACGACGGCGATGCGGAAGTTGGCTTGGTCGGCGGCATACAGGATCGAGCGTTGCGCGTCGTAGGCCAGGTCGCCGCTGAAACTGTCGCTGTAGCCCTCCTGGTTCAATTCGAAGACATGGCGGCGCTCGTCCAGGGTATCGAACAGGGAAACACGGCCGGAATCGCCTTCGGAAACGTAGACAGAGTGATTGGCGGCAATGGCTACCCCGAGGGATACGCCGCGCCATTCTGTAGCCTCGTACCGCTCCGGTGCATCTACGGAACGTACCCCCACTCGACGGATTTCCCAGTGATTCTGCTTATTACGTTCCAACACAGTAAAAGAGGGGCGTTCGGGACCGCTGTTGACGGTCACCACGGTATTGCCGGAAAATCCGACAGCCAGGCCGAAAGCGCCCGAACCGATAGGGGCCTCTTCGCCCATTGGGGCAATGATCCGGCCGCCAGGGAGGATGGAAGCACCGGGCCTGCGGGAGGCGGGGCGCTCGCCGGCGGGAGCTGTCCAAGATTGGGCGGCAAGCATCCATACGCCGGCGGTAAAAAGCGCCAGGAGCGAGCGGCCAAGGGCTGGCACGTAATTCATCATAGCGCCCGGAGTGGGCATGGCCTTATTGCACAGTTTTTTCAAGTTGAGAAGAAATATTGTAATGTAGGTGACGTTTCTTCTTCCCGGTGTGTCGTTTGTTCCTGCGCTGAAGATGTCTACAACTGTCTGCCGGCGGAAGGTAAATTGTATTTTGTTTCAGTATTGTACACCACATTTCCTAAACGTGTCGCATTTCTCGGCAGGCTGGGTTTATAATGGGGTATCATTTGGCACGGAAAGTGCTCCTGGGACGCCGAGTTCGAGGGGCGATGTTAAGAAGACGAGGAGCACAATCTCGTAGTGTTCTGGTGAGAACAGTGCTTCCCCGTAACGGATAATTGGGTACCGATGTTGGGGCTCCGCCGGCCCAGGCCGGTCTGCCGCCAGTCGGGCGTATATGAGGTTTTGCTTACTCATTAACGACCGCGAGTCAATTCCCCCTACTGGATTGCCGGCGGAGGGGTTCAGCCGCGGTTTCGTTCACCAGAGACCTGGGACGCGAGGTGACCGTGTGGAAGATATGCATTCCTTGCGGCGCTCGTCCGTAATTCGAAGTTCGCCCCGCGCGAATCAATAACGGTGCACCACACCGACTCTTGGAGGGAGACTTATGGCATCCGGCCCTACAGTATTAGCAGTTCCAAAACCACTGGAAGATCCTTTAGCTCACCTGCCTTGCTCCAGCATTGTCGAATATCGGAAAGGGCAGATGATTTACACCCAGGACCAGCCGTCCACCGCCATTTACCTGGTGATCGACGGTAAGGTCAAGGTCTCGCGCCTGGCGGACGATGGCCACCAAGTGGTGGTAGACATTTATCAGCCCGACGAATTTTTTGGCGAGTCCGCATTCTTAAATCTGCCGCACCGCTCCGAACAGGCGACCGCGCTCGAGAACACCAAGCTGATGACCTGGGGTACTTCGGAGATCGAAGATATCATTGCCAAGCGGCCGCGACTGGCGGTGGCTCTGCTGCAAATTCTGGTGCAGCGGACCATCGAGTTCGCGCACCGTATCGAGAGCTTCTCCGCCGATAACATTGCGCGGCGGCTGGCCCGTTCGCTGATTCGCTTCTCCGAACGGCTGGGCACCCCGGAAGACGATGGCTCGATCCGCATGGTGCCGTTCACGCACGAATTGCTATCGCAGTATGTGGGAACGTCGCGCGAAATCGTCACCCATTACATGAACCAGTTCCGGCGGCAAGGGTACCTGCGGTATTCGCGCAAGGGAATCGTTCTTTACCGCGACGCGTTCAAAGATTGGCTGCGGCAAAACGCCAACGCCGCATAGCCGCCCTAAGCGGCTTTCCTCAGCAGAATTACCGTGACGTTATCGGGGCCGCCGGCCTGGTTGGCGGCTTCGATCAGATTCCGGCAGCTTTCCCCGAGCGGAGTTCCGTTGCGGCCGGCCTCGAGAATGTTCTCTAATTCCGCGGACTCCAACACCCCGTGCAGTCCATCGGTGCACAACAGCGCCATGGCGCCGGGCTTCAGCGGAACAGCGTAGTAGTTGACGGTCAAAGGGGCGCTGGCGCCGATCGCCATGGTGAGGACATGACGCATGGGATGGTTGCGGAGGCTGTCTTCATCGAGGCCTAACGGGCGGCCCACTTCATTGACCCAGGTCTGATCGTCGGTGATGGCCCGCAGGCCGGCATCGTCGAATACATAGGCGCGGCTGTCCCCCACGCTGGCGATGGCCAGACCCTCGGCGGTTTCCAAAGCAGCCACCACCGTGGTGCCCATGCCCTCCAGCGTTTCATCGCTGTGCGCGGCTTCGAGAACGCGGCGGTTCGCCTCTTCCATCGCCGCAAGCAAAATCTGGGAGTCGCGCCGCTCGGCGGAGCGGACCACTTCAGCCACCGTATCCACGGCCAGGCGGGAAGCGTGCTCTCCGGCTTTGGCGCCGCCCATTCCGTCCGCCAGGACGTATAGCCCGCGTTCGGGCTCGACGAGACAATAATCCTCATTGTTAGCCCGGACACAACCTTTGTCCGACAGCGCGCACGCTTCTAACATGGAAGGCAAGTCCTCCTGGCGCTTTTACGTCCCAACTCTAACACGGGCGCGGGCTTGATGGAGCATTTCATCGAAGGGACATTTTACCGAGGTCGGGCGGCGGTAAGATGGTTTGACACAAATTTCCTCCGCTCGCTTACCGCCGTGGCTCGGGAAATTTCTTCCGGCTGTGTAACTTTTCGCGAATGACCTGGAAACGCCTCCGTCTGACGCTCGAAATGATCAAGTTCGAGCATTCGGTTTTCGCTCTGCCGTTTGCGCTCACCGGCGCGCTGCTGGCATTTCGCGCCGGAGGGTACGATACCACCCACATCGCGCGGAAACTGGGCTGGATCGTAATCGCCATGGTGGGAGCGCGCTCGGCGGCCATGGCCTTCAACCGCCTGGTGGACGCGGATCTGGATGGGCGCAATCCGCGGACGCGGATGCGGCACCTGCCGGCCGGCATCCTATCGCGCGGTTTCGCCTGGGGTTTTGTGACGGTGGCGGCGGCGCTGTTTTTCCTGGCGGCGGGCGAGCTAAATCCGCTGTGTCTGCGCCTGGCGCCCGTGGCGCTGGCGATTGTCTTTTTTTATTCGTTCACCAAGCGGTTCACTTCGTTTTCCCACCTGGTGCTGGGATTCTCGTTAGGCATCGCGCCGGCGGCGGCATGGATCGCGGTGCGCGGCTCGCTCGACCCGCGAATTCTGTGGCTGACCGCCGCCGTCACCTTCTGGACCGGCGGCTTCGACGTGATTTACGCCTGCCAGGATTACGAATTCGACTGTGCCGAGGCGCTGTGCAGCGTTCCCCGTAAGCTGGGAATCGCGGGAGCTCTCTGGGTCGCGCGCGCGCTGCATATCCTGATGGTGGCGTGCCTGGCGGCGCTGGTCTATTCGCTCGGCTTGGGCGGCTTTGCGGTGGCCGGTGTCGCCGCCGTGGTGGCGCTGCTTGTATACGAACACAGCCTGGTGAAGGCGGACGACCTTTCGCGCGTGAACGCGGCGTTCTTCACCATGAACGGCTACGTGAGCGTGCTATTCTTTCTTTTCTGGGCCGCCGATATTTTCCTTCGTAAACCGGGTGCTTAAGCATGCAGGTACTGTTCGAGGACGCTCGTCTTGTTCCCATTCGCGGAAGAGTGGAAGCCGGAGAGCGGCTGTCGCTCGAGGACGGCATCGCGCTCTATGGCACTAGCGATATTCTGGCGCTGGGCTACATGGCCAACCTGGTGCGCGAGCGGCTGCATGGCGACACCACCTATTTCAACGTCAACCGCCATATCAATCCCACCGACGTGTGCGTTGCCAGTTGCCGGCTGTGCGCGTTCGGCAAGCGGGTACGGGACCCCAAAGCGTATACCATGTCGCTCGAAGAAGTCTGGCAGCGGGCGGGCGAAGGCTACAGCGAAGCGGTTACGGAGTTCCACATAGTGGGCGGCCTGCACCCGGAGCTGACGCTGGATTGGTATTGCGAAATGCTGCGCGGGCTCAAGCAGCGCTTCCCGCGGGTGCATTTGAAGGCGTTTACGATGGTGGAGATCGCCTACCTGGCGCGCCGCACGAAGATTCCCATTCGCGAGACGCTGGAGCGGCTGCGCGACGCGGGGATGGATTCGATGCCCGGCGGCGGCGCGGAGATCTTCAACGAGCGCGTGCGGCGGATCATCTGCGATCACAAGATCGATGGCGCCGAATGGCTGGAAACGGCGCGCACGGCACACCGGTTGGGGATCCGCTCGAATTGCACGATGCTCTACGGCCACATCGAAAACGATGAAGACCGGGCCGATCACCTGGTGAAGTTGCGCGCTTTGCAGGATGAGACCAAGGGCTTCGTGACGTTCATCCCGCTGGCGTTTCATCCCGATAACACCGCGCTGGAGCATATCGGCAAGACTACGGGCTTCGCCGATATCAAGAACATCGCGGTGGCGCGTTTGATGCTGGACAACATTCCGCACATCAAAGCGTACTGGGTGATGATGACTCCGCGCATCGCGCAGATCGCACTGCGATTCGGCGCCGACGATATCGACGGCACGATCGTGGAGGAGCGAATTTACCACGACGCCGGCGCCACCACCACGCAAGGTTTGCGGCGGGCGGAGTTGCTCGAGCTGATTCGCAAAGCGGGGCGGAAGCCGGTGGAGCGGGATACGCTGTACCGGCCGGTGGAGCGCGGCGAATCGGCGTTTACGGTGCTGGTGTGAGGGGTGGGAAGCCTCAGTCGGCTCCGACCGGGCGCACTGCCTGACGAAAGATTACGCTGGAAAGTGCCTGAGTAATGCCGATAAGTAGGATAGGGGTATGTCTTCCTATTTGGAGGTCGCCTTTCGCCTATTCAGACGCTCTATTGCCGCTAATCTGTGCACGGTGGCGACTTTCACGGTAGGAATCGGAGCCGCCGTCCTTGCGTTCAGCTTCGTGAATGGAACGATCCTGGCCGGACTGCCCTATCCCAATGCCGACCGCCTGGTCTGGGTATCAAGCGGGACCATGACGCTGCCATTCGGGTCGTTCGAATTCGTCAGCGACAAAGACCTTGAAGCCTGGCGGAAGCATTCCCGGTTCGTGGCCGATTGGGCGCTCTATCAAACTGGCGAAGCGACCGTGGCCAATGGCGCGATGGCGATTCGTACCGGGACCGCAAAGGTCGGAGATTCCTTCCTGGGTGTATTTGGCGCAGTGCCGCTCCAGGGTCGGAATTTCCTAAAGGAAGAGACTATCGGCCCGCGCGGCGCCGCTGTCGCGATCATTGCCGATTCCCTGCGGCAGCGATTCAACGCCAGCGCCGGTTCGACAATTAGAATCGATGGGAACGGCTACCAGGTGATCGGCGTTCTCCCGCCCGCCTTCAAGTTTCCCGATTCAACGGACGTCGGAGTACTGACACCTCTACCGTCTGAAGGTCCTTCGGAAAACACCAAGGTCATTGCAAAGCTCCTGCCCGGCGTATCGTTCAATGTGGCGAAGTTGGAATTGCAGAGCATTCATTCCGCCATTCCTGGTTTGAACCGGAACAAGCCGATCGCTTTCGAGTCGCTGTTGAGGCGGCAAACCGCCAAGGCACGGCCCACCCTGATTGCCGTTTTCATCGCCGCCAATATGGTGTGGGTAATTGCGTGCCTGAATCTGGCAAGCATGGTCTTGGCAACCGGAGTGAGACGCCGTTCCGAAATCGCCGTTCGGGCGGCCTTGGGTGCGACGCCACGGATGCTCTTCCGGCAATTCCTGAGTGAGTATGGAACCCTGGCGGCGGTCGGGTGTACCCTTGGGGTCGCGGTAGCGTATTTGGCTCGTGGTTCGATCCTTAAGTTGGTTCCCTTTTCAACGGTCAAGGCGGTCGAATCGAACTTCGATACCAGAGTTCTGGCGTATGCTGTGGGCATAGCCGGGGCCGGCACACTATTTCTTAGTGCCATCATGCTATGGGTTACCACGAGTTTCCACGGCCCTGATTTGCTTCGTTCGGCTCCCGGATCGGTATCGCAGAGCGGCCACAAAGGCCTTCTGGGCTTCGCCATCGTTGCGGAGTTCGCCGCAACCGTCGTGGTTCTAGTTGGAGTGATCTCCACCTCGTACGGATTCTTCCAGCAACGGTACCGGCAACTGGGATTCAACGAAAGTGGATTGCTCACTTTCCAGGTTACTTTCCCCGAAAACACCTACCGCGGTCCACGGCAGCGCGCTTTCTTGAATTCCGTAAAGGAACGTATCGGCTACCTGCCCGGGGTGAAGGCCGTTTCGTTGTGCAGTTCGTTGCCACCTTCCCCGCTTGCCCTGGTGGTCTTTTATGCGCCGGGTGTTACGGCCGACGGCAACCTTCCGCCGATGGTGAGCCAACAGATCGTCGATTCCAACTACTTTAAACTGATGGGAATCCCGTTGGTGGCCGGCCGGTCTCTGACAAAGCAGGACGATGAAGCGGACACGAAGACTGCTGTAGTAAACCGTGCGCTGGCTCGCCGTTATTTCGGCAGCGAAGGCAATGCGGTTGGCCAAAAGGTTAGTGTCCCCGGCCTAAGAGACCTTTCGATCGTTGGCGTGATTGCAGACGTCAAGAACTCCGGCCTTGCCAAGGACCCGGAGCCGGAGATCTATTTAGGCCCAGGCGAAACGACGGCCCCGGTTGTGACTTTCGTAGCTGTAACCAGTCTGGAAAATCCATCCTCGCTCACGGGAACAGTGGAACAATCGGTGCGGAGCGTTGACCCTGGTTTCGCAGCCTCCCAGATTGAAACCATGGAGCAACGTCTTACCAATACCGTTGCCTCGTTGCGCTTCGCCATGGTTCTCTTGTTCCTGTTCGGTGCAGTTGCCGTTTTTCTTTCCCTGATCGGAATCTATGGCGTCAACGCCTATGCCCTCGGCTCGCGATCGCGAGAAATCGCCGTCAGAACGGCACTCGGCGCCACTCCCTTGCAGATCGTCAGGCCGGTCGTGATCGAAATGCTGACCATGTGCGGCGTAGGGACATGCGTGGCTATCGAAATCGGCGTGTGGACCCGTCAACTCTTGTCGGATGTGCTGTCGCAATCCACTGCGAGCGGGACCATTTTGATAGTTGTTTCCGTCGTGGCCGCAATCGTCGCCTGTGGCGCGGCGTACATACCGGCTCGCCTGATCCTCGAGGCCGACGTTTCCCAAGCGTTGAAAGCCTGAATCAAGTCCATTTTCGGGGCGGCTAGCGGTCATGCAACTGTTCACGCGACCAAGTTCTCTCGCCCAGCCGCTCATTTGAAGCTTTGCTTAGTTGCCGCAGTCGCGCCCGCGCGCGGTTGGCGCGATCTGTGTGCGCAGCGAGGTTTGTCAGGTAGTCGCGGACCAAGGCATTCACGCTTGAATCATGTTCGGCTGCATAACGGCGAACGGCGGCTAGCACGCTCTCCTCCACGCTGAGAGTGACGTTCTTCATGTACACAGCTTATGTGTAACTGTGCGAATAATCAAATCGAGACTGGCTGGGCAGCGGCGCGGTAAGAAACTGTGGTCACGGGGAAGATCTGCATCAACGGTAGGCGCTGCTCAAGAGCTGAACGCTGACCGCTGAAAGCATCCGCGTAGTACACTCAATCCCATGATCTCGCGTACCGCCTACGTAACGTGTGTCCTTACAGCGATCTTATATGCCTGGCCGGTCGCGGCCCAGACCGCCCCCAAAGTCACCACGCCCAAGGAGCAGCTCGGATTCACAATCGGCGACGATTACCAGGTCGCCAACTATACTCAGCTCGAAGCGTATTGGAAGAAGCTCGCGGCCGAATCGGACCGCATGAAACTGGTGAGCATGGGCAAGACTGCCGAAGGGCGCGATCAGTGGATGGCCATTCTCTCTTCCCCGGCCAACATGAAGAACCTCGAGCATTACCGGCGGATCGCCGAGCGGCTGGCGCGCGCGGAAGGGCTCACCGACGCGCAGGCGCACGAACTGGCGCGGCAGGGAAAAGCCGTGGTGTGGATCGATGGCGGGCTGCACGCCAGCGAAAGCGTCGGCTCGCAGCAACTCATGGAAATGGTCTACCAGTTGGTCAGCCGCACCGACCCCGAAACTATGCGCTTTCTCGATGATGTGATCACGCTATGCGTACAGGCCAATCCGGACGGGCAGGAGCTCATCGCCAACTGGTACATGCGTGGGTCGGAAAACCCCGCCGCGCCGCTGCTCCCGCCCGAAAAACGAACCATGCGCACGCTGCCGCGCCTCTATAACAAATACATTGGACACGACGACAATCGCGACCTCTATATGTCCAACATGCCGGAATCCACCAATATGAACCGCGTGCTGTTCACCGAGTGGTATCCGCAGATGATGTACAACCACCACCAGACCGGGCCGGCCGGCGCGGTCATCTTCATTCCGCCGTTCCGCGATCCGTTCAATTACAATTTCGATCCGCTGGTGCCTCTGGGAGTCGAGATGGTGGGCACCGCCATGCATAGCCGGCTGGTGGCGGAGGGCAAGGGTGGCAGCGCCATGCGCACGGGCGCCAATTACTCCACGTGGTGGAACGGCGGCCTGCGCACCGTAACGTACTTTCACAACATGATCGGGATTCTGACCGAGATCATCGGCGAGCCCACGCCCATGAAGATCCCGCTGGTGGCCGATAAGCAATTGCCGAAAGGCGATTGGCCGCTGCCCATCGCGCCGCAGGAATGGCACTACCGCCAGTCGATCGATTACGAGATTTCGAACAACCGCGCCATGCTCGACCTGGCGTCGCGATACCGCGAAACGTGGCTCTACAACATCTACCGCATGGGGATGAACTCAATTGAAAAGGGCAGCGGCGATTATTGGACGATCACACCTAAGCGCATCAAGGCGCTGGAAGACGCGGCTCCGGCGGCGAGCGGCGGCGGGCGCGGCGCACGCGGCGGGGATGCCGCGGGCATGAGTCCGGATATGCCTCCGTCCTTCACCCCCGGCGGATTGGGCGCGCGCACTCTGCCCGCCGATCTCTACAACACCGTGCTGCACGATCCCAAAATGCGCGATCCGCGTGGATACATCATCCCCTCCGACCAGCCCGATTTCGGCAACGCCACCGAGTTCGTCAACGCCCTGCTCAAGAACGGGATCACGATTCTCAGGGCCACCGAGCCATTCACCGTGGAAGGCAAGAGCTATCCCGTCGGTTCGTACGTGGTCAAGACGGCGCAGGCATTTCGTCCGCACGTGATGGATATGTTCGAGCCGCAGGACCATCCCAACGATTTTCAATATCCCGGCGGCCCTCCCATTCCGCCGTACGACATTACCGGATGGACGCTGGCTTACCAGATGGGCGTCGAGTTCGATCGCGTGCTGCCCGGCTTCGACGGGCCGTTCACGAAAGTCACAGGCCTGCTGCCGCCGCCGGTGCGAGCGGTCACGGGCGTCGCCAATCCCGCGGGCTACCTGCTCAGCCACCGTGTGAACAATTCCTTCATCGCCATCAACCGTTTGCTGAAAGCCCATTGCAGTGTGTATTGGCTGAAGCGCGATGAGACCGTGGATGGCGACGACCTGGGCACCGGCACCATCTGGGTTCCGGCGGCGCCGCCGGTGCGCACGATTCTGGAACGCACGGCCCGCGAGCTGGGCGTACCGGCCCATGCCATAGCCAAAGCACCGGCGGGAGACACGCTCGAACTGCGGCCGATTCGCATAGGGCTCTACGATCAATATGGCGGCCTGATGCCCTCGGGCTGGACGCGCTGGCTGCTGGAGCAATACGAATTCCCGTTCGAGGTGGTGTATCCCGCCACCCTCGACGCGGGCGATCTGAAAAGCAAGTTCGATGTCCTGGTGTTTGTGGATGGCGCAATTCGCCGCGGCGGTGCGGCCGGTTCGCGGGGATTCGCCGCGCTTTTCGGACCCGTGCAGCCCGATCCGGAGACGCTGACCGAGGAATATCGGGCGCGGCTGGGCCGCATTACCGAGGAGAAAACGATTCCACAACTCAAGAAATTTGTCGAATCGGGCGGCTCGATTGTGACCATCGGCAGCTCCACCAGCGTGGCGGAGCCGTTCGGCGTTCCCGTGCGAAACTACCTGACGGAGATGGGGCCGGAAGGCCGCGAACGGCCGCTGCCGCGCGAGAAGTTCTATATCCCCGGTTCGCTGCTGAAGGTGACGGTGGATAACACCAATCCGCTGGCATACGGCATGCCCAAGCAGGTGGACGTCTTCTTCGACTCGAGCCCGGTGTTCCGGCTGGAGCCGGCCGCGGGATTGAAGCACACATCGGCGGTAGCGTGGTTTTCCGGCACGCAATTGCTCGACAGCGGCTGGGCGTGGGGCCAGCAGTATCTGGATGGCGGCACGGCCGTGGCCGAAGCGGCGGTAGGAGAAGGCAAGCTGGTGCTGTTGGGACCGGAAGTGAATTTCCGCGACCAGCCGCACGGAACCTACAAGCTGCTGTTCAACGGGCTGTATTACGGGAGCGCGCAGGCGGAAACGCTTCGGTAGGAGGGGGGCGGCGTCGTATACATTTCCCCGCCTGTGGCACAATTTGACACCCCTCCAACCGGGGTGATAAGTGTGAAACTTCAGAGGAAAACTAAATGGCTGACGAGCAGAAGCCTGGGGGCTCCCAGGCGCCTGGTCCGGGTGACGGACCGGGCGCAAAGCCACCGGCGACACCGCCCGCTGAAGCTGCGTCCCCCAAACCAGGCGCGCCTCCCAAGCCCGCCGCGGCGCCTCCCAAACCACCCGCGCCGCCCAAGCCGCCCGCTACCATGGTCGCCACTCCCTGGGATAGCGACCTCTCGCGCGAGCTCAAAGAACGCTTCGGCGATAAGATCAGCGCCACCTCCGCCTACCTCGGCCAGAATTTCATCGTCGCCGCGCCCGATGCGGTCGTCTCCATCCTGGAGCATCTCAAACTCGAGGACGATTTCGATTACCTCGTAGACATCACCGCCGTCGATTGGCCCAAACGCCCCGAGCGCTTCGACCTGATATATATTGTCTACAGCTTTCCGCGCAACGAGCGCGTGCGAATCAAAACGTTTGTTCGGGAGGGGTATCAGCCGCAAACCGCCGTGGGCGTGCACCTCACGGCCAATTGGCTGGAACGTGAAGTCTTCGACATGTTCGGTATCGAGTTCGCCGGTCATCCCGATCTGCGTCGCATCCTGATGCCGGATGAGTGGCAGGGGCATCCCTTGCGCAAGGATTACGGCATCCTTCAGCAGGACCAGCGCTGGGTGCGGGAGAATCTGGAAATCGAAAGCGGCCAGTAACTCATGCCCGACCAAACTTTCTTAGACACCACCGAACTCGTGCTCAACATGGGCCCGCAGCACCCCTCTACGCACGGCGTGCTGCGCGTCATCCTGAAGCTCGATGGCGAGAAAATTCTGGGCACGGATTGCGTCATCGGTTACCTGCACCGCGGCGTGGAAAAGATCGCCGAGAACCGCACCTACGCGCAGTTCAACCCCTATGTGGACCGCATGGATTACGTGGCCGCCATCTCCAACGGGCTGGGTTACTGCCTGGCCGTGGAGAAGTTGCTGAACGTGGAAGTGCCGCCGCGCGCGCAGGCCGTGCGCGTCATTCTCACCGAGTTGAACCGCATCGCCAGCCACCTGATTTGGCTCGGCACCCATGCGCTCGATATCGGCGCTATTACTCCGGTATTTTATTGTTTCCGCGAACGGGAAGAGGCCCTCAAGATTTTCGAGCAGTATTGCGGCGCGCGCCTCACCACCCACGCCTTTCGCATCGGCGGGCTGCAATACGAAACCTACGAAGGCTTCGAGCGGGATGTGAAGGACTTCTGCAAGATGTTCCTGCCGAAGGTGGATGAGTACGAAGAACTGCTCACCAATAACCGCATCTGGGTTGGGCGTTTGCAGAACGTCGGCATCCTGAGCGCCGACGAGTGTAAAGAATATGGAGTGACCGGTCCCATGCTGCGCGCCGCCGGCGTGAAGTGGGATTTGCGCAAAGCGCAGCCCTACTCCGGCTACGAAAAGTACGATTTCGAAATCCCCACCCGGCAGAATGGCGATACTTACGACCGGTACATCGTGCGCATGCAGGAAATGCGCCAGGCCGTGCGCATCATGGAGCAGGCCGTCGAAGGGCTCCCCGAAGGTCCCATCATGGGCAAAGTGGGGAAGGTCATCAAGCCGCCGGTGGGCGAGGCATATGTATCGATCGAAGCCCCCAAAGGCGAGCTGGGATATTACATCGTGAGTGACGGATCGACGCAGCCGTACCGCGTGCGCGTGCGTCCGCCCTCATTTATCAATTTGCAGGCGCTCGACCGCATGGTGCGCGGCGGGCTGGTGGCGGATATCGTCGCGGTGATCGGGACGATCGATATCGTGTTAGGCGAGGTAGACAGGTAATGAGCCGCAGATGAACACAGATAAACACAGATAAGCCTCTTTTTTCTTATCCGTGTTTATCTGTGTTCATCTGTGGCTAAAGAAGCCTTGGAAGTTGTTGTTATGGCCAATTTGTTGAAAAAGATCTTTCTGGTGGACTTGTTCCAGGGACTGATGGTCACCTTCCGCAACCAGAATCCCAAGTACATCTGCACCGAGCAGTATCCGGCCGAGCGGCCCAAGGTTGCCGAGCGCTATCGCGGGGCGCCGCGCCTCAACATCAATCCCGATAACGGCGAGACCCTGTGCATCTCCTGCAACCTGTGCGCGCTGGCGTGCCCCGAGAACCTGATCGTCGTCACCAGCGAGCGCAACGAGCAGACCAAGCGCAAGGACCTGGTGAATTTCACTTACGATATTTCGCGCTGCATGTTCTGCGGCCTCTGTGAAGACGCCTGCCCGGTGGATGCGCTGGAATTGACGCAGGATTTCGAGCTCGCCACCTACACCCGCGAAGGACAGATCTGGGACCGCCAGATGCTCGAAGAAGGGCCGCGGCCGACGCAATACAAATGTTAGATACCGTTTTCTTCTACATCTTTGCGACGCTGGTCTTGGGAGGCGGCATCCTCACCATCACCCGGCGCAACGCGGTGCACAGCGCCATCGCGCTGATCGTCTCGCTGTTGGGCGTGGCCGGCATCTACCTGTTGCAGCAGGCCGAGTTCCTGTTCGCCGTGCAGATCGTGCTCTATGTGGGCGGCATCATGCTGCTGTTCCTGTTCGTCATCATGCTGGTGAATCTCGATCAGGCGGCGCATGAGCGCCAATTCAACCGCCAATGGTTGGTGGCGCTGGTGGCGGTCGTGGCCGTGGGCGCGGAGATCGGCTATTTCTATTACCGCTACTTGCGCGCCGGTTCCGTGGTGGATGTCCACATAGAAGACCGCGTCGTGGATACACTCGGCAACACCGCCGGCAACACCCAACAGATCGCCGACCGCTTGTTTTCCGGCTACCTGTTGCCTTTTGAAATCGCTTCGATCCTGTTACTGGTCGCCGTGGTTGGCTCCGTCGTGATGGCCAAGAAGAGGATTTGACATGCACGTGACGACGATTCATTACGTGGCCCTCAGCGCGGCCCTGCTGTTGATCGGCACGGTGGGCGTGCTGACGCGGCGCAACATCGTCATCATTCTAATGTCCATCGAGCTCATTTTGAACGCCGTGAACATCAACCTCATCGCCTTCTCGCACTTCTGGCACAACGTCGATGGCCAGATTTTCGCCATCTTCGTGATCACCGACGCGGTGGCCGAAGCGGCCGTGGGGCTGGGCATCCTGATCGCGCTGTTCCGCAACAAGGAAACCGTGCAGGCGGATGAAATCGACTTATTGAAGTGGTAGGAACACCGTGAACTTTCTGGACCTGATCTGGTTGATTCCGTTATTCCCGCTGCTGGGCGCGGCGCTGATGCTGCTCTTCGGCAAGCTGCTCGACCCGCAGCCGCCCTCCGATGTCGCGGTAGCTCCCGGCGTAGCGGCGGATGGCCGTCCCCACGCCCATCACCATCCCGGACCGCTGCAAAACGTCATCCGCCTCATCTGCCCCGGCATGGTGCTCGTCTCCTTCATCTTCTCCGCCGCGGCCGTGTGGCAGCTCTCCAACCTGCCCAACCGTGTGTACCAGGTGATCCAATTCACCTGGATTGCCGCCATGCCTTTCCACATGGCCAACGGCCAACTTGCCGTCTTCCAGGCCGATTGGGGCTTCCTGCTCGACCCGCTCAGCTCCGTCATGATTCTGGTGGTCACCGGTGTCGGCTTCCTGATCCACGTGTACGCCACCGGCTACATGGCCCACGACAACGGTTTCTACCGCTTTTTCGGGTATCTGAACCTGTTCGTCTTTTTCATGCTGATGCTGGTGCTGGCCAATAACTACACGCTGCTCTTCGTCGGTTGGGAAGGCGTGGGCTTGTGCAGCTATTTGCTGATCGGGTTTTACTTCCACAAGAAGTCCGCGGGCGATGCAGGAAAGAAAGCATTCGTGGTCAACCGCGTGGGCGATGCCGGATTCATCCTCGGCATGCTGCTGATGCTCTCGGTGCTCGGCACGGTGCGATTCACCGATGTCAACGCCATCCTGCGCAGCGGTCACTTCCACGTCGAAACCGCCGGCTTCGGCGTGCTCAGCGCCATGTCGCTGCTGATGTTTTTCGGCGCCACCGGCAAATCGGCGCAGTTTCCGCTCTACGTCTGGCTTCCCGATGCCATGGAAGGCCCCACGCCGGTTTCCGCTCTGATCCATGCCGCCACCATGGTCACCGCCGGCGTTTACATGGTTGCGCGCTCCTCGGCGTTATATGAGCTCACGCCGCACACCGCCACCATCGTCGCCGTCATCGGCGCCTTCACCGCTATCCTTGCCGCCAGCATTGCGCTGGTGCAGAACGATATCAAGCGCGTGCTGGCGTACTCTACCGTCAGCCAGCTCGGCTACATGTTCCTTGCCTTGGGCGTGGGCGCGTATTGGGTGGCCATCTTCCACCTGTTCACGCATGCGTTCTTCAAGGCCCTGCTCTTCCTCGGTTCCGGCTCGGTGATTCACGCCGTGGGCGGCGAGCAGGACATGCGCTACATGGGCGGCCTCAAGAACAAGATCCCGATCACTCACTGGACCATGTGGGTGGGCTCGGTGGCCATCGCCGGCATCCCCGGTCTGGCCGGCTTCTTCTCGAAAGACGAGATTCTCTGGCAGGCATACAGCTCTCCCAAAGGTTCGCAATTGCTATGGGGGGTGGGCCTGGCCACGGCGGCGCTGACGGCGTTTTACATGTGGCGGCTCATGAACATGACGTTCTATGGCAAGTCGCGCGCGAAGCCCGAAGTGGCGGCGCACATCCACGAATCGCCGGCTTCGATGACTGTGCCGTTGGTGCTCCTGGCCGCCGGCAGCGTGCTCGCCGGATGGCTCGGTACTCCCAAGCTGTGGAACCTGGGCGAGCATTTCCGCGGATTCGAGCGCTGGCTCGAGCCGGCCTTCGCCTCCGCGGCCGTGGAAGCCACGAAAGAGGGCCAACACTCGGCATCCGTCGAGTGGACCCTCATGGGTCTTTCCGTCGCTGTCGCCATCATCGGCATTTTGCTCGCGCGCTATCTCTATTGCATCAAGACCGACATTCCCACTCGCATTCGGGCCAGGTGCGGCCCGCTGCACACGCTGCTCTATAACAAATGGTACGTGGACGAGCTCTACGATTTCCTCTTCGTCAACGGCCTCGGTAAAGGCGGCGGCCGCGTGTGCGGTGAGTTCGACCGCCGCGTTGTGGACGGCGGCGTCAATGGCGCCGGCTGGCTCACCCGTTTCTCAGCGCGCGTCTCCATGTGGTGGGATACCTGGATCGTGGATGGCGCTGTGCGCTTCACATCGTTCTCCGTCAAGCTGCTTTCCTATCCGGCCTGCATTCTCGAGACCGGGCGAGTCCAGACCTATGCGCTGTTTGTGGTGGTGGGCGTTCTGGCTTTTCTCGGTTATTACATAACGCGGTAACTTATGGACCAGCACTTACTCAGCATCGTCTTACTGACGCCCCTGGCCGGCCTCGCGATTCTGTTGTTCCTTCCTTCGGGCAATAAGAACCTGGTCCGGGTCTGGGCCAACCTGGTGAGCTTGGCCGGGTTCTTAGTCTCGCTGCCGCTGGTCTTCCGCTTTTCCACGGCAGCCTCGGGCTTCCAGTTCGAAGAGCGCTTCGATTGGATTCCGTCCCTGGGCGCGCACTACCATCTTGGAATCGATGGCATCAGCCTGCTGCTGGTCATGCTGACCACGCTCATGGGCTTCATCGCCACGCTCTGTTCCTGGTCGGCCGTCGAAGACCGCGTCAAGGGATACTACGCCATGTTCCTGTTGTTGCAGACGGGAATGATCGGCGTATTTATTTCGCTCGATTTCTTCCTCTTCTACATCTTCTGGGAACTGGTGCTGGTGCCGATGTATTTCATCATCGGCGTGTGGGGCGGCCCGCGCAAGCTGTATGCCGCCATCAAGTTTTTCCTCTACACCCTGGCCGGCTCGGTGCTGATGCTGCTGGGCATCCTGACGCTCTACTTCCAGCACTACTCGCAATTCGGCTTCTACACTTTCGAAATCGCCGACTTGATGAAGACCAACCTGCCGCTGGGCATGCAGCAATGGGTCTTCTGGGCGTTCTTCCTGGGTTTCGCCATCAAGGTCCCGATGTTCCCCTTCCACACCTGGCTGCCCGATGCGCACGTGGAAGCTCCCACCGCCGGCTCCGTGATCCTGGCCGCGGTCCTGCTGAAAATGGGCACATACGGTTTCCTGCGGTTCTCGCTACCGCTGCTGCCGCAAGCTTCCATCGATCAGACCATCGTCAGGATTCTGGCCGCGCTCTCGATCGTCGGCATCATCTACGGCGCGCTGGTGAGCCTGATGCAGCAGGATTGGAAGAAACTGGTGGCATACTCTTCAGTCAGCCACCTGGGATTCTGCACCCTGGGGATCTTTTCGCTCAACCCCAACGGCATCGCCGGCAGCGTGCTGCAACAGATCAACCACGGTATCTCCACCGGCATGCTCTTCTTGATTATCGGTGTGATCTACGAACGCCGCCACACACGCGAGATCGCCGAATACGGCGGCCTGGCCCACGTCATGCCGCGTTTCGCCACCATCTTCGCGATCGCTATGCTGAGTTCCGCGGGACTCCCGCTGCTCAATGGCTTCGTCGGCGAATTCACCATCCTCCAAGGCGCCTTCGAGGCCAACCGCGCGTGGGCCGCCTTCGCCGTGAGCGGCGTAATCCTCGGTGCCGCGTACCTGTTGTGGCTCTATCAGCGCACCATGCTGGGGCAAATCACCAACGCCAAGAACCTGCTCCTGCGCGACATGAATTTCCGTGAGGTGGCGGTCTTCCTGCCGCTGATCGCCTGGGCCGTCTGGATCGGCGTCTACCCGAAACCGTACTTTGACGTTCTCCGCAAACCGGTGGCCGAGATTGTCGAACGCGTGAAGCCGGGATATTTCGCCGCGGCGCCGCAGCCCATCGCCCAGGTGGTCCAAAAAGGAGCCGGCCAGTGAACTTCGCCCAGTTCTACACATCCACCGACCACTTCACCATCATCCCCGCCATCATCCTGGCGCTGTTCGGCTGCGCCATCCTGCTGTTCGATGCCTTCGAATCCTTCTTCTTTTCCGGTCCCCGCCAGCGCCGCTGGCTGCTGTTCTTCGTGGTGCTGGCCGAAATCGGCACTGCCATCGGCCTCGTCCGGCAGCACCTCAATCTGGGCGAAAACGGGTTCCTGCAAGGCTTCAACGGCGCCGTCACCGTGGATGCGTTCAGCATCTTCTTCAACTGGATCTTCGTGTCGGCTGCGTTGATCGTGGCCATCGTCTCCTACCGCTACCTCGAAATAGCCGGCGAGCATCACGGCGAATATTACAGCCTGATCCTGCTCGCCCAATGCGGCATGTATTTCCTGGCCACCGGCACCGACCTCATCACCCTATTTATCGGTTTGGAGCTGATGGCGCTGTGCTTCTACGTGATGGTCGGTTTCCTGCGAACCGACAAGAAGTCCAACGAGGCCGCGGTCAAATATCTTCTGCTCGGCGCCTTTTCGAGCGGCTTCCTGGTGTACGGCTTCTCCGTGATGTACGGCATCGCCGGCACCACGCGCCTGGTGGACATCGCCGCGGCCATCGCCGCCCGCCCCGCGGGCGATCCCATGGTCTTCCTGGCCCTCGCCACCACCGCCGTGGGCCTGCTGTTCAAAATCTCCGCCGTGCCCTTCCACATGTGGGCGCCCGATGCCTACGAGGGCGCGCCCACCACCGTCACGGCCTATCTTTCGGTGGCCTCCAAAGCCGCCTCCTTCGCTTTTCTGCTGCGCATTTTCCTCGGACCCCTGGCCAGCGCGCGCGCCATGTGGGAGCCGCTGCTCATCGCCGTAGCCGTCGCCACCTTGACGCTCGGCAACCTGGCCGCCATCAACCAGACCAATGTCAAACGTCTATTGGCTTACAGCTCCATTTCTCACGCCGGCTATATGCTGCTCGGCCTGATCGCCGGCAACGACACCGGCATCGTAGGCATCGAGGTTTACATTTTGGTCTACACCTTCATGAACCTGGGCGCGTTCCTGGTGATTGTGGCGCTGCGCCGGCAGAACATCATCGGCGAGGACCTGGACGATATCGCCGGCCTCATGCACAAGAGCCCCGGCTATGCCATCCTGATGCTGATCTTCCTGCTCTCGCTGGCCGGTATTCCGCCCACCGCCGGTTTCCTCGGCAAGTACTACATTTTCCTTTCGCTGATCCAGACCGGTCACTACGTGCTGGCGGTGGTGGCCACGCTCTACGTAGCGGTGGCGATATATTACTACTTCAAAATTGTGCGCAGCATGTTCACGCGCGAGGAGGCCGAAAAGGAGCCGCTCGCCACCAGCGTGGGTCTGCGCCTGGCGCTGGGCGCCTCCGGCCTGTTGACGCTCGGCATCGGCATCTACCCCGAGCCCTTCCTGCGGCTGGCGAAAGACGCGCTGTTACGGTAACCATATGGAAGCGATCTTCTCAAATCCCTTGTTCGTGCCCATCGTGGTGACGCTGGCAATTATCGCGCTGGTTCCGCTGGTCGCCGGCTACCTCACGCTGGTGGAGCGCAAGGTGCTTGCCGATTTTCAGGTCCGGCTCGGACCGATGCGCACCGGCCCGCACGGCATTTTGCAGCCTATTGCCGATTCGCTGAAGCTGATGTTGAAGGAAGACATCATTCCCACCGATGCCGACAAATGGCTCTTCTGGTTCGCGCCGTGCGTCTCCACGTTCACCGGCCTGACGGCCTTCGCGGTTCTACCGTTTTCGCAAACCATCTTCGTAATAGACGTCAACGTGGGGCTGCTGGTGATCTCCGCCATGTCGGCGGTGGGAATCCTCGGCATCATTTTGGGCGGCTGGGCATCCAACAGCCACTACTCGCTGATGGGCGCGTTGCGCAGCGCGGCGCAGCTCGTCAGCTACGAAGTGGCGCTCTCTTTCGCCCTGCTTTCGGGCGTGATGGTGGCCGGCACGCTCAGCATGCAAGGCATCGTGAAGTCGCAACTGGAGCACGGCGTGTGGGGCATCTTCGCCAACTTCGGCTTCATGATCGTGCCCTTCGCCGTGTATATCATCGCCGCCACGGCCGAGACGAACCGCGCGCCCTTCGATCTGCCCGAGGCCGAATCGGAGCTGGTGGCCGGCTTCCACACCGAGTACAGCGGCTTCCGCTGGGCGCTCTACTTCCTGGCGGAATACTGCAACATGATCGTGGTTTGCGCCGTGGCCGTCACCCTATTCTGGGGCGGCTGGCTGCGCCCCTTCCCCAGCGTCGGCTGGCTGGAAATCCCGCTGAATATCGTTTTCCCGGTGGTGCTATTCGTAGGCTCGGGCGCCCTGACCTTCCGCATGGTGAAGCCCCTGCGCGACCCAATCCAGCGGATAGTGCTGGTGCTGCTCGCGCTCACCCTGGTCCTCATCGGCCTGGTATTCGCCATACCGGTGGTGAACCATGCAGTGATCGGCCTGTTCTGGTTCCTCTTCAAGGTCTTCGCCGTCATCTACCTGATGATCTGGTTCCGCGGCACTTTCCCGCGCTTCCGCTACGATCAATTAATGAACATCGGCTGGAAGGTCGCCATCCCCGTAGGCATGGCCGCTGTCCTGATCAACGCCGCGTTGGGCATGCTGCGGCACGGGTAAACCCGGCTCACCTGGGCACAAGACGATCTGCTGCCTCGATCACGGTGTGCAAGTTCGCTTCGAAACCGTCTGCGCCGATATCAATCCAAAGGTCAGGCCTTGCGCGAAAGGCCGCGCCGCCTATTAGTACCCGCAGTCTTGGTGAACGGGCACGAAGGTCACGAATCAGCCTGACCACGTTCGGCACGTTGAAAAGCATCGTGGCCGATATGCAGAGCAGGTCCGAATTTTGCGCTAAAACCGCATCGACGACGCCGGTATGGGGAGCATCCGTTCCAAGGAATTCAACGTTCCAACCGGCATTCTCCAGCACGTCGGCGACCATGTTCGCGCCGATCTGATGCAACTCACCCGCGACGCCGGTGACAATGGCTTGACGCAGCGGAGCCGATGGCCGCACAGGCAAGGCGCGCGAGTATAGCCCCGCCATTACGAACTGAGTGATCGCGGTTGCCCTGTGCTCGACGCTTACAGATATTTTGCCCGTTTCCCACAATTTGCCTACCTCATACAGAGAGTCTTGGAAGACTTCAACATAGATATCGAACACGCCGGCGCCGCTTTGCATCGCCTCTTCCACGATCTGTACCGAGCCAGCCCTCGCGCCGATTAGAATGGACTGCAGATAGACGTTCCGGGTGAGAGCCAGCGGAGTATCAGGTTGGGCGGGGCGGGTCTTGTCCCTATCGCATGCCGCGCGGCCGGCCTCCATAATCCGGGCTACCACCGCCTGCTCCTCCGGAGACAGCCCGGAACGGAGGGAGATCTCGATCTGCGTAAGATTTTCGACGAGGAAGTGGCTCGCGATCGCGCGAGACCTCAGGAGGCCGGCTGCCCACTCGCAGTAATCTTCAAATGCCTGGACACTGCTTGCTTCCACGGCGCCTCTCAGGAAATCGATGTGAAACCGCGCGTCTTCGATGCCGAACTTCCAGGCTTTCTCGCCATACTTCAACAACCATTCGGGATGTCTTTCCAGGAATATCTGAGTGACCTGCTCCGCGACCTTAGACCTGAGTTGCTGCAATCGGTCTCCCAGCGCCATTCTGTCGTATTGAGGAAAATCATTCATTGTCCGCCTGCGTTCCGATGGTGGTCATCGGTTCCCCCAGCAACGCAAATGCGTTTGGTTGGACGTCAAGGTTGCAACTGAGCACGTGCTCGCCAGAACCGGCTGGACCAACGAACGTGATTGGGAAACGCAATTCGCAGCGGCGGATTCCCGCCTCTACCCGGCCGCGCAGCTCGTTTGCAGATTCAGGAGCCAGAAACTCCCACAATCGTCGTCCGTTAAGGCGGCTCGACACGCCACCCAAGAGTCGCTCCATTGCCGCGGTGGCGCCCAGAATGACGCCATCCTGGGTCGCAACGACGCCGTGCATCATGCTGCTCGAAGCCAAATGCGCTCGTGTAAGGGCCCCCCAGTCGCCTGTGAAGTGCTCAAATGCATCGTGCCCGCGCCCACCTTCCACACGTTCCAGAATTCGAAGTTCGGTGAATGCATTGTCGAGCTTGAGCCCTTTGGGCATCGGTTCATGCGAATGCTTGTGTGCGTGGCTGGAGTGCCAGGTTCGAAACGAGGACGCATCGCTCCAGCGGGTGACGAGATAAAAGACCGCACCATCCGTCTGATCCTGAAACACCTCAAGCCCCAAAAAGCCGATCTGATTGTCCACGAATCGCGGCCGGTCTAGAAATGCCTGCCTGACATCTTGCTCCCTGCTATTTTTCACGCGAAAACGCGACATTGCGATAATCATCGGATTGCCGTCGCGACGATCTTTTCGCCGGTGTCATGGTGTGCCGAACGTTTTGCGCTCATAGCCATCCCGCCTTCTCCAGCGCGCTCTTGAGCCTCTCGAATTCTTCCACGGCCCGTGGCAGAAGTCTTCCGAAACGATCCAACTGGCCGGCGGCGGCTGCCCGTTCCATCTCTTGGCCAATCGCGCGCAAACCGACGGCCGAAACGCTTGCCGCCGAACCTTTGAGTGTATGCGCCGCCTGGCGAGCACCGGCCTCGTCCGACTCGTTGAACCGTTTCCGCAAATTGTCCAATTGCGATGGAATACCTCCGAGGAAGCCTTTGACGATTTTGGCGGCAAGCTGGCGGTCTCCCATGAGCCGCTTCAGGAAGGCTTCCGAATCGAAAATGACCTCGTGTTGCTCCGATGCCGCGTATTCGACGGTTTGGACCTCGACTCGGGGATCGGTTCCGGGAATCCACTTCGCAAGCATTTGCGCAAGGAGGTGCAGGTCCACAGGTTTCGAAAGAAAGTCGTTCATCCCTTCGCGAATGCACCGGTCCCGGTCACTGGACATCGCATGCGCCGTAACCCCGATGATTGGAATGCGTGAATTGCTCGACTCTCGAATACGGCGCGTCGCTTCATAGCCGTCCATGGTAGGCATTTCGGAGTCCATGAGAACCAGGTCGTATGTGCCATGCCGCAGCGCTTCGAGGGCTTCGGCGCCATTGGCGACCGCGTCGGCTTTGTACCCAAGTACTTCCAATTGCGCCAGAGTGACGGCCCGATTGGTCGGGTTATCGTCTGCTAGCAGGATTCGTGCCGCATGTCCGCTAGCGAGTGCCTGTTCTCCGGTCGATGCCGGTTCTAAGGTTGACCCCGAGATCGCTTCAGCCGTCGTCTCGAAGACCGCGGTGAACCAGAAGGTGGAGCCTTCCCTTTCCCGACTTTCGAGCCCGATCTCCCCACCCATCAAATCGACAAGTTGTTTGGAAATCGCCAATCCCAGTCCGGTACCGCCGTATTTGCGTGTCATCGATGTGTCGGCTTGAACGAAGGGCGAGAACAATGCCTGGGCTTGATCCGGCCGTATTCCGATTCCCGTATCGGTGACCGCGAAGCGAACTGTTACTGTGCCGGCCGCCTCGCACTCGAGCGCGGCATCCAGCGTTACCGATCCTCGCTCGGTGAACTTGATGGCATTACCGGCAAGATTGGTCAATACCTGTCGCAACCGGTGAGCGTCGCCGCGTAAGAACTGCGGGATTTCTTCCGACACGCGCGAATGGATTTGTAGCCCCTTCGCGCCCGCCAGGACGCCTAAAAGCTGGACGACGTCGTCAATGGTATGGCGCACGCTGAAGGTCAAATTCTCAAGCGCGATCTTCCGCGCCTCCATCTTGGACAGGTCCAGAATGTCGTCGATGAGTGCCAGCAAGGTCCGCCCGCTGGTTTGGGAGATGGTAGCGTACCGCCGCTGCTCCGCGGAGAGGTCAGTTGCCAAAAGCAACTGGATCATCCCCATGACACCGTTCATCGGCGTCCGGATCTCGTGACTCATATGACGAAAAAAGTCGGCCTTCGCCTGGGCGGCCTGCAGCGCGGCGGTTCGGGCTTCGGCGAGGGCCTCGTTGGCCCGCTTCAACTCCTCGGTAGTTCTTATCAACTCGGAGTTCCGGAGTTCCAGTTGTTTGCTCTTTCTCGCGTTCTCACGGCTGAGCGTCGCGAAGGAGTTGTTCAACCTGAGCCAAGCGACTTCCGAGCCCTCGGCTGAACTTCGCGCGGGCACCCCGATAACCACAAAATGCCCGCCAGACATCGTCGCGAGACTGCAATCCAGTGTTGTTGGTGAATCGTTTGGATTTTTTGGAGTTACGAAGTTGAGCAGGAATGGGTCGGCGCTGAGGTGTGTCTGCCTCAATCGCTGGTCGAGTCTCGCATGGTCAGGCTCAACGAGCATATCCCAAATACTTTCATCCCTTAACTCGTCCGCACTCAGACCAAGAAGGCGCGCCATGGCATCGTTGCACCCGATGATGCGGCCGTCAGAGTCCGCGGAAACAAAATACGCTCGTCGATGGCGGTTGAGACCGTCCATCATTGCCTGACAAAACTCGTCACCCAGCTTGCCCCACCATGTCTGCGTCTGTCCCGGAGTGCGATCTTCGCGCATGTGGACTCGTGAATACGATACCGCCCCAAGCTAGATCGAATTTGGCCGGGCAGGGCAGCCACAAGGTGGCCAGGAGCTTATCCATAAGGATACCCGAATTCCGCTGCCCAGGCGCCCCGGAAACTGCGCCAGGTGCGTCTCATCGGAGGCTGCCCGGTCAAGAATCGTACCCTCCCGCCGGGATAAGCACTCTTTGCACGCGGCCGCCCCCTACTCCTGAAGCGGTTTCTGAGCGCGCACGAAGGCGCTCATGAACTTTCCTTCGATCAGCGGGCCGACCTTCTCCAAATCGATGCCCGCATCGGCGAGGAAAGACGAGGCATCCTCCGGCCGGTAGATACGCGTCGGCTCAATCGCGATGTTCTCGAATCCGGCGGAGCCGAGCTTCGACCGGTATTCGTGCTCGTCGAGCGCCCCGGCCACGCAGCCGGCCCACAGCAGCATGCTCTTCCGAATCTCCGCGGGAATTTCACCGCGAGTCACCACGTCGGACACGGCCAGGCGCCCGCCCGGCTTCAGCACGCGAAACGCTTCCCGCAGGACCCGATCCTTGTCAGCCGAGAGATTGATTACGCAGTTTGAGATGATCACATCCACCGAGCCGTTGGGCAGCGGTATGTCCTCTATCTCGCCTTTCAGAAACTCGACGTTCTGGACGCCCGCCTTCCGCTGGTTCTCGCGGGCCAGAATCAGCATCTCATCGGTCATGTCAAGGCCGTAGGCCTTCCCGCCGGGCGATACGCGCCTCGCCGAGAGCAGCACATCGATCCCGCCGCCGCTACCCAGGTCCAGCACCACCTGGCCGGGCTTCAATTCCGCCAGCGCGGTGGGATTGCCGCAGCCGAGCGAGGCCAGCACGGCCGTCTCCGGCAACTCGTCCTTTTGCAGTTGGTTGTATAGATCCGAAGTGATCGGATCGCCGCCCGAACAGCAGGACGAAGGGCTGCTTCCGCAACCGGCATTCCCCCCGCCCGAAACCACCCGCAGCGCTGCCTGTCCGTATTTCTCTTTCACTGCTTCTTTGATGTTGCTCATGTGCTCTCTCTCCTATTTGCAACAAACGATCTTTTGCGGCTCGACGGCCTTGTTGCGCGTGCAGCACTCGGCGCTTCGTTCAGAATGACGTAACGCGCCAACGTCAGGTGAATCTGCTATAGCCGCGGGCGTGTGTTATGATTAGTTTCCCGCGTCCCCATCTCTCCCTAAGGTACTCCACATGATGTGTACTCGTGTAACCGGCGCGGTGCTCGTTCTCACCGCGGCGGCGTGGCCGGCCGGCCTGACTTATTCCACTTACCTGAGCGAAGGGTTTACTCCCGCGGCCATTGCGGCCGATTCCGGCGGAAATGTCTACCTCGCGGGCGCCACCGCGGCGAATCCCGGATATCCGTCCGCCGCGCCGTCACCGGCGATTGTCGTGAAGGTAAACCCAGGCGGAACGAGCTATGTGTACTACCGCTCGATCGGCGGCTCGGCACAGGATAGCGCGGCTGGCATTGCCGTGGATGGCGCGGGGAACGCGTACGTAGTGGGCACGGCGACCTCGCCCGATTTCCCGGTCACCGCCGGCCAGAAGGTGGTGGGCACCCTTCCCGCCTCGGCCGGTTCGCGGGCGTTTCTGGTGAAGCTCGATCCGCGGGGCGAAGTGGTGTTCAGCGAAACCATCGGCAACGTGAACACCACCGGCCTCGCGGTGGCGCTGACGGCCCAGGGAGACATCGTAGTGAGCGGTACCAGCGCCACTCCACTCACGGCCACGGCGGGCGCTTACAGCAGTTCGAACGGCAGCGGGCTGTTTCTGATGGAATTCGACCCCACCGGCACGAACGTGATCTTCACGGCCACCGGAATCGGCGGCAACGCGCTCGAGATCGACGCCGCCGGCAATATTTATATGGCCGGCAGCACCGCGGCAGGCGGCTATCCGACAACTCCCGGAGCATACCAGCCCGGGCCCGGCTGCACGGGGCAGTGCGGCATTTTCGGCCCTTTCCAATACATCACCAAGGTTGACCCGGCCGCGGGGAGCCTGATCTACTCTACGTTCGTAGGGGCTGGCTCTTCATCCATCAACAAAGGCCTCGTCGTGGATAGTAGCGGAAACGCCTATCTGACCGGTCTGAACTACAGCGGGTATCAGTCGATCATCGGCCCTCCCATGCCAGTGACTGCCACGCCGTTCCTCACCAAGCTCGACGCCGCGGGTGCGTCAGTGCTCTATTCGGTCTCCGTGGGTGGCGCGGGCGTGGTCTTCGGCTCCCAGAGCGATCTTTACGTGGGCGGTGCGTGGGCTTCCCTGCAAACGGCTGGGGCCGGGATTCTTCCGGAACCGCCGTTGCCGCCGGGAGTGAGCGCGCCTCCCTCCGCGTGCCAGACCAACAACATCACCACGTTCAGCGAGGGCACCGTTACGCACATGGATCTCGCAACCGGCAACGTGCTGGGCACGGTGCTGGTGGATGGCTCGAACGTCAGCCTGGCCGGCGTCGCGTACGCCGGTGGCTCGAACGTGTGGGCCGCGGGATCGACCCAGTTTGCCGACACGCCGATCACGCCGGGCGCCTTGATGCCGGCCTTCCTGGGGCGCGGACCGGATCCGGGCGCGTATCTCGGCGAGGCCAATTTTGGAACCGGTTCCGCGACGGCGCCGCTGATCGCCTGCATCGTGGATAGCGCCAACACGGCGCGCGTGGGCGTGGCCGCGCCTGGCCAGCTCATCAGCCTGATGGGAACCGGCCTCGGACCCACAACCCCGGTAGGCGCCACGGACTACGCCACCACATCCCTGGGGGGAGTGACGGTGACGTTCAACGGCGTGGCCGCGCCGCTGCTTTACGTTTCATCGACGCAGATCAACGTGGCCGTGCCGCCGGGCGTGCTGGACGAAGCGGGCGGCGGCGTTGACCTTCCGAATTACGTCCCGATGCAGCTTACCATGAACAACGCACCGGCGATGGCGCGCGAAATTCCACTGGTTGCGAGCAATCCCAGCGTGTTTGGCGACCTTTCCGGCACGGTCAGCTCCTGCACCGTGGGCGGCATCGTCTATTACGGCGCGTTCACGGATGTGGCCTTGAATGCCGATGGGAACTTCAACTCCTGCGCCGATCGCGCCAGCCCCGGCTCGGCCATTTCGCTCTTTCTGAATGGGCTGGGTGTGAACGATATCGGTGGCGTACTGCTCCCCTGGCCGGCATCGCAGATTCCGATTGCGGTGACGATCGGCGGATGGTCGGCCCAGGTCACCAGTGTGACGGCGGTGAATCCGTTTGTGTGGCAAGTCGAGGCCACAGTGCCGGCGGCGCTGGCGCAAAGCCCGCTTTGGTTCGTCGGCGTGACCGTGGACCTGAACCTGGCGACCGGTGTGGTGGCCGCCGGTCCTCTCACCGTGCAGCGGACTTCCTTCTCGGATATCAATCCGGGCAATCCATACCTCATGAGCATGTGGGTGAACCCTTAGGGTCCGTCAGGAAATAACCGTTCCAGTTCGGGCACACCGCTCAGGCCCATCGAAAGTTCCCGCCATTTGAAATTTCTGCGAACTCCTCCGCCCGGCCAGCGTAGATATTGGCATGGCGACACTTGCGTCCGATGTCCGTTATGCGCTCCGCTCCATGCGCCGCAATCCGGGATTTACCGCGGTTGCCATCACCGCGCTCACACTGGGGATCGGCGCCAATACCGCCATTTTCTCCGTAGTCAACGGAGTGATTCTCCAGCCCCTGCCGTTTCGCGATCCGGACCGGCTGGTGCGCCTGGATGAATCCTTTCCGGGCGGCGACTACAATAACTCGGTCTCCATCCCCAAGTACATGGCGTGGCGCAACAACCAGGTGTTCGCGGGAACTACGCTGTACGACCAGATGGGACTCAACCAGACCCTCGGCAGCGGGGATCCGCCCATTCAGCTCAAGACCCTGCATGTTTCCCAAGAGTTTTTCCAAGTCTTTGGCGCAGCCCCCGCCGTGGGCCGGGTCTTCGACCGCACCGAAGACCTGCCGGGGGGGCCGGGCACCGCAATTCTCAGCTACCGCATCTGGCGGAGCCGCTTCGCGGGCGACGCGCGCATCGCCGGACGAACCATCCTGCTGAACAAACGGCCTTACACCGTGATCGGCGTCATGCAAAAGGATTTCGAATCCGATCCGCAGGCCGACGCCTGGATGGCGCTCCAAGCCGACCCCAATAGCACCAACCAAGGCAACTACCTCAGTGCGGCCGCGCGCCTCAAGCCCGGCGTGGACCTTAGCCAGGCGCGCGCGGCAATGCGGGTGATCGCCGAGCAGTTCCGCAAGGCCAATCCCAAGTGGATGCAGGTTGGCGAAAGCGTGGCGGTGATCCCCATGAGCGACGAAATGGTCCAAGACGTCCGGCCGGCGCTCGAGATCCTGCTGGGCGCGGTCGGGTTGGTGCTGTTAATCGCCTGCGCCAACGTGGCCAACCTGTTGCTGGCTCGCGCCGCCTCCCGCCAAAAAGAAATGGCGGTCCGCGCCGCCATCGGCGCCGGCCGTTGGCACGTGGTGAGGCAACTCCTGACGGAAAGCTCCATCTTAGCCGCCGCCGGCACCGGGCTCGGTTTCGCGCTGGGCGCCTGGGGAGTGCGGCTGCTGCTGACGGTGGCGCCGGGCAACATTCCACGGCTGACCGATACCAACACTCTGCACGCCGCCATTCCGGTGCTCGACCCGCGGGTGGCCGCGTTCACCATGGCGGTGGCGGTCTTCACCGTGATCCTGTTCGGGCTCTTCCCGGCTCTGCGGGCTTCGAACCCCGATCTGGCGACGGCGCTCAAGGAAGGCGGCGGACGGGCGGGCACGGGTCACTCCCACAACCGCGCGCGTTCGTTTCTGGTGATCGCCGAGACGGCATTGGCCCTGGTGCTGCTGGCGGGCGCGGCGCTGCTGCTGCGCAGCTTCGCCGGATTGCGCTCAGTCGACCCCGGCTTCAATACCCACCACCTGCTGGCGTTTGAAACCTCGCTCGCCGGCGGCGACTATTCCAAGACGGCACAGGTGGCCGAACTCGTGCGCCGCGCTACACAGCGTTTGGAGGCCGTTCCCGGCGTGAAATCCGCCGGGACCACATTCTGCCTCCCGATGAGCGGGCTCAATATCGACCTGCCGCTCAACATCGAAGGCCGCCCACCCGCCAAGGGCGACTACAACGGCGACGAGCAGTGGCGCCCGGTTTCGCCCGACTATTTCCGCACCTTGCAGGTACCGGTGCTGCGCGGGCGGGGTGTCACGGAGCGCGATACGGGCAGTTCCCCGCTGGTGGTGGTAATCAACGATGCCATGGCCAAAAAGTACTGGCCCAAGGAAGACGCCTTGGGCAAGGTCATCGTGCTCAGCAGGGGCCTCGGTCCGCAGTTTGAGGAAGGGCCGCGCGAGATCGTCGGCATCGCCGGCAACGTCGCCGAAACCGGACTCGCCCACCACGGAGAGTGCGTCATGTACGTACCGCAATCCCAGGTGCCCAATGGCCTGACCGAACTTGCCGGCGGCGTTGTTCCGTTGTCGTGGGTAGTGCGCACGGCCGGCGATCCGCTGGCACTCCGCGCGCAGGTGGAGCGGGAGATGCGCGCCGTGGATGCCGCCCTCCCGTTGGGACACGTGCGTACCGTGGATGAGATTGTTTCCCAATCGCTCGAGCGGCAGAACTTCAACACGCTGCTGCTGACGCTATTCGCCGCCATTGCGCTGCTTCTCGCGGCCATCGGCATTTACGGGCTGATCTCCTACGGAGTAGAGCAGCGCACCCAGGAGATCGGCATCCGGGTCGCGCTCGGGGCCGCTCGCGGCGACGTGCTGCGCATGATCGTGATGCAGGGTGCGAAATTGGCGGTTATCGGTGTGGCCGCGGGGCTGGCAGCCGCCTTTGGACTGACGCGATTCCTAGCCAGCCTCCTTTATGGCGTCAAAGCGGCCGACCCGATCACGTTTGCAGCCGTCGCGCTGGCCATCGGACTGGTAGCTTTAACGGCGAGTTACATCCCGGCTCTGCGCGCCGCGGCGGTGGATCCCAACCAGGCGCTGCGCCACGAATAGGCGCGGCAATTCTACTAAAGGATTTGGCACCAGGGCCGATTAGTGATTGGGATACCCATTTCACCGGAAGAGGTCCAAACATGCAAATCATGAAGAATCGAATGATCGCAGGCGTTGTCCTGTCGATGGTAATCGGCGTTGCGGCTGGCAGGGCCAGTGAGGTCATAGTGCCGTTGAATCCGACGGAGAGCGAGGGGCTAGCGGCTGCGATTGTGCATCCGGTACCCGTGTATACAAAAACCGCGCTCCACCGGAGGCTCGAGGGGCGGGTGAGAATCGGGGTTTATGTGGATCAGCAGGGATCGGTTTACGATACTGTCGTAGCTGCTGGCGACGACGAGCTGGTGCGGATGGCAATCAGTGCCGTCCAGGCATGGAAGTTCAGACCATTTCTGAACGAAAAAGGTGAGCCGGCGAAAGCTATGGTGCCGGTGGTCTTCGATTTCAGGCTGCCAGCGAAGATCGCGAAATAACGAGGATGTGAACCCTCGTATGACACGCGCGCACAGTTGCTGTCACGGAGGCCGGTCCGCTCCCGCGCCGGCCTCGCTCGAAACACGATTCTGGTTGCCGATGGAGGCGTCTGTGCAAACCGCAAGGACATAACCCACGGGTCATAGTACAATAAACGTCTGAAACGCCGTGGGCATTGGCACCGCGGCCATGTGTAAACCGAGGCGCCATTGCAGTTCACCGTATCCAACTTTATCCGAAGGCGAAGCGTGCCGGCGGCGTGTGTGTTTCTGCTGGCCGCCGGCCTTTGTCTGGCTCAGGACCAAACCGCCGCTCCGGATACGTCTCCGGCGCCCACCCCGGTTGACCCAGCCCCGGCTGCTTACTCGCCTCCGCCTCACAAATCGATTTTCAAACGTCTTTTCAGCTCGCAGGCGCTGGTAGCCACCGTGCCCGGGGCGGTTTTGCAGCAGGTCCACGATTGGCCCGATGAATGGGGTAAGAAACGGTTGGGATTCGAAAAGCGCGTCGGCTCGATGTACGCACAGTTTGCCGTGGGAATGCTGATCGCGGACGGCGTCAAGGCCATTCACCCGGAAGATACACGCTACCGGCGCGATGGCGAAGGGATTTTCTTCAAGCGCTTCGCTCACGTCGTCACCGGCACGGTGGTCGCGCGCAAGACCGATGGCAGCCTCACGCCGGCGTGGTCGCTGCCGGCCTACGCCTATGGAAGCTGGGCGCTGGCCACCTTATGGAGCCCGCACGAATATCGCAATGCGGCATCTATTTTCGAATGGGGCAGCGCGGGCCTGGCCGTCGCTCCGCTGGCCAACTTCGTGAAAGAGTTCTGGCCCGACGTGCGCGGCATTCTCCATAAGAAATAGACCTCAGCTACCGAAATTTCTGTACTAAAATAGTTCCCCAAGATGGGGCAAGCCTATACAATCTACGCAGCCCTGGGGAAAGAAGACAAGGAAGGATGGGTCTGGATTCAACAACCGGATCTCCTCCCCTTCACTCCGGTGAAGATTCACAACCCTCAGACAGGGAAGAGCGTGTACTGCGAAGCGCGGCATATCGATTCCAATTTCCAGAGGGAGTACAACCACCCCCCCCGAATCACGATCGACGATCCGAGTAAGGCGATGGTGATTAGCGGTTGGTATAGGGCGGCTTTAGGCGGGTTCGAAACTACGTATCACAGTGGAAAAGATGTCGAACTGGAAATCACCAAGCTGCGGCTCTGGGGATGGAGGCAGATACGCTGCGCGTGTCACCACCCCGACGCCATCGCCCGCCTCGGAACCCGGTTGGGAGTGGTCGGAGTCTGGCTAGCAATTATCGGGTTGACGCCGGCGTTGCTCGAGTTTTTCGATGTCGCCAAATTCCTTAAGCTGACGCTCATAATCGGCATCGCTGTCGTGAGCGCCGCCGTGGCGTGGTTCGCTTGCCGCGGAATACGCCGGGGCGTATAGCTCGGCAAGGCTCCCTACGCAATGCCCCCGCGCAGGATCGAAGCCGCCGTGGGCGGCGCCGCTCCCGGCACGCGCGGCGCGCCGCCATTCTCGCTCTCCGGTACTGAATCCCCTTCGCCCGGCGCCAGGAACAGGTTGGCGTCGATCCCGTGCTGCCGCGTGTACAAATCGTAATACCGCCCGTGCAGCGCGTAGAGCGAGTCGTGCGTGCCGCGCTCCACGATGCGGCCGTCTTCCACCACCAGGATCTGGTCGGCGCGGCGAATGGTCGAGAGACGATGCGCAATCACGAACGTGGTGCGGCCCTTCATCAGGTAAGCCAGGCCCTCCTGAATGGCCGCTTCCGATTCCGAATCCAGACTGGAAGTCGCTTCGTCCAGAATCAGAATCCGCGGATCGGCCAGAATCGCGCGGGCAATCGAGACGCGCTGCCGCTGGCCGCCGGATAGCTTCACGCCCCGCTCGCCCACAATCGTGTCGTAGCCCTTTTCGAATTTCTCGGCGAACTCATCCACTCGCGCGATGCGGCAGGCGGCCATGATCTCCGCCTCGCTCGCCGCCGGCCGCGCGAAAGCCACGTTTTCCCGAATCGTGCCATCGAACAGGAACGTATCCTGCAAGACCACGCCGAGCTGCGAGCGGTACGCATCCAGCCGCACCGTCGCGAGATCGGTATTATCCACCCGCACCGTGCCCTCGCCCGGTTCGTGGAAAGCCGCAATCAGACTGATGATGGTCGATTTGCCGGAGCCCGAAGGACCCACCAGCGCCGTCACGCTGCCCGGCGCGGACGTGAAACTCACCTCGTGCAGCACCGGCTTGGTGGAATCGTAGGCGAATGTGACACGGTCGAATTCCACGTAGCCCTGGATGGAGCCGATCGCCAGCGTGCGCCGCTGGTCTTCGTCCTCGGGTTTTTCGTGCAGAACTTCCTGCGTGCGGTCGAGCCCCGCCAGCGCCTCGGTTATCTGCGTGCCGATCCCCACCACCTGGAACATGGGCGCCACCAGAAAAGCCAGGAACGCGGTGAAGCTCATCAAACCGCCCAGCGTCAGGGTGCCGGCCAGGATTTCGCGCGCTCCAATATACATGACCGTCGCGCCCACCACGCCCATCAGCACGGAAGCGGAGAGACTCATCAACGAAATTGCCGTCAGGGTTTTGAGCACGTTGTCGAGCAGCCGCTGGACGCCGCCGGCAAACACGTTGGCCTCCTGCGCTTCGGCGTGATAACCCTTCACTACGCGCACGCCGGCCAGCGACTCGGTGAGACGGCCCGAGACCTCGGCATTGATCTTGCCGCGCTCCCGGAAAATCGGCCGGATGCGCGTAAAAGCCTTTTGCAGCACAAACATGAACACGGCGATGAACAGCACCGCCATGCCGGTGAGCAACGGGCTGATATAGAGCAGCGCGGCCAGCGAGAGCAGCGCCTTGAGAATTCCACCAATAAACTCCACCAGGCCCGTCCCGATGAGATTGCGGACACCTTCCACGTCGCTCATGATGCGCGAGACCAGCGCGCCGGTGCGGTTGGCATCGTAATAAGCCACCGGCAGCCGGCCGATATGCTGCTGTACGCGCCGGCGCATTTCCGCGATCACCCGCTGCGCTTCTTTGGAAAGCAACTGCGTAAGGGAAAACGAAGTCGCCCCTTGCACCAGAGTGGCCGCCAGGATGGCCAGCACCAAGGGCTCCAGCAGATATACCTGGCGTTTGCCGATGACGTTATCCAGCAGAAACTTGGTGGAACCGGGCAGCACCACGCTGCACAGGCTGTTAATGAAGGTAAGAAACAGCCCCAACGCGAACAGCTTCCGCCGCGGACGCAGCAGGTCCTTGACCAGCGGCCAGGCGCTGTGCAGCGTTTCCGAGGTTTTCTTCTTCACTGGCGAGGACCCGTGAGGGTGGGACATTCCGTGATGCGGTGACACTTCTTCCAGCTTACAATGTGCGGACTTCCGCAGAGAACCGGCCATTCAATAGCCGTTCGCGCACGAGCTCCGGCATTTCGGCCGGATGCCGGATTGCGAGCGCCTCGAAACCGGCCGCGCGGCCACTGGCGAGGCCCGCGGCGGAGTCCTCCACCACCAACGGGATTCGGCCGCCCACCAGCTCCGCCGCCTTCAAATACGGCTCGGGGTGGGGCTTGTATTGGGTGACGTTTTCAGCGCCCACGAGAGCATCGAAATGCCCGCGCAGCCCGCCCGCCACCAATAGCGGTTCCACTTCGGCGCGCGCGCTGGATGTCACCACGGCCATCTTGTAGGTCTTGTGCAGCTCTGCCAGAAAGCCGTCCAGAACCGGAGCGAAAGGCGGCGAACCCAAAGTGCGGGCGCGAAAGAGATCCTTCTTGCGCGGGTATTCGGCGAAGAGCCGGCGCCAGTCGATGGGAGGATCGGCCCGCGCGGCCAACACTCGCATGAGCTCCTTATCGTCCACGCCAATGCCGTGATCGCGATAATATTCCCAGTCGAGCGTCACACCCAGGGGTCGCAGCACTTCGGCCCACGCAACGAAGTGTAAGGGTTCGGTATCGGCCAGAACGCCATCGAAATCGAACAGGATGGAGTCGAACCGCGGCATGGGTGGGAATGCTTCAGCGTAGCATGCGCCGGTGTGGTATCACATTAAGGTACCCCCATGGCGCAGGAAGAAGACTTAAAAGCGGAAATCGAACGGCTGAAAGCCGAGAATGAAGCCCTGAAGAAGCCCTCGCGCGGACAGATGTCGTTGCGGGTGAGCGAGAAAGGGGCGCTGTCGGTATATGGTTTGGGCCGTTTCCCGGTCACACTGTATCGCGAGCAGTGGGAGAAGCTGCTGAAGATGGCGGACGAGATTCGCCAGTTCATCGAGGACAACGACCACCTGCTGAAGAAGAAAGAATAACCATGGCAGCCGGCAGCGCGCGGGGCGTTTTTCACCGGCCGGAAACCGCCAATGGCGATGCTTTCGTCCTGACGCATGGCGCCGGTTCCAACGCCGATGCGCCGCTGCTGGTGCGCATGGCCAATGCGCTGGCCGCCGCCGGTTACCTTGTGATGCGGTACAACCTGCCCTTCCGCCTGGAACGCCCCAAAGGCCCGCCGTTTCCCGCCCAAGCCGCGCGCGACCGCCAAGGCGTGGCGCGCGCCGTGGCCGAAGCGCGAGACGAAGTGAGTGGCCGCGTATTCGCGGCCGGGCACTCTTATGGCGGCCGCCAATCGGCCATGACCGCCGCGGAAAGCCCCGGATTAGTGGATGGCCTGCTGCTCTTTTCCTACCCCTTGCACCCGCCCCGCAAGCCCGCCGAGAAGCGTACTGCTTTCTTCCCGCAATGGAAGGCGCCGGCTCTCTTCGTACACGGCACGGCCGACCCCTTCGGCTCGATCGAAGAGTTGCGCGAGGCGATAGCGCTGATCCCGGCGCGCACGGATATTCTGCCGGTGGAGGGCGCGGGCCACGATCTGCGGCGCGCGCCCGATCTGGCGGTGGAGATTGTGGAGCGGTTCCGCGCGGTGGTGGAGTGAGCGGTCAAGCGGATGGCCGCGCCAGCCGCGATTCCCCGCGGTGTCGCACGCAATGTCGAAACCGGCCAGAACGGACGCGAGGCGCACGTCCATGTTGGCATCAAGCTGCTGGCATAGTCGTAATGATGACCCCGAAAGAGAAGTTCATCGCTCAGGCCGCTCTGAAGGTGGCTCATTCCACGAGGTTGGAACAGCTCTATTCCAGCATGTCGGCTGCTACGGCCATTGACCATGACGAGCTCAAACCCATCGTCCAGCAACTTGTAGCAGAGGGCATCCTGAAAGTCTGCACGACGTCGGCGAGGGACACGGCTGGTGTCGATCCTCCTCAGGGCACGAAAGAAGTGTGGTACGAAAAAGACGAGAGGTGGAAGGGTTAAGCTACTCGGCCAATCACGCGAGCCCCTTCTGGTGGCGAGTTGCTTCTGCATACCGGAACGCCGCGGGCCAGCTATGGCAACCATGGCCTCCGCCCCACCGCCGCACGATAGAATGAGCCCTGGATGCCCGCCAACGGCACGTATCTCATCCTCATCACCGCCGCCGCCATTGCCCTGCTGCTGTTTCTGATCCTGGCCGTCAGGCTGCATGCCTTTCTCACCCTCGTCATCTGTAGCATGGCTCTCGGGCTGGCCGCCGGCATGCCTCCGGAGAAAGTTCTCAAGTCCATCCAAACGGGCTTCGGGGATGCGCTCGGCTTCATTGCGGTGGTGGTCGGGTTGGGAGCCATGATCGGGCGCTTCCTGGAAACGTCGGGAGGCGGTGCGGCCCTGGCCGATTGGCTGCTGGCGCGCTTCGGGAAGGACCGCGCCGCCTGGGCCATGCTCATCGCGGCGTTTCTGGTCGGGCTGCCCATCTTCTTTGAAGTCGGCTTCATTATTCTCATTCCGCTGGTCTGGAGCCTGGCGCGCGAAACCAAACGTTCGTTGCTCTTCTACGGTGTACCCATGGCGCTGGCGCTCACCATCACTCACTCCATGGTGCCGCCCCATCCCGCGCCCGCGGCGGCGGCGCAACTGCTCGGCGCCGACCTGGGCCGCACCATTCTCTATGGCATCGCATTATCCGTCCCCATCGCTATTGTGTCCGGCGTCTTGTGGGGGAATTGGATCGGCAAACGAATCTACGTGCCCGTTCCAGCGATCGCCGCCACGGCTTCCGCCACGCCCGATGCCTCGCACCGGCCGCCGCCGGTCTGGTCGGTCGTCCTCTTGCTGCTCCTCCCGGTGCTGCTGATTTTCGCCGCCACCATGGCCACGCTGGGTAACTTGCCATTCCGCGGGGTGGCGACCTTCGTAGGCCATCCATTCACGGCCCTCACGATTGCGGCGCTGGTGTCTCTCTATTTCTTCGGCATCCGCCGCGGCGTGTCGCGCGAAAAGGCGGTCAAGATGGCGGCCGAGTCGCTCGCCCCCATGGGCGCTCTGCTATGCATCATGGGCGGCGGCGGCGCGTTCAAACAGGTGATTGTCGATTCGGGGGTGGGCGCGGTGGCGGGCCGTCTGCTGGTTACCTCTTCCGTCTCCCCGCTGATCGTGGTCTTCGTGATTGCCATCGCCATGCGGATCGCTCAAGGCTCGGCCACGGTGGCCATCATCACCGCCGCCGGAATCGTGGCCCCCATCGTGAAAGGCATTCCGGGTTATAGCCCCGAGGTCATCGTGCTCGCACTGTGCTGCGGAGGCTCGGGTCCCTCGCATGTGAACGATTCCGGCTTCTGGATCGTTAACCAATACTTCGGCATCACCGTGCAGCAAACTTTCAAAGCCTGGACGGTACCCAAAATACTGGGATCGTTCCTCGGCCTCGCCATTATCCTGGCCTTGCATTCTCTAATACGGTAGCGATTGCGCGCGTCGGTACATCTCTACAAACTGCTCGGGCGCGATCTGCTCGGCGCGCAACCCGGCTTCCGGCCAAGCGTCCACGGTTTCCTTGCCGTAAACTTCCGCCAGGTTGTTGCGGATGGTTTTCCGCTTGTGACGGAAACACAAGCCCGTGAACCGCAGCAAGCCTTCGGTCTCCGCCACGGGAGCCTCCGTGCGCGGCTCGAGCAGCACCACCGCCGAATCCACCTGTGGCGGCGGGCGGAAGGCTTGCGGTTTCACCTCGAACAGCAGCCGGGCGGTGGCGAACAGGGCGGTGGATACGGTCAAGTAGCCGTAGGCGCGGGAGCACGGCCGCGCCACCAGGCGTTCCGCAACTTCCTTCTGCATCAGGAACACGGCGCGCGGCGGCCGGAGGCGCACGGCCAGCTCCAAAACCGGAGAAGTAATGTAGTAGGGCAGGTTGCCGGTAATCGGCGCCGGGCCCCATTGCGCCAGGCCGGTTTGAAGAACGTCGCCTTCGACGATCTCCAGGCGCGCCTCTCCCGCGAATCTTTGCCGCAGGTGTTGTGCCAGCGCCGGATCGATCTCAATGGCCACCACGCGGCCGGCTCGTTCCAGCAACTTTTCGGTGAGCGCGCCGCGGCCCGCGCCGATTTCGATTACCAGCGGTGCGTGTTGTGGGCATGCCGCTGCCGCAATCCGATTGAGAATCGATTCTCGAATAAGGAAATGCTGCCCGAGTCTCTGTCGCGCCATCGAGCGCGGCCGCCTCAGCTCCGGGTGCCCCGCGCGGGAGCGGAAACCGTGACCAGAATCTTGCCGGCGATCGGTTTGCCATCGTACGTAGCGGGGGTGAAGGTGGAGAACAGGATAATATTCTTCAAGTCGTAGGTCAGCTCGCCGCGCAGCACGCGCCAATCCCGCACTTTCCCGTTCTCATCGACGAACAGCATCACCACCGTGCCGTCGCTCGAACTGGCGTTGCCCACCGGCTTCAGCCGCGGAATGACGCCGTATGCGTCCACAATCTTGCCATCCGGCGCGGTTACCAGATCGACGCTGGGATCGAAACTGAAATCGCGGCTATAGCTGAAGTTCGGCGTCAGAAGACTGAACAGAACCAGGGCGGAGAGCATCCCGCCGGCGACCGGCATGGCCATGGGGCGCATGGCATTATCCAGGCGCACCAGGACCCGGCCCCACCAGGATTCCAAACGGGCGGAAAAACTGACGCGGGCAAGCTTCCTGACCCGCTCATGGGACGCCGTAATACGCAACCGGTGTATCAAATCCTCGGGAATGGGCGCGGCATTCATCCGCTGCAGCAACGCGCGCTGTGCCTCCATCGCTTCCAGATGCGCGCTACAGGTCTTGCACGACTCCAGGTGCGCCAACGCGTTCTCACGCTCCTCGGCCGCCAGCCTGCGGTCAAGGAGTGAAGAGATCAGATCGGGGGCGTTTTGACAACTCATAATTTCACTCGGCCGTCTTCGGCACCAGTCGCAAGGCCGGCCTGTCTTTCAGGCGGCCCACGAGCTCCTCCCGCAAGGCTTCCCGGCCTCGCAGGATTCTGGACTTCACAGTACCCAGGGAAACACGCAATACTTCCGCGATGTCCTCATAGCTGAGGTCCGCAATGTCCCTGAGCACTACGGCCTCGCGGAAAATAGGATTAATGCGTTTCAGCGCGGCTTCCAACATGATGTGCTGCTCGCCGTCGAATACCACATCGAACGCCGATCGGCCGCGGTCCGGTACGATCTCCTTCCAGTTTCGAAGTTCTTCCGGTTGCCCATCCAAATCAACCTCGCGGCTGCGGTGGCGGAAGAACCACCGGCGCGCGTTATGCGCTTCATTTACGGTGATGCGGTAGATCCAGGTCTTGAGGCTGCTCTGGCCGCGGAAATGATCGATATTGCGAAATACCTTGAGGAAGACTTCCTGCACTACATCGGAAGCGTCCGCGGCATCCCCGAGCAGGCGCAAAGCCAGCGCGTAGGCCGGCTGTTGGAACCGCGTCAGCAGTTCCTCGTAGGCCCATTCGCTGCCTTCCCGCAGCGCCTCGACGAGGCGCGGATCGTCTCCTTCGATCGCAACTTCCGCCGATCGATCCGGGCTCAGATCCAAGATTGAGGTGGCCACGGGGTAGCCTCGCATTCGCCTGATCTCAAGCTATCAGGAAATTCAAGCCCTTGCAAAAAGATAGACACCGCCGGGCGAACGAAAGTTCCCCCCAGCCATATCCGGCGCGCTAAAATCCAGGGGAAACCATCATGAGAACCTTCACCCCGACTCTCTTCATTTCCTGTATTGTCTTGATTCAACAGGCACTTAGTGCTCCGCCGTTACGCGTGCTGGTGATCGATGGCCAGAACAATCACGATTGGCGACGCACCACGCCGATGCTCCGGAAGATCCTGGAGGATACCGGCCTGTTCCAAGTGGAGGTGCTGACCGGCCCTCCCAAGGACGCGGATTTTGCCGGATTCCACCCCGAGTTCGCGAAATACCAGGTGATTGTTTCGAATTACAACGATGCGGGCGGCGGCACCGTCTGGCCCAGGGACGTTCAGCAAGCGTTCGAAAAATATATCGCTGCGGGCGGCGGCTTCGTCTCTTATCACGCGGCGGATAACGCCTTTCCGAACTGGGCGGAGTACAACCGCATGATTGGCATCGGTGGATGGGGAGGCCGCGACGAGAAGGCCGGCCCGCTGTGGTATTTTCGCGACGGCAAGCTGGTTTCCGACACCTCCGCGGGGCCGGCCGGCGCTCACGGCGCCCGCAAGCCATTTCCGATTGTCGTCCGCGACCGCAACCACCCCATCACGCAAGGGCTGCCTGAAACGTGGATGCACGCGGCCGACGAACTCTATAACAGCCTGCGCGGTCCGGGCGAGAACCTGGATGTGCTGGCGACCGCTTGGTCCGATCCCGCCAACCGGGGCACCGGCCGCGACGAGCCGATGCTCATGGCGTTGACCTATGGCAAGGGCCGCATCTTCCACACAACTTTGGGCCACGATGAAGCAGCCATGGCTTCGGTGGACTTCATCGCCACATTCGCCCGCGGCACGGAATGGGCGGCCACCGGGAAAGTGACACAGAAAGTTCCGGCCGATTTTCCGGCGGCGGACAAAGTGAGCGTGCGATAGTAGCATGGCGCTGGTATGATCATATTGGGAGTATGAAAATGGCCGGCGTCGAACGAGTAACAGTCACCCTGCCCGACGACCTTGTCATGGAGATTGACCGGCTGGAGAAAAACCGCAGCAAGTTTGTCGCGGAGGCCGTGCGGCGCGAACTGGATTGCCGTCGCCGGTCCGAGCTTCGGCGGTCGCTTCAGAATCCTCACCCCGAAGGCGCTGAACTCGCTGCGCAGGGCTTGGAGGAATGGTCGCGCGGTTTGCCGCAAGAAGAGGCAGATTCACTGGTTGACAGCAGTGCCGGCAAGCCTGTCCGGTGGGTGCTCGGCGAAGGGTGGGTGGAGGAGCGCGAGTGAAACCCGCCCGCGGCTCAGTCGTCGTGGTGGAACTGGACCCCACAGTTGGCCGCGAACAGCGCGGCATCAGGCCGTGCATTGTGGTGAGTGATCCCGATGTGATCGGCGACCAACGTTTTCCGGTCGTGTGCGTTGTGCCAATCACAGGCACCTCCGGCGAAGGACTCTTGTATCCGCCTCTCGCGCCGGGTAAGAGCGGCCTGGCGAAGAAGTCGTTCGCGTTGATCGACCATCTGCGATCGATCGACAAGCGGCGCATTCGGCGAGTGTTTGGCGAGCTTACGCGAGAAGAAATCGCCGCCATCGATGAGGGGCTGGCGGTCTTTCTCGGACTCGGCGAACGGCTTCGTATGGGAGGCGCGCCGCCGGTCCAGTGACCGGCGGCACCGTTGCCATGCAACTTCGGTCCGCACCCGTCTGCGCTTAAATCCGCGTCCCATGCCGGCCGAGCGCTAACCGTACTTGAGCTCGGTGCTCTGTCCGACCTCGATAATATAACCGTCAGGATCGCGGATGTAGCAGCGAATCTCGCCGTACTTGGGTATTGGCTCCGTGATGAACTCGGCTCCTCGACTTTTCCACAATTCATAGCACGCTTGGATATCCGCAACGCGGATATTCATAAAGCCGTTGATCTTATCCGGGTCGGGGACGCTGAGCGTTACCGACGGCTTGTCGGGGGTCGGCCCGCCCCCGACGTTGACAAGGAGCCAAGTATTCGCGATCTGAATGTACGCGGGCGCGCCTTCGCTGTCGCCTCTGCTCAGAATGCGACCGCCGAAGACCTTCTCATAGAAGCGAGCCGACCGGTCGATGTCGGCGACGGTGAGAAAATGTGCGACGGTGAACCCCTCGCGCGGGGGCATCTCATAGCTCTTCTGTTCGACTTGTACCGCGTTCATTGATGGCTCCTTTCGATACCGACGCCAGCTAGTGCAGCAGCTGCGTTCCCGGTGAATTGGTCCACCGATTCCTGTGGAAGTGGTGCAGCCTCGAAGAGGCTGGCGCAGGTTTACAGCCATGATGCTGGAGGTGGACCAATTCAGTCAAGGAAAATGTGTCGCGACGGCGGAAATCAGCATCATTTCGTTTCCTTCATTTCGTTTCGGCCCCGACAAGGCCGCATGGGCACATTCCGGTGATGTGGTTGCCTGATGAAGTACCGCAGGCTGATAATCGGCATCGGCGTCTGACCGTTGAGCATGGCCACGTACTTGCGCGCGCAGGCTGCGCTACGATGATCCTTCATGCCCCTTATTTTCCCGGCCCCACTCACCGAATTCACCGAATCCATTCTGACGGCCGCGGGAGTGCCGGGGCACAAAGCGAAAGTAGTGGCGGAATCGCTGGTGGCCTCCAACCTGCGCGGCGTCGATTCGCACGGTATCCAACTGGTGACTTACTACGTGGACCAGTTGCTGGCGGGCGAAATGGACCCGCTGACCGATGGCCGGGTGGTCTCCGAAAACGGCTGCTGCCTGCTCTTCGACGGCGAGAATGGACTGGGACAATGGGTCGCCGAAATCTGCTGCGGGCACGCCATCCGCATGGCGAAACAACACGGGTTGGCGATGGTGACGGCCCGCGAATCGAACCACTTTGGAGCGTGTGCCTGGTGGGCCCAGAAGATGCGCGCAGCGGGGCAGATCGGCCTCGTGCTGTGCAATGCTTCGCCCATCGTTCCGCCGTGGCAGGGCAGGGAAGGCCGCTTCGGCACGAATCCCATTTGCCTGGCGGTGCCCGGCCCCTGGCTGCTCGATATGGCGACTACCACCGTGGCGGCCGGGAAAATCTTTAAGGCGTTCATCAACCACGAACCGGAAATTCCCGCCGGGTGGGCGTTCGATTCCCAAGGCGTTCCCACCACCGGGACCGAGGCAGCGTATAAAGGCATGCTGATGCCGCTGGGCGGTTATAAGGGCAGCGGGCTGGCGTTCATGGTCGAAATTCTGTGCTCGGTCCTGAGCGGCGGCGCCATGTCCGACGATATCGGCGGCATTCGTTTCCGCGGCAAGCGGCTGCGGGTCAGCCAGACGTTTCTGGCCATCGACGTGGCGCGCTTCATGCCATTGAAAGAGTTCACCGCGCGCATGGAGTCGCTGGTCAGCCGGGTGAAATCCACAGCGGCGGCGCCCGGATACGAGGAAGTGCTGGTGGCGGGCGATCCGGAATGGCGCATGGAAGCGGAGCGGCGGCGCAATGGGATTCCGATCTCCTCCGGCAACTGGGAAACGCTGGTGAAAGCCGCGGCACGCGTGACCGTGGCGCCGCCGGCTTTACAATAAAGCTAGTGCTTGTTTCCATCGCCTCTTCCCAGCCCCGCCGTCCGCAATGGCTGCGCGCGCCCGCCCCGGCGGGTGAAAACTACCGCGATCTCAAAGGACTGATCGAGCGGCTCCGGCTGCACACGGTATGCGAAAGCGCCGCCTGTCCCAACGTGGGCGAGTGTTGGAACCATCGCACCGCCACGTTCATGATTCTGGGTAACGTGTGCACGCGCCGCTGCGGCTTTTGCGCGGTGACGAAAGGCGCGCCGTTGCCGGTGGATTACGACGAGCCGCGGCGCGTGGCGGAAGCCGCCGAGGCCATGGGGCTGAAGTTCGCGGTGGTGACCAGCGTCAATCGCGACGACCGCGAAGACGGCGGGGCGGAGTTATTCGCGATGACCATTCGCGCCATCCGCGAGCGCGTTCCGGGCTGCGGCGTGGAGGTGCTGGTCCCCGATTTTCAGGGCAGCCTCCAGGCCGTGGACACGGTGCTCGATGCCGCCCCGGATGTGTTCAACCACAACACCGAAACCGTGCCCCGCCTCTACCGCCAGGTGCGTCTGGGCGCGCGCTACGAGCGCTCGCTCGACCTGCTGGCCCACGCCAAACGGCGTGCGCCGGCGATTCCCGCCAAGTCCGGCTTGATGTTGGGATTGGGGGAGACGCTCGATGAAGTGCGCGAAACCATGCGCGATCTGCGCGCGTGCGGGGTCGATATCCTGACCCTTGGGCAGTACTTGCGCCCTTCGCCCCAGCACCTGCCGATCGCGCGCTATGTGCCGCCGGAAGAGTTCGCCCAACTGCGCGAGGAGGGTTTGCGCATGGGCTTCGGCCACGTGGAATCCGGACCGCTGGTGCGCAGCTCGTACCACGCCTCCGAGGCCGCCGCTATAGAATAGACACGGTTATTCCCTCGATACGGTCTCCCTCGATCGCACGCGGTCATTCCACCGGTCTGGCCGCGGTCTACAGAAAAGTCGGGTATCCACCGATAAGTAGATTGAGTGATGCCCGATACAACCGTGTTAATTGTCGATGACGAGCAGGATCTACGGGATATCTGTTGCGAGGCGCTTCAGGACGCTGGCTACGGAGTGGAAACCGCCGGGTCGGGCGAGGAGGCGCTTGCATTCATGGGATCGGCCCCGGTCGATATCTTATTGAGCGATATCAAGATGCCGGGCATGACGGGGCTGGAGCTGCTGAAGCGCGCTAAGGAAATCAGCGGCCAAATCGACGTAGTGCTGATGACCGGCCACGCCACCGTGGATAATGCCATCGAGGCGCTGCGGCTGGGCGCCACCGATTACATTACCAAGCCATTTGCACTGGACGAGCTCACCAGGCGGCTGGAGAGCGTGGCGGAGCGCAAAGAATTGCGGGTGGAAAACCGGCTGCTGCGCGAGCAACTCACAACCGGACGCGGACCGGGAGGCATGGTGGGCACCTCCAGCCGCATGCAGGAGCTTTACCGGTTGATCGTAAAGGTGGCGCGGCACAATCAACCGGCCCTGATTCTGGGCGAAAGCGGCACCGGCAAGGAACTGGTAGCCCGCGCCATTCATGAATGCGGCCCCAACCACGCGCAGCCCTTCGTGCCCGTGGATTGCGGAGCCCTCAGCCCCACCCTCATGGAGAGCGAACTGTTCGGGTACGTGCCCGGAGCTTTCACGGGGGCCGCGCAGCGGCGGGTGGGCTTATTAGCCTCAGCCGGCAAAGGCACGGTGTTTCTGGATGAAATTGGGGAATTGCCGCTCGAGATGCAGGCCAAGCTGCTGCGCTCGATTCAGGAGCGCGAAGTTCGCGCCCTGGGCAGCAATCAGCATCAGCGCCTCGAAGCCCGCATTCTGGCAGCTACCAACCGCCATCTGGAAAGCGCCATTAAGGAAGGCAAGTTCCGCGAAGATCTCTACTTCCGTCTCAACGTGCTCTCGCTGCGCACGCCTCCGCTGCGCGAACGTAGGGAAGACATTCCCGCCCTGGTGGCTGCGTTCATCGACCGCGAATCCGGCGGCACCAGTACCGTGACCGGCATCTCCCGCGAAGCCATGCAGCTTTTGTCGAAGTACCCATGGCCCGGCAATGTCCGGGAATTGAGCAATTACATCTACCGTGCCATGGCGCTGAGCGAGGGCCCGGTAATTCAGGTTAGAGATCTGCCCCTCGAGTTGCGGCAGGGAGCCGCGGAAAGCGACCGGGCCGAACTCCCGAAAATGCAAGCCGCCGAAAAGCAGGCGATTGTGGAGGCGCTGGCATCCACCGGCGGCCATCGCGTGGAAGCAGCCAAGCTTCTGGGAATCGCCAAGACCACGTTGTACAAGAAGCTGAAGGATTATGGTTTGGATTCAGCAGCCTTGTAAACCGGCAGGTGGATCGATACCGTCGCGCCCTGCCCCGGTCGAGTCTCCACGGTGATTCTCCCGCCCGCCCGCTCCACGCTTCCGTATACGGCCGCCAGTCCCAGTCCAACGCCCTGCCCCGCTTCCTTGGTCGTGAAGAACGGCTCGAAAATCCGCGATCGAATGGCTTCCGTCATCCCCATCCCGGTATCGGCCACCGAGAGGACTACATAGGGCGGCAGCAGGCGGCTTCGAATGGTTATCGTACCCGATCCAGGTATGGCATCTCTGCCGTTGGCGACCAGGTTCATCACGATTTGTGCGAGGTCGCCGGGATCGATCAGAACGCATCCCGCCGCCGGATCGAGTTGGAATTCGAGGGCAATCTCCGCGCGCAGCATGCGCCGCAGTGTGTCATCCAGATGGGCCAAAGCCCGGTTAACCTCGACCACTTTGGGCTGGGGAACCTGGCGGCGGCTGAACGTCAGCAACTGGCGCACCAGGCCGCCGGCGCGATCGACCGATACGACGATCTGCCGGGCCTTCTTGCCGCCCGTATCGTCTTCCGGAAGTCTCTTCAGGAGCAACTCGCTGTAGCCGCGAATGATGCTGAACAGGTTGTTAAATTCGTGAGCCACGCCGCCGGCAAATCTGCCCAACGCTTCCATTTTCGCGATCTCGCGCGCCGCGTCCTCCGATTGCCTGCGCGGCGTAACATCCCGCACGATCACCACCAGGTAGCTGGCGCCGCCGCCGGTGTCCGGCGATAGCGAAACGCTGAGGTCGGCGATAAAGGGGGAGCCATCCAATCGTGCCAGGGGACACTCCCAAACCCTCGCCACGCCGGTATCGAGCAGACGCTGCCAGAAATCGCCCGCCGGCGGAATGCCTCCCGGAAATACCAGGTTCATCACCGGTCTGCCTGCCAGCGCTTCGGCTGAAGACGCGCCGAAAAGCGTTACCGCCTGGCGGTTCGCCATGATCACCGTCCGATTCAAGTCGGCGATTACGATGGCTTCCGGCGAGCTCTCCACCAGCGTGCGATAGAGAGCCTCGCTTTCGGTGAGTTTCTGGATGGTTTCCCGCAACCGGGCGATTTCCCGTTCCGCGCGGGCCGACGCCCTCTCGATATCCGGAGTGGGGCTGCGCATGGTAGTTTTTCCAATCCGATCTGCAAAATGGAAGGCAAGCGGAGACCGTTAGTGTCCGCCTGCCATTCGGACCCGCGAAGCCGCGTGCCCGTCACTTCACTTCCAGGGTCTTGACGCCCGCCGTGCCGGCGCCCGCGCCCACGTAACCGATCGCGCCCTTGGTCTTGGCCACGTAGCTGACGACTTCCGCATCGGAGGCCAACGTCTTGGGCATGGACGCTTTGCCGGTAAACACTAAGCTGCGATAGTAGGTCTGCAAGGCCGCATCGGTCTTGCCGAGATACTCTTTGACGAATTCCTCGTGCACCGCGCCGCCTTTTTCGAGCACTGGTTCCACGTGGCTGCCGTCGCTGAGAGACGTCTTGGTAGCCAGGAAAACGCCCTTGAGCTCGTCGGCGGACACCGACGAGGCGCCCACACTAGAGTTGGTGATAACTTTGATGTCGCCGGCCGCAAGATTCATGGAAGCGAATGTCGCAATCGCTGCCCCTAGAAAGAGAGTCTGTAGGTGTTTCATCGATTTCTCCTGATTCCGCTGCGCTCGGATGAACTAGAAGTTCCATCCCGTCCGGACGATTAGTAGGTTTGTCTTTGGCTTCAGGCCCTGAGGGTTATCCTCCGTATAGAAGCCGTCGGGATACATGCCGGGGCTGCCGTAGCCATTCATGAAATGCCCTTCCACCTTCACGTTCCAGTTGTTGGTGAGGTCATAGCGCAGAGTGCAGACCTTGTCAAAGAGGTGATGATCCGGAAGGTTGGTGTCGGTCACATACGGAGTCCCGGGCACTCCAGACACATCGGTGAAACGAGAGTAGTACGTTCCGGCTGAAACGCGCTTGGATATCCGGTAGGAAGCCGCCGCGTACCACCCGCGGACGTCCGTGGTTACCTCGCTCATACCGTTGAAGATCTCGTGGTCCCGCCAGTAACGGCGGTACTCGGTCTCCAAAGTGAGATTGCCGAATGTGTATTGGCCGTAGAACTGATTGGTAACGTCAGCCTTGGTCGTTTCCTTGGTGGGAATGGTGCTGTATCCCGTGCCGCCAAAATAGGCATTGCTGTATGTCCAGGTGCCTGTGCCGGTGATGTCGCCCCGCATGCTCGACGCGCCAACCAAAAGTCCTTTCAGCGGGGTCATCCAGCGCAGATCCGCTCCATATTGCAAACCGCCGTAGCTGGTATAGTCAATACCGGCCGCCTGCAGCATGAAAACGTAGCCGCCATGGGAGCTGTCCTTACGCTCGCCTGCGAACACGGTATAGGACAGGCTTCCCAGCTTCTTGATCCCGATGGTGCCATAGATGTCTCCACCGGTATGGGCAATCGTGGAATCGCGCAAATCGGTGGGATAGATGGATTGCGGCAATAGCGCGAACACGCGCAAAAAATCCTGGTCCTGCGTATCGTTGTACAGACCGAGCGTAGTCTTGACCTTCCCGCCACGCACGCCAAACCAGCTCGCGAACCTATAGTCCGCGAAGGCCCAATCGAGCTCCGGATGCCAGTCGCCCAGTTGTCCGACATTGCGGTCGTACACCTGGGCTCCCACGCGGAGTTTGTCAGTGAGCTGGGTGGAGATATTCACTCCGCCGTCGGTCATGGCAAAGCTGCCCTTGCCGGTGTTCATTGTCAGGTAGTTGTTGTCGTTCGAGTAGCCAAATCCCTCCGATACGAAGCTGTGTACCTGGACCTGGCGTCCATCGACGGTGAAATCGAACTGCGCATGCACGGCGGCAGGCAAGACGAAAACCCCCGCGACGAGTGCGATCGTCCTGAACTTTTGGTTCATCTATGTTGTCTCCCTGTAAAGTCGGGGCTCACCCCCGCTGTCTGGAAGGCAAACGGGTGGCCTATCGGACGGGTGCGGCGGGACCATATATTTCAATCACATCGGCGCTCGATTGGAACCTTGCGGTCCGGATTCCGGAAAACCGGGTCCGTTTTCCAAACCGGCAGCCGATCTCAACTGCCGGTGTATGATGGGAGACTTATGGGCCGATCCGGAGTTGACGGCATAAACCGCCGCGTATTCTTGGTAACCGCGCTGGCCGGGAGCGCGGCCGCGCAGGGGCCCGCGGCTTCGTTTCCCAACCTGCGCCCCATGACCGGCGGCATCCAGCCGATAACTGACGAAGAGCGCCGCGCCCGTATCGAAAAAGCCCGCCGCCTGATGGCCGAACAGAAGCTGAGCGCTATCCTCTGCGAAGCCGGCAGCAGCCTCTACTATTACACGGGCACGCGCTGGACGGTTTCGGGCGAAGCGCTGCTGTGGGTGCTTCCGGAAAAAGGCGAGCCCGGCTGGATCGTGCCGGCCGCCGATCGTGACCGCGCCGGGCAGGCGATCGGCATGGGCGGCGACATCCGGCCCGCGGCCGCCTCCGATATTTTCAAGCAGACGGCGCAATTTCTGCGGGAACGCAATGCCCGCGCCGTGGGCCTCGAGGAACACGTTCGCTTCGCGGTATTCGATGGTCTGCGCCGCGAAGCGCCGCAACTGGAATCGAGAAGCGCCGATCCCGTAACCGTGGGTTGCCGGGCGATCAAGTCGCCGGCTGAGATCGCGCTCCTCCAGCGCGCCAACGAAATCACCATCGCGGCTTATAAGGCCGCGCTCGCCACGCTGCGCGAGGGCATGACCAATCGCGAGCTGAGCGCCAACATCGCCGCCGCGTACCGCGCCTTGGGGGTGCGGGGCGGCGCCATGGCCATCTTCGGCAAGTACACCGCATTTCCGCACGGCAGCATCGCGCCGCAGCAGCTTCGGGAAGGCGACCTGGTGCTGATCGACGACGGATGTTCGGTGGAGGGCTATCAAAGCGACATCACCCGCACCACGGTTTTCGGTAAGCCCAGCGCGCGCCAACGCCAGGTCTGGGAGTTGGAGCGGAAGGCGCAGGATGCGGCATTAGCGGCGTGCCGGCCGGGCGCCTCCTGCGAATCCGTGGACGCCGCCGCGCGCCGGGCGATCGCCGATGCCGGCTTCGGCCCGGGTTACAAGCTCCCCGGGTTGCCGCACCGCACCGGCCACGGCATCGGGCTGGACGGCCATGAGTGGACGTACCTAGTGAAAGGCAACCAAACGCGCATTGCGCCCGGCATGTGCTTCAGCGACGAGCCGACCATCGCGATTCCCGGCGAATTCGGCATTCGCCTGGAAGATTGCATGTATGTCACGCCGGCGGGCGCGCGTATGTTCACCAGGCAGAGTCCGGCTATCGACCAACCTTTTGGGTAGAGACCATGCAAGCCAGCGCACCGTCCGTATATAACGACCGTTTGATCCGCTTGCAAGCGGCTATGAAAGAAGCCGGATTAGCGGCCGCGGTGCTCGAGCCCGGCCCGGCCATGATGGATGTGACCGGTGTTCGCTGGGGCCGCAGCGAACGCACGTTCGCGGTGGTAATGCCGGCCCAGGGGGCGCCGGCCTGGGTGTTGCCGGCTTTCGAGGAGATGCGCGCCCGCGAGTTGATTGTTCCCGGCTCCGATATACGCATCTGGCAGGAAGACGAGAGCCCTTTCGAGCGGATTGTGGAAGCGCTCAAAGATCGCGGGGCCGGTGCCGGCCGGGTGGGCATCGACGATTCCATGCGGTTCTTCGTGTTCGATGGCATTCGCAAGCTGGCGCCTACGCTGGATTATGTGAGCGCCGCGCCGGTCTTGAAAGCCGCGGGAGCGGCGGTAGGTTAGGCGAAGCTGTCAGCGATCGGCGCTCTCTCTGATACACTGGAGTGACACGCACATTTTGTATCATGAAACGCCTTATTACCATTGTGTTTGGCTGCCTCGGCGCTGTCTGGGCGCAGACCTCTCCCGCCCCGCCGGCGGCTTCGGTTCCCTCCATTCCGGATCTCCCGGCACCCACCGTGATCGCGGTCTTCCAGGATGGGACCAAATTCACCATGGGAGATCTGAAAGCGCTGTATCCGGCGCTCCCTCCCGCGCTGCAGCAAGCCGTGGTGCACGATCCGGCTGAGTTGATCCGCGAGTTGGCCGTGATTCGCAAGTTCGAGGCGCTGGCCGAGGAGAAAAAGCTGGATCAGCAGAGCCCTTATAAAGATGCGATCGCTTTTTCGCGGCAATGGATCCTCTATCAGGCGCAGATCGAGGACATGTTTCGATCGGTAACCGTCGAGCCTTCCGATATCTTCAACTACTATCAAAGCCACAAGGAATCGTTCAAAGAAGTCCGCGTGAAGGCCATTTACATCACGTTTACCGATGCAGAGTCCGAGGCGCAGGCGAAAGCCAAGGCGGCGAAACTGGTTGCCGATATCCGGGGCGGCGCCGATTTCGTGAAGCTGGTGAAAGAGAACTCCGAAGACGAAACGTCGAAGGCCAAGGACGGCGACTTCCCGACCGTGCGCGCCAGCGACAATATCCCGGATGCGGTACGCACGGCGATCTTCGCTCTACCACAGGGGCAGACTTCGGATCCGGTCCGCCAACCTCACGGCTTTTACATTTTCCGCGCGGAAGAAGTGAACTACCGTCCGCTCTCGCAGGTTCGCGACCAGGTTTTCACCGAGCTCAAACAAGCGCACGCGCAGGATGCGATCGTGAAATTGGACCACGAGGTACAGGTCGAGTTCCCCAATCCGGCTTACCCTCCGCCCAAGGCATCGACTCCCGCGCCTAACGCGGGCAAGTAGCGCCTCGAACTGCACTCTTTGTTTGCGGCTCAATCCCCAACCAGGACGTGCAGGCGGTCCGCCAGTGAGGCTAGCGCATACGATTGCGAACTGAGTTCCTGGCCCGCCGCCGCGTTTTCCTGGGATTCGGCGGCGACTCTCTGGGTGACCGCGGTCAATTGGCCCACTGTCGTCTGGATCCCTTGGATGCGGCGCGTCTCTTCGGCGGCGCTGGCAGCGATCAGATCGGACAGTTTTTTGACACTGTTCCTGATCTCGGCGCTGCGCCCCCACGTTGACGTGACATCCGTGACCCGCGCCCGGCCATCCCTGGCGGCCCGCGTTGTTTTTTCGATCAGAGCCGCGGTCTCCCGCGCGGCCTGCCCACTGCGTTGCGCCAACGAACGGACCTCATCGGCGACCACGGCGAACCCGGCGCCAAACTCGCCCGCGCGGGCCGCTTCCACGGCGGCGTTCAAGGCCAGGATATTGGTTTGGAAAGCAATCTCATCGATGACGCGCAGCGTTTTGGAAATCCCATCGGTAGCCTGGTTGGTCTCCTCCACCGAAACCTTCATACCCTGAATGGCCTGGTTTACCGCCCCTCCCAGGGTCTGCGCATTATCCATCAGGGCAGCCGACTTTTGAGCGTCCTCGCCGTTTTGGCGAAGGGCGCTGTCTACTTCGGCCATGACCGCGGATATCTCCTCGGTTGACGCGGCCTGCTCCGACGCACTCTGCGCCAGGCTCTGTCCCGAGGCAGCCGTCTGCTGAGCCGCCGCCGATATCTGGCGCGCACCCTGACGCAGATCGCCCGATATCGCTCGCAGTTCCCCCTTTAAACGGAGAATGACGATGAATACCACCGCGCCAATTCCCACGGCGCCGAGCACCAGTCCCAGCGAGAGCCAGAGTGAGACGGCGGTTACCCATGCGGACCGCCGCGCAGCCTCCTTGACGTAGCCCCTTTCTACCTGAATGAATCCATCGACGCTCTGAATGACGCGGGCAGCGACTGGCACGAGCTGCGTGGGATTGAATTGGCCAGCCTCCTCGTTCTTGCCTTCCTCTAGTAGAGTAAACTCCCGATCCGCCGCGGTCCGATACTCCGCCAGCTCGCCGGCAAGCTCGGCAACCGACTGCTTGCCTTTCTCCGTGACCAGCAAAGGCCGGAGCTGATCGAGCGTGGCCGCGGCGTGGTCCATCCATCCGGCAAAATCCCGGCGAGCCGCATGAGAGAGATCCGGCTGCTTCACTTCGGCGTAATACATGCATTGGCGCACGGCCAGGCGCGCCTCCACCATATCCGATTTGAACTCGCCGAACAGAATCGTTTTGGGTATGGTGAGGTTGTACGACTCCTCCACCTCCGCGCCGAGCCGGTGGATGGAATACAATCCTGTCCCGGCCAAGCCCACCACGACGGCGCCCAACGTTCCGAATGAAAAGAGAAGCCTGTTGCCTATGGTCATGTGATCCTCGAACACCTGCACCTGGTCAATGGCACGCACGGTTCCGTTATCGATCGATGGCGGCTGAGTGTTTCAAAGTGCTAATAAGATGTGAGTTGTGCTGTTGTTCGAGGATGTCGCCGATCTTCCCGATGGCGGCGAAAGTTCGGAAATCGAACAAAGAGAGCTGTTCGAGGCCGGATTTCGGACCGGTTGCGGATCGCGGCAGGCGGCTTTACACGAGCGCACCAGGCATTGCTCGATCCGCATGGAGGGCCTGGCCGAGGATGGCAGCCAGGTCTTTCGGTCGAACCGGCTTGCTGAGGTAATCGTCCATGCCGGCGTCGAGACACGACTCGCGGGTTCCGTTCATCACATCGGCGGTCATGGCTACGATCATGGCGCGGCGGTTCGGCGGCTCGTGCTTCCGGATCTCCATGGTGGCTGCGTACCCGTCCATTTCCGGCATCTGGCAGTCCATCAGCACCAGGTCGTATGGCGACTTCGCGAACATGTTGACGGCCTCGCGGCCGTTTGCCGCTACGTCGGCGCGAATGCCGAGTTTTTCCAGCGTCTTTATGGCGAGCTTCTGGTTGACGAGATTGTCCTCGGCAATCAAAACTCGAACAGGCTGGTTCCCGGAGCGAGGAGCGGCCATCGGCTGCCTTGGTGGCGCCAGGTGTTCCCCAGTGCCGCCAGCCAGCACCAGGGCTCCCGGCCGTTTGGCGCGGACGGCTGCCAGCGCCTCGAGCAGTTGCGACTGCCGGACCGGCTTGGGCAACTGGGCATCCGACCGCCCGGAGTGGCGCGCGGGGCCGCTGGTTGCGATGGAGGTCAACAGTACGACCGCGATTTCCCGATTGGCCGGATCATCCTTGATGCGGGCGGTGAGCGCGGCTCCATCCATGTCCGGCATCCGGTAATCGATAATGGCGATGCGGTAGGGATCGCCTTCGAGGCGCGCGGTCTGGATGGCGCCGAGAGCCTCATCCCCTGAAGTGCAATGGCGGCCGCGCATGCCCCAACCCACGATCTGCTCATGAAGCACCCGGCCACTCACTTCGTCATCCTCTACGGTGAGCACGCGCACGCCCCGCAATTCCTCAATCCCGGCGGGCGCCTCCTGATTGTGAGCATCCAGTTGCAATGGCAGCGTGAACCAGAAAGTGGAGCCTCGCCCGGGCAGACTACTGACTCCGATCGTTCCTCCCATCAGGGTAACCAGCCGTTTCGAAATCGCCAATCCTAATCCAGTACCGCCGTAGCTCCGGGTCGGCGAATTATCCACCTGGCTGAACTGTTCGAAAAGCCCGCTCAGATGATCCGCGGGAATCCCGATTCCGGTATCGGCGACCGAAACCTGCATCTGGGCTTGGGTCCCTTTCCGGCACTCGCATGTAACTCTTATTACGACCCGGCCTCGGGCAGTGAACTTGACTGCGTTGTTAACCAGGTTGGTTACGATCTGACGAACCCGAGCGCCGTCGCCGACGAAACACCGGGGCGTTGCGGGCGCGTAATCCAATACGAGTGCGAGGTTCTTTTCCCCGGCTTTAGCCGCGAGCATCTCGTTGACGTCTTCGATCACCCCGCCGAGGTCGAAGGCAGCCGATTCGATGACCAGCTTGCCGGCTTCGATTTTGGAGAAATCGAGTATGTCGTTAATGAGTCTCAGCAGCGCTTCTCCGGACCGGCGCGCCGTCTCGGCGAACTCTCGCTGGTCGGGAGTCAGTTCGGTTTCGAGCAGCAAATCGTTCAACCCGATGACTCCATGCAACGGGGTCCGGATCTCGTGGCTCATGTTCGCCAGAAATTGACTCTTGGCCCGGCTGGCGGCTTCCGCGGCTTCCTTGGCCTTGACCAACTCTTCGTCCGCCCGCTTGCGTGCCGTGATGTCTTCCACGTGGGTAATGTAGTGGGCCGCCTCTTGTCCGCCTCCTGTCACGGCCGAGATCTTCAGCCGGGCCCAGACCACGGCGCCGGATTTTTGCACGTAGCGCTTTTCAAACTCCAGCGGGGTTGCCGGGTCGGCCACTATCCGGCGCGTGGCCTGGCGAGAGATTTCCATGTCGTCCGGATGCGTGATCCCCTGCCAGGCTCCCGCCGTCAGTTCCTGCTGCGAGTAACCTAACATCCGGCACAGCACCGCGTTGGCCTGCAAAAATTTCCCGTTGGGCGCGGTCAGGCACATCCCGAATGGAGCGTCTTCGAAAGCGGTCCGGAACAATGCTTCGGTTGCCCGCAGCGCGGTCTCGCTTTCGACGCGCTCCGTAACGTCATAGGCGACTACCAGCGCGGCCCTTCGTCCTTCCCATTCGATCAAGTGATCCGCAACCTGCACGAAGATGATCCGCCCGTTTTTGAGACGGTGCCGCCAGGGTCCGCTCTCTTTGAAATCCGGGCGCGGGGCGCGGAAGCTGGCAGTCAAAAGCGGGATGTCCTCGACGGGCCGGATGTCGGGGAGCCGAAGCTCCAGAAACTGCTCCCGTGAGTAGCCGTAGCGCGCCACGGCCGCATCGTTGACCTCCAGGAAGCGCAGCGTGGCCAGATCGTACACCCACATAGGCAGCGGGTTACCGGCAAAGAGCAGCCGAAACTTCGCTTGCCGGCGCGCACCCTCGCGCTGGGTGAAGTGATGACTCACGGCTGCGGCCAAACCGATCGCTGCGATCGTCGCCAGATGCGAATACCAAGAATTCAGGCGTGGAAAAACCAGCGACTTGGCGGTTTCATACAGACACGCCGCTAGGGCGGCCTTGCAGAAGGTCGCCGCAAGACCTCCGACAGCGGGAGAATAAAGTGCCCGGGCACCAGGCTTTGCGAACGCCCACACATCTTGCTTATCGGGACAAAACCAGTGTTTCTATAAGAACTATTTGAAATGCCGGAAGCGGTCCCGCGGCCCCTAGCAAAGGCATAAGGATCTTACTGTTCCGGCCGGCGCTGCCGTTCGTAGGGCGACTTAAGGTATTTGCTGGCTTCTTCCTGCGCTCCCTGCGTATTGTCCTTGGTGCGCAGCGCCAATTGATATTCGTTTACGGCGCGGTCGCGCTGCCCGGTCACGTCGAAGATATTGCCCAGTTTGATATGCGCCCAAACCTCGGTCCACTTGGGCTCCAGGTCGCCGTTGAGGGCTTCGCGGAACTCGTTGGCGGCCTCCTGAAAACGGCCTTGGTAGAAATCCACTTCGGCGATCCGGTAATGGGCCAGTGAACTGTTGCGCGCGGTCTCGAGCGCCTTCTGGTATTCCTTGACGGCGTCCATGAACTGGCTCAACTCCGCGAACTGCTCGCCGCGCCGGATGGCCACCGCCACCCGCACGTCGGGGCTGAAGCGGAGTACTCTGTTATCGGGATCGATCACGATGCTCTTGGGTTTGCCGAATGTGTCCACGGAGAATTCCGAGCTGGTGCCCACTACCTCGATCTTGCTCGATTCCGGGTTGCCTTCGGTTTCGATCTTCAAGTCCACCGGCATGCGGAAAGTATCCAGGTCCTGGCTGATTTTGCCCATGACGCGGAAGCCCTTCTGCGTGCGGTAGACCGTGTACTCCAGTTTGAATTCCGGCGCGCCGCTCGATTCCACCCATTGGATAAAGAAATAATCCAGGCTCTTGCCCGTGACTTTCTCCACCACCTCGCGGAAATCGTCGGTGTTGGCGCTCTTCCAGGCGTACTGCTGCGCGTACTGCTTGAGCGCGGCGAAGAACTTGTCGTCGCCGATGACATAGCGCAGCATTCCCAGCACCGCTGCGCCCTTGCTGCCGGTCAGCGCCAGCAATTCCGGCGAATAATCGTCCAACCGCGCCGATTGCATAATCGGCACATTATCCACCGTCAGCGATTCCACCATCATGTTCTTGACCTGGGTCTCCGCGGCTCCCTTGCCCGAGGTCTGCTCGGTCCATAGCGCTTCGCAATACGCCGAGAAGCCATTGGTGAGCCACAGGTGATTGCGGGTAGTGGGGGAAACCAGTTCCTCCCACCACTGTCGCGAAACCTCGTTGGCCAATAACTTCGAAGCCACCGGCCGCAGGATGGCGTTGGGGGCCACGAATATCATGCCCGGGGCGGCATACGCGTTGGGCGCGCCGGCTTCGGTTTCCACCAGCGTCAGATTGGCATAGGGCGGAATCCCGAACGTAGCGGAGAAGTACGACATGATCTTGCCGGTTTCATCGCCATACGATTGCGCTCGGTCCGCTTCCGGACCGCGGAAGTAGAGCGACGTAGTCACGCCTTCCGATTGCACGCGCGCCGGTGGATCTTTCACGATCGCGATACTGCCCGGAAATGAAGGATGGTCCAGACGGAATTCGTATTGGTTTTTGTCGCCGTTGGCCTGATGCGAATCGAGTCCGCTGCCCAGGACCGCGTACCCCATGGGCACGGAGATTTTCATATCGGCGCCGAAACGGTCCGTGCTGTAGCCGCTCACGGGGAACCACCGCGCCGGATAGAGCAGGAAAGAGAAATCGGGGTGGATGGCGGCGAATTTGATGCCCTCCACCGGAGAATCCTCCTGGCCGGTCAGTTTGCCGTCGTAATAGAACGTGACGGCCGCGGGTTGGCCTTTGGGCAACGGCTGGTCGAAGCTCAGCCGCACCGTGAAATCCTGCTGGTTGCGGGAGGCCTGAATCTGCTTGCCCTGGCCATCCACCACCCGCGATACGTTCAGCGCGTTGTTCAGCTCGAAGTTGGCCGAAGTGAGGTTGTCGTCGAGCGGTATAAACCGCACGGTCGCCTTGGCCGCGATGGTGGAGGTATTGGGCGAAACGTCGGCTTCGATGGTGTAGTCCTGAACGTCAATACGGGGGCCCGCGCGGCGCTCTTGCGCGCCCAAGGTGGAGACACCCGCCACCAGCCCGATAGCGGCCGCCAGTGACACGGCCATACTGCGCATTTCACGATACATGAGCAACTTGTCCTTCCAGAATCTCTTGAATGATAGCGGCGGCGCGTTGGGGCGCGGTGCGGGGTTCCAACCCATCGGGCGCGCCGGCCAGCTTGCGGCGCACCTCCGCGAGTCCGGCTTTCATTGCCGCGCGGGCATCCGCATCGGTCAGTAACCGGCGTGCCTCCGCCGCGATTCGCTCTCCCGTCATGCCATCCTGTATCAGCTCGGGAACCACCTCCCGGCCGGCAATCAGATTCACCATCGTATAAAACGGCACATCCACCAGCGGCCGGCCGATCAGCCAGGTCGCCCGGGCGACTTTGTAGAATGCCACCGTCGGGGTTCCCAGCAATGCCGCTTCCGTGGTCACTGTACCGCTGGCGGCCAGGGCCAAATCGGAATGCGCCATGGCGTCCCAGCTCTCTCCTTCTATTACGTGGACCGGCGTCTGGCCGATACGTTCCTTGAAAAACTCCACCCCCGTGGTCGCCGAAGCCGGCAGCACCAGGTTCAATGCTTGTTCCCGATACAATCGCCCGGCGGCATCCAAGACCGCCGGCAGATGGCGCGCCGACTCACCCCGCCGGCTTCCGGGGAGCAACGATATTAATGGACGGGCCGGGTCCAACCTATGTTTCCTAAAAAACTCCTCCTTGGAGAGGGATGGGCGGCATAAACCGGCCAAAGGGTGGCCGATATAGGTCGTGGGCACGCCTTCCCCGCGGAAGAATTCCTCCTCAAAGGGGAAGATGCACAGCAGGCGCCGCACGGTACGGCGAAGGGATTTCACGCGGCCTTTTCGCCACGCCCAGGCTTGCGGCGCCACCAGGTAGACCACGGGGATGCCTTCGGCCGCCAGTTGCCGGGCCACGCGCAGGTGAAAATCCGGCGAATCGGTGAGCAGCGCCAGGTCGGGGCGTTCCACGCGCGCGGCTGCGAGGAGCTTGCGGTACTCCCGGTAGATCCTGGGCAAGTGAGCCACCACCTCGGCTAGCCCCACCACTGCCAGGCTGCCGGCATCCACCACGGTGCGCACGCCCGCCGCCCGCAGCCGCGGTCCGGTGCAGCCGAAAAACTCCGGCGCGGGGGCAGGCGAAACACCGCGCAGGGCTTCGACTACCATGGACGCATAAAGGTCGCCCGAGCTCTCTCCCGCCGATACCAGGATTTTTCGGGGCATCGACTCAAGTTTAGCGTGGCGCCCTGTTACAATCGACTCACGAGGACTCGCCACGGAAGCGGAACGATCCAGAACGGCTGTGGAAGAAGTTGCGGCGCGCTGCCGCGGCGACATGGTTCCACTGGGCAGCAAATTCTCCTACTTCACCATCTTGCCCATGGCGGAAGAGGATTTGCGGCAGTATCTGAACGAACCGCTGGCCGCCCTTTCGCCCGCCGTGGTGGCCATTCTGCCGCGCGTGGGCATTCTGCTGGCGCCCTATCTGGAGAAGGGTAACGGCAAGAGCGGCGATGCGGTGGTGTTCGAGCGGCCATCGGAATCGCGCCAGCTCGTATGCTCGCGCAGAGACCTGGACGGCCTGACGGTGCTGGCCCTGGGCATCAAGGATATCGACGTAGCCGATTACCACTATCAGCTTTACAGCGCGCTGGCGGGGCTGGTGGCCGACCACGTGAGCCCCGAGATCGAGGAGCGCTTCCACCGCACGCTGCGCGAGGAGCTCAGCGCCGAAGTGCATGGCGAAGTGGACGACAAGAGCTGGCATCTGAAGCAGGCGCTGGTGCGGCGGCAGATCAACGTGCGGAAAGAAACCAAGCTCTTTCGCGAGTATGCCCGCCAGGCTTTCGAAGACACGCTGACGCTATACCTGCACGGCACGTGCTGCGACATCGACGTGGAAACCGGTCCGCGCCAGATGCCCAGCCGCTATCTGCGCCGCCGGCTGGAGCTGCTGATGTCGCTGTTCCCGCCGCCGGAAGGGTATGCGGTGCTGCCGGAGCAGTTGAAGGGGAGATAGTGTGGCGCTGAAACTATGGCCAGCAGTACCGCCTCAACTGAAAAGATCGGACGCGTAGGGCAGCGCCGCCAGGTGGTGATCCCGCGCGAGATCCTTGACACCCTCAACATCCACGAGGGCGATTTCGTGACGTTCGCCCGCAAAGGCAATGGCGTGCTGATTAAGGCAAAGCGCCTGGTGGACGACGATACGGTATTGACGCCGGAGGAAGCGAAGCTGGTCCGCCGCGGCGAGGCGCAGCTCAAGCGTGGCGCTTCAAAACCGCGGCGCGACGTGAGAAATGCTCTTCCGCGTTGAGCTCTCCAAGTTGGCCCAGGAGCAGATCCCTGCTTTCCCCAAATGCCGGGCAATCGACGAACTCGAGCGGCGCGACGACTCCCAATGGAGCAACGTGAAGGCGCTTCAAGGGTCCGCGTGGAAGGGGCGCTACCGCAAGAGAGCCGGGTCATATCGGATCATTTTCCGAAAACTCCCGGATCGGGGCGTCGTGGAAATCTCTGCCGCCCTCATCAAGTCCAAAGACACCTATCGCTGAGGCCATGCTTGCGTTCCATTAGCCGCCGATCGGAAACGCTCCGGCAGAACTGCGCTTGAAGTGAGGAGCAGATCTCGCGGGCCGAAGCGTTTTCGATACAGCACTTAGCTAAGGCTCCCCGTGCGGTATAAGTAGTGCCGCCAGCATCGGGTGAAGGGTGGCGGCGAATGGGTTGGTCACGGTTACTCCCCGCCACGTAAACCCCTCCTGGAGATCTTCCGACAGAAGCAAACGACACTCGGCCTCCGCCGACGCGGCCAGCACGACCGAGTCCCAAATCGTGAGGCCATGATCGGATGCCAGATCCGTTGCGTTGACTATTACGGCTGCTGACGTCTCGACCACCGCATACGCGTCGCGCCAGCTCAGCACGGCCTCCCGCGCACGAGCTGGGCGCCGCTTGGCTTTTCGCACAAGCACATTGAACAGTTCGCCCAACGTCTGAGCCGGCAACACGATAGTCCCCGGTGGCAATCGCTGGATCAACTTCAGCGCCTTGTCTCGCATGATCGCTCCGTTGGCGCCTTCGGCGTAGGCCAGGACGTTAGTATCCAACGCGATTCTCATGGGGCGTCGTCGTACAGTTCGTCACGCGTCCAGCGGCCGGTGTTCACTACTCGTTCTCTACGGAGCCGGGCGAAAAGGGCGGAGCGTGCGCCTTCCGCGGCCCGATCGTCCTCGATGAAGGGCGAGATTCTTGCCACGGGCTTGCCGTGACTCGTCACGACGACGCTTCGGCCTGTCTTCACGGTTCGCAGCAGTTCCGAGAACCGGCGATTCGCGTCCGCGGCCGAGACTGCTTTGTTCATGGTGTCTCCACAATGTAGTGACATTCACTACTATACCGCAAAACCCCATACCGGGTGCTGCTGGTTCATCAAGTTCAACGGGAAGGTCATCGATCGCCGCTGGATCGAACCGGTCGAGGCGATGTATGGGTGGCACTACCGCAACCAGCGCTACTTGCGCAATGAACAGTCGCTGGCGCGGGTGGCATTGGTTTATTCGCAGCAGACCGCCGCGTTTTACGGGGGCGAGCAGGCGCGCGCCAAGGTGGAAGACCATGCGCTCGGCTTTTATCAGGCATTGATCGAGGCGCGCATTCCGTTCGACATGGTGCACGACCGCCTGCTCGATGCCGCGCACATCGGGCGGTACCGGACGCTGATTCTGCCCAACATCGCGGCACTTTCTCTCGCCCAGTGCCGCCAGCTCGCCGATTACGTGCGCGCGGGAGGAAACCTCGTCGCCACCCACGAAACTTCGCTCTATGACGAATGGGGCGAGCGGCGCGACGATTTCGGACTGGCGTCTCTTTTTGGGGCGAATTTTGCCGGCCGCGTGGATACCGAGGTCCACAACTCGTATTTGAACGTCGAAAAGGACCCGCGAACCGGCGAGTTCCACCCCGTCGTGCGCGGCCTGGAGAATGCAACCCGCATCATCAACGGGACGAATTGGGTCGCGACGCGGCCGGCGCAGCCCATATACGCGCCACTGACGCTAGTGCCTTCCTATCCGGATCTGCCCATGGAAGAGGTCTATCCCCGCGTGCCGCGTACGGACATACCGGGCGTGTATGCGCGCCAGGAAGGCGCTAGCCGGGTGGTGTATTTCCCGTTCGACCTGGACCGCACCTTCTGGGATGTGCTTTCGCCCGATCACGGATTACTGCTCAGCAACGCCGTGAGCTGGGCGCACAACCAAGAGCAGTCGCTGGCGGTTGAGGGCAAAGGCGTCCTGGACGTTTCGCTGTGGATGCAGAAAGACTCCCTGACCGCTCACCTTGTGAATTTGACGAACCCCATGATGATGAAGGGGCCTCTGCGGGAGACCATACCGTCGCCGCCGCAGAGGGTGCGGATCGCGGTGCCGTCCGGGCGCCGGCTGCGCGCGGTGAACCTGCTGGTGAGCGGCCGGACACCGCGCTACACCGTCAAGGGAAACGTTGTGAGCCTCGAAATTCCATCGATTGACATTCACGAAGTCGTGGCGCTCGATTTGGCGTAGATACCGCCATCTGGCCGGGATCTCGCGGATAAACGTGTTATACATCGGAAAAGGACAAAACCATGAACGATGCGTCAACCAACGTTTGGCGGGGTGGGATCTCGGCCGAAGCAGTGGATAAGCTTTTTCGCGAGGCCCGCACCCATTCGGCCTGGCGTCCCGACCCGGTACCGGTCGAATTGCTGAAGGCCATCTATGAGCTGGCCCGGTACGGTCCCACCAGCGCGAATTCTTCTCCCGCCAGATTTGTCTTTCTGACCACGCCCGCGGCGAAACAGCGGCTGCTGCCGGCCCTTTCGCAGGGCAACTTGGAGAAAACCCGCAACGCTCCCGTGACGGCGATTATCGCTTGGGACACGGAGTTCCACGAGCACCTCCCGAAGTTGTTCCCGCACGCGGACGCGCGTTCCTGGTTCGCCGGCAACCAGGCGCTGATTCACGAGACGGCCTTCCGCAACAGCTCGCTCGAAGGAGCGTATTTCATTTTGGCCGCGCGGGCTCTTGGCCTCGATTGCGGTCCCATGTCCGGGTTTGACGCCGGCAAGGTCAATGCCGAGTTTTTCCCCGATGGTAAATGGAAAGCGAATTTCCTTTGCAACCTCGGGTACGGCGAACCAAGCCAGCTACACCCGCGCAATCCGCGGCTGGCGTTCGAAGAAGCCTGTCTCGTGCTGTAAGTGGGCGCCCCGAGGCTTCAGGCCATTACCGACAGGATCTTCTCCACCAGCGAGTTTGCGGTGTACGGCTTTTGGATGAACCCCGAAACGGATTGGCCGCGGAACAACTCCATAGTGCGGGCCTCATCGTAGCCGCTCGAAACCACGACTCTGATTTCCGGCCGAATCCGCCGCAGTTCGGGCAGAACTTCTTCGCCCCCCATTCCCGGCATGCTCAAATCGAGCACTACCAGTGGGATTTCGCCGGAGTGCCGCGTCAGTACGTCGATCGCCTCCGCGGCGCTCGCCGCCAGGAGCACCTCGAAACCCTGGCGCCGGAGCGCTTTGCCCGCCATCTCCCGCACGAGTAGTTCATCGTCCACAATCAGAACAACTCCCGTGACTTGGGAAACCGATACCGCGGGGCGCTCCGCCTGCGGGGGCGCAACCTGGCTCTCCGCGATCGGCAGCAGGACGGTGAACGAACTGCCATTGCCGGGCGCGCTCTCGATCGTGATCGCACCTTTGTGGCTGCGGATGATGCCGGAGACAGCCGAGAGACCTAAACCGCGGCCCAGGATCTTGGTGGTGAAGAACGGATCGAAAATCCTCGACAGCGTCGCCCGATCCATCCCGCAACCGGTGTCGCGCACCTCCAGGTAAATGTACTTGCCGCCGGGCAGATCCACCTCGGGGTGCAGTTGGAGATAGCCCGCATCGACGAATCGCACGCCGGTCCGAATATGGATGGCGCCCACTTCGTTCCCCACCGCCTCCGCCGCATTGAACACCAGATTCATGAGCACCTGCTGCATTTGGCCGCGGTCCGCTTCCACCAGCGGCAGATCGGGAGCGAGTTCGAAATGGAGCGCGACTTTCTTCGGAATGGAAGGCTGCACCAGCGCGATCATTTCCGGAATGACCGTGGACAGATTCAGCGGCTCCACGACAAATCGCCCTTTGCCGGCATAAGCCAGCAGTTGCCGGGTCAGGTGGGCGAGCTGTTCCCCGGTCTTGAGCACCCGCAGCAACAATTCGGCCGCGCCGCTTTCGGGCGGTATCATGTCCAGCGCCAGGCTCGCGCCCCCCACCACCGCGACCAACAGGTTATTGAAATCGTGCGCGATGCCCCCGGCGAGCAATCCGATGCTCTCCAGTTTTTGCGCTTCGCGCCAGCGTTCCTCGGAGCGCTTTTGCTCGCTGCGGTCGAGCACGAAAACAACCAGCCGCCGGCGCGTGTCGTCGAGAAACGAAGCGGCGACGATCACCGGCGCGCGCGATCCATCGGGGCGAACGTATTCCTTTTCGAACGGGCGGAGGCGCCCATCCGGGAGCGCGGACGCGATCGCTTCCTCGGAACGCGCTAAGAAGCCGGGTGCGGTGATTTCCTTCCAGTTCAGCCGCCCAAGGTCGTCGCGCGTCCTTCCCACGATGCGCAGGAACTCCTGGTTGGCATCGAAAATCTCACCCGTCACCGGGTCGGTAAAGAGCACACCCATCATGCTCGATTCCACGACGAAGCGAAACCGGGCTTCGCTTTCGCGCAGGGTCTGCTCGTCTCGCTTGCGCTCGGTTACGTCCCGGATAATGACGAACTGACGTCCCTCGTCGATCTGGACCGAACTGATTTCCCCCTCAAATTTGCTCCCGTCCTTGCGCACGTGGCGTGACTCCGCGCGCACGTGCCCGGTCCGGCGCCGCTCTTCCACAGCCGCCGCGATCCGGGCATCGGTCGGATCGATCAAGCCGGCGCGGCCGGCCCGGCAGATTTCTTCCTCGGTCATGCCGAACAGGGCGCAGGCCGCCGGGTTGGCTTCGATAACGGTGCCGTCATCGAATGCCAGGATCACGGCGTCGCTGCTGTTCTCGAATAGCGAACGGTATCGCCGCTCGCTCTCGCGCAGCGCCGATTCGATCCGCTTGCGCTCCGTGATGTCGCGCCATTGCGCGGAAGCACCGTTCTCGAAGGGACAGATGGAGTTTTCCACCCAGCGATCGAGCACGTGCGAGTAGCGTTCCACGGTGACCGGTTTCCCGTCCGCCCAGGCGCGTTCACAAGCCGCCCGGAAACCCGTGTCGGCATCGTCGGGGAGCACTTCCCATATCGATCGGCCGATCAACTCCTCCGGTTTTTTTCCCAGAGTCTCGGCGGCCCGGCGGCTGACATACGTGTAGCGCCATTGTTTGTCGAATGCGACAACCGGGTCCACCAGGCTGTCCATGATCTGTCCAGCGTGCCAGGACACATCGGTTGGCAGGGGGGAACATTCGGACATTGGTATATCATTGTAGTCCGCTGCCGCCCTGCCAGTCGAGCCTCACAAAACAGTTGGATTTATTCGCCTATTGCCAGCGCCCGCGATAGAACCGCCAGCGGTTGCCTTCGTGGCGCCAAGCGGGCGCCACCCAAACCGCGTGCGGCCGCGGCGGACGCATCCAGTGGCCTCCGGCCCAAACCCAATTGCCGCCCCGCAGATCCCAGAATCCTTCCGTCCAAATGTACCCGGGCCCCGGCGCCACACCGACTATTCCATAGCGTGGCGGCGGCGGTCCATAGGCCACAAACGCGCCTCCGGCGGCGCATCCCGAAAAAACCGTGCCCGCCATCACAAACGCGGCGGCCAGCAGTTGCCGTTTCATATACACCTCCTACTGCCATGGACCATGGATGATTCCATCCGCGTTGCAGGCCTGAATCGAAGTTAATGTTAGGAGGTATTAATCCGCGCGGCGCGCCGAACGGAGAGCCTGGGCCGCGGCGTGGCTGATCCGAACTACGATTCCGATTCGAACGACAGGACCGGCTCCGAATTCCCTTCTTCCTCGGCCAGTTTGTGAATGAGATCGATGCCGTATTCGTAGCCCCTGTCGAAGGCGTGCAGGTTGAGCGTTTGCATGGCCTGCGGCACGGAATCCGCCACGGCTTTGCGCAGGGCTTCGGGATCCAGCAGGCCGGTCACCGCGCCGAAAAAGCCGACCATTACGATGTTCAGCACCACTTTCCGTCCGAGTTCCTCGGCCAGCCGCGTCGCGGGAACGCCATAGACCCGCATACCCGGCGGGATGCGGTCCACGCGAACCAGATCCTGCTCGGTGATTAGAATGCCGCCGCGCTTCAGCTCCGGTACGAAACGAGTGTAGGCTTCCTGCGACATCACTACCAGAATGTCGGGCTTTGTAATGTAAGGATAGAGAATCGGCTCGCTCGAGAGTACACATTGTGCGCTAGAAGAGCCGCCCCGCGCTTCCGGACCGAAGCTTTGGGTCATGGTGGCATAGCCGCCCTGGAAAATGGCCTGTGCCTTGCCAATGACGGCCGCGGCCAGGATCACGCCTTGACCGCCGAATCCCGCAATTCTGATTTCCGTCAGCATTCGCACATCACCTCCGGCTCTTCGTATCGATCGCCCAAGGTCTCGACCATCTGCGCGCGCAGCAACTCGGCGTAATCCGGCCGGTCGCGATCCACGAATTTGCCCACTACGATTTCGCCGCTCTTCGAGAGAGCGCACTCGCTGGTGGGAGCGCCGTGGCGCACTTTGCTGGCCTGCTTGTAATACTTCATGGTGTCGAGCCCGTCTCCCATTTTGTTGCGCCGCTGATAGAGGGTGGGACAGGGCGAAATGATCTCGATGAAGCAAAAGCCTTTCTTCTTGAGGATCTCTTCCATGGAGCGGCTGAGCTGCTTTACATGGAATGTGGTCCAGCGCGCCACGTAGGCGGCGCCGGCGGCTTCGGCCAGTTGCACCAGGTTGAAAGCCGGCTCGAACACGCCGTACGGCGAGGTGGCGCTGATGACTCCGTCGGGCGTGGTGGGCGCGGTCTGGCCGCCCGTCATGGCGTAGGTCAGGTTGTTGACGCAGATTACCTTGAGATCCATGTTGCGCCGCGCCGCATGAATGAAATGGTTGCCGCCGATGGCGAACAGGTCGCCATCGCCCGAGTAAACCACCACCTGGAGCTCCGGGTTCGCGAGCTTCAAACCGGTCGCGAAGGGGATAGCCCGGCCGTGCGTGGTGTGAAAGGAATCGAGCCTGGCATAACCGGCGACGCGGCCGGTGCAGCCGATGCCGGACACGATGGCGACCTTATCGAGATTGGCTTTGGAATCGAGCAGGGCGCGCACGAAGCAGTTCACGGTGGTGCCGATGCCGCACCCCGCACACCAGATATGCGGCATGCGGTCCATGCGCAGAAATGGCTCGACGGGATTGAAGGAACCAGCCGGAATTTCGCAGGAACACTCGCGCGGGATCTCGAGCGCAGTTTCTTTGTTCACGGTCTCGTTCATCGTGCCGCCTCCACAATCGCTTCGAGGATCACTTGCGGGTCGTGCACCGTGCCGCCGGCATGCGACACCTTCACCACCTTGGCCCGCCCCGCCGCGGCGCGTTCCACTTCCAACGCCATCTGGCCCAGGTTCAGCTCCGGCACGACGAACGCCTTCACCCGGCCCGCCAGTTCGCGAATGCGCTCTTCCGGGAACGGCCAGGCGGAAATCAGGCGGAACTTACCGGCGCGGATGCCCCGCTGGCGGGCCAGTTGCAGCGCCCTCTGCGCCACTCGCGAGGTGATGCCGTAGGACACCACCACCACCTCGGCATCCTCCAGATCTCCGGTTTCAGCGATGGCGCGGCCATCGTTGAACGGCTCCAACTTTTCTTGCAGCCGGCGCACCATGCGGTTCTGCGTATCCACGTTCATGCTGGGATAGCCGCGTTCATCATGCGTCAGCCCGGTGACATGGAACCGGTAGCCTTCGCCGGCCCTGACCATCTCCGGCACGTGGCTCCGGTCGGGCTCGAACGGACGATACTCCTGCGTGGTTTTGGTGGTGTAGCGGCGCGGTGTGACCTCGATGCAATCGGCCTCCGGAATCACCACCTTTTCCGTCATGTGGCCCACACATTCATCGAGCATCAGCATGACCGGCACGCGGAACTCCTCGGCCAGGTTGAACGCCTCCACCGTCAAATCGAAACATTCCTGGGGTGAATTCGGGCACAGTGCGATGATGCCGTAATCGCCGTGCGAGCCCCAGCGTGCCTGCATCATGTCGGCTTGCGCCGGAAGTGTGGGAAGACCGGTGGAGGGACCGCCGCGTTGCACGTTGACGAACACACACGGCGTCTCCGTCATGGCGGCGTAGCCGATGTGCTCCATCATCAGAGAAAATCCCGGGCCCGAAGTTACGGTGAATGCCTTGGCGCCGCCCCAAACCGCGCCCTGGATGGTGATGGAAGCCGCCAGTTCATCCTCCATCTGGATGAACACGCCGCCGACGGTCGGAATGCGCGAGGCGAAGCGTTCGACTACTTCGGTGGAAGGTGTAATGGGGTAACCTGCGGCAAATCGCGCACCTGCTGCGAGCGCTCCCTCACAGCAGGCATGATCTCCGTCGAGAAAATGGACACCGGTAAGCACGCCTCTAGGGTCAGCGTGCATAGCGTCCCCCATAAATGGCGAAGTCCGGGCAGTACATCCCGCACAAGTCGCAACCGCTGCATTTCTCGGCAGCTACCGTGTGGGGGGGATGGTAACCCTTGGAATTAAAGGCAGATGAAAGTGCCAAAACGTGGGTGGGGCAGAATTCGACGCAGAATCCACAGCCCTTGCATCGCTCGACCGTGATGGCGACAAAGCCCTTGGCCATGATAGGCCCTCCTGATGAATTCGGTGCGACATCTGCACGAAGGCTGCCAATTTCAGATTTTGAGGACAAAAGCGGTAATATCCGCCGACTGGCGGGCGAAATGGATTGGCTAGACTCAAAGAGATGGGACTGGCAATCCAGGCAGACGACGTGCGCGCCGCCGCGGAGCGGATTCGACCGCTGGCGCGCCGCACGCCGGTATTTACTTCGGCGGGGTTCGACGGCGAGGCCGGCGTGAGTGTCTTTTTCAAATGCGAGAACCTGCAGCGGGGTGGAGCGTTCAAGATTCGGGGCGCGTCGAACCTGATTCTTTCTCTTCCCGCGACGGCCCGCGCGCACGGGGTGGTCGCCTATTCATCGGGCAACCACGCGCAAGCCGTGGCTATCGCGGCGCAACATGTGGGAACCAAAGCCACCATTGTGATGCCGGAGGACGCCCCGCGGGCCAAGATGCAATCGACCCGCGCGCACGGAGCCAGCATCGTGACCTACGACCGGCGCACCGAGGTTCGCGAACAGATCGCCGCGGGCATTCTGGAGGAAACCGGCGCTACGCTGGTGCCTCCGTTCGACCATCCCATGATCATGGCGGGCCAAGGCACGGCGGCCATGGAACTGCTTGACGAGACCGGCCCGTTGGACGCGCTGCTGACGCCGGTCGGCGGCGGAGGGCTGCTCTCCGGTTGTGCGACCATTGCCAAGGCTATGTACCCCGCGATTCGCGTGTTTGGAGCCGAGCCGGAGGGCGCCAACGACACGTTTCTCTCCCTGATGGCGGGCGAGCGCGTGACGGTGGCGCATCCCGACACGATCGCCGATGGCCTGCGCGCTCCCCAGCCGGGAGAGTTGACCTTCCCCGTGCTGCGGCAACTGGTCGAGCGAGTGCTGTTGGTGAGCGACGACGAGATTCGCGCCGCGGTGAAGTTTTTGCTGTTACGGCTGAAGATCCTGGTCGAACCGAGCGGAGCGGTGCCGGCCGCCGCCGTGCTGTTCCATAAGCTGCCGGCGGGGATTCGTTCGGTAGGGGTGGTGCTGTCGGGCGGGAACGTGGATTTCGAGGACCTGGTGAAGTATTGATTGGCTCACCATAAATATTCCTTGGCGATATCGCGTTTGTCGTAGCCATCGAGCACATGCACGACGCGAATCCTTTTCAACGAAACCGGTGATAGCTGGCCGATCGGAATGTAGATCATGGTGCGTCCCACGCGCGACGCCAAGGTCTTGAAAATCGACCGGGGCGGCCGGGCGGCTACGTAAAGCACGTAATGGTTGAGCGAATAATCGAGGGCGGCGAGCAACAACCGCTCGGATTTCGATTCGGCATATTCGTAATCGGCATCCTGCCAGACGTCATACATGCGGCGCGGCGGCAGGGTCATTAGAAAGCCGCCGTACTCGGCCCGGCCGATTCCCGGCCCCACCAGGTTGTCGAAAGGGAAGGTCGAATAGAACGCCATGTCGGACTCGTTCTGGTTTTCGCCCAGCCAGGTGGTGGTGTAGGGGTACCGCTCATCGTGGTTCTCGTCGAAGATCACGACCACGGCTCCCACTTCTCCGTGGATCTTTTGAAATTGCCGCACGTAAATGCGCTTCTCGTACCATTTGCGAACGGTTTCCCGCAGGTCGATGCCATCGAGAATCGATGTGGTGAACGGCTCAACCCGCACCCGTTCCTCGGAGAGGATGCTCTTGCCCTTCTTTTTCAGGAAACGGCCGTAATCCTCGATCACGAGATCTTCCGGGGGATACGAACAAATACCGGAGCCGTTCACCTGGCTGGCCCATTCCCCCGGGAACTTCTCTTTCTTGCGGGGGCGCAAACCGTAAGGACGCAGCCGGCGCTTGGTGCTGGGGAGGCGGCGGCGCAGGCGGATGCGGCGGGTGTCGCGCCACATTTCTTCGCCGGAGATCCGCACCGTCAGCATCTCCGCTTCCGCTTTCTGCGGCGGATAACGCCCGGCCGTTTCCCAAACCTCCCAGGCGTAATTGTCGTCGGCCACGCCGCGCGCCGCCAGCGCCAGGTCGAGAATGCCCGCGGTCAGTTCGTTCCCGGCCAGTGCAAGATTGCGTGTATAGCGGGCCAACAAGCGCCGCTGCCAGTGCGCGAGGCGCTCGCCGGTGTTGGTTTCGTACTCTTTTTCGGCGTCGCGGAATACCGCCAGTTGCGCGTGCCGCCGGTCAATGAGGTTCGTATCCGTCATCGATTTCCGGAAGTTTTCGTAGCGCCAGACGAGCAGGGGGTACTCGGCGGCAATTTCCGCGAGCGAATCGGGATGCGGATTCAACAGCTCAATTCCCTCGCGGCGGATCCGCGCCATGGGTTGCGCCTGCGGTTCCTCCATGGCATCCAGGACCGGGTCGAGCAGGTTGAGGGAAACCACCACGAGGACGCTGGCCGCCGGATCGGCGCCCTGCAGTTTCCAGGCGATGCCGGCGGCGTGGCGCAGAATCTCTTCGGAACGAGGCTGCGGGTAAACGCGATAAGCCTCAATGTACCGTGCGAGACCGATGTGCCGGATGGCGTAGCTATCCGGGTAAGCGTCCTTGAGATGGGGCCGTTCGCCGGCATCCGGATCCGCGAAGACGATCGCGGCGCCGATTTCGAGACCCGTGCGGATGGCTTCCGTAAAGGGATCGGCGGGCTCGACAAGCACATACGTCGCCAGTTCCTCACCCGCGGTTTCGTCCGGATAGAAAATGAGGGACATCTCGGGCAGCCGTGCCACCCCCCGCACCCAGGCGGCTTCGAGCGTCCCCGGCAATTCGAGGGCGATCACCTGTGGCCGCTGCCGAAGGATCGCCTGACGCACTTCGAGAGCGAATTCCAGGCGGCCGGGCACCACCGGGAAATATGTGAAACGGCCCCGTTGGAGGCTCCCGGCCTCAGGAATCCGCGGATCGATTTCTCCGGGCATACCGTAAAGCTTCCTCACCCAGCACCTGCACGAGAGCGATTTCCAGGGCGGCGGTCTCGTGGAATCGCTGGGTGGCCAGGCTCTTCAACTTGATGGCAAAACGCGCCACGTTGATGCCATCGCGGACCGTATAGCGTTCGTCGGCGGCGTGGGCCAACTGCAGGAAATCGGTGACGTAATGGAGAATCCGCTCCTCGGCGAACGGCAGGTTCTCGCGCAGAATGTGAAGCTCTTCGTCGCGCTCGGGAAAGTCGATAAAAATCTGAGGCTGGAGGCGCGAGTGGATGTATTCCGGCAATTCGAAAGTGGAAGCGTCGTCATTCATGGTCGCGACCAGGCGGAACTGCGGGTGCGCCTGGATCTTGATGCCGGCCACGATCGATTCCACGTAGCGGCGGTTGTCGAGCAAGGGCGCCAGGCTGGCCCAGCTTTTCTCGCTCATTCGGTTGCCTTCGTCCAGAATGGCGATACCGCCGCGGATCATCGCTGTCACCAGGGGCGAGGCGACGTAGCGCAGACTGCCCGCGCCCTCGATAACGGGTGTCACCAGCAGATCTTCCGGCCGCGTGTCCAGCGTCGCCTGCAGGATGTACACTTCGCGGCCCATGCGCCGGGCGGCGGCATAGGCCAGTGTTGTCTTGCCTACACCCGGTTTCCCCAGGAGCCGCGGATTCATGGGCAAGTCCTGATCGTTTACCACCATCCACGCAGCTAGCAACTGCCGCATGAGTTCGTCCTGGCCGACCCATTGCACCGCGAGTTCATCCGGGTGGGCAAGATGTAAAGCGACACCTTCGATCTCGACGGTCATACCCTTCCATTATGGAGCACGATGCCAATATATATGGCGCGGGGACTTCCGAAATGGGCTAGAGATTACTAATAACGATTCGGTGTACCTTCAAGAGCAGATCGACCTCCTGCCGGGGAATCTCCAGCGCCGAGGCGATCTGTTCGGTAGAATCGCCACGCCGGTGCATGCGCAACGCCTGGGTGCGTTTACTCAAGTTGAATCCGGGTTTAGGCGGGCCGGCCAACACCACGGATGGCGGTTGGTGTCTCAACTGCTCCAGGTCGGATGCCAGTGCGTTCAGGCGCTGAGCCATGGTCTCCAAGAGATTCTCGGCATGTTTCTGCGCCGCGGCTGTTTTTTTGGCGCTGCGGGCGACCGAGCGTGCATGCAGCAGGGTGAAGCAGCTTAAGACGATGGCGCCAAACGCCATGGCCGAGGAGAGCAGAAACGGGAAAAACAAGGTACTCATGGAATACTCCGCAGGCGATCGTGCCTACTGGCAATCTCTTGAATTTTGACGCCATAATTACCCTCGACTACAACCACTTCCCCACGCGCCACCAAGCGATGATTGACCAGCACTTCGACCAGATCGTTGACACTGCGGTCCAGTTCCACAATCGAGCCGGTAGTCAACTTGAGCACGTCTCTCATGGGCAGACGCGCTTTGCCGAAGGAAATACTGACCGGAAGATCCACATCGAGGAGAAGATCGATGGTGCGAGAGCGAAGCGTGATGTGCTCGCCTGGGTCGCCGGCGGTTTCCGCGTGCCGTTCCTCGACTTGTTGCGCATCCTCCTGGATGGGCGAAGCCAGCAGTGCCACGAGTGGATGGCTGAATGCCAGAGACACCGGTGGCAGCGATTGTTCGGGGAAGGCGATGGATACCGAGGCCCATTCGAGCCCGTCCGCCGGGGCTCGCTCCGCACCGGCTTCGCAGGTGACTTCCCGGCCCAGCACGGCGCCCATCGCGCGCGCGAGCACCGACAGCGACTGGCCCAGTATCTCCAGCCAGGTGTTCTTGGCTTCGCTGGCCGCCACGGTTTCCAAGCCTGCGGCCTTCAGCGTCAGAGTGCCGGCGTATTCCCAAACGGTGACCGGAGCGCCTACCCATACGGTCGTACCCTCGCCGGCGTGCATCGGTTGTTCCCACCACAAGTAGTCCGGCGTGCCGCCTCCCAGTTCAGCCGGGGCTGCCTCCACCATGCGCCAGGCGATCTGCGGCTTCTGGTCGGTCATCGATTCCAGAACCTGCGTCAGCGATTCCGTCCACCGGTCGAGAAGTTGCCGCGCGTTCTCCACGGTCTCGAGTTTCGGTCTCTCGTCCGCGCTCACAGCGTCATTACCCCTTTGGATACCGGCCACTGTGCCGCCAGGTAGCTGCGTAACCGCAGAATGGCCTGCGATTTCAGTTGCGAGATGCGAGACTCATGCAGGTTCACCACCTCTGCAATCTCGCGCAGCGTCAACTCGTCCCGGTAGTAGAGACTCAATACCGTGCGTTCAATCTGTGGAATGCCATCGATCCCTTTGGCCAGAAGCCGCTCCAGTTCCGAGCGCTCCAACAAGGTGGAGGGTAGATTGTTCTGATCGTCGGGAATGTAGTGCAGCAGATCGTGACCGGTCTCGCCTCCGGCGTATTCCAGGCTGGCGATATTGAGGCCGCGGATTTCGACGAGCCATTCATGGTACTCCTCGAGATCGATCTCGAGTTGTTCGGCGATCTCCTCCTCGTTGGGTATCCGCTGCAGGCGCTGTTCGGCCATGGCAATGGCGGCCTCGATCTGCTTGGCTTTGCGCCGCTTCTGGCGCGGTGCCCAGTCCAACCCACGCAAGCTGTCGAGGATGGCGCCGCGGATTTTGTATTCCGCGTAGGTCTTGAGCTTGACGTTATGGCTCGGATCGAAGTTGTCGATGGCCGAAATCAGACCGATCACTCCGGTTGACACCAGGTCTTCCAAGCTGATGTTCTCCGGCAGCCGCTCTTGAATGCGGCGTGCGATCAGGCGCACCTGTGGCAGGTGCTCCAGAATCAATCGTTCGCGTTCTTCTCCGTTGATCACGTCAGACACCGCTTGCGAGTACATAAGAATCCGCCATTGCTTTACTGCCTCAGGCCGCGCGCGCCTGGGCCTGGTGGCCGGAAAGCACCAACCCCACCAGCCGGTTGCGGGTGGCGGCTTCCAGATCTTCCGGAATGCGCTGCCCGTTGGTAAAGAACGACAACGGCTTTGCCGTGCGAGCCGCCTCGTTCAGAATGGGCCCGAACGATCCGGTCTCATCCAGCTTGGTGAATAGCAGGCATTGCGGCCGGAACACTTCGAAACGATCCACCATGCGTGTAAGATCGGCGGATTTCATCGAAGACGATAGGACCAAGTGCGTATCCACATCCGTCCGCGTCGATACAAACCGCGCCAATTCGGAAGTGACATCCATGTCGTTGGGACCGAGACCGGGCGTATCGATAAGAATCAGGTCTTTACCGCGGTTCTCCTCGAGCGCCTGGGCCAGGCCGCCCACCGTTTCGAGCACCTGGAAGCCTACGCCCAGGATGGCTGAATAGGCGCGCAACTGATCGGCGGCGCCCACCCGGTAGGTGTCCATCGATAGAAGAAGGACCGGGCGGTGGCTGGAAAGCCCGTAGTTCACCGCCAACTTGACCAAAGTAGTGGTTTTGCCGGACCCGGGCGGTCCAATCAGGGCGACCATCTTCGGCCCCGCATCGCCCCGCCCCAAAGAGGGCTGCACCGTAAACCGCGAACCGATCTCCTCCACCAGCGAACGTTCAAAGCCGTCAGGGTCCAGGTGCTGCCCGCCGGCCGGCGGTGACGGGCGAGACTCGTCCGAGAAGACGCGCGCGCTTTCCACAATCTCCCGCGCCAAATCGGGAGCCACATCGTTCGCGGTCAAAGTGAGATAGGCATCGGAGAGGCTGGGAGAAGCGCCGGCCCAGTGCGGCGGCGCCAGCGCGGAGCGAGTGAGTACGCGCCGCATACCTTCGAGTTCCTTTTTCAGTTCGGCCACTTCGAGCGAAAACCTCCGCGCCCCGGCAGTCGTTTCCTGTGGAGGTTGAGGAGCGGGGGCGGGTTCGTCCGTGCGGCTTTCAGGAAAGTCGCTGGCGAAAACGACTTCGTACTCGCCCAAATGCTTAGCTTCCGGCAGCGCCCGCCGGCTGTTCACCAGCATGGCCTCGGAGCCCATTTCCTGTCGCGCCAATTCCATGGCGCCCTCCACCGTACGGGCGAAATACGACTTGATCCTCATCCGTTCTCCTGTTCGACGCTTGGCCCGGCGATTTCCTGCTCGTGGGAACTATCGTCAGATAGCCGGCCTTACTGTAGAGCCACGCTAGGAGATATTGCCCAGCGATTGCACCCGAACTCCGGGTGGAACTTCGTTATGCGCCAGGAAGAACAGGTTGGGGATCGCCGATTCGGTGATCTGGCGCAGAAAATACCGCGCGCCGGAGGAGGCGATGGCCACCACGGGTGTCTCCGGGGACGAAATTCGCGCCGCAATTCGGTTGAGAATGTCGCGGATCTGCTGCGGCGCCAGGGCCACATGGCTGTTCTGCTCGCCGTGCTCGACCGCCGATTCCACGGTGTGTTCGAGAGCCGGGTCGAGAAACCATCCCGGCAGTTCGCCCGTGCGGTTGATGTATGGCTTCACGACCGCGCGGCGGATGGCCTGCCGGACATACTCGGTCAGCAGCACGGGATTCCGCGTGGAGCCGGCGGCCTCGCCCAACGCTTCCAGAATGGAAACACCATCGCGAATGGAGACGCGCTCCCGCAGCAGGTTTTGCAAAACGCGCTGCACGGCCGCTAGAGGGAGAAGCTTGGGCACCAGATCCTCCACCGCTTTGGGATACTCGACCGCCACCCGGTCCAACAATCGCTTGGCATCCTGCCGGGAAAACAACTCGTGGGCGTAGCGCCGGATCAACTCGGAAAGATGCGTCCCCAACACGCTCACCGGGTCCACCACGGTATACCCGGAGCTTCGTGCCCGTTCGGCGCGCTCCGGCGCAATCCACAGGGCACTGATACCGAACGCCGGTTCGCGCGTCGCCTGCCCCTCGACCGCCGGATCGACGCGCGCGCCTGGGATGGCCAATTCACGGCCCTGCGGCATTTCGTAGCGAGCAACCTCCACACCCTTCAGCGAAATCACGTACTCGCGGCTGCGCAGAGACAGGTTGTCCGTGACCCGCACCGGGGGCAAGAGGTAGCCGAGTTCGGCGGCAAGCTGTTTACGGATGGCGGAGATGCGCCGCAGCAACGGCGATTCCTGTGCGCCTTCCACTAAATTGACCAGACCCAAGCCAACTTCTATCGCCAGAGGCTCCACGCGCATCAACGCCTCCGGGCTATCCGCCGCGGCCTTGGGCTTCACCTGCGCCGCGGCCTCCGGAACGGCCGCGACCTCCCGCCGGCGCATGGTCCAACCAATTGCCCCCGCGCCGCCGCTGAGGATCAGGAATGGAAGCTTCGGCAGTCCCGGCAGAGCCGCCAGCGCCAGCAGTACGCCGGCCGCCAGCAGCAACGGCTGGGAATTGCCGAAGATTTGCTTTTGAAATTCCGCTCCGAGCCGCGCGTCGGAGCTGGCGCGCGTCACGATCAAGCCACCGGAGATCGAAATCATCAACGCCGGAATCACCGTAACTAAGCCATCGCCGATGGTCAGCACGGTGTAGGTTTCGAGCGCCTTGCGGAAGTCCATGCCGTGTTGCAACACGCCGATCAGGAAACCAGCCACAATGTTGATGCTGGTGATGAGGATGCTTGCCACGGCATCCCGCTGGGTGAAACGCGAGGCGCCGTCCATGGCGCCATAGAACTCAGCCTCCGTGGCAAGCTGTTTGCGCCTCCGCTTGGCTTCGGTCTCATCGATCAGCCCGGAATTCAGATCGGAATCGATCGACATCTGCTTGCCCGGCAGGGCGTCCAGGGTGAAGCGCGCGGTTACTTCGGAAATGCGCACGGCGCCATGGTTGATCACCACGTATTGAATGGCAATCAGGACCAGGAAAATCACAGCGCCGATAATATAGTTTCCGCCCACCACGAAGCTGCCGAACGCGCCGATCACTTCTCCCGCCGCCGACGTGCCGGTATTGCCGTTCAGCAGGATCAAGCGCGAAGAGGAGATGTTCAGCGCCAGCCGGTACAGAGTCAACAGCAGCAGCGTTGAGGGAAAAGAAGTAAACTCGACGGGACGCACCAGGTAGAGCGAAACCATGAGGACCGTGACCGAAAGGAGAATGTCGGTTACGACCAGCAAATCCAGCACAAACCCGGGAAGCGGCGTGATCATCGCCATGATGATGGCGAGCACGGCTAACGGCACTGCCATCTGACCTAGCGTGGCGAGGGGAAGGGCCTGTAGCCATCTCGGCAGGGTGGGGGGCGCAATTGCTTTGGCGGGAGTCATCGGCTTACCTTGGCGGCTTTCCCTTCATGATTTTGAAGATGTAAGCCAGAATCTCGGCCACCGCGCGATACAGATGCGGCGGGATCTCCTGGCCGACCTCGACGGATTTGTAGAGAGCCTGCGCCAGCGGCGGATTTTCGATGATCGGCACCTGGTGTTCGATGGCCTTCTGGCGGATGCGCAGAGCCAGGTAGTTCTTGCCCTTGGCCACCACGCGGGGGGCGGCCGTGGCCTCCAAGTCGTAGCGGATCGCTACGGCGAAATGCGTGGGATTGACCACCACAGCGGTGGCCTTGGGAACTTCCTTCATCATCTGCTTGCGCGCCTGGTCTCGCTGCAAGCGGCGGATGCGCGCCTTCATCTGCGGGTTCCCTTCCACGTCCTTGGTCTCTTCCTTGATGTCCTGCTTGCTCATCCGCAGGTCCCGCTGGTGGCGCCGCATCTGGCGGAAAAGATCGAAGGCGCCGACCACCACGAAAACGCCAGCGGCTTTCCAGAACAGCTCCATGATGGAAGCGACAATGAACCGGCTGCCGCTCTCCAGGCTGACCAGAGGAAGGGCCAGGAAATTCTCCAGCTTGTCCCGTGCGATGACATAAGCCGCCCAGAGGAAAAGCGGCAAGAGCACGCACGCCTGCATCACCGATGACAGGTTCTGCCGTGGCAACTCTCGCAGCTTCGCGAGGGGATTGAGACGCTGGATATCGGGGGCAAGCTTCTTCAGGCTCAGACCGAACCGCGTGGTTATCAAGCGCAGCCCCAGGGTGATCACGGCCAACGCCAGTCCGGCCGCTGCCATGGGCAAAAAGTGGTTGCAGAAGAGCCGCCAGCCGATGTGCTTCAAATCCTCGACGTGCAACTCGCGTGTGAAGGCAAAGGCCAGCAGCCAGCGGAAGAAGACGCGAAACTGCGCCAGCCATTGCGCTCCTCCGATTCCGAGCACTCCCAGGAACACCATGAACTGCAAGGCCGAAACAAACTCCTTGGCGGATGCGAACTGACCCTCTTCGCGGGCCTTTTGCAGCCGCCTTTGAGTCGGTTGTTCGGTTTTGCCGGAGCGGTCGGGCATTCATATCCCCAGGATCCTGCGCGCCACGCCCATGGCCTCTCCCGCGAGCGACAGCAGGATGCGCGGGTAAAGGGCCGCGCTCCAGCTCAGCACCAACAGTGCCGTCAGCATCTTGGCGGGAAAGGACAGGGAGAGCAATTGCAATTGCGCGTTGAGCCGGCCCATCAGGGCCATGGCGATATCCACCATGACGAGCAGGGCGACCACCGGCAGGGCGAGCCGCGTCCCCACGGACAACAGATTTCCGCTGAGCCGAATCATCGCGTCGGCCGAGTGCACGCCGAACACGTAACCTCCCGCCGGTACCCGGTCGAGGCTCGAGGCGAAAAGCCTAAGCACCTCGCGGTCCAGACCCAACGCAAAAAACAGCATGCCCGCAATGAGTTGCGCCAGCACCAGCAGGATGCCGGCATCGGCTTGCGTATTCGGGTCGACAGTCGAAGCGTATCCATAGCCCGCCGGAAGCCCCAACACCTGCGCTGCGAATGAGAAGGCTTCGAGAACGATCGCCAGGCACACACCGATGGCAACACCTATGGCAGCCTCCGCCACTGCCCAGACCGCTAACCGGCCAACCGTAACCGTGCCCGCGTCTACGGCCGGCCACCGGCTGACCAGAGCCAGCGTAAACACGAACGACAAGACGGCGCGGACCGGGCCCGGTGTGCTGCCCAAACCCGGCATCGGAACGAATACCAAGGCACCGGACATGCGCGCCAGAACCAGCAAAAACGCAAACAGCGTGCCCGCCGACAGGGTGAGGCTAGCGGGCATAGCGCGCCAGGTCCCCCAATAATCCACCCGTATAGGCCACGATTCTTGCCAGCATCCATGGCATCAGCAACAGCAGCGCGACCAGAAATACAACCAGCCGGGGAACGGTGCTGAAGGAGTTATCCTGCATGGAGGTCGCAATCTGCACCAAGCTGATCGCGACCCCGGACGCGAACCCAATCGCAAGCAGTGGCGCGGCCAACCAGAACGTGGTCGTCAGCGCCTGCCGCATGATCGCAACAACGGTATCGGGCGTCATTGGTAGAAACTCTTCATCAGCGAGCCGATCACCAGGTTCCAGCCGTCTACCAGAACAAACAGCAGAATCTTGAACGGTGCTGAAACCATCACCGGCGGCAACTGCACCATGCCGACCGACAGCGTGACGGAGGCCACCACCAGATCGATCACCAGGAACGGCAGATACAACACCGCGCCGATCTGAAAACCGGCCTTCAACTCGGAAAGGATGTACGCCGGAATCAGAATTTTCAGATCCAGATCGGCGGGCCTGTGAGGCGCCGGCTGGCGCGATAACTCCACGAACAGGCGAATGTCTTTTTCACGGGCGAAGCGCAGCATGAAATTCCGCAGCGGCTGCGCCGCCTGGTCCATGGCCTGTTCAGTCGAGATTTTTCCCGATTCGAACGGCTCCCATCCTTGGTGGTACATATCCGCCGCGACGGGCTGCACGATGATAATCGTGAGGAACAGCGCCAGTCCCAACAGCACCTGATTGGAGGGTGTCGTCTGCGTGCCCAGGGCTTGCCGCAGGAAATGCAGGACCACGGTGATGCGGAGAAATGGGGTGACGGTCATGACCGCCGCCGGAAGCAGGGTCATCAAAGTGAGGAGGACGATCACCTGCAACGGCACGCTGAGCGAAGAGTTGCCTTTTCCGGCCGATATGCCGAATAGGGAGAGAGGCTCTGAACCGGCAGCCATGGCCGGCAACCCGCTTATCAGCATGGCTCCGAGATAGAGCGGCCTCATTTACCGGCCTCCGTGCCGCGCACTTGCTCCCACGGGCGGCTTTCAAGCAAAGCACAACCCGCCGGAGACGACGCCACCAGCAGAGCCGTGTCTCCCAGTCGCACCAGGTGAAGCATGTGCTGGGGTCCCAGCCGCAGCCGGTCCAGCGCTTGCAAACGCCGGACCCGGCCCGGTTTTACCGATACCGCGGCCAAGCCGCGGCGGCGCAGCCAGCCCAAGACGCCAAATAGCGACGCCAATACCGCTCCCACCGCGGCGATTTGTGTGGTCAGTTCCATCGGTTCATCCTCAGTCTCAGTCATCGCGGAAGTCGGTGATTCGCACCCCCAGGGTGTTCTCGATCACCACGATTTCACCGGAGCCGCAAAGCACGCCTCCGATGTAGATATCGATGTTCTCGCCGGCCGACCGCGAGGTGTCGATAACCGACCCTTCCGCGAGCTGTAAGATCTCGCGCGCGGTCATGATGCGCCGGTCGAGTTCAATTTCGATATCGACCGGGATCTCGCCCAGCGGTGCAACCTCTTCCTGAGGATTCATCGGCGGTTTACTGGATTAAGTTGATAGTGTCCTGGCTTAATTGGTCGGCCGTAGTCACTACCTTGCCGTTGGCTTCGTAAGCCCGTTGGTAGACGATCAGGTTGGTGAATTCCGTCGCAATGTCCACCGTCGAAGCCTCGATCGAACCGCCCACAATGTCTCCGCGGCCTCCGGTGCCCGGCACACCGACTGCTGGCGTGGCCGTCAAACTACTGAGGGTGTAGGTGTTATTGCCGGAAGCGATGAGGGTGGACGGGTTGCGAACCTGGGCCAACGCCACCTGTCCGACTACCACCTGGCTGCCATCGGTATACTGTGCCAGGATTTGGCCTCCATCGGCCAGTCCGACATTGTCTAACTCCGCCGCCGGCGAGCCATCCTGCGAGGTTGCGGAAGATGCCGACGGTTCTCCGAATTGGGTGATGCGGCCCGCCCCATCGCTGTTATACGGATTCCAGGTCAGATTCATGTCGGAAGCGCCGTCCGCCAGGCCCGTGATGCTGAATGCGATGGGAGTGCCGGCCGGGGGGTCGGTTAAGTTGCCGTTGCTGTCGAAGGTCAGGGTGCCGCTGGCGCCGGAGATCGGAAATGGCGTTCCGGCGGTCCCGCCGCTCACGTCTTCGCCTGGGATCTCCACTTGATAGGTCCACTGGTTGGCGCCGGCCTTCGTAAAATCGAGCGACACCACGTGCGACGTTCCGAGGCTGTCGTAAACCGTAAGGGGCACGGTGAAGTCGGACGTAGTATCGGCGTTGGCTGTCGAATCGAGGTTCAAGTCCGCCGTGATGTTGGCGGTCGCGGCCGGCGGTTTGAGCGATCCGACCGGGACCACGATGTTTCCTATCGGCCCGTTGGTATCCACCTTGCCCGTGTTGGGATCGATGGCGGTCCACCCCTGTACTGCCATTCCCGTATCGGTGAGCAGGTTGCCGGACTTGTCAGTGGCGAAGTCGCCGTCCCGCGTATACTCCGTATTCCCCGCCGAATTCTGGACGACGAAAAAGCCATCGCCTTGAATCGCGGCGTCGAGCAGCCCCGAGGCGGTCTGAATGGCACCCTGCGTAAACTCGCGGACCGTCAGCGGAGTGCCGGTGCCGAAGCCAACCTGGGTTTCACCCAGTCCCGCCCCCAACGACTGGGTCACCAGGTCGCGAAAACACACAGAACTGGCTTTGAAACCGGGCGTGTTCATGTTCGCCAGGTTGTTGCCCACCACGTCGATGGCGGTGGAATCGGCGGATAAAGCGGATAGTGCGCTGGAAAAAGACGTAAACATAGAATTCTCCTGTTAAGATTGCGTCGTCGAGGACGGCTGCGTGGTTGAGGACGGTTGCGTAGCCGAGGCCGTAGACGAATTAGAGGCCATCCAGGTCTCCAGGTCGCTACGGATCGCGGAGATATCCTGCCCCGTGTTCGTGGACTGTTCGAGCTGTTCGAATTGCGCCAGCTGCGTGATGAACTGCGTGCCATCGGCTGGGTTGAGCGGATCCTGGTTTTGGAGCTGCGCCACCAGGAGCTGCATAAACATGTTCTCGGTGGCCGCGGGCGTGGTGGTGCTGATGGGAGCGGCGCCCTGAGTGGAGGTGCCGCTGCCTGACGTCGGGGAAGTAGTAGGTGACATGGGATTAACTCTTTCTTTTCGGCGCTCGCGAATCGCGCCCGAAACGGGACGCTCGGCCCTCGTCCGCCGCGAATCGCGCCGGCAGATGGTGCGGTCTCATTCCTGTGATTTGAAGAACCATGAAAAATCCTTCCTGCCGGGTTCGGCTTTGCGAGCGTTCGGAGCCTGCCTGGACTGTTGTTCGCGTTGGTCTTCCTGTTGCTCGCGACCGTCCGGCTGGCCCTGTTGCGATTGCGGGTCCGCCTGGAGCGAAGAGGAGCGCTCCACCGCGCGCTCCCGTTCCGCCGCCGCGACGGGCGCCGGATGCCAGGTTTCGGCTTGGAAGCCAGCCTGTTCGATTTTGCTTGTCAGTGACGGCAAATCCGCCCGCAATTGTCCGGAAAGTTCGCTGTCCGACGTGCGCACATCCACGCGGACCTCGCCGGCGCGTTCCACCAGCCGCACATTCACGCGACCGTCGGCTCCGTCCACGCGCAGTTGAATATCGTGCAACGGCGGGCTCTTTACACCGGGGTCGGTTTGGGGAGCTGCTTTGGCTGCCGGCGTCTCCGAACCGTTCTCGGGAGCCCCCTGCGGCGATGGCTGAGTGTCGCGGCGCGTGGTCACACCGCCCGAAGGCGCGAGCGTGGACGAAATAGGCTGCGTTCCGGGTTGTATCGCGGGCTCGGGAAAGGCCGGCACCTGGGAAACGGCGGGCTGCGCCGCCTTTCTGGTGCGGGTGTCTTCCGCAGGATCTTCTTCTGCTCCTCCCGCTGTCCCACCCTGTTCGTTCGGATTTGCCAGGGTTGTGTCTGCCGTCTCCGGCGGCGGAGATTGGGCATCCGGACCGGCGGCTGCGCTGGCAGGGTTGACCGCGGGAGACGCGGCGGCCTGCGGGGCGATCGGTGCGGCGAGCGAATGCGGTGAATCGGTGGCCACCAGCTTGACCTGAAACGCAAGATCCGCCGGGGGGCCATCGCTGCCGCCGGCGGGTGCATCGGATTCCATCGTCTGCGCTTCTGTCTGCTTGGGAGCGGCCTCGGCGGCATGCTCGCCGGGAATGGGCTTACGAGCAGTTTCCGTATCTGGCGGTTGCAAGCTTCGCTTCGAGGCCGATGAAGAAACCGGCGCCTGGTCTTGCTCGCTCGGGGCCGGGCGGACTGGTCCGGTATCCGCGGTTGTGAACGGCGCAAACGAGGGATGCACGTTGTTGGGCTGATCTGGGCGCGGATCTTGCGACGGTTTGCCCGCCGGCTCAACAGGCTTTTGTGAATGGGGGATCTCCGCAGCGGTCTGCTGCGGCCCGTAGGGCGGCGTATCGGCCGGGTTGTTCTCCGCGAGATTGCGCGATTGCTTCGAGTCCATGGGGATGCCCGCGGATTCACGCTGAGCGTGCCGCGGGTCCGCCAGGGTAGCGGCAGACTGCGGCATCATGGGCTGCGGTACAGGCGGAACAGTGGCGGAAGCTCCCCCCGAGGCGGGCACGGCGGAAGCGGGCGGCAGCACGGCTGGAGAGTCAACCGACACGGGCGCCAATTTCGCGTGCGGATGGAAGTCCGGAGAAGGCGCCTCCGCCGCTCCCGACGGCGCCTCCGAGTCAACTGCCGCCGGCTGCACCGGCCAGGACTGGGGCAAAGCGGAAACCGGCGAGCGCGGTGTGCTCCACACGCGCGCCGGAGTGCGACTCGGGGCAGCCACATTGGCTTCCAACACAGACCGAGACGATGGCTGCCGCCCGGCGATCTTCTTCTCGGGCGTCTCGGATGGCTCGACTGGAGCCTGCAATGGCATGGCCGCATCGAGTGAAGTAACTGGTTTTGCCCGATTCGAGTGCCCGAAGACATCCGTGTCCTGCGTGTCCGGCTCTTTTTCGGCGGCAGGCCAGGGCTGGGCTGTCGGAGCTTGATTAGCTGTCGATGGCAGCGGGAACCTGGTGTGCCCGGCCGGCAGCGAGATCGCCCGCGGCTCGGATTTTCCCGGGGCCGTGGTTGTCACCGCGCTCCTCGCTGACGCGGGCGCCGTAAGTGCATTAGGAACAGGAATGGGCACCGGAACCGCGGCCCTTTCGGGTTGGACCTGTGCTTGGAAAGTGCTCTCCAGTGCTGGATTCTGCGGCTCGGGAACAGAGGCATCCCCGGTGGGCGGGGCCACGGGCGCGAAGTGGAACGAAAGCGGACGTTCCAGCCATCCTGTTGGGACAGCTTGGGGCACGAAGTCGCGCGGTGCCGGCACGGAGCTGGCGGTAGGAGCCTCCCGGGAGGGCGCCGCGGAGCCCGGCGGGCGCGTCGAGGATGCCGAGGTAACCGATTGCGTCCTGACGGATCCGCTGAGAGGCGCCGCGGAGCCCGGCGGGCGCGTCGAGGATGCCGAGGTAACCGGTTGCGTCCTGACGGATCCGCCGAGAGGCGCCGCGGAGCCCGGCGGGCGCGTCGAGGATGCCGAGGTAACCGATTGCGTCCTGACGGATCCGCTGAGAGGCGCCGCGGAATCCGGCGGGCACGTCGATAGTTCCGCGAGGTTCTGCGGTAGCGCGAACTTGGTGGCTTTGTGCGAGGCTTCGCCAGCGGGTGCGCCTGGATTCCCATCGGCCGCCGGTTCAGACACAGGGTAAGCCATGAGCTCTAGCAGTTCGGGGAACACGGTTGGCGATCCCGATGGTTGCTGCACCGCCGCCTTAGCCGGAGCGGCAGCTTGCGGCAAAAGCAGGTCGATCGCGGAGAAGGTTTGTGGTGCGAGCGGGATCACGCCCGCCAAAATGCACCTTGCGGGCCAAATGCGGCCGGCATGTTTTCAAGCGATTGGCCGCGCCATGCACGGCAGAGTTTTGCCGCGACCGGGAGCTGCGGCAAAAACTCGTCGCGACCGCACCTACCCTCGACCTCACGTATCGGCGCGCTCCTCAGTATTTTGAGACATTTATATCTGATTCTCGTTTTGGCCCGCGGAGTGCATCGGCATCCGTGCTATGGACCCCATGACCGCCATGGCTGCCAGCGGCCTTCGGGCGCGGATGGAATCTCTCGATCTGGTGGCGAACAATATCGCGAACGCTTCCACCGGCGGCTATAAAGCCGATCGGGAGTTCTACAGCACCTATGTCGCGCCCGAAGCCCAGACCGATGACGTACAGTCGGCCATGCCGCTCATCGACCGGCCATGGGTCGATCTTTCCCAAGGCACGATCCAGCCCACCGGCAATGCGCTGGACGTGGCGCTCTCCGGCCAGGGTTTTTTTTCGGTGCAAAGTTCATCCGGCGCGCTCTATACCCGCAACGGCAATTTTCATCTCGCCGCGGATGGCCGGCTGGTAACCGCCGAGGGATACGGAGTGCGCGATGTGAACGGCGCCGTGGTCAACCTGCAGGGCACCGGACCGATTACTATCGCGAGCGACGGGACCGTGACCCAGGATGGCAACACCATCGGCCAACTGCAGGTGGTCGATTTTCCAGGCGGGGCCGGGCTGACTAAACAGGGCAGCAGCTATTTCCGAGTGGCGGATCCCACGGTTCAGCCCTCCGCCGCTCCCGGCATCGCGGTCGAGCAGGGCAAACTCGAGGCATCCAACACCGGCACGGCGGAATCCGCCGTACGGCTGATCGGTATTATGCGCCAGTTCGAGATGATGCAAAAGGCCGTTTCCATGGGGCTGGACATGAACCGGCAGGCTGTCGAGCAGGTAGCCAAGGTCGGTTCATAAGGAGAGGAACCAATGATTCGAGCACTCAACAGCGCGGCCAGCGGCATGCGGGCGCAGGAAATGAACATCGATAATATTGCCAACAACCTGGCGAACGCGAATACGGTCGGCTTCAAAGCGCGGCGCGCGCAGTTTCAGGATCTGATGTACCAGAGCGTTCTACAGCCCGGGAGCGCATCCGGGCAGCAGACGGTGATTCCCACGGGTCTTCAGTTGGGGCTGGGCACGCGTCCTTCGACCAACGAGATCGTGTTCACCCAAGGGGCTTTTTCCGAGACCGACAACCCGCTCGACATGGTCATCCAGGGAAATGGCTTTTTCCAAATCACCCTTCCCAGCGGCGAACTGGCGTACTCGCGCTCCGGCCAGTTTCAACTCGATAAAGACGGCAATATTGTGAATTCGAACGGCTATATGCTCAATCCGCAAATCACCATCCCGTCCACCGCGCAGCAGATCACCATCGCCACCGATGGCACCGTCACCTACACGCTTCCCAACCAGTCCGCCGCCCAGCAAGCCGGACAAATCCAGCTGGCCAACTTCCAGAACCCATCGGGGCTCAACAGTCTCGGCGGCGGCCTCTACACCGTTACCGACGCCTCGGGCGATGCCAACCTGGGAGTTCCCGGGGGTCCCGAAGGATTGGGCTCGTTGCTGCAGGGGTACGTCGAGCAATCGAACGTCTCCATCGTGGATGAGTTTGTGAATCTCATCCAGGCTCAGCGCGGCTACGAGGCGAACTCCAAGGTCGTAACGGCCGCCGATGAGATGTATCAACAGGTGAACAACCTCAGCCGATGATCGCCGCCGCCCTATTCGCGCTAGCCGCGTGCCTGCCCGTGAGCGCCGGATCCGACCGGATTCTGGCGCGCGACCTCGTTCCGGCGCTGCCGGAATTGTCCGCCTTGCCGCCCGAGACGCCGCTCGCTGCGGCGCCCGAGCCGGGCGTTACGAGGGTGTTCCACATCCCCGAACTGCGGCGTTTGGCGGTTCGTTGGCAACTGGCCGCCGAGCCCGCACGCGAAATCTGTGTGACACGGCCTGTGACGAAGCTCGATCCGGCCGCTTTGTTGGAAGCCATGCGCAGCGAGCTGCCCGGCGCGCACATCGAGATCCTCGAATTCAGCCGCCAGCCGGCGCCGGAAGGGCCGATTGAGTTTCCGCGCCAGGGCTTGCGCCGCGGCACTTCCGGCTCGCTGTGGATGGGATGGGTGCGCTATGCGGGAAACCGCCGCTTCAGTATTTGGGCACGCGTCGCGATTACCGCCACGATCGGCCGGGTGTTGGCGGTTGGCGATCTGAAACCGGGACAGCCGATCGCCGCCCGGCAGGTAATGCTGGCAACCAGCCAGGAGTTTCCGGGAAACGAGCCATGGTCGCGATCATTGGCCGACGTCGTCGGTAAGTACCCGCGCTTCCGTATTCCCGCTGGAACCGCGATCCGGATCGATGCCTTGACCGATCCCCAGGACGTGATGCGCGGCCAAACCGTGCGGGTCGAGATCCGCAACGGCGGCGCAGTTCTCGAACTGGACGGAACGGCCGAAGCGTCGGGGGGGATCGGCGACACCATCCCCGTGCTCAATCCCGGTTCGCAAAAGCGGTTTCAGGCGCGCGTGGAAGGAAAAGGCAGAGTGGCAGTGAGCCTTCCGCTCTCCAGGTGAAGACATGAAGCGAACGATCCTATCGGTGCTGGCGGCGATCGTCTTATGCGGCCCTCTCGACGCTGCCAAAAAGAAGGAGGAGCCAAAAAATGCGCAGACGCCCCTGGATCGCTACGTGGCTGAATCCGTGGCGCGCTCGGCGGACGCTCCCGCCGCAACTCCGGGCTCGATCTGGCAACCGAGCTCGCGCCTGGCGGATGCGGCGCGCGATGTACGCGCCAGCCAGGTGGACGATGTCCTGACCGTCGTCGTCGCCGAGAATGCCTCCGCCGTGACTACCGGCGTCACCCAGACCTCGCGCAAGTCCAGCACCGCCAATTCCATATCCGCGCTGGCGGGATTCGCCAGCCCGACCGGCCGCTTGGCCAACCTGGCCAACATGTCGGGCGACACGGAACTGAACGGCCAAGGCACTACCAGCCGGACCACCACATTGACCACCACCCTCACCGCTCGCGTCACGCACGTGCTGCCCAATGGCGGCCTGGTGGTGGAAGCCTCCAAAGAAATCCAGATCAACTCCGAGCACCAGATCATTACCGTGCGCGGCGTAGTCCGGCCGGCCGATATCGACACGACCAACAGCGTGCAGTCCACCCGGTTGGCGCAACTGGAGGTGCACGTGAATGGAAAGGGCGTAGTGGGCGATGCCATCAAGCGGCCGTTCATCCTCTACCGGCTTCTATTGGGCCTGTTGCCGTTCTGAAATATGAATCGCTTCTTGCTTGCAGTTTCGATCGCGCTCGGGTTGGCGGCGGCCTCGGCGCCGGCCGCGCGGCTCAAGGACCTGGTGGCCATCGAAGGAGTTCGCAACAACCAGTTGATCGGGTACGGCGTGGTAGTGGGGCTGGCCGGCACGGGCGATCGCCAACAGACGGTCTTCTCCAACCAAAGCCTCGCCAATATTCTGGAGCGCATGGGAGTGATCGTCTCACCCACGCTGATTCGCGTCAAAAACACAGCGGCCGTGATGGTCACGGCTACCCTCCCCGCCTTTGCCCAGCCGGGCATGCAAATAGACACCACTGTCGCCGCCATCGGCGATGCCAGCAATTTGCAAGGGGGAATCCTGGTTCTTACGTCCCTCCGCGGCGCCGATGGGCAGGTGTACGCCGTGGCGCAAGGGCCGGTCGTCACCGGCGGATTCGCAGCCGGACGGGGGGCCACGACGCAAAGCGTGAACCATCCCACCGTGGGGCGCGGTCCCGAGGGCGCCATGGTCGAGCGCGCGGCACCTTCGGTGGCTCCCAAATCGGTGGTCCGGCTGCAACTGCGGCAATCCGATTTCACTACCGCGGCCCGAATCGCCGAAGCCCTGAACAAAAAGTTTCCGAACCCCGCGAGCGCGGTCGCGCACGCGGACAGCGCGGGTCTGGTGAGTGTCGCCATTCCGCCCGCTTACCTGGCGCGGCCCATCGAGTTCATGGCGGAACTGGAGAGCGTTTCGGTGGAGGCGGACCGGCCGGCCCGCGTGGTCATTAACGAGCGCACCGGCACCATTGTGCTGGGAAAAGACGTACGCATCGCGCCGGTGGCCATTTTGCACGGCAACCTGAACGTGGAAATCCAAACCGCTTTTGCCGTCTCGCAGCCGGAACCGCTTTCTCAAGGCACTACCCAGGTCGTCCCGCAAACCACCGTCGCCGTCAAGGAAGAGAAAGCCCGCAATGTGGTTCTAAAACAAGGCGCCACGGTGGAGGAACTGGTGCGGGCCCTGGCGGCCATCGGCTCTACCCCGCGCGATGTCATCGCCATTCTGCAAAGTCTTCACCAGGCGGGCGCGCTCGAAGCCGAAGTGGAGGTCATCTGACAGGAGGTATCCGAGAATGACCGATTTGAAGCTCTATTCCGCGCCGGCGGCAACCGCCGTTGTGCCGGTCAAGCCGAAAAGCGACGATCCTCAGAAGATCCGCGAAGCGGCCCAACAATTCGAAGCGCTGCTACTGAACCAGATTCTCGACGAGGTCAGCAAGGATGGCGGCTGGCTCGGATCGGGCGAGGATTCCGCCAGTTCCTGTGCCAACGGCTTCGCCCAGGAGCAACTTGCCGCCACGATGGCCAAACAGGGCGGCATCGGTCTGGCGAAGTTGATCTCGCAAGGTCTGGAGAAATCTCATTAGCAATCCGTCGCGTCTCGGCAGCCGCTACTCCTCAAAAGCTCCAGGCATGTACCGAGGACGCAACCGTATCCTGGGGAATCGCCGGTCCCCAAGGGCTCGCGGCCACGGGCGTGGGTTCTTCTTTCTTCAAGATGCCTTCCCAGCCTTCGAGCAGTGTCGTCATCAGACCCAACACTTCCGCCAGAGGCTCATCGCTCTGTTTGAAATTGGCCTCCGTCAACCGCCGCAACATGTATTGATAGAGCCCGGCCAATCGCGGCGCGATCTCCCCGCCGCGTTCGAAGTCGAGCGATGCGGTCAGTTCCAGGAGGATCTGGCTAGCCTTGGAGATGGCCCGCGCGCGTTCGCGGATCTCTTTGTTGGCCAGATGCCGGCGCGCATTCCGGATGGATTCTATGGCGCCGTGGTAAAGCATCCGGACCAGTTCCAGGGGGTCGGCCGACAGTGTGTTGCTCTCCCGGTAAGCATCATGTGCGTTATGCCACATTCCTTCCTCCACCCCACTCATCGGCCAACCCCAATCTTTCTCTAGCTGGGCCGAAGCGCCTGTGTTTTCTTTCATCAGGCGCGCCAGCGAGCCGGGCGGGGCTCGCACCGGTCTATCCGCCGGCGGCTTTCAACCGCCGTTCCACATCGGCTCGAAACCGCTCGATAAACCCCAGAACATATTCCGCAACCGGCAGTTGCGTATTCTCCACCAGCGGGGTGAGGTCGATGGCGAAATTCAGCGCGCTTTCCTGGTCGGTCCCATGCGACGCGAAATACGTGGCATGGGCCAGGCGCCGCCCCGCGGTGGCCAGGTCGTAACGTTTGCCGCCCGTCACCTGAGAATCGAAGACCCCCACCAACGCCGCCGCGATATTGCTCCGCGCCGAAACCGCCAGCGGCTGCTTGTCCGTATCCAGTAGCCAGTCCAGATCGCGCCATACTTCGCATCCGTATACCTTGTCCGGCCGGTATTCGGAGGCTAGCGAACGCAACGCGGCAATCGAGCGCAATGCCACGGCCACATGCGTATCGTGTTTATCGGCCGGGTTGTGCAGATACACAACGCGCGGTTTGGACGCGCGAAATACCTGCCGCAGGTCCTCGATCACGGCCTGCTCACTCGGGTCCTTCACTTGGCTGCTGGTGAATCCCAGTTGCAATTGAGACGTGTACTCGCCCACATAAGCGGCCTTGCGTTGTTCGACCACCCGCACCCTCTGCATCTCTTCGTCGGTATAGCCGCCGTAAATGCCGGACCGTGGACTGCCCGCGCCGTTGGTCACCACCACGCCCGCGAACCATTGGTCCTTCCGTCCAAAGCACTCCGCGATACCGTGGTAGGCCATGATTTCGATATCGTCCTGGTGCGCGCTGACGGCCAGATGCGTGGTGCGCGCTAAGGCTTCCGCCAGTGGCACCCCGTCGGGAACGAACGCATCCGCGTTTGGATTATGAAATAACATGGGATGTCTCCTTCGGTATCGCGGGAAGGCTGGCGGCGGCGATAGCCTGCCCGTGCCGCTTTTCTTTCTCGTCGGGTATGTGAAACCGGACTTGCTCCGCCAACTGGGGAAACTCCTCTTTCAAGACTTTGCCGGCCACAGCAAGAATCAGGTCGCCGCCTTCGCCCGTCATGACTCTGCCCAACACCAGCAGGTTGCGGATCTCGTAGAAATCGGCGTAATGCGCGATCGCATACCCAAAGTACGCGCCGATCGTTTCGTAAATCCCGAGCGCCCGCGGATCTCCTTCCGCCGCCAGCTTCTGCACCTGTTCCAGCTTGACCGGCAGCGGCATCTCGACGGGCAATTCGATGCCGGCGGGCCGCAGCAGGCGCCCCACTGCTTGCTGAGAGAAATACTGCACACCCACACCGCTATCGCCCGACCATTCGTCCTGCGGCGCGTTTTCCGCGCGGTAGTCCACCGGCACGAACGCCAGCTCGTTCAGCCAGCCGGTGATCGCGCCTTCCGGCGTCACGTATCCGGAAGCCAGGCTGCTGCCCATCGCAATCCCCAGTACGGCGTTGTCGTGGAGCGCCATAGATCCCGCCAGGGCCGTCACTTCGCCGTCGTTCACCACATCGAACGGGATGCCGCCCCACGCCGTCTGCAGCTCCCGAAAGAGTCCCACCACGCGCGCCCGAAACAGTTCCCGCGGCACCCCGCGATAGAGCGATCCAACCCGCACCTGGTTGTTGACATACACTCCCGCCGCGCTCCCGCCGATAGCGTCCACTCGCGGCAGGTGGGCGGCGGCGCGGCGCAGTGAGTCGTCAACGCCCTCATAGTGGTACCGCGGATCCGCCTGGATAGCAGGGTTCCACGGCACCTCTTCGCTGAAAACCACTCGGCCCTCCGCCACCGCCGCGCACTTGCGATCGCTCGCGCCCAAATCGAAACCGATGCGGTAGCCATCCAGATGGCGTCCCAGGGGCGCTTCCGTTTCGCGTTCCACCGGCGCCCGGTCGAACGCCGTGCTCTCGATCGCGAGCGGCCGCCCATACACGCTCTCACCCATGAATTCGTAATCGAACGCGCGCTCGCCGCCAGGCGTGTACACAGTGCGCAAATAGGTCGCAATTCCGGGATCGCCGCCGATGGTCACGCGCCAGGCGCCGCGCTGCCAAAGCAGGAACTTCAGCAGGCGCTCCACGTAGCGCTCGTTCAGAGGCACGTTCGAGCCTTCGTGGGGAAGAATGGAGGTGCGGAAAACCGATATCGACCCGTCGCCGCGTTCGAGGGCAACCGCCAGCGGATTTCCGCCGCGCGTATTCGTCAGGGCTCGATAGGCACGATTCCACAACGAAGCAGGAGCGAACCGCGGGTCCAATACGGGAGGATAAATGCACTTGATCGGGAGCATAGTCCAGGCAGAAGCAACTCCCATCGTCCAATTTTCGCCCGCCTCTTGTCCAGTCGGCGGCGCTAGTGCGCGACTTGCGTGTATCCCGCCGGAATGGCGAACACCGAATCCGGAATCGGGCTGCTTGAAAAACCGCCCATTTCCACGCTGGTTCCGTCAAGCGCCGCGACCATCGGCCCTGTAATTTTCGGGTCGCCTTCCATCGGCTTCACATGCGTAATCTGCAGAACCGGAACGCCATTGATAAAAGACATCTGCTTCTGCATGTCCGCCATGGCTCTCCCCATCCCCGTGCTCCCGCCTCCGGCTAGCGCCGCCCATGGGAAAAGATCCTTGTTCCGCTGATGGAAGTCGTGCATCTCCTTCGCCCCGGGAACGTCCGGCGAATACCAGATCTCAATCTCGAACTCGATCTTCAACCCGCCGAGGGCCTTGCCCATGTCCACGTCCCCGGTCATGATCGCCTGGCTGGCGTTGAAGCCCTCGATGGTTCTGTGTTGGCCGGTTTCTCTGATGCTGAACTGCGCATTCGTTATGCTATTTCCCGCTGGCGCCGGCTCTGGCTTAAGCGGATACACGGCATACGTCTTTTTGATCTTGTCGATGATGGTATTGGTTTTGGCGTCGAAATTCAGAATCACGATCCGAAAGGCATTCTCGGTCATCATCCTCTGCCCTTTCAGATAGTACTTGGTGGTCGAGTCGGTGTTGCCATTGGATTTCCGAACCATCGTGCAGTTAAAATCGGCGCGGGCGGCGACGCCCGCGGCCACGAGGAGCATACAGAGTCTGGCGCTCTTCATTCATCCGCCTCCACTGAAAAACAAGTTACTCCCCCAGCATACAGCGCTCATCCCTCCGAAAGCTCCACACTCCCAAGCCCCTCCGCGAGAATCTCCCGCTTCCTCTCGGCGCGCGCCCACCGCCTTGCCTGCCACCGATAAATCACCCACCCCGAAGCGATCATCCCCGCCGTTCCCCCCGCCAGCTTCGCCTCGAACAGCCACGCCTCGGTGATCTGATCCGTGGGCACCGCGCAACACGCGAGCGCGACGGCCGTTACCCCCCACCCTGAAAGAGCGCTGGCGCGCTTCCCCGCCTTCCAGGCGCTGGCGAAAATATAGACGAACGGCAAGAACCCGCCAATGACCATCAGCGATACCAGCGCCTGGTAAGCGGCTCGCAGCGTGTCTCCGAGTTGGATGGCCACCAACAAGACGGACGCGATCGCCCCGTATGCCAGGATCGCGATGTGGGGCGTGTGCCAGCGCGGATGCACGCGCGCGAAAGCGGCCGGCAGGAGTCCATCGGCCGCGGCGGCGAATGGCAGGCGGGAAACCGAGGTGATGGTTCCCCCGAACTGCCCCACCGCGCTGGCCATAACCAGAATCGCGATGCCCGGCGCCAGCCACGGCATGCCGATCTGACGCCCGGCGGCTTCGGCGGCTTGCGCCAACCCGCTCAGCTCGCTGATCCCTTCGGGCCGCAGCAGCACCAGCAGCGCAACGGTGGTTGCCGCGTAGAACAGGGTGGCGGAACCCGACGCGATCCATCCGGCGCGCGGCAACGTGCGTTCGGGATTGTGAATCTCCGCGCCCATCATGCCGGCTAGTTCGAGACCCGTCATGGCATAGGCGATGGTTGCCCAGAGATTCACCGTGCCCCAGTTCCACGAGGGCATCAGATGCATGGGCGTGGCGCTCCCGTGCCGCATCCATGCCAGCCCGGCCACCGCCACCAGCGCGGCACCCATCACCCAGGTGCCGATACCGCCCAGATTCTCCGTCCACTTGCCGATCTTCATGCCGACCAGGTTGGTGCCCACTGCTATCCAGATGGCCACCAGCGCGACGCTCACCAGAATCAACCGGTTTTCACCCCAATGCGCGCCCGCGGGGCCCAGCGATTCGAGCCCCACGCTCATATAGAACATGGCGGCGCTGGGAAACCAGAAGGTCATGCCGAGCCAGTAAACCCAAAATGCCAGGAATCCGTGCCACGGCCCGAAATCGCCGCGCGTCCAGAGATACAGCCCGCCCGCGCCCGGATACTTCACCGTAAGCGCCGCCACGGCCACCGCCAGGGGAATGACCAAAAAGACCGCCGCCAGGAGCCACAGCACGATGGAGCCCGACCCCGCGTGCGCGGCCGCGGGAATCCAGCGTGTACCCACGATGCACGCAATGGCGAAAAGCGTGACGTCCCTTAGACCCAGTTCCCGGCGCAGTTTCCCCTCGATCATATTGGCGCCATTCTACTACGGGAGCGCAAGACGCCTTTTGCGTCGGCGCAACGTTGTCGCACGCTTCGAGGCATTCCACCAACCGCGGAGTCGCCGAGGCGCGAAGATCTCGCGGAGGAAGACGGATCGAAGAGAAATGCTGGAGCCCGTGCGCACGCTTCGCGGCGAAGCATTCCAGTACCTCCGCTTCCTCCGTGCACTCAGGTTTTGACTTTCTTATCTCTTCTGTAGTTCTCCGCGAAACCTCGGCGTCTCCGCGTCTCTGCGGTTGATGGAATGCCCGCAGTTAGTCCCAAAGGCGCCGCCGAAACCAGCTTCGGACACCTGGTGGAAGCGCCCGGCGCGCACTTCCACAAGATGAACGAGGAGCACGGCTTCATCGATCTGACGCACGCGGACCGCGAATTTTCCGTGGGAGACCGCGTTCGCGTGATTCCCAACCACGTTTGCGTAGCCGTGAACCTGCACGAGCGCGTCTATGGCATTCTTGGCGAAACCGTGGTCGAGGTCTGGCCGGTGGATGGCCGCGGCAAATTGCAGTAACAGGTGGAGGGATTTTTTCTCCCGCCGCGCCGCGGTCGGCTACAATGCGAGAAACGCCGATCATGGCCACTGGACTCGTCAAGTTTCCGTCTATCGACCCGCGCCATACCTGTTTTCGCCTGGAGATCCGCCAATCGAGAATTCACCAGCGCGGCGTCTACACACTCGATCCGATCCCCGCCCGCCGCAAGGTAATCGAATACACCGGCGAGCGCATCAACCGCCGCGAAACCAAACGGCGCGGCACCGGCAGAGTGACATACCTCTTCACGCTCGATAATTATTGGACTATCGATGGCGCGGTGGGCGGCTCCGGCGCCGAAATCATCAACCATAGCTGCGACCCCAACCTCCACACGTGGATTTTCAAGGGTCACATTCTCTACATGAGCAAGCGCCTCATCCTGCCCGGCGAAGAGCTCACCGTGGATTACATGTTTTCCGATAAGATCGGCCGTGTGCGCTGCTGCTGCGGATCGGCCAAGTGCCGCGGCATCATCAACCTCAAACAATGAAACCACCGCGCATCCTTCCCGCCGCCATGCTGGCGTTGGCCGCCGCGCTGGCACAACCGGCCACCGCTCCGCGGATCGCCGCCCATCTCACGGCCAATAGCCTGAAAGCGGATGTTTCCTTTCTCGCTTCCGATGCGCTGGAGGGCCGCGCCACACCCTCGCGCGGGTTGGACATCGCCGCCGAATACATCGCCTCCCAATTCCGCCGCGCCGGTCTCGAACCCGCCGGGGACGACGGTTATTTCGAAACCGCGCCGTACATCACCGTTGATCCCAACCTGGAAGGGCTCGAGTTGACGTTCGAGAGTGGCGGCCGGACCATCCATGTTGACAAGAACGCAATTGCTATCCAGGAAGCCGCCGCAGTGGACCTGGTTCACGCGCCCGTGTTGACAGTGATCCTGAACAAATTGAACGCGCTCGATGCCTTGACGCCGGACCAGGTGCGCGGCAAGGTGCTGGTAATCGTCAGCCCTTCCGGCGGCTCGCGCTCGCCGCGTCGCGGACTTCGCACCGCCATCGATCGGCTCGGCCCCGTCGTTGTGGTTACTGTCTCTTCCTTGCCCACGCCCGCCAATCCGGGCGGAAGACTGCGAGAGACTTCCGCGCCCGGCCCCAGCGTGCCCATTCTGGCTGTCTGGGATGCCGCCCTCCGCAAAGCCCTGGAAAGCGGCGGCGCGGCCACCATCTCGGCCCACATTCCCGCACCCGTGATCGCGCCGGTGAAAGTGCGCAACGTGATCGGCGTTTTGCGCGGCTCCGACCCCGTTTTGAAAAACACCTACCTGCTGGTTTCGGCGCATTACGATCATCTGGGCATTCGTGAAACCGGCCCGGGCGATCGCATCTATAACGGCGCCAACGACGATGCCAGCGGCACCGCTTCGGCGATCGAAATCGCCAATGCCCTGGCCGCGCTTCCCACGCGCCCCAAACGCAGCATCGTGTTTCTCGCGTTCTTCGGGGAAGAATTGGGCGAAATCGGCTCGCAGTATTACACGCGCCATCCGGTATTTCCGCTGGCCGCGACCGTGGCCGATGTGAACCTGGAACAACTGGGCCGCACCGACGATAGCGAGGGTCCCCACGTCGGCATGTTCAACCTGACCGGTTTCGATTTCACCGATCTGCCCGCATTTTTCCGCCGGGCCGCCGCCGAAACGGGCATCCGCGTGGTGAAGGATGGAAAAAACAGCGACTACTATTTCCCCGCCAGCGATAATTTGCCGTTCGCCGAAGTTGGTGTCCCCGCCACCACCGTTTCGGTCAGCTACCAGTTTCCCGATTATCATCAGCCCGGCGATGAATGGCCCAAGCTCGATTACGCCAACATGGAGAAAGTGGACGTAGCCATCGCGCTGGGCGTGTACGCCATTGCCGACGGCCTTTCGGCGCCGGAATGGAACGCCGCGAATCCACAAACGGAGGCATTCGTTAAAGCGCGCAGAACCTTGAAGCGGGAATGATCTGGAACGCCGCGGGGTGGATTCGAACTCATCGCGGTGGGGTGGGCTGCAGGGGGTTCGTCCAGCGCAGCCCCGGGAAGCGAGCAAAGTCACGGTCAGTCGTATGAAGTACCCCTCCGTGTTCCACAGTCAGGGCAGCCAGTTGCGCATCGGTAATCAACGGACCTCGCACCTGGCCATCCACCATGGCGGGTCTCAGGATGGACCAGTGGCGGTCACCCGGCGCCAGCAGCCGGATGTTCGGTTGCGCAAGCCACTGATCCACAATAGCCGCAGCCTCTTCCACGGTGAAGCGGCCGCCCCGGAGCTTCGAATTCGTGACCACTCGCAGGAACGCCGCGATCGTCTGCCACGGCAACCCGAGAGGCTCTCCTTCCGAAAAAACGTGTTCGACCCACGAGCGCGCGTACGCATGGAGGGTCGAACTGCTGTCGTAGGCGTACAGCAGTATGTTGGCGTCGAGGATAATCACCGGTGGGCAGTTTCTTCCAGGTTTTCCAGCAAATCGGCCACGCTGTCGTAACTGAGGCCGGGAGGTAATCCCAGCGGCCGCGGCGTCACGATAAACGGCTTTTTCCGCCGCTCACCGGCGGACGTCAGGCCAAGACGCAGGAAATGATTCACGGCTCCCTTTAGAGAATTGCCGGAACGGCGCATCTCCTGGCGCAGAAGGCTCGCCACATCGTCGTCAAGGGAAAGCGTGGTCCGCACACTATGATGCTACCGTTAGTGACATCGTGATGTCAAATTCGTCGAAAAGCCCTCCATCGGCGCCCGTGCGCTATATACTAAACCGTGCCTGAGTCATCTGCTGCCAAGTCCGCGAACAACTTCCTGCCGGCGGCTTGTGCCGTTGCCGCCACCGCGGCCCTGCTGTTCTGGGGCACGGGTCTACATCCGCTGTGGTATCTGACCTGGTTCGCTCCATTGCCGGTCCTGCTGATCGCTCCGCGCCTGGGGGGCTGGAGCGCTTTCTTAATAGCGGCCCTCGCCTGGTTCGTGGGTAGTCTCAACATGTGGTATTACCTGCTGACCAATTTCGCGACGCTCCCGCTGGTGCTGATCTTCTCGCTAGTCCCAGCCTGTCTGTTCGGTCTGTCGGTGGTTCTGTTTCGCATGTTTCTCCGGCGCGGCGATTTGTGGACGGCGGCGCTTTTCTTTCCCGCATTCTGGGTCGCGCTCGAATATCTGAACAACGTAACGTCCCCCAACGGAACGTTTCCCAACATGGGTTACACCCAGATGGATTGCCTGCCGGTGTTGCAACTGGCTTCGCTGACCGGGATCTGGGGAATCGGCTTCTGTCTGTTCCTGCTGCCGGCCGCCATCGCGGTGGCGGACAGCGGGCAGGGGCGTGCCGTGGAACGCCGCCGCCTTGCGGGCGCGGTAGCCCTGATGCTGGCGGCCGTCGTCGGTTACGGCTATTGGCGGCTGGTCGCCACTCCCGTCCCCGAGAGTTCGGTCAAGGTAGGTCTGATGGCTACGGGTGTGGGCACCACGTTTCCGCGCACCGATAGCGCTGCCTTGGAGTTATTCCGCGACTACGCCGACAAATCCGCCACCCTCGCCGCCGAAGGCGCGCAGAACATCATTCTACCGGAGAAAATCGCGGTGGTTTCCGATTCGGCCGCAAGCCAGGTCGATGCCATTTTCACCGCCGCCTCCGCCCGCACCCACGCCGCCTATCTCGTCGGCTTGGACCGGGGCACGGTGAGCAAACGGTTCAACGAAGCGCGCCTGTATTCGTCCGACTCCGTGGCCATCTACGACAAACACCACATGGTCCCGGTTCTCGAAAACGTCGATCAGCCGGGAACAAATATCGCGGTGATCGGCAAAACGGGAATCGAGATTTGCAAGGACCTGGATTTTCCCGCCCTGAGCCGTCAATACGGGGCCAAAGGCGTCGGCTTGCTGCTGGTGCCCGCCTGGGACTTCACGTTGGATGGCTGGCTGCACGGCCGCATGGCGATTATGCGTGGAGTCGAGAGCGGTTTCACCATCGTCCGCGCCGCCAAGCAAGGTTTCCTGACAGTCAGCGACGATCGCGGCCGCATCCTCGCCCAGCGGGAAGATGCCACCGTGCCGCTTGCCTCGCTGGTCGCGACCGCGCCCGTCCACCACGATGACACGCTCTATCTCCTGTGGGGCGATTGGTTCGCCTGGCTGGACATCGCCGGAGTGCTCGCGCTCCTCGTAGCGGCGGCGGGCCATTCCCTAAAACGTGATTCCCACCAGAAATTCCGCCTGGTTCTGATTGCTGCTTAATACATTGGCCACATTGAAGTGCTGCGACGTCCAGCGCGTGAAGCGCAGCTCCGGCTTGATGTGGATCACAACCGCATGGATATCCACGCCGGCGCCGATCACCGCGCCCATGGTGGTGCCTTTCGTCGCCACGCGTATGTTAGTAAGAGGGTCCACGATTCCGTTGGCCGCGCCCATCAGCGTGTCCCATGCCACGCCGGCTTCCACATAAGGCCGAACGATCATGCTCGGCAGCTTGTATTTCAGTAGCAGCGGAAACTCCCAGTCGCCCTGTCCGGTGGTGGTGAGCGCTGAACCCACCGAACCGATCACATTCGAGTAGCTGAAATGCCGATACAGCGCGTCGAGCTCGATTCCCAGTCCGAATGGCAGGTTCAACTCCGCCTCCGGACCCACAACATAGCGGTTTGTCACCGTGCTGGATGTCCCCTGCACGGTATTCACGAAGTCGGTCAGCGGCAGTCCTACTACCAGCCCCGCCGAGAACGGTCCCGCGGCCAACGCCGCGGCGGGTAAGAGCATGAACAGGTACAGCGGCTTCATCACTACTAGGTTACGAATAAATTGCCGCTTCGGTTGCGGCCATGTGCCGGTGGCAGGGCGAAATCGCACCCGTTACTCGAATGTTTCGCCCAGGTAGATGCGCTTCACTTCGGGGTCGCGGCGCAATGCATCCGGACTCCCGGCGCGAAAGATACGCCCGCTGTTGATGATGTATGCCCGGTCCGTGACCGCCATGGTCTCGCGCACGTTGTGGTCGGTGATCAGAATCCCGATGCCCGTCCGCTTCAGGTCGAAGATGATGCGCTGCAATTCCAGCACCTGTATGGGGTCGATGCCGGAAAAAGGCTCATCCAGCAGCAGGAAACTGGGGCTGATCACCAGCGAGCGGGCAATCTCCACCCTGCGCCGTTCGCCGCCGGAGAGCATGTACCCATGGCTCCGGCGCACGGTTTCCAGGCCCAGTTGATCGATCAACTGTTCCAGCTTCTCGCGCCGCTCGCGCGAGGAAAGCGACAGCGTCTCGAGGATCGCCATCAGGTTCTCTTCCACCGTGAGCTTGCGGAAAATGGATGCTTCCTGCGGCAGATAGCTGATGCCGCGCCGCGCGCGCTGGTACATGGGGAGGTTGGTGATATCCGCGTCATCCACCAGGATACGCCCGGAATCCGGGCTGATGAGCCCCACGATCATGTAGAACGTCGTGGTTTTCCCGGCGCCGTTCGGGCCCAGCAGACCCACCACCTCACCCTGCTGCACGTGAACTGTGACGTCATCCACAACGCGGCGGCCGCGATACGTCTTCGATACCTCGGACGTCTCGAGTTTGCTCGGAACCGGATTACTTATGCCGCCGGAGGAGGTGACTTTCGGGAGGCTGGTTGGGAGGCCCATCTGAAAGCAGCCTATCATCGTTAACAAAGTAGGTCAATTTGTCGGCCGAGTTGCTGTTCCCCAGGCTGTCGGAGAAATGCGGACGCCCGCCCGTGAGTGTGACTTTCTGGTCATCTGTATAATACTCGGAGTGCTCGCCGTCAAAGGTGCGGGTGCGGTCCGGCGCCACCGCGAAAATATGCACCTTGCCATCGGCGAACGCTTTTTCCAGCCTGGAATCGGCGCCCTCTTCGGCCAGATATGCGCGCAGTTCCTTGCAGGTGATGTCCATCCGCGGACGCGTCAGGTGCACGCCTCCGGTGTATGTCGCCAGGCGATTGTCGTCGGTGTAAACCAGGTGCGGCGCGCGCACCACCGTGAGCGTCTGCGGCTTGTTGGGATCGTCTTTCTTCTCTTCCCACAGGTTGCTCACCACGTTGCGATCGGCTATCAGGGCCTTTTTCTCGCGGTCCACGTCGATAGTTTCGGCGGTAATGCGGTTCGCGCCCTGCCACATCACAACGTTCCCTTCGTAGTGGATTCTGTGGTTGTGGTCGGTCGAGGTCATGTGGCGCGCCTGGGCTTGCAGAGGCTGATCGCTAGCCAGCATCTGCGAGCCTTGCTTCTGGTCTTTATCCGGCATGCGGCTGGAATTCACGTTGCCATCGGCGCTGAAATCGCCGGTCTTCTGGTCGAGCCGGATGCGGTCGGCGGTAGTGGCGCCGGTGGCGTCCCACATGCGCGCCGCGGAATCGAGCACGATCAAGTTGCGGTCGGAATCGAGTGTGGCGCGCCCCGCCCGCGCCTGGCGGTCGCCTTCCGCATATTTGAAATCGCCCCATTGTTCCATGGTGGCCAGATGGCTGGTCTTGGGATCGAACCGGGCCTGAATTTCGCGGCTGGTGGTCACCGATTGCGGGCGGTTGTGCTTGCGCTCCTCCTCGTTGGGGTCGGTAACGGTCTTGACATCGGTGGCGTGGAAAGCATCGAGGCGGTTGGCCTCGCCATACGCAATCAGCATGTCGTTGCCGGTGAGGAGGCGGTGGTGCTGCGCCGGCAGATTCGGCAAAAACTCCAGGGTTCCCGGCGCGTGGGTGGCCACTTTTTCGATCTCCCTGCCTCCCGCCCGCATCTGCATCTCCAGGTTGTCGCTCTTCAGCACGTGCGTTTCACCCGGTTCCCGGCCCGCCGCCGGCAGCGGCTTGGCGATCACCACACCCTGTCCCGTGGCGTTGACGTGCGTCAGAATACTCTCCTGGCCTTCCACTTGAAAGAGAAGATCCACATTGTCGGCCGTGACGGTGGTCTCGGCCGTTTCCGAATGCGAGACCAGCCGGGCGTTGTGTTTGCCCGACATTTTCTCCAGTTGGCCTTTATCGTTGAATCCCATCCACAGCTCATCCGCCGCATAAGTGACCTGGCGGTCCGGGTCGTTGCGCGATCCGTGAGCTTTCCATGCGAACAGATCCTGCAGCTCGTGATTGTGCAGATGGATGACGGGATTTTCGCCCTCCACCACGGTTGTGTCGCGGGTCAGCTTGCCCCACGGCTCGAGCCGAATCTCAGCATTGGCTTCGTGGTAGACCAGCCCGCCCGCTTCAATCTTCATGGGCGTCGCGCCCGGCCGATCGGGCGTGTAATGAATCTCCACGTCGCTCTGCATCCGCAGTTCGTGCGCCGTGGGGTCGTAATACGCGCCTTTGGCGCTGCCGTCTCCGTTGGCGAATGTAAACCAGGATGGCTGATCGGTCTCGGCGCGGTAGCTGTCCACGTTCAAGTTGACGCGCGCCGAGTGAATGATCACCGGCTTGCGCGTGGGTTGGCCTTGCATGGGCACATTGAGCCGGATCTCCACGTTGCCCTCGGAATAGAGCCGGTGCTCGGAGCGGTAGAAGATAGCGGCCGCGCTGGTGACGACATCGTAGGTGTCGCCCTTCTTGCTCGGCAAGGTGAGCACCATCCTCCTGAGATCGACTTGGGAGGAGTCTTTGAGTTCCGTGGCCTCATCGGCCTCGATCTCCGCCGTCACCCGATTCGTCTTGGCGTCGGTCTGCACCCAGCGCCATTTTTCAGAGGAGGATTGCAGCCCGGCCGAAAGCTCTTTCGGCTTGCTGGGGGCGCGCTCTCTGGCGATCCTTTTCTGTGTTCGATAAGTGAAGGCGATGCCGGCGACCATAGCAACAATCGCCACCAGCAGGAGCCAGCGGGTGCCTCGCATGAGATGCCTTCATCATAGCGCGCGGCTTGGAAAACCATGCCGGCACGCTTGGCACGCTACGTGCACCGCGTTGATCAGACCGGCAATTTCCAGGGGAAGGCCTCCGCGACCTCAAACCGTGTACGAGGCAGCGGGTCTGTCGAGGTCCGCTCCCTGACGGTCGCGGCTCCGATCGGCCTGGCAGTCGTCGGGAGAGATGGTGTTTTGGCCGGTCCGCTGGTCGAGCGTTACAGTGACCGGCATCTCTTTCTTGTTTCGCACTACGGTCACGGTGAAGGTGCGCTTCGACGGGTAGTTTCGCAGCGCGGCGGCGAGAGGAGATCGTAGTTTTCGGCAACGGACTCGGCCCCACGGTTCAGGGAGTGACGGGGCGTTGCCTACGGTGATGATCGGCGGGGCGAGTGCGCAAGTTGTGTTCGGCGGGTACACCAGCCTGTACCAGATTAATGCGGTGGTGCCGGCGGGCACCCCCTCTGGCAACGCCGCGGTGACGATTCAGTTTGGGGTCGGCCAGGACGCCGAGCGGGGGGTGATCGCGGTGCAGCAATAGGTCCGGAGAACGCGGGCATTGTGGGCTTGCAGATGCGGTGCGGCCGGTGCGGTTTGGCCGCCGCCCGGGGGCGGGCGAAGCCCCCCGAGCGGCGGCCCCTAAGTTGGGGTTAGGCAGCCTTCTGTAGGTTCGCGGATTCGGGGTGCACGACCATTACGCGTGGCCCCTCAACCGGCAAGGGCGGCAGGATGCTGAGATGAAGTTCGAGTTCGGTAAGCGCGCGAAAGCGGCCGACCGTAAGACCGGTCGCGACGAGTGCAATTTCGATGGTGAGACAATCGGCAATGGCTATGCCGCAGGCGGCGAGCATAAACAACTGCCACAAGAGTACGGGCGCGAGCATCGGGAAGACGCTGAAAAAGGTTTGGCAGACGGTAGTTGCGTTTCGCGTGGTCATCGGTTGAGCCTCCTCGCCAGATTTCGAGGCCGCGGTTCGGCGGCGGGTCTCTTTCTCTGACGATTTCCTAGAAACTGGTTGTTGGTGGGGTTTCGAACGGCGGCGCAGATCGCGGCAATCTCCCTTTCGGTGGGAGGGTTGGGATCCGCGAAGATGCCGTAATCGAGAAGCATTTCGGTGTCGACGGGTCCGGCCAGCGGATAACCGGCGCGGGCCAGCGAGAGGAGTTTTTGGCGGCTCTCTTCTTGCATCTTGCTGCACCTCGGTTCAATCGTATGACGTCTATGCAATGAAATCAATAGTTTCGGACTCAAATAGCCCAAATTGTTGAAAAATACCTTTTTACTAGTATCAATTAGTGTATATATATTGTATATATTAATAATATACAAATATACAATATTTATACTATAATTCATGAATGCCGAGACCACGTCAGATTACACCCAAGCAACTGGCCGAAGCGGCCTATCGGTTCTTCGTTCTGGGTCACAAACAATCGCAGATTGCCAGCGACCTATTGCCTGGCCACAGATCGGGACAGGGCATCGTCTCGAGATGGCTGAAGGACGCGGAAGCGGAGCGCATAGTCCAGTACGACATAGACGCCGATGCGGCCCTGACGGGCGTTCCGATCAAGCCGGATGAAACGAAAATGGTAGACCGCTTCCGGGCGCTATCGAACGCTCACGTCATCGACGTGCGGAGACTGCGTTCCGACTACAAGGCGGAAGAGTGGGACTCCACCTTGCACATCGCCTTGGCCAACCATGCCGGAGCTGTGAGCCATGGGGCCTTGAGTGTCCCTCACCAGCGACGCAACCTTCATATTGCAATAGCGGGAGGCAGGACGTGCGTCCGGCTGGCGCGGGTTCTAGCGCGGACGGCGCCCGGCCTGAGCGAGATCCTGGTGACGCCGCTCGGTGGGCACATCTGGTCGGGGCGCCTGTGGGAGACAGGCGCCAAGCACACGTTTCAGTTGCCTCTCAATCCGGACTACGCGGCGGTGATACTCGCCAGCGAACTGAACGCGGCGGGGCATACCAAAGTGCGGTTCAGTCAGATCGGCCGTGAGCTGTATGCGGGCAGCGAGGATGAAGCACGGAAGATCATCGAGGACCGATGCGTGTTCCAGCGCGCTGGAACGTGGTTCGGTGGAGAGAGTTGCGATCATGCGTTTGTCGGAGTCGGCTGCCTGGCGCAAAGCACGCATCGGTACGCGGAGATCCTGCGAGACGACACGGCCGGGCAGTCGCCTAACAATGAGAAGATGGCTGGGATCCGGAAGACGCTGGTGGATAATGGCCTCCCCCAACCGGGGGATATCGCCAATCGTTTTCTGCTGGCGTTGCCGCGTCCGGAGTTCTTCACCGTGGAGCGGGATCTCCCGTCGCTCGAAGCGCTGTATGGCAGGCTTTCGGCAGAAGTCGATGCAGTTAACGCCTGCAGCGTGGTGATGGATTGGGGGCATCTCAAGACGTCTGGTTGTGTCTGGGTGATCGCTGGAGGGCCGTTCAAGATCGATGTGCTCTTTACGCTGTTACTATATGGAGAAACTCGTCCGGAGGGCGAAAAGGCGCGCCTGGTGAGCAGACTCGTGACCGACACGGAGAGTGCCGATCAGCTCGGCAAGTGGAAAGAAGCCTATGACGGCCTATCGTCCGACATCCGGGGGTGGTACGCACGACTCTGCTCGCGTCTGTTCAGCTCCCCGGGGTGATTATCGGTCCCGCATGATATAGGGTCAGTCAGTGGAAAGCCGAGGTCCGCTCCCTTACGGTCGCGGCTCCAATCGGCCTGGCAGTCGCCGGGAGAAGTGGTGTTTTGGCCGGTCTGCTGGTCGAGCGTTACGGTGACGGGCATCTCTTTCTTGTTTCGTACTACGGTCACGGTGAAGGTGCGCTTCGGCGGGTAGTTTCGCAGTGCGGCGGTGATGTCGCGCGAAGAGCCTACGGGGGTGTCGCCCACTTTCACGATTACGTCGCCGGCTTTGATGCCGGCGCGCTCGGCGGCGGAGTTGTGGGTGACGGACTTCACCAGCACGCCATCTTTTACTCCGAAGAATTCGGCGAATTGCGGCTCCTGGCCCAGGGCTTCCCCTTCAATGCCCAGCATGCGGCTCTGCATGGTGGTGAGGAAGCGCGGAACATCGAAGGGAGGCATGGGCGGAAGCGGCGGGAGGGTCATGTTGCCTACGGCACCCCAATCGTCCGGCAACTCGATGGTCACGGATTTGCGCTCTTCCACGGTGGCGGTTAAAGTCAACGGCGCGCCATTGCGCCAGAGGCCGATTTTGACTTGGCGGCCGGGCGGCGTTTCGCGCACCATGCGCTGGAGCTGCTCGATGCCTTGCACGGCCGTGCCGTTATATTCGAGCACGACGTCGCCGCGCTGCAGGCCGGCTTTGGCGGCGGGGCCGTCGGGAACGACGCTGGTCACCTCGGCGCCACGAGCCTCTTTGAGTTTGAGCGCCTCGGCGCGTTCGGCATCCACATCCTCCACGCCGACGCCGAGATAGGTGCCGCTTTTCTGCACAATGGCCGTCGCGGAATGGCCTCTGGGCGCGGGCGCCGGAGTCTGCGCCCACGCGGCCGCCGCCAGCAACGCCAGTCCCAATCCCCACTTGCCAGTCATGGAAAAACCTCGGTTATTGCTTTCGAATGAAAATCGTTCCGCCGGTATCGGAGATCTGCAACAGTGGGCCGCCACCGTTCAAGGCTCCCTGCGCGATCAACCGGCTGCCCTGACGGCGCGCGGCGATGGCCGGGAAATCGGAAACGATGCGCCGCATGCTATCGGCCATGGCATTCTCCGCGCGAATGGTCACCCCCAGTTTAGACGGAATCAGCACGGTGATGTCACCGCTGGCAGTGGCCAGAAAAGAATCCACCAGGTGGGCGCCCATCAGGTCCGCCAGGATGCTGCCCATGGAAGTGGAAACGCGCATCGGCCCGGAAATGCGGCTCAGGCGCACGCCACCGGAAGCGGATTCGCAATGCACGCCGGCGGCCGCGCCCACTTCCACGGGGCCGGCCATGTTGCGGGCGGTCACCGTCCCGCCGGCCTTTTCGATCACGATCTCGCCGCCGCCGGTGGCGGCATTCACCCATCCGCCGGCCTTGCCCACATGCACGCCGCCGCCGGCGGTTTGCGCGTAGACCGAGCCATCCACCTGATCGGCCGTAATATCGCCGCCGTAGGTCTGGAGGCGGGCATCGCCGTGCGCCAGTTTGAGCGTGATATTGCCGCCGTTGGTGGTCGATTCCACCGGACCGTCAACCGTGCCGACGCGGATATCGCCGCCGCCGGTGACGAGGGCGCATCGGCCGTGAATCCGGTCCGTCAGGATTGCCCCGGCGCGCGAGTTCACTTCGAGAGTTCCATCGATGCCGGTGGCTTCCACGGTTCCATCCGACGTGCCGACCGCGACGGCGGTGAGACGCGGGGCCTTCACCATGACGCGCGCCATCACCACGCCCCCCGGGGCGGTCAAGACGAGCGTATCGCCTTGGGTCACGATGGCGAGCGCCGCGCGGTCGAGGATGCGGCGGGCCTCCGCCTCGGAGTTGGCGCGCACGCTCAGCCGGACCGTGTAGGCGAGCGATGGCGCCGCCCCGGCGTTTACCGTCACCGGGCCGTGGCCATTGATGCGCAGGCGCGCAGCGGCGGGCAGGGTTCCGGCATACGTCCGCTCCCAGCCATCGTGCTCGTGCCGCGGGGCCTGCTGACCGACGCCGGCCAGGGGCGCCAGCGCCAGCACCGCCAACGCGCTAGAAAGTCCCGATCGACGCATTCATTTCCTTCAACAGCTTTTCGCACTTTTGCCGCACGTAGCTGTTGTCTTCTTTCTGCACCACGTTCTGTAACACTCCCACCATGGAATCGTCGCGGTGGGCCACCAGGAGATCGATGGCCCGCATCCGCACCGAAGGGTTGTCGTCGGTAAGCAGCACCTGCGCCAGCGTCTTCCTAACCTCCGGATCGGTCGCCACCGGCTTCAATCCTTCGAGGGCTTTGAGACGCACGCCGAGATTGGAATCGTGCGCCAGGGCATTCAATAGCGCGTCGCGGACTTCGCTTGAAGCGGCGCTGTTCTTCAGCAGGTCCACAGATTCCACGCGCACCGCGGGATTATCTTCGCGGGCCGCCGCCAGCAACAGTTTTTGGATGGTCTGATCGTCCGTGCGCCCGGAAACCTCGCGGCGGCGCGTCTCATCGAAGACCACCTGCACGCCGCCGGAGTTATCGGTCCGGACGGAGCGGACGGTGGCAAAGGAATCATCGGACGGAAGCAGGCTGGCCTGGGAAACAGTGGAACCGGTGCGCACGCCGGGCAACCACGTGATGCGGCCGCCGGTAAATTTCGCCGCGAAAAAGCCCACCGCAATGAGCGCGGCGGCGGCGAGGGGCTGGCGGAAACGGCCCAACTCGACGAAGGTGTAAGCCATGGCTTCGAGAAAAAGGGTCCACGGTCCCTTGACTGGGCGCACGCGTCCGGGCGCGCCGCCCTGGATGGCGGCCATCAGGTCGGCGCGGCAATCTTCGAGCAGCATGGGCGGGACCTCGGCGGGGCGCCGGTCGAGCGCCGCCGCGAGCACGCGCTGCCGTTCCATTTCGCGCGCGCAGGCCGGGCATTCATGCACGTGCCCTTCCAGATGGTCCTCTTCTTCCGGGTTCAGCTCGCCGTAATAGTAAAGCGGAATCAGCTTCCGCACCGCATCGCAAGTCATACAAGATCTCCCAACACCGAGCGCATTTTCTGAGTGGCGCGAAACAGGCAGTTTTTGGCCGCCTCTTCGGTGGTGCCCAGAATTTCACCGATGTTCCGCAGCCGCAATCCCTGGTAGTGGCGCAGTTCGAAGACCATGCGCTCGCGCGGCGTCAGATCCTGGAGCGCGCCTTCGATTCGGTCCTTCAACTGCCGGTTCCACAATACGCGTTCGGGATCGGCCACGGCCGAATCCTCCTCGAACGCATCCATCCGGTCCATGGGTCCTTCCGCCGTTTCCACCACCGACGATTCTTCCTTCCGCACTTTTCGTTTCCGCAGTTGATCCAGGCAGATATTCGTCACAATGCGATACAGCCACGTATGAAAACTGCAATCGAAGCGGAAGGTGTCGAGGTTGCGGTAGACCCTAAGAAACGCTTCCTGGTACACGTCCCGCGCGTCTTCGGGCGAGCGCAAGAGATTCATGGCCAGGCGAAGCACACTCTGGTCATAAGCGCGGACCAGTTGCTCGAAAGCGTCCTGATCGCCGCGCTGGGCAGCCCGAATTAATGAATCGACCTGTGGACTCACTCGGGCCCCAACCGTTCCGGCTGTGTCCTGGGCCATAACTCCGTCTGGTGCCGCGCTCGTTCGACCCTACTATGGAATTGGACGTGCGTGTCGCAAGTTCGTCACGGTGAGCGCCCCAGGACACCAGCCACCCGGCAACTTATTGATTCTACACCATATCTTACTTGCCGTAGATGGCCTGACCGACGCGCCGCATCCAACCCATCTCCTCTTCATTCATGGGACCGCGGTCGAGCGCCTGGAGCATGTCGCCGACGTGCTGCTGGCTGCTGGGGCCGGTCATACAAACATCGATGGCGGGATTGGAGAGGACGAAGCGATAGCAATCGGCGGCGGTGGGAACGCGCTCGCCGGAGGGGATCTTCCCTGGGTTGAGGAGCTGCCTCCAACTGGTGGCCGTGAACGCGACCATGCCGGGGCGTGCGCCATCGGCGGGCAGATGGGGAAACACGTCGCGTTCCGCGCCGGTGTGGACGGCGTTGTAGCGGACATGGAAAATATCGATGTCCGAGGCAGAGAGCTCCGGGATCAGCACGCGCATGGACCGACAAAGCGATGTGGCGGACCAGGCCGCGCTCGCGCAATTTGCGGCAAACATCCAGGATGCGCGGGTAAACGGGGCGGCTCCACATGCCGAGCAGTAAGCCATCGGCATAGTCATAGCCGATGGCGCGGAGGGCGCGCTCCAGGCTGGGAGTTATGAGGCTGGCCAACCGGGAGTAGGACTGGATTACCAGGAACATGCGGTCGCGCCGCGGCTTGAGATCGCGCAGCGCCTGGCCGAATCGGGCGCGGCGAAACGTTCCCCAATAAATATAGTTGACGCCGCGTTCGAAGGCCATGTGGACGCCGCTGGCGGGGACGCCGTAGCTGGCCGATATACCGAGGCGGCCGACCGTGCGTTGGGTGCGGCCCAGAGTGGCGGTTGACCAATCCATCATCATTTGCAGTTCCTCTTTTCTAAATGGACGCGGCCGGCGGCGGACAGCAAGGCGCTGAATCCGGGGCGCCTGTGAGGATCTTAGCAGAGTCGCGGATGGCGAAGAGTCTCCTTGAAGCAAGCCGGCCAAGGCCGCCCCCAGAGGGGACTCCGGGACGAGGGCGCACGGGCGTTAATAGTGAGGCCGTCGGCATGGTGGCGGGTCGGCATTTGAGGTCTCGGGCGCCGTTTCGGCCGGCAGACGGCGGAAATCCGAGGGGACAAAGCGTCGACATTGGCGCTTGGGATGCTCCAATTGATGTGAGCGGCGCTGGACGGGAGAAATCCGGTTGTTGGACGGAAGGGCTGTTGTCGACAGGAATCGTCGGGGCGCGCGGCGGTTCGGCGGACCCAAGCGACCTTACGGCCAAGTGGACATGTTACATGATGCTGTTATCGGGGTAAACAAACACTGGTCCGGTAGCCGTCCCGAAAGCCTTTCTCGCCGTAGTTGCGCTCGATGCGATAGCGCTTTCCAGGACGACTTCAACTGCCAGCACAGTGGGGGCCCGCCCGCGACAATCGCGCCCACTCAAACCGCCGCTTCAACTGTCGCCACCCTTTCCCTGCCGATATGATAATCTTTGTTCAGCCATTTTTGCGGACCGCGCGGGAGGAACATCGATGAGAAAAGAGATGCGCGTCTGGATATTCTGGGGTCTACTTCTGCTGATGTTTGTGACCGGCTTTTCTCTCATGGGCATTGGTGCTGCGTCCCGCGTGGAGAGGGAGGACAAAACAGGGGCAACAACAGGAGGTAAGCAACCCCCTTCAGGGCACGAGAACAACCATCCACAGAAGACCGCCGTGGATCTGCTAGAGGGCCTTGGAGAGGCCCTTGTGATAGCTGCGCTTCTCGCAGCGGTCGTTGATCCCTACGTGAAGTTTCGCCTCGGAACGGAAATAGGTCGGGAGATAGCCAAAGAGACATTGGGCGAGCATCTGCCGATTGAACTGCGGACGGCGTTGGAAAAGATACAGGAGATAGACCTGTACTTGCGGGGAATGACTATAGACGCCGTCCTGGAACCCGATCCGTCCCACCCCGGCTTCTTGGTCTGGAACACGACGATTCGCTACGAAGTTGAAAATGCGTCGTGGGTGAAGCGGGGATTTGAGCACCAAGTTTCAATCGCCGATTCCGAAGCCGCACGTGCGGATGGAAAAATCAGCGAGGCCTCTCATTACGTCAATGGGGAGCCCAGGTATAAACTCAACGGTTCAAGTCCAGGTTTCTCGACCATGTGTAAGAAGGACAGTGGCGTGACGGCGTTCATTCATACGGACAAACATAAGATCCCGTCCAGCCGCCAAGGCGTCACGGAAAAAAACGTTTATTTCCACACTACGGAACGCCTGGTTCCCGATTCCGAAATCCAATTGATACAACTCTCCCTACCGACGGTTGGAATCACTCTTACCGTCAAACACCCTGAGGGAATTAGCATCGACACCTCTTTGGAATTCATAGACGAGATATCACCCGAGGTCCCGGAAGGTCAGAAGGAAGGTCAGGCCGTACGCTGGAACTCTAAGCGCGCGTACCTCAAAAACGAACATATTTGGATCATGTACGAAATCGATAAGAAGGAAGAAGCACTTAAGCAAAGCCAGCCCATCGCCGCTCCGAAACCAGCGGAAGAACCGGCGTCCCCCACATCTGCAGCCAAGGTGTAATTTACAGTGTAGAACGCCCGTCGGTTGTCACGGAAATTCTCAAAGTCGTTCTTGCTCGCCTCGTCATAGCAGGCTTCCACGGCCCCGAAGATCGGACTCATGTGTTCGCGATGCGGATGGCAGGCGATCATTCACAGCCTTGCTTAGATCCTCTTTGCAGCCGATGTAGCGTTCGGTCGTCTGAACGGACGCGCGGCCCCGCAGTGATCACATAGTTGTCGCGAAATCCCCATGTATTGAAGAATGGGGAGCGTCTCAGAGTTCCAGGGAGCTGAAGCCAAACACGCAGCCGCATCTTGGCGGGAGCCTTACCTTAACGCCTATGGGACGAGGTCGTCCGACCCCGTAATCAACCGGGCTTTCCCACGGAAGGGGCCCATTTGCGCAGAATGTGCGAAAGATCTTCCAGCTTCACGGGTTTCGCGATGTAATCGTTCATGCCGGCGGCCAGGCACTCCTCGCGGGCACCGGCCATGGCCTCGGCCGTCATGGCAACAATCGGCAACTGTTTGCCTTTCTCGCCGCGGCGGCGGATCTCGGCGGTAGCCGCGTACCCGTCCATCTCCGGCATCTGGCAATCCATGAGAATCACGTCGTAAGCGACCAACTCGAACATCTGCACGGCTTCCAAACCATTGGCCGCCACATCGGCGCGCAAGCCCAGACGTTCCAGCATGCGCAGCGCCACCTTTTGATTCACGATGTTGTCTTCCACCAGCAGCACACGAATGGGCGTGTCCGCGAAGATGCCCTCGAAGCGCTTGGTGTCCAAGGGATACCCGGCGGCCGGGGTCTTGGCTCCCGCCCGCTTGGCGCGGCACGTGGAAAGCGTATTCAACAACTGCGATTGACGAATGGGTTTGACCAGGCAGGCGTCGATGCCGGCGCCTTCCATGTTACGGATCTCCGCCATGTGGCCCACGGAAGTCAACATAATCAGGGTCGCGCCCGACAAGACCTGTTCGGCTTTGATGGCGGCGGCGGCCGCGATGCCATCCATTCCAGGCATCTGATAATCGAGGAGGACGAACTCGTAGGGCTGGCCGCTGGCGACGGCCGCGCGCATGGTCGTGACCACCTGCTCGGCCGACTCGAGCGCGCTATACGGCATACCCCAGTTCGAGACCTGTTCGTAGAGCACGCGCCGGTTGACTTCGTTATCGTCCACGATCAGCACCCGCACGCCTCGCAAATCCAGGGGAGCAACCGCCGGCTTAGCCAGGAAATCCACTCGCAGGGGGATGGTAAACCAGAACCGGGACCCCTCGCCGAGTTGGCTCTCCACACCGATGGTTCCACCCATCAACTCCGCGAGTTCCTTGGAGATAGCCAGTCCCAACCCGGTTCCTCCGTACTTCCTGGTGCTGGAACCATCCACTTGCGTGAATTTCTCGAACAGCGAGCCAATTTTGTCGGCTGGAATACCGACGCCGGTGTCTTCCACGGTGAGCCGCATGAGGACCCGATCGTCTTCCTGTTGCGAGTAGGAAGCGGTGATCACGACGGTGCCATTCTGGGTGAACTTTACGGCGTTGGCCACCAGGTTGGTCAAGACCTGACGGATGCGGCCGGCATCGCCGATGACGCGGCGGGGAACCGATTCGGGATAGCGCGTCACCAGGTCGATGCCGTGCTCTTCCGCCTTCTGCGCCAGCATCTCGTTCACTTCTTCGACCACCAATTGCAGATCGAAGGGGAAAGCCTCGATGCGCAGCTTCCCGGCTTCGATCTTGGAGAAATCCAGAATATCGTTGACCACGGTCAGTAAGGATTCTCCGGAGCGGCGGATGGTCTCGGCATACTCCCGCTGTTCGGGCGAGAGATTGGTATCGAGCAGCAGGCCGGTCATCCCGATCACGCCATTCATGGGCGTGCGGATCTCATGGCTCATGTTGGCCAGGAACTGGGCTTTCAATTGGGCGGCCTCGCGGGCAGCGGCGAGCGCCTGGTCCAAAGCCTGGTTCTTGAGCTGCAGCTCGGCGGAAAAGGCCTGGAGGCGCTCCTCGGCCAGTTTCTTTTGGGTGATGTCGAACAGGGCGGTGCGGATGCCGGTGGCTTGGCCGCGCTCGTCCCAGATCACATTTTCATGGACCTCGAGCCGCAACTCGGTTCCATCCCGACGGGTGTAGGATCTTTCGAACGGCGCCAACGGCTCGGTGCCGGTCAGCTTGGCGGCCACTCGCAATCGGCTCAAATCCCGCTGCGCGGGAGCCACTACCTCCCAGGCCGCGCGGCCAATCAACTCTTCGCGCTTGAAACCCAGGAGTTCGCATTCCGCCCGGTTGACGCGCCGGACGATGCCTTGCGCATCGATTTCGTGGTAGGCCACCGGCGCCTCGTCGAACATCCGGCGGTAGCGCAGTTCGCTCTCGTGCATCGCGTCTTCGGCCTTGCGACGCGCCGAAATGTCGTTGACTACCAGCAGTACCGGGGAGGCAGGATCTTCAGCCAGAGGCCACGAGGAGATCTCCACATCCAACTTCTTGCCATCCAGGCGGACCAGTTTCAGTTCTATAGGCGGCAGGGGCTCATCGCTAACGAGCCTGAGCAGCATTCTTTTCTGAACCGCGGGCCGAAAACTGGGCTCTACCATGTCGAAAATGGACAATCCGACCACTTGGGAGTGAGTGTCCGCTCCGAGCAACCGCACAGCCGCGGCATTCAGAAACTGCACGATCTGGCCGCGATGGACCACCACGGGGACCGATGCCCGCTCGAACAAGGCCTCGAGTGACATCGTAGGCAAGGCGCCGGCAGTTCGTTCCGTGCGATTCCGGGAGGGCTCGTTAGTCTGGGCAGATTCCACGCTTACCGTCCGATCCATGCAAATAGACATACCTTCGCGCCTGGATGGAACCATCATTATATACATCGGCATTCCGCTGGACTTTTGCGAACATTTTAAAGAAAAATGCTGTGGAAGGGGGGGTGATGCAGACCCAAGCTGGCGCTTCGATTGGGAAGTTTCCGATTCGAATTTCGAGCCACGGTCAGCTATCGAGACGCGGGTATTCATCCATTTGAGATGGATCTGGCGGCCGTTTCGTCACCGAGGCAGTCTTGCCGCGTGGCAGGGGCTTCTCCGCGCCGATATCCCGGCCGCCCTCGGGTGTTAGGCAGGTTGTCTCGCGTCCCGGTGTGCGGCGGTCCCAGAAGTGGTTTAGAATCAAAAGGAACTAGTTTGCGGGCCCGTAGCTCAGGTGGATAGAGCACCTGCCTTCTAAGCAGGTGGTCGCTGGTTCGAGTCCAGCCGGGCCTACCAAGAAGCTGCTCCAAATCGGCAATTCCCAACCCACCATCGAAGCAATCCTTTGGAGTCACCGTCGCCGAATTCCGGGGCGTATACTGGGGTTAAACATGACGCGCCGGCCGCACCACGAGATGCAGTGTGTGATCGCGCTGCTCCTGCTCTTCGCCATCACCGCCGGTCAAACCGCGGCGCTCACTGGCGCGCATGAGCGGCACCGAACCCAGGATCATGGTTGTCTGGTCTGCTACGCGGGCTCCTTGCTTTTCCTCCAATCCTCCACCGGTGTGCCTCTGGACCCGGTCTTGGGTTTTGCCTGGCTGGAATCCACACCGGATTTCGACGCCCAGTTCGACGATTGTCCCGCCGCCAGTTCTTCGCGCGCCCCTCCAGCGTAGGCGATTCATTCATCGCATCCTTGCGGTCCGGGCGCCCTCAACGGCGCTTCCGTATTTGGGTGCCAGTACCAGGAATGAAGAGGAGAGGCTGTAATTTCTATGCCGACTAAGTGTTTGTTGTTGCAGCGCTATTTTCCCGCGGCCGCTCTGCTTGGGTTCGCGATCTTCGAATGCTCCTGCGGGACTGGGAAAGCTCCCGAGGCTGCCGCCGAACAAGCCAAGCCGCTCCAGGCCGGCCTTTTCACCGTGGGCGCCGACCAAATGGCCCACCTCAAAGTGGTCACCGTGGGAACCAAGGTCTGGCAGACCACCGTCATGACCACCGGCACGGTGGATTGGGACGCCGATCACACCACCCAGGCCATCACCCAGGTCAACGGCCCGATCACCCGCATCCTGGTCGATACCGGCGCCAAGGTTCAGAAAAACGATCCGCTGCTCTTCGTCTCCAGCCCCGATGTCGCCAACGCCATTTCCACCTACCGTAAGGCGCGCAATCGCGAGGTGCTCTCCAAACGCATCGTCGACCGAATGAATGAATTGCTGGCCCGCGGGGCCGTCGCCATCAAGGATGTCGAAAGCGCGGAAGCCGATTACAACGACGCCCGCACCGACGTCCAGACCAGCCTCCAGTCCCTTCGCATCTTCGGCATCACCCAGCAGGAAATCGATCAGGCCGAGAAACAAGGCACCGCCATCAGCACCGAATTGGCCGTGCGCGCTCCCATCTCCGGCGTGGTGGTGCAGAAACTCGTCTCGCCCGGCATGCTCATCCAGGCCGGCGCCACGGTTTGCTTTATGCTCAGCGACACTTCCACCGTGTGGGTGCAGGGGCACGTCTTCGACCGCGACCTTCCCTTCGTCCGCACCGGCGATTCCGTGGAGGAGACCAACCCCGCCGCCGCCCGCACCTTTCACGGCGTAGTCAACTACGTCGGATCCTTCGTGGACCCGGCCACCCGCACCACCCCCGTGCGCATCGTCACCCAAAACCCCGAAGGCCTGCTCAAGAAGGACATGTTCGTGGAAGCCGCCATTCGCACCGGTTCGCAGCCGGGCGTGTTGGCCGTGCCCGCGGCGGCCGTGCTGCGCGACGACAAGAACGAGCCCATCGTCTATGTCCAGGTGGAGCCCGGCAAGTTCGCCCAGCGCTCCGTCACCATCGGCACGCTCCAGGACGGCATGATCGCCATTACCGCCGGATTGCAAAAAGGCGAGAACGTGCTGGCTGACGGCAGCCTCTTCGTGCAGTTCGCCACCAGTATCCAATAAGGCCGCCCCCCATGATCGCCAGACTCGTCTCCTCCGCACTCAGACAGCCCTTCCTGATCATCGTGGCGGCCCTCGCCGTGATGGTTTGGGGCGCATGGTCGTTCCAGAAGCTCCCCATCGACGCCTATCCCGATCTCTCGCCCCCGCACGTCGAAATCATCACCCAATGGCCCGGCCATGCCCCCGAAGAAATCGAGCGCCTGGTCACTATCCCGCTCGAAATCGAGCTCAACGGCATTCCGCGGTTGGATACGCTTCGCTCCATTTCCCGGTACGGCCTCTCGTTTATCGCCATGAACTTCGAGTATGGGGTCGACCAGTATTTCGTGCGCGAGCAGGCTTTTGAGCGCATGCCCAACGCGCAGATGCCTTCCGGGGTATCGCCCAGCCTTTCCCCCATGTTCAGCCCCAGCGGCCTCATCTACCGCTACGTGGTCCAGAGCCCCGACCGCTCCCCGCAGGACTTGAAGACCATCGAGGACTGGGTGTTGGAGCGCCATTACCGCTCCATTCAGGGAGTCGCCGACGATTCCGGCATGGGCGGCACCACCATGCAATACCAGGTGCTGCTCGATCCCAACAAGCTCTTCGCCTATGGCGTTTCCGTCCCGCAAATCTTCCAGCAGTTGGGAAACAACAACGCCAACTCGGGCGGAGGCTTCTATTCCCAGGGCGGCCAGTTTTATTACATCCGCGGGCTGGGCCTGGTGCGCGACACCGCCGACATCGGCAACATCATCGTACAGGAGAAGAACGGCATCCCCGTGCGCGTCAAGGATCTCGCTCAAACCGAGATTGGCTACGCGCCGCGCCTCGGCCAGTTTGGCTACATGAAGCAGGATGAAGCCGTGGAAGGCGTCATCCTGATGCGCGTGGGCGAGCAGGCGCAGGTCATCCTCAAGCGCGTGGAGGACATGACCAAGGAATTGAACGAGCATGTTTTGCCGCCCGACGTGAAGGTGGTTCCGTACTACGACCGCCAGAGCCTGATCGAAGAGACCACCAAGACGGTGGAGGGCAACCTGCTGCGTGGCATGCTGCTGGTCCTGGTCATTCTGGGGATTTTCCTCTTCAGCCCGCGCACCGCGCTGATTGTGGCCGTAACCATTCCTTTCGCCTTGCTGTTTGCCTTTATCTGTCTCGACTGGCGGCACATCCCCGCCAACCTGCTTTCCATCGGAGCCATCGATTTCGGAATCATCGTGGACGGTTCGGTGGTCATGGTGGAAAATATCTTCCGCGAGATCGCCGCGCGGCAGGGGCACCCATACATTCTCAAGGAAGTGATTCGCGCCGCGGCGCACGATGTCGAGCGGCCCATCTTTTACGCCATCGCCGTCATCATCGCCGGCTACATCCCCATCTACGTCCTTACCGGCCCTTCCGGACGGCTCTTCCAGCCGATGGCCGACACCATGTCGTTCGCCCTGCTGGGCGCCCTGCTGTGCGCCCTTACCGTGCTGCCCGTGCTCTGCGCCTATTTCCTCCGCGGCCGCATTCACGAACCCGATGTCAGATTCTACGAATGGGTGCGCCGGCAATATGGAAGGACGCTCGGATGGTGCCTGCGGCACCGCCTGCTCACGGTCTGCCTGGTGCTGGCGGTCTTCGGCTCATCGCTTCTGCTGATTCCAGGCATCGGCGGCGAATTTATGCCGCACCTGGATGAAGGCGCGCTGTGGGTGCGCGCCACCGCTCCCTATACCATTTCTTTCGAGGAAGCTTCCGCCCTTTCCCCGCAGATCCGCAACATCCTCATGAGCTTTCCGCAGGTCACCACGGTTGCCAACGAATTGGGGCGCCCCGATGACGGCACCGACCCCACCGGATTCTTCAACAACGAATTCTACGTTGGCTTGAAGCCCTACAACGATGCCGCATGGAAAGGCGAAATCCACTCCAAGCCGGCGCTCATCGAGGCCGTGCAGAAGAAGCTCTCGGCCTTCCCCGGAATCATTTTCAATTACACCCAACCGGCCGAGGATGCCGTGGATGAGGCCGAAACCGGCCTCAAGAGCGCCCTGGCCGTCAAGATCTACGGCTCCGATCTCAACCTGCTGGCGGACAAGGCCAAGCAGGTAAAGGCCATCCTCACCAAGATTCCCGGCATCACGGAGATCACCGTTGTAAGCGAAACCGGACAGCCCAGCCTGATCATCACGCCCGATCGCGCCAAGCTCGCGCGCTATGGATTGAACGTCAGCGACATTAATACTCTCATTGGCACGGCCATGGGCGGGCAGGCGGCCACCCAGGTGATTCAGGGCGAGCGCCAGTTCGATCTCATCCTGCGCATGCAGGAGCCTTTCCGCAGCGACGAAAACGCCATCCGCAACCTGCTGGTCGCCACTCCCGACGGCCAGTATCTGCCCTTGAGCCAATTCTGCGAGGTCAAAGAGGAGAGCGGGGCGTCCTTCATCTATCGCGAGGCGAATTCGCGCTACATCGGCATTCAGTTCAGCGTGGAAGGCCGCGACCTGGCCAGCGCCGTCGGCGAGGCGCGCCGGAAAGTGGACCATGCCGTCAAGCTCCCCATCGGCTACAAGTTCGAATGGGGCGGCGAATACAAGGATTACCTGGCATCCCAGGCGCAGATGAAAATCATTGGGCCCTTGACCGTGGTCCTGGTGCTGGCGATTCTATTCGCGCTCTACGGCAACTTCAAATTCCCCGTCATCATCTTCTTCAGCGTGCTGGTCACCGAGCCCGTGGGAGGCCTGCTGGCGCTGCGGCTCACCCATACCAATTTCAGCGTCTCCTCCCTGCTCGGGTTTGTCGCCCTGATGGGCGTCGCCGTGCAGACCAGCGTGATTCTGTATTCGTTCATCAACAAGCTGCGACTGGAGGGCAAGCCCATCGTGCAAGCCACTCTAGAGGCTTCTGTCTTAAGGCTGCGGCCCATTATGATGACCGCGCTGGTGGCCTGCTTCGGCCTGCTACCGGCGGCCATGTCGACGGGCATCGGCAGCGATTCGCAAAAACCCTTCGCCATCGTAATTGTGGGCGGCCTGGCCTCGCGGCTGCTGCTCTCGGTTTTCCTGGCCCCTGTTCTCTACGCGCTGGTGGCCCGCGATGGCGATACCTTGCAGGTGTGACATGACTTACGGAGATCAAATGCGGCGATTCGTTTGCATACTCGCAACGGCGGCATGGGTGACGGTGTGTGCGCGCGCCCAGACCGCCCTCGACTGGCGGCAGGTGCAGGCGCGCTTCCTTGCCGCCAACCCGGCCCTGCGCGCCGGGCTCATCAATATCGACGAGGCCAGAGCCGAAGAAATTACCGCCTACCTGCGCCCCAATCCCGACCTCACCGCCAGCCTCGATCAGTTGACGCCCTTCACTCCCAACCCCTATCAGCCGCTCGCCGGCGCGTTTCCGCTGCTCTCCGTGAACTACCTGCACGAACGGGAACATAAACGCGAGCTGCGGCTCGATAGCGCCAAGCAGGGCACATCCATCGCTATTTCGCAGCAGGAGGACATGGTACGCAACCTCATGTTCGGCTTGCGCACCGCCTTTGTGCAGGCGCTTCAGGCCAAGGCCATCTATACCCTGGCGAAAGACAACCTGGATTACTTCGACAAGGAACTGGCTATCTTTCGCGACCGCTTGCGCGCCGGCGATATCGCCCAACTCGACATGAAGCGCTTCGCCTTGCAGCGCGTGCAGTACCAATCCGACCTCCAGACCGCGCTGGTCAATCTGCGAACCGCCAAGATCCAGCTTCTGCAATTGCTCGACGACCGCACACCAGTAGACCAGTTTGACATCGCCGGCCCGTTCGATTTCTCCGACCGTCTAATGCCGGTCTCAGAGTTTCACGCCGAGGCTGCCGCCGCACGGCCCGATCTCAAGGCCGCCCAGCAGGCCGTCGAAAAGGCCAAGACCGATCACAGACTGGCCGTCGCTAACGGGTCGACCGACCCTACCTTCGGCATGGATGCCGGCCGCAACCCGCCGTACAGCGTGTACATCGGATTCAGCGTCAACATTCCGCTGCGCATCTTCGACCGCAACCAGGGCGAAAAACTTCGCACCGAACTCGACATCACCCATGCGGAGCGAACCCAACGGCAGACCGAGGCGCAGGTTTACGGCGACGTCGATTCCGCCTACGTCACTCTGGCCAGCACCATCGAGTTGCTCAAGCCCTATCGCGACACATACCTTGAGATGGCCAAGGATGTCCGCGACACCATGGAATTCTCCTATCGGCGCGGCCAGGCCGCCCTGCTGGATTACCTGGATGCGCAACGTGATTACCGCGCCACTTACGTGGCCTATCTGAACCTGGTGGGCTCTTACCTGACTGCCGCCAGCCAGCTCAATCTCGCCGTCGGCCGCGAATTGATCCAATAATCGCCGCCGGCCGCGCGCACAATACGGTTCGCGCTCAACGAGTCAACGATGATTCAGATCGGACCGGCGCCTCACTGCCATGCTGGACTTTAGGGCTGTTCTCGCCCGGTTCTGAGCCTGCGCGTATGAACCGTCAAAGCCCCTATCGCCGTGGTCCGTCGACCAGTAATATTCATTGTTGCGGTCCGCCTCGTAGACGGTATATTGGGCCTGATTTCCCCCTGGATCGACAAATGTAAACGATTGGCTCGTCATGATCTCCTTCCGACGTAGCGGTCCGTAATTATTTTGCCGCTCTGGCGTGGTCCAGGCATAATGCGACCAGATCGGAGACATTGGCTTCGCCCACACACATGACCGTGTCGGCGCCGCCCCAATAAATCTTCACGGTCCCATCGGATTCCGCAACGGCGCCGCAGGTGAACACGACGTTGTGGACATATCCCGTGATTTCCCAGGGATCTTCCGGCTGTAAGATCCATGAATCGCCCACGCCAATGATCTTCGCCGGGTTCCGCAGATCATGAAGAGCGACACCCAGCCGGTAGACCGATCCGTCCATGGTCCGAAAAACGCCGTGATAGATGGAAAGCCATCCTTGGTCCGTTTTAATCGGAGGCGCGCCCGGACCGATCTTCATTTCGTCCCAGTGATAGGGTACAGGCCTCATGATGAGCTGAGACTCGCCCCAATAACGTAGATCCGGAGAATAGGAAATCCAAATGGACCAAGGGGCGATTTCCGAATGCGGCCGGTCAAGCCGGGCATAGAAGCCGTCGAACTTCTCGGGAAAGATCACCACATTCCGGTAGTCCGCCTCCGTAATGAGCGCCATCCTCTCCACTCGATGGAAGTCCCTCGTCTTTGCCAAGGCGATCCGCACGCCGTTTCGCGAGTAGGCGCTGTAGGTGATGAGGTATTCTCCGTCGATGTAAGTCACCCGCGGATCCTCGACGCCGAACTCTTCGTACGCCGCAAAAGGGCCGTCGCGAGCGGGAGTCAGAAACGGCTCCGGATCGGCAGTGAAATGGAATCCGTCGGCGCCGCGGGCCAGGCCGATGATGGACCGCCCCGTGCGGAGGTGGGATCGGAACAGCATGATGTACTCGTTCTCATGCTTCACTACCGCCGCGTTGTGGACTGTTTCCACCGGGTAGGGGATCTCGGCTTTGGTCAAAATGGGGTTATGCGCGTAGCGCCTGACAATGTCGGGCTTCATGATCGCCTCGTCGCCTCCAGGTCGAAAACAGTCCTGTAGACCCGTTCGTACGCCTTCACCATAGTTTCGATAGAGAAGCACTCCTGGACCCGTTGCCGGCACCGGGCGCGGTCGATTTCACCCAGCCGCTTCAGGGCCCGTACCGCTTCGTCGACGTTGTTGACCAGGAAACCTGTCTGCCCGTCTTCGATCACCTCACGGCAGGAGCCGAGGTCCATGGCGATCACGGGCACGCCCGCGGCGTTGGCTTCTGTCAGGACCAATCCGAACCGCTCGGGAATGGTGTTCAGGTGCAACAGCGCTCGGGCATGCGCAAACAACTCGTTCTTGCCCGGCACGTCCAACGGCCCGATGTAGCGGATGGTCTGATCCAAGTGAGGCTCCACCTGCTCCCGGAAGTATGTCCGATCCTGGATAATGCCCGCGATGAGCAGCGGCATCCCGCTCAGGTGAGCAACCTGGATGGCCAGATGGACGCCCTTGTCCGGATGAATCCGGCCGAGGAAGATCAGGTCATCGCCGCCATGTTCCTGGAACGGGTACAACGAAAGATCGATTCCGTTATAGACCGTCGCCAGATAATTCAGCCCCGGTGCGCGATCGGAGTTGCTGATGGAGACAAAATATCCGTCGCGATATTTCTCATACACGGGCATGATTTTGGGAGAGGAGAATCCGTGGATAGTGGTGAGGACCGGCGTCTTAACCAGCCGTGTGTAGGACAGAGCCATAAAGTCGTAATGGCTGTGGATGAGGTCGAACTCGGAGGCATGCTCAAACGCTTCGGAGATGTGCAGGTACTCGGCCACCTTAGGATCGATGGCGGGATCCTCTTCATATCCCCGGTCCACAACGGCGTGCAGCCGAGCGCGGGTCACGGAGTCCCGAGTGGCGAACAACGTCACATCCCAGCCGCGCGTGACCAGTCCTTCGGTGATGTTGCTGGCGACCGTCTCCCAAGCGCCGTATTGCCGCGGAGGCGTTCGCCAGGCTACGGGCGACAGAACAGCCACCCTTTTGTTGGGGAGGGTCATTCCATAGCCGCCAGCACCTCGGCAAGTGGGACGGTCGCGAAACCTGTGGCGTGATCGGCGAAGCCATAGGGAATGATTAGTTCGCTGTTATGGACCAGCGCGCCGCAGGTATAAACGACGTTGGGCACGTAACCTTCCCGCTCGTTCTGGTTCGGCTTGAGCAAGGGTTCGCGGAGCTGTCCAATCACTTTCAACGGGTCGTCGAGATCGAGGAGGAACGCGCCGATCGAGTACTGCCGCATGGGGCCGACGCCGTGGCTGAGAACCAGCCAGCCGGCATTGGTCTCGATCGGAGATCCACAATTCCCGAGTTGGACCAGTTCCCACGCAAAGGCCGGCTTGAGGAGAACGCTACAATCGTTCCAGAAGTGGACGTTGTCGGAAAACATCAGGTAGATGTTCTCGTTGTCCTGACGGGAGAGCATGGCGTAGCGGCCGCCGATCTTCCGCGGGAACATGGCCATTCCCTTGTTTTCCGCGGCCGGACCATTCAGGGTAATGAATCGAAAGTTGAGAAAGTCGGAGGTCTCCACCAGTTCCGGCACGACCACCCTGCCATCGTAGGCGGTGAACGTCGCGTAGTAGATGTGGGCGCCATCGTCGTTCCGGAAGCGAACGAAGCGGGCGTCCTCGATGCCGTTGCGTTGGGAGGGCGTGGCGGGGAACAAAATGCGCCCATTCAACTGCTGCTCCGGTTGGAACTGGACCTCGTAATTCGACCGCGCCAGCATCCAAATCCCCTGCGAAACGTCCTGGTCTTCCTGTGCCATTCCATCCGGCAGGCGAAACTGCTCCGCTTGCAGCCGGGCGCGAAGATCTTCCATCGCAAATGACTCGTCCAGCTTGTTCATGACCCGGCGCGTGAATTCGCACGTCAATCCCAGCTCGGAGAGTTTTCGGCCGAACAGCGCCTTCTCGTACCGGGGGTTGGGGATCTGACGCGGCTCGGTTAGAAAGCCGTTAACGGGTAATACCTCGATCCGCCGATCGGCATGAATGATGCCGGTTCGAAACGTGATGGAAGAGATGTGGCCTTCCCCCGTGGCGCGCAAGCTGAGGATAAACCGCAGCGCGCCCGACGGCAGACCAGCCTGGTCGGGATGCGGCACGATGGAAGGGTTGAATAGGGCAGCGGATTCTAAAGAGTATTCGGCGAGGAAATAAGAGCCGATCAGGAGCCGTCTTCGTTCGGATATCTCTTCCACCGTCTCCAAAGACTCGCGCACCTGTTCGAAGCGCTCGAGGAAGAGCTTGCGGAGCTGGTGGTGGCGCTGAGAAAACTCGGCGGAAACTTCGTCCAGAAGCCGCCCGGCGCGGGCTTCCGGGAGCGCCATAATTCTGTCGACGATCCTGGCTATCCGCTCGGGGCCACCCGGATTGAAGGGCCGGAGAAGAACCCGCGACTGGTCCGGATGGAGTATGGTGGCGATACGTTGGAGATGCATAATGGGGGGCCTGTTTATTCCGTGATGGCGATCGGTTCTCTAAAACTCGTTACTATGTTCTGCGTTAATTGCATTTCCGCTAATGAAAGTAAGAAAGCCAGAGTCGATTCCGCTCCCTGGTTCCCGTTGACGCGATCTACATGCAACCCGTCGCGGCACCCTCCTGTCTCGGGAGAGTAGAGTTCGAGTCCGAGATCGTTCCAGCCGATGAACCAGTCGAAGGCCCGTTGCGCCTGTTCATACCACCAGACGTCCGCTGTGGCGCGATACGCTTCCAAACAGGCCGAGACCGTTGCCTGCGCCTCAATGGGCTGCTGGTCGAAATTGGCGCGCGCGCCGCCGCGGCGGTAGAAGCCATTACTGCCAACGGGCCGAAAGTGCCCCTTCTCGGACATCTGCAATTCCGTCAGCCACCGCAAGGCCTGGAGACCCCGTTCGAGCACCGCCGGTTGTCCGGTGGCGTGTCCGCTGGCAATCAAGGCGTGCGCGAGCTTGGCGTTATCGTACGACAATTCTTCTTCAAACCATTGCCAATCCGGGTGCGCACTCGCTTCATAGAGTTCCATGAGCCGGCAAATGAGGGTCTCCCGGGTTTGGTTGACCAGGCTGTCGCCGCTCAACCGGCGCAGATACTCATGGATGCCGATCAGACCGAACGCCCACGCCCGCGGTGAAGTGAACCCGGTAATCGCGGGCAACGCCAGCGCGAAGAGCTGTCCCGCCATCATCTGGAAGCTCCGAAAGTGCGAACGTCCCACGCCTATGCCGAGCGCCCAGAGCGCCCTCCCCTGACAGTCCTCCGACCCCTGCTCATCCAGCCAGCGCCGCTCAAAACTCAATTGGTTGTGGAAGCGTTTCGTTTTGAAATCGAAAGCGTAATGGAGGAACGCGCCGGAGGTGGTGGCCAGCGCCCGGACGGATTCCGGATGCTCGCCCAATTCACCAAGCAGCGCCGCCAGGATAAAGGCGCGCGCGTTATCGTCGGTGCAATAGCCTTCGGAATAATTCGGGACACTGAAAACCGCATGCTGGAAGACCCCGGTGGAATCGGTCATCCGGAGAAGGTGATTGAGCTTCATGGGCGGCAGTTCCCGCGGCTTTTGGTCGAGCGTCTTGGTGGCGAGGAATCTTCGCGTCTGAGCAGCCCCTTCCAGCCGGGAACTCTCGAAGGAACGCATATACATCTGCGCCACGTTGCTCCAAACCATCTCTCTGCCGATCCGATAGGCTATCTTGCGAATGGCATGCCGGCGGGTATCGTCCCGCAGCAGTCCGATCACCTCGCGCGCGATGGCCGGAGCGTCGCCGAAGGGGACCAGCGTGCCGCGGTCTTCCGCCAGCAATTCCGCGGCGTGCCAGTACGGCGTGGACACCACCGCTTTGCCCGCGCCAAATGCGTAGGCCAGGGTGCCCGATGTGATCTGCGCTTCATTTAAGTAAGGCGTGATGTAAAGGTCAGCCGCGCCGATGAACTCCTTGAGATTCTCCAGATCCACAAACTGGTTGTAGAAGATGACGTTCCTGTCGACTTTGTTCTTCTTGGCGAGAATCTCCAGGCTAAGCCGGTAAGCCTCGCCGTGCTCGCGCAGTTCGTTGGGATGGGTGGCGCCGAGGACGATATAGACCACCTCGGGAAACTCACTCAGAATTCGCGGCAGGGCGTTGAGCACGTTCTCGATACCCTTGTTCGGCGAAAGCAGGCCGAACGTGAGCACCACCACTTTTCCTTCAACCCCGAACTGGTCCTTGAAGTATGTAGGATCGACGAAGCCTACATCGGGAATACCATGCGGGATGAGATCGATCTTGGCCGGGGGCGCCTGATAGATCTGCTGCAACATCTGCCGTCCGCGTTCCGCCATGACCACGAGCCGGGTCGAAAGGGAGATCAATTCCTTCATGGCGCGCCGCTGGTCCGCTTGCGGCTCGCGCAGAACGGTATGAAGCGTGGTGACGACGGGCATTCTCAATTCGCGCAGGAGAGCCAGGATGTGACCGCCGGCCGGTCCGCCAAAGATACCGAACTCGTGTTGCAGGCAGACGATGTCCACGTTGCTGATATTGAGGAAGTCCGCGGCGCGCCGGTAAGACGACAGATCTTGCTCCTCAATTTCGAAGCGAACCACCTCCGGGTACTCGTAGCCGCCCGGAATGTCGTTCACCGAGACGGCCAGACACTGGCTCTGGGGGTAAGCGCTGGCGACAGCGGCAAGCAGGTCCGACGTGAACGTAGCAATGCCGCACTTGCGTGGCAGGTGGTCGCCGACAAAAGCGATCTTGCGGACTTTAGAGGCTATGTTCATGGAGTATTTCCTTTGCGGCTATCCATGGCTGGCCTCCTCAGGATGCCCGAATCCGGCGATACTCCGGCTGCCACATGGCGTCCTCGACCTGCTGAACGATGTCGCCCAGCGGGACTCCGGCCAAGCCCTCAGCATCCGCTGTCTCGGCGACCGCCACGGCCACCGTCGCCGACACGCTACGCAGGTCGTCAATATGCGGGAGCAACGATGCGCCGGGCTGGCGCACGGTAACCAGGCTGGAGACGGCGCTCGCCGCCGCCGCGAACATACCGTCACTGATCCTGCTGGCTCGCGAGACGATCGCGCCGAGGCCCAGCCCCGGATATAGCATGGCGTTGTTGACTTGGGCTACGACGTATGTCACTCCCTTATAAGTGACTGGGGCGAACGGGCTGCCGGTGGCGATCAGCGCCCGCCCGTCGGTCCAGGCGATCAGGTCGGCCGGGTTCGCCTCGGCCCGCAAGGGCGGGTTGGAAAGCGCGAAGATGATCGGCCGCTCGGTATGCGCCGCCATTTCCTTAACGATCGCCTCCGTGAAACTGCCGGAGACTGTCGAAGCGCCGATCAGCATGGTCGGTTTGACTCTGTGCACCACCTCGGCCAGGCTTACGCCATACCCATTCTCGCCGTGCCTCCAGCATCTGCTCTCGGCGGCCGGCCGGGCGAATGCCGCTTGATAGTCGCGGAGTTGGCCGTTCATATCGGTGGTGAGTAATCCCTGCCGGTCCACGCACCAGAAGCGTTTGGCCGCGTCTTCTTTGGGGAGGCCCTCGCGCGCCATGGCGTCGCAAAGCTGATCGGCGACTCCCACACCTGCCGTGCCGGCTCCAAAGATAACTACCCGCTGGTTGCGCAGAGGCACCCCACAGACGCGGACGGCGGAGATCGCCGCCGCCAGTGTGATCGCGCCGGTTCCTTGCATGTCATCGTTGAAGGTGCAGACCTGGCCGCGGTACTTCTCCAGGATGCGCCTTCCGTTGCCGGGGGCGAAATCCTCCCACTGCAGCAGCGCCTTCGGGAACAGCTTGGTCGCGGCCCTGACGTAAGCGTCGATGAAAGCGTCATAATGCTCTCCGCAGATGCGGGCGTGCCGATTCCCAATGTACGTGGGATCGTCCAGCAGGTTTTCCCGGTTGGTGCCGACATCCAGCATCACGGGGATCACACGGGTGGGGTCAATTCCTCCCGCCGCGGTGTAAATCGCCAGCTTGCCGATCGAGACCTCAATGCCTCCGACCCCCCAATCGCCTATTCCCAGAATCTGCCCGGCGTCGGTCGCCAGGATCAGGTCGATATCGCCGGGGCCGGCGCCTAGATTGGTAAACGCCTCCTCGATTGCGTCGCTATGATCGATCGAGAGGTATACGCCTCGCGGACGGCGGCACTCGTGATGATACTGTTCCACTGCCATTCCGACGGTCAGGTCGTTGACGATAGGGATCATTTCGCGCAGGTGCTCTGAGAACAACCGGTAAAACAGTACCTCGTTGCGGTCATGCAATGCGGTCAGGTAAATGTTCTTGCTCAGGGCGTCCGGCAGCCGCTCGTACTGGATGTAGGCCCGCTTGACCTGCGCAGCCAGGGTACTGATGTCCGGCGGGAGCAGGCCGGTGAGGCCCAGCGCCTTTCGTTCTTCCGCCGTAAAGGCTGTCCCCTTGTTCAGCAGCGGCGAATTGAGCACGGCCAACCCGCGAGCCTTGGTCGCGTAGCTACCGGCCCCATTTTGTCGGTGGTTCGTCATCGGCGCTAGTAGCGGAATTACTCTCGATCGCATGCTGCTACCTCTCTCGTCAGTTCGTGCCTCTCGCACGGAGCACCAGGGGCCGCGCGCCGGTCGCACACTCTCTGCAAATGCACTCCTGGGTCCATGAGCGCGGGATCGCCATTATTCCTTCTGTGTCCACGCCCGGCGACACTCCGGAGACTCAGCGATCCGGTCGAGGGCTGACCAACCGCGGTCATACGGCCGAATGTGGTCAATGACTCAAGCAGCTAGCCCGGTAGAGACAGCGTCTCAACGCCCACCTCTATCGCGGGAACATGCCCTAAATCGGCGGACTGGCCCCGGCTGGCGTAAATCCGCCTGTCAAGATGGTGGTTGGATCGATAGCTCAGATTGGCGACCAGGGCGGTCAGAAACGTCTTGTAATTGGGTCGGTTCCGGGCAAGGTGCAGCATCCGTCGAAAAATCTGCGGATACGAGTAGAATCGATCGCTGAACTGCTCCATTTCCTCCACTAATTCCGCCCAAGTGAGGTGCGTGTAGCGGGCCACCGGGTAAGTCAGAGTGTAGTATTTCCAATCCTGTGGATAATCGTTGGACTCGATCCTGTCTTCGCGCTTCATTTGGGCGTAGAGCTTAGTCCCTGGAAGCGGGGTAAGCATCAGGACATTGGCTGCGTCGATACCGTACTCCTTGGCGGCGCGGGCGATCATCCGGCCAATCCCCCGCCGGTCCGTGTCGATCCCCATAATGAAAGAGCCGACGACGCACATGCCGCGGCGCTGAATCCGGCGGACGGACCTGCGCAGATCTCTTCCGTTCTGGAGGTTGAACTTCTTGCCCACGGCCATCAGCCCCTCCACGGTAGGGGATTCGAACCCGATGAATACGCCCTGGCAACCCGAACGCGCGGCGAGTTCCAGCAGTTCATCGTCGTCCGCGAAGTTGATGGTTGCCTGGCAGATCCAAGGCCGGGTCAGCCCCTCGCGAATCATTGTCCGGAATAGGTCCTTGGAGTATGCGAGATGGTCCTTGCGGGTGCCGATAAGGTTGTCGTCCACGAACAGGATGACTTTTTCCTGAATCAGCCGCAGTTCTCGAATGACATCGTCGACGGGCCGTTGGCGGTACGTGCCGCCATTGAACGCTGTGACGCTGCAGAAAGTGCAATTCAACGGACAGCCGCGCGTGGTTTGCACCGACCCGAAGTAGTACCGGCCTTGGAGCAGGTCGTGGCGCGCGGGCGGGATGGCGTCCATGGTGCTGATGCCGCCCTGGTACACCCTGCGCAGGGCATGCCTGCGCGCATCCACCAACACCTGCCCCCATACCGATTCCGCCTCTCCCGTGACCACCGCATCCGCATGTTCCAGCGCCTCATCCTGGCAGAAGGTGGCATGAATGCCGCCCATCACCACGGGCACTCCCATGGCGCGGTACATTCCGGCGACCTCGTAGGCCCGCGGCGCCTGGGACGTGAATGCCGTGATACCGACGAGATCGGGTTTGGGCAGACGTCCGTAATCGGGGTGGTCCAGGTTTTCGTCAATCAACGTCACCTCCCACTCCGGCGGCGTTAGACCGGCTACCACGAGAAGCCCGAGCGGCTTCCAAACTCGATACGTGTTCAGACGGTTCCAGTGGACCTTGCTCAGACTGACAACCGGATTGTCTGGATTCACAAGATAGAGGCGCATCTTTTTCTTCCTGTGTCACCTGCAAACCAGGCGCCGTCCTGCGATGCCATGACAAGCACACACCGGTGCCGTTGGCGCTCGATCTTCTGACGCCAGACGGTCAAATGACCAAATATGGTCAGACCGGCCCAACAGATCAAGACAGAGATCCACATGCGAAACGCGACCGCTTCGTTGGCCCTCGGCCCGCGTTCTCGGAGATATCTCCAACTCGAATGGGTTGGTGCATTCCGTGCATCGGAAAAGAGCGCTGGAAACGGCTGCCGGCCGAAATCGGGCCGCACAGCTAGCTAGCTATCGCCGATTGCAGGCATGAAAGAGAACACCATGATGACCGCCGGTAGCATTTTGATCGAAAAGCATGCGCCGCGTCCGGAATGCTTTCATCTCAAAGACCACTCCGTTCCGAATGACTGGATGGCGATCGCGCACAATCTCAGTTCTCGGGAGCTCGAAAAGGAACTCTCGACCGCGGGATGGACATTCTTTTTCATGGCCAACGCGATCCGGACGACGGTGTTCGGCTTTAATCCGGCAAAAATGTTCGGCCGAGCGCTGGAGCGCCTGATCGGGAACGTGAGACAGCAGAGATGCAATTGCCTTGAAATCGACGGCGTGGCAACTCGCTCGTTCTTGGGCCTGCCGTATATGAAGGTATCCGCCCACCCGCGTCATATTCAAAAGGGCATGGTGTTCTCTGGCCAATAGCACCTCGGTTCGCCCGGCGTGAGTTCGCTCCCGCCCCTGGCCAAATATGGTCAACGGAGTCCGCCCCCAAGCTCCTCGGTGGTAGCATGAGACCAGCGGCCCGTTCGGCGCCGACCTGCGTTCAGTAGCGGGCCAACGTGCGCGTGCCCCCAGGTTCGATGCGTTGGACGAGGCGAAGGAGAAGCGTTGGCCTCTAACGTCCCACAGGCGCAAGGAGTGGCGTGGCTCTTGGAAAACGGCCCGAAAGAACTCGAATTGCTGCTCCGGGCCATCGTCTATCACCCTTCCGTACCCATTCTCATCGCTGACAATGAGCGCAATTACCGGGACGCCAGCGCCGGAGCCGGCAAGCTGCTGGGGATTTCACGCGACCGCATCATCGGCCAGAGAATCGATGATTTTGCCGATCCCAACTTCAGGCCGCGGATTTCAGAGCTTTGGCGAGCTTTTTTGGGTCAGGGCGAACAGGAGGGTGCGCTCCGCCTGGCCGGTCCAGACGGAACTCCACGGGAGGTGGAATATACCGCCAAGGGGGACGTCTTGCCGGTGCGCCACCTCCTGGTCCTGCACGATAAGACAACGTCGGAAGGCTACAACGATCCGGTTCCGTCGTGGGTGCAGGACTATGCGCTGTTTTTGCTCGACGTCAACGGACGAGTAGTCAGTTGGTATTCGGGAGCAGCGCGCATCTACGGCTACAGCGGAGATGAAGCCGCCGGCAAACACGTATCCTTTTTGTACCCCAGCGAGGAGACTCCCGATGCGGAGCCGCAGCGGGAACTGAGCCGATCCGCCGCCGAAGGCCATTTCGGGAATGAGGGCTGGCATGTGAGGAAGGACGGGTCGCGATTCTGGGCCAATGTCGTCACGATGGCTTTGAGAGACGAAAAGGGAGATCTGCAAGGTTTTGCGAGAGTGGTGCGGGATTTCAGCGAGCGTCACGAAAGGGATGAAAAGTTGCGCCGTAGCCGCGCACGTGTCTGTCCAGTACCTTTGGAATCGACCATTGCGGGCATCGTTTCCGGCGAGTTCGACCGTATTCCCGAGGCCAACGACGCGTTCCTTCGATTGGTGGGGTACAGCCGTGAAGATTTGCTGGAGGGCCGGCTGCACTGGCCCGATCTCACTCCCCCGGAATACTCCGCACTCGACGATCTGGCGCATGAAGAAGGTTTGCGGTTCGGAGCCTGCACGCCCTATGAGAAAGAGTTGCTCCGCAAAGATGCGACTCGCGTTCCGGTTCTGGTTGCTACCGCCGTCCTAAAGCTCTCTCCTTTCCGGTGGATCACATTTGTTCAGGACCTGCGCGAACGCGACCAGGTCGCAAGTATTGGGGATGAGGAAGTCGAGGGTAAACGAAACTTCGAGGAAATGGTGGGGAACAGCGCGGCGCTGCGGCGGGTTCTGCGACAGGTGGAAGTGGTTGCTCCTACCGACGCGAACGTGCTGATCCTCGGTGAAACCGGCACCGGGAAAGAACTGGTGGCGCGCGCCATTCACCGGCTAAGCCCTCGCAAGAACCTCCCGTTCGTCATTTTGAACTGCGCCGCCATTCCGACGGGGCTTCTCGAAAGCGAGTTGTTCGGCTATGAGAAAGGAGCTTTCACCGGTGCCTTGTCGCAGAAGATCGGCCGCTTCGAGTTGGCCCATCGGGGAACTCTATTCCTCGATGAGGTGGGCGACATCCCGTTGGATCTGCAGCCCAAGTTACTGCGCGCCTTGCAGGAGAAGTCGTTCGAGCGGTTGGGCGGAAACCGGACGATTCCCATTGACGTCCGGCTCATCGCCGCAACCAATCGCAACTTGACTCAGATGATGGGCGATAAGCTGTTTCGGAGCGATCTCTACTACCGGCTCAAAGTCTTCCCCATCACGACTCCTCCATTGCGCGACCACCCCGAGGATATACCCGTACTCGCCCGGCACTTTACCCAGAAGTATGCCCGAGAGATGAACAAGCAGATTGAGAAGATCCCGTCGGAAACGATGCGGGCCCTGGAGAGTTGGCCGTGGCCCGGCAACGTACGAGAACTCGAGAACTTCATCGAAAGGGCAGTCATTCTTTCCAGCGGCACCAACCTCCGGGCTCCTCTGGTCGAAATACGCCCCGATGCATCGCAATCCGCCGGCAGCAGCACGCTGGAGCAAGTGGAGAGGGAGCATATCATGCGGATACTCCGGGAGACGGGTGGGGTGGTCAGCAAGGCCGCCACACGTCTGGGAATGCCCCGGACGACTTTGAACGCTCTCATGCGAAAGCTTGGCGTCTCTCGCAAGGATCTCTGACGGCGCCTGGGTCGAAAAACTCAAGCCCGGCCCCTGACCGCCCGCGGTCACATGACCATATACCGTTACCGCCGGGCTCCCGATTTCCTCCCAACCGGTGCCGCAAGCCAATCGGCTCAACAGAAAGTGAGATTGGCGCAACCCGTGCGAGAGCAACAGTCGGCATGGAGGCGCAACCATGGATATCGGTTGGATTATCGTACCGGCTGTAATCATCTTCTACCTGCTGGCTTCGATCAAGATTCTCAGAGAGTACGAACGAGGCGTAGTGTTTCGATTGGGCCGCCTCCTGCCACAGGCGAAAGGGCCCGGCATCGTGTTCGTCTTCGCGCCGATTGACCGCATGGTGCGGATATCGTTGCGCATCGAGGCGCTGGAAGTGCCCGGACAGGACGTGGTGACCCGCGACAATGTGACTGTAAAGGTGAACGCGGTAATCTTCTTCCGCGTAATCGATCCGCGTTTGGCCGTGGTCGAGGTTTCCAATTTCCTGTACGCCACTTCACAACTCGCGCAGACCACGCTGCGCAGTGTTTTGGGCGAAGCCGAGCTCGACGAGCTGTTGAGCCAGCGGGGCAAACTAAACGTTCGCTTGCAGTCAATCCTGGACCAGCATACGGCGTCATGGGGTATGAAGGTCACGCTGGTTGAGGTGAAGCAGGTGGAGTTGGCCGACCAGATGATCCGCGCCATCGCCCGCCAGGCCGAAGCCGAACGCGAGCGTCGCGCGAAAGTCATCCATGCCGAGGGTGAATACCTGGCAGCGGAGAAACTGGCGATGGCCGCGGCCGTCATCCAGCAGCAGCCGGCGGCTATCCAGTTGCGTTACCTGCAAACCCTGGTGGAAATCGGAGCCGAGCACAACACGACCATCGTGTTTCCCCTGCCGATCGACCTGATCACTTCCATGACGCAGATACTAAATGGCTCGAAGAAAATCGGAGTGTCGGCTGTAGCCGCATAGGAGCAGGCTCAAGCTACGAGCGTCCGAAAGAAAGACGGTACACAATGATTCACTCATTAAGAACGGTGTCGAAATTGGCTCTCTCCCTGCTTGTCATAGGCGGAGTGCTGTCCGCGGCCACACTGGCAAAAGATCTTTCCAAGTATCGGGGTTTTCAACTCGGATCGAGCCTCGCGGCCGTGGCCGCACAGGCGGGCGTCAGCCCATCCGCAGCGAAGGTCATCCATCGCCGCCCGGCCCTCATCCAGGAGCTCAATTGGCGGCCTGAAACGTTCGGTGTGTCTCAAACGGAATCCGTGCAAGAGGTGGTCTTCAGCTTCTATGACGGCGTGTTGTTTCAGATCGCGGTCACCTACGACCGGTCTGAGACCGAGGGAATGACGGCTGGCGACTTTATCGAAGCGATCTCGGCTACGTATGGAACCGCCGAAAAACCTACGGTCCCCGCCAGCGTCGCACAGGATCAATTCGGGAGTCCGGAAGAGATGGTCGCACGATGGCAGGATTCGCAGTACTCCTTCGACTTGATCCGATCCTCGTACGGCCCGAGCTTTAAGATGATCGGTGTCCTGACGAGGCTGGAAGCGCCCGCTCAAGCGGCCATCGCCGAAGCGAAGCGCCTCGACGATCAGGAAGCGCCGCAAAGAGCTGCCGCCCAGGAAGCGGACCAGAAGCAAGCAGAAGCGTCCAAGCTGGAAGCAGCCAGGCTCTTGAACAAGCCGAAGTTTCGGCAATAAAGGAGTTTCCGAACATGATCGGCAATACAACGGTTGGTACGGCATTCCGCGAGGGTGACCAAGTCGTGCTGGCTCAAGGCACATATCAGGGCACTTTGGGCGTTTTTGTCCGTCTCAGAAAGGACGCCAACTGGGCGGATGTCACCGAACGTAATGGCAGTGTCCGCACCCACCCGGTGGCATGGCTGGAGCATTCCGCGGCCTGATTTGCAGATCGCACAACAGATGGAGGCTAACGGCATTATGAATATTCGACCCTTATACGACCGCATCGTGGTGAAGCGAATCGAGGAACAGGAAACTGCCCGCAACGGCATCGTGATTCCCGACTCGGCCAAGGAAAAGCCCCAACAGGGCGAAGTCATGGCCATCGGGAAGGGCAAGCGGCTCGACGACGGCAAGATGGTCGCCCTCGACCTCAAACCCGGTGACCGCATCCTGTTTGGCAAGTATTCCGGTAACGAGATCAAGCTGGAGGGCACCGAGTACATCATTATGCGCGAAGATGATGTCTTAGGAGTTCTGGATGCGGCCCCCCGGGCGCTGGGGCAGGCCGGTTAATTCAAATCCCGAATCACGAGAGAGACATTTATGGCAAAACAGATTACTTATAGCGATAACTCCCGTCAAGCGATTCTACGGGGTGTCAATCAGCTCGCCGACGCAGTGAAGGTAACCCTCGGCCCGCGGGGACGAAATGTCGTTCTCGAGAAGAAATACGGCGGACCGACGATCACCAAAGATGGCGTCACGGTGGCCAAGGAGATCGAGCTGAAGGACCCGCTCGAGAACATGGGCGCCCAGATGGTGCGCGAAGTAGCCTCGAAAACCTCCGACGTTGCCGGAGACGGCACCACCACCGCCACGATTCTGGCCCAGGCGATCTACCGCGAAGGCGTCAAGGCGGTCACCGCGGGAGCCAATCCGATGGCCATCAAGCGAGGGATCGATAGGGCCGTGGAGGTTGTCGTCGAGGAAGTCAAGAAGCTCTCCAAGCCCGTTTCCAGCGACATGATCGCCCAGGTGGGAGCCATTTCCGCCAACAGCGACTCCACCATCGGAAACATCATTGCCGAGGCAATGAAGAAAGTGGGCAAGGACGGCGTGATCACGGTCGAGGAATCGAAAACCATGACCACCGAATTGCAGACAGTGGACGGGATGCAATTCGATCGCGGGTACCTCTCCCCCTATTTCGTGAGCGACGCCGAACGCATGGAGTGCGTCTTCGAGGACCCCTACATCCTCATCCACGACAAGAAAATCAGCAACATGAAGGACCTGCTGCCCATTCTCGAGCAAATCGCTCGGGCAGGTAAGCCGCTGCTGGTGATTGCCGAAGACGTGGAAGGCGAAGCCATGGCCACGCTGGTAGTCAACAAGCTGCGCGGCACGCTCACTGCCTGCGCCGTGAAGGCTCCGGGCTTCGGCGACCGCCGCAAGGCGATGCTGGAAGATATCTCGATCTTGACCGGCGGCAAGGCCATCTTCGAAGAGACCGGCATCAAACTGGAGGGCATCAAGCTGGAGGATCTGGGCCGCGCCAAGCGCGTCACTGTGGACAAGGACACGACAACCATTATCGATGGCGCCGGATCCCAGAAGAACATCGCGGCCCGCATCAAGCAGCTTCGCTCCCAGATCGAGGAGACAACCTCGGACTACGACCGCGAGAAACTGCAGGAACGGCTGGCGAAGCTGGCGGGTGGCGTGGCGATCATCAAGGTTGGCGCCGCAACCGAGACCGAGATGAAAGAGAAGAAAGCTCGCGTCGAGGATGCTCTACATGCCACTCGCGCAGCAGTCGAGGAAGGCATAGTACCGGGCGGAGGCGTGGCATTACTGCGAGCTTCGGCCGCCCTGCGAACCCTCAAGCTCGAGGGCGACGAACAGTTCGGAGTCACCATCGTGCGTCGCGCGTGCGAGGAGCCCGTGCGGCAAATCGTGGTGAACTGCGGAACCGAAGGCGCGGTCGTGGTGGAGAAGATCAGGAACCACCAGAATCCTAACTTCGGCTTCAACGCGGCCACTGAACAGTACGAAGATCTGGTGAACGCCGGCGTAATCGATCCCACCAAAGTAACTCGCACAGCTCTTCAGAATGCAGCTTCCATCGCCTCTCTCATGCTGACCACCGAGGCCACGATCTGCGGGGTTGTGGAAGAGCCGGCCGAATAAGTGCTCGCGCGGCGGCGGGGTAAAGGACACGAATGGACAAAAGATTACTCAAGCGACACGAGCGCCAGGTTGCGCGTGCCAAAGAGCGGGTGAGACTGTCGGAGCCCGACGTGAGAACCCCGGAACAAATAACAGCGGCGCGCGAAGCAAGCCGCGCGGTGGCCGACCGGCGAGCCGATCGCCGCCCTCCTTACTCCACGCCGTCGCCGAATCGCGCCGACCCTGCCGAAAACGGTGCGGCGAAAGCTGACAAAGCGTCATGAACCACCCCCGTGCCTGGCGGAACTCTACACGCTGCCCACATTGCAGGTCCGTGGATTTTCGAAGCGTAGGCGCCCGCAATGCGATCGAGACGGCAGTCCAATGGCTCCTTCAACCTTGCCGGTGCACTCTTTGCGGCCGGCACTTTTTTCTATTCCGCTGGCACGCTCCCGTCGGGGACACGGCATAAACTGTCGTATTGGCGTGCTGCCGGTCGCTTTGCGGGGCAGTTAGTCCTTGCATCTCAACCGAAATCGTGCAACCATTTAAACGTAGTTTGACAGTCCCGCCAATTCCGGCTTTGTTGCCCGCGTTTGCTGCTCTGCAAATTTCAGAAAGAAGAATCAAGTGACGAATATTTTTGTAGGTAACCTCAGTTTCGAGGCATCGGAAAGCACCGTTCGAAGCATGTTTGAGGAGTATGGAACCGTTGACCGGGTAAACATTGTGACCGATCGGGACACGGGACGGGCCCGTGGGTTTGGGTTCGTAGAAATGAGCAACGACGGCGAAGGCGCGAGAGCCATTGCCGGTCTCAATGGGCGTGACATGGACGGCAGGGCCCTGAATGTCAACGAAGCCCGGCCCAAAGAGAATCGCGGTGGCGGCGGTGGAGGATACCGCAGCAACGGCGGCGGTCAGCGGCAGAACCGCTGGTAGCTCCCGCCTTTTTTAGAGCCGCACCAACGGTTGTAGCGGAGCGTTGACCAAATGGGTCGCGCTCCGCTCGGACTTCACGTAGCTGTACGGGTCATGGTTAAGACCCCCCGCCGGCAAGCAGTCCCATAGCGTCCCAAGATCTTTGCGCACCATGTCCGCGTAGAATTCCGGGAGTTCATCGGATTCCTGCTCAAAATACGGCGAGAACTGCTCGTCGGTATCCAGGCGTCGGCGGATTTCACTATAGTATTTCAGCCGGCCATGCCCTTCCGTTGAGACCGCCCTCACAAAGTTCAGCCACCGCGAAGTCATTCCTTGCGTCGCGCCAAAACGGCGAACGATACTCCGCGCACTAAAAGAGTAACGCGTCAGCTCAATGACGTAATCGTAGAAGGGTCTCCAACCGTAATTCCGCGGTCTGACGTTCATCGCCTGGTTGTTGTTCAGAAAGTGAAAAGGGAACGGCAGCACGCGATTTTCGCTTTGGTAATCCAGGTTGAGCGCCGCGGCGCGGCCAAACGCCGTCAACAACGAATATCCGGGAAACGTGCCGGGCGTCAGGTCCAGAAACCTCTTGGTTAGTTCGAATGGCTCTTCGCCGTCGTCGGAATCGAGGCCGAAAACAAAGTTGGTCTGTACGTACGGGATGTATTTCAGAATCAGGTTGACGTGCTCGGATACCTGGCGAACTTTGCCCATCCCCTGCAACGCGCCGGTTTTCGACTTCCCTCCCAAATCGAACCATGACTCAATGCCGGGCAACAAGGCTTTGAAGCCGTTGTGTTTGAGTCGTTTCAAATGGGGTTCGGAAAGCAGAGACAAACTGCTCTCGGCGGCGAAGTCGATGGATCCCGGCGGTACAGCCTCCTCGATCATGTCGAGATAGTCGTCGAATCGGACACCGAAGTTAGGATCGTGCCATGCCACCAGCGGCCGTCGAAACCGCTTCCGCAGGAATCTCAGATCCTCTCGGAGTTGGTCGAAAGCCATAGGCTGATAGGGGACGTTGGCGTCTATGCAGAAGCTGCAGGTGTATGGGCACCCCAGGCTGCCGACCATCGGAACCATCTTGAGAAGCGGCGTTTTCTTGAGGGTCGGCTCAATGAACTCCCAGCGTTCTTGTACCCCAGGGAGCGTTAACGGCTGGCGTGGCGCGGAAATTTGCACGCCAATCGGCCGATGTTGCGCGCAGTCCCGCAAGACATCGAGCAACGTCTCCCGGTCGGTAAAACCAAGCACGTAATCGAAGTAATTTACAGCGTCCTCGGGGTAGCATCGGGCATGAGGCCCACCGAGAACCGTAACCGCCCCCCGCGCGCGGAAGAGGTTGCTTAGGGCATAGGCCGTGTGGGCGGCCTCGGTGAAAGCGCCGATGAAGAGCAGATCGAGACTGCCGGGTAACTCCTCTAACAGATCTTCAAAGCCGGTGTAGCAAACGAACGTGACGTTGTGTCCCTGCTGCCGGCACCAAACGCCGATTACCTGCGGCATGATGCTGGCAAGATTGGCATTCATGATGCGAGCGTACAGCGCTCGCGTAGGACCCTTGGAGACGATATCGATGATGCCAATGGTGAGTTTTTGCATGTTTGACTTAGAATTGGACTCTGGACTTCATTGATCGCTACGAGACGCCTGTTGGTTTCTCATGCTGGCTGACTGTAACGCAAACGTGCCGCGACAGAGCCGCGGCACGCCCTCCGAGTATGCCTCTTGCAGAAACATCCTTTCATCTTTCCGGCGCCCTGTCTGAGCAATATTGCTCACCCCGTCACGGGCGGCGAACTCACTTTCAATCGCGCAGCAGAACATTCAGCAGTGAACTGTGAACCTCCAGTCCGTTCTTATAGTCGATGAAGCCCATCTTGCGGAATCGATTCATGAAGAAGCTGACCCGGGAGCGCGTGGTTCCAATGATTTCCGCGAGCGTCTCCTGGCTCATCTTCGGGACCACGGGTTCCGGTTTACCCTCCTTGCCAAAGTTCGCCAACAGCAGAAGCACGCGCGCCAGCCTCTTCTCACTGGAATTGAAGAGCTGGTCCACCAAATCTTCCTCAATCCTGATGTTGCGGGACAGCACGTACTGGAGGAATAGAGCGGAAAAACCCGGCTCGCTCCTAATGACCGCCATCGCAGCAGCCTTCTCCAGCCGCACCAGTGAACACGCTCCCATGGCTGCCGCGCTGGACATCCTGACCGGTTGCCCAGCCAGGCATCCTTCGCCGAAGAAATCACCGGTTGCCAAGATGGCGATTACAGCTTGCTTCCCACGGTTGGAAACCACCGTAAGTCTGACCTTGCCCTTGTGGATGTAGAACAGGGCGTCCGCCGGCTCTGCCTGCGAAAAAATTGCTTCACCATCCGCATGGCGCTTCACAGCCCTTCCGGCTCCCGCTTTTGCCAGAAAGGTCTCGGCGCTAAATTGCACCCTATTTCTTGGTTTCATCTTCGTGACAGCCGGCGCACCCCGGGCCGGTTCAGGGATTCGCGCAAGCATGCACTGAGTGACGGGTGACGGCGGTTCCGAGGTCCCATTGGACACGCACAGCACGCGCCGGCGCGAACACACGTCTGAGCCATGGCCAGTGTAAACTGCGGTCTCATCCCCCGTCTGGTCAATACTGCTCACAACCTCCGTCAGGCTCGAGCCGGTAAGCCGGTTAGTAGGTCGGGCCGTAGCTCTTTTGCTTCCGTTTCTATGGAAATGCTACGCTGTACGTGCACTGGCCGGTTTAGATGGCGCGACGAAAATCAAAATTGCAGCTTCCCAGCGGCTTCGATTCCAAGGGTTTCCTGGCCAAAGTCGGCAGTGGACGAAGCGTGGCCAGATTCCTCCCGGGCAACCGCATTTTCGCACAGGGCGACCCCGCGAATGCCGTATTCTACATTCAAGAGGGACGGGTTAAGTTGACCGTGGTTTCACGCCAGGGAAAGGAAGCGGTAATAGGCATTCTCGGCGCGGGAGATTTTTTCGGAGAAGGATGTCTGGCAGGACAACCGAGGCGCATGGCCAGTGCCGCGGCGATGTCGGAATGTTCGATCATGCGGCTGGAGAAGGCAGCGCTGATGCGTGTACTCCGCCAAGAGGCGGAGTTTTCCGAAATGTTCCTGATGCACGTGCTGTCCCGGAATATCAGGTTTGAGGCGGACCTGGTGGATCAACTCTTCAATTCGAGTGAGAAAAGGCTGGCGCGGGTTCTGCTCCTGTTGGCAAATTTCGGAAAGACCGGAGAGCCCCAGACGGTAATTCCAAAGATCAGCCAGGAGACCTTGGCCGAGATCATTGGCACCACCCGCTCCAGGGTAAGTTTTTTTATGAACCGATTCCGCAGAATGGGGTTCATTCACTACAACGGCGGGTTGGAGGTTCACAGTTCGCTGCTAAACGTAGTCCTCCACGACTAGGTTTCGTGGAAGAGAGCGGCCGCACCCGTTAGAAGGTAAAGGTACTGTTCAGAATCTCCCATATTCTGTTTGACAAGTAAGGTGAATTAACTAATAATAGTGGATGCCTGAGCACTCTTGCCCATTCGCAGACGATCTGAACTAAGTCGGATTGCCTGCCCTCTCTCCTTAGCCACCCGTCCCAACCGAGGAAGTCGAATGGTGTCAGCCTTCGCTGATTGGCATCCTGAAAAGGCTTGACTCTTCGGCCGACACAACCAACCGGTCTTCTTGGGCAACTCTCGGATTGGCCATCTCCTGAAAGGGCGCATAGAAGTGACAATTACTAGGCTTCGGGTGAAAGAGACATTCACCGCTACGCTGGTGTCCACACGCCGGCGTGAAACATTTGTCCCTGGAGAGCTGATCGTCGTGATCGAGGACTCAGAATCGCCGTGCGAGTCGCAGTTTATTCGGCTCAATGGCGTGCGAAAGAACAACGGTCTGGAATGTCGATACACGATAGGATCAGACGAGTTGAGGGCCAAAACCTGACGAGCCTTCCCGCCATTCAACGATAGCGGTAGAGCTTGATCTTCTGAATCGTGTAGCGGTCGGCCCCAAACCAGAGAGCTTTCCACTCCGGGGTCTCGTCGCCATTCAGCCGGCGTCCGGGAACCCATCTCCCATCTACGTATTGGCCCTCTTCAACCGCCGCCAATCCCACGCTTTGGGCCGGGTCGGTGGCCGTCTCGAAGTAAACAGACATGCTTCGACCCACGATGACGTAGTCGTCCGGGCCTAGCTGGATGAACAGGCCGGCCACGCCGTCCACGCGGGGACTGGTGGGCGCATTCGGGTCCTGACCGCGCTCCGCGAAGCGGGCCTCGATCAGATAGTCTCCCAGCCGCACTTTGGATCGCGGGGTGTCCTTATCCAACAGCACGGCGGTCAGCTTTCCAAGGCCTTGCCGTTCCAGAATCAGCGGGGCCACCTGCGCGAGGATTTGATAACCTCTGGCAAGCTCGCCATCCGGGTTGGCGAGCCGGTCGATGCCAAACGGCGAGTAGCCGATGCCGTCATACTCGCCGGCCGTGGCAACGGCTTGAGCCACGCCGCGAGCGTCTCCCCGCGATTCGGGAATGAACAGCGGGTTGCCGGATTGCGTATACCAGGCGCACCATGCGGCATAGTTCGGGACGTAAATATCGGGCGAGAGAATGTCGATGGCCGGCGCTCCCGCCCGCCAGGCATCCATGACCTCGGGCAGCGGGCCGCCGCTCGGAAAGCCGCCGGGCTTGTCCTCACTGGGTTTGAACGATCCCTGGCGGAGCCAGGTATTCACGAACATGGGAAGTGGATATTCCGCTTTGCCCGCCGCCGCCACATGGCCGACGTAGCGCGCGTAGTTCCACGCCATGAACAATTCGTCGGTCTCCATGCCGCTGCCGAACACCTCTTCCCAGCTTCCGGCCATCTTCGAACCGGCGGCTTCCCATCGCTGGCGCAACTCGGGAATCAGAGTGTCCTTGTGCTTTTGGAGGTAATCCATAAACTCTCTCGGCACGGGTCCCGCGAACGCTTGATTCGCGGCGGGCGAGCGGTCGCGCGAGACTCCCAAAACGCCGACTTCGTTTTCGACCTGCATCATCAAGACCGTGTGCGCGTCGCCATCAACCTCGCGGATGTGCTTCATCAATGCGGCAAAGGCGCGTGAATCGGCGTCCCGGTTGGCGTCGCTCAAGGTGCTCAGCGTCGGCAAGCTCTTGCCCTTCTCGTCCTGAATGAGCGGGAACCGATGCTGGCCGGTCTTCACCCAAATGGGCTGGTAGGTGGACTTGCCGTTTTTCCAGCTTCCGAACCAGAGCAGAATCAGGCGCAGGTTGTACCGCCGGGCATCCTGAATCAAACCATCCACCAGGCTGAAGTCGAACCGGCCTTCCTCCGGCTCGGTCAATTCCCAAGACGCGGTGGCCAGCACGGTGTTGAGGTTGGTCGCCGCGAATTTGGGCCAGAGCGGCCGCATGTACTCCATGCTGGAGGCGCTGGAGTTGTTCAATTCCCCGCCCAGGACCAGGAACGGCTTGCCATCCACGATCAATTGCGTGGCGGTTCCCCGCTTTTCGAGGCGCGGGATGCCGGTCGGAATCGCCGCTTGCGAAAATGCCGTTGCGCACGCCAGCGCTATCGAGAAGGCCGTAATAACGAGAGTTCTCAGCTTCATATGATTTGCCTCGGATGCTTCTCAGAACAGCAGCACCAATCCCCATATCGTCATGCCAACCGCCGCCGCGGCGCCAATCCGGTTGCCGCCCGGCGCGAGCTTCTCCACCGAGATCAAGAGAGTCAGGAAGACCATCCACAACACGTTCATCACGCCCATCGCGAAACCGGTGATCATCAGCGCCCAACAACAGCCCACGCAGTAGGCTCCATGCATGAGCCCCATGCGGAATCCTCCGCGCGGCCCGTTCTTCCATTTCGTCAGGAAATAGGTTAGCGGGTTGCGGCAGTGGCTCAAACACGCGCGGTTGAAAGGCGTGAAGTAAAGCAATCCGGCTCCGATCAGGACCGCGCCACCGGCTTGCGCGGGCAAGCGTCCGTGCACTTCCAGGAATCCGGCGCGCTCGACCGCCGTCTGGAGGATGGCCGCGAGAAGGCTGTACCCCAGCCAAATCACGAAATAGCCGGCGGCGAACGCCGCCACCGGGCCGGATGCGCGCCGCGCTCCCCGCTCGCGTCCAGTTAGTGCGGCGAACGTGAGCAGCCATTCGACCACGGCGGGGGTCATCATGGCGACCATCATGGCCTGCCACATCGCCACCACGAAAACGAAGGCCCAAAAATCGAACGGATGATGGCGGTGGGCCGGCAGAAACGCCAGGTGGACGTGGTGCGGAACCGGCCCGCGCACCACCCACAGCCACGCCGCCAGCGTTACCACGCCCGCCGATGCAATGAGTACCCTGCGCGGCGCGCGGGCGAGTGCTGCCGCCGGGCCGCTTGCGCCCGCTACCGGTCCGGCTTGGGAAATCGGCATCTACGAGCTTTCCACCCGCCATTCGAAATGCGAGGACAGTCCGTGCGTGTTCATGGTTTTGATTCGGATAACGCCATCGTCATAGTCGGTCGATCCCGTGGCCAACACCTGCGTGGCGGCATGGATCTGGTTGAAGATGTTCTCGAACAGCACGGGCTTGGCACGGTCGCGGCCGCGAATTTGCTGAATGGCCGTTTCCAGGAGGCCGGGAATTCGCGCCGTCTTTCTGCCGTCTTCTTCCCGGAAAGCGATGGGCAGATACCGCGTCTCCAGCCGGCGGCCCACGAATTTGGCCAACACTTCCCATGGTCCGCCCGCGTGTCCGGTCAAAATGATCGCCATGGCCTCGCGCTGCTCCCGCGAAGCGGCTTCATCGATAATCACCACCTCCGTCCAGTTTCCGGAGATCATGTGTTGCGGGGCATCGAACGCGATCACGGCTTTGACGCCGGCTAGCAATACGTCGCCGAACTCGCCCTCATCCACGCGGATCGCCCAATAGCCCAGGCAGCGCTCATGTGTGCAGAGCTGGCTGAAGTGCATGTGTCCCGGACAAACCAACTGGCAACTGCAGTTTTCAAAAAGCAGACCCTCTGCCCACCAGCGCGCCGCCGCGTTCGAGGTTTCCATCGGCTTATGTTCCTCTCGCATGATATTCCATCGAGACCGTGGAAAACAGCCCATGATTCCGGCCGGACCGCCGGTGATAGAATCGGACTGGCCACGTCAAACCTTGATGGAAAGTTGTGCGCGTTCTGGTTTGGCCGCTGCTGACGCTCTCCTGTTTGGCCGCAAGCCCCGGCATTACCAACCAACCGCATGTGCTGGCGTTTGAAGCACGCCACTCGGAATACGTCTTGGCGGCAGCGCCCAAAGCACTGCCGCCGCGGTGGTCGTCGAATTTCGCAGCACTTGGCTCAAATCGGACGACAAGCCCTGCGCTCCTGGTTTAGGTCTCGGCCGTGGGAACGAACGAACCTTCAGGGCCGGACCTGCGTATAGACCAACATGACTCCACGCATTCCCATCGCGAAGGTGGTCGTGTATGCGCTCGCCGCACTGCCGTTGCTGCGCGCCGCCTCGCCGGCCGATGAGCGCATCGCGCGCGTTGAAAACGGACTCCGGAAGGCGAACCGGCTGAAGGGCAGTCCGGCCGAGCCGTTGAAGCTCGCCGAGCGGATGGAGCACTACAAAGTGCCCGGCGTGAGCGTCGCGGTCATTCACGACGGGCGGGTGGAGTGGGCGCGCGGCTACGGCAAGCGCGACCTGGAGTCGGGCGCGCCCGTGACGCCCGATACGCTCTTCCAGGCCGCATCGATCAGCAAGGGCGTGGCGGCCGCCGTGGCCATGCGACTGGTCGAGCAGGGCAAGCTCAGCCTCGACGACGATGTCAACGCGAAGCTGCGCAGTTGGAAGGTCCCGGACAACGCGTTCACAAAGACCGAGAAGGTTACCCTGCGCCGCCTGCTGAGCCACAACGCCGGCCTCACCGTGCACGGCTTCCCCGGCTACGCGCAGGGCGCGCTGGTGCCGACCCTCGTGCAGTTGCTCGATGGCAAGCCGCCGGCAAATACCGAGGCAGTGCGCGTGGACAAGGCACCGGGCAGCGGCTTTCGCTACGCCGGCGGCGGCTACGAGGTGATGCAATTGCTCGTCGAAGACGTCACCGGCAGGCGCTTTGATGAGGTCGCGCGCGAGCTTGTCCTCGATCCGCTGGGGATGAAATTGAGCGCCTACGAGCAGCCGCTCGGTCCCGAACGCGCGCGCAACGCGGCGAGCGCCTACCGCGGCGATGGCAAGCCGGTCGCCGGGCGGTGGCACACCTATCCGGAGCTGACCGCGGCCGGCCTATGGACAACGCCCGGCGAATTGGCGCGGTTCGTCATGGAGATCCAGCAGCCGGGCAAGGTGCTCAAGGCCGAGACGGTGAAGACGATGCTGACCAGCGGTCCCGGCGACTACGGTCTGGGCATCGGGCTGGGCGAGACGGCCGGGCGCGCGTCGTTCTCCCATGGCGGCGGCAACGAGGGCTACCGCTGCGAGTACTTCGCCTATCGCGACTCCGGCGACGGCGCCATCGTGATGACCAACAGCGACAATGGCGCGCCCCTGAAGAACGAGATCCTGCGAGCCATCGCGGTCGAGTACGGCTGGGTGGATTGGCTGCCGCGTGAGCGGACCGTCGTGCCAGTCGATGCGGCGGTGCTCGCCTCCTACGTGGGGGACTACCAGTTTCCCGGAGGGCCGCTGGTAAATGTGCGGGTCAAGGACGGCAAGTTGATCGCTGGTATCGGTAGCGACACCGTCGCGTTGTCCGCCGACGCGCCGGATTCGTTCTTCGACATGGACGGCGGAGCGCCCGACCTGAAGTTCGTGAAGACCGTCGACGGCTCCATCGAGCTCCACGCCGGCGGCGGGGTGGCAAAACCGAAAAAGCCGTAGCCGCGCGGCGAGCCGCCGCACCGGCGGAAGAGAAGAGATGTGACGGCCGCGACGGTGAGCTAATAGTCCCCCCATGCGGCAGGGGGTCGAAGGTCGAAGCGGGCCAATTCGTCAATAAAGTCCGACTTCCCGGAATGCGGCCCCCTCGATGCACGGTCCAACGTGGCCGAAAAAGCTACCGGTCGTCGTCGTGTTCCCGTTCGCGGTGGAGGGCCCTCTCGTGGATGCGGCGTTCCAGCCGGTCGCGCAGGCGGGCGGCCTCGCCCTGATCGCCATTGGTTGCAATCACTATGGTAAGAGTGGGAGCTGCCCAGCACTGTACAAGCGCCGAATGCTGGCCTATGGTCCCCCAGGCGACGCCATGCAAATTGGGCACCACAGAGAACCCTTCCGCTTCCAGGGCTCGATTGCTCCAACGCTCGCACTGAGCGACACTCATCACGTCATAGGTCCAATGATTCCATATCGCTCCCGGCGGAGCGGCAAAGCATCCTCGGCCCAAGGCAAGGTACAAGAATGCGGCTAAGAACAGGCGGAGAGTTTTCGGAGTCATAAGTTTGGCTGTCAGCCGTTTATCCGGGATTCCCATTACGTGTTTTCGCGGAGAGTTCAGTATACACTAAACCGGCGTTCTTCGATTCATAGATTTCGATTTTCAGCTCTGAATGACGCGCTCCGCTCCGCCGCCGGCGCTTTTCACTGCTGGCTCAACTCCAAGAGAGGCAAGTCTTCCTATCAAACTCCAGGCTCCTTGGGGCTTTGCAGTGCCGCCAACATTGCGTGCCAGGCCAACATGGCGCATGTTACACGCGCAGGATAGTCGCGCAGGCCCGACAGGCTGGTCAGTCGCTCCAGTTCGACTTCCATTCCGTCGAGCGGTGCCTCCACTCCGCCGGTTGCAATCGCGCGAAAGCCATCGAACAGAGTCCGGGCCTGGGCGGGTGTCTTCCCCACCAGCACTTCCGTCATCAGCGAGGCTGCCGCGGTCGCAATCGCACAACTCCGTCCCGCGAAAGCGATGTCGCCGATAACTCCGCGATCGTTCATCTCGAGAAATACGGAAACCTCGTCGCCGCACGAGGGGTTCTCGCTCCGGGCCACATGGCTACAGCCCGCCATAGCGCGGCGGTTACGCGGGTTGCGGCTGTGGTCGAGGATAACCTCTTGATAGAGGTCCCGTACTACGGCATTGTCGTTCACCTTAAGAACAGGGCCTCCACCTTTTCCAGTCCCTCGACCAACGCATCCACTTCGCCCGCCGTGGTGTAGAGCCCGAACGAGGCGCGGGCGGTCGCCGGAATCCCGAAGCGAGCCATCACCGGCTGTGCGCAGTGGTGGCCGGCGCGAACGGCTATGCCCCGGCTATCGAGCACATGGGCAATGTCGTGGGGGTGGACGCCTTCCATCACAAACGAAATGACGGAAGCTTTATGAGCCGCCGTGCCAACGATGGCAAGCGACTTGACCTCGGACAATCGCGAGGTCGCATAGTCGAGCAGCGCGGTCTCATGGGCATGGACGCGGTCCAGCCCCAGGCGAGTCAGGAAGTCAATAGCGGCGCCCAGCGCAACGGCTTGCGCGATGGCCGGCGTTCCTGCCTCGAACTTGGCCGGCAGCGGCGCGAAGGTGGTCTTCTCGAACGTAACTCCGGCGATCATGTCGCCGCCGCCCTGGTAAGGCGGCATGGCATCGAGTAATTCCTCCTTTCCATAAAGGACGCCGATGCCCGTCGGTCCGTAGAGCTTGTGGCCGGAAAACACGAAGAAGTCGCAATCGAGCGCCTGGACGTCGGCTCCCAGGTGCACGATGGACTGAGAGCCGTCGATCAACACTTTGGCGCCGGCTCGATGCGCCACCCGGATCATGTCCATCACGGGAAGCACTGTGCCCAGCGCATTCGATACGTGCGCCAATGCAGCCAGCTTGGTGCGCGGACCGAGTAACTTCGTGAACCCGTCCAACGGCACCTCGCCTCGATCGTCCACGGGAGCCACTTTCAACACGATGCCTTTCTTCTGGCGTAGCAGCTGCCAGGGCACGATGTTGGAGTGATGCTCGAGGCCGGTAATGACGACCTCATCGCCCTCTCGCAAGAAAGCTTCGCCAAAACTGGCGGCCACCAGGTTGATGCCCTCGGTAGCGCTGCGCGTGAAGACGATTTCGTGCGGGTGCCGCGCATGGAGAAAATCCTGGACCTTGCGGCGGGCGGCATCGTAGCACTCGCTCGCGCGCTGGCTCAGGAAGTAGAGCCCGCGATGAATGTTGGCGTAGTCCTCGGCATAGAACGACCGCTCGGCATCGATCACCTGGGAGGGTTTTTGCGCCGAGGCGGCGGTGTCCAGGTAGACCAGCGGACGGCCGCGCACCGGGCGATCGAGGATCGGAAAATCTGCGCGGACCGTTTCCACGTCGTATGCGGGCCGGTGCATTTTGGTTCTCCCTATAACTACGCCAGCCGTGCGATTAAGATGCGCGACGCATTCGAGCCTGCCCAAGACGGGGCTGCTTGAAGACCACTGTGGTGAAGAACTCGATGATCAATCCGAAAAGTCCATTGACCATCGCATTCATAGCCGGCAGCGGTCCAGGCACGTTCATGAACAGGTAATAGGAGAACACCGAACCGACCACCAGTCCCAACACGACTCCGTTCCAGGCCCAATGCAGTCTCAGGCTGGAGATGCCGATCGCGAAGCCCATGACCGCGCGATTCAGCAACACCCAAATCAACATGACAGGCGTGAACTTCAAGATCCCCATGGAGAAGGCGGCGCTTGCGCAAAGCCCACCCATGGCCAACCCGAACAGGGTAGCCACGAAAATCCGGTTCGTGAGAGCCGGCTCCATAACTTGTTCCATTCTTACCGCTGTGCTCATGATCGTTTTTCCTTTCGTGATTCAAATTGGGCCATTGTGCCGGCGCAGGCGCGCTGCCCCGGCGAGGAATATGGCGGCGATTGCCAGGCCGATCCATAGGCCGGGCGCGCTCAGGAGTGTGCCCGGAGCAAGAGTCCTCAGGGGATGCGGAACGCAACACGGCCGCTGTGACCGGAACGCTTCCGGCCACCAGCCCGAAAACCGATAGCCGAGGAACGACGCAAAATAAGAAGTGCTGAACGCGATCTTCTCGAGGATCGAGACCGCAATCAGCGGCAACGATGCCCAGAGAAACACCGCGCGCCGGGCCCAGCCGGAAACCAGCAGCAGCCAGCCATAAATCGGAGCGTACCAAAGTGCCAGGGCCGCCACTCCGTACAGCAGCGCTATCCACAATTCGACGAGCGGCGTCTGGGCCCGGAGCGCTACCAGGCCGGCACCGCTTGCCAGTCGAACCAACAGGTTGAGGAGAAGCATTCCGAGGTGGGTGACAACGATGACGCCGGCCACTAGCAGCGGTAGAACAACGAGAGGAATAGCGGCCTTCGAAAGCACGGTGGTCACATCGGAAACCGGCAGCGACTTCCAGAACACGATGCTCCGGTCCACACGCTCGCGATGCAGCGCTTCCACACAGTAAAACGCGCCGACCAGTAACCCGCTCACGACGATCAGGATCGCGGCGATGGCGTAGGGCTGCTCAATAGGGTTTGGCTGGTTGGGAATATGGAGTTCCAATACGGCTCCCGGCCGGCCCGCCAGATGAATCGCATTGATCAGGAACGCGATCAGAATCACGGCGGCGACCACCACGGGCCCTAGGGAGACGAAACGGTTTTCCCACAACTCGCGCCGCACCGACCAATAGAACGGCCGCGTACGCGCAATGGCGGCGGGGACGCTGCTTTCGGGCTCCGGGAGTTCGGGCACGACGTTCGATGGAGGATTCATCTGCCCGCTCCTTGTGCCTGCCCCGCGGCCTGCCCGATCACGGCGACGAACAAATCCGCGATGCCGGGTGTGCGCGGCTCGCCCAGCGCCGCGAGCCGGTCGAGATCGATACCGTCGAAGAGCAGGAAGGTGCGGCCGAGGATCTGCCGCTCGTGAATCGGCCGCAGTGTCCGTGCCGCGCCGAGCTGCTCGGGATGGACCGTGAGTTCCACAAAGCGCGAGTCGAGTTCTTCCATGGTCGAGCGAAACACGATCCGCCCCGCATCGATGAACATTATGTCGGTGATCACATGCTGGATCTCCGCAACTTCGTGCGTGGTCAGAATTATGGTGCGGCTGCGATCGAAGTAGTCATTCAGCAGCGAGTCGTAGAATTGCTTGCGATAGAGGATGTCGAGACCGAGCGTTGGCTCATCGAGCACCAGCACTTTCGCGTCGACGGCCATGACCAGGGCGAGGTGCAGTTGGGCGACCATGCCCTTCGACAAGTCCTGGATCTTGCTGGATGGCCGGACCCCGGTCTTCTCGAGGAAGGCCTCGGCCTTGGCTCGTTCGAACCGCGGATGCACGCCGGCCACATAATCGAGGGCCTGCGAAACGCGCAGCCAGCGCGGCATCACGGCGACGTCGGCCATGAAGGCAACATCGCGCGTAAGTAGTTCACGCTCGGCCCACGGATCGCGTCCGAGCACCTTCAGCTCGCCTTCGTAGGGAATCAAACCGGCAATCGCGTTGAGCACCGTGGTCTTGCCCGCGCCGTTGGGACCGATCAGTCCGAGAATGCGCCCGCGCTCGACGCACAAATCCACTCCCTCGAGCGCTACGGTTGCGCCGAAAACCTTGCGGAGCCCATGTGCCTCTATGCATGCCATCGGTTCAGCGCTCCTTCGCTCGACGGTTCTCCCTGGCTGCCGCCGGCGTAGCATCTAATAGTTCTTGAGCCGTGAGCCCGAGGCGCTGAATGACCGCCTGAATCCGCGGCCATTCCTCGGCCAAAAACTTCTCGCGTTCCAGCATCAGCAGACGGTCGCGGGCGCCCGGTTTGACAAACATCCCGAGACCTCGCCGCTTTTCCACAAGGTCTTCGTCCACTAGTTCCTGATACGCTTTCAGCACCGTGAGCGGATTGACGCGGAGTTCGGTGGCCACATTGCGAACGGAGACCAGCGGGTCTCCTTCCTTGAGAACGCCGTCTAGAATGATGGCGATGACACGATCGCGGATCTGGCGGTAAATCGGCTGATTGTCTGTCCATTCATCCATCCGGGTTCATTCTGTGCTACTGTTATACAGTACTATAACAGCAAACAGGATGCAAGCTGGTTTTTGTCGAGCTGTTTTGTTGTGGCAGTCTCTGTGGCGCGCTTACCCGGCGCTCATTTTGATCAACTGTTCGGCGTGTTTCAAAGCTTCGGGAGTCAGCTTCTGCCCGGAAAGCATGCGTCCGACCTCGCGGGTGCGCGCGGCCGCGTCCAGCTCTTCGATGGCCGCCACCGTCCGCCCGTTTACTTCCAGCTTTCCCACGCGGTAATGGTGGTCGGCAAACGATGCGATCTGCGGCAGGTGCGTCACGCACAGAACCTGGTTGGCCGCCGCCAGTTTCTTTAGCCGCCGTCCGACGCCTTCGGCCGCGCTGCCTCCCACGCCCGCGTCCACTTCGTCGAATACCAGCGTGCGCACCGGCGCGGAATCGGATGCTTTGCGCGGCACGGCCAGGCAGGTCTTCAATGCCAGGGCAATGCGCGAGATCTCGCCGCCCGATGCGACTTTCTCAAGCGGTCTGGGCTCTTCGCCCACGTTCGGCGAAACCAGAAATTCCACGCGGTCGGCGCCTTGCGGGCTCCACGCCGCGGCGGCAATCTCCACGCGGAATACGGTGCGCTCCATGGCAAGCTGCGCCAGTTCTTCTTCCACTCGTTTTTCCAGTTTGCGCGCCGCGGCCTGGCGCCGGGCGGTGAGTTCGCCAGCGAGTTTCTCGAACTGCGCGGTCAGCAACGCCTGTTCGCGGCGCAGCTCGTCCAGGCGTTCGCCGGCGTGTTCCACCCCGGCCACCTGCCGCCGCACTTCTTCCAGAAAACCGAGGATGCCCTCGATCGATGCGCCGTACTTGCGTTTGAGCTTGTCGATGGCCGCCAAACGCGATTCGATTTCCTCGAGGCGCGCCGGGTTCGCCTCCAGGGCCGAAAGGTAATCGCGCAGACCGTAGGCCGCCTCCTGCAGGCTGAGGTCGGCCATCTTCAAGTGCTCGCGCAAGCCTTCGAGCGATGGATCGATGCGGCAGATCTCGTCCACGCGTTTGGCGGCCACGCGGGTCAGCGATACGGCCGATTCGGGGCTATCGTAAACCGCGGCGTAGGCGGTCGCTGCGGCCTCTTCCAGCCGCTGCACGTTTTGCAGCACGCGGCGCTCATTCTCGAGCGCGGTATCTTCGTCGGGCTGCAACGCCGCGCTTTCGATCTCCTTGCGCTGAAACGTCCAGAGATCCAGCAGCCGGAGCTTCTCCTGTTCGGAGCGCTCCAGTTCCTCCATCTCGGCCGCGGTGGCCCGCCAATGCTGGTACGTGGCGGCGGCCTGTTCCAGCAATTCGCGATGCGCGCCGAACGTATCCAGCATTTCCCGCTGCGCATCGGCAAAAAACAAAAGCTGCTGATCGTGTTGGCCGTGAATATCGGCCAGGTGCGGCGCCAGTTCGCGCAGCAAAGCCGCCGCCACCGGCCGGCTGCCCACAAACGCCCGCGATTTCCCGCCCGCCAGGATTTCCCGCTCGATCAGCAGCTCGCCGTCCTCGATTTCCAGGCCGGCCGGTTCCAGCAGTTTGCGGATGGCCGCATGATCCCGCACGTCGAAGATCCCCGCCACGCGCCCGCGGGTTTCGCCGGTGCGCACCATCTCGGCCGAGGCCCGCGCGCCCAGCAGCAGCCCGAGCGCATCCACCACGATCGATTTGCCGCTGCCCGTCTCACCCGTCAACAGGTTCAGGCCGGGATGGAAATGGACCCGCAAGCGCTCCACAACGGCGTAGTTTTCCACCACCAGTTCCAGCAGCATTTCTCAGCCGATTATAACCAGCCCGGGCACGAGCCCGCGACCGCGCCTCGCCACGCCGGGACCGGGGACGTCTGAAAATGGCTGAAATCCACCAGCCGCGGTGGATTGCGGCCAAGCGAATGCAAGAGTTGGGCCTGTTTTTTCAATGAGTTGCAATTGGTGAAACAGATGCATGGAGTAGTTGCGTCGAACATAATGAGGCACCTGCCATGACACGTAATTCCTTTCATCTTGGTTTGCTCCTTCTGACCGCATCCGGGGTCGTATTTGCCCAGAGTTCCACCGGCTGGAGGCGTGTAGCCGATCCGCCGCCGGCGCCCGCAACGGTCGAAAGCCAGGACGCGCCGCAAGCGAATCCCGAGCCGATCGACCGCAGCGATCAATACGGTCAACCGGGGCAGTCTAACCCAGCCCAGCCCAACCCCGGCCAGCAGACTCCGGCTCCGCCACCTTCCGCCATGCCCCCCGCGCCGGCGCCGAGCGCCAATAACCGGCCGCCTTCGGCCTATCGTCCAGCCTACGGCTTGCCTGCGGAGTTGACGGTGAAACCCGGGATGTTCGTGACGGTTCGCACCGGCCAGATGCTATCGACCGATCACAACCAGGTGGGCGACACCTTCATCTCCACCTTGACGCAGCCGCTGGTGGTGGATGGCGTGGTAGTGGCGCATCGCGGCCAGACGGTTTACGGGCGCGTAGCCGAAGTGGAGAAACAGCATAGCGACAAGCCCTCGCGGTTGAAGCTGGAACTGACCGGACTAACGCTGGCGGACGGGACGCAGGTTCCGATGCACTCGCAGTTGGTAGCGCGGCAAGGCGGCCAGACGCCGCCCGGTGTGCAAGCAGGCACGATCGTGGGTAGCACGGCCGTTGGGGCGACGGTGGGCGGCATAGCAGCCTGGGGCCGCGGCGCCGCGATCGGAGCCGGCGCCGGCGCGGCCGCCGGTATTATCGGCGTCATGGTGACCCGCAATCACCCGACCGTGGTCTATCCGGAAACGGCGCTGACCTTCGAGATCACGTCGCCGGTTACGATATCCACCACGCGCGCGCCGCAAGCGTTCCGTTATGTGGGGCCCGAGGATTACGATCGTCCCGCGCCGCAGTTTGCGCAGCGTCCGCCGGCAGCGGGGCCGCGCGCATATTACTATGGGCCGGGCTACTATCCGTATTACGGGTATCCATATCCATACGGCTACTATCCTTACTCTCCCTACTATTGGGGTCCGGGATTCGGCGTGGGCATTGCGATCGGTCCGCGCTGGGGTTGGGGCCGCTGGCGATAACCCGGCCGCGCGTCAGTGCGTCATCGCATACGCTACGTAATTCACTCCAATGCGGATCCCCAGCTCGGAATACTTTTCCGGGTAGCGCGCGTCATCGGCCCACTCCCAGGAATCGCCCAGGTCGGAGTTGAAGGAAATGGCCACCATCACCCGGCCGCGGTCGTCGTATACGCCCAGCCAGTGGGCCACCGTGCCTTGGGCGCGCCGCCGGTACATGCCGCTGGCGTAGGGAGACAATCCCCACTGTCCCGGCACCTGGTAGCGGTCGTCCAGATCGTACACGGTGTGGAAGATGGGGTCGCGATTGGGGATCTCCACCACCGGGCGGTCCGGGAAAATGCGCTTCATGCTTTCATCGAAGCGCCCGTATTCCTCCGGCCCCCAGAAATCGTCGAGCATCAGGAAACCGCCGCGCAGCAGGTATTCGCGCACCGTGTGGGCCTGGGATTGGCTGAGCTGCCAATCGCCCATTTCGCCCGCGTTCATCCAGGGCCAATTGAAGAAATCATCGGTCTCATCGGGATTGGCGGGCTGCTCCACGCTGCGCGCGTGAACCCGCGTGAGGCGGCGCAGGGCCTGGGCGAAGTGCCGGTCCGCGCGCGGGTAATCCTGGGTCCAACTGGTGCCGCCTTCGTGCCAGTCGCGGAACCCCTGGCGTCCCCAACGGCCCCAACCGCCGAACAGCGCGTTGGGATGCTCGGGATACATTAACCGCGCGAAAACCCACTCGGTCTTTTCCTGCCAATCCGCGGGCAAGGCGATATCGTCGTACGGCTCCATGCTGGTGTATTGACGGAACGGCCTTTGAAAACCGTAAATGGCGGTGATCACGGCCAGCCCACATCCGATTCGCAGCAATGCCCTCTGGAATTTCATACCCAGTGCCTGTCCGAAGGATAGCATCAACGGCGCGATTGGCGTTTGCTGGCCGAGCGGAGTCTTACTTCTTTTTTTCCGATTCGGCTTCGGCGGCCTCGGCGGCTGCCGGTCCGGCGGCCTGCGCTTCGGCGATCGCGCGCCGGGCGTCCTCCACCCTGTCGCGCGGCACCTGCACGGAGTAGCCGAGCGAGGGAACCGGTGTCCGCAGCAGAGTCGAAGGAATCCCGTTGGCGCTCAAGACTCCGGCGATCATGTCCGCTTCCATTTCGGCATCCACGGTTTGCGATTCGTAAATCGTTACGGGGTCGCGGTCGGAAGAATTGTCGAATTCGGGATCTTGCGCCATGCCTCAAGGATATCGCAGAATGTGGAAGGAGCAGCCATGTCCGACGAACAGCAGCAGCACGTTGCAGACGACGGCGCCAGCAGGCTCGCTTGGTTCTTGACCGGCGCTATCATCGGGGCTACAGTCGCCATTCTTTACGCCCCCAAGAGCGGTAAGGACACGCGGCAGTTCATTTCCGACAAGACGCAGCAAGGCAGGGACGCGTTGACTCACACCGGCACCGACCTGGTGGATGCCGGCCGCGACATGTTCGAGCGCGGGCGCAAGCTGGTGGAAGACGCCGCCGACCTGTTCGAACAGGGCCGCAAACTGGTTCGCGGGTAAGAGGGAGCTGTCAGCATCGATAGCTGAAACCTTCCCTCTGCTATCATGGCGTCCAGCGGGACCAACCGTGCAGCGCGAAGAGATCCTCGCCAAACTCCGTGAAAGGATCGTACTGTTCGCGGCATCCCATTTATCGAGAGATGCCGCCGAGGATCTGGCGCAGGAGGTGCTCATGCTGCTGCATGAAAAGTACGCGCATCTCGATCGCGTGGAAGACCTGTTGCCGCTTTCCTTGCAAATTGTGCGCTTTAAGATCATGAGCTTGCGCCGGAAAGCGGCGCGGCGGGGAGAATACAGCCAGGTTTCGGTGACCGATATCCCGCTGCCGGACCTGGATGCGAATCCGGCCGACCGTCTGGAGCGCAAAGAAATGTTGCAGCACCTGGTGCGCGCGGTGGAGCAGTCCGGCGATCGCTGCCGTGAGTTGATCCGGCTTAAATTGCTGGGCAAGACATTTGCGGAAATCCAGAAAATCATGAAGGCGCATTCCATCAACACGGTATATACGTGGGATCTCCGCTGCCGCAAACACCTGCTGGAGCTGATGGGCGGAGATTGGGAGCCGCATAAGCGATGAACCGGGAAATCGCCAGGCTGTTGGGCGGATACGCCACCGGGACGCTCACCTCCGAGGAGCGGGAGGCTCTTTTCGCGGCCGCGCTGGAGGACCAGGAAGTATTCGATGCGCTGGTGCGCGAGCAGCCGCTCCAGGAGTTGCTCAGCGATCCGGCGGCGCGGGCGCATCTGCTGGCGGCGCTCGATGGCGCATCCGTGCCGTGGTACCGGCGCGCGCCGCGATGGTTGGCGCCCGCGCTGGCGGCCGGTTTGTGCGCGGCAGTGGCCGTGGGAATATGGCACGCAAGGCGCGTGGGCCACGAAATGAAACCACCGCCCGTGCTGACGGCCATGCGACAGGCGCCTCCGGCGATGCCGATGGCCGCGCCACCGCCGGCAGCGCCCAGCCAGGCCGCGGCCCCGCCCATCAGACGACACCTGGCGGCCAAAGCTGTCGCGAGCGGAAAAGCCGCGCCAGCGCCGGCGCCCCCGCCACCCCCTCCAGCCGTGGCTCCGGCTCCCGCTGCGCAAGCGGCGGCTGCGCCGGTAGTGCGGGCGGTTAATGGGCGCATGGCTTCCGCGCCGATCTTGCTAGAACAGCAATTCGCGAGGGCGGAGGTTCTTCTGGGCACAGTTCGCCATGCCTCAGCGGAGGTTCCGGTTCTCAAAGCGCCATTGGCTCCCGTTGCGCCCAGCGTGACCTGGAGCTTCTGGCGCCTTCAGCCGGACGGTCAACTTGCCAAGGTTGACGCCAATGAACTGGCAGCCGGAGAGGCGGCCGTTCTCCGTCTCGAAGCACGCCAAATGTGCTACGTGAGTGTCACCCAGACCACACCGGGCCCGGCAGACCTGATTCGCGCAGAGCGTCTCCAACCGAACAAGCCGCTCGATATCCCGATCGCTCCCGGCGGTCCGGGGCAGCGGGAACTGCGGGTGACGGTTACACCGGAGCTCGTAACCGGGATGACGGGGGCGTTTCTGGATCAAGCGAGCGCGGGCGTCCAGAACTCCGCCCAAACCGCGGGGCCAGCGACGTTTGCCATCACACTGACTTACAAATAGCGTAAGGTTCCACCGCCTGGAGGAACAGGCGCGCCACGCGCGGGGCATCGAACTGCTCTACCCACTCGAGTCCCTGCCGCGCCTGGCTGTAGCGCAGCTCAGCCGAGCCGTATACCGATTCCAGACCGGCCGCCAGCGCCTCGGGATTATCGGGATCCACCAGAGTCGCATGCGGCGCCACTTCCGGAATGGCCGCCGCCCGCGACGCCACAATCGGCTTGCCGGCCGCCATAGCCTCCAGCAGCACGATGCCGAAACCTTCCTGCACGCTGGGTAGGCAGAAAACCGTGGCGCGGTTGTACTCTTCCACCAGCCGCGAGCGCGAGACATCGCCTAGCCAACTCACCACCCCGTCCAGCTTCAGGTCGCGCGAGAGCCGCCGCAGCGCCGGCGCGCACGGGCCGTTTCCCACCATGCGAATGCTCAGCCCTTGAATGCGAGCGCGCAAAATCGCCGCCGCCCGCAGCAGCACGTCGATGCGCTTGCGCCGGTACATGCGGCCGACATACAGCACCGTGAACGGCCACTCGATGGCCGGTCCGCGCGCCAGCAGACGCCGCCAATGGGTAAGATCGATCAGCTCGGGAACGATCTCCGGCGCCTGACGGAGGCCGTAAAGCTCCTCGACCCGCGCCGCGCAATACCGGCTGGTGACCAGCACCCGCGCCGCGCGAAAAACGTGTAACCGTTCGCAACGGGCCTGCATCCCCATGGTGACGCGGGTCAGCCCGCGTTCGAAGCGCACTTCATCGGCGATCACGCCTTTCAGCGAGGCAATGTGGCCCGGGGCACTGGCAATGCGGTAGCCGTCCATGTCGAAACCCACGGTCACATCGAAGTTCGCCGATGGCTTCAGCATGCGGTTGAACAGCAGGCGTTCGCAGGTATAAACCGCCAGGTGCACGCGAGGCGTTTGAATGGCAATTTCGTGTCCCAGTTCCCGCAGAGCGTGGGCCAGCACCGAGATGCCCACATATGTGCCGCTACCCCGGCTCACATCGAGCGGCGTAGAGGTGAGGAAACGAATGCGCACTCGGTATAATTGTAAAGGACTTCGGGTGGAGGCACCGAAATCCGGAGGCATAGCGTCTGAACCCAGTGGTGCCATTTCCCAAGAAAGCGGTTTGCCTGTTATCGGGCGGGCTCGATTCCGCCACCTGCCTGGCGTTTGCGCGGCGCGAGGGGTACGCCTGTTACGCGCTTTCATTCGATTACGGCCAGCGCCACAAAATCGAGCTGGAAGCGGCGGCGCGCGTGGCCGCGGCGATCGGTGTGGAGCGGCATCTGCTGACGCGCATCGGCCTGGATGCCTTTGGCGGCTCGGCGCTCACCAGCAATCTGGCGGTTCCCAAGGCGCGCTCCGCCGAAGAGATGAGCCACGGCATCCCCATCACCTACGTGCCGGCGCGCAACACCATCTTTCTTTCGTTTGCGCTGGCTTGGGCGGAAGTGCTCGAAAGCTCGGATGTCTTTATCGGGGTGAACGCGCTCGATTACTCCGGCTATCCGGATTGCCGGCCGGAATACATCCGGGCCTACGAGCGAATGGCCAACCTGGCCACCCGGGCGGGCGTGGAGGGCCGCACGCATCTGCGCATTCACACTCCCCTGCTCGAGCTGACCAAGGCACAAATCGTAAAACTGGGCCACGAGCTCGGTGTGCCGTTCGGCCTCACCCACAGTTGTTACGATCCTTCACCCGAAGGCCATCCATGCGCGGCTTGCGACGCCTGTCTGCTGCGGCGCAAGGGATTCGAAGAGGCCGGCCTTGAGGATCGCTGAACTGTTCTACTCGTTGCAGGGCGAAGGTGCGCTGGTGGGCGTGCCTTCGGTCTTCATCCGCACCACGGGCTGCAACCTGCGCTGCGCCTGGTGCGATACGCCCTACACTTCCTGGCATCCCGAAGGCACCGAGCTGACGCTCGACCAGATTCTGGATGAAGTGCAGGCGCATCCCGCCATGCACACAGTGGTGACCGGCGGCGAGCCCATGATTCAGCCGGACGTGGTGCCGCTCACCGAGCGTCTGCGCCGCATCGGCATGCACATCACCGTCGAGACCGCCGGGACGGTGTTCCAGCCCGTCGAATGCGACCTCATGAGCATCAGCCCCAAGCTTTCCAATTCCACCCCCAACGATGGATGGGCTGCCCAACACGACCGCCTGCGCATCCAGCCGGACATTCTGCGCGACCTGATGGCGCGATACGATTACCAACTGAAATTCGTGGTGGAAAAGCCGGAGGATGTAAACGAGATTCGCGGCTTGCTCGATCTTCTCGATCCCGAGCCGGAGTGCATCATCCTGATGCCGGAAGGCACCGATGCGGGCCGTCTGCGCGAGCGTTCCCTTTGGCTGGCGGAGTTGTGTAAGGCCGAGGGTTTTCGTTTCAGCCCGCGCTTGCACGTGGATCTGTGGGGCGATGTGCGCGGGGTGTAGCAACGCGGCGCCGCCGGCCGAATATCCATAAGCACGCCAGACCGATCGGCAACAGAATCAGCGGCGAGGGTTCCGGCGCAGTCCCGATGTCGAAATCGGCGCTTACGAAACTGTCGGGGGCGATGGCGTCGCCGTTTGCGTCGGAGAAATTGTTATACAGATAGCCGCCCGCCGAAACCGGAGCCAGCGTCGTGTCGAACGATACCGTGAAACTTTGACTACTGACAGTGGGAGCTACATTGAACAGCACCGTTCCGAGGTCTGTCGTATCGCCAGCACCCACCGCCACGTTAGTCGCATCGTTAGTTGTGTCTATCGCGAGGATCTCCTGTCCCGGCAGCGGCGGCAGGGTCGCCGGCGACGCGATACTGGTAACCCCTCCGAGATAATCCACCGTGAAGGAGTCTCCGGCAAAGATGTAAGGGTACACGATCGCCGAGGCATCCGCTTCGGTAAACGAGATGTCGGTGTCGGTCGTGAATACCGCGAACTCAAAACCCGCGATATCCACTTCGGACAAACCCGTGTTGGTAAACAGCACATCGAATGAGTCCCCTACGTCGCCCGGCATGGGGTTCGGCGTGTTTGGTTGGATCGACAAGACTATGTCGGCCATGGCGGCCGGCGTTCCAAGGGCAACTACCACCACGACCGGCAACAGCCTTCGAAGTAGTCCACGAGTACTATAGAGTCCGTCCCTCAAGATACCCCCCCAATCCATACTGAGGCTGCATTCCCAACTACGTGGAGTGGAGTCTATCACGTTCCGCTTGGGCCGCACAGAGCTTTCCGGCCGGTGACTGTACTGGCCGATACGCCAGGACCGAATACTGAGTTAGACTCTTAACCATGACCGGCCTCTTAGCCGACCCCATCTCTCGCGAACACCTGCGGGGTCGCGCGCATCCCGAGCGGACCGAACGCTTCGATGCCGTGGTATCCGCGCTCCAAGACCTGTCCCTCACCCCAATCGCCTCTCGCGCCGCCACCGAGGACGAACTGCTGCTGTGTCATACACGCGAGTATCTCGATACGGCGCGCCGCGACATTGAAAGCGGCCAGCCTTATCTCAGCACCGGCGATACCGAGATCACCCCGAAATCCTGGGATGTGGCCGTTCACGCCGTAGGGGGAGTGTTGCAAACCGTGGATGCGGTGATCGGCGGCCATGTGGCCAACGCGTTTTGCGCGGTGCGTCCGCCCGGGCATCACGCCGGCACAGGCCGCGGAATGGGTTTCTGCATCTTCAACAACATCGCCATCGCCGCTCGCTATGCGCAACGCCGCCACGGCCTGGAGCGCGTGCTGATTGTCGATTGGGACGTGCATCACGGCAACGGAACGCAGGAGATTTTCTACTCCGATGCCAGCGTGATGTTCTTCAGCACGCACCAGTGGCCGCTCTATCCGGGCACCGGTCGCGCCGATGAGACCGGCGTGGGCAACATCATGAACTTCCCGCTGCCGGCCGGTTCGGGCCGCGCGGAGATCTTGGGCGCGGTGGAGACTCGGTTGATTCCCGCCGCCCTGGAATTCCACCCGGAGCTGGTTCTGATCTCGGCCGGCTTCGATTCGCGCCTCGGCGACCTGCTGGGCCGGTTCACTTTGAGCGACAAGGATTTCGCGGATCTCACGCGGATGCTGCTGCCGTTTGCCGGCGGGCGCATCGTGTCGGTACTCGAGGGTGGTTACAATCTGGCCGGCCTGGCCTCCGCCGCGCGCGCGCACGTCGCGGCTTTAATGCACGGTAGCGTCGAGTTCGCCTTTGGCCAGTCGCACGTGAATACGTGATTCGGCGGGGGCCGCAGCGGCATCCTTCAGAATGCCGGTTTCGTTGCTGACGATGGCATAGCCGCGCTCCAGAACCAGCAGCGGGCTCAATTGCGAAAGCTTGGCGGCCAATTGTTCGTACTTGCCGCGCCACGGGCCTAGCCTGCGGCGGATGCACTCTACGGCCAGGCCACGGGCCGCTTCCAGGCGGAGCCGGTCGGCGGCCAGGCGCGGGCGCATATCGAAGCGCTGCAAACGCGTTTCGAACGCTCGCCGCGCGCGCTCGCGCGCTTCCACCGCCATGCGGATGCGCTCCCGCATGCGATATTCCTGCTCGTCGATGCGTTGCAGGCCGCGGCCGATGCGGCGGTCGAGCACGCCGAGAGCGCGCTCGATGCCTTGCTGCCGCAGCCGCCGGTCGAGCATGGCCACGCGGTAGCGCACGCCCTGGGTAGCCTTGGCCTGCGCGCCGGCGATGCGGTCGAGCAGGTCCTCGCGCCTCGGCACCACCATTTCCGCGGCGGCCGAAGGCGTGGGCGCGCGCAGGTCGGCCACGAAATCCGCGATGGTTACGTCGGTTTCATGCCCCACGGCGGCTACCACCGGAACGGAGCAGGCGGCGATGGCCCGCGCCACCGATTCTTCGTTGAAGGTCCACAGGTCTTCGAGCGACCCTCCGCCGCGGCCCACGATCACCAGGTCCGGCCATGCGGTGCGGCTGAAATATTCGATGCCGCGGCAGACTTCCTCCACCGACCCTTCGCCCTGCACCAGCGCCGGAAACAGCCGAATATGGAGCCCCGGGAACCGGCGCGAAAGAATCTGGATCATATCGGCGATGGCGGCGCCGCGCGGCGATGTTACGATCCCGATGCGCCGCGGGAAGCGCGGCAGCGCGCGTTTGCGCTCGGCGGCGAACAGTCCTTCGGCGGCCAGTTTCTTCTTGAGCTGTTCGAACGCCAATTGCAACGCGCCCAACCCCTGCGGCTCGATCAACTCCACCAGCAACTGGTATTCGCCGCGCGCTTCATAGACATCGATGCGGCCGCGCGCCAGTACCGCCAATCCATCTTGCGGCTTGAATTTCCAATAGCGATGCGCGGAGCGGAACGCCACCGCCCGCACCTGCGCGTCGCGCTCTTTGAGGGTGAAATAGTAATGTCCGCTGGAGGCCAGCTTAAGGCCGGAAATTTCACCGGATACCCAAATGTCCTGAAACTCTCCATCCAGCACCGCCCGGATGGCGGCATTCAGTTCGGTGACCGAATAGATGCGCCGCTCGGGCGCGAGATCGAACTCGAGTGCGAATTGCTCCACCGAGCCAGTGATACCACGGGGTCGGCGAGTGCCGCAAATCGGGACGGTGTTTTCCCGAAAACGGACATTGTCCGCGGCCCCGGCTCCCAGCCCCTGGACATTGTTTTTTGGGCCTCTGCGTGCATCCACCGGTGGCATCTATGCCCGCAAAAGAACGGATTCGCGAACCGCTCGCCGCGCTGGCGAGACCGGATTATATCGAAGAACGCATCAAGGCCGGCTGGCGGCTGGCCGCGATCGAATGGGAGCGGGAAGTTTCCGAACCGGCCGCGCCGGGCCAGGCGCCGCAAAGCTGGATTGAGGATATCCCATACGGGTTGCAGGTATCCGACGATGCCACGCAACTAATCGGCAATCCAGCGGAAGTGGAGATTATCGTTCTGGCGCTCGACATGATCGTGGATGATTGTCCGCTGTCTCGCGTGGCCGACGAACTCAACCTGCGCGGCTACCGTACGCGCGAAGGCGTTCCCTGGACGTCCGGTGCGCTCTTCCGCCTGTTGCCGCGCATGATCGACGTGGGCCCGCGCGTCTTTAATAGCCAGGAGTGGCTCACCCGCCGCCAGCGCCTGCCAAAGGTGGTTTAACGTGGCTCGAAGGCGCCACAACTTCAGCGATCAGTGAGTCGCGGGGTTGCTCGGCGGAGGCAGGCATCCGGGCGCCATGGAAATGACTGAATAGGAATACACCGGCAGGCCGGCGTTGTCACCGATTTGCCAATCCCTTGCCGGCCGGTGGCCGCTCACCATTAGAAAACGGTGCTCGCTTCCCGCTATGCTCCACGTATCGTCGTAATCCATCCACACCTGGCCACCGGCCGTCTGCTGGGAAAGGGAGATCTTGCCGGATTGCCCCAACAGGGACTCTAGCCGCCCGATGGTGAGACTCTGGCCCACCCGCGCCGTGTCCTTTTTCAAGATCGTCATGTTCAGAACCTTGAGAGGTACGGAGGGCGCCTGGCTGTTGCAATCGGCGCAGCGGCACGGTCCCTCTTCGATCATATCCCCGGTCGCCCGGTCGCCGGAGTCATAGTCGATGCGAAAGGACCGGTCGTTCTTCGACGACAAGCGGTAGCTATCGATGCGGCCGGTCCGCCCGGCTCCCAGCTCATATTCCTCGTCTGCAAAGCCGGGCTCGCCCAATAGCTCGATGAGCTGTTGGCGTGTCATGCCGATGAACTTAGTCGCGCTCGCAAGCCGGCTCAACGATGCCTCGCGCGACCACGCTTTGGCCTGCGCATAGGGCGCTCGCAGCCAGGATTCGCGTGGGGACGGGTTATCCGCCGCCACGGCCCAAGGAATCGTTGTGAAGATCAGAGCGGCAAGCAGAGAGTTCCAAGGCCGCATAAGACGCCTTCTCCTTTTGTTACGCGTGGTCGATTATACATCCAATCGCCGATTTCCAGGCCTTAATCGGGTAGACTGATTTTATGGAACCGGACGCCGAGTTGTGGGAGGCCATGGAAAGGTGTGCGGGCGCTGGTCGGTAGTGGAATGCGTAGAGCATGTGGTGATGGGGGAGGAAGTCATGTTCGCCAGTCTCTCGACCGCGGCCGTGGCGGCGCCAGCGAGAAACGAGAGCAGGGAGCGCGCGATTCTGGAGCGGGGAGGCAACCGCGAGCGCCGGGTTGCGGCTCCGTTGAGCACGTTGCCAGCCGCTCGATTTGCCTCGCTGGCCGAGGCGTGGCGGCATTTTTTCGCGGCCCGCGCGCGAACCCAACGCTTCGTTCGCGACTGCCCGAGGGATTTGCGCGCTCTCGCCGCAACGCACCCCATTTTTGGACCGTTGAACGGCTATGAGCTGCTGCTGTTGATGGCGGTCCACCCGCTGCGACACGCTTATCAGATCCGCGAAATCCGCGCGGGTGACGCTGGCTTACGGCCGTGACTCTGTTTTCTTCGCTTCTCTTTCGGCAGTCAGCTTCTGCACCAGGGCTTTCTCGCGGTCGCCGTCTTCTTTGCGCTTGAGACGGTAATAAACGGTGGCGAGCGAGATGTGGGCTTCCAGGAATTGCGGCGCGGCTTTAATCAACGCTTCGAGGCCGGTGCGGGCGGCTTCAAAGTTGCCGGTGGCAAGATCGACCGTGGCGAATTGATAGAGCACGGCGGGGTCGCCGGGGCGGACCCGTAAGGCGCGCTCTAGCAGCTTGCGGGCGGCGTCGAAATTCTGGTCCTCCTTGAGCAACAGCGCCAGGTTCAGGTTGGATTCGAAATCGTTGGGATTCTGTTCCAGTTCCTTCGCGAAATCGCCACGGGCGGCGGCCATGTCGCCGGTCTCTTTGTGAGCGATACCGAGGAAGGAGTAGATGTCGGGAAGCTGAGGATTCAACTCGGCCGCCTTTTCGAGGTCCACAATGGCGGCATTGAACTCCATGGCGTTCAGCTTGGCGGTTCCCATGAGCAGGCGGGCTTCGGCGGAATCGCCGTTGCGCAGAATGCGGTCGATGATCTCCTGGCCGCGGGCAATCTGCTTGTTGCGCAGCAGGGCGGTGCCGAGCAGATAAGTGACCGCGAGGTCGCTTGGGTCGCGTTTATCGAGAGGCGCCAGAAGATCGATCACGTTCGCGTCCAAGCCCTGGCGCAGCCAGCAATCGGCCAGCAGGAGCAGCACCTGGTGGTCGGAGGGCTGGTCGGCGTGCAGGGCGGCGAAGGCCATGGCGGCGTCGGCAATCCGGCCGGACTTGTACATAGCCAAAGCCAGGTTCAGCCGGATGTGGGGATCGCCGGGCCGGGCCTTCAGCGCGGTTTGGTACTCGACGATGGCTTCCTCATAGCGTCCGGTGCCGGCCAGGGCGGCGCCCAGGTTCGACCGTACGCCGGCCGCCTCGGGGCGGAGCCGCAGGTATTCGCGATATTGGGCGATGGCTTGTTGCACATCGCCTTTCTGGTGCGCGGCGATGGCGCGCTGCAGAATCGCTTCCGGGTCCTCCTGAGCGAACACCACACTTGTGACGGCAAGCGCGGCAATCAGGGCAAGAGATCGGCACACACAGACGAGCATCTAGGAGACAGGATAGAACACATTTGGCATACAATGGGCGCATGGTTTCCATGAAGAGACTCGCCCTGGGCCTGGCCGCTCTCTCGGTGCTGGCTTCCGCTCATTTCGCTTATGCCGCGGATACGGCCGATACGTGGTGGCGGAAAGCCGTGATCTATGAGATTTATCCGCGCAGCTTCGCCGATACCAACGGCGACGGCATCGGCGATTTGAACGGAATCACGAAGCATCTGGATTACCTCGAAGAGCTGGGCGTGGATGGCATCTGGATCACGCCGTTTTATCCCTCCCCGCAGGTCGATTTCGGCTACGATATCTCCGATTACCGCGGCATCGACCCGCAATACGGCACCATGGCGGATTTCGACCGGCTGGTGGCGGAGGCCAAGAAACACAACATCCGGATCGTCACGGACCTGGTTGTGAACCACACGTCCGACAAGCATCCCTGGTTCCTCGAATCCGCATCGTCGCGAACCAATCCCAAGGCCGATTGGTACATGTGGCACGATCCCAAGCCGGGAAACCAGCCGCCCAATAACTGGCAATCCATATTCGGACACACCGCCTGGCAGTTCGACCCGGCGCGCGGCCAGTTTTATTACCACGCGTTTTACAAGGAGCAACCCGACCTGAACTGGAACAACCGCGCCGTCCGCAACGAGATGTACGACACCATGCGCTTCTGGATGCAAAAGGGCGTGGCCGGTTTCCGCCTGGACGCGGTGACAGCGCTGTTCGAAGACCCCCAGTTTCGCGACGAACCCGTCGCCAAGCCGGGAACGAACGCCTATGGCGACCCCATTCTGACGGGCCAGTATACCAACAACCTCCCCGAATGCCGCGACGTGTTCCGCGAAATGCGGCAGACCGTCAATGCCTTTCCGGGCCGCGTTCTGATCGGAGAAACCTATCTTCCGAATGTCGAGGAGCTGGCAAAGATGTACGGCGCGCACGATGACGAGTTACAGCTACCGATGGACACACAGTTTGCCTTCAATCCGCTGGACGCGGCGGTGTTTCGCGCCAAGCTGCGCGACGCCGAGCTGCGCCTGAACGGCCACATGCCGCTATTCTTTTTGGACAACCACGACAATCGGCGCTCCTGGAACCGCTATGGCGACGGCAAGCACGATCTGGCGATCGCCAAGTTGATGGCCACGCTGCTGCTGACGCCCCGCGCCAGTACGCTGCTCTACTACGGCCAGGAAATCGGCATGCAGAACAACGATCCGAAGCGCCCCGAGGATGTGCGCGACCCCATCGGGAAAATCGGCTGGCCGAAAGAGATAGGCCGCGACGGCGAGCGCACGCCGATGCAGTGGGATGCGGGCCCGCAGGCGGGCTTCAGCTCGACGCCGAAGACATGGCTCCCGGTGGCGCCCAGTTACACGACGTGCAACGTGGCCGCCGAGAGCAAAGATCCGGCATCGCTGCTGAGTTACTACAAGCAACTCATCCGGCTGCGGAAAACGAACCCCGCTTTGAGCGAGGGAGACTTCGAATTTCTGAATGAGGCCGATAACAACGTGCTGGCGTTTGTGCGAAAGCCGGGGAGCGGGAATGCCGTGGTGGTGGCTCTGAATTTCACGGCGCAGCCGCGCCCGGCGGATTTGAGTGCGGCGGGCAGGCGGGCGACTGTGCTGGTGAGTTCGTTCGCCAAAGCGGGGGATGCGGTCAGTCTGAAGGATCTGACGCTGCCGGCATATGGGGCGTGGGTGGGGCAGTTGCAGTAGGGGAAGGCAGTAGGCGGATATTGGTATAACAGTTATATACGGGAATCCGTTTCAAATTCGATCCGGCGAAGAGCCGGGCTGTGAGACAAAATCACGGCGTAAGTCTGGATGAGGCACAGGAGATTTTCGATCAGGCGTACATCGTCGATCAGAAAAGCGACAATCCGAAGCAGTTCCGTGCAATCGGCTGGTGTCGCGGGCGTCTATGTTCCGTGATCTTCGAGGTCCGGCTGGATGCGGACGGCGAGTACTACCATCTGGTCACAGCTTGGACAGCGACAAAAGAAGAGGAGCAGTGCTATGGCGAAAACACTTAGGACACAAATTTCCGCCGACGCGATCGCCGAGAAGGCATCGCGAGGTGAAGATGTTTCCGCTTACTTCACTAACCAATTCACCGTGGTCAGGCCTGTGCGTCGCGTGAATGTCGATCTGACACCTGGTATGTTGCGCGAACTCGATCAGCGGGCGGCCCGGCTCAATATAAGCCGCCAGGCCGTAATCAAGACGTTGCTGAGCCGAGCGCTGGCGGAGGAGCGTCCCAGCAAGCCGCGACCGGCCAGGAAGGCGGGCTAGGCGCCGTGCGTCAAAGTGAAAACCGGTCTCAAACCAAACGATCGTACTCGTGGTGACTGCCGATCAATACCACACGATTCGATCTTTGTTCATGACGGTCAGCGCACGGTATTCCAGACCGATGCGAACCGAGTAGATGTTATCCTCGCCCTCCAACTTCTTGAATTGCAGACCGTGGTGTGCCGGGTTGCTTCGGAAGAGGGCGTATGAGCGCTTCGCATCGCGTTGGACGTCGAGCGGGAGGCGAGAAAACAGCCGCCGGAACTGGCGCGTGGTGCGCGACCGCATTAGAGCAGGTCGTCCATCGGCAACGTCTCGCCCCGCTCATCTTCCTCAATGGCTTCTCTGGCCAGTCGACGGATCACGTCGCGCTTTTCGGCAAAGCGTGTCTTCCAAGCGCTCTCGTCGGCGATCGAGGCTAGAATCTGCGAGGCTATCGCATCCTGCTCATCCTGGGGCAGCGCGACAACCTTCTCCAACGCCTTTTCCAACAACGTGGACATGCCACAATTCTAACAGCGGAGAAGGAGGAGGCGCCATGCCGAACCGCGCCCGGCAACAATGCGCCGGACGCTTTCAAACTACATTGCCCCGTTCACCGCCGCCCGCAACTCATCCTCTTTTGTCAGCCCCGTGAATCGTTTGATCAGCTTGCCCGAGCGGTCGAAAACCAGCGTAACCGGCAGGCCGTCCTCGGTGGCAAACTGCTTCGCCAGCGCGGCCGAGCCGAGCGCCACGGGATACTCCATGGGATGCTTCGCGAGAAACGGCTTCACGATTTCGGCGCCCTCTTCATCCATGGCGATCCCCACCACCGCAACGCCCTTAGGCCCGAGTTCCTGGTTCAGGCGGTCGAACATCGGAATTTCCCGAATGCAGGGCACGCAGTACGTCGCCCAGAAATCCAGAACCGCTACTTTGCCGGCTGATTCGAACGGGCGGCCATCGAGAGTCGTCAACGGGGGCACGTCTCCGGCTGGCGCGGACGTAACGGCGGGAGGCGGCGCCGCAATCCCTCTGTTCAGGAACGCCACGAACGTGGGAACGTCGGCGGTCCGGCCGGCGAAGGTCGCTACCACCGATTCATCGGGCCGCACGATGGCGTAGAACGGAGTAGCCACGGTTTGGAACCGGGTTTCTTCCAGTTTGGCGTTGCGCTCGCTCACCGCGTCGGTGCGGTCGGTGTAGAGTTCCACCAGCACGAAATTCTTCAGCACCGCGGCCACCGCTGGGATGGGCAACATGTTGGCTTCCATCCAGTGGCAGTTCGCGCAGGCGACGCCAGTGAAGTTGATGAACACCAGCTTGCCCTCGCGCCGCGCCTGGTCGAGCGCCGCCTGGTAATCGTCCTTCAGCCACGTCAGGCCAGAATTTTGCGATGCGCCGGGCGCGCCGGTGGCGGATGCCGCGGGGACATACGAATCGAGATCGCCCAAGCGGCCGCCGAGCATGCCGGGGAACAGGCTGATGGCGAAGACCAGAAACGCCATCCCGACCAGCAGACGGCCCAGCCGCATCGGCTCATCGGGCTTGATGCCTTCCAAACGCACAAACCCCAACAGGTACATCCCGGCCATGGCGAAGAGCACGATCCACGCCGCCAGGAATCGTTCGCGTGTGAGCCAGCCCCACGCCAGCGATTGATCCACCGCACTCAGGTATTTCAAGCTGGCTGCCAGGATTACGAAACCCATCACCACCTTGACGCGCGCCATCCATCCGCCACTGCGCGGCAGCTTCTTGAGATACGAGGGGAACAGCGCCAACAGGAAGAACGGCAGGGCCAGTCCGGCGGCAAACACCACCATGCCGAGTAGCGGGCGCAACCCGCCGCCCGCAACCGAAGCCGCCAGCAGCGTGCCCACAAACGGGCCCACGCACGCAAACGATGCCAGCGAGAACGTCAGGCCCATGAGCAGCGTGCCCACAAATCCGCCCTTATCCGCGCCTCGATTGAGGCGCGTGACGATGGAAGACGGAACGGTGATTTCGAACGCGCCCAGCAGGCTGAGGCCGAATGCCATAAACAGCGCCGCGATGAAGCCGTTGACCCATGGGCTGCCGCCCAACTGCACCACCCCCACCGGTCCCAGGATGGCGGCGACCGCCAGGCCGATTCCCGAAAACAGCACGATGATACCCAGGCAGAACACCACCGCTTGCATGACCGCGTCGCGCCGGCCACCGGAGGGGCGGTTCAGAAAATACGACATGGTGATGGGAATCATGGGGAAGACGCAGGGCGTGAAGAGGGAAGCGAGGCCAAAGCCGAAGGCAGTGAGCAGAAACAGAGTCAATCCCTGGCCGGTTGAGCCGGCCTGCGATGCCGATGGTGGCTTGACCTTAACGTAGTTTCCACCGACGATGACGCCCGTGGTGCGCAGGTGCGGGTCGATGGTTACGCTGGCTTTCCCGCTCCATCTCCCCGGCACGCACTGCACGTCGTTGCACGTCTGATAGCGGACCGCGACGGTGAACTCCGCCGGCCCCGCCGGAGCGGTCTTGGCCATATCCACCACCAGCAGGAAACTGACTTGCCCTTCGTAGGTTTCGGTTGGCGAATTGAAATTGGGATCGAAGGCGCGCTTTGGCGGTGGTTGATACACGCCGCGCATTTCGACCAGCCCCGAGACGGATGTCACTTGAAACGTGGCCGGAATGCCCGCCGGCGAAGATGCGGAATACAGATGCCAGCCGGGATCGATTTCGGCCGTCACGCGGGCCAGGGTTGCTCCGCCCGGCGCGGCCGTGGCAGGATCGGCGGCTACACTCCAGGAAGCATGCTGCTGCGCACCCGCCCAACCGGCCGTAAGGGCCAGCAGAGTCCCGATACCCGCTCGTCGCATCTATTCGACCTTTACAGCCAGTTTCTCAAATGCCGCGAGTCGCAGTTCTTCTTCGATGCGCCGGTTCACTTGTCCTTCGGAAAACTCTTTGGCCATGCGAATGGCGTTCTTGATGGCCTTGGCGCTGGAGTTGCCGTGGCCCACGATGGAAACGCCGCGGACGCCCAACAGCGGCGCCCCGCCGTACTCCGAGTAATCCACGCGCTTCTTGAAATTGCCAAACGCCCGCCGCGCCAGCAGGGCGCCGATCTTGCCGCTGATGGTGGCTTGCAGCGACTCGCGCAGCAGGTGTTTCATGAGGTCCACCAGGCCCTCGCTGACCTTGAGGGCCACGTTGCCGATGAAGCCGTCGCAAACGATCACATCCACTTCGCCGGCGTAAATATCGCGCCCTTCCACGTTGCCGATGAAATCCAGGTTGAGGGTCTTGAGCAGCGGCCAGGCGGCACGCGTCAGATCGTTCCCCTTGTGTTCTTCCTCGCCGATGGAGAGAATGCCCACCCGCGGTTTGGGACGGCGCAACACCACGCGCGAATAGATTTCACCCATCACCGCGAACTGCGCCAGCATGCGGGGGGAGCAATCGACGTTGGCGCCCACGTCCACCACCACTACAGGCTGGCCTTGTTTGACGGTGGGAAAGATGCCGGCCAGCGCCGGCCGCGTGACGCCGGGGATGACGCCTTGCACGATCTTGGCGGTGGCCATGACGGCCCCGGTATTGCCGGCCGATACCATGGCCCCGGCCTTGCCGTCGCGCACCATCCGCGATGCCACTTTCAGAGAGCTATCGCTCTTGGTGCGCACAGCCTGGGTGCTGTCTTCCATGGTCACGCGTTCGCTGGCGTGAACGATTTCAATGGGAAGATCCTGATAGCCTTCGTACCGGCGCAGTTCCGGCGCGATCAGCTCTTTCTGGCCCACCAGGATGATCTCCACGCCCAATTGCCTGGCGGCCAGAACGGCACCCTCGACTTCGGCCTGGGGGGCGTGATCTCCGCCCATTGCATCCACCGCAATGGTCAGCATGTTAGAAACCGCGGCTACTCCTGTGCGACTTCCACTACTTCCCGCCCTTTGTACTGGCCGCAATGCGGGCACACCCGATGCGGTAGTTTCGGTTCATGGCAGTTGGGGCATTCGGAAAGGCCGGACGCCTTCAAGGCGTCGTGCGCGCGGCGGGTGCTGGTGCGCCGTTGCGAGTGTCTACGTTTGGGATTCGGCATGTCTTCTTCTACCTAATTCAAATTTCTAACTTGCGGAGCGCGCCCCAGCGATCGTTGGTGCTCTGGACCTTGCAGTCGCAGGCGGCTTCGTTCCGATTCTTGCCACAAACCGGGCAGATCCCCTTGCAGCTTTCGCTGCAAATGCGTTGCATCGGCAGGGCCAGCAGGATCTGTTCTCGAAGGATGTCTTCCAGTTCCATGCCCCCGCCTTCATAAAAACCAATCTCGGTCTCGCCCTCATCGATGGCGACTTCTTCATCCCGCGCGATGACCGACACGGGCCTGTAGAACAGATCGAAACCGCTCTCCAGCGGAAAGCGGGCGCTGCCCAGGCAACGGTCGCACTGGGCCAGCAATTCCACGCTGTACCGCCCCGCGATGCGGACTTCGCCCCCGGTATGCGGCAGCAATTCGGCCGAACCGGCGGCGCGTAAAGCCGAGCCCTGCTCCAGGTTCTCGCCTGAGAAATCGATTTCTCCCGGCTGGAAAGTGTCGTCGAAACGAACTTTCCGCACTTCCATCTCTTTCACACTCAGGAACATAACGGAGACGCTGGATGTCGGGCGGAACGCCTACATTATAGCATCGTCGGCGAGCGCGAAGAGCGATTCAGCCTTCCCGCACCTGTTGCGAGAGGTAGCGCTCGTAGCCGATTTCGTGGATCTGGTGGAGTTGGGCTTCGAGCCAATCCACGTGGTCTTCCTCGTCCTTGAGCAGGCGCGCGAAGAGGTCGCGGGACGCGTCATCGCCCTCCTCGACGGCGAGCTTGATGGCGCGATTGTACAGTCCCACCGCGTCGATCTCCAGTTTCAGGTCGCTTTCGATCTGCTCCTTCACGTTCCTGCCGACAGTGAGTTGCAGCGGTTCAGTAAGGGTCGGCGAGCCGTCCAGGAAGAGGATACGCTCGATCAGTGCTTCGGCATGCTTCATTTCGTCGATGGACTGTTTCTTGATGTGGTCGCCCAGCCGGTCGTAATGCCAGTTTTCGCACATCTCGGAGTGGAGAAAGTACTGGTTGATGGCCAGCAGTTCTTCCTTGAGGGCCTCGTTCAAAGAGGCGATGACTTTGGCGTTGCCTTTCATACTGGCGGATTGTACCACCGATCGCAATTGAGTTGCAGAGAGGGCAGTCCTGGCTAAGGTGTCCAGATAAGCGCGCGGCGGAATTTGCCCCGTCAATCGGAGCTGCCGACCGGCAGCCTGTGGCAGGTCAGGCCGCATTGCTCTCCGTCGCGCTGTCCTCAAGATTAGCGGCGGCGAATGCAAGAGCCTGCCGGATGTCCTCCGGTTCAAGCTCCGGATAATTCCGCAAGAGGTCGTCCTGGTTCGGGTAGACCGACATGGCCTCCACGACCCGACGCACAGTCAGCCTCATGCCACGGATACACGGCTGACCGTTCATCTGGTTCGGATTCCACGTTATGCGGTCGAAGTTCTGCATCCTTTCCATTCTGATACATTTTGGCGCGCTCCTGGGCAGTCTGGATGCATTGGAGCTGCCGGTCACAAAACTTCGCCGTAGAATTTCCAGCTTGGTTCGTAATTGCGCTCGACCTTTTGACCGTTGATCGCCAGGCGCAGCATCTCAATCGGAATGTTGCCGTGCCGGTACAGGGCGTCATGAAAGGCGCGGTTCGTCATCTTGCCGGAACCCACCAGTTCTTTGTGCAGGGCGTAGAATTCCAGCGCGCCCAGCATGTACGCGCATTGGTAGATCGGCTCGTAGGACCCATTGAAGGAACGCCGCACTTCTCCCTCGGCGTTAGCTTTCTCGTGACCCACGCGGTCCACCAGGAAGCGGACGCACTCGGTGGCCTTCATCTTTCCCAGGTGGAAGCTGAGCGAGAAGATGATGCGCGCGCAGCGGTGCATCCGCCAGAAGAGCGCGCCGACGCGCTGCTCGGGCGTGTGGGTGAAGCCCAGGTCCCAGAGCAGCATCTCCCAATAGAAAGCCATGCCTTCGGTCCAGAACGGCGTGGAGAAGATATAGCGGTAGGGGCGGTAGCGCTGGTTCATGTACTGCTGCATGTGGTGGCCGGGAATGAGCTCGTGAAAAACCGTGGCGCGAGCGAAATAGATGTTGTTGCCGCGCAGGGCTTCCATTCGCTCCTCGATGGTCTGGCTGCTGGCGGGAGAGGAAACCTGGATGGTCGGGCCGCCCGTAAAGAACGGGTTGACCAACTGCATGCGCGGTGTCATGGCCTCTTCCCAGTAGTCCTGCTTGACCAGCTCGGGAATGGTGACGAGCTCGTGCTTTTCGACGAAATCGATGGCTTCGCGGGAAAGGTCGCGCACCAGGTAGATCATCTGGCCCGGTTCGACATACTTGTTTTTGACCGCTTCGAGCGCTTTCTTCCAATCGTCGCCGAAGCCCATTTCATTCGAAGCGCGCAGCATCTCTTTGTCGCACCACGCGAACTCCCGGTTGGCGAGCGTGACGAGCTGCTCCGGCGTATAAGCGATCATGGCGCTGCGCAAGGCTTCCATGAGCGCCTCGCGCCCGGCAGGACCGACGCCCGAGAGATCTATCTCGCTGCCCAGCGGCGCGGCGGGCCGTCCCGTTCCGCTGCTCGAATCGTTGCCTGCCCGGGCTCCGCCGCGGCCCGCTCCGCCGCGCCCGCCGGATTCGTTCTCCTCCTCGAGAGAACCGCCCACTCCGGAGGCCGTGTGCAGCAACTGCGCGTACGCCTCGATCGTCTCGTCCGCCTTCTTGTATCCAGGCTCGACCCACCAGACGAAGCGCGGATCGTATAGCGCATAAAACTCGTACCAGCCGCGCAGGATGCGGCGCAACCTCGCGACGCGCTGAGCCGCGCGGTCGAGAGTGGCGGGATTCGACTGAACGCCGCTCATGGAATCCTTCGCCGTGGCCATTTCCTTCAGCAGTTTCTCGAGGGCAATCGCGGATTGCTGTCCATCCACCGTCTCCATGCGCCGCCGCGCTTCCTCGAAACCGACGATGGACTGCTCGAAAGGGACCAGCGGCGCGATCGCGGCCTCTCTTTGGGCCTCCGCCTTCATTTCCTGCCGGTCGTGCACCAAGTGGCTGCGCAGCAACAGATAATCCACTTTTCCGGCCTGACTCATCTCATCGAAGCGGATCTCATCGAGCAACCGCGACTGGGCGGCGTGGAATTTCTCCAACGCGGCCTGGCGCGCGGCAGAACCGGGGAACGGGTAGACGCGCTCGTAATCGCGCATGTCGGCCGTGTAGCGTTCAATCAACGGACGCAACTCGCTGCCGGCGGTATCGAGGGGCGTGCCATCGGCGGCCAGCGTGCAATTACACGCGCCGGGCTTGGGCGCGTTCTTTTGAGCGTCGAGGCGGCCGACGCGAGACAGCGCGCCGGCTCCGATCAGGGCGAGACCTCCGTGTTTCAGCAGTTGGCGGCGGGAATTCTGAGACATGGCGATCTCCTAGGAGGAACTAAGTCTTATACGGTAACGCGAATCTGGGGGACGGTAAAGTTTTCCCGCGCGGCGAGTTCATGAGTTGGCCTCGATGGTCTGGGCGACATCCTCCCACTCCGCCAGCAGCGCTTCGAGATCGGCGCGGCGCGCCGCCAGCAGGGCGGTGATGCGCCCGGTTTCCTCGACGCTCACGAAGTGCGCCAGCGACGCTTCATAATCGGCGATCTCGGCTTCGAGACGGGTAACTTCCTCCTCGATTTCGCGGCCGCGCTCCTTCATCTGGCGGAGCTTGATGGGATTGAGACGAGCAGGGGCTTTGGCGGCCGGCTTGGGCGGTTTGACTTTAACCGGCGAAGCGGCTGGTTCCGCGTCCGGGCCGGTCCCATCGACCCGCGGACCGAGTCCGCTCTTTCGCCACAGGTAGTCTTCGTAGTTGCCGGGATAAATGTGAACGCGTCCGTCTTCCACTTCGAAGACGCGGGTGGCGAGCTTGTCGATGAAATAGCGGTCGTGGGAAACGAATATCACCGTGCCGTTGAACTCCTGCAGGGCCGTGAGCAGCACGTCCTTGGCGCGCATGTCGAGGTGGTTGGTGGGCTCGTCGAGCAGCAGGAAGTTGGAAGGCATCATCAGCATGCGCGCCAGGGCGTAGCGGTTGCGCTCGCCGCCGCTCAACACGCCGATGGTTTTGAAGACGTCGTCTTCGGAGAACAGGAAGCAGCCGAGGATGCTGCGTAATTCGGTGTTGGTGGCGCGCGGGGCCACCGTGGCCAGATCGTCGAGCAGGCGGGCGCCGGGGTCGAGCTCCTTGTATTGATCCTGCGCGAAGTAATCGGGCTGAGCGTTGTGGCCGAGCGTGTATTCGCCGCTCGAGACCGGTTCGGCGCCCGCCAGAATTTTGATCATGGTCGATTTTCCGGCGCCGTTGACGCCCACCAGCGAGACGCGGTCGCCGCGCTCGATGATGCAATCGACATCCGCGAAGACCTGGTGATCGCCGTAACATTTGGCGACGTTCTTGAACTCGGCCACGATGCGGCCGCTCGGTTTGGGCTGGGGAAAGCTGAAGTGGATGGTCTTTTCTTCCGGCGGGATTTCGATTTTTTCGATGCGCTCGAGCTCCTTGATCCGGCTTTGTACCTGTTTGGCCTTGGTGGCCTGGTAGCGGAAGCGGGTAATGAACGCTTCGAGCTGCCGGATGCGGTCCTGCTGGTTGTCGTAGGCCGCCTGCAACTGTTTGCGGCGCTCGGTTTTCTGCTCTTCGAAACGCGTATAGCCGCCGGTATAGAAATACAGACCCTTGTTCCAGAGCTCGGCGATCTTGCGCACGGTGATGTCCAGGAAGTAGCGGTCGTGCGAGACCAGAACGAAGGCGTAGGGGTAGGAAGCAAGGTACTCTTCGAGCCAGTTGCGGGCTTCCAGGTCGAGGTGGTTGGTGGGCTCGTCGAGCAGCAGCAGGTTGGGTTTTTCGAGCAACAGCTTGGCCAATGCGATGCGCATCTGCCAGCCGCCGGAGAATTCCTCGGTGCGGCGTTTCCAATCGCGCTGCGGAAAACCGAGACCGGAGAGAACGGTGCCGACTTGCGCCTCGATGGCATAGCCGTCGCGGGCACGGAATTCGTTTTCGGCGCGATGGAAACGGTCGGCGACCTGGGCATATTCGACGCTGGCCGGATCGAGCTCGGCCATGCGGCGGGTGAGTTGTTCCTGCTCCTCTTCAAGGGCGCGCAAGTCGTTGAACACGGTCATGCATTCGGCGAAAACCGTACGGCCGGAAAGCGAGAGCCCCTCCTGCGGCAGGTAACCGAGCGTGACGCCGCGCTGCACCGTAACGGTGCCGGAATCGAGTCCCTCGAGGCCGGCCAGCACCTTGAGAAGAGAAGACTTGCCGGTCCCGTTGGCGCCCACGAGGCCGGTGCGCTCCTGGGGAGTGACCAGCCAGTCAACGTTCTCGAAAAGGGTCTTGGGGCCGTAGCGCTTGGCCGCTCCGGTGAATTGAATCATGGATATTTCAGGCTAACAAAATGGATGATGGAGGCCAAAACCGCGCTCCGGACAGCGGGGCCCGACTCCCGCATGTCCGGAGCCACGACAGGGAGAAGGAAAGGCTTCTGAACCTGTCACCATATAGACGCGCCGCGGCCCTGTCAGGCTACAGCCAGTATTGCCACTGGCCCCATCCAATGACATAGGCGGCCAGCAGCGCGTTGGTTACGGCGTGCGCCAGGATGCAATCCGCCAGGCTCTTGGTTCGCACCATCCACCAGTTGTACGCAATTCCCGCTAGCAGGCCTACCTCCCAGTAGGGACCGTGTTCGGTGGCAAACAGCAGCGCCACGCTCCAAAACGACACCGGCTCATATGTCCCCAGGGGCACTTTGGACCAGTCGCGGTCGATAAGCCATCGCATGAGCCAGCCGCGCCAGAAGAGTTCCTCCATGATGGGGACGACGATCACGGAAATGGCGATGCGAAACGCCAGGAAGGTCGCATTATGGTGCAGGCGGAAGGGGAGGGTGCTCTGTGCGACACCCGTAACGGCGTTTTCGAACAGCCAGTAATGGCGGTACTGGAAGAGAATGTCCGGTCCGATCCAGAGCAGGAAAACCAGGGCCCCGAGGGCGATGCCGATCGCCGGGCGGCGGATGCGAAACGACAAGTACGGCCTGGAAAGCAGCAGGATCGCAAGCAGAACCGTAAAGAAGCGTAAAGCCAAGGCCCATTCCGGGGCAAGCCCCGTAAGGCGCTCCAGCGCAAGCAAGCCGATGAACAGGAAGAACGGCGCGATGTAAGCCGCCGTCTCTTTGTTTCTCATGCCTTGCGCCGCGTAACGGGGGCGGGCGGACGGGCATTGATTACGGGAATCAGAGTGGTGCGCTCGCCGCTTTCGAACGTGCGCGCCGTGCGGGCGGCCAATTCCCGGTTGAGGGTGGAAACGAATTCCTGGATTTGCGCCTGCATTTCGCCCATTTTTTGGCGCATATTGAGGATAATTTCGACTCCCGCGAGATTCACGCCCAAGTCGCGGGTGAGGTGCAGGATGACTTCCAGACGTTCCAGGTCTTCCTCGGTGTAAAGGCGTGTGTTGCCTTCGCTGCGCGAGGGCTTTAGCAAGCCTTCGCGCTCGTAGAGGCGCAGGGTCTGCGGGTGGATCGCATACTGTTCCGCCACGGAGGAGATCATGTAGGCGGCCTTCGATTTAGCCTTAGGCATCGCGGAGTCTCCTGAACTTAAACTTTAGCCCACATCTCGGCGCGCGGATCTTCGGGGTGCAGCTTGCCGAGTTCGCGGAGCAACTCGCGAGTGCGCTCGTCGCGAGGTTCCGGGGCGGAAATAGCCACTTCCACGATCTGGTCGCTGCGTTCGGTGCCGCGCGAATTGGCAACACCCTTCTCGCGCAGGCGGAAACGCTGGCCGTTGCGCGTACCTTGCGGAATCTTAAGCAAGGTGCGGCCATCGATGGTGGGGACCTCAATCTTGGCTCCCAGCGCGGCTTCCCACACGGCGACGGGCACGGTGATTTCAATATTGTCGCCATCGCGGCGGAAGAAGGGATGGTCCTCGACTTTGGTGGTGATGTAGAGATCGCCGGGGGGCGCGCCCATGGTGCCGGCGTTGCCCTTGCCCGGCACACGCAGGCGGGAGCCGTTGCGCGCGCCCGGCGGGATGCGGACATCCACGGTCTCGGTGCGGGTGACCCGGCCCTCGCCGGCGCAGGTGGGGCAGACGTTGCGCAGCTTGCCGGTGCCGCCGCAGCGGGGGCAACTCAGGTTGAAACGCATGGCGCCGGCCATCTGGCTGACATGGCCCGTGCCCTTGCATTGCGGGCAGGTCACTTCGCCGGCGCCGGTGGAACCGGTTCCGTGGCAGGTCTCGCAAGTCTCGTAACGGGTGATGTTGAGCCGGGCCTGGGTGCCGCGGATGGCTTGCCAGAAATCGATGTCCATCACGTATTCGAGGTCGCTGCCCTTTTCGGCCGGGGCCTGCTGCTGCGGGCCGCCGCGGCCGGTGAAGAACTGGGAGAAAATATCGCGGAAGCCGCCGCCGCCGGTTTCGGTGTGTTCGGCGCGGCGTCCGCGGCCGCCGGCGGGACCGGCTCCTTCGGAGAAGTAGTCCGAAAAATCGAAGCCGGAAAAATCCATGTTGGGCTGCTGACCCGCGCCCGCCGGACCCGCGCCGGGGCCGCCGCCGGCGAAGCCGCTTTCGGAATAGAAGCCGTACTGATCGTACATCTGGCGCTTCTTGGGATCGCTCAGAACATCGTACGCTTCCTGTACACGTTTGAAGCGCTCTTCCGCCGACTTATCGCCCGGATTGAGATCGGGGTGAAACTTGCGCGCCAGCTTGCGATACGCCTTACGGAGCTCGTCAACAGACGAGGTACGTGGAACCCCCAGAGTTTCGTAATACTCGTGTTTGGGAGGAGACATGGCTAAAGGGGGCCGGGCCGGCCCCGGCCCCTACCTGATTACTCTTACTTCTTGTCGTCTTTCTTGTCGTCGAGATCAACGAACTCGGCGTCTACCGGTTCGTCCTTGCCCTTGGGGCCTTGCGAGCCGCCGTCCGCGCCCGCGCCAGCACCGGCACTGGCGCCGCCCGGCTGCGAGCTGGCTTTATACATGGCCTCGGCCAGCTTGTGGCTGGCTTTGGTCAGGCGGTCCACGGCCGCGTTCATTATGTCGAGGTCGTTATCGGCCATAGACTTCTTGGTTTCCTCGATGGCCGCCTCGATTTCCTTGGCTTCGGCATCGCCGATCTTGGCGCGATGCTCCTTCAACGTCTTTTCCACGTTGTAGACCATGGCATCGGCGCGGTTGCGGGCTTCGATGGTGTCGCGCTGTTTGCGATCGTCGGCCGAGTGGGATTCGGCGTCCTTGGCCATCTTGTCGACTTCATCCTTGGAAAGGCCCGAAGAAGAGGTGATGGTGATCTTCTGCTCGTTATTGGTGGCGCGGTCCTTCGCGGTGACGTTGAGAATGCCGTTGGCATCGATATCGAAGGTGACCTCGATCTGCGGAATGCCGCGCGGTGCCGGGGGAATGTTGCCGAGTTGGAACACGCCCAGCAACCGGTTGTCGCGGGCCATGGCGCGCTCGCCCTGGGACACTTTGATCTCCACCGACGGCTGGCTGTCGGAAGCCGTGGAGAAGACGTCGGTCTTGCGGGTGGGGATGGTGGTGTTGCGCTCGATCAGCCGGGTGAACACGCCGCCCATGGTTTCGATGCCGAGCGAGAGCGGGGTGACATCGAGCAGCAGCACATCCTTCACTTCACCGCCCAGCACGCCTCCCTGGACGGCCGCGCCCACGGCCACGACTTCATCCGGGTTGACGCCCTTGTGCGGCTCGCGGTTGAAAAGGTCGCGCACCAGTTGCTGGATGCGAGGCATGCGGGTTTGGCCGCCAACCATCACCACTTCATTGATTTGCGACGGATTCACGCCGGCATCGGCGAGGGCCTGCTTGCAGGGGCCGACGGAGCGCTGGACGATGTCTTCCACCATCTGCTCGAAGCGCGCGCGGGTTAGCTTCATTTGCAGGTGCTTGGGGCCGGTGGCATCGGCGGTGATGAAAGGCAGATTGATTTCGGTCTCGAGCAGGGTCGAAAGCTCCATTTTGGCTTTTTCCGCGGCTTCCTTGAGCCGTTGCAAAGCCATCTGGTCGCGGGAGAGGTCGATGCCGTTCTCCTTCTTGAATTCGCTGACGATCCAATCGATCACGCGCTGGTCGATATTGTCGCCGCCCAGGTGAGTATCGCCATTGGTGGACTTCACCTCGACCACGCCTTCGCCCACTTCGAGAATAGAAATATCGAAGGTGCCGCCGCCGAAGTCATAGACTGCGATGGTCTCGTTCTTGATTTTGTCGAGTCCGTAGGCCAAGGCGGCCGCCGTGGGCTCGTTGATAATGCGCATCACTTCCAGGCCGGCGATCTTGCCGGCATCCTTGGTGGCCTGCCGCTGCGCGTCATTGAAATAAGCGGGAACGGTGATCACGGCTTGCGTGACCTTCTCGCCCAGATAGGATTCGGCGGCTTCCTTGAGCTTGGTCAGGATCATGGCGGAGATCTCGGGCGGCGAATATTTCTTGCCGCTGATCTCCACGCGGGCGTCGCCATTGTCGCCGCGTATGACCTTGTAAGGCACCATCTTCATTTCTTCGGTGACTTCGTCAAAGCGGCGCCCCATGAACCGTTTAATGGAGAATACGGTATTTTCAGGATTGGTGATGGCTTGCCGTTTCGCCACCTGCCCCACCAGCCTTTCGCCACTCTTGGTGAATGCGGCGACGGACGGGGTGGTGCGGGCTCCCTCCTGATTGGCGATGACCGTGGGCTGGCCGGCCTCCATTACGGCGACCACGGAGTTCGTGGTGCCCAGGTCGATTCCGATGATTTTTCCCATACGAAAACTAAAGCCTCCCTCGATGTTCAAGTGAGATTCAAGATAGCAGTGCCGCCACGAGAGCGGCTCATTAGTACAGCTTTATTATCAAACATGAGTGTATCATTGTCAAGTTATGAATCGATGCTCAAGCTAAAGGTTTTAGGCGCGCCGGGCACGATCCAGGAGAATGTCGATGAGGGCTGGATGATCGTCCAAGGGAGGCGTAGCAACGATCTCCAAGTTATTGTATTGAATAGAGATTTCGGAAAGCAGCCGGGGTAGATCGCGCTCCAGGTGCAAGCCCAGGGTGAGGAAATAGGGGATGACCACTATTCGCTTGACGCCACTGGCCGCCAGCGCGGCTACCGCCCCCGGCAGATCCGGCGAGCCCAGCTCCAGAAAGGCAGTTTGGACATGCAGATATCCGCTGGCGGCGGCGAACTGGCGGGTGACGGCGCGCACCGCCTCATTCGCCGGTTCGACCCGGGAACCATGGGCAAAGATGATGAATCCAGTGGTCAAGATCCGTGAATATAGGCCCTCATATGATGCAATTCTTCGGTTTGGCGGGTCAGTTCTTCGTTCATGAGGTCTCGCATGGAAAGAAAACCGACGACGCGGGGGCCGCGCATGACGGGTAAATGGCGGCAGCTATGGGTCTGCATGGCGGCCATCGCCTGCTCCAGGGTGACGGTCTCGTCGACGGTCGCCAGGTTGATACTCATGACCTGGCGGACGGCGGTCTGCTGCGGATCCATTTGTTCGAGTACGACCCGCCGGAGGAGATCGCGCTCGCTGAAGATGCCGCGGAGTTGGTCGTCCTGGAGGACCAGTATGGCTCCGACCTGCAATTCGGCCATGCGCCGTACGACTTCGGCCACGGTCTGATTCTCGTCCACGGAGAAAAGGTCACGATTATTGATGATGTCTCGCACTTGGGACATACAACACCCCTCCCGGAATGCAGGCAGAATATCATACTCGCGCCGCAATTAACATCCACAATAATGGAATGGTGGAAGGACTGCGGTTTCAGTGCCAGCCCGGCTGTACGGAATGTTGCACCCAAAGGGGCTTTGTCTATCTTACGGAAGCCGATGTGGAGCGGGCGGCCGCTTTTCTGGGCATGCGGGCGGCGGCCTTCGAGCGCAAGTATATTTACCGTACTCGATGGCGGCTGCGCCTGCGGGTACCCAGGGAATCCCAATGCCACTTTCTCGACGGGGAGGGATGTTCGATTCACCCGGCCAAGCCTACCCAGTGCCGTATTTTCCCATTCTGGCCGGAAATGGTGGAAAGCCGCCGCGAATGGCGGAAGACGGCGCGCTACTGTCCGGGCATAGGAAAAGGGGAGTTGGTGCGGATTGAATCGGCCCGCGAGCAGGCGCGGGAGATGCGGCAAGCCTATCCGGACATGTATTAGGTTGGAATGCGGAGGGGAAACTCCGGAAATGTTGCAAAACGTTGACCGGGGTGATTCGATACGCTAGGATGGGACTGCGGGGTGGAGCAGTCCGGTAGCTCGTTGGGCTCATAACCCAAAGGTCGGTGGTTCAAATCCACCCCCCGCAACCAATCCTTTCAATAGGTTGCGCGGATTTTCGAGCGTACCACAAACTCCCATTAGCTCCCAATAGCCTCGACCGGCATCTGGTGTTCGGCAGTTTGATCCGTTTTGCCGCTGTTTAGTACCATCTCTACAACTTTGCTGTGGGCCCGACGCTTACTGTCCGTCATGGCCTTTCCGTAAATGTTCATTGTGGTTTGAATACTGGCGTGGCGCATCAACTCCTTTTGGACGGTGAGCGGCGCCCCGGTTTCATCCAGCCACGACCGATAACTGTGTCGGAACGTGTGCCAGCCGATATCGCCGCCGATCCCGGCCGCGACACCAGCCTTGCGAATGTGCTTCTTCTGAATGTCCTCCTGGTGATACGGCTTCCCTGTGACCGGACTGGCAAACAACCAACCCTCCGGCGTCGGGAAGCACCGTTCCTTGTGCAGCATTAGGGCCTCGACGACCGCTGTGTCGAGTGGAACGCTGTCCCGCGAGTACTCGGTCTTCACGTCCCCAACCCTGCCGTGAACCACGCTCCTTTGTATGAGCAGCGTGCGTCCGGAGAAATCGAAATCCCGCCACTGAAGTGCAACGATCTCGCTGACCCGCAGGCCCAGACACCCTGCGACCAGCACCATTGTCCGGTACGGCTCCCGGATCAAAGGCAGCAACGAGTGGAACTGCTCCGGAGCAAGAACCCGAGGCGTCTTAAGTCGCTTCGTGCCACCCCTAACCCGCACCAGCTTGATGGGGTTTTTATCAATCAACTCCCACCGCTCCGCACACTGAAAAATCGTGTGCATCAGGCTGCGTACATGGCTCTTGGTTTTCGGAGCCAGAGCCAAGTTCTTAAGCCAGTCTTCGACGGCCATCGGTTTGATGGCGCCCAACGCCGTATCGGCCCAGCGTGGCCTGATCTGGTTCTTGATGTACGACTGATACGATGTCTTGGTTGAATACCGTTCCGGCATCTCTTCTTGTTCATATCGTGCGATCACCGCTCCAAACTCGGACGCCCCCGGCGCCTTCGGCTGCTCGGCATTGAGCCGCAATAGAACCGCCTGCACCACCGGAGACTTTCTCGCTGCGGATTCGGTTGGATACTCCTCCCGCGTGCCAACCATCACAGCCCGGCGCTGGCGTTCGCCCCGAGCATCCGGCTCGTAGTAGCGGAGTTCCCATACCTCCTTTCCCTTCTTCCGTGCTTTCACTTTCAGACTTCCATATTGATATCGCGTGCGCTTGAACAACGAAAACCTACCTTTCGCGTTTAGCGACACGAGTGGCCCTTCGAGCATAATCCAGACCGAAGCCACCGATCAAGTTCGGTGGCACGGAACCGCCAGAGGTCTCCGATCCGGAAGGCCGGAACCACACCGCGGCGTGCCATTCTCTGCAGAGTCTTCGGATGGATTTGCAAAAGAGCAGCCGCTTCGTCGGTAGTCAGGACCGGTTCAAAAGTCGAGTCGAGCCGTTCCGACCCTGTTGGATCGAACGCGAGCCGCAATGCCGCATCGTGATTCACTCTCTGCCCCTCTCTTGTCGTGCTACAGACTGCGCGTAATAATCGTCTGCTCCAGTTGCCCAACAAATCTGGGGCCGAGTAGGCCTGCTCGATCTCATTCAAAAACCATCCTCATAATTAAAGGCAATGGCAGGCCCCGTCCGGGACATGAACGCCAAAAGATTTTACAAGCAACGAAACGTCACCGAAGGCCTAAATCCGCCCAGGGTCGAAAGAGATTTTTTTTGTCCCGAAGTGCCCTTCCCATTCCCTTACATATTGAGGGGTAATTCTGTTCGCCGACTTTTCAACCGCGAATGCGATTGTTCGGTTGCCTGTAATCGGCACCGCATCGCGGCCGTCCGGCTTACCTCAGGAGGCGTGAAATGAGCAGCACGAAGCAAATTCCGGAATCGCCGGTGGTGGTGGCCGCGGTCGAAAACGGGTGATTCTCTCGATGGGCGGCAAGGGTGGCGTCGGCAAGACGAGCGTGATGACCGGCCTGGCGGAATGGTTCCAGGAGAACGGCATTCCAGCCAAGTTGCTCGATCTCGACACCGAGAACAAGGCGCGCGGGTCACTGACGCACTTCTTTGGTGGCCAAGTGCCCAAGGTGAATATCCACACGCCGGCGGGGCTCGACGCATTTGTCGATGAGCTCACGGATGGGCCGCCGGTGATCCTGGCGGATATGGGCGCTGGGGCCGGCCGGGTGACCTATGAATGGTTCGACAAGATGTACGCGGACGTGACCGAGGCCGGCATCGTGTTCACCGCCGTTGGTGTCGTCACCGCCGATCCGGCCAGCGTGGAGAGCGTTCTCGCCTGGGCGTCGCGCCTGGGCAATCGCACGGCATACCTAATCGTCGAGAACTCGACGGCAGAGCACACTGACTTCAGGTACTGGCGGGGGAGCGAGCAGGCGCTGTGGTTCCAGCGGAAGTATTCGCCCGCTGTGATTCGAATGGACTACCGACTACCCGTCCTCGAAAACGCGACGCGAAATCACGGCGTGACGTTGGGTGCGGTGGCCGGCAGAGTAACCGATGCGCCGGAGCTGCAGAAGGCATCGTTGGTGATGCGCGCGCAGAGCTACCGGCGACGCATGTTCGCCGAGTTCGACAAGGTGAAGGAGTTGCTTTTGCCGTGAGTCAAGCACCGCAAACCGCGGAGGCACCGGAATCGGATCTAATCGACCGCATCGCGAATGCGCTGCCGGCCGAAGTTCGGGCCGACTACTACCGCGAGCTCCGCCATTGCCGTTCGCTGCCCGAAAACGATGAGATGCTGCGCATTCTGCGAGCCATGCAGTTTTCGGTTGTACTCATGGTGCAGGCGCCGGAGCGTATAGCGACCGAGCGCCAGCGGCTCGAAAAAGCCATAGCTGACGCGCTGAGAGCCCTTCAGGAGATCCGTGAATCCAGTGAAGCGCATCACGCGCAACTCCGTCAGCGATTGATACAGCTACCAGAGGACATCGCCGAAAGTATCAACCCGAAAGCCGTCGCTGCCACGATCAACGAAAGTTTGCGTCAACAGTTCGTTCAATCGACGATCCCTGTAACGGCGGAGGCGCTTGCGGTTTCCGCCGCGCAGATCAAGAAGGCCACGGCAGAGTTCGGGCGCAGTGCGAGCACTCTGGGAGACTCTTACCGAGGGGCGGCAGAAGACGCGCGCAGAGCTGTCGCCAATCTCGAATCAACAGGCTCCCATGCGGTTAGCAGCACCAAACGCGCGGCGGAAGAGCTGGTCAGTGTCTTCCGCGAGGAGTATCGATGGTCGCTCTGGGCGTTAACGAGTATCGCGCTGTTGGTTGGTATTGGGATCGGCATGTTGTTCCAGCGATGGCTCGATCTGCCGCCAAAGACGATTGATCCCACGCCCGTCGAACAGCAAGCTCGGCCGATCCCACCAAGGACCAAACCGTAGGACGACTCGATGCTGACGATCCGCGCCATGGCAGACGGCAAAGGGTACTCGTCCCGGCACCTCGAACACAGCGACTACTACGCCGAGGGCGAGCGTGTCGTAGGCGAATGGCACGGGTGTGGGGCAGGGATGTTGGGATTAACCGGACCCGTTAGCACCGGTGACTTTGAAGCCCTGCGGCAGGGTCTCGATCCTGGGACGAGGGAGTTTCTGAGAGTTCGGCGAAGCGCGGACCGCACCGGCGCCGACGGCACCAAACTGGCGCAAGGTCGGAGCCTCTACGACTTCACCATCTCTGCGCCCAAATCGGTCTCGGTGCTGGCCATTTTGGCAGGCGATCAGCGGCTGATCGATGCGCATCGCACCGCTGTCGCGGAGACCTTGAAAGAGACTGAAACATACGCGGCGAGCCGCGTGCGGCAGGGCGGCGCGAATGAGAACAGGGCGACCGGCAACCTGGTGCTGGCGGTCTACCATCACGACACCAGCCGCGAACTCGACCCGCAACTGCACACTCACGCCGTTGCGGCCAACCTGACGTTCGATGGTGCGGAAGGCCGCTGGAAGGCGCTGCAAGCGTCGGACATTTACGAACGGCGGGCCTACTTGTCGGAGGTCTACCGCAATGCCCTGGCTCGCGAGGTTAGGACCATCGGCTACGAAATCGAGAACCAGCCTGACGCGAGGGGGCGTGATACCGGTTTTGAGATTCGAGGCGTCCCATCGGAACTACTGGCAGAGTTCAGTCAGCGCAGCCGTCAACGCGATTTGGCTATCGAAGCTTTCGTTGAGCAGCATGAGCGGCGGCCCACCGACAACGAGGTCGCCATTCTGGTTCGAAAATCCCGCGCCGACAAACTTACCGAAATTTCAACGCGCGAACTGCGAGAGAAGCAGAGGGCGAGGCTGACTCCGAACGACGACCAGATGCTGAGGTCCGTGAGATGCACCGCGCGGTCCTTATCAGTGGCTGTCGATTCGAGCCTGCCTTCGCTCAAACACGCCGCAGAGCATGTCTTCGAGCGCGTATCTGTCGCACCGGACCATGAACTGCTGACGCAGGCCTTGCGGCATGGCCGGGGACGAATTCGACTCACTGATTTAAAGGGCGAGCTGAGCCTCCAGGAATCCGCGGGGACCATCCTGCGCGCAGGCGAGGACATCGCTACGGAGGCGAGTCTGGAGCGCGAACGAAACATGATCGCCGCCGTCAACCGCGGACTCGATGCATTCGAGCCGCTCGGCGAAACCGGCTCGTTTGTCGTCTCCGATCGTTTGCGCCCCGAGCAGAGGCACGCAGTGGAATTCGTCCTTCAATCGCGTGACCGCGCGGTGAGCATCAGCGGCGCCGCGGGTACCGGCAAGACCGCGACTCTACAAGAACTCCGGCGCGGACTGATGGAAGCGGGGCGCTACGTGCTCGCTGTTGCGCCGACCATGAGCGCCGTCGAGGAATTGCAGAAGGTCGGCTTCGCTGACGCCATCACGATCGAACGCCTCTTGCAGTATCCGCGCATTCGTGATGACATTCGTGGCAAGGTTATCGTCCTCGACGAGGCTGGTATGGTTTCGGCACGCCAGATGGCGGACCTGCTCCGGTTGGCAGAAGACCATTCGTTGCGATTGGTCTTCAGCGGAGACACGAAACAAATCCGGAGCGTGGAAGCGGGCGATGCTCTTCGGATACTGGAAAAGGAATCCCGGCTGAAGACGGTCGCACTGTCTCAGGTCCAGCGGCAAACCAGGAAGGACTATCGGCACGCGATCGAAGAGCTCCGCCGGCACCCGGAGCGCGGATTCGCCAAGCTGAATGCGATGGGCGCGGTTCGCGAGGTGGCGAGTTCCGAACGAGCCGCAGCCATCGCCGACGCCTATGGCGCCGTCGCCGGGCAAAGCTCTTTGGTAGTCTGCGCGACTCATGACGAAATTGACCGGGCGACCGATGCGATTCGGGAACGCCGGAAAACCTGCGGGGAACTCGGCCCAGGCACGGTCCTCACGCGACACGTTTCACTCAACTGGACTGCGGCACAGAAGGCCGACTTTCAGAGCTATCGCGCGGGGCAATTGCTTGGGTTTCACCGCGCGGTAAAGGGCATTGCGAAGAACGACACGGCGGAGGTCATGCGTGTTGCCCCTGGTAGTCTGGTAGTGCGCGCCGCGGACGGCACAGAACGGGTCATTTCAAAAAGGCAATTCGGAAGTTTCGATGTCCTGGAGGCGCGGCCGGTCGAGATCTCTTTAGGAGACCGACTTCTGCTCACCGCGAACCGCCGCGACGCTGGATTGCGGATCACAAACGGCGAATTGGCCACGGTGTCCGCAGTGGACGGCGCCGGGCGAATTCAACTCGACGACGGCCGGACGCTGCCCTCCAACTACCACAGCTTTGCACACGGTTACGCCATTACCGCCCACCGGAGCCAGGGAAAAACCGTCGATGCGGTGATCATTTCCGGCGACGGCATGCAAAGGGAGTTATTTTACGTGGCCACATCGCGTGGCCGCCAAAGCGTAGTCGTGATTACCAGCGACAAGGAGCAGCTTCAGGAGACCGTGGCACGGTCGATGGCGCGAAGGTCGGCCTCTGAGCTATTGCGGGCCAAGGGGGCGCACTCGCATCGACGCAGTCATAGAGGTATGGCGGCGGCGCGAGACATGGTGCGGAGAGCTGCCCAGATAGTCACGTCCGTTTCGCAGCAAATGGTGCGGAAAGTGGCGATCAAACCTCGAAAGGAGCGCACTCGTGAACACAGCCTCAGTCGATAAATCGTCGTGGGTTATCAGCCCGGCCGGTCAACCGCCGGCGCTGGAAATCGCGCTATTGCGAGAAACACTGATTCTGTCGTGGAATCAGTTCGTCTATGCCGAAGGCGACGACGACGAAGTGCTCATTGCCTTTGCCAGCCACGATGTGGTGGTTAAGGGCGCCGGGCTCGACCCTCTACTGGGTGCAATCGCCGCCCATCGGGTCGCACTGATTCGCGAGAGCGTGCGGTCAGAGCATTTCCCCGGCCCGGTGCGGCGTTTCATTCGTGAGATTGTTGTTCGGAAGATCGAAGTTGAGTAATGAAGCGAGCATGAGTTATCGAGAAGCTGAAGTCAAGAGAGCGAGACACCATCCCTAAGCCTGTCGGCTTAGGCTCGGAAGGCCCGCTGGACGGGTCATTGGTTCGGCATTTGATCGGCTTGTGTTCGGCGTCTGTGCGGGCGTTATCCGACTCTCGTTGTGCAGATGTTTGGGAAGCATTCGGCAAATATTCAGCATTTGTTCGGTAGTTTTCGGTGGTCGTTCGTCACCTGATCGGCTGATATTGAATTAGGATTCGCCCTGGAAGGTCTCAAACCATGGAGGACAAGTTTCAAGACATTCTGAATAACCTGCCCGAGCAACCGCCGCGCTCCCGATTGGAGATGTACCGCGAGCTGATCGACGAGTTGCGCCGACGCGGTTGGCCGTATCGGGACATTGTTGGAATTCTCGCCGATAAGTGCCACGTCAGTGTGTCGGTCAGCACGCTCCACGATTTCGTCCGGGTGCGATCCCTGGGGAAGAGGAATCCGGCAAAGAGAGCTGCACCTAACGAAACGAAAGGTGCGCTCATGGGAACTGACCAGAAGGCCAGTGATGACGCGGAAGTCCGCCGGAGGATTGCGGCCCTTCAGGCTCGCACGCCCGCGACGACGCCATCGATAGAGGACATCGATTTCGACCCAAGGGAACCGCTCCGGCTGATTACGCCGGGAAAGCCGTCTTCGGCCAAGTGAACCCAGGCGCGATCCTGATCGCTTGTTCAGGCTGACAGACGCAACCGTCATAGATTTACCACGTATTCGTTCACGCTCTTGAGCGCCGAATCGATCTCGATGTCTATGCCGCATTGCGCCGCCAACTCGGCAAACCGTGCTCGCCATGATTCAGGCGGCGGCGCCAGTTCGGTTGGAATGGGATGTGTGGCCCGGTGTGCGAACGTGCGTTCGATGTTTTCCCGCAAGCGGCGCGGTTCCATTTGGGTCCGCATTAGCAGGTGCAGGTCAACCAAGTCCTTGACACGCGAGTTGTCGCGATCCGTGCGCGGCCGCGTGTACGCATGAAGTTTCTCGGCGAACTGCTGCTCACGCGAGATCGTGCGGAATTCCGGCCGTGGGAGACCGGCGAAGTCGAACCACCCCTCCCCCTCGATTTCATCGGTGGGCTCGATCAGGTCATCGCCGATCCCGATATCTAGGTGGAAGCCGACAAAGGGGCGCCCGGCCATTCTGGCCTGAACTGGGAACCGGCTACCGCCCTGGGGTGCGGCATCGAGGTCCAGAATGGACTCACCCACCTGGAAAACGAAACCATCGGCCAGGTCGAGTGATGCGGCATCATCGACCAAGCGGTGCAACAACTCGGGCGCGATGGGCTCTCGCGAGGCAATCGATAGGTCGATGTCTTTGGTCGTGCGGGCAGTCTCGATCCTGAGCTCTATGGCGTACCCGCCTTTCAGACACCAGGCGGGCCGATCCTGTTTTTCGATGAACATGCGCGCCAGCAGGCGATCGAATGCAACCCGCCGCCGAAGGCGTTGCAGATCCGTACCCGTCCGCCTCGCGAGTTCCAGAAGGCGGGCTTCAAGCGCGGTTCGAAGCGCCACGCTCGTTTTGTATGTCTTACCGCTTGGCACCGGCGCCCGCTTTTACCACTGAGTCGATCTCGGCGCGCACGTCGGACGACAGGCCGGCGCGTTCGATTTGTCGACGAGTCACTAGCCCTCGTGCCATGCCTTCAGTGATGGCTTGCTTCAGAATATTCTGGTCCGTGCTGCCCGCCACGATCAGATCCGCGATCGTGCGCAGAGGCGTGGTGGCGCGTACGCCGAAGATGCTTTCCGAATCGGTTGGTGCCAGGGCCGCTTTGTGGAGTACGAGAACTTGGGGCATGTCCGAGTTACGCCGGAAGCCTTTCGGGACCGTCATGTGAAGCTTGGCGGGGTTGACGTCCGAGAGCTCGTAAAGTGCGAGCGCAGTGTCGTGGCTGTAGACGCCCTGGGGGACGTCATTGCGATCGCGGGACCAGAGAAACCACAGCATCAGGTCGGGCCGCTCCGGCGACGGGAAATTACGGAGCCGGTAGATGCCGCGGTGTTCCCGAATCCAATTACCGGCACGAACATGGTACGCGTGCTTCGACTCGTCATAGCCAGCTTCCTTGGCTTGTTTCGTGGTGAAGAAGCCATACTGGGGCTCGGCAATCTTATACAGATTTTGGCTTGATTCGGTCTCGCGCATCTGTATGCATAATACCCGAAATAGTTAAAGGGTTCATGCGGATCGTCGCCCTCGGACTTGTGACATCCGGGACTCCCGGCAGTTCCAACTCCTTTTACTTGGGTCGAAAACCCAAAGGCCGTTTTCGACTCCCATTGAGCTCCCCATACCTGTTTCCGAGGGTTCCTTAAGGCTCTTTTGAGTGCCACTCGTATCGCCTTATCAACTACATAGCCAAGGTTCGACACGCTCATAACCCAAAGGTCGGTGGTTCAAATCCACCCCCCGCAACCAATTAAATTAATAGGTTACAAGCTGCCAAGCGCATTTCAAAGACCATCCTAGACCACATTAGGCATTTCTTCTGGACTTTCGTTGTTGTTGGCCTGTCTCTTGCTTTCGGTCATCGCCCTGCCATACACGTTCATCGTCGTCTGAATGCTGGCATGGCGCATCAACTCTCGTTGGACGCCAACTGGTGCTTCGGTCTGGTCCAGCCAAGATCGGTAGCTGTGCCGAAATGTCTTCCATCCAACCTGGGTCTTAATGCCTGCCGCTTTTGCCGCCGCCCGAATAGGCTTCTTCTGAATTCCCTCCTGATGGTAGCCTGCCCGTCGCAGGATTAGCGAACAGCCACCCCTCCTCGGTGGCGTAATGGGAATCACGATATGCCACTAGTTCGCGCGCCAACTCCGGGGCGATTGGTGCAACGTCGCGTGAATACTCCGTCTTCACATTATCCACACGGCCATGAACGACGCCGCGCTGCACCAGCAGGGTGCGGTAGGGCTCTCGAAAGTGCGGCAGTAGCGCAGCCAATCTTCGGCCGCCATCGACTTGACGCTGGCGATTGGTGCTCCTCTCCAGGCATGGGGTCGTCGAACCACCTAATCCGTACTTGGGGAATCGAGACGAACCGACGTGTGCAGACTCAACCCCCGTCCGCCGCCTCAAAGAGACGACGCGCTGAGGCCCTCGCCGAAAAGCTGCCGAAAAAGCTTGCTCAAGCGACATCTGCCGCATATAATCTAGAGATTTCCTAAACACCTCGCACAGGTGGCGGGGTTTCAGGCAGTGAGGGGATGACGGAACAAACAACAACCTAGCTTGGGTATGACTCGGGGGGCCTGGTCGGCGCTGCACAGTCGTTCAGCCGCCGCGTACCTGAGCTAGGACTACTCATCGAAGGCCAGCGCGATAATAAGCGCAATTTTTGCATCGGGATCGATCTCCTAGCGGGATCGCGAGACCAGGCGACAAACGACGCGGGAGAAGGAGTGCGCTGCGTAAAGGTTGGTCTGTATGGAACCTAACACGGAACGGCCGGATCATGGAGATGGGTTCTATCGCAAATCTCCGAGGGCGAGTTCCTCGGAATCGGGAGCGAGTCCAGCGCTGCCCTCGCTGAACCTGCCGAAGGGCGGCGGCGCGATTCGCGGCATCGGTGAGAAATTCGCCGCCAACCCAGTCACCGGAACCGGTTCGCTGGGCGTTCCCGTGTATACCAGTCCGGGCCGCGCGGGATTCGGTCCGCACTTGTCGCTCACCTATGATTCAGGCTCCGGGAACAGCGCGTTTGGATTGGGCTGGTCTCTGAACCTGCCGGCAATTACACGGAAGACTGACAAGGGCCTGCCGCAGTACGAGGATGCGCAGGAATCGGACGTATTCATTTTGTCCGGCGCCGAGGACCTGATGCCATCGCTGGTCCAGGCAGGCGGTGAGTGGGTCCGCGACGTCACTCCGGCTCGAACCGTCTACGGAAACCAATACGCGATCCATCGGTATCGGCCGCGCGTGGAGGGACTGTTTGCGCGAATCGAACGCTGGGACAACCTGGCGGATCCGCGGGATACCTTCTGGCGGTCCATTTCGAAGGACAACATCACCACGTGGTACGGGAAAACGGCTGAAAGCCGTGTGGCCGATCCCGCCGACCCGACTCGAATTTTCAAGTGGCTCATCTGCCAGACTTATGACGACAAAGGCAACGTCATTGCCTATCAGTACAAGCCCGAGGATTCGAGCGGCGTCGATCTGTCACAAGTACAGGAGCGCAATCGCAGCGATCTGACGCGCTCGGCGAACCGATATCTCAAGCGGATCTTCTATGGCAACCGCACGCCGTACGTTCCCGATCTGACAGCCGCGGCGGCGGCCGCGCTTCCCACGGATTGGTGTTTCGAACTGGTGTTCGATTATGGCGAGCACGACCTGCTGAACCCGCTTCCACAGGAAAGCGTGCCATGGAATTGCCGCCTGGATCCGTATTCCACATATCGTGCCACGTTTGAAGTTCGCACTTACCGGCTGTGCCGCCGCGCGTTAATGTTTCATCAGTTTCCGGACGAGGCGAACGTCGGGGCCGATTGCCTGGTGCGCTCGACCGATCTCTCGCACGCGATCGCGCCTCCCCCGGATCCATCGCAGCCGTTTTATTCTTATCTGCTTTCGGTGCAGCAAACCGGTTACATACGGACCGGCGTAAATGGTTATCTTGCGAAATCGCTGCCGCCCGTGGAATTCGCGTACACGACGGCGCATGTCGACGAAACGGTGCGCGAGATCGATCCGGACAGTCTGCGGAACCTGCCTTATGGGCTGGATCCGGCACAGTATCGCTGGGCCGATCTGGATGGCGAGGGCCTCTCGGGAATCCTGACGGAGCAGGCGGAAAGCTGGTTCTACAAGGCCAACCTGAGCCCCGTGAATCGGCAGACGATCGATGGGAAGCGCTACACGCTTCCGTTGTTCGGCGCGGTGGAGAGCGTCGCGAAGCGGCCGTCGCCGGCGGCTCTGAATGGCGGCCGGGAGCAGTTGCTCAGCATCTCGGGAGATGGAAGACTCGATCTCGTGAATCTGGGCGGCCCGCTGCCAGGCTTTTTCGAGCGCACTGACAGCGGGAGCTGGGAGTCTTTTGCACCTTTCCAGTCACTACCCGTACTCGACTGGCGCAATCCCGAGCTGAAGTTCATCGACGTGACCGGAGACGGTCTGACCGATTTGCTGGTGAACGATGGCGAAGCTCTCTGGTGGTACCAATCACTGGGCGCTCTCGGATTTACCGGCGGCGAGCGGGCGCCCCTGGCCTTCGATGAAGAGAAGGGACCGAAAGTCATCTTCGCGGACAGCACTGAGTCGATCTTCCTGGCGGATATGTCCGGAGACGGGCTGCAGGATGTGGTTCGCATTCGTAACGGCGAGGTGTGCTACTGGCCCAATCTCGGGTACGGACGGTTCGGCAGCAAGGTCGCGATGGACAACGCGCCGCTATTCGACCGGATGGATTTATTCGATGGTCGCCGCCTTCGTCTGGCTGACATTGACGGATCGGGAACGATCGATCTCATCTATTTCGCCAGCAAGTCGGTTCAGCTCTACTTCAATCAATCCGGCAATGCCTGGGGCGCGGCGCGGGTCCTCAATCATTTTCCGACGGTGGAGAGCGTATCGTCCGCTGTCCCGCTGGACCTGCTGGGCAACGGCACCGCGTGCCTGGTCTGGTCGTCGCGGCTGGCGGGCAATGCGGAACAGCCGATGCGGTATATCGACCTGATGGGCGGGCAGAAGCCCCACCTGCTGGTGCGCGTCACCAACAACCTGGGCGCGGAGACCGAGATTCAGTATGCGCCCTCCACGAAATTCTACGTTGCCGACAAACTGGCCGGCACGCCATGGGTGACGCGGCTTCCGTTTCCCGTGCATGTGGTGGAGCGCATCCGGAATTACGACTACATCAGCCGCAGTCTGCTGGTGACGCGCTACAGCTATCATCACGGCTACTTCGATGGAGTGGAGCGCGAGTTTCGAGGCTTCGGCCGCGTGGACCAGTGGGACACGGAGGAGTTCGCGACTCTGGAGAATTCCGCCGTTTTTCCCCAGCCAGCGAACGTAAACGCCGCCTCCGACGTGCCGCCCGTGTGTACGAAGACCTGGTTCCACACCGGCGCTTTCTTCGGCGGGGCGCGCATTTCGAAGTATCTGGAGCACGAGTATTACGCGGAAGACGGACTCACTGAAGCACAACTGGAATCGATGCTCGTGGACGACACCGTCCTGCCGGTGTCAATCCTGCTTCCCGATGGCAGCCGCGTGCCGTACGATCTGTCACCGGAGGAATCGCGGGAGGCCTGCCGGGCCCTGCGCGGTTCGATTCTGCGTCAGGAAATCTACGCGAGCGATGGAACGGACGAGGCCGATCTTCCCTACAGCGTATCGGAACGAAACTACACCATCGAAGTAATGCAGCCGCAAGGTCCCAATCGCTATGGCGTATTCTTCACGCATTCGCGCGAGCAGATCGATTTTCATTACGAACGGAAGATCTTCAAAGTTACGGGCAATACGCTCGCGGACCCGGGCGCGCCTCCGCCGGCGGTGAGCGCGGCCGATCCTAGGGTCACGCACGCCTTCACGCTGAGCGTCGACCCGTTTGGAAACGTGTTGCAGACCGCCACCGTGGGATACGGCCGGCGTTATCTGGATCCGGCTCTGACGCTCGCGGACCAAGGCAAACAGAGCACCACGCTCGGTACCTTCGCGGACAGCACGTTTACCAACGCGGTGCTTGCCGACGACGCGTATCGCACGCCGGTGCCGGCCCAGTCGGCACTTTATGAATTGATCCAGGTGGTGCCCTCGGCGGCCCAGCCCGGGGTAACCAATCTGTTTCGCTTTGACGAGATCGCGAGCCGGATTCAGGCTGCCAGCGATGGCGCGCACGATGTGCCCTATGAGGATTGGCAGCCATCGGGCTTGCTCGCAGGCCAGCCTTACCGCCGGATGCTCAAATGCGCGCGGACGCTATACCGGCCCGACGATCTGGGAGCCAGCACCGCGAACGTCCAAGCGTTGCTGCCGTTGGGAAGCCTCCAGTCTCTGGGGCTGCCGGGCACAAGCTACAGTCTGGCCCTGACGGCCGGGCTGATCGCGCAGGTCTATCTGCGTGGGGGCGCGGCGCTCGTGCCGAATCCGGCGGCGGTAATCGGAAGCCCCGCGGCGGACGGCGGCGGGTATACGGATCTGGATGGAAACGGCAACTGGTGGATGCCTTCGGGACGAGTTTATTTCTCGCCCGCGGCCGGGACGCCGCAGGACGAGCTGACTCTGGCTCAACAGCACTTCTTCCTGCTCCGCCGGGCTGAGGATCCGTTCGGGAATGCGTCCTCGTTCGACTACGACGCCTACGATCTGTTGCTGGTGAAAACCACCGACGCGCTCGCCAACACCGTGACCGCGGCAAACGACTACCGCGTGCTGCTGCCCTCCCTGCTCACCGATGCCAACGGCAATCGCGCGGCCGCCAGCTTCGATGCGCTCGGGCTGGTGGCGGCCCGGGCGCTGATGGGCAAAACCACCGAAACCATCGGCGACTCGCTCTCCGGCTTCGTGCCGGACCTGACCGCACAACAGATCGACGATTTCTTTTCGGCCGCCGATCCGCACACGCTCGCCGGCCCGCTGCTGGGAAACGCGACCACGCGAATGGTCTACGATGTGGACCGGTTTCAGAACTCGCGGGCCGCCGCTCCGGGTGACATCACTCAGTGGCAGCCCGCATTTGCGGCGACACTCGCGCGCGAGACGCATGTGAGCGATCTAACGGCCGGCCAGCAGACCAAAATCCAGATTGAATTCAGCTACTCCGACGGATTTTGCCGCGAAATTCAGAAAAAGGTACAGGCCGAGCCGGCGCCTGGCGGGACGACGCCGCGCTGGGTCGGAAACGGCTGGACGATCTTCAACAACAAAAACAAACCGGTCCGCCAGTACGAGCCGTTTTTCAGCCAGATTCCCAAGGGCCACCAGTTCGAATTCGGCGTGACGGCCGGGGTCAGTCCGATTCTCTGTTATGACCCGCTGGTGCGAGTGGTGGCGACACTGCATCCGAACTACACGTTTGAAAAGGTAGTGTTCGATCCATGGCACCAGGATTCCTGGGATGTGAATGACACGGTGCTCGAAACCGACCCGACGGCCGATCCGGATGTCGGATCCTTTTTTGAACGGCTTCCGAATGGCGATTATGCTCCCACATGGTATACCCAGCGCTCAACCGGCGGTCTGGGAGCGCTCGAACAGGCCGCCGCGGGCAAAGCCGCCGCGCACGCGAACACCCCCGCACATGCCTATTTCGATACGCTCGGCCGTCCGTTCCTGACTATTGCGGACAACGGTCCAGCGGGTAAGTATGCGTCACACATCGAACTCGATGTGGAAGGCAATCAGCGATCCGTGACCGATCCGCTGGGGCGCACGGCGATGACGTATGACTACAATGTGCTCGGCCATCACCTACACCAGGCAAGCATGGAATCGGCCGAACGCTGGATGTTGCACGATGTCCTAGGCCAGCCGATTCGCGCCTGGGATACTCGCGGCCACAATTTTCGGACGAGCTACGACGCTCTGCGCCGTCCCACCCAGTGGTTCGTGCTGGGAACCGATGCAACCAACTCCGATCCACGAACCCTCGCGGGCGAGGTCCTGTTTGAGGAAATCGTGTATGGCGAGGGGCAGGCCAATGACACGGCGCTGAACCTGCGAACGCGTGTGTTTCAGCATTTCGACACTGCGGGAGTCTCGACAAATGTCGGTCACAACAACGCCACGAATCAGGATGAAGGTTACGATTTCAAGGGCAATCCGCTACGCGGCTCGCGTCAATTCGTCGCGGATTATAAGGGCCTGCCCAACTGGACGGTTCCGCCAGCCTTGCAGCCGGCCAGTTTCGCGAGCAGCACGCAATACGATGCGCTGAATCGCGTCATTACCAACACGGCGCCGGATGGGAGCGTGATCGCCAACACTTACAACGATGCCAATCTGCTTGAGACCGTAAACGCCAACCTGCAAGGAGCCGCGGCGGCAACCGCCTTCGTCACCAACATCGACTATGACGCAAAAGGCCAACGAGTCCTGATTCAGTACGGCAATCCAGCGTCCACGGCGTTCGTGTACGATCCGCTCACCTTCCGTCTGACTAACTGCACGACGACGCGGCAGGGGTTCCCGGCGGATCAGCAAACGGTGCAGGACCTCAGTTACACCTACGATCCGGTGGGCAACATCACGCACATTCAGGATGACGCTCAGGATGCGATTTTCTTCAGCAATAAACTTGTTGCGCCGAGTAACGACTATACGTACGACCCGATCTATCGCCTGACGAACGCCAGCGGCCGCGAACATCTGGGACAAAACGGCGGAGGCGTGTTTGTTCCCGTGCCCGCATCCTATAACGACGTTCCGCGCGTGCATCTGCTCCAGCCGGGCGACGGAAACGCAATGGGGACCTATACGGAACAGTATGTATACGATGCCGCCGGGAATTTCCAGCAATACGTCCATACGGGCGCGGACCCAGCGAATCCCGGGTGGACGCGCTCCTATACCTATAATGAACCGAGTCTTCTCGAACCCGCCAAGACCAGCAACCGGCTGACCAGCAGCACGGTGAGTGGCGCGCAGCCGTTCGTCGAAGCCTACGCCTACAATTCGCACGGCAACATGATTCGGATGCCGCAACTGCAGTCGATGCAGTCGGATTTCAAGGATCAACTCATCGCCACGCAGCGTCAGGCCGTCAACGCCGGTGACGCCGATGGCGTCCAGCACCAGGGCGAACGAACCTATTACGTGTACGATTCCGCCGGCCGCCGGACGCGCAAGGCCACCGAGCGGGCCAACGGCACTCTCATGAAGGAGAGACTGTACCTCGGCGGGTACGAGGTGTATCGCGAATACGATGCATCGGGCGGCGTGGTGACACTGGAGCGCCAGACGCTCCACGTGATGGATGACCGAAAGCGCATCGCACTGGTGGAAACGCGAACGCAGGGAAACGACGGCTCAGCGAAGCAACTCATCCGCTATCAGTTCTGCAACCACCTGTGTTCCGCCGACCTGGAACTCGACGATACAGCCGAGGTCATCTCTTACGAGGAATACTATCCCTACGGCTGCACATCGTATCAGGCCGGCAGAAGTGTAACGGAGGTGTCGCTGAAGCGCTACCGGTTCAGTGGAAAGGAGCGCGACGACGAGAGCGGGCTCGCCTATTATGGACTGCGATACTGTGCCCTGGAGATCGGCCGGTGGACGAGCTGCGATCCGGCGGGTTTCGGGGACGGCTTGAATCTATACCAGTTCACAAAGTCGAATCCCGTGACTCTGGTGGATTCGAGGGGAACCGATTCGAAGAACTCCGAGGAGACGCTGCTGCAACACCTGGAAACGGTGGTTGAAGATCGCTATGCGGATGAACTTGCAAAAGTGAACGTGGTCGGCGACACGGTGGACAAAGCCATTATTGCCACATTCGTGTCTCTCGGTGAGATGACGTTACCGAGCTGCTCCGCAAACGTCAGCCAGGTGGATCTTTTCGATATTGGCGCGGCCATGTTTGCGACGCGATATCACCTGGAGACTCAGTTCGGCGCCGCCGCGGCTCGCGGGGAGGCCGTAGCCCGTGCGCGGGACGCCAGGACCTTGTACATGTGGGGGGACGGAAGCATCAGCACCCGGGCGCAGCGAGCCACCTATATCGAGAATATGCGCCTGCAACGCGCGTTCCAGACGCTGGAAAACATGGAAAGCGGCCTTGGGGGCACGCTGGGCTGGGCGTTGGGAGGCGATGCGGGCTCGGATCTCGGAGCGGCAGTGGATGGTGTCGCCACGGCCATGGCCGGTACGATCGAAGCGCGCGCGAATCAGCCCGTCCTCTCCGCTTCGCGTCCCAACATCGAACTGGTGGAGTCGGAAGGGGTGCCTCCGCCGTCACAGCCGCCGTTGATCGCCGGCCCTTACCGTCCCAGGGGCGGGCCCGCGAGCGGGCATCACGTTCACCAGTCCGCCAGTTTCGCAACCCGCCCCGGACCGTCGGATGAAACGAACCCGAACCATGACCAGGCAATCGCCATTCAACAGAACGTTCCCGGATTCTCGGGTGCACAGCACGATCTGGCCAGCGCCGCGCAGCGCAATATCAATCGTGCCGTGCGGGGCAATACCGTAAACCAGCCGGTCATCGGACCGCTGACAATCTCCGTGGAAGGCAACGGGACAAATGTAACTCCTTCAATATATCTCGAGGACGTTAAAGCCCTCTTTGCGCTGCTGGCCGGGAGCGTCTCGAGTTCGGAAGCTTACCGGGTGGTCACGTTGTCCGGCGCACAGATCGATGCAGCCGGGGCCCAGGTGACCAAGGTGCCGAGCCGGTAGAAGAGGGGAGCGCGACTCATGAAGATCGGAATGAAAACTGGTGATAAGGGAGCCGATGTTGAACGGCTGCATCGCGTGCTGGCTGGCGCGGGATTGACCATCGATCCAGGAGAAATCGACCGCCGTGAATTTGGCGCCTCTACTCTCAAGGCGCTGCACTCATTCCAGCGGCAGCGAGGGCTTCCAAGGGCCGATGAGATTGACGCTCGCACCAGTTCGGTCCTTCTGGAAATCGAGCAAACCACCATCGACGTTCATGAGGCCGCCACTCCGCCCGCGCCACGGGCGGCCGATCCGCACCACGGCACGGTTCGAGGCAAATTCGTCGATGAGGACGGCGCGCCAATTACCGGCGCCCGCGTCGCGCTTTTTGCCGAGCATATCCGAAGCGAGACGCAACTCGGCGAGGCAACTACCGGGAAGTTGGGTCACTACTCGATCGCCTATCACCGCCCCACCGCGCTGACTTTACTGGTCCGCGGCTATGACGAGTCGGGAAAAACCACGGCACAATCCGCCACGGTTTTCAAGGCGCCGGCCCAGGCCACGATTAATCTCACCACCGCCCCAAGCGGAATCGTGGCATCGCCTTCCACTTTCACAAACCTTCAGAAAGCGGTTGCCGCGCAGCTTCAGGGAATTCCTCTGAGCGATCTCAAAGAGAACAAGGATACGCACGAACTCCAGTTTCTGGCCAACGCGATCGGTTTCCCGTTCTCCGACGTCGCGTATCTTTTTATCGGGAACTCGCTCGGCTCCCAGAATGGAATTCGGCCGGAGACGTTCTTCGGAATCTTCTACGAGGGTGTGCCTCCCTCGCTCGACGCGGCTCTGGCTAACCTACCCGATGCCGGCATCGACGCAACATTCACCGCCCAGGTGCTGAGCGGAGTTCTGGCCCACTCGCGCGATTCCCTCAGCCAAACACTTACCAGCGCGCTTGCGGCTAACGTCCTTCCGGCTTCTTACTCGGCCGCCCAGGATTCAGAGCTCAGCCTTTTGGACGCGCTGCGAAGAACGAGTGTCGGAAACACGCCATACGTTCGCGGCACAACGTCTCTGAACGATCTGCTTGCGGCGGGCGGTGTTTCGGACGCGGTCAAAGCCGCATTCATCCAGGCGTACGCCGATAACAACGGCCAGGCGGGGCCGACATGGGTGGCGCTCCGCGCCAACAAGACCCTCACGGCTGCCGACCTGGCGGCGCTGAACACGACACTCAGCCTGGGCGAGTTGCTCACCGGCAGTCTTCCGCTCATCAAGGATACGTTGAGCCGTCTCGCTCAGAAGACACTCGCCAGTATCCAGGATCTGGCGCTGCTCGACGAGAGTGACTGGATCGCACGCATCACGCAGGTGGACCCGGATGCGACGAGCATCCCCCAGGTGCCTCCGAACGACACAGCCCAGCAGAGGATCGCCCGGTTCGCCAAAGCGCTGGCCGAGCGCTTTGCCGGGCGGTATTCGACCACCGCTTTCGCCGGAGCACTGTCGAAAGACAAAACTTCATCATTCGCCAAAACCCAGGCGGAGCTGGTCAGCTTTCTGACAGCGAATCCGAAGCTCAGCTTCAAATACACCAATATCGATCAGTACATCGCGACGAACAAATCGGCGATTTCAGCCGCGTCGCTCGCCGATCTGAAAACGGCCCAACGGCTATTCCGTATTTCGCCCCACTACGCCTCGGTCGAGGCGCTCAAAAGCGCCGGGCTCGTCTCGGCGCAGAGCGTGTACTTCAAGGGACGGGGTCCTTTTCTGGCGCAAATGACTAAAGCGCTCGGCAGCGCGTCTCTGGCCAGCACGGCGTATGCGCGCGCGCAAATGACCTACGCGACGGCGCTGATGACCTTTGGACGCTACAATCTGGCGTTGAACGGCGTCGGCACGGCGGCGAGCCAAACACCGAATCCTTCGCCCGCGGCTCTCACCAATCTGCCCGATCTGCAGGCGCTTTTCGGTTCACTCGATTACTTCCAGTGCGCGGATTGTCAGTCGGTCTACAGTCCGGCCGCGTATCTGGTGGATCTGCTGCAATACTTGAGCGGATTTTCGGCGAACGGCGGGGGCGTCACTAACGCTCGCGATGCGCTGTTTCTCCGCCGGCCCGAGATCCAGTACGTGGCTCTGAGCTGCAACAACACGGAAATAACACTTCCCTATATCGATCTGGCCAACGAGGTTTTTGAGGCGGCGATTGCGCCGCCAGCGCCGCCGGTCACCTTCATCGACACAACCGGCACATCCCAGGAGCGCCGCGCTCTTCCGCAGCAGATCCTGCAACCGGCTTACAATCTGACCGCGGCGGCGGTGTTTCCACTGACTCTGCCTTTCGACCTGGCGTTCGCGCAGACCACCGCTTATATCGCCGCGCTGGGCACGAACCGCGCCGCCGTGCTGGCGCTGTTCGCCGGCAATCCGGTCGCCCCTGCCGCGGCGCCTGTAATCGCCGCGGCAAGCCTCGGCATCAATCCTCCGATGCAGGCGGTGATCAACGGCAGCGACACACATCAGCCTTGGGAGCGATGGGGGCTTGCGCAGAACCCGGCGAGCGTTATCGATCCCGAGACCCGCCTGCCTTATTCGCCGAATCCAGCCGACTGGGTCGCGGCGTTGTCGAAAGTCCCGGTGCTTCTCAATCGGTCCGGTCTGTCCCTGCGGCAGCTTTATCAGCTTCTCGAAGCGGTCTGGGTGACGCAATCCGGGGTGACGCTGCAGGTGGGAACGGTGACTTCCGGCGGGCTGCAGATTCTGTCCGCCGATTTGGATGCGATGGTGTTCACGGGACTCACCGCGGCGGTTCTCGATCGCGCGAACCGATTCCTCCGTTTGTGGAAAGCGTCAAAGCTGCAAATGTGGGAACTCGATTGGGCGCTGGAAGCCGCGGCCGGAGGAATCCTCAACGACGCATTTCTGGTTTTCCTCGCAGGAGCGATCGCCGTCCAGACGCAGCTCAAACTTCCGTTCCAGGAGGTTCTCAGCTTCTGGATGCCGCTCGAGACCCGCGACGTCACCAATCACCTGGGCAATGAGGACGCGGTAGTTCCATCCACATACAGCGAGGTGTTCCGAAACGCCGCAGTTTTGGCGAGCGCCAACAGCATCTTCGTTCCACTGAATACCAGCACCATCGCGGCGGCCACCAACGCGTCACCCATTGCGATCACTACCGCTCAGCCACACGGTTACCAGACGGGGATGCAGGTCTCGATCGCCGGCGCACAAGGCAACACCGCCGCCAACGGCACATTCACCATCACTGTTACCAGTGCAGTGTCATTCACCCTCGACGGATCCGCCGGAAATGGCGTCTGGACAAACGGCGGCGTCGCCACCGGGATACTCTCCGGTAATGCGATCCTGCCCGCCGCGCCGGGTCCTCCCACTCCGGAAGAGAATGCCATCACGGCTTCGCTCGGCCTGACCGCCGACGAGATTTCCGCGATTCTCGTATTCACGGGCACTCCCAACACGCTTTCCATCGGCACGCTCAATGTGCTCCTTCAGTACCAGCGGCTGGCTTCCGCGCTGTCCTTGGACATCGGCAGCCTGATTCTGTGGATTCAGCTGACGGCGGCGAAACCTTTCAATGGAGCGCCCGCCGATACGCTCGAGTTTTGCCGCCGCCTCGCGGTACTTCAGGGAACCGGGCTGGGCGTTCACGACGTCGATTACCTGCTGCGCGGACAGTCGGCCAGCCAAAGCTCGCTGGCATTCACCGCCACTCAGTCCACCACGGTACTGCAGGCGATTCGGGATGCCATCGCAAAGCTTCCGGGCGCGATCACGATCCCGGTCACCGGCGCCTCGAACACGGCCCCCATCACGGTCAACACGGCACTACCCAGCGGTCTTCAGACCGGCGTCGAGGTTGCCATCGGCGGCGTGCTCGGCAACACGGCCGCAAATGGAACTTTCACGATCACGGTCGTGAGCTCCACATCGTTCACCTTGAACGGTTCGAGCGGAAATGGCGCCTGGAGCGGCGGTGGGACCATCACGGTGGCAGGCTGGGACGCAAACACCATTCAAACCATCTTCGTTGGAGCTCTGGCGGCAGCCACCGGGACGACGGCGAATGTGGTCACTCCGATCCTTCTGGAGACCGGCGTTCTTCCTCTCGACTCCAACACGATTACGCAACTGGTGGCGCAGAGTTCCGGCGTAAACCCAGCCGCGTTTCCCGCGCTGATTCAGGCATTCACCTCAGTGGCGAAGGCCGCGGCCCTGTTTACGGCGCTCCGGCCGGCCGAAAGCGATTTTGCCTTTGTCGCGCAGAACGCGGCGGTGTTTAACTGGCTCGATCCGGGCGCGCTGCCGGTGTCGCCGGTCAGTCCCAGCCCATATGCCGCAACCGAAGCTCTATTGCGCGCGCTCAAGCTGAATGCGAGGCAGCCGGCGCGGACGCCCAAACTGTTCGACATTCTGGGCGACTGGCTTCCACCGAATCCATTGCCGCCGGACGTCGCCACCGCCATCGCGGGGCCAACCATCGCTATCGCCGGAGCCTCCAACACCTCGCCGATCGCCATCACTACAACAACGCCAAACGACCTCGAAACCGGCATGCAGGTGACCATCAGCGGTGTGGTTGGGAACACCGCGGCCAACGGGACGTTCAGCGTTACGGTGACCGGTCCAACGACATTCACGCTCGACGGATCGAGCGGCAACGGAGTGTGGACCAACGGCGGTGTGGTAAATGTGCCCGGACTGGCACTCGCGTTGAACGCGAGCGTTAACGACGTGCAGGCGATCGCCACCGCGCTCGGCGCCACGGCCCCCAGCCTCACTCCCGCCACGCAATCGGGTTCCCTCGCCGACATGGCCATGCTGGCGGCAATCGCCAGCGCTCTCGACGTGATCGCGCGCTATGGCATCAGCGGCGCCACTCTGGTGCAGCTTGCCCAGAGCCCGGCGGTGCCGGCCACGGCGTCGGCCGCCCGTGGAGCGTTGCAGGCCCAGTACGCGCAGAGCGCCTGGTTCGCGGCCATCCAGCCGGTTGAAGACTCGCTGCGCGAGGCGCGGCGCAACGCGCTTGTGGCCTATCTGCTCGGCCCCGGACCCGCGGCCGCCGCGCCATTGTTCCTCACCACCGATGACATCTTCGACTACTACCTGATCGACCCGGAGATGTGCCCGTGCGCCTCAATGACGCGCCTGCTGCAGGCTTCGCTGGCCATACAACAGTTCGTACAGCAGTGTTTCCTGAACCTGTTCTTCTCGGGCGTCACCGTGGATATGTCGAATCCGCTGTGGAGCGAATGGTCCTGGAGACAGCAGTATGAGCTCTGGCAGGCGAATCGCGAGGTGTTTCTGTATCCGGAGAACTATGTTCTGCCGGAACTGCGCACCGACGCGTCGCCGTTCTTCTCCGATCTCGAGAACAATCTGCTGCAGACCAATTGCAATGAGGACGCGGCCGAAAGCGCGATCGAGGACTACCTGCGAAAACTGGTGGGCGTGGCGCGTTTGCAGGTGGCAGCGCATTATAACCAGAACAACCCGGACGGTTCCAGTGTGCTGCATGTTTTCGCCCAGACGCGCGGCATGCCTCCACAGTGGTGGTACCGCACGCGCACCGGCATGGGGCCGGGAGCGGGAAGCTGGAGCGCATGGGTGTCGCCAAATCTCGACATAGCCTCGCAACATCTGCTTCCCGTGGTGTGGGATCGCCGGCTCCACTTAGTCTGGCCCGTATTCAAGCAGGTTTCCGAGAAGCAGAGCGACCAGTCCGTGCCACCCAGCGGCGGAGGCACCGCGAGCGCTCCACAGAACCTCTGGGCGGTCGAATTCTCGATGAGTGAGCTGAGCGCCGGCCAGTGGCAACCCAAGCGCACCTTCGATCAGAAAATGTTTCTGTTGAAGAACACCCTGATCAACACATTGCTGATTGACCGGCCTCCCCTCGCGTTCACCTTTCAGGCGGCGCAGGACTCGAACTTCAACCTCCAAATCGGCGCCTATTACAGTGTGACGCCCGCGGAGTTTCTTCTTTCCCTCTTGTTTGGCGGAAGCCTGGCGACGACTCCGCAGGTGGGCCAGTTGACGCTCCCGCAGCCGGATGTGCCCTTGTCCGTGGTTCAGACACAGCGTCTCTTCCCGGATGCCAGTCTGATCGATCTGAGTCAGGAGCCGACTTACGCACTGGTGCGCCTGCAGAACCTGACGGGCCAACTGGTTACTCCGACGACGTTCGGTTTCTCCGGACAGACTATGGTGTCCGGCACTTACAATTCGAATTCCGATTCGTTCGTGCAGAACACCGGTACGGCTGCGTTATACGTCCTGTGCCTGACCACCGTGTTCGGGCAGCCGGTTAACGTAAAACTGCTAGATACGATCGTGAACCCAGTCATTATTCCGCCGCAACAGGAGCCAGTCTTCGACTCCGCCGATCCGTTTTTCGTCGCTGACCCGCTAAGAACCTATCTGGTCCAACCCGAGTACTTGACCGTCTTGCGCGGCCCTCAGAGACTTACGAATCCCGCTTATATCGGCCTGCGGTCCACAAAGTACACCTTCGAAACCTTTTATCATCCGTATGCGCGAACGTTTCTGCGTGAGTTGGAAATAGGCGGCGTTCCCCAGCTTATGGCCCGCAATCTGCAAGTCAATCCGCAGACCGTGCGCGGCTGGAGCCCGGCTTTCAATTTCCAGACGATCTATAATCCCGAGCCCCCCGTGACGACACCGTACCCGGGTGCGGCGGGCGCTTCGGACCCGGGTGAAACCGCGCTTGATTTTGCCATCGGCTCCGCGGGAGCCTACTCTCTCTACAATTGGGAGCTGTTCTATCACATCCCGATGTTCGTGGCCGGGCTGCTGTTACAGAACCAGCAATTTCAGGACGCATTGAATTGGCTCAAGTACATCTTCAATCCCACGGACTCGAGCGGCGGCGCTTCCCCGCAACGCTTCTGGCAAACCCAGCCGTTTAACGCGATGAACGCGCAAGCCTGGATCGATCAGCAGATCCAGGCGATCCTGTCGACGCTCGCGGCCGACCAGCAGCAGGGCATCAACGATGCCGCGACGGTTGCCGCCATTCAGAACTGGATGCTCAATCCATTCGACCCGCACGCAGTCGCCAGCTTGCGCATCTCGGCATACGGCAAAGCCACGGTAATGAAGATGCTCGACGTGCTGATTGCGTGGGGAGACTGGTATTACGCCAAGTACACCGCCGAAAATGTGAGTCAGGCCGAGCAGCTTTACATCCTGGCGGACATGATTCTGGGTCCAAAGCCGCAGATGTTGCGTCTTCCCGATTCGGACCAGACTGGAACCGAGACGGCAACCTACGCCTCGCTGCAGAATCTCGATGCGTTTTCGAATACTCTGGTCAACGTCGAGAATCTGATTGTCGCACCCGAGCCGCCCCAGGCTGTGGTTCAGGGAACCGCGCAGACATCCTCCCTTCCGCAGTTCCCCGGCAACGGAAACACGCTGTTATTCTGCATTCCGCCCAACGAGAAGCTGCTGGGGTACTGGAATACCGTGTCGCGGCGTCTTTACAATATTCGCCACTGTCTGAATCTCCAGGGCCAGCCTCAGCCGCTTCCGTTGTACGGTCCGCAGGTGAATTCGCTGAACCTGGCCGGGGCGGGAGCGGGCGGCGGCACTTACTCGAGCACCACGCCGGCCGCACCGATTTATCGATTCGCGATTTACCTCCAGAAAGTGATCGAGCTGACCAATGACGTCCGCGCATACGGGGCGCTGATTCTCTCGGCGCTCGAAAAGCAGGACGCCGAAACACTGTCCGTACTGCGGGCCAATCAGGAGGTCGATATCCAGACACGCATGCTGGATGTTAAGACCACTCAGGTTACCGAGGCCCAGGATCAGATCGCTGCTCTTACCAATCAGAAGGCGGTGACGCAGATCCGGTACAATTTCTACTCCACGGTTGCCTTTATGAACGCGTCCGAGAATGCCGCGTTTTTGCTGCAAGGGTCGGCGCTGATCGCCAACGGTGCCGCGGTTGTGCTGGACATGACTTCGGGAACGGCGCATATGTTCCCGACGGTGGAATTCGGTGTCTCTGGCTTCGGTGGAACGCCAACCACCACGGTGCATTTCGGCGGAGATAACATTGGCTCGGCGACCGCCTCATGGGCCAGCGTTTCGCGCGGGATCGCCGGTTTGCTGAGTGAGTCCGCCGGCATGGCAGCCACCCTCGGGAGCTATCAAAGGCGCATGGACGAATGGAATCTTCAGGCGCAACTGGCCCAGGCGGAGCTGACCCAAATCGACAGCCAGATTGCGGCGGCGAAAGACCGCCTTACGATTGCCCAACAGGAACTTTCCATTCAGCAGGCGCAGGTCCAAAACGCCACAGCCGTCAGCACATTTCTGACCGGTAAGTATACGAATGCGCAGCTCTATAGCTGGATGATCGCGCAGCTCACCACGGTTTACACACAGGCGTACCAACTGGCCTTTTCACTGGCGCTTCAGGCCCAGAACGCCTGGCAATACGAGCTCGGCAGCCAGGATACGTTCATCCAGTTCGGATACTGGGACAGCCAGCATAAAGGCCTGACCGCGGGCGAGAGCCTCCTCTTCGATTTACGGCGGATGGAGGCGCAGTTTCTCGCCGAAAACGGCCGCGAGCAGGAATTGATCGTGCATGTCTCTCTGGCGCTGAAGCTTCCATTGGCGCTGGTGATGCTTCGCGAAACCGGAACGTGCCAGATCGCGCTGGATGAGTCCCTGTTCGATGGCGATCATCCCGGCCAGTATTTCCGGCGGCTGCGATCGGTGGCTATTACGGTTCCGTGTGTGACGGGCCCTTACACGGGACTGAACGCCACGCTGACGCTGTCTGGCGCAATGGTTCGGACCGAGCCACCCGGCGCCGCGTATCAACCGCAGAGTGCCACGGCCCCGCCCAACGATCCCAGCGTGATTTTCTCCCCGGTGGCGGCTACCGGAACGTCCACCATCGTAACCAGCAGCGGCCAGAACGACGCTGGACTCTTCGACGTTAACCTGCGCGATGAGCGCTGGCTGCCCTTTGAAGGCCAGGGCGCGATCAGCACATGGAACCTGGTGCTCGATCCGCGCGACAATAACTTCGATTTCACCACCATCACCGACGTCGTGCTGCACCTGCGTTACACGGCTCGCGGCGCCGGCGATCAGACAGCCGCCAACAATGTCCGGAACGCGTTGAAGCCGGCCACTCCCCGAGCGATCTTCGTCAGCGTGCGAAATACCTTCGGAAACGCCTATTACACCTTCTTCAATCCCGCTGTCGCAACGGCAACCCAGCAGACCCTTACGCTGCCGTTCACCGGCGTGCTGTTCCCGTATTCCAATCTGGGGAGCGGAAACGTCAAGATACTGAACATCGCGTTCTACGTCGCTCTCGCGGCATCTGTCCCCGACACGATAGCGGGCACGTTCAATTTCAGCACGGCAGCCCCGGCACCCCTTTTGCTGGCGCCCGCCCCGGGCCAGACGACGGCCGGCGGCGCGCTTGCGGCTCTGACCGCTTCGGTCGCGGCCGCGGTGGCCACGCCGGAAACGCTAACGGTGACGATTCTTGCCGCGGATGTGCCGGCATCGCTTGCGATCGCGGTGAATGGGATTACGCGACTCGATCCCTCGAAGGTCGAGGACATCCTGCTGGTCATCCAGTATTCCATCGAGTGAGCCATGCTGACCGAAAACGACATCGCGCGAATCGCGGGCCGAATCGTCCGCTCGTATTCACCCCTGGCGGTGGGGGTCTTTGGATCCTATGCGGTGGGCTTCGCGCGCGACCGCAGCGATCTGGATCTGTTCGTCATCAAAGATACGTCCGAGCCGGCGGAGGAACGCGCGCGGAACGTGCGCCGCATACTCTTTGGCGTGCTACATCCATTGGATGTACATGTCTTTACGGCCGCTGAATTCGAGGAATCGGCCTATGAGGACTTGTCCTTCGCCTGGGTCATCGCCCGGCAGGCTCGTATGTACTGCTACACCAGTGAAGGGAGACGGCTGGTTCCGTCTCTGACTGATCGACCGTACCACCCGCTCGCCGACGCCGGTTGAGGACCGTACCGAGCCAGCGAAGCCCGCTTCACCTCGATATCCTACACATCTGAGAAAGTCGCGCAAGGGAGGGGATAGTGCCACTGGACGAGCGATCCCCCCGCGTGCGCCGGACTCCCAAGAGGATCTAATCGATTCCGCCAACCAATTGAGCCTGTTCGGCTCGTAGCCGGACAGCAGTGTTACGAAGTATATGCGCACTTCTTGACGCAATTCGCTCGACCGGACTGCGGAAGGCGGCCTAAAACGAGAAGCGGGATTAGCGAGACCGATTCGGTCGACTTAGAACTGGGAAGGCAAGTTGTTGGACAAGGCAGAAGGCGCTGCAAGAATAAATCGGTTACAGCCTTTCTTGTAATCCCGATTCTAGCGTGCGATACTCCCTTCGAGAGAGTCCTATATGGCGCGTCATCGTATTCTTATCCGATTGGCCGCCGCCGTTGTTGGTGTCGCATGTGTTGTTCTCAGTGCGGCGCCGGCCCCAGTCAGCCAAACCTCTGCTTCCCCCACGCCGCCGAACGCCGTGACCGTGCCATCCACTTGGGTTGTGCTGTATTCGAACAACTTTGCGGACGGCACCGCCGACGGCTGGGGTGTCTCGCTGCTGGACGATCAAGCCGTCGGCTGGTCGATCCAGACCGACTCCGGCAACTACGTTTTTGTAGGACAAGGTAACTCGCTGGCGAGCCTGATGAGCGGACGGTGGTCCGACTTTAGCTATAAAGTCCAAGTGAAGCTCTCCGAGGGTTACCTGACCCTTGAGTATCGCGTCGGCGAGTGCGCGGGTTATTACATCGGTCTGCAAGCAACCGGCGTCGATCTCGGTCGCTCACCGACGTGCGCGCCTCCCGCCAATCTGGTGCATGTCGCGGGTTCGTACGATCCTGCGCAGTGGTACACAGTTGAGATCGTGGGCATCGGCGGGCATCTTCAGGTATCTGTGAACGGAGCCTTGCAGATCGATTTCACCGATTCGAATCCAATCCCGTTCGGCTCCATCGGAATGCAGACGCAGCCCGGAGCGGTGGCGGAGGTCGCCAGCATCGAAGTCATGGGACCGCCGGAGCCGCCGCAGCCCGTGTGGAAAAAGACCGGTGGCCCATTGGGCGGCGTCGGCTACGACGTTCGAATGCGTCCCGACGATCCGGATCGGCTGTTCGCGACCGACACGTTCAGCGGTGTGAACATGAGCGCCGACGGCGGCCAGACTTGGTCCGCATCCAACAAGGGCATCACCGCCCGGATGGGGGTCTCCAACGATCCCGACGCGATCCCCATTTTCTGTCTGACCATCGACCCGCACAACCCAGACATTGTCTGGGTCGGAACGCAAGGAACGCGAACCGTTTTCAAATCCGTGGATGGAGGGCAGACATGGGCGGAGAAAGCCAATGGCATAGCCGAACCCGCGCAGTCGACGTTTCGCGGCTTTACGGTCGATCCGCGCTCGTCGGATATCGTCTATGCCGGAGGCGAAGGGCCTCCGCTGGGGGTCGGCAAGTCCACCACAATTGCCGCGGGCATGCTCTACCGCACCACGGACGGCGGCGAGAGCTGGCAAGTAATTTGGCGCGGAGACGCTGTCGCGCGCTACATCATGATCAATCCCCAGAACCCGGACGTGATCTACGTATCCACCGGGATCATGGACCGGGAAGCCGTCAACTCGAACGCCGCCCAGAACTTTGCCGGCGGAGTGGGCATCCTCAAAAGCGTGGACGGCGGCAGCACCTGGCGGGCGCTGAACCAGAGCAATGGATTGCAGAATCTGTACATCAGCTCGCTGCACATGAATCCGCAGAATCCCAACATTTTGCTGGCGGGGGCGGGGCATTACGCCTACTCGGACGGATCGGGCGTCTATCTTTCGACGGATGGCGGTGAACACTGGCAACTGGCTCAGCTGGCCACTCAACTGGGCCAGAGCGCCGACCCGGTTGCCGCAGTGAAGTTCTCGACCGCCGATCCTAGCGTTGCGTATGCCGGTTCAGAGACCACGTTCTGGCGAAGCGCCGATGGGGGACAAACGTGGAAGGTAATGAGCGGTGGCACGGGGCAACAACTGTACTACGGACCGCCGGGCATAAACATTGGCAGGCCCATCGACATACAGCCCGACCCGCGGGATCCAAACCGGGTGTTTGTCAACAACTACGGCGGGGGCAACTTCTTGACCGTGGACGGCGGCCGGACTTGGACGCCGGCCAGCCGGGGCTACACCGGCGCTCAAGTGTGGATGATCGCCGTCGACCCCGGCGATCCACGTCGTGTGTTCACGAATGCCCAAGAGGGGCCGTTTCGCAGCGGCGATGGCGGCTCAGATTGGAGCGGCATCCGATTTCCTCCGATCATGCTCGACGTACAAGGCGGCTTGGCGCTCGATCCTGCCGATTCCTCGCGAGTCTTGCTGGGCGATAGCAACACCGGCGAAATCTACTTAAGCCGGGATAGTGGCCAAAGCTGGATACTGGCTTTCCAAGAGCCCAAACTAGTAAATGCGTTTGCCACCCTTCCGATCGACCAATGCGATGGTTTTCGCGCATTCGCCTTCGCTTCCTCGAACCCCAACACAGCCTACGCCGGAATGCGACGCACGATTCTCAGCATCGACTCCAGAGATCCGGGCACGAGTTACGGCGTGTACAAATCTCTGGATGGTGGCGCCACTTGGCAGGCGTCCAACGACGCTGTTTCCGCTCTGCAGGACATCAACGCACTAGTGGTGGACCCGCGCTCCGCGGATGTCGTCTATGCCGCAACCATCGCCAGCGGCGTGCTGCGCAGCCGCGACGGCGGGAAATCCTGGGTCGAGGCCAACCAAGGTCTGCCGACTGTGGACCAGAACAACCAAGGCCAGCCGCTGCTGGATGTGCGTTCGCTGATCCTCGATCCCAATAACCCGTCTACGCTGTACGCCGGTCTGGAAATCGGCGCAGTGTACAAGACCACCGATGGCGGAGACCACTGGGCTGCTTCGGGATATGGGCTGGACGCCCAGGCCAGCATCCGCGCTCTGGCCATCGACCCGACGAATTCGAAGCTGCTTTACGCGGGCGATCTGTTGACCGGCGCTTACCGTTCGCAAGACGCGGGTCAGACGTGGGAGCAGATCAACGACGGTCTGCGCACGCGTTCGGTGATGGCGCTGGCCGTTTCTGCCGACGGCGGCACGGTGTACGCGGCGACCAACGGAGAAGGTGTTTTCCGCCTGGACCTGAAGCCGTTGGACAGAGGAATCCATCGGGCGGTGCCGCCGCGTCCTAAAAAGTGACGGTTTCGCAGCTTGACCTTCCCTCGAATCTGGTGCGCTACAGCATGCAACGCGAACCAGCAGCAACCTCGGCGATCTTCAGCGCTGCCGCGAGTATTGGTTTGGCCCAATCCGGAATCAATTGGAGATCGTACGAACTCACCATTCTGCCCGAAGTCATATGCAGGAGGAGCATCGGCTTCGGACGCTCGCCCGCGTCTGGATCAGCTTCGCTGCTGTTATCGTAAACGAGGAGCTCGGTCAGCCGCGGCATGAGTCGAATCAGGTTGAGGCGGCTGCGATCATACCGGTCGCAAATCTTCTTCTCGGGAATTGGGTGCCCTCCTTTCTCAACTCTCGCCCTCACTCGTGCGATATGAAGCTCGATGCTGCTCAGCCCTGCGTACCAGACGCGAACCTCAAGTCCCGCCGATAGTGCCGAACTGAGAAGCGCTGGGATGGTGTTGCCGCCCAGCGTCGTCTCAAATGCAAAATTCAGTCGTTCGACGATTGCGCGTTGGAGAAGTCGCTTCCCCTGATACCAAGCCCGGCTATTCGCTTCTGCTTCGGAGAGATGCGGCCTGACGTGCCGGATTCGAGCCGCCGTGTCATCGGGATTGAAGTAGTCGGTGCCTTTGGCATGGAACATGGCGCCGGCGATACTGCTCTTTCCCGCACCGTTAGTTCCCGCCAAGACATAAATACAGGGGGGCTGGTCCCGATCAGGCACGTTTGCGTGCAGCGGCTAGCGCAGCCTTTCCTAACTCCTTCGGCGTTGCATGGAAAGCAGCGTTCATGCCGGTGCGAGCCGCTGGCGTCTGCATTCTCGCGAGAAGCCCATCGAATTCTGCGCTGAGCGCTTCGAGCTCGGCTCTGTGAGCATTCGAAAGGGCATTGAACTCGTCCATCGAAATCAAGACCGCTTTCGGTGAATCGTGCTTCGTAATCACAACCTTGCCGCCCTGGATCACCGTTTCAAGAATCCGGCCAAACTTATTCTTCGCTTCGGTTGCGGAAATCGCGACAGATTGCATCGGCTCACGCCGGCGCCCCGGCGGCGATACCGGCCGATGTGGCCGCCTTCGTGACATCAGCACCCAACCTCCAACAGCTATTCTAGCCATTTTGGCTAAAATAGTCAAAATCCCTGATATCAAAATGAGTCGCTCCGCGTTTCCCGCTTGTACGGGGCGTGGCAAACTATGATCAAGCGAGCGGTAGCAAAACCAAATGGCGGATAGACTCTGGGGATGGACTTCCCGGCGCGATGTTCTTCGCGGCCTGGGAACGGTGGGCGCGAGCGCGGTCCTTCCGCGATGGCTGAAAGGCACCAGCCAACCCGCGCCGACAGGTCCCGTGACAGCGGCGACCGTCACCACCGGCGCCACGGCGAGCGGCGTCATCGGACCGGCGTTCGCGGGGCTCAGCTACGAGAAAAGCCACATGGCGAATCCGTTTTTCTCGCCCCAGAACAGCGATGCCATCGGTCTCTTTAAGCTGATCGGCCCCAGCCTTTTGCGCATCGGCGGCAACTCGGTGGATGAGACGACCTGGACTCCCAATGGGAAAGGCCGCACATCGGGCCAGGTGGCGCCACCGGATATAGACGCTCTGGCCGGTTTTCTCCAGGCTGCCGGCTGGCAGGTTTTATATGGGACGAACCTGGCGCAATCGACGCCGGCGCTGGCCGCGGCCGAGATTGCCTACGCCGTCCAATCGCTCGGCGCGTCGCTGTACGGCATCGAGATCGGCAATGAACCGGATCTGTACGCCGGAAAGTACTTCCCGTCCACCTGGGGTTTTTCGGATTACCTGGCGCTGTGGCAGCAGTTTGCCGCCGCCATTCGCCAACAATCGCCCAACGTGCCCCTCACCGGGCCGGTCGCGGCATCGAACGTTTCCGGTTACGTGGCGCCGTTTGCGAAGGCCGAGGGCAGGAATGTGATTCTGCTGAGCGATCACTATTACCGCGGCAACGGGGAATCGGCCTCGAGCACTGTCGATTTGCTGGTTTCAGCCGATGCCAATATCGTCAAACAGGCGCAGGCAATGCTCGCCGTCAGCCAGTCGGTGGATGTGCCCTATCGATTCGCCGAGACGAATTCCTTCTATAACGGCGGCGCTCCGAACGTCAGCGATGCATATGCTTCGGCTCTCTGGGTCATCGACCACCTGTTTGCCTGCGCTTTGAACGGTGCGGAGGGAATCAATCTACACGGGGGTGGGAATTCGACCGGCTACACGCCGATTGCCGATTCGGACGGGGAGGTGGTGGGAGCGCGGCCGGAGTTCTACGGCGTGACGCTGTTCACGCTGGCTGGGCCGGGCACGCTGCTGCCGGCCACCATCAGCGCAGCCGGACTGAACGCGACCGCTTATGCCGTCCAGTCAGCGAATGGCGGTTTGAACATCATCATCAATAATAAGGATGAGAACCAGAGCCTGAGCGTGACCATTCAACTGCCGCGGAGCGCGCAGGCCGCTGACTTGATTGCCATGACCGGGGCGTCGCTGGACGCCACGTCGGGAGTGGCGATTCAAGGCGCGGCAATCGGGAATGACGGAAGGTTTACGCCAGGCTCGGCCCTCGCGCTGCCGGTTTCGGGTTCGACAGCGACGTGTTATGTGGGTCCGTTGTCGGCGGCTTTGGTGCAAGTGGCCCCTGTGGGCGCGGCTCCTTTGACGATCGTCTCTTCGGCTAGCGCCGCGGCGGACGCCGCTCCCGAATCGCTGGCTACGGCATACGGGAGCAACCTGGCCTCTGCGATTACGTTGCGAGATTCGGCGGGAGTGAGTTATAGGCCGGCGGTGCTGTACGCATCCGCGTCGCAGATGAACTTCGAAATTCCAGCCGGGGTCAGCGTTGGAACGGCGCTCGCGACCGTCGGCGCACAGACGGCGGGCGTGCTGATTTCGACGGTCGCCCCGGGGCTGTTCACACTGAATGCGGCCGGGCTGGCCGCAGCTTATGTGACCCGAGTGGCCCCCGGAAACGTGCAAACGGTGGAGACGATTTTTGCCGCACAGAATGGATCGTATGTGGCCGTGCCTATCAACTTGAGCCCCGCGAGCGATCAGGTGTACCTGATTCTGTTCGGCACCGGCATTCGCGGCGCTGCAAGCAATGTGACCGTCACGGTGGGCGCGGTCAATGCGCCGGTGCTTTACGCCGGTCCGCAAGGGGAGTACACGGGGCTCGACCAGGTGAATGTACTCTTGCCGCCGCAACTCGCGGGAAGTGGGACGGTCAACATTGTGCTGACAGCCTCGGCGAAGGCGGCGAATACGGTGTATGTGGCAGTCGAGTAACAGGAGACGGGCTTGGGCGGGCGGCGCCGGTTGCCGGCATATCAAGACTCATAACCCAAAGGTCGGTGGTTCAAATCCACCCCCGCAACCCTGGCTGCGCCGGGCCTGTTCACTGGTACCAGTCCCCATACTTTTTATAATTGCTGGCCCCAAAAATCCCAAATTTACGCTTATACTCTTTAGGCGGATGGATCGACTCCGTGCTGTTGCACGGATAGTCCCCCGGAGAATTTCCAACCGAAAGGCGGCCCCTATGTCCAGGTTGATTGTTCTCGCAGCCCTTGTGGCAGTGACCCTGGCCGTCTCGCCCGTCGTGGCAGCCGTACAGTGGACTCCGCTAGGCCCCCAACCCACCACCCACACGTCCTCGGGCAATGTTAATGGCCGTGTGACTGCTCTCGCTGTAGACCCGCACGACGACAATACGGTCTATCTTGGTGCCTCGTCGGGCGGATTGTGGAAGACCACCGACGGCGGTCAGACCTGGACGCCGCTGACGGACTTCTTTCCTTCGCTCGCGGTCAGCGCGCTGGCAATTTCACCGGCTAACAACTCCGTGATCTATGCCGGAACCGGTGAGGCCTGCTTCTCACCTGTGAATTACTACGGCGCGGGCCTCATCGTTTCCACCGACAAAGGCGCCACCTGGACGCACCGGCCGGGCCCTTTTGCAGGCATTCGCGGGCCTCTCAGCCCCTGCAACGGCGGTAGTTTTATTTCCGAGTTGGCGGCGCATCCCACCAACTCCGGAACCGTCCTGGCCGCCGTACGATTCGGCAACTGTCCGTATATCGGGCAGGTGGGGAGCGTTCCTACGCTGGATGGCATCTACCGCTCGACCGATTCGGGTGCCACCTGGACGCTGGTGCTTCCGGGCGCGCCCGGCACGTCGGTGTTGTTCGATCCCACCAATGGGAACATAGCCTACGCAGCGCTGTCCAACCCCTCCAACACTTACAATCTCGCCCCGGCCACGATTTGGAAATCGTCCGATGGCGGGGCCACCTGGACGAAGCAGAATAGCGGCTTACCCACCGGCTCCCAATTCGGGCGCACAAAAATGGCGATCGCGCCTTCGAATCCCTCGTTGCTCTATGCCTCGGTCACCAACACCGGCGGCGGTGGTTTGCTGGGACTTTACCGCACTACAAATGGCGGCGCCACCTGGTCGAGCGTCCCGAACCCACCCGACTACTGCGTCTCTGCCTGCACGGACCACCTGGCGCTCACGATTCATCCGACCAACCCGAACATCATCTACATCGGAGGCACCGCGACTTATCGCAGCAACGACGGCGGCAACACCTGGACCCCGGTCTGGATCTGGTACGTCAACGGCACGGATTATGCGACCCACCCCGATCTGCACGCTTTTGCGTTCACCCCTTCCGGGTCGCGCCTTTACATGGGCAACGATGGCGGCGCTTGGAGCACCAACGATTACACAAGCGCCAACGCGGTGTGGACTAGCCTCAACAGCGGCCTTTCCATTGCGCAGTTCTACTCCGTTGCCGTGCATCCCACCGATGCCACCACGGCATACGCCGGTTCGCAGGATAACGCCGTGCAGCAGTATAAGAGCTCGATCTGGAGCGGCAACGTCTGCGGCGATGGCGGTCCCGTGGCGCTCGATACACTCGGAAATGTTTATGCGGAGTGTCTGGTTTCCGACACCCAACTCTACAAATCAACCGATAGCGGAGTCACGTACCAGCCCGCGATGAACGGCCTGCCCACGGACTATTTCCAGATCCTGAGATCGGCATTACAGACGATCTTTCCCATGGTTATGGACCCGACGAATACCGGCCGCCTCTATTTCGGCACCTATCAGGTCTTCCAATCCAAAGACGGCGCCGGCTCCTGGAACGCCATCTCTTCCGACCTCACCAGCGGCGGAATGAACTGGCTCAACGCCATCGCCGTGGCGCCCAACACCCCCGGTATAATCTACGCCGGCACCAGCGATGGCTTGGTGCAGATCACCAGTGGGGCACTCGGCAGCGGCACACCGACATGGTCGCAGCGTAATCAGGGATTGCCTTCGCGCCCGGTCACAGCCATCGCCATCGATCCGTCCAATGCCGCCAATGCTTGGGTAGCGTACTCGGGATTCTCCGGCTTCAACGGCGACACCGCGGGCCACATCTTCCACACCGCCAACTCCGGCCAGACGTGGAGCGATGTCTCTGGTAATCTGCCCAACGTCCCCGTTAACACGGTGGTACTCGACCCCGACCGCTCCGGCGCCATTTATATCGGCACCGATGAGGGCGTCTTCTGGAGCACCTCCGGCGGCACCAATTGGGCGCAATTGGGCACCGCGCTGCCGCGCGTACCCGTCAGGGCTCTAACCCTGCACAAACCTTCGCGGACGTTATGGGCCGCTACCTATGGCCGCGGCATGTGGCAGCTCAATCTGCCAACGTCGCTCGCTTTCGGCGCTGCGTTCACGGGTGACGCGGTGGTGAACGGGGCTTCCTACCAAGCCGCGGCGGTGGCGCCCGATGAATGGATCGCGATTTTCGGCAACTTGATGGCTTCCACCACTGCCGTTGCATCCAATCTGGGAACATCGCTCGCCGGAACGAGCGTGTCGATAACCGATTCCACCGGTAAGTCGCAAGCGGCTCTGATGTACGTCGTGGCGCCGGGGCAGGTGAACTGTCTGCTACCCTCGAATCTGGCTCCAGGGCCGGCGGTCTTGACGCTGACGAAACCGGACGGAACTCAAGCCAGCGTCACTGTGCGCGTGGAACCCACTTTGCCGGGCATCTTCTCCGCCAATGCGAATGGCAAAGGTGTGGCCGCCGCCTATTATTCGCTACTGACAGCATCCACCGACACGGTAGCCACCCAAGTCATCTTCAACTGCGGAACATCCGGCTGCACGGCCGCGCCGCTCAGTCTGGGCGGCGCTTCCGACCAGGGTGTTCTTCAGCTTTATGGTACAGGGTTGCGGCACTATAGCGGCTCGGTTGCGGCCACCATCGGCGGCGTAGCGGCGCAGGTCCAATATGCGGGCGCCGGCGGCGGCTACGCGGGTCTTGACCAGATCAACATACTCGTGCCCCACCAGTTGGCCGGCAAGGGCGAAGTGCCTATCGTCATCCTGGTGGATGGCAAACCCACTAACACCGTCACAGCGTCCTTCCAATAAGGCGCGTACGCGGGCTCTCGCAGCAGGCCAAAGGCTTGGTGCACGTGGTGTAGACGAACTGCCCCATGTAAATGGGTGATCGGCGAGCCAGAGGCTTCTTCAACGGCACGACGGCGCAGCGAGGTGAAGCAGCAGGTATGATACCTCTACTTACGTCGCTGTATCGGCGTAAGCCGCCGACGATCTTCGGATGCCCTCAATCGAAGAAGCCCCGATCCTCTTCCGCCAGGCGCGCCTTCGCTGCTTGCACACGGAAGGTCACACCGAGGCCCGGCCGGTCCCAGACGTCGATGAAGCCTTGCTTCACGATCGGGTTCGGCAGCCCGTCGACGATGTCATACCACCACTCCGGCTGGCCTACTGGGTACTCGAAAGCGATATAATTCTGCGGCAAAGTGGCCGCCAGATGCACATGCGCGGCTAACCCAATCAACCCATCGAAGATCCCGTGGGGAGCGACCAGGATGCCGTGGAGGTCGGCGTATTCCGCAATCCACTTCAATTCCGCCAGTCCCCCGACGTCTTCCGGGTCGGGGCCGATCACGTTGACGGCCTGCTTTTCGATCAGATCCTTGAAGTTTTCCCGCAGGTAGATCTGTTCGCCGGTGTGAATCGGAAGCGAAGTGCTCTGGGTGACCTCTCGAAAAACGTCGGCGTTGGGGTAAGGCGTGTAGTCGCCGGTGATGATGTCTTCCAGCCAGGCGATGTGGAGCGGTTCGAGCGCCCGCGCAAACGTAATCGCGTCCTTTACCGTCCAGCCGGGACCGCAGTCCAGCGCCAGGCCGATTTCCTTCCCGAGGACTTTCTTCATGGCCTCGACGCGCGCAAGAATCTCATCCAGGCCGCGCTCGGTCAGCAGACCGCGGTCCGAGTGCGGCGGCCCTGTCCGCGGCTCGTCGTACCAGCCGTTGGGTATGGCGCGCATCATCGCCGGATTGTGAAAACCAACCGCCTGCTTGATGAGAGTGAAGCCCTCTTTGGCTTCTTTCATCCGGGCCATGTTCTCGGCGTAGTCCTGTGGCGTTTGGCCGGTCATCGGGAACCGGACTCCTCCGTTGTAGGCGCGGACGCGGTCTCGAGTCCTGCCGCCTAACAGCTTATATACGGGCACTCCGGCGGCCTGCCCCGCTATGTCCCAAAGGGCGATCTCGATCGCGCTCACGGCCGAGCCCCAGGGCTTGAAGGCACCCATCCGGCGGATCTTCAGCATGACCCGATTCACGTCGGTCGGGTCCTCGCCGAGCACATAATCCTTATAGAAAAGGACCATCGGCTTCAGATACGGCTTGGCGGACTCGGCTTGGCCGTAGCCCGAGAGACCCTGATCCGTGACGACTCGAACAACCGGGTTCCGGCCAATCACGGCGCACCGGAGATCGGTGATCTTCATCGGCGGGCGCCCCGTCCGCGTTTCCGGGCGTGACGCTGAGTCACTCTGCTGAGCCGCCAACGACGCGGTGGCCGCCGCTCCCGGCAGCGATCCGAGAAATCCCCTTCGCGTCCAATTCGCCACGACGTCCTCCTGCGAGCAAACGTGCCCAACCGGAATCGGCGTCTCGACCGAATCGCTCGGTTGGATCGAATTCAGTCTACACCCCGTCGTTGCGGGGAGGCTTTTCTAAGGATTCTGCTCCACTGGCTTGTGCATTTTCAACCACTCCTGGCCGCCCTTGGAGATAAAAAAGTCCATCCACACGTAGTAGAGCTTCTTGCCCGTGGCAACCTCCGCTCCATGGTTGGAGCCGAGCGGGATGTGAAGTATGGAGAAAGCCTTGAGATTAGCCCTCGCCTGGTCAGCGATAACGGTGATGTCGTTGTCCTTTAAGCCCAGAAAGAGCTGCTCGAGCATGGGGTGGCGATGCAGGCCGACCGTGTCCGGACCAGTGGTTTCAACGGTCCCGACGGCCATCCGCGGGACGTAGTTCTCCGGCAGCAGTGTCCGGCTCACGGTTTTCGGGCTTTTGATGGCCTCGCGATAGGCCGGGCAATCGCCGAACTTCTTCACGTAAGGCCCCGCGTTATTCCCGGGGTATCTCTTCAGCTCGGCCTTGTCGTCCTCGGTAAGTTGCCGGCGCACTCGCAAGGCGTGCAGGACCTCGCCCCGAGGCACTTCTATTTGCCAAGGCCAGCCACTCGGCGCGCGCGCGATTGTCTCCCCCTCGATGCCGTACGTTCTGTCGTTCGTCTGGAGCGTTCCTTTGCCAGCGAGGATCAACCAAACCACCTCGCGGTCTGAATTCGAGGGCTCGGTGTGCCAGCCGGGACCAAGGATCGAAACGAGGTCGATTGTCACCTCTTTGACCTCGCCGGGCAGCACCCGGCGGACTCGGACAGCATCCTTGCCGGCGAAACGCGGCGGCAATAGATCGAGCTTCTGCATCGGGATCTTTCGGGCTGCATTGGAAGCGAGAGCGGAAACGCCGACAAGGGCGCTAGCGAGGAATTTTCGTCGGCTTGTCGTTGGGTCCATTTAATCTCCATGGGCCGGGTTCGTTCGACGGTTCACGTCGTGCCGGCCCTTACTGCGTGTCCAAAGGCGCTCCTCGGGTCACGGATCTTGCATCGCCTTGAGGGCCGTCGGGCCCTGATAGGGGCCGGCGCACCGTGGTGGAAGGCAGCGGTCATATATCAGATATACCCCAGGAGTTTCTTGGACACCAACGGGGATGGCATCGGCGACGTCATCCGTAGTCAATTTTGTAATCAATTCTTCGGGTCGGAACCGCGAGACTTTGATCAAGTCCCGAGGTGCCGGGCGTCGTGTTTGGTGGGCACTCAGCGATCTCACCAGACTCGTGAAAAGGCGTATCGTAGTTTCAGAGATGCTCGCGACTTTTGAGGCCCTCTTGGATATTCTGCCCGCATCGCAGCGGCGATTGTGGCCCGAATTGGATGCCGTGCCATCGCAGTTCGTGCTTTACGGCGGCACCGGACTCGCGCTGCAACTTGGCCATAGGGCATCTGAAGATTTCGATTTCTTCTCCTCGCTTGGCTTCGACCCGAACCATCTACACCGAAAGCTCCCCTTCTTTCGAGACCTGGATCCCGCGGACCAAGACCTATGGGTTCATCGGGAGCGCGATAACCTGGAGGCCTTCGTGGATCGCGACGGCGCGGTTAAGGTTGCTTTCTTCGGGGGGCTGGACACGTTGCAGCGAGTCGAGGACCCGCGGCGAGCGGCCGGATCGCGTGTGCAAGTAGCTTCGCTGGTCGATCTCGCAGGCATGAAGATGCGGGTGATCCAGGTTCGGGGGAGTTGGAAGGATTACGTGGACATCCACGCCCTCGTGTCGAGCGGAATCGATGTGTCTATGGGTTTGGCGGCGGCCAAGGCGATCGACCGGAACTTCGATCCTATCACTAGCCTTCGCGCCCTGCAGTTTTATGGCGATGGAACACTCAGCCGAGTTTCCGCCGCAATGCAGAGCGATCTGACGCGTTGGGCACAGGCTATTGACCTATCGAAACTCCCGACGATGCGGCCGCGGCGAGGTCTCGGGCCTGGAGGGATGGAGCGATGACCTTAATTGCCCCTTACCCGGCGGAGTTGGTTTGCGTCGCGAAAAAGGTCGTCTGGTACGACAAGCCCGAAGAAACACTGGCCGATCTGCCAACGTTCCTGGCGCACGTGATGGTGTACGGTTCATCGATAGATTTGGCTATGGTCGAGCGCTATGTACCGATGGACGAGTTCCGGAAAGTACTCGAGCACGCGCCAGCCGGGGTGTTTACCAAAGGCGCATGGGAGCGGTGGCACGAACGCTTTGGAATGTCCCCTCCACCCCTTCCGCGGCGCCGGTTCCCAGACGGGTCAGTAGGCCCGGAGGCCGGGAAGTTCTTCGGGCGGTAGACGGCCATTGAGCGGGCGTGGCTAGGTGAGGTAAAGTGACTTCCGTTTCTGCTCCCATTGCTGGTGGGCGGAAGGGCCGTGGGTACCGCAAACCCTTAAGAATGTTGGTGGCGGCGGGGCGACTCGAACGCCCGACCTAGGGATTATGAGACCCTCGCTCTAGCCAGCTGAGCTACACCGCCGTCCCACTCAAGTGTACCAAACCAACCCTTCGCCGGGAGTTCCGCGCTGGTTTCGCACGCGACGAAGCCCCGGCGCCACAAATGTGGAAAACCAACTTTGGTTAACCCGCCCTCAAGCAACCATTTTGAAACATTTTATGCCGACTCTGATTGCACTACGCAAATGCCGTGTTCGCAATAAGTTAGTCTGCTCGCTGCATGCTGGTTCAAATCGAGCTAAGTGCCTCTCATCACGATACTTTAACGGCGGCTAAGGGCGGTTTTCCCACAGTTTTTTCCACAGCTCTGTGGATTCTCGATGAACTACCGGCAAAGCGCGCCCAGACGGCGTTTAAGCGATTGAGGAATCTCGGCATCCACCTCGCACTCTTCGCCGGTGTATCGTTCCGCCAACACGCGGCCGAATTCGTGCAAAACCGCCAAGGTGGCGCCGTCCGCGGTGGGCAGCCGCAGCGTCACGCGCACCAAGGGATCGAGCGCGAGTACTTCGTCCACGGTGTCCAACAATTGCTCGATCCCGCTGCCGGTGCGCGCGGAGATGCCGACCGCTCGCGCGCCCGCCGGGCTGCCGGCACCGGCCCACAAGCGGCGTTCGATGGTTGAGGCATCGGCGGCTTCGACCCGATCCAGCTTGTTCATCACCAGCACCTGGGGAATCGCCGCGGCGCCAATCTCTTCCAGCACTTTCAGCACATGTGCCGTATGTTCCGCGGCGGCGGGCGCGGATGCGTCCACCACGTGCAAAATCAGGGCGGCTTCCTTCACTTCTTCCAGCGTGGCGCGAAAGGCTTTCACCACGGTGGTTGGCAAATTACGGATGAAGCCCACCGTATCGCTCACCAGGACGCGGCGGCGGGAGGGCAGAATCAAGGGGCGGATGGTGGGGTCGAGGGTGGCGAACAGGCGATCGTCGGCCAGTACGCCGGCGCCCGTCAAACGGTTGAAGAGGGTCGATTTGCCGGCGTTCGTATAGCCTGCCAGAGCGAGCGTTGCGAGCGGGCCGGCCCTTCTACGCCGGCGGTCCAGACGCGTACGGCGCACCCCTTCCAGGTCTTGCGAGATTTTCTGGACGCGTTTGGCAATGCGGCGCCGGTCCGTTTCGAGCTGCGTCTCACCGGGGCCGCGAGTACCGATGCCGCCTCCTAAACGCGACATCTCGGCGCCCCGGCCGGTGAGTCTGGGCAGCAGGTAATTGAGCTGCGCCAGTTCCACTTGCAGGCGGCCTTCCCGGGTCCGCGCCCGCGCGGCAAAAATATCGAGAATCAGTTGCGTGCGGTCGATAATTTTAGCGGCGATGGATCGTTCCAGGTTGCGCTGCTGCGTGGGCGTCAGATCGCGGTCAAAAATGACCACGTCGGCGCGCGTCGAATGGACGGCCGCGGCCAGTTCCTCCACTTTGCCGTGTCCGATGAGAGTAGCGGCCTCGGGAGCGGGGCGCGATTGGCTCACTCGCGCCACGATTTCGGCCCCCGCGGTGGCGGCCAACTCCTGCAACTCATCGAGCGATTCATCGACCCGAAGATCCGCGCGCCGCGCCGCTTCGCCGCGCGTTTTCCACTCCACCCCGACCAGAATCGCCCGTTCCCGTGCGGTGTTGCCAGGTGCCGTGTGTCAGGCCTCCGGGACGTCCACGTGCACGGAGGCGCCCGGGACCGCGTTGCCGGCAGCGTTGCCGGCCGATGCGCTCTGCGAGACGCCGGTGTACGAATGGGCGGTCTTTTGCGTTACCACGGTCGAAATCGCGTGTTTGAAGATCAATTGCTCCTGGTTATTGCTTTCCAGCACCAGCGAGTATTTGTCAAAACTCTTGATTCGACCGGAAAGTTTGACGCCGCTCATCAGGTAGATCGTTAGGACCGTTTTGTCTTTGCGCGCGTTGTTTAGAAAACTGTCTTGGATGTTTTGCGCCGGCTTTTCCATTCACGCCCCCCAAATGGTTCCACAGGGAAGATAAATCAATGTTTATGGGCGTTTGTAATTGTACACCCAAACGCCGGCAGCCGAAAACCTTAGGCCGCCCAACGGATTGCCGATGCCTCTTTCCCGCTTTCTGCTACAATCGAACTTCCCGCAAGGCAGGAGTTGGAGAGCAATCGATGGGTGAAGCGCTAGGAATGATCGAGACGCGCGGCCTGGTGGCCATGATCGAGGCCGCCGACGCCATGGTAAAGGCCGCGAAGGTAAACCTGGTCGGCTGGGAAAAGATCGGTTCCGGCTACGTTACGGCGATGGTGCGCGGCGATGTGGCGGCCGTACGGGCGGCCACCGATGCCGGCGCGGCGGCGGCGCGGCGGGTGGGCGAACTGATCGCGGTGCACGTAATCCCGCGTCCGCACCAGAGCCTGGAAGACATTCTGCCGATCGGCAAGTCGCAGGCGCAAGCCGCCGGGAAGTAGAGCTCGGAGCGGTCATGATTCTCGCCCGCGTCGTGGGCACTATCGTCGCTACCCGGAAAGATCCTCGCCTGGAAGGTAAGAAACTGCTGATTCTGAAGCCGGTCTCTCCCGAAGGCACGGATGAAGCCGGTTATGTGGTGGCGGTGGACACGGTAAGCGCCGGGGTCCGCGAGAAGGTGCTTGCGGTCTCCGGCAGCTCGGCGCGCATGGCGGAGGGCTGCAAGGACACTCCCGTCGATACCGCCATCGTAGGCATTGTGGACGAAGTGGCTTTGGATTGACCCATGTATCTTGGCCGTGTCGTCGGGTGCGTCTGGGCAACCGTGAAGGACCGCAACCTGGAAGGACAACGGCTGCTGGTGGTCGAGCCCCTCACCGCCACTCTTGAAAACACCGGCAAACGGCTGATCTGCACCGATTCCACGGGCGCCGGGGCGGGCGAGATCGTCTATTGGGTGCGCGGCCGGGAAGCCAGCCTTCCGTTTCTTCCTTCCGAGCCGCCCACCGATGCCACGATTGTAGGGATTGTGGATTCGGTCCACCTGAAGCCTGAGCCCGCGATCGATTCCGCGGGGCCGGGGCCGCGGACGCGTCCCTCCGCGGGGAAGAAATAAGCCATGTTGATTGCGCGCGTGGTGGGAGAACTGGTGGCTACCCAGAAACACGCCAGCCATGAAGGCCGCAAGCTTCTCCTGGTGCAGCCCTTGAACCTGGATGGCTCGAAGCGCGGCGATGCGGTGGTGGCTCTGGACGCGGTAGACGCGGGCGTGGGCGATAGAGTGCTGGTGGCGACCGAGGGATTCAGCGCCATGACCGCCGTGGGCCGCCCGAAATCACCGATCGATATGGCGGTAATTGGCTTTATCGATCAGATCGAAATCTTGCCCGGCGTTTCCTGAAGGCCGGCGCCCGCTGAAAACGAGTACCGCGCAGAGCAGCGTCTGGACGCCCCATTTGCCGAATTCGAAGGCCCAATAAGCCCCTTGCAACACGATAAGCCGAACACGGTAGCCCGAACGCGCGGCTCCGGGAACAAAATCCGTGATTCTGCCGAGCGCGCTCACTTCCGGAGTGAGCAGGAACCGCTGGGCGATCACAATAGCGAGAATGAGCAGGGCGAGGCCCAGAGGCAGTTTGCCTTCGCGGGTGCCGAATAACAGAAAGAAGAAGAACAGCGCGCCCAGGAAAATTTGCCCGATTTCCCAGAGTTCCGTCGCATGCCGGACCTGCTCGGCGACGGCATGATTGAACAGAAGCCGCGCATCCTCGCGCCCCAGGGTCTTAACCCGCAGCATCACGGTGGGATTGGCCTCATCGAGCACGCGGCCGGCACCGAGGCGGCTATCTCTACTCAGCACGAATAGGAAGACTCCCCCGCCCAGCCACAATCCCAGGATGAAGCAGGCGATCCGGCGTGAATGCATGACGAACCCCTGATTCTACCGCAAGAGCGGGAAGTGTTCGCGTGGAGGCTAAAGTTTCGCGCCAAACCGCCGATTACCGTTTAGAACGAGGTGGTATGGCATCACTTGAGACGAAGTACTTCGGAAGGCTCTCCTATGAAGCGGATGCGGAGTTCGAGTTTCCGCGCGGCATTCCCGGGTTTGAAAACTGGCGCAAGTTCATGATGGTAACTCTGCCGGAATCGGCGCCGTTGATGTTCCTGCAGAGCTTGGAAGATCCGGCTTTGTGCTTCATCACGCTGCCCATTTTCGCGGTGGATCCCGATTACCGGTTGGCGGTGAGCGCCGAGGATCTGGAACAACTGGACCTGCCCCCGGAGCGCCAGCCGCGGATCGGCAAGGAGGTTCTATGCCTGGCCGTGGTTTCGGTGCAGGAGAGCGGTCCGACATTCAATCTGCTGGCGCCGATCGTCGTCAACATCTCGAACCGCAAAGCGGTGCAGGCGATCGCTCAGGATTCGGGGTACTCGCACCGGCATGTCTTGGCGCCGGAAATGACGGCCGCATGCTCATGATGTCGCGCCGCGAGGGAGAGACCATCCTGATCGGCGAAGAGATCGAAATTGTGATCGGACATATCGGGCGTTCGCGCGTGCGAGTGGGGATCAGCGCGCCGCGCCAGATGCAGGTCATTGCCCGCGAAGTGAAGTTGGTGCGGGATGAGAACCTGGCGGCCGCGGCCGGAGCGTCCAGGGCGGATCTCTCCAGCCTGATCGCCAGCCTGGCCACGGGCGGCAACAAAGAAAAGCGTTGCGCGGTTGCGCGCGAAACGGCGCCTCGCGCGGGCGAGTCGGAGGTTGTCGATGTTATCCCTGCTGACCAATGTTAATTCTCTGATCTCGCAGAATAATCTGAATACGGATGAGCAGTTCGAGAGCCAGACCATCCAGCAAATGAGCTCGGGCTACCGGATCAACAAATCCGGAGACGATCCCTCGGGTTTGACGATTGCCAACGAGTTCCGCGCCGATGCCACCGAGTTGACCCAGGGAGTGAATAACATCAACGATGCCATTGGCCAACTGCAGATCATGGATGGCGGCATCAGCAATATTTCCAATCTTCTGGACCAGTTGAAGACGCTGGCGACGCAGTCCGCCTCGGATGCGTTCACGGGCGACCGGACGACACTGAATTCGGAATTTCAGAGCCTGCTTGGAGAAATCGACCGGCAAGCGCAATCGATCGGCTTGAACTGGGCCGGCCAGTATGCGCAAACCATGCCGGTAATGGTGGGGGGCGCCGGCGCCGCCACCGGCAGCACGATCGATATCGATTTGAGCGGCCTCGCCGTGGATACGCGCGGGCTGTCGCTGGGTGGTGCGAACGGCATGACGGCGGTCGCCGGGAGCGCGGATATCGGCGATGCGTCGCCCACCGTCACGGTGGCTCAAATCGTGGCCAACACGGCCAATACCGGTTCCGAGGCGACTCCCGGTTTCACCGAGTTCTCCTTCACGGGACCCGGTTTCTCGGACGGGAACGCGATCGCCATCGCGGTCAATCTGCAAAATGTAACCACGCTCGATGGCCTGACCGCGGCGGTTAACGCGGCCATCCAGGTGGCCGCCGCCGGCAGCAGCGCGGCGGACGAGGCCTTCAAGACCGCTGGGATTACGGCGTCCGATGCCAACGGTATGCAGTTGTCGTTCAGCTCCCCGGACACTCCCTTCCAGGTGGCAGCGGGCGATCAGATGGCTAACGCCCTGATGGGAAATCTGAAGGGCACGGCCGGCATTCCCCTGGCTACCACCGTAATCGGTCAAGCCACGGCCGCCGCGGGCGCACCGTTTACGCCCACCAATGTTGCGGTCCAAATTGCGGGCGCCGGCTTGGCGTCCCCGGTCGACCTGACACTCGCTCCGGCGGACACCGACACGGCGGCGGCGATCGCGGACCTGACCAGCCAAGTGGCGGGCAATGCCCAACTACAAGCCGCGGGCATCACCTTGCGGGGTCAGCCGGGAGGGTCGCTGACGTTTACTTGCGCCAGCGGCGGTACGTTCAGCGTGGAGGCGGCGGGCGATACCGCCAATGCGCTGGGCTTGGGATCGTTTGTCGCAAACGCCGGCGGCGGAGTGGACTACACCAGCATTTCGGGTTACGCCTACGACCCAACGACTGCTTCCGGCAATGCGCAACTGGAGTTTTCGATCGGCGGGGGTACGAGCATCGCGCTTCCGCCCATCGACCTGGGCTCGGGGACCGTCACCGGGAGCGATATTGCTTCGGCATTGAACGACGATTTCGCGAAAAATCCAACCTTGCAGGCGGCGGGACTCACGGCCAGCTTCTCGAACAATAACCTCACCATTTCTTCGTCCAACAACACTTACTTTCGCGTAAATCCCGGCGGCAGCGATCCCACCGCGGATGTCGGATTTGGCACGGCGGGCGCACCGTTCACACAGGACCTCACGGCGTCCGCCGCGCTCAGCAACGCGGTGGATTCGAGCGGAGCCACCACCGTGACCCCGTTGCCGTTCCAGAATCTGTCGTACGGAAACGACGATCAGACCGTCATCGTTTCAGCCGATGACGTGGACGGTAACGCGCAAACCGCGACGATTACGCTCCAGAACAACAACCTGGCGCGCACCGGACAAACCATCGACCAGGCCATCGTCGATATCAACCATCAGCTGCAAACGAGCAACAATACGACGCTTGAGAAGATTGTGGCGGTCAAGGAGAATGTGGGCGGCGTCGAAAGCATCGGCTTTTTGAGCAGTCTCAATTCGTTCACGGTGAGCGTGGGCAATTCTGTCAACGGCAACGGGCTGAACGGCGGCGTGGCGGTTTCCGAAAACTCGACGTTGACGGGCGCCAGTGTCAACGTATCGGTGGATACGGAAGCCAACGCCCTGGCGGCAGTGACCGCGATCGACAATGCCGTAAACCAACTGGGAGCCGTCCAGTGCGTGGTGGGCACGGGCGAGGACCAGTTGAATTACGCGATGGGACTTTCGCAGTCGCAAGTTACAAACTACTCGGCGGCGGAATCGAACATTCGCGACACGGACGTAGCGGCTGGAGCCGCCAACCTCACAAAGTCGCAGATCATCGAACAAGCGACGATTGCGGCTATGGCACAGGCCAATACGTCGATTCAGGCCGTGCTTACGCTGCTGAAAGGTGACTAGGCGTTGTGGAGCACTGCCGATGGTTAGCGCAATGGATAGTAACCGGACGGCACCTTGCGCACACCCTCCGGAACATTCCCCCTTGACATGCACCGCGCTACAATAAAAAGATAAATTAATCTGAATTCTTCCGCCGACAAAACAGGCAATGGAGGTTTCATGGCAGTATTAGCGGGGCAGAGTACACTCTCGCTCGAAGAGCAGGCCTTCGTGGATCGCACGATTGCTACGTACTCCGGACGTCCCGGGGCGCTGCTCGGCATCCTGGAACGGATCCAGGAGCGCAATCCGCGTAAATACCTATCTCCCGAAGTGCTCGAATACATGGCGGAGCGAATGGACGTGCCGCTGGCGCAACTCTACAGTGTGATTACATTTTTTGCGCTGTTCAACCTGGAGCCGCAGGGGGAGCATACGATCTGCATCTGCCGGGGAACGGCGTGCCACACGCGCGGGTCGCGCAATTTGTTACAGCGTCTGCGGCTGGAACTGGGGCTGCCGGAGGAAAGCGAAGACGGCGCCGATAAATTGTGCGTTACGACGCCCGACGGGCAGTATTCGCTGCGCACGGTCGCCTGCTTTGGCCAGTGCGCCCTGGCGCCGGTGGTGGAAGTGGATCATGCCATCTTCGGCCACATGAACGAACAGGCATTGCATCGTGAACTGGACCATTTGAGCGGGAGGAAAGAGTGATCCGCATACAAGATATCGCCACCTTTGCCGCGGTTCGCGAGGCCGGCATGGCGAAGTTGCTGCCATCGCGGCCGAGGATCGCGGTCGGCATGGGCACCTGCGGCGCGGGCAACGGGGCGGAAGGCGTGTACCACGCGTTTGCCGAAGCCATCAACCAGCAAGGCCGCGATATGAAGCTGGCGTCGGTGGGGTGCTTCGGCTTTTGCGCGCAGGAACCGCTGGTGAACGTGCGGCTGCCGGGCGGACCGCTGGTGATTTTGCGCCGCGTGCAGGCGAGCGACGTTCCCAAGATCGTGGATGCGCTGGCGGAGGGCAAAATACCGGAAAAGCTGGCGCTCTGCAAGATCGAAGAGTGGGACCACCTGACGGCGCACCTGCAATACGGCGCGGGGTTTCCCAAGATGCCCTCCTGGCAGGACGTGCCGTTCTTTAAACCGCAGAAAAAGATCGTGCTGCGGAACTGCGGGCTCATCAGCCCGGACGATATCGAAGAATATGTGGCGGTGGGCGGTTACCAATCGCTGTACAAGGTACTGATCGACGCCAATCCGGAAATGGTGATCGAGCAGATCAAGGCCGCCAAGCTGCGCGGCCGCGGCGGAGCGGGTTTCTTGACCGGCCTCAAATGGGACTTCCTGCGCAAGGCCGGGAACGATCCGAAATACATTATCTGCAATGCGGACGAGGGCGATCCCGGCGCGTACATGAACCGCAACGAGATCGAAAGCGATCCGCACGCGCTGCTCGAGGGCATGATCATCGGCGGGTATGTGATGGGGGCGGCGGAAGGCATCATCTACGTGCGCGCCGAATACCCGCTGGCGGTGCACCGGCTGACGCGGGCCATCGAACAGGCGCGGCAATCGGGCGTGTTGGGCGACAACATTCTGGGCCGCGGGTTCAAGTTCGATATTCAGTTGGTGGAAGGCGCGGGCGCTTTTGTATGCGGCGAGGAAACCTCCCTGATCGCTTCGCTCGAGGGCTTCGCGGGCCGGCCGCGTCCCCGGCCGCCGTTCCCGGCGCAGAAGGGGCTGTGGGGCCACCCCACCAATATTAATAATGTCGAGACCTGGTACAACGTGGCGCCCATCGTGTCCAAGGGGCCGGCGTGGTTCAGCGAGACCGGCAGCACGAAGAGCGCGGGCACCAAGGTTTTTTCTTTGGTCGGCAAGGTGACCAACACGGGCTTGGTGGAAATGCCGCTGGGGACGCCGCTCAAGACGTTCATCTACGACGTGGGCGAGGGCGGGTCGGACGGCAAGCCGGTGAAATCCGTGCAGACCGGCGGCCCCTCGGGCGGCTGCATTCCGCAGGAGATGTTCGATACGGCGGTGGATTACGAAACCCTGGCGCAGCTCGGGTCGATCATGGGCTCGGGCGGCATGGTGGTGATGGATGAAGACAACTGCATGGTGGATGTGGCGCGCTACTTCATCGAATTCACGCACTCGGAATCCTGCGGCAAATGCATTCCCTGCCGCGTGGGCCTGGATAAGTCGTTGCGTATTCTGAACGCGTTCACGCGCGGCAAAGCCACCGAAGCGGACTTGGACAAGCTGGACGAGATGGGCCGCATGATCCGCGATACTTCGCTGTGCGGCCTGGGACAGACGGCTCCCAATCCGCTGCTGACCACCATGCGGCACTTCCGCCATGAGTTCGAGGACCACATCCGGGCGCACCGGTGCCGCGCGGGCGTGTGCGAGGACCTGGCGCTATCGCCGTGCGAAAACAGTTGTCCGCTGCACATGAACATTCCGCGCTTCCTCGAGCTGTATCAGGAAGGGCGGCTCGAAGACGCGTTCGAATCGGTAGTGTTGGACAATCCGTTGCCGGCCTCCACGGGCCGCGTGTGCCAGCATCCGTGCGACAACCGGTGCCGCCGGCGGACGCAAGATAGCGCGGTGAACATGCGCGACGTGCACCGCTTCATCGCCGATTCGCTGTATCAATCGGACCGCTTTGACGCCATGGTGGAGCGGGTAGTGGCGCGCAAGCTGCCGCCGACGGATCGCAAAGTGGCGGTGGTGGGCGCGGGGCCCACGGGATTGGCCGCGGCGTTCTACCTGGCGCTCTTGGGGCACGAGGTCACCGTTTACGAATCGAACCCGGAGCCGGGCGGGATGCTGCGGTATGCCATCCCCGAGTACCGGCTGCCCAAATCGGTGGTGGCCCGCGAAGTGGAACTGATCCGCCGCCTGGGCGTGAATTTCCTATGCAATAAGGCGGTGGGCACCGACCTCACGCTGAACGATCTGGACAATGAGTTTAACGCGGTGTTCCTGGCCATCGGCACGTGGAAAGAAGCCTGGGTTTATTTGCCGGGCACGGAGTTGAAAGGCGTACTGCCGGCGCTGCTGTTCCTGGAAGCGGTGTCCAAGGAACAACCGGTGCGGTTGGGCCGGAAGGTCGCGGTGATCGGGGGCGGCAACGCCGCCATAGACTCGGCCCGCACTGCCCTGCGCCTGGGTTCGGAAGTGACCATCGTCTATCGCCGCGAGCGCAAGGACATGCCGGCGATTCGCGAGGAGACCAAATGCGCCGAACAGGAAGGCGCGAAGTTCGTCTTTCTGGCCACGCCGCATCGCATTGTCGGTGACGAAGCGGGCAACGTCAAGGCTATCGAAGTGGTCAAGACGAAGCTGGGCGAGTTCGACTCCTCGGGACGGCGGCGTCCCGTGCCGACCGATGAAATCCAGCGGCTGGAATGCGACAACGTAATTCTGGCGGTGGGCGAGGCGGTGGATATGGATTTCGTGCGCGCCTCGGGGCTGCGCATGAAGGAGAGCGGCACCATCGAAGTGGACCGCTACACGCTCGAGACCAGCCGGAGCAAGTTCTACGCCGGCGGCGACGCGATTTCGGGGGCCTCGAACGTGTCCAACGCCATGGGCTACGGAAAAAAGGCGGCGCGATTTATCGATATGCGGCTGATGGGGCCGGGACGCTGGGAGCGCATCGGAGCGCAATTCAGCTATAGCCAGGCGATACCCGAACAGCCGAGCGAGAGCCCGCGGCACAAGGTCAAGGACGTGCCGGCTGCTGAGCGGGTGGAGACTTTTGCGGAGGCCGTTATCGGACTGGCGGCCGAGGAGGCGCAGGAGGAAGCGGCGCGCTGTTTGCGCTGCGATATCCGCGACCACCATTGAGAGCTGATGACTTAGAACAAGGAGCAACCCTTGCCTGAGAAAATTTCGATACGTATTGACGGGGAATACGTGGCGGCGCACGCGGACCAGACCATTCTGGAGGTGGCGCGCGCCAGCGGCAAGTACATTCCCACGCTGTGCTGGCTGGAGAACATATCGCCCGTGGGCGCCTGCCGGTTGTGCATCGTGGAGGTCTCGGGGGTGGGACGTCTGCTTCCGGCTTGCACCACGCCGGTGCAGGACGGTATGAGCGTCACCACCAATTCCGAAAAACTGGCGCACTACCGGCGGATCGCCCTGGAGTTCCTGCTTTCGGAGCGCAACCATCAATGCGCGGTGTGCGTGTCCAACACGCACTGCGAATTGCAGACCATGGCGCAGAAGCTGGGCGTGACGAACGTGCGCTACAGCTATGCGTATCCGAAGCTGGCGGTGGATGTCTCGCATCCGCGCTACGTGCTGGACCACAATCGCTGCATTTTGTGCACGCGCTGCGTGCGGGTGTGCGCGGAGGTGGAAGGCGCCAGAGTGTGGGACGTGAGCTCGCGCGGCATCCGGTCGATGATTGTGTGCGACATGAACCGCCCGTGGGCGGATTCGCGGAGCTGCACCAATTGCGGCAAGTGCGTGCAGGTCTGTCCCACCGGGGCGCTGGCGGAGAAGGGCTTCGCGGTGGAGGAAATGGTGAAGCAGGACCGCAACATCAGACGCCTGGCCGCCCGGCAGGGAGGCCGGCCATGAAGAAAACCCGGCTGGCAACCGTGTGGCTGGATGGGTGCGCGGGCTGCCACATGTCGCTGCTCGATATTGACGAGGCCATCATCGGCATCGCCAACCGCGTGGAAGTGGTCTATGGACCGCTGGTGGACGCGCAGGAATTCCCCAAGGCGGTGGATGTGACGCTGGTGGAGGGCGCCGTCAGCTCGCAGGACGACCTCGAGAAGATCCGCACCGTGCGCCAGCGCAGTAAGCTGGTGGTGGCGCTAGGCGATTGCGCGGTGACGGGCAACGTGCCGGCCATGCGCAATTCCATCCCCACGCGCAAGCTGCTGGAACGGATCTACGTTGAGGGCGCGCAGGAAAGCCGCGTGGTCCCCTCCGAGGGCGTGCCGGGGCTGCTGCGGCAGGCCGTTCCGGTGCATGAAGTGGTGAAGGTGGATTTGCACGTTCCCGGCTGCCCTCCGCCGGCCAAGGCGATCGCGGCCGTGCTGGGCGAGTTATTGGAGGGCCGGGTGCCGGACCTGAAGACCAAAGTGAAATTCGGGTAACGGGGGAAGAGAAATGGTCATGCGCAAAATTACCATCGATCCCGTGACGCGCATCGAGGGTCACGCCAAGGTGGATATCTACCTGGACGAAAACGGGCGCGTTGCGGACACGCACTTTCACGTGACGCAGGTACGCGGTTTCGAGAAATTCACGGAAGGGCGGCCGTTCTATGAAATGCCGTCGATCACGGCGCGCATCTGCGGCATCTGCCCCGTGAGCCACCTGCTGGCATCTTCCAAGGCGTGCGATGCGATTATGTCGGTAACGCCTCCGGAGGCCGGGGTGAAGCTGCGCGAGTTGGTGCACTGCGCGCAGTTCGTGCAGTCCCATGCACTGAGCTTTTTCCACCTTTCGGCGCCCGACCTGCTGTTGGGGTTCGACTCCGACCCGGCCAAGCGCAACGTCTTCGGGTTGATCGAACAAAACCCGGAGATGGCGCGCATGGGCGTGGCGCTGCGCAAGTTCGGCCAGCAATTAATTGAAGGACTGGCGCAGGAGCGGATTCACCCCTCGTGGATCGTGCCGGGCGGCGTGAATAATCCGATGGATCGGGCGGTGCGCGAGCGGACATTGAAAGAGTTGCCGCAGGCGCGCGAGATGGCCGCCAAAACGCTCGACTTTTTCAAATCGGTGGTGGACCGGTTCGCGGAAGAGATCGCGAATTTCGGCGCCGAGCCCACCCTGTATGCGGGCCTGGTGGACGATGCTGGGGGCTTGCAGTGGTATGACGGTGGCCTGACGTTCAAAGATGCCGCGGGCGCGACGGTGGCGACCGTGCCGCGGGCGCTGGATTACGGGCAATTTATCGGCGAGGCATCGCTGCGCGATTCGTATTTGAAGGCGCCCTATTGCAAACCGTTAGGTTATCCGGCGGGCGTCTATCGCGTGGGACCGCTGGCGCGGCTCAATGTGGCCGACAAGCTGGGGACTCCGGTGGCGGACCGCGAACTGGCGGAGTTCCGGCAGCGCCTGGGAGGAATGGCGCACAGCTCGTTCTACTATCACTATGCGCGGCTGATCGAGCTGATTCGCGGGTTGGAGCTGATCGAAGCTCTGCTGGCGGACCCGGAGATCCTGTCTACGCACGTGCGCGCGCGGGCCGCCGTGAATTGCCTGGAAGGCGTGGGCATGATCGAAGCGCCGCGCGGGGTGCTGATCCATCACTACAAAGTGGATGAGACCGGCGCCATCCGCTGGGTGAACCTGATCGTGGCCACCGGGCATAACAACCTGGCGATAAACAAAAGCGTGGCCGCGGTGGCGCGCCATTTCGTGGACGGCACGCAAATTCGCGAGGGCATGTTGAACCGCGTCTCGGCGGTGGTGCGGGCCTACGATCCGTGCTTGAGTTGTTCGACGCACGCGGACGGGACCATCGAAATGGAAGTGACGCTGCGCGGGGCGGATGGGACGGTGTTGGATCGGGTGCGGTGAGGGCGCCGGCGGCCCAATCAGAGATCGGCTTCAATTTCCATGCGCAGCAGTGCCGTGCTGGAGGTTTTGCCTTGGGGATCGGCGCGCAATGAGAGCGTGCCGCCGCCATCCAGGGCATCGTGCAGCAGGAAATTCAATGCGCCCAAGTTGGGCAGCTCGTAGCGCTCCACTTTTCCCAGGCAAACGCCTTCGAAATGGCGTTTCACGCGCTCGGCAGTGACTTGCTCCACCAGGATCGGATAATAGCGGGGCTCACGCGCAATCAGGCCGATGTTGCACATGTTTCCCTTGTCTCCGGACCGCGCGTGTGCCAATTCAACTAACCGGACCTTCTTCATAAAGTCACCTCCGGCTGGATTTCCTGTTTGGGAATCAGCGTGGGCCAATACGCCACCACGTCTTCCACTTTGGGCCGGCCGCTGCCTAATCCTGTAACGCCGGGCGCGGTATTGAGCACCAGCGGAGCGATCTCCTTGGTGAAGCGCTCGACGGTGGCGCGGTCGGCGGAGCGCACTCCGGCGCGCAGCACCACTTCGGGCAATTGGGCGGCCAGGTCCGGCGAGGGTTCGGCGGCCGCAATGCCATGGCACGCCGAAAACCCGAGGAATTCGGTGCGCAGCGCCTCGAACCGCAGCCCCAGGCGCTCCAGGCGCGCCCGCAAGATACGGTCGGCCGCGCGCGCCTTTCGATACGCGTCCGGCCATGTATAACAAACCCAGCCGGTGGCCTTAAATCCCCAGGAATAGCTGATCGAAACCTTATAAGAGTCCGTGGCGGGCCGGCCTTTTATGCCGCGGAATCGCACGCGGTCGGGACCGTCCTGGTCGAGTTGCACCGAAGTGAAATCGGCGATGCAGTCGGGAGTAATATAAGCCCGCGGATCGCCGATTTCATACACGAGCTGTTCCTTCACCGAGGGCACGCTAACGCGACCGCCCGTGCCGGGGTGTTTAGTCACGACCATCGAACCATCGGCTTCCGCTTCGAGAATGGGATATCCAATGTCGTCCATGGCGGGAATCGAATCCCAATCCACCTGGCAATTGCCTCCGGTGACCTGGGCGCCGCACTCGATAGCGTGTCCCCCTACAATGCCCGTGGCCAGCAGGTCCCAATCCTCTTTACCCCAGCCGAACTCGTGAATCATGGGTCCGAGGACCAGCGCCGCATCCGCGCACCGTCCCGTAACGACGATCTGCGCGCCGCGGCCGAGCGCCTCGGCGATGGGGAACGCGCCGATATAGGCATTGGCGCTGAGCACGCGATGGCGAATGGTGTCCAGGCGCGCGCCGGTGTCCATGTTCCGGAACTCGATGCCGCGCGCGGTCAAGGCGTCAATGCGGTCGAGGATATCGTCACCCGTAACGGCGGCCACGCATACGTTGATCCCCTGCTCTTGCGCCAGCGCCCGGATAGCCTGGACGCAGGCCCGTGGGTTCAATCCTCCGGCGTTCGCAACCACGCGAATTTTCTTCCGGACCAGCTCGGGCAAAACCTGGCCGATCATCTCGGCGAAGTCGCGGGCGTAGCCGGTTTGGGGATCCCGGCGGCGCTGCTTCTGCAAAATGGACATGGTGACTTCGGCCAGATAATCGAGCGTCAAGTAATCGATGGGGCCGCGCCTGACCTGCTCGAGGGGAGCATCGATCGAATCGCCCCAAAAGCCTTGACCATTTGCGATGCGAATCATGATTACATCTTAAGCCGCGCCAGACTTAGGGTAGCGCAATCTCTATGGCCGCCGATTGGGCGCTCTCTTTGCCGGCGGCATCGAAGGCGGTGACGGCATACCGGTAGGTCTTTCCGTGCTCCACATTGCGATCCGAGTAAGTCGGCACGGCGCCCGTTTCCGCGACCTTCGCCAGAGAGCCGTCCGCGGCCGCGCGATAAATGCGGTATCCGGCAACTTCGATTTCCGAAATGGCATCCCAGGCTAGCTCGATGGAATTGGGGGCGGCCACGGCGCGCAGGCCGCCGGGGGCGGGCGGCGGCGGCGGTTCGATAGTAATGGCGAAGGGTTCGGAGAGATCGCTTTCGGCCGGGTTGAGTTTTTCGCCCAAAGGCTCGAGGGTTTGCACCAGGTAGCGATAGCGCGTGCCAAACGCGAGATGGGAATCCGTCCAGGCAGGTTCGGTTACGGTAGCGATAGTGTCGTAGCGATCCGAGTCCGCGACGGCGCGCGAAACGCGGAATTGCTTGCCGGATGCCTTCCAGGTGAGATGCAGGCCGGCCGATCCCGGCTCGGAGAGAACCGGCTCGCCGTGAATGTCCGCCGGTTTCTGTGGAGGCGCGACCACCGGAAGCGACAAAAACGACCAGCCGTCTTCCTTGCCGTTGGCGCCGATGGCGCGAATGCCGATCAGCACGTCGCGGCCGATCCACTCGCCGCCGGGCACTTCATAAAGGGCCCTCCCGGCCTTCGTAGCGCCCTCCGGAATGACCTTGGCTTGGGCAGCCCACCGGTCTGGAGTGAACGGCGATGGACCGGGCCCTATACGCAAATCGAGCTTGGGCGGCTCACTCATCTGCCGGCCCTCGGTGGTCATTCGCGGGATGGCGCACTGTACCACCAGGTTGGCTCCGCGCTGGACGGCGTCGAGGTCGGTGACCTTGGCGGGAACATTGGCGAGCGGCGGCAGAGGTCCCGCTATATACCCACAACCGGCCAGGAGAGCCCCGGCGGCCGCGAGAAGAAAAGGGCGCATGAAGACACTAGTGTCGCATGAAGAGGGCCGGGACGAGTCCCGGCTTACCAGTCTTTATATGCGGTGCCATCCAGGGGGCTGGTCTTATCCGAGCCGCTGTGCACATCGAAGATGCCGGGCTCTGCCTGGTTGAGGGCCTGGCTGGCGTCTTCCATCACAATTTGCCAGCTCGTATTGTTGCCCACGATGGGATCCATGGGGACTTCCTTGAGGTAACCCTCGCTCACCAGGTCCTGCAGGCTCTGCGGCGCTTTCTGTTTGTCGTAGGTGTAATTGTCGACACAGGTGCGCAGCGTGAATAGGTTGCTTTTGAGCACGCTTTCCTTGGCGCGGAGGATGGATTTCTGGTAGATGGGGATGGCCATGGTCACCAGGATCACGATGATCGTGATCACCACCATGAGTTCGACAAAGGTGAAGCCGTAGCGGCCACGCCGTCCCGGGACGCGCCGGGAGAGGCTACCATTCGGAGAAAGGTGTGCCATCGGTGTCCTTCTCATCCGTCTTGCTGTAGACGTCGAATACATTCTCTCCGCCCCAACTGGTGGATTTGGGATCGTCCTGGTCGCTGCGCAAGCCCCATTCGGTCGAACGGGTGAACGGGTCTTTCGGAATGCGCCGCAAGAACCTGATCTTCTTGCCGTCGGCCGAGCTGGCGATTTTGACGCCGTCCACCAGTTGGTCGAGGGATTCGGGCCAGCAGTTGGTGCCCTGCTTGGGTGGCCCGAAAATATTCTGGTCGCAGTAGTCCTTGTATTTGTCGATGGCGTGGCGCATGTCGGTAAGATCGTGGAGCAGCTCGCGCCGCCTTTCGGCGCGCATCTTGGAACGCGCCAGCGGCACCGCCATGCTGGTCAGCACCAGCATGATAGTGAACGCCACGATCAGCTCCACCAGCGTCAACCCTCTTTGGCGTGCGCGCTTCATGCTCTCCCTATTTGACGCTCACCGTCAGTTGCGGGCTGTTGGAGGCAATCACCTGGCCCCGAGAATTCCGGACCGTCAGAAACGGAATGGTAACGCTGCTGATACCGGTCTCGACCGCTTGAAAATTCAGCGTCACCAGGGTACCGGCGGTGGTGTCGACTCCCGGTTTGCCCGGCGGCAGGCTGAGCTGGATGCTGGCCTTTCCGGCATCGTTCTGGATGTTCTTGGTAAACACCGTTTGCTGCCCGCCGGCCGATAGCGCGCTCCCCTCGGTGACATCGTTGAGCTTCAGCACTTTGGGATCGAACTGGACGATCATGGGCGCGGCGGCGAGGTCGCTGGCGCGATCGATCGCCACGGTCACCGAAATGCTCTGGCCCACTTTGGTATCCACCTGGGACGGGGTGAAGTACACTCGCGCGGTTCCCTGCGGCGGCTGCGATTGCTGCGCGGGGCCGCCGGGCATGACCGGGATACTGGCCGGCGGAACGGCGGGAGGCTGCCCCGTGACCGGCGCGGTGGGAGGCGGCGCGGTTGCGGGAGGCGTTATCTGCGACGCCGGTATGGCCGGTTGCGGGTTGGAGGCGTTCGGCGGCAGCGTGCTCTGAGGAGTCTCCGCCGCGGTGGAAGCCTCGCCGCTCTCGGCGGATTGCGGTGCATGGCTCAGCTTCACAATCAGTTGATTGCCGACGGCAATCGTCCGCAGATTTTCCGCGGTGATTTCGGGCCGGCGAAGGATGTGCGGGATCAGCACAATCATGATCTCATCGCGGTTGTGGTCCACGGTTTCGCCGGTAAACAAGCGCCGCAAGAGCGGAATGCTGGAAAGCCCGGGAATGCCGGTTACGGTCTTATCGTCCTGTTGGTTGATCAGGCCGCCCAGCAGGCCGACTTCTCCCTCTTTCATGCGAATATCATGCTGCACCTTGCGCTGGCCGATGATGGGCTGATCGATGCCGCCCAGGTTCACGGTGCCGGAGACATTCGATATGTCGAGGTCGATATGCATGTAGACGTCGTTGTTATCCATGACGCGCGGTGTTAACTCAACATTGACGCCCACGTCCAGATAGGTGAACTGCGTATTGACCAGGGGGTTGATTCCCACGCCGCCCACGCCGGGCTGGAAACTGCCGCTGGCGGTGGGTTCGCGCTCGCCGATCTTCAGTGTGGCCTTCACGTTATCCACGGAGCGGAGTTGCGGCGCTTGCAGCACCTTGGTTTTGGCGTCGCTCAGCGTGGCCTGGAGCAAAGCGCCTGGCAGGGTGGTGGCGAAATCGGCGCTCGAGAGATGGCTCAAATTGCTGACCGGAATGTATGGTGTCGTGCTGGTGCTGCTCGAAGTGGTACCGCCGGTGGTGGTCGAGGTGCCGCTCGAGCTGGTGGGAAGCGTGGATTGAAGGCTGGTTCGCGGATTGAACGTGAACGGCACATTCAGACCCGTGGACGCCAGCGCGGAAGTGAGATTCCGGGTGAAGGTGGAGTTGGCTTCGATCACCATGATATCCACTTCCACTTCGGACTTGGGCCGGTCCAGGTCGTTAACGATCTTCTCCGCCAGTTCCACCTTGTCGGCTTCGCCGCGCACGATCACGGCAAACTGCGAGTTATAGGGGTAGACCTTTTGAATATCCGCGATGGTGCGGATGGCATTCACCACTTCCTGCAACTCCTGCACGGTGGTGACGTTTTGCATGTAGAAGATCTTGCTGACCTGTTCTTCGTAATCGCGGCGCTTATTCGGATTGTCGTTGGTGATGAATATGGTGTTGGATGAGAGCGGCTTCCAAAAAGACTTGGTGAGGATCGCCAGATAATCGAGCGCCTGCTCGATGGTCGAGTCCTGAAGCTCGATATTAAAACCATCTTTTGACGGCGCCGTGTATTCGGGGTCCCAGAGAACGTTGATGCCCGCGTATTTGCCCACCGTTTCGAACAGGACCTTGGTCTTGTTGTTCATCTTCAGGTTGATTAAGGCGGGATTCAAAGGCCGGAGCCGGGGAACCGAGAGAATGCTGCGCAGTCTATCGCTTTCCTGCTTCTTATAAACCTCGACGGGCGTCAGGGCCCGTTCTTCAGGCGCTGCTTCGCGGCCGGTGGCCTCCACGCGCTTACGCTCGCGCTCGATCATTTGCCGGGTGACTTGCAGTTCCTGCATGGCAACGGCGGAGCCGGGATTGACGATGAACGCCTTTTGGAGTTCGAGAAGCGCCTCGCCTAGTTGGCCCTGGCCGCGCAAGTGCAAGCCCTTATCGATGTGGAACTCGCCATCTTGAAACCGCGCCTTTTCGACGGCCATCTGGTACTGCATATCCGCCGGATCTTCGGCGAGTGCCTTCTGGTAGCATTCGAGAGCGGCGTCCCACTCTTTCTTGGCCTCATGGATCCGGCCCTCCGCCAGGTATTTATCGCCCGGGCGGCTGCGGGCGTTGATGGGCATCATCGCCCCGCACAGCGCGGCGGCCATCACAGCCGCAGTTAAACGATTGAAAAGAGACATCTTCCGAAGCCTGTGATAAGATGGGGACAAATTTCGCGGATTCTGGCCATCTAGAAACATTGACGGGGCAAGACTTGCGCGCGTTGAGGCCAAATTGGCTGACAAGAAAGATACTTCCTTCAAGATCCTGAGCGACAACCGGCAGGCCGGCCACAATTATTTCCTGATGGACCGGTTCGAAGCCGGCATGGTGCTCACCGGGACCGAAGTGAAGGCCGCCAAGGACGCCAAAATCCAGCTCAAGGACGCCTACGCCGCCGTGCTCAACAACGAAGCGTGGCTGGTGAACGCGCATATCAGCCAGTATTCCCATGGCAACCGGGAAAACCATCCCCCGGTGCGCAACCGCAAATTGCTGCTGCACCGCCGGGAGATCGACAAACTGCTGGGCATCACGCGCGAAAAGGGTCTGGCGCTGATCCCCACCAAGATTTATCTGAAGGGCGGCCGCATCAAATGCGAACTGGCCGTGGCCAAAGGCAAGAAGCTGCACGACAAGCGGGAAGCCGAGCGCGCGCGCACCGCCGAAGACGAAGCGCGGGCCGAAATGCGGCGGCGGGCGTAAGGCCGCGCACGAACGCGGCGCCGGTTATTTGCTCCATTCCTCACCGTGGCGGTGGACGTCTTCGACGGCAATACCAAACAGTTGATCTGACACGAAGAGCGAATTCGTCTGGAAGCCGACCTTGCTTTACAACAACCGATCTTTCTTAGGCCCGAAGCTGGTCCGGAATATGCGCTGCCGCGATCCGTTTCACTCGAATCTTCACTTCGACTCGCGCGCCAAGACGATTTAGGATCGACATCAATCGATCCGCCGTGAATCTACCGAGGTCGGCGTTACGGATGCGCGAAAAATCGGCTGCGGCGAAGCCAGTCCGAGCATGCGCCGCCCGCACGGTCAATTCATCGCGATCCAGCGTCTTTATGATTTCCGTCGCCAGGAGCGCTTTCAACTGCTCGACATCGGCATTCTCGCGGCCAAGGTCGCGGAAGACGTTTCCGCTGCCGGAAACTAGTTCGAGCTTTTCATCTTTCATCTGAATGCCTCCTTTAGTCTCTTCAACCGATCCTTCACCAGCTCCATCTCGTGTCTTGGCGTCTCGATACCCTGCTTGGATTTCTTCTGGAATGCATGAATGACCCAGATTTCATCCGCAAGCTGGATAGCGTAAACGACGCGAAACGCATCGCCCCGAAACGCTAAGGCGATCTCGAAGACGCCGGAACCGAGGCCGTGCATGGGTTTCGCGATGTCCGCCTTGCCGCCTTCTGCCGCGATCGTGAGCGCCGTCAGAATGGGGGATTGCGCTTCGCGGGGAAACGCCTCAAAGTCCTTCAGCGCCGCTTTAATCCACGAGACCGGCCGAGTTTTCCTGGCTTCAGCCATTTGGGTGCCGCCACCCACCTGATGTTGTCATATATGACAACAAAAGTCAAACAAAGCGGATCGTTTCCCCGGTTGCGCCGCGCGGTTGAAAGGGCACGGCCCGAATCGCGCCCCTGCTTCTCCGCCTACTTTCCCGGCCCGCGGAATTGGATGCCCAGTTCAAAGGAGCATGACGCGTTACTACCTGGGCGGCCTAAGTCATCGAGCCACTGGGACGTTGTGGATGGTGGTTTAAGATTAAAGAGGCATAACCCCCCAGGCTGCGAGGCACAATGGCCAAACTGACGAGCTTTCAATCCGACATTTGCCCGCTCTTTACGGAACGAGACATTCGCGCAATGAGCAAGGCGTTCGATCTCGGAAGTTATGACGACGTAAAAGCGCACGCCGCTGTTATCTACGATCGCATTCGTGGGATCGGTGGCGCCGTGATGCCGCCCCCGCCACCGAGAGGAGAAGGTCCTTGGCCTCAATCTCGGATTGAGCTATTCGCCAAATGGGTGGCGGATGGGTACCAACCGTAGCGTGGTGCCACGGTGAAGAAAGGATGCTACTGAATCTTTGGGAAAAGTGACTTAGAGCCAATAAGGCAGAATGTCGGGGCTCCGCGCAGCCTGGTAGCGCGCCGCCTTGGGCGCAGGGGGGCGGGCGTTCAACTCGCCCCGCCCCGACCCTCAGACGACGGACCCGCTGCTCCGCAAGCGGGGGCAGACACTAGGTCCCGGCGAATTCTTCGTATAGTGTTCCTTTCAGACGCTCGGCAGGAGCGGGTTTCGTGCGCTTCATGAAACTGCCGACATAGCTGGTTACTCCCCCGCGCAAGCCGTCCGGAAGCCGGCACGGCACGCTCGGTCCGGTTTTCGAAGAATTCCCGCATTATACTTTGTTGCTCGGTTTCCGGGCGGCGACCAGCCCGCCCGGAGCGGTTGTGGAGGAATCATGCGCGTGTTTGCGACAGTGTTCATGGTTGTCGGTGTGGGCTTGCTGGCTGGCGCGTTCTACGCCTATCAGCAGGTGCGCCAGTTCGTTCAAACCGCAGTTACCGCAAACGGGGTGGTGACCGCCAATGTTCGGGCGCACCACCACCGGGGCGACAACTTCTATCCGCGTATCCGCTTCCGCACCACGGACGGACAGGACGTCTCTTTCGTCTCGAACGTCGGAACCAGACCAGCGATGTATAGGGTCGGCGAGCCGGTGACGGTGATCTACGATGCGCACGACCCTTACCATGCGTCCATCCGGTCCGTGTTCAGTGTCTGGCTCTTGCCGATGATCCTCGCGACACTCGGGGTGCTGTTTTCCTCGGTCGGAGGGATCACGGCGGCGGTGATGATCGCCGGCGCTCGGAAGAACGCCTGGCTCGAGCGGAACGGACTTCGCATCCAGGCCCAGCTCACCAATGTGGTCCTCAACCGGTCGGTCCGCGTGAATGGCGAACATCCTTACCGCATCTTGTGTCAGTGGCTCGACCCTATGACGAACCAAGTGCGGGTCTTCGAAAGCGCCAACATCTGGTTCGATCCCGCAGCCTATATCACGGCTAAGACACTCGACGTGCTGATCGATCGCGATCGCCCGAATCGGTACATGGTAGACACTGCTTTCCTGCCAAAAGCCGGAAGATAGTTTTTCCACGGGTCATTTCGGGGCCGGGATGAACGGTTCGTAGCGCGTCCCCTTCAGGCGGTCGGCGGGGTGAGACTGCGTGCGCTCGAAGTCCGTCAGCAACTCCGACGCGGCGCGCTTCACCGAGAAGCCATACACGTGGGCGAACGCCTGTTCGTACGTCTCGCCGCGTCCCACAGCCTCGAAGAGCTGTCCCATCCGCGGCACGGCGTCCGCGACGCCCTTTTGGGCGCGCAGATGTTCGACAAGGTAAGTGCCGATGCACTCCATCTTGAACATCTTGTCCGCCTTCTCTTTCGCGGTTCCGGTCCGCCAATACGCATCGTCGGTCAGGTATGTCCGAAGCTCGTTGGGCGAAAGCGCCATGATGAGCTTGGCTTCACGGGTAGCGACGGCCCGGACGTCGCGATGGACGGAATCCGAGTACAGCTGGTTCATCATCTGGCCGTGACCTTCAAGGAAATAGTGCGGTATCGTTCCCGCTTGCGGCGATCCGCGCACAGCGCGGTACATCTGGACGTGTCCCAATTCATGGGCGATGGTGAAGTCGAGGCTGTCCGTGTCGAGAATACTCATGCGGAGGTCGATTCTGCCGCCGCCGGTCACTGTGAATGCCCGCATGCCCTCACCGTGCTCCCGCTTCATGCGCTCGTCGCTGATCAACCGGAGGGTGAATGGAACTTCCATTACTTCGGGGTGGCCCCACTGCATCACGCTTAGATCGAACTTCCAGGCCGCGACGACCTTTTTGACCGCAAGTTTGCACTGCTCCATCGTCGCGCCGTCAGGGGAGACCACGCGCAGGAAACCGTGCTTGCAGATCAGCGGATCGTCGCTTAGCCCCGCGCCCGCGCAGAGCAGTGCCGTCGGGCAGAAGAGAAGCGCGCAGCGAAAAGCGGAACTCCCCGCGGCACAAGCCCTTGGCATGTGAACTCCTCCAACTTAGAATAAGCGAGATTCTGAGGAAAACCGGGTCAGCGCTCCCTCAAAGGTTTGCTGGGGCACCCCGTGAGGGAGCGCCGAGTTAACAGACCGCGCGGGCCGGGGGCGGTCCGGGGCCTACTTTCCCGGCCCGCGGAATTGGATGCCCAGTTCGCGAAGCTGGCGCTCCGGTACGGGCGCGGGAGCTTCGCACATAAGATCGGTGCCTTTGGCCGTCTTGGGGAAGGGAATCACGTCGCGGATGGAACTCTCGCCCGCCAGAATCATCACCAGCCGGTCGAGGCCGAGCGCGATGCCTCCGTGCGGCGGAGCGCCATATTCCAACGCGTCCAGCAGGAAGCCGAAACGGCGCCGCGCCTCTTCATCGTCGAATCCCAGCGCCGCGAAGACTTTGGATTGCACGTCGCGGCGATGAATACGAATCGAGCCGGAACCGAGCTCGGTGCCGTTCAAGACCAGGTCGTAGGATTTGGCGCGGCAGCGGGCCGGGTCGCTGACCAGCTTTTCCAGGTCTTCGTCATGCACCGAGGTAAACGGGTGATGGGCGGCATTCCAGCGGTTCTCTTCTTCATCCCATTCGAACATGGGAAAATCCACTACCCATAAAAACTGGAAATTCTTGGGGTCGAGCAGTTTGTGCCGGTCGTTGAACTTCTGCGCGCCATACAGGCGCAATTGTCCACAGGCCTGATACACCGTCTCCTCGGGGCGATGGCCTTGCGGGGCGCCGGACCACGCCGCCAGCACCAGCAGATCGTTTTCGCCGGCGGCGCAGCGCTCCCGAACCTTGGCCATGGCGGCTGGAAAATCGCGCTCTAGACGTTTGAAATCGTCGTAGACGCGCAGCCCGCGTTCCTGGCCGAACGCTTTCAATTCGTCGCGCTCGCGGCGGCTGACCGGTCCAGTGCCCGGAATGCGGATGGCAACCAGCGGCAAGCTGTTGCCGGCCAGTTCGGGAGCCAGATCCTGGACGGGATGCATGGGGGGCAGGCGCAGGTCGGGTTTATCGATGCCGTAGCTGCGCATCGCCTCGGCATGGGTGAGACGCGGGAACGGCGGCGCGATCTTGTATCCGGCCACTTCGCAAATGCGAACCACCAGTGGCTCGATCACTTCGAAAATGCGCTCCTGCTGCGGGAACGACATTTCCAAATCGATTTGCGTGAACTCCGGCTGGCGGTCGGCGCGCAGGTCCTCGTCGCGAAAGCAGCGCACAATCTGAAAATATTTTTCGTAGCCGCTCACCATCAAGAGTTGTTTGAAGATCTGCGGCGATTGCGGCAGGGCGTAGAACGTGCCGGGCTGCACGCGGCTGGGCACCAGGTAATCGCGCGCGCCCTCCGGGGTGGAGCGCGTCATGAACGGCGTTTCGATCTCGAGGAACCCTTGCGAATAGAGAAATTCGCGCACCGCGAAAGCCATCTTCGACCGCAGAATCATGTTGCGCTGCATGTGGGGACGGCGCAAATCCACGTAGCGGTACTTGAGCCGCACATCCTCGCTGATGCCGCCGGACTCCTCATCCATGGGGAAGGGAGGCGTGCGCGATTCGTTGAGAATCCAGATTTTCGCGGCCACCACTTCGATCTCGCCGGTGGGCAGATGGGGGTTGACGGCGGCGGGGCCGCGCGATTTCACCTGGCCCTCCACCGCGATCACGTATTCCGGGCGCACCTGTTCCGCGCGGCTGTGCACGGCGGGGTCCACGTCTTCATGAAAAACCACCTGGGTGATTCCCTCGCGGTCGCGCACGTCCACGAAGATCACGCCGCCATGATCGCGGCGGCGATGGACCCAGCCCATCAGCAATACGGCCTTGCCTTCGTCGCTTGCGCGCAGTTCTCCGCACATGTGGGTACGCCGAAGGTCGCCTAAGAAATCCAGTGCAACCGAAGTTTCCATAATGATCGTTTCAACTTGCAATTGGCGCGCTTACCAGAAATTCGAGCCCTTCGCGCGTCACTTCTTGCTGCACGCCCGAAGCCATGTCCTTCAAGGCGTAGCGGCCCGTGGCGATCTCGTTATCGCCCACAATCAAGACGAAGTGCGCGCCCAGCTTGTTGGCCAGCTCCATGGTTCGTTTGAGCTTGCCCTCCGCCACTTCCACCGTCATGCGTTTGCGCCGCAAGGCGCGCGCGATCACGGCCGCCTGCCGCAACGCCGGATCGCCCAATGCGGCGATAAATATGTCCAGCCCGCGCGGCGCCTGTCCCTGTTCCACGCTCATCACCAGCCGGTCTTCGCCGATGGAAAACCCGATCCCCGGGGAATGCACCTTGGAGCCCAGCGATTCGGCCAGCCCGTCGTACCGGCCGCCGCCCAGCACCGAATTCTGCGCGCCCAGGGCTCCGTGTACGACCTCGAACGTGGTGCGCATATAGTAATCGAGACCGCGCACCAGCCGCGGCCGCACCTGGTAAGCGATGCCTCTATCGTCCAAATAGGTCTTCACCGCATCGAAGTGTTGGCGGCAGGGCCCGCAGAGATGGTCCACGATGCTGGGCAGTTTCTCGATAATGGGCTGGTCGGCTTCCACTTTGCAATCGAGCACACGCAGCGGGTTGGTATCGGCGCGGCGCCGGCAATCTTCGCACAGGCACGGCGCGGCACTCTTCAGCTCCTGGCGCAATCGCTCGATATATTGCGGCCGGCAGTTCTGGTCGCCCACCGAATTGAGCAACAACTCGGAGCCGGTAAGCCCCACGCGCTCCAGAATCTCGACCACCATTTCGATCACTTCGGCATCCACGGCGGGCGATTCCGATCCGATGGCCTCCGCGCCGATTTGAAAGAACTGCCGGTAGCGGCCTTTCTGCGGCCGTTCGCGCCGGAACATGGGGCCGATGTAATACAGCTTCTGCACGCCCGGCCGCTGATCGAGCCGGTGCTCGATATAAGCGCGGATAACCGAAGCGGTGTTTTCGGGCCGCAGCGTGAGGGAACTGCCGTCGCGGTCCTCGAAGGTATACATCTCCTTGTTGACGATATCGGTTTCGGCGCCCACGCCGCGCGCAAACAGCTCGGTCTCTTCGAGAATCGGCGTGCGGATTTCGCCGTAATTGTAAGCTCGCAAAACGGCCCGCGCCTCGCGCTCCACGGCATTCCAGACATCGGTGGATGGAGGCAGTAAGTCCCTGGTTCCTTTGACAGCTTTGATCAAGGTAGTTGGAAAAACCATGCTAGCACGGCGCACTGTCCAACTTTCGTCCGGCGTGCTACATTCGAGACAAAGGTCGAAGCGCGCCGTGGCGGTGGTGACGAAACCGATTAGCAGCACAGCCAGAGCTGTCCAGCAAGCCGGCCATCTCGCTCTGCCGGTTGTGGCGCTCGGGGTGGTGATTGCCCTTTTGTATTTTGGGCGCGTCTTCTTCATCACTTCGATCGTGGCTGTGATTCTCGCTTTCATGCTCGAGCCTTTCGTCGAGCTGCTGACCCGCGTACGCTTTCCCAGGCCGCTGGCGAGCTTTCTGGTGTGCACGGTGGCGCTGCTGTTTCTCTATATCGCGGGGATGGGAGCGTACGCCCAGTTTTGGGTGCTGGCCGGCGATCTGCCGCAATACGGGCAGAGAATCGGGGACATTGTGGCCGGCGTGCAGCAGAGGGCCACCGATATCGAGGAACGCACTTACAGTCTCTTCGTCCCCGCCAAGCGCACGCAGTTGCTGCAGCAGGAGGCTCTCAAAGCGCAGGCGGCCAAGAGCGGAAAGCGCGCCAAGCAGCAATCGGCGCAGGCGCTTGTTGTGCCGGTTCCGGGCGCCATTCCGGAGGTGCGGATTCACGAGGAACGTTCGCCCATCGAAGAGTTCATTGCCTCGCGGCTCAGCTCGTTCTACCAGATTCTGCTGATGGCGTCGTTCGTGCCGTTCCTGGTCTATTTCATGTTGAGCTGGCGCGACCATATCAATCGCAGCTTTTTACAGTTCTTTAACGGAGAGGCGCGCCTGGTGGCTGCCCGCAGCCTGGCGGGTATCGGGGAGATGGTGCGCGCTTTCGTGGTGGGGAACTTTGTGCTCGGCTTCGTCCTGGCGATATCGAGCTCGCTGGCTTTCTGGATTCTGCACGTGCCGTTCCCCATGCTGGTGGGCCCGCTGAGCGGGCTGCTGAGCCTGGTCCCTTACGTCGGCCTGCCGCTCGCCATGCTGCCGCCGCTGTTTTCCGCGCTGGCACTGAACAGTATTTCTACCTACATCCTGGTGGCGGCGGTCGTGGCCATCCTGCATCTGCTGGCGTTGAACCTTTTGTACCCCAAGATCGTGGGTTCGCGGGTGCATCTGAATCCCCTGGTTGTCACTTTTTCCCTGATGGTCTGGGTTTTCTTGTGGGACGCTCCCGGACTTCTGCTGGCCATTCCTTTGACGGCCGGACTGAAAGCGGTATGCGATAACGTCAAGGAATTGCGGGCGGTCGGGAAGTTCCTGGGCGATTGACGCTGGCGCCTATGGTTCCATCACCATTTTGCCTACGCCATCGGCGCGCTTCTCGGTGAGCGAAAACGCCTCGCCGATCTTTTCCAAAGGCCGCGTATGCGTAACCAGCGCGCCGAAAAGAGCGGCATGCGCGGCGAGCAGCGCCAGCGCGCCTTCGGAATCGTGGTTCGACCGTCGCACGTTGAAGATGGCGAGCTCCTTGCGCCGCATGGGAGATAGTTCGAACGGCACATGCGTGGCGGCATGAATGCCGGTGAGCACCACGCGGCCGCCGTTAGCGGCGGCGCGGATCGCCTGGTTCGTGGTATCGCCGGTGGCCGCGCAATCGATGGCGCAATCCACGCCGCGGCCGGCGGTCTCGGCCAGGATCTGGCCGGCGGGTTCGATTTCGCCCGGGTTGAGAACCACCGCAGCCCCCATCCGGCGCGCCATTTCGCGGCGGGCGGCGACTGGTTCCACGGCCCAAATGCGGCCGGCGCCGGCCAGCTTGAGCGAGGCGATGGTCAGCAAGCCGATGGGCCCCGCGCCGAATACCGCGGCGGTTTCGCCCAGCGCGATGGAACCGAGTTTCAGCGAGTGGAGCGCGACGGCCAGCGGTTCGTGCAAAGTGGCGGCTTCGAAAGAAAGCCCCGCGGGCAGCGGCAACAGGTTGACGGCCGGCAGATTCACCAACTCGCGGAAGAACCCGGGGTGTCCCGGATTGCTCAGAAACCGTATATTCGCGCACACGTTGTGACGTCCGGAGCGGCAGAATTCGCAGTGATAGCAGTAGAGCGCCGGCTCCAGCGCCGCGCGGTCGCCGGCCGACCAACCGGTCACGCCAGGCCCGGTCTTCACCACCGTTCCGGAAGGCTCATGCCCCAGCACCATGGGATATAAGTTGGGGGTGTCGCCCACAGCGCCCTCCGCGTAAGCGTGCAAGTCCGAACCGCAGAGTCCCACGGCATTCACCCGCACCTGGATTTCGCCGGGACCGGGCTCGGCCGGTTCCTTTTGCGTGAGGCGGAATTCGCGCGGGGCGACCAGTTCGGCAACGTGCATAATTCCTACTGTAAGATATTGGAGAAGGCAGAGGCGTTCGTTGTGGGAGAAACCGGATGTTGAATTACCGCCAATTCGAAGCCGGGCCGGATCCGTTCGGCCGTAAGTTTCAGGTCCTGTTCAAGTGGTTGCAGACCGCTATTTCGTTGCGGCACGCCGACACGGTGGATGTGAAGTTCATTCTGGAAAACGAGGAGGCCGGACGTTCGCAGAAGACCATTGCCTTGCCGCTTCCCGCTCTTCTCGCCGTCAGCCGCGAGACCGGCCGCAAGATGGACGATCCCTGGTGCGCGCGCCTGGCGGCCCTCCACTTGATCCACTTGGTGGAGACCGGCGAGGATATGGAAAAAGACTTGGTCACCGTTCCCAAGGACGAGCTGGCGCGTTATGCCGGTGAGTTGGCGAATGCGGAACGCCAGGAGACGCACGCGGCTTGAGGGCCGCGCGGGCTCGCGTTGCCGATCCGTCATCTATATTTAACCCTGGTGCAGTAATCTCGATCCAAAGGATATCGCCATGTTCCGGCCGGCCGTGATCAGTCGCATGTTGCTATGTTTCATGGCGCTCACGGCGTGCTCGCTGGCGCTGTTGAAATGGTGGTATCCGCCCGCGGCGGGCGCCGGCCGCTGGCTCACCGTGTCGGTTTTTCTGGGAGCCGCGGGGGCTCTCATCGTCGGTGTCTCTTTTCTGTTCACCTATAGCCGGGCGCGCGAGTTGCAGCGCCGGGTGGAAGGTCTGCTCCAGCCGGCTAAGGGCGAAGAGATGCTGGTGCCGCCTTCCGATGGAATGGCGGGATTGGCCGCCAGCCTGGAGTTGGCCACGCGCCGGGTGCGGGTGATGGTGGAGTCGCTGCAGCGGGACAGTTCACGGCTGGAAGCCATTCTCGGCACCATGGTGGAAGGCGTGGTGGCGGTCGATCCGCTGATGCACATCACCTTCGTCAACCGCGCTTTCGCCGAGTCCATGGGGCTCAGCCTGCCGATTGCTCCCCGCACGCCGCTGGTGCAGGTGACGCGCGACCGCGCGCTGCTCGAGATGTTCAGTTCGGTCCTAAACGGGGGCCACGCGGTACAGAGGCGGCTGATTTTTGCGCCGTCCGCCCGATCCTTTGAAGTGCAGGTGGCTCCCTTGGCCGGCGACCCGCAACGCGGCGCGATCGCCATGTTGTACGACATCACCGACCTGGACCGGCTGGAACGGGTGCGGAAAGACTTCGTGGCCAATGTGTCCCATGAGCTGCGCACCCCGTTGGCCGCGGTCTGCGGGTATGCGGAGACCCTGCTCGAAGGCGGCCTCGAAGATCCGGAGAACAGCCGCAAATTCGTCGAGATCATCCTGGGAAAGGCGCGCCAGCTCACAAACATCGTTCAGGACCTGTTAATCCTATCGAGCCTGGAAGGCGGAAAACCGCCCAGCGCGGAGCCCATTTCGCTGCGCGACAGCATCGAATCCGCTCTGCGGACGGTGGAACCCGTGGCGCGCTCGCGCGGGGTCAAGCTGGTCTGCGACCGCTTCGACGATTTGTGCGTACTCGGGTATGAGACGCGGCTGGAACAGGTTTGGGTGAACCTGCTCGAGAACGCCATTAAGTTCAACCGTCCCGAGGGCGAGGTGCGAGTCGATGTCATACGCGACATGGATCGGGCGGTGATCCGGGTGCACGATACCGGTACGGGAATCCCCTCACGCGACTTGCCCCGTATTTTCGAACGATTTTATCGCGTGGATAAGGCCCGCTCGCGAGCCACCGGCGGCACGGGATTGGGACTGGCTATCGTCAAACACGCCGTGGAACAGATGGGCGGCTCGGTCTCGGTCGAAAGCATGTTGGGGAGAGGTTCGGTCTTCACAGTAGCACTCCCACCCTTTGAGAATAACCTTGGCGCAAACGGATGTTAATCGATCGTTAACATTGCGCCGATATACTCGCAGTTTCATCTATGAAACTCACAAAGGCTACGGTCACTTTGTGTCTGCTATCTGTGCTGTATCTTCCCCTCTGTTATGCGCAGGGAAGCAATACCACTGGTACCGACATTGAACAGTTGAAGGCGAAGCTCGCGGAGCAACAGAAGCAGCTCGACACGCTCCGGCAGTCGATCGCCGATCAGCAAAAGCTCATCGACAGCTTGGCCAAATCTGCCGATCCAACGACGGCGGCCGCGACGCCCGCCGCACCGGGCTTTACACGCGTAGGAGGAGCGGTAGCCAGCACGACCGGCGCGCTGCCCGCGACCCCCGATCCGGCTCAGAAGCAGCCGATGCAAACACCGCAACCGGAGCCGGTCATCAGCTCCCCGCTGCAATTGCAACTAGGCAACATCACCATCATGCCCGTAGGATTCATGGACGACACGATGGTGTGGCGCAACAAAGACACGGGCTCGGGCATAGGCAGCAACTTCGGCAGCGTGCCGTTTGACAGTGCCGTCCCCGGCGGCAAGCTCAGCGAGTTGCGCTTCAGCCCACAGAACTCCCGCATCGGTTTCCGTGTGGATGGAAACTACAAGGGGTACAGGTTCATCGGATATAACGAATTCGACTTCCTGGGCACCAGCGGCGCAAACAATATCGGAATCACCAACGGAGCCTTCGTGCCCCGGCTGCGCCTTTACTGGGTGGACGTCCGCAAGGACGCGTGGGAAATCATGGCGGGCCAAAGCTGGAGCCTGCTGACGCCCAACCGGGTAGGGCTTTCCCCGCTGCCTGGCGACGTCTTCTACAGCCAAGTCATGGACGTGAATTACGTGGCGGGCTTGAACTGGACCCGTCAGCCCGGCGTCCGGTTCGTGTTGCACGCGCCCCAGGACAAAGTGAGCTTCGGTGTTGCGTTTGAAAACCCGAATCAGTACTTGGGCAGCTACGGCGGTTCGGGACAGCCCGTGCTCCCCTCCGCGCTCACCGCCCTCGCCGGCAGCCAGTTTGACAATGGCAGCTCGAGCCCGCTGAGCACGCCGAACCTCATGCCGGACATCATCGCCAAACTGGCTTTCGACCCGGATCGCAGGGCCCATGTCGAAATCGCCGGCATTGTGCGCGAGTTCAAGGACATCAATCCGGTCTCGACTTCTCCGACCTATCTCCAGAAGTACACCGCGACCGGCGCCGGCGCCAGTGTAAACGCGAATCTGGAAGTGGCCAAGGGAATCCGCCTGATCGCCAACAACACGTTCGGGCAGGGCATTGGCCGCTACATTTTCGGTGAAGCTCCCGACGCGATCATCAGGTCCAATGGCAGCATCAGCCCGGTCCATACGTTCAACACCGTGGAGGGCATTGAGGCAACTTACAAGAAGAGCCTTTTCTTCTTCTACGCCGGCGGCATCTATATCCAGAAGAACATAGCGCTTGACGCCAACGGCACCACCTACATCGGCTGGGGTTACCCCGGCGCGGCGAACAGCCAGGACCACTCGATCAACGAATATACGTTCGGCCTGAACCAGACTGTTTGGAAAGATGCCAAATACGGCGCCATCAGTTTCATTGGCCAGTACGAATACCTCACCCGCAGTCCCTGGACCATTCCAGCCGGCACTCCCGCGAATGCCCTGGACCATACGATTTACCTCGACATCCGGTATACGCTTCCCGGCGCGCCGCCGTCCGCGAAGAAGTAGTTTGCACGCACATCGCTGCCTCCGGTCCTCCGCGGCCGGAGGCACGTGCGGATTCGTAATAGAACGTTAACCGTCCTGTAACTTCCTCATGCGAACGTAGAGAAAGGAAAAAGCGAATGAAAAAGTGGAGTTGTGTGGTCCTGGCGGCCATTGTGGGACTGGGTGTAGCGGGGATGGCGGCCGCGCAGAATATCACTGCCGCCGGCGCTTCCTTCCCGGATCCCATCTATGAACGATGGTTTCAAGAGTTCAAGAGGCTACATCCCACCATTCAAGTCAATTACCAGGCCATCGGTTCGGGCGCGGGTATCCGGCAATTGACCGAAGGCACCATCGATTTTGGCGCTTCCGATATGCCGATGAAAGACGACCAGATCGCCGCCATGAAGATCAAGCCGTTGCATTTTCCAACTGTGCTGGGCGGCGTGGTTTTGACTTACAACATTCCGGGTGTCACGCAGGACTTGAAGTTCACTCCCGACCTGATCTCCGAGATTTTCATGGGCAAGATCACCTCCTGGAACGACGCCAAAATCGCCCAGGAGAATCCGGGGGTGAAGCTGCCGAATAACGACATTCTGGTGGTGCACCGGTCCGACGGCAGCGGCACGACTTTCGTTTTCACGGATTATCTTTCGAAGGTCAGCCCGGAATGGAAATCAAAGGTGGGTGCCAACACCACGGTGAGTTGGCCGACCGGGTCCGGGCAGGCCCAAAACGCGGGTGTTGCCGGCATGGTGAAGCAGACTCCGGGCGCCATCGGTTATGTGGAGTTGATTTACGCGCTGCAGAATCACATGGCTTACGGCCTGGTGAAGAACGAGAAAGGAGTGTATCTGAAAGCCGATCTCAATTCGGTGACCGCGGCCGCGGCCGGCGCCGCCAAGGATATGCCGGCGGATTTCCGAATCTCGATCACCAATGCCCCCGGCAAAGACGCTTACCCGATCTCGACGTTTACGTACCTGCTCATCCCCACCGAGTTCAAAGACGCCGCGAAGAAGAAAGCGGTCGTGAGTTTCTTGACCTGGATGCTTACCGAGGGACAGAAGGACTGTGCCTCGTTGAGCTATGCGCCGCTGCCCAAGACGATTGTCGTCAAGGAACAGAAGCAGATCGCGTCGATCCACTAACCGACTTATGTCCTCCTCGGCAATGTCAGTGGGCAAGGCCAGACGGAAGGGCAGCTTTTGGTCGAATCTACACAAAGGTGACGAGATCGCGCATCTCGTCACCTTTCTTTTTGCGGCCAGCGTATTGCTGGTCACTGTCCTGTTGGTAGCGGAATTGTGGCGGACCTCGGGCCCTTCGCGAACGCACTTGGGGTGGGGATTCTTTTTCGGCACCGATTGGGATGCGGTCAACGACAAGTTCGGCGCGGCGCCGTTCATCTACGGCACCATTCTGACCTCGGTATTGGCGCTGCTGATTTCCGTGCCGTTGGGTCTTGGGGCTGCCATTTTTCTCGCGGAGTTGGCGCCGCCCCGGCTGGCCAACGCCTGCACGTTCCTGGTGGAGTTGCTGGCGGCCGTTCCCAGCGTGATTTACGGCCTGCTTGCCATTTTCACCCTGGTCCCTTTACTGCGCGAGTATGGCGAGCCGTTTCTGCGCAAGACGCTGGGGTTCCTGCCCTGGTTTCGCGGCCCGGCGCTGGGAATTGGATTTCTGGCCGCCGGACTGACTTTGGCAGTCATGACCTTCCCGTATGTCATCGCGATTTCACGCGAATCGTTGCTCGAAGTGCCCCAGGATCAGCGTGAGGCGGCATTGGCGTTGGGCGCGACGCGATGGGAGTCCACCTCGCAAGTGGTGGTTCCGTACGCCCGGCTGGGCATTCTCGGCTCGGTGTTTCTGGCTCTGGCACGGGCGCTCGGCGAGACCATGGCAGTTACCATGGTGATCGGCAATAATCCCAGTATTCACGCCTCGTTGTTCGCCCCGGGATACACCATAGCCGCCGTCATTGCGAATGAATTCACCGAGGCCACCGGGGCCGTGTACCTGAGTTCACTGATTGAGCTGGGTTTGGTATTGTTCCTGATCACCATCATCGTGAATGCCCTGGCTCGTTTGCTGGTGGTCGCCACCAGCCGGAAAGGAACGGTGCACGGGGCATGAGGCGGATGGGATTTCGCAAAGCGCTGAACTATGTCATGATGGCCGCCACGGGGGCGTGCACGCTGCTGACGGTTTCCATCCTGTTCGTGATTCTCGGGTACCTGGTCTATAACGGCGGTAAATCCATCGACTGGAATTTTCTGACCAAGCTGCCGTTGCCTCCCGGCTCCGAGGGCGGCGGCATGGCCAACGCCATGTTGGGCAGCGCCACCATGGTGGGGCTCGCCGCGCTGATCGGCTTGCCGATCGGTTTCCTGGGCGGCGTCTACCTGGCGGAATTCGGCGGGAAGACGTTTTCGTTTCTTGTCCGCTACATGGCCGATCTGTTGAACGGCGTCCCTTCGATTGTCATCGGCATTTTCGCGTGGACGTTGGTCGTGGTGCCGATGCGCCACTATTCAGGATTGGCCGGTGGAATCGCCTTGAGCATCATGCTGATTCCGATTACGCTGCGTTCGACCGAGCAGTTTTTGATCGGCGTTCCGCGCGCCCTGCGGGAAGGCGCGCTGGCACTCGGCGCGCCCAAATGGAAGGTGGTGGCCACCGTGGTGGTGCCGGCCGCCATGCGGGGAATCCTAACCGGAATGATTCTGGGCGTTGCCCGCGTGGCCGGAGAGACCGCGCCGCTGCTGTTCACGGCCCTCAATAACCAGTTCTGGTCGAACGTCAACGAGCCCACCGCTTCCCTGCCTGTCATGATCTACAAACTTGCCCTTTCGCCATATGACGATTGGCATCGCCAGGCATGGGCGGCCGGGCTGGTTTTGCTCGCCATGGTGCTGGTCACCAACATCTCCGCGCGCTGGATTCTGGCGCGCGGAATCTCGGTACAGAAGGGATAACCGACAGTTATGGAAAGCCCTGGTAATTCAATCGTCCCCGAACACCAGCCGGTTCCCGTTGCCATGCCGCACCTGCCGGTGACAGCGCCCGACGGGCGGCCGGCGTCCGGTACGCCCAAGATTTCGGTCAAGAACCTAAATTTCTATTACGGCGATTTCAAGGCGCTTCACGATATCAACATCGACATACCGGAAAGGCAGATCACCGCGTTGATCGGTCCCTCGGGCTGCGGCAAATCCACGTTCCTTCGCACCTTGAACCGTATCAACGATATGATCCGGCACGCTCGCGCCGAGGGTTCGGTGACGCTGGATGGCGAGGATGTACTCACGGTGGATGCCACCAGCCTGCGGCGGCGCGTGGGGATGGTGTTTCAGCGTCCCAATCCGTTCCCCAAATCGATCTTCGATAACGTGGCCTACGGCATCCGCATCAACGGGCTCAAGGGTAACGGCAGCATGCACGACAAGGTGGAGCACAGCCTCAGGCGCGCGGCCCTGTGGGACGAAGTGAAAGACAAGCTGCAGCACTCGGCCTATTCGCTTTCCGGCGGCCAGCAACAGCGCCTGTGCATCGCGCGCGCCCTGGCGGTGGACCCCGAGGTGTTGCTGCTCGACGAGCCCTGTTCCGCCCTGGACCCGATCGCCACGGCCAAGATCGAAGACCTGATGTTCAGCCTGAGGGACCAGTGTACCCAGGTGATCGTGACGCACAACATGCAGCAGGCGGCGCGCGTGGCCGAGTTCACCGGTTTCTTTCTGTTGGGAAAGCTGATCGAATTCGACCGCACCGCCATCATTTTCAAGCGGCCCTCCAAGAAAGAAACAGAGGATTACATCACGGGCCGTTTCGGCTAAACTGAATGCCAGCCGCGGATGCGCTACAGGAAAAAAAGATGCTTCACTTCCGGGAAGAGCTCGAAGAGCTGCAAAACAAGCTGTTGGAAATGGGCGGTCTGGTGGAGGCCGCGATCCACAACAGCGTCTACGCGCTGGTGGAGCGCGACGAAGAGCGGGCCAAAGAGGTGATGTGGAACGAGGCGCTGGTGAACCAGAAGGAGATCGAAATCGACGATCTCGCCACGCGCCTGCTGGCCCTTTTCCAGCCCATGGCGCGCGATCTGCGCTTCCTCACCGCGGCGATCAAGATGAACAACGATCTGGAGCGGATGGGCGACCTGGCGGTCAACATCACCGAGCGCGCCATAACCCTGATGAAAGAGCCGGTCCTAAAGCCGCTGATCGACATTCCGCGCATCGCGGAGCTCGCCGAGAATATGGTCCATCGGGCCCTGGACGCCTTTGCCAAACGGGATGCCGATCTCGCGCGGGACGTCCTACTGGCCGACGACGAAGTCGATAGCCTGCGCGACGCCGTGTACGATGAGCTTCTGGTCTTCATGCAGGAGGAACACACCACCATCAATCGCGCGATTTCGCTGATGTTCATCGCCCAGAACCTGGAACGGATCGCCGATCACGCCACCAACATCGCCGAAGACGTGCTGTTTCTGGTTAAGGGAATCGACGTCCGCCACCATGCCGAGACGCGCGAGTGATTCTCCGCGGCGGACGATTGTACTACCCTGAGATTTGTTCGTAACTGACGATGCCCGGCTCCGACGGCAAGTGCGCGTATTGCTGCGCCGGCTCCCGGTCGCTCCCGGCGCGCCACTGCGAATCGCGCGCGCGCCCAATCACACCACGCTGCACGCCGGATCGTTTATCCGCGAACGGCGCATTACGTTTCATTGCACCCGCGCCGAGTTCCCGCGGATCTTCGTGCATGAGGTGTTTCACTTCGCGTGGGTGAAACTCGGCAATGCCGCGCGGCATGGGTACGAGAGCTTGCTCGAGGCCGAGTACCGCGCGCGAGCGGCGGGCGAACTGGGGTGGTCCGCCGAGAGACGCCGCCTGAAGCTGAGGCCTCGGGACGTACGTTTGCGCACACGGCGCTGGCGCGAATACTGCTGCGAAAGTTTTTGCGATACGGCGGCGTGGCAATATTCGGGCATGGCGCGGCATGAAGAGTTTTCCCTCGCCGGCCGCTTTCGATCGAAGCGCCGGGCCTGGTTCGCCGGGACGATAGAGCCGCGGGCGTTGTCGATATAATTGGATCAGGGAAATAATTCGTGTTTATCTTCCGTCTTTCGGTTGCATTCACGGCCGCATTGCTGATCGCCAGCCTGGTGACAAGCTGCTCCTCGCCCCGTACCGTGAAGGCTGCCCCGCTCAAGGCTGAAAAGGACCGGAAGCCGGCGCCGGACTTCGCGCTGAAGGACGCCGACGGCAAGCTCGTGCATCTTTCCGATTACAAGGGAAAGGTGGTGCTCCTGGACTTTTGGGCCACCTGGTGCGGGCCCTGCCGCATTGAGATTCCCTGGTTCATGGAATTCGAGCGCCGGCACAAAGACAAGGGATTCGAAGTGCTGGGCGTGTCCATGGACGATGAGGGGTGGGAAGCGGTAAAGCCGTTTTTGGCCGAGCTGGGAGTGAATTACCGGGTGGTGATGGGCAACGACGAGACGGCCCAAATGTATGGCGGAGTGGACGCGCTGCCAACCACTTTTCTAATCGACAAATCGGGAAAGATCGCCGCGGTCCACGTGGGATTGGACGCGGGCAAAAAGGACTTCGAGGATGGTGTGGAAGAATTGTTGCAGGCCCCTGGGCCTAATGCTCGCGGCGGCGCTAGCCTGCCTGCCGTTTCTGTGGGCGCAAAGTAGCGGTCATCTGACGGTGGGAGAGTCGCGGAAAGTGGCGGGCAAGCGCAACGCCGCTATCGAGAGCAAGATCCCCATCTCCGTCGAGCCCGGCTTTCACGTGAACAGCAATACCCCATCGGAAGACTACCTGATTCCGCTGAAACTCACGTGGGTTTCCCTCGGCGCGCTCGAAGGCGGCCACGTGACATATCCCAAGCCATCCATGGAAAAGTATGCGTTTTCCGAGAAGCCGCTCTCCGTCTTCACCGGTAACTTCGATCTCACCGTGGATTTCAAAGTGATGGCCAACGCCCCCGGCGGGCCCGGCATGGCGGCGGGAAAGCTCCGCTACCAGGCGTGTAACTCGAACACCTGCTTCCCGCCCAAGACGGTCGATGTCGCGATCTCGTACCAGGTGCAGTAGGCGCTAAGAAGCATTCAGCGGTCAGCTATATATACCCGCCGGCATAAATCGCCGACCTTGGCAGGCGACCTGTTGGTCACGCTGACCAATATCGTAAACGCCGCCGCAATCCGGCGTCTTTCCAAAATCCGCCAACGCACTCGACGTCGGACACGACTATTCTCACACTCGCCGCTGCGTCCGATGGCTTGAGCGCCACCGGCTCGCGCTGAAGACCGGGAGCGTGGTTACCACAGTGGTGGGCGATGGCGTCACCGAAACAGCCTCGGTCGATGTGGTGGCGGGCGCGGTCGTCTCGTTCGGGATCAACGTGGCCTTGGCGCCGGCGCCCCCGGCATCGGGCAACGATTCCAGTTCGGCCAGCGGCTCGTAAATCGATTTAGTAGAGAATCACGCCCTAGCGACCGATAAGATCAGCATGATCCGTGTACATGTTTCGATCTGTTTAGCTGCGGGGCTCACGTTACTGACTCCCCCAGCAGCACATTCCGACGACGCAGGGGCTCCGGCGGCGGGCAAGACCGTGACGGATGGCGAGATATTCCTGGACCGTTCCCCGTCCGAGGAACTGCCGGACTGGCTACAGTTGGGTGGACAGATACGGGGAAGGTTCGAGGGTCCCTCGGGGACATCGCTCGTCAACAATAGTTCCGACAACTATTACGCGAGCCGGATCCGTGTCGACCTGGGGGTTAAGCCTTTCTCCTGGCTGAATTTCTTCGCGGAGGGCCAGGATGCGCGCGTGGCAGGATATAACACGGCGACGGCGCCCACTACGCTTTATAACCCTATGGATTTGCGCCAGGGTTATGTGGTGGTCGGCGTCGAAGGAAGCTGGACCGTGCGGGCCCGCGTGGGAAGGCAGGAACTGGCCTTCGGCGGCGAACGCTTGATCGGACCGGCGGATTGGGGCATGTCGCGGACTTTTGACGCCGCGGATCTCTCGATCGCTCACGGTCCGGCCAAAGTGGACCTGTTTGCCGGGTCTTCGGTCCTGATCGATAGCACCCGCTTCGATCGGCACAAGCCTGGAGAGCATTTCTACGGCGCGTACAGCTCCATCGGCAACATCATTCCCGGCGCGACTGTCGAGCCTTATGTGCTGTTCAAGCAGACGTTGCTGGTGAAGAGCGAGAACGGCGTGGTGGGCGACGCCCTGGTGGCCAGTCCCGGTGTTCGCATCGACGGCAAAACGACCGGGCGGCTGGACTACATCGCTGAAGTCCTGTTGCAGCGGGGCTCATACTCGGCGGACCGCGTGGCGGCATTCGGCGAAAGCTACGTCGCTGGATGGACCATCGTCAATACCGCGCTCCAGCCCAGGCTGAGTGCGGAATACAGCTACGCTTCGGGCGACGCCACGCAGAAGGATGGTATCCGGGGTACTTTCGACCAGTTCTATCCGAGCAATCACGGCTACTACGGGATGATCGATCAGTTCGGCTGGAAGAATCTGAAAAACTGGCGCGCCGGCTTCGATTGCAAGGCGGGCAAGAAGATCAAGATCCGGACCGACTTCAACGAATTCTACCTGGCTACCACGCAGGACTCGCTTTATAACTCCAGCGGCAGTTCGGTAGTGCTGAACCGCAAAGCCACGAGCAACCATATCGGTTCCGAAACGAATACGGTGGCTCTCTACCAGTGGACTAAGGTCTGGAAGTTCGGCGCCGGGTATGGTCACCTGTTTGCTGGCGACTACCTCAAGCAGGCGAAGGTGGGATTCGGGTACACCTACCCCTACGTGATGTTCGTGGGGAATTTCTGAACAGGGGGCTGCTAACACACCGTAGAAGGAAACGGGTGGAGGATATGAGTCAATCGCAGTTGACCGTGGGGAAGAAGTTTGCGCTGACGGGTGCCCTGTTGATGGGGCTGGGCGCCGTGCTCGGCGGCGTCGCCTTAGTTGGCCTGGGTGGATTGCAAGGTACTGTGGGCCGGCTTACCGAAAATGCGCTGCCCGGTCTGTCGCAGTGCTCCAAGGTGGAGTCGGCCCTGAACGAGATGCGTGGCGACGTGCTCAAGCACATCGGTTCTTCCGATCCGGAGGTTAAGAAAACGGCCGAGGCAAACATTCGGAAGCTGAGGCAAATGGTGAGTCAGAGCCTCGCCGAATACGAAAAGAAGATGAATGACGCCGAGGATCGGAAGCTCTTCGCCGACGTGGCCCCGGCCTTCGCCCGTTATTACGCGATCTGCGACGGAGTCCTGGAAGTGAGCCGTAACGGACAGAGCGCCCCCGCTTACAAGAAGTATGAAGACGAGTCGGTCAAGACCGGGGTCTACCGGGCGGCCAAGGCGGCCATTCAAGCGCTAACCGAGCTCAACCGGCGGAACGGCACCCGTTATTCGGCAGCGGCGGAAGCGGCCGGCGCGCGGGCCCGCTGGCTCATTTGGCTGCTCTTGTGTGTCTCGGTATTGAGTGGATCGGGGCTCTTGTATGTCATCGTGCGCGGCATGAACCGCACGCTCCGACAGGCGGTGGCAGAGCTTTCGGATGGAGCCGACCAGGTGGCCCACGCCGCGTCGCAGGTCTCTTCCTCCAGTCAGGCGCTGGCGCGCGGGTCCTCTTCGCAGGCAGCCTCGCTCGAAGAGACCTCGGCCTCCACCACCCAGATCCATGCGATGGCTCAGAAGAACACGGAACATTCCAACTCGGCTGCGGACTTGGTGGCGCAGTCGCAGCAGGAGTTTGCGGAGACCAATCGGTCCTTGGAAGAGATGGTGGTCGCCATGGGCGAAATCGACGACTCCAGCGGCAAGATCGCCAAGATCATTAAGGTGATCGACGAAATTGCCTTTCAGACTAACATTCTGGCGCTGAATGCGGCGGTGGAAGCAGCGCGGGCCGGCGAAGCGGGTATGGGGTTCGCCGTGGTGGCTGACGAAGTGCGCAATCTCGCGCAACGTTGCGCCGAGGCGGCCAAAAACACGGCCGCCCTGATCGAGGAGTCGATCGCCAAATCCCGCAAGGGCAAGGAAAAAGTGGACCTGGTGGCGCGCGCGATCCAAAGCATTACGGCGGAGTCGGCCGACATTAGGGGACTAGTAGATGAGGTGAAAGTGGGCAGCCAGGAACAGGCCCGGGGCATCGACCAGATAGGGAAGGCCATTTCGCAAATGGAGCAGGTGACCCAGACGACGGCTGCGAGCGCGGAGGAAAGCGCAGCGGCGGCCGAGGAGTTGACTGCCCAGTCGGAAGCCCTGCGAGGTGTCGTGGAACAGTTGAGCGTCCTGGTGAAAGCGGCGCGGGGCCGAACTGCGGTCCCTTAGCTCTTCAGAAATTGGCCGATCGCGCGCGTGGCCTGACGAATCCGCTGTTCGTTCTCCACCAAGGCGAATCGCACGTGGCCCTCGCCTAACGGACCGAAACCGATACCCGGCGAGACCGCGACCAGAGCTTTTTCCAGGAGCAGCTTGGCAAACTCCAGCGAACCCAGCGCGCGAAACCGTTCCGGAATGGGAGCCCACAGGAACATCGATCCGCGCGGCTTTTCCACCGGCCAGCCCGCGCGAGTCAAGCCATCCACCAGGACATCCCGGCGTTTTTGGTAGACCGCGCAGATCTTGCGCGTATCTTCTTCACACTCGCGCAAAGCGATGATCGAGGCAATTTGAATCGGCTGGAAGACGCCGTAATCCAAATAGCTCTTGATGCGCGCCAGTGCGGCGATCATGGCGCGGTTCCCCACGCAAAAACCCACGCGCCACCCGGCCATGTTGTAGCTCTTCGAGAGCGAAAAAATCTCCACGGCGACTTCCTTGGCGCCGTCCACCTGGAGAATGCTGGGAGGGCGATAGCCATCGAAACCCAGATCCGCATATGCGAAATCGTGTACCACCATGGTGCCGTGGTGCGCCGCCAGGCGGATCACCTCGCGGAAGAAATCGAGATCCACGCACACCGTAGTGGGATTGTGCGGGAACGAAATCAGCAGCATGCTGGGTTTCTTTTGCGAACTCTTATACAGATCCTCCAGGCGGTTGAGGAAGGTAGCGGCGTCGGGCATGGGCAGCATGCAGGCCTGCCCCTCCGCCATGATCACCCCATACTGATGAATCGGATAGGCCGGGTTGGGCGAGACCACGGCATCGCCCGGCCCGACCGTGGCAAAGAGCAGGTGCGCCAGCGCATCTTTCGCGCCGATGGTAACGATGGCTTCGCGGTCCGGATCCAATTCGACCCCGTAATTGGCCAGGTAGCGGCGCGTGATTTCTTCCCGCAAGCGGGGAATACCGCGGGATTGCGAATACCGGTGATTGCGCGCGTTGCGGGCGGCCTCGATCAGTTTGTTCACGACCGGACGCGGGGTGGCGCCGTCCGGATTCCCCATGCCGAGGTCAATGACGTCGATTTGCGCCGCCCGCGCCTTCGCCCGGAGCTCATTGATCACAGCGAACACGTAAGGCGGCAGCTTTTGTATGCGATAAAATTCCTGGCTGTTTTCGGGCATTGAGCCCATTTTAAATCAAGAACGCGGTTGCCCCTGGGTTTGTCGCCTCTTGACGGGCGGTGGTTGGAGTTGGCGAGCCGACAATTCCGCTGTCGCAAGGGCACATTGGCGCATCGAGCTGTAAGTGGGAGGAAGGGCCGCATGGTATACTGAAAGTGCCTTTAGAGAAAGGCCTTTTAAGAGTCCTGCAACAACCTGGCCGATTTGAGTCTGCCTCGTCAAGCCCGCACAATTGAAAGACAAGGGAAAACAACGTGAAGAATATTTTTGTAGGTAATTTGGATTTTTCGGCTACCGAGGCATCCATCCGTTCGCTATTTGAGCCATACGGAGCGGTCGACCGGGTCAGCTTGGTAACGGACCGCGACACCGGCCGCTCACGCGGGTTCGCATTCGTGGAAATGAATGACTCTTCCGAGGCAGATCGAGCCATCGCGGCTCTTAACGGCCACAATTTAGAAGGTCGCGCTCTCAACATTAATGAGGCCCGGCCAAAACCGCAAGGCGGCGGGGGCGGAGGCCGTGGCGGATTCGGCGGTAACCGCAACGGATTCGGCGGCGGCGGCGGCAGGCAACGGCGCGAGCCCCGCTGGTAAGAGTCTTGTGATCGAGCCGGGATCCATCCGGATCCCGGCTTGTGAAAGGAGGGCTGGTGGAACTTCGTTACCTCGGATTCGACCAGAAGCTGAACACACGAACGTACAGATTCAAGGGGCTCGCCGGGGCTGACCCCGCGCTGTACTTTCTTGTAAACGCGGACCTCAGGTTGTTCCTGTTACATCGGATCGGCATTCAAGAAGGTCCCACCTTGTGTGCGAAGAAACTCGCCTCCGATCTGGAGAATCCGGTCGCACGGGATCACGAACTTACCAACGAGGATCTCCGCGCCTATGTGGACGCCCGCGCGCTGGCCGACGCGCAAAAAGCATCGCGCAGAATGAGCGCGCGCCAGCACTAGCCAGGGCCTTCGGGCAGCCTTCCGCAAGGAGAGAGAAGTGCCCTTTGCCAATTTCGGCGGCTACTCGTTCTCATCGGTTTCTGTCCGCAAGAATGCGCCGCAGTTGTCGGGCGTGTATGGCATCTCGAACGGCCGCGAGTGGCTTTTCGTGGGCATAGCGGACGACATCCAGGCGGCCTTGCTGAAGCACTTGAGCGAGACAGGCACGCCGCTTCAAGCGCATGCTCCCACCGGCTTCACATTTGAGATTTGCGGGCCGGGCAGGCCGGCCCGGCAGAGCCGATTGATTCAGGAAATGAAACCGGTCTGCAACCGCGCCGAGGAATGACGCCCCACTTGCCCCGCCCGATCAGCCCAGCCATTCAGTGACGGCGATGCCGCCATCGCGATCCTGGTGGAAGAACCGAAGCTGCCTTCCGTCCGACAGGCGCAGCGTCAGGGTCTTGCCTGCGTAAACGCTCACAAAAGACCCGTCGTACGGACACCAAACCTGGCCCGAGAACTCGCGCGGCACGGATTTCGACGGATCCTGATCCGGACCATTCGGGTCATTCTTGGGAAAGCAGAGGTGATACTCTACCGGGATCTTCCGGCCGCGTCGAGTCGTGACAACGCCGCTTCCGTTCAAGCGCTGAAAGGCCCGTGTTTTATTACCTGCCGCGGCGGGACTCGAGAGTTGCAGCTTGAAAACGTCCTTCAAGGGGGCTCCTCCTCAGAATTTGAAGGCGGCTAACCGGCGCAAAGCCAAGCTGGAATGGCAGGATTCAAATCCCCTGTCTCTACGATACCACTTTAATTATGCGGGTGGATTTTCGGGGCGATGGGCTTTCGCCCGTGGCTTTATTCGCTGCGCAACGCTTGCATCGGGTCCACCGATGCCGCCCGCATGGCCGGCACATACGCCGCCGCTGCCCCGGTAATCGCCAGCGCGGCGCACGCTGCCGCCGTGAGCACCTGGGTTTCCGGGCGAACCCCGTACAACATGCTCTCCAGCATGCGCCCGCCGGCGAACGCGCCGGCCAAACCCAGCAGTAGGCCCGCGGCTACCAACCGCACCGCCTCCCACAGTACCAAGCCGAGGATTTGCCCACGGCGGGCGCCTAGCGCGATCCGCACTCCGATCTCGCGCACGCGCCTGGCGACCGTATAAGAAAGCACTCCATACAAGCCCACGATGGTCAACAGCAGCGCGATCCCGGCGAAGCTTCCCATCAGCGCCATATGAAATCGGGGCTGTGCCAGGGCCGCGGCGGTCAGTTCTTCGCCGGTCCGCACCTGGTATATGGCCGCCTCTCGGTCCAACCCCGCCAGCGCGCCCCGCGCGGCCGATTCGATTTCGAGCGGAGGCACCGCGGTTCGCACCACGATGGTGCCTATGCCCCAGGAGAGCTGCTTGTAGGGAAAGTAGTAAATCGGCTCGGGATCGGGGCGCAGCGGCGCCTGCTGCACATTTTCGACCACGCCGACGATTTCGCGCATCCGCATTCCATCTTTTGGGCCGTTGGTCGCGCCAGGCATAATGCGTTTGCCGATTACCTCCTCACCGGGAAAGTATTTGTGCGCGAATGCCTCGTTGACCACCAGTACCGGCGGAGCCGTGGCATGGTCCCGCTCCGTGAAATCGCGGCCTCTCCGCAGCGCCATCCCCATGCCGGCGAAATAGCCCGGCGTCACGATCGCCATATCGGAGTGCGGTCGCTCGGGCGCGGCCGCCGGCCTCTCTTCGATGTCGAACGACACCGACGCCTCGTCGCCCCCCAGCGGCAGCGGCCAGCCGGTGGCTGCCGCGCGCACTCCGGGAATCGCTCGCATGCGCTCCAGCAGACGGTCGCAGAATGCGATTTCGGCGGCGTTGGTGTATCGCGATTCAGGCATCCCGATGCCGAAGGTCAGCAGATGGTCGCGACGGAAACCCGGATCCTGCCATGCCAGGTGCAGAAAACTGCCCATCAAGGACTCCGCTCCCACCAGCAACACCAGTCCCAGCGCAATCTGCGCCACCACCAATGCGCTGCGCAACCGGTTGTGGCCGCGCGCAATCCCGCGCGCGCCGTCTTTCAGCCGGGCCGCCGGATCGCTTCCCGCCGCCTCGATCGCCGGAGCCACGCTGAACAGCACGCTGGTCACCAGCGCGGCCAGGGCCGCAAAGGCCAGCACGGGCGCGTTGAGCGCCGCCTCGGAGAGCCGTGGGACGCTGTCGCCGGCGAGCGGCAAAACCGCGCGCAACGCTCCCAGCGCCAGCAACACTCCGCCCACGCTTCCGATCAGGGCCAGCGCCAGCCCCTCGATCAACAGTTGCCGCACCAGCGCCGTGCGCGACGCTCCCAGGGCCATGCGCAAAGCGAACTCGCGTGCCCGCTCCGTGCCGCGGGCCAGCAGCAGATTCGCCACGTTGGCGCAGGCAATCAGCAGCACCAGCGCCACCGCTCCCAGCAGAATCCACAGCGGCTTGCGGCTGCCCGCCGTCAACCGCTCCAGCTCCGGTTTCACCATGGTCGTGGCGACGTTCTTGTTCTCGTCGGGATAGCGCAGTGCCAATTCACCGGCCACCTGGTCCATCTGCGCCCGCGCCTGTTCGGCCGTGACTCCCGGTTTCAAACGGGCGATGGTATCCAGCACGCGCGCGCCACGTTGCTCGGTGAGGGGAGTGAACTCGGACACCGCGGCGTCTTCGGAGAGCGCCGTCCATATCCGCACGTCGGGAAGATCCACGGGGAACCGGAAGCCCGGCGGAGCCACTCCAACCACGGTGTACAGCCTGCCGCCGATGCGAATTGGCCGCCGCAGAATCTCGCGATCGCCGCCGAAACGGCTCTTCCATAACTCATCGCTGAGCACCACCACGTGCGTTCCGGCCTTTTCCTCCTCAGGGAGGAATCCGCGCCCCAACTGCGGTTGCACGCCCAGCAAAGGAAATAGGTCCCACGAGACGATTTCGCCGGCTACCTGGATGGCCGGCCGCGTGTCGGTAAGGGTGAAGCGCGCATCCCGATACGATACGAGATGTTCGAACACCTGGTTGCGTGACCGTAAATCGAAGAATGTGGGATAGGAAAGCGGAGCCGGATGCGGCGTCCCCCGCCGGTCCATTAAACGGAACGCCATCAGTCGATCCGGTTGGGCATAGGGGAGCGGTTGGAGCGCCACCGCATCGAGCACCGCAAAGACGGCGGTAGTGGCGCCGATACCGAGCGCCAGCGTCAGCGCGGCCGAGGCGGTGAAGCCCTTGGCTTTTCCAAGCTGGCGAAACGCGTGGCGCGCGTCCCGCACCAGTACGCCGATGGACGGCAGAGCGCGCCGCTCGCGCAGGTTCTCTTGCATTTGAGTGAGTCCTCCGAACTGCCGCCGCGCGGCGTAATAGGCCGCGGACCGCTCCATCCCTTGAGCGATAAACCGTTCCGCCAGCATCTCCATGTGGAGACGGATTTCCTGGTCGAATTCATCGTCCAGATGCCGCCGGCGGAACGTCGCCACAACTCGTGAGAGCAGGGTGCGCAGCATAAGCCTAATGCTGGCTCTCCAGCCGCAAGACGCGGCCCATCAGGCCGGCCATGCGCTCCCAACTTTGCGCCTCGCGAGCGAGCTGTTTCCGCCCGGCCGCGGTGATGGAATAAAATCTCGCCTTCCGGTTATTCTCCGAGGCGCCCCACTGCGAACGGATCCATCCATTCTGCGCCAGCCGCAGCAAGGAGGCATATACCGTGCCCTCGTTCAGATGCAGCAGTTCTTCGCTGAGCTGCTCGATCCGCCGCGCGATGCCATAGCCATGCAGCGGCCCCAGGGCATCGAGCGTCTTCAGCACCATCAGGTCCAAGGTGCCTTGCAGTACTTCCGAGTGGTCCTTTGGCATATCCAAAGGAGAAGTATATCACAACTCCTTTGCGATAGCCATAGGAAGGAGCCCTACCCCAGCCGGTCCCCTACAGCGTCTTGGCTTCCACCTTTCCTAACTCGGTGTCCGGCACACCGGCGCACATGTGCACGGCGAAGCCATCCACGTTGCGCAGCGAGAATGCCGGGACATCGGCCACGCGCGGCACCTTGACGCGGAAGAAATCGGCGCCCTCGACGTTGTCCAGCACGAAGGCCGGGCGCTTGTCGTCTTTGGCGGTTTGGATCTCGATATTGTCGAACTGAATTCCCTTCACATGCCGCAGGTAAAAACCGTGCGACGGCATGCTGTGAGGAGTGAACGGACCGGCCGGCGGACGCCGCCCGGGCATCGCCGCCGGCTCGGCGTGCCACTGTCCATCCTCGCCACGCCCGTTGGGCCGCGGAGGCGCTACGAACATGCCGGGCTCGGGATAGGTTTCCTCGTATTCCGGCGGCTGGAACGCCGCGTCTTCAGCCGTGCCGCCTCCCTGGTGCAGCACTTGAATGTTCGAGATCTTCACGTCTTCGATGTTGTATCCCGGAATACCGCTGATGATCGAACCCAGCCGCGCGGCCGAGTTGGAGCACACCACATCGCTGATGATGACGCGCTTCAGCGTCCCCACCGGTGTGCCTTCGGGACCGCGCATGCGTCGGCCCAGGCGCAGGAAGATGGGCGCGCTGACGATATCGCGCATGGAAATATTGGTGACGGTCACGTCTTCGAGCAGCGCCCCATCCACGGTCTCCAACGCCAAGCCCTGACAACCCTCGAAAACACAGTTGGAAATGGTGATGTTGCGGAAGCCGCCGTTCGATTCCGTGCCGAACTTGATACGCCCGGTGTGTGGGACACGCGCTTCCGGCGCGAACTTCTTGTATGTGCCATCGAGCAGCGTGCCCTCCTGCCAGCACCCGCTCACGTAGCAGTTGACGATGGTGACGAATTCGGTCTGGCGGGCGCTGCCGGTGGCGTAATCCGCCTTCAGACAGATGCCGTCGTCCCACGGAGAATTCACGTAGCAGTTGGAGATGCGGACGTTGCGGCAGCTATCCACATCCATACCGTCGCGGTTGGTATCGATCATCAGGTTGTCGATGGTCAAGTTATCGACCGCCGTGGCGAGGACACCGAAATGGCCGCCGTGCAGGATCGAAAAATCGCGCAGCAGCACGTTGTGGCAGTTCTTCAGCGAGATGGTTTTGTTGCCGACTCCGGGGTTGTGCGCGTTGGGCGTATCGATTCCCGCGCCGCGGCTCAATCCCTTGCCCCAGATGCGTCCGCGGCCGGTGATGGCGATGTCTTCGATTTCTTCGCCCCAGATCAGGCTGTTGTGGAAATGGCCGTGGCCGAAATCCTGATACATGTCCCATTGGTTTGGCTCGGCGGCATCGTAATCCGTGCCCTCGGCCGCGATGAGCGTCGCGCCCTGTTCCAGGTAGAGCTCGACATGGCTCTTCAAACGGATGGAATAGGAAAGATAGCTGCCCGCCGGGAATAGCACCCGGCCGCCGCCCGCCGCGGCCGCGGCCTCGACCGCTTTGTTGATGGCGGCGGTGTCGAAGGCTTTGCCATCGCCCGCGGCGCCGAATGCCCGCACGTCGAATGCCCCGTTCGCCGGAGGCGCGGGAGCGGCGTGCGCCACGCGTATTCCCGCCTGGGCCGCCAACGTGGCCCCCGCCAGCCCCGTGCCGGCGCGTTTCAGGAACTCTCTTCGAAAATTGCTATCGGTGGACATAGATCTCGTAACCAGCGAGATTCCAGTTTATAACCGTTGGAGGGTCATCGCGCCAGGGCCGTGAGCAAGAGAGCGATCCGGTCGATGGGCGCTTGGAGGGTAACGGCGACGGCGCGGTCCTGGCGCTCGACGCGGGCGGCACCGAGCAGAGCGGCCAGATCGGGATGGCGCGCCTCGCCGGCCGCGGCCAGCGAAAGAAAAGCGCGGAACGACTCCTCGAACCGCCGCGCGCCATCGGACGACGCGCCCAGAGCCACGAGACGAAGCTGCGCCGGGGAATCGACGGTGAGGGCCAGGCCCGCATAATCCAGATCGCGCAGCAGGCGGTTCAGATTGGCGGCATTGCCGGTGAGCGGGAGCGCGACACCGCCGCGCGCCGCGGCCCAGACCGGCGCGTCGGGGAAGGACCGGGCGGCATAATCGAGCACCGGTGAGCGGGGAAGGGCGCGCGAGTTATACCGGGCGATGGCCGCTTGCAGGGCATTCTCGGGTCCCGCCATCACCAGGCCCGAATTCACGAGCACCGAGCCGGCCGGTGGTTGGGTGAAAGCACCGCGAGCCAATATCAGAAAGGCATCCGATTTCCAGGCCACAACCAAACTGGAAGCTGTCGGGTAGGAAGCGAGGAATTGGCGGGCATTCGCCGGCAGGGCGGGAACGAGAGGCGAGCCACGGATGCGGGCCAGATCGAGGCTGCTGAGAAGCTCGGTATCGGCGGGAATTGCCGACGCTGTGGCGGCATCCAGACCGGCAATCGAAGCCGGCCCAGGGCGGCACGAAAAAGCGCCCGCCAGCGCTGCCGCGAGAGCCGTTAGGGAAACCAGACGAAAGCGCACCACCGTCATGATTACGAGCTGCCGATGAGCAAGCCGGTGACAAACACCAGAACGCCGCCCAGCCCGACCTGCAGAACCGCCGAGATGAGCGGCGTTTCCATGTAGCGGTTGCGGATCCACGAAATAATTCCCAACTCCACCGCCACAACCACCATCGCAGCGGTCAAAGCGGCGCGGAACTGGGGAATGAGAAACGGCAGGGTGTGACCGATGCCGCCCAGAGCCGTCATCAATCCACAAATCACGCCGCGCGCCCACGGGTGGCCGCGCCCGGTGAGGCTGCCATCGTCGGATAGCGCTTCGGCAAACCCCATGCTGATGCCGGCGCCCAGCGAAGCCGCCAACCCGACCAGGAAAGCCTCGTGAGGCCTTTGCGTAGCCACGGCCGCGGCGAATACCGGCGCCAGCGTGGAGACGGAGCCATCCATGAGGCCCGCCAGACCCGGCTGCACCACCTGCAAAACGAAGAGCCGGCGGTTGGCTTTCTCTTCCGAGTCTTTGGCGGAAGCAGTGAGATTATCCTCGGCAAGCGCCTCCGCGCGGTTTTCGTGGCCGCGTTCTTCCTGCGCCAGGTCGTCCAGCAACTGGCGTATGCCGGCATCGGACGTGCGCGCGGCGGCGTGTTCGTAGAAGCGGCGGGTTTCCAACTCCATTTCGGCCGCATGTTTGCGCACCGTTTCGATCCCCAGAGGCCGCACCAGCCAGACTGGCCGCCGGCTGACAAACCCTTTGACATCCTGGCGGCGGATCAATGGAATGTGATCGCCGAACTTGGCGCGCGAGAGTTCGATCAACCGTCGCCGGTGGCCGGACTCTTCCAGCTTCATCCCATCGAAGACGGCCGCCGTGGCGGGAAAGTCCTGGCGCAGACCTTCGGCGAAATCCGCATAGACGCGCTCATCCTCCTCCTCGAGCGAGATGGCGAGGGCCAGGATCTCCCGTTCCGAGAGACTGTCAAAACTTCTCATCCTTTACACTGTACGCGACAAAAGGTGGCCGTGCTAGCATTTACGCAGATGGCATTCGCGGGTTTCACCAAGCAACTGGCGCAGCAGGCGCTGCTCTCGGCCACCAAAGACCCGCCTCCGGCGCCGGCTCCGGCGGAGAATCCTGGCGCGGCCATGCTCAGCCAGATCGCCGCCATGCAGAGGCCGCTAAAAGAGGAGGAAGAACTCGTGGTGACGTGGGGGAGCGGCGGCGAAAAGATCCGCGTGGCGGAAATCTTCCTGCCCTCGCCCCAGGTGGCGATACTGAGCGGGACGGACGCCAACCGCGGCTTCACGCGCGTAGTGGCGGCGGTAGCGTCGTTGCAGTTGGTGTGCCGCGTGATGAAGGTGCCGGCCGGCGCCAAACCTTTGCGGGTTGGCCTTTTCACTCCGAAAGCGAAAGATTCCAGCGGATGATGACGCGCGCCGCGTGCTCGTAGCCCAGCGTGCTGACGGTGCCGGTCGATAGCGCGAACAGCCGGCCATCGGCGGGCTCGAGCCCCAGCCAGCGGGCCGTCAGGATGCGCAGCAGATGGCCATGGGAGAACAGCAACACATCCCCGCCCGCCTCCACTGCCCGCGCAATCGCGGCTTCGGCGCGCACCGCTACCTGCTCCACCGTTTCGCCGCCGGCCGGACCATCCGCCCACAGCGACCAGCCCGGCACCGTGCTCTGAATCTCGGCCGTGGTGCGGCCTTCATACTCGCCGTAATCCCATTCGCTCAGGTTGGGGTCGATCCGGGCGACATTGCCGAACCCGGCCAGGGTGCAGGTTTCGCGGGCGCGCTCGAGCGGGCTGGTGAACACTCCTGCGAACCGGCGATTCGCCAGATAGCGCCCGATAGCGGCCGCACGCGCGCGCCCGTTGGCCGTCAGGGGAATGTCGGTGCGGCCGGTGTGCGCGCCGGAAAGACTCCATTCGGTTTCTCCGTGGCGGACCAGCCAGAGTTCCGGCATCAGGGGACCAAGATATCACAAGCGCCCGGCCACCGTGGACAATCCGGCCTTCGGCAACTGATCGGCAGTTGACGAAATCGCCCTCTCTGCTATCGGCACCTGGGAAGAAAACCTGTGATTTCCGTTTCCCAAGATGGCGTCCGAGTTGCCCTTTAGAGACGAACACGGAGACACAGCCCGATGGATGCCGAACAAGCCGCGATGCGCGATGCCGAGTGGCATCCCAGTGTCAGCCCCTGGTGGATTGCCGGCGCCGTCATGTTGGCGACGTTCATGGAAGTGCTCGATACCACGATTGTCTCCGTGGCGCTACCCAATATGGCGGGCAGTCTGGCTTCCACCAACGAAGAAGCCACCTGGGTTCTCACGAGCTACCTGGTTGCCAATGCCGTGGTGCTGCCCGCCAGCGGCTGGTTCTCGCTGCGTTTCGGCCGCAAGCGGTTCCTGCTGGCGTGCACTGGGCTGTTTACGTTGGCTTCGTTCCTATGCGCGTGTGCGCCGTCCATGCCCGTGCTCATCCTGGCCAGAATTCTCCAGGGCGCCGGCGGAGGCGCGTTGCAGCCGCTATCGCAAGCGATCCTGCTCGAAAGCTTTCCGCGCGAAAAGCAAGGGATGGCCATGGCCATGTTCGGCCTGGGAGTGGTGGGCGCGCCCATCATCGGCCCATTCCTGGGCGGCTGGCTCACCGACAATTACTCCTGGCGCTGGGTGTTCAACATCAATATTCCGATTGGCATTCTCGCCATATATTTGATGGCGCGATTTGTCGAAGACCCGCCCTACATCCGCAACGCCAGGCGCGGGACGATCGATGCCATCGGTTTCGGTCTGCTGACGGTTTGGCTGGCGACACTGCAGATTGTGCTCGACAAGGGTCAGCAGGAGGATTGGTTCGCCAGCGCGTGGATCACGTGGTTCAGCGTTATTTCCTTGGCCGCGCTCGCCGCCCTGATCGTGCGCGAATTGCGCACCGCGGAGCCGATTGTCGATTTGCGCGTGTTTCTCAACCGCAATTTCTGGGTCGGAACCGCCGTCATGACCGTGCTCATGGGCGGCATGTATAGCGCTCTGGCCATGCTGCCCCTGTTCCTGCAAACCCTGCTCGGCTACACCTCGCAGAGCGCCGGGCTCGCCACCGCGCCGCGCGGCATCGGAGCCATGATCGCCATGCCGATTGTAGGTATCTTGATGGCCTATGTGGACTCGCGTTGGTTAATGTCCCTGGGCATCGTGTGCGTCGCGGCGTCAACGTTCCTGTTCAGCAGCCTGACCCTCGACGTCGCCATGGCGAATATCGTGTGGCCGAACGTTCTGCAAGGCGTCGGCATGGGCTTGGTGATGGTTCCGCTGATGGCCGTTGCGGTCGGGACTCTGCCCAAAGCGAGAATCGGCAATGCCACCGGAATTTTCAACCTGATGCGCAACCTGGGCGGCAGCATCGGCATATCGGTTTCGACTACTTTCCTGGCGCGTATGACCCAGGTGCACCAGGCCAACCTGGTAAGCCATCTGACGCCCTACGATCCCATCTTTCAGGAGCGTCTCTCCATGATTACGGCGGGGATGGGCCGGTATTTCGCCGCGCCCGACGCCAGTCTGCGGGCATACGGCCTCGTGAACGGCATTCTGCTCCAGCAGGCCAATCTCAAGGCTTACGGGGATATGTTCCTCTGGAGCGCTTTGATTATGGCCGTGTGCTTGCCTGGCGCGTGGTTCTTGAAAAAGGTGGCCGGCAAGGGAGCGGCGGGGCTCCACTGAGCCGGAGTCATTTGCGCGCTGCGTTGGCAATCGCGGCGCGAATCAAATAAGAAGTGTAGACGCCGCGGCCGAGCAAATGGATGCCTTGTGCGGCCAACCTCGAAAGCAGCGCCCGGCCGGCTGCATCCACGCGCGACACATCTCGCAGGAACAGCTCAACGGGCTTGCCCGCCGCTCTCACCCGCTCGCAGCAAGACTCGATGAAATCGACGCACTCCTCGGAAATCTCGCCATCGAGCGTGATCACCGTGCACAATGGCCCCGCTTGCTTGTCTACCCGCAACAATCTTTGCCTACCATCCTCCGTAATGAGCACCCTGAGCTCCAAATAAGGTTTCCAGCGCGGCACGCGAATGGAAGCACCTGGCAATCTGCCGCGATTTCCCTCACTGCCGAGGATCGGCATTTTATTCGTCAGGTGACGAACACTTGGCACGCTAAAGCTGGCTCACGCTGTCAGCTATCAGCGATCAGCCATCAGCTACACTCGCGGCTGACCGCTGATCGCTGAAAGCTCTTGTTCCTGGAAAGCCAAGTGCACTTCAAGTAGCGGTGACGATGCGATATTTGAGCCTGCTTCTCTTACTAACTGCTTTGGCCGGGCTATCCGCCGGCGGGGAGGCGGCGGCCGACACCGCATCTTTTCACTTTGCCCAGGGGCGCTCGTGGTTTCAGGCGTGCGAGTTCAAGAAGGCGGCGCGGGCTTTCGAGAGGGCCCTGGTGGGCCAACCCGAAATTGCCGACCGGCACTACTGGCTCGGCAAGTCGTATGCTCGATGGGCCGAAATAGCGGGCCCGTTCTCCGCGCCCGGGTATGCGCGTAAAGCGCGCGCACACCTGGAAAAAGCCGTGCAACTGGCCCCGCGCAATGCCGAATACCGACGGGAGTTGTTCGAGTTTTACGTGGACTCGCCGGAATGGTTCAGCGGAGGCCTCAAACGGGCCGCGGCGCTGGGCGAGCGGCTTGACGGGGGAGATTCCGGCCGGGAAGAATGGCTCGACGAACTTCGCGAATCGCGCGCCGAGCATAGCGGCCCGGCCTGGTGGTTCCGGCGGGCGATTTTGTGGTCATCGGGCGCGATGGGCCGTGTGGTCCCGTGAACCCGGCGCGCCGCGAAGGTAATGCCAACGTGAATACAGCCATTGAAGAAGCCCCGGCGCTAGGCGGGGCAAAACCCGTGGCTCTGCCCGAGCCCGTTTATCCTCGCTATCCCGAAAAACAGGGCCTTGTGGAGCCCGATCCCAAGTTCCTGCCGCGCAACGGAAATCCCTACCGGACGCGCGTTACCGCGCCCATGGTGGCCCGCGCGCTCAGAGGCTGGCTGGTGCCCTATCTCGCCTCGCGCGTGACGCGCGGGGAATTCCATCCCATCATTTCGTATCTGTTCACCGAGTGGAAGTGCAACCTGGATTGCCACTACTGCTGGGCGTTCGACAACGGTGTGCAAGGCATGACGGAAGATACCGCCCGCCGCTCCATCGACTGGCTGCGCGAGACTCGCTGCCGCGTGCTGGCGCTCATGGGCGGCGAAGTTCTGCTCCGCCCGCATTTCGTTCACAAAGTGGTCGACTACGCCGCTCGCAAAGGCTTTTGGGTATATGTGCCAACCAACGGGCGGCTCTTGCGCCCCGAGGTCATCGACCGCCTGGGCGATGCCGGTGTCGCGACCGTCAACCTGGCCGTGGATTCGGTCGAAGACCGCAAAGAGATGCCCAAGGCGCTCCAGCCCATCCGTCCCTATTTCGATTACCTCATCCGGAAACAATACGTCTACGGCTTCAGCGTCTTCCTTAACATCAACATCACCCGCGCCAATCTCGAAGACGTCCGCGCACTCACCGAGATCGCGCACGACGTGGGCATCGCCACCGACTACCACATCAACGAGCCGCCCATGCTCGAACAGCCGCACTTCAAACACAATTCCGCCAACGGTACCTACATTGCGCCGGAAGACTGGCCGGCCGCCGATGGCCTGATCGACTGGCTCATTGCCAAAAACCAGTCGGGATATAAGATGGTGAACTCCGTCCGCCGCCTGGAGCAGATGAAAAACTTCATGCGCGGCAAGCTCGAACAGTGGGACTGCCGCGCGGGGCAGAATTCGCTGATCATTCGCACCGATGGCACGCTCGCTCCCTGCTTTCCCATGTACAGCGCCGCCGGAAACTGGGGAGTGGTGGAAGGGCCGTGCTTCGAAAGCCGCGAGCTTCGGGCCATGAAAGCAGAGTGCCAGAAACGCTGCTTTTCCACATTGAACCACAACCTCGCGTATTGCTACGACGCCTCGCGCGCCATTCGCTGGTTTCTCAAGCAAGCCGCGCACGGGTTCCGCGGAACCACCGGCAGCTTCGAGGATTGAGTTTGTCGATTGCCATGCCGCTTGTTAGTATCGTCAACGTGCGTGCACCAGACGCGGAGATCTATAAGGCCCTCTTCGACCTATCGCAGTCGATTGCCGGCCACACCGACCTGGGGACTCTCTGCGACTCGCTCGCGGCATCGCTCCGCAGCGTAATCTCGTTCGACTCCCTGGCACTGGTGCTGTACGATCCCATTCACGATCGGCTCCGCTTGCAAGCCGTCGGCACCAACCGGCCTTACACCGTCCAGGAGGTCGTTTTACCCGCCTGCGGCGACCACGTGGGCGCCTGTGTCTGGCGTGACCAGAAATCCGTGGTGCTCTCGCCCCTCGACCAGGTGACGCCGGCGGGAGACGTGGTCCGCCAAGCCCTGGAACACGGCATCCAGGCGCTGACTCTCGTGCCGCTCACCAACGGCGATCGCCGCCTGGGCATTCTCGTGTTCGGATTCGCCGCGCCTTACCGGCCCGATGAAGAAGCGCTCGCGTTTCTCGAGCGCGTGGCCTCCGAGGTCGCGGTCTCGGTGGATGGATATCTCACTCGCATCGCCCTCCAGACGGAGCGCGATCGCATGCGGGTGTTGTTCGAAATCACCACCGCGCTGGTTTCCAAGCTGCCCATGGACGAACTTTTCGCGGCCATCTCGGAGCAGCTCAGCCGCGTCGTGGTACATGATTTCGCCGCCGTCACCCTTTTGGACAAAACCACCGGGGAAATCCATCTTTGCGCGTTGCATTCACCGGCCGGCATCCAGTTGGCTGTCGAGGAGACCTCGGGGCGTCCCGAGGGCCTTCCCTCGGGAGAAGCGCTGGCCACCGGCCGCCCCGTCGTGACCGCGGGAGTCGATTACGAGCGCTTTCCGTCGCCCCTCTACCGGAAGTATGCGGACTTTGGTTTTCGCTCCAGTTGTTCGCTGCCGCTCGACGGCGGAAACGGCATCTCCGGCGTCCTCGATCTGGCCCGCAGGAGCGGCGAGCCGTTTACCAACGATGAAGTCGATTTGCTGATCCAGGTGGCCCGTCAAACGGCGGTGGCCATCGAGAATTCGCTGGCGTACCAGGAACTCTCCCGCATGAGGGACAAACTCGCCACCGAGAAACTGTACCTGGAAGACGAAATCCGCTTCGATCAAAACATCGGCAGCATGATCGGGGAAAGCCCCGCGTTTCAAGCCGTGCTCAAAAGCATCCAGATCGTGGCGCCCACCGAAGCCACGGTTTTGATCGAGGGCGAGACCGGCACCGGCAAGGAGCTGGTGGCGCGCGCCATTCACGATCTGAGCGTGCGCGGCAAACGGTCTTTCATCAAGGTCAATTGCGCGGCCATTCCGGCCACGTTATTGGAAAGCGAATTATTCGGCCACGAAAAGGGCTCGTTCACCGGCGCTTTTGCGCAGAAAGTCGGCCGTTTCGAGCTGGCCCACCAGGGGACGCTGTTTCTCGACGAGATCGGCGAGATCCCGCTCGAGCTGCAATCCAAGCTGTTGCGCGCCATCCAGGAGCAGGAACTGGAGCGTCTGGGCGGCAACCGCACCATCCGCGTGGATGTCCGCTTCGTGGCCGCCACCAACCGCAATTTGAAGCAGATGGTGGAAGAGGGAAAGTTCCGCGGCGATCTCTACTACCGCCTGCACGTATTCCCGCTGACCGTGCCGCCGCTGCGCGAGCGCCGGGAAGACATTCCCCTGCTCATCCGGTACTTCACGCAGAAGCACGCCAAACGCATGAACCGCCCCATCGAGGAGATCCCCTCGGCCGCCATGGAAGCGCTGGCCAGGTACGAATGGCCCGGCAACATTCGCGAATTGCAGAACGTCATCGAGCGCTCCGTGATCCTCAGCCCCGGCCGGGTACTCGATATCGCCATGCCGGAAGCGGGCAAACCCTCCGCTCCTCCCGCGCGCCCCGCGCGCATGGACGATGCCGGGGAGCGCGAGCGCATTCTGCGAGCCTTGCGCGACTCCGGCGGCAAAGTAGCCGGCCCTCACGGCGCCGCATCGCGCCTGGGCCTGCGCCGCACTACCTTGCAATCGAGAATGAAGAAACTCAATATCGAGCGCCAATACCGGTAGACCACTTGGTCACCGCCGGCTCTACTGCACGATCGTCAAATTCACCGGCGGGCTTGCCACGCCGTTCACCGTCACGATCAGGGGCTGCACGCCCGGCGGCGTGCCTGGCGGGACCGTAAAGTTGATCTGCGTTACCATCAGCCCGCTGGGAATGCCGATGAACTGTATAGCCGCTTGCGTACCGCCAATCGTCACGCCGATCGGAAGCGCGGGTTTTGGCAGTTGACCGAGCGGGGTCGTGGATGGTGGCGTGTTATTGGTTCCGAAGAAAGGCGCCACGTCGCCTTCCCCAGTCATAAAGAGCGGCAGCGTATCGCCGGCCCGCGCCTGGCCGAACGGCACCAGCGCTCCTCCCGCGGCGAAGACACCTGGGGCCGAGGGCGTCACCGCGAAATCGAGATACGCAACCTGTCCGTTGACATCTACTCCCAGCACGGCTGGTCCGGCGCCCACCTCATACGGAATCTGGATGTTCAACTGTCCCTGCGAGACATAAACCAGCCCGGCCGGAAGGCCATTTACGGTTACCGAAACGCCTTGCATCTGGAGCGGCAAAGGGATCGTGGTGGCCGACTGAGGTTGGGAGGCAAACTGGGACCCGAAGACCGAGGCGAGCATGCCGGGCGCAATTGCCGTCTGGAAAGAGGCCGCATTCGTGACGCCGTTTATCTGGACCGATGAAGTGTCGCCGACCAAAAGCGTGACGGGCACCTCCAGAACCTGCGGAGTGGTATTCGTTCCGCTCAGGATCAGCGTAGCCGTGTAGACCCCCTTTGTCAGTCCAGCAGCGTTGGCTGTGATGGTCAGATTGCCCGGCGCCGTCCCCGACAGAGGAGTGGCGCTTAGCCAGCCGGTCGCGGCATTGGAAGGGAACACCGAGACGGTCCACGACGCGGATACGGCGATCGATGAACGGCTCGAATTGGAGACAGAAAGTGCGATTGCTTGCGGACTGGCTGAAAGAGCGGCGGGAGCTGACGCGGGACCCGCAAACGATACGTGCACCGGCGCCTCCACCGCTACGCCATTCACGTCCGTTCCAAAGAGCGCATAGTCGATCGCCTGCGGAGGGCTCAGCGCGCTTTCGCACACGGTGGCTTGCAAAGACCCGTATGCAGCCAGGTGGCTGGTCCCGAAAAGCTGATCGATCTGTTGGCTCGCAAAGGCCCCCGCCCTGGAGAGACTGCTGAGCTCGACGGGAAAGCCGTTCCGCTCCTCGACCAGCAAATTGACCGGCCACTGGCAGGAGGGATCCGCGGCGGTATCCTGCTGCACCGTGGCTGGCGCGGTAGACAGCACCATGGCTGGCCATGGCTGCTGCGCCACTATAAGCAGCTTAAACTGTCGCGACCATTGCCGCCCGCCGGCGTCCTTACCGCTCAGGACCGCATCAACAGTGGCTGGCAGCGTCGCCGGCGACGGAGCTTGCCCGCCTGCCGATAACGTTCCGAATGCCGGCAGGTTCACGGTTCCAAACATCAAGGGCAACTCGGCGGAGATGTCCGTGCCATTCATGGTAAGCGTGGTGAGCGTGGTGGCGGTCCCCGCCTCTTCAGTCACAGTAAACGTAATCGGCGCCCCTGGGTAATCCGGATTCGGACTAACCGATACGGAGACGAACGAACCCTGCGGACCGCTGGGAAGAGCCACGGAAACCGTGGCCAACCCGTCCGAACTGTTGAACCCGGCGTTGCCGTTATAGGTGGCTACGATTGTGTCCGTGCCCGCCTGCAACTCGGATCCGTCGGCGTTTAAAGTCGCGAGTGCCGACGCGCCGGCCCGCGTCAACATTGCCGTTCCCAACACCGTGGGGCCCGTCGTGAAGGTTACCGTTCCGGCGGGGATTAGATTGTTGCCGGCCGTTGCGGAAACCGTGGCGGTGAGGCCAACCGTATCGCCTAGGGTGATCGAGGCGGGATTCACAGCGAGCTTAGTAACCGTCCCGGCGCTACCCGCCACCGCGGTCTGTTTAGTCCAGTTCGTAATCAGCGCATTCGCATCGACCGATCCCAGGCCGGTCACTTGGTCGTACCCGGGGCCGGCGGAGTAGCCAAGGTATCCCCCAACGCAGCCCAGGCCGCCGCTGCAAGGGACAATGTTGTCGCCCGTCGTGATGTCGTGAAACGCGCTGGGAACGGCTTGCGCCAGTTTATAGAGCGCCGGATTGATATTGCCCAAGCCGGGTTGCGACTGAATTCCGTTGACCACCAGGTATTGATTCAGCAAAGCTACCAGCCCGGCGAATGCCGGAGAGGAGGCGGAAGTGCCGCCGCCCGTACCGTTCGGGCCGCCCCAATAGGTCTCATACGTGGAACTTGCGCCGAGCAGCGAGATGTCGGGCACATCGCGAGCGCCGTCATCCGGAACGCCTGGACCGGTCTGCCAGGCCGGTTTGGAAAACTGGGCGCTCGCGCCGCCTCCGCTCGCGGCTGGGCCGCTCGCGCTGGTTTGGTTCCAGCTCGTTTCCGGAATGTAAGAAACGGCTGAGTACCCCGTTATGCTGCCGGAACGCACCCAATAGGTGCTGACGTCTCCGTTGAACTGCGTCGCTCCCACTCCGGTCACTTCAGGAAAAGCGGCGGGCAGATCGACTGCCAGTCCGTACTGCGCGGGCGTCGTTTTATAGTCACACGCCGCGGCGCCGGCGTCGCCGGATGAGGCCATCCAGGTAATGCCTTGCGCATTGGCTTGTTGGGCCAGGCCGCGGTAGAGTGGAGTACTCCCGAGCTCACACTCCGCATAACTGGTGTTAATGATCTGCCCCACGCTCCGATCGATTGCCGCCTGCACCGCGGTGGCGATGTTCGCCGCGTAGACGAAAGAGATATTCGCGTTGGGAGCCACGGCGCCGGCCCATTCCAGGTCGAGCAGCCCCTCGCCGTTCCAGCCCTGAACCGTTCCCGGGCTCGGTCCCACCAGGACCATCTGGGGAGCGACGGCGGAGAGGTTAAACATCTTTCGGAAGCCCAGGTAGTCGGAAAGCGTGATCTCGGAAAGCCCTATGATCGCGATGTTGATTCCTGTTCCGTCGATGCCGCTCGCATACAGGGGGTTGACGTCATAAATCGTGGCGAAATCGGCGGGCGTCATCGGGTGGGAGCCAGTCGTGGTGCTGACATCGGCGACAGCCTTCGGTTTGGGATTAAAGTCGTTCAACCCGTAGATGCCGGCAATGACCCCTTCGAGCGACGCGGGGACGGAGATTTCTGAAAAGTTGGCGAAGTGCATCTCACCCGAAATCTCATAGCGGTGAATCTGGGTCCGGAAGGTGTGGGCGACCTGCCCGGCCGTGCCGCTGAACGCCACCCAGTTGCGAGCCCGCGCCGTCTCTTCTACCCGAAAACCTTCCGACTCCAGCCACGCCGTGATTTTGGCGATGTCTCCGCGGCTCAATCCAAACCGCTCTCCGAACTGTTCCGGCGTGAGCCAGCGATGGTAGTTGGGAGATGTGGGCATCTGCTGTTCCCGCAGCAATTCCTCGAGATCGGCCTGTTGGCTCGGCGAGACCTTGACCGCCAGGCTGATGCGGCCGAGCCTGAACGATGGATCGATGGCGCCCCGGTCGTATGGCTGCCGTGCTTGCGGTTGGCTGCTGCCGGCGAGCGCTACCGCCCGGAGACCGTCGATCGGGCTGACAATCCGGTCCTGCTGCGCGATCGCGGCGAATGGGAGCAGGCTGATATAAAAGGTTACGCCGAGAAGATAAGGGCATCGTGGGTTCATGGTTACCGCCATCGGTTTCAGATCAATAGATCTCAATCTATGGAAAGCAGTATAGACCTTTCCCTGTAGAAGTGCAAAGGGGCGGCGGCCTTTGACTCGACCAAGGTGTCCTCCTTATAGTGGGGAGGGGCTGAGAAAGCAGGGCGGTTCTGCTGCTCGGCACTTCTCCCGAGGAGGTTGTGCTCTTGTTTGCCCATTATCGCCGTCGTTCCGATCTCCTGGTCCTTGGTCTTTCGCTGGCATTCGCCCGTGGCGCAGCCGCGCAGGTTCCGATTGCGCCGGCCCGGTCTCCTTCGCGATTGGCCGCCCCCGCCCCCCACGTCAACGCTCCGTTGGGCGACATTCGCCGCATGCCAGGTGACGGAAGCGGCGCCTACAAAACGCACGAATATCGCGATCTTCTGGCGGAACAGGGACACTCGCCCGCCGAGATCCGGGCCAAGATCGATAGAGCCTTCCGGCAACTCTTTCACGGCGACGGGCAGGAAGAGAGGCTGTACTTCGAAACCGGCGCCAATGCGAACGGTACGCTCGCCTACATCACCGACTGGGCGAACAATGATGCGCGTACGGAAGGCATGAGCTACGGCATGATGATCGCAGTGCAGATGGATAAGAAGCGCGAGTTCGATGCCATCTGGAACTGGGCCAAGACCTACATGCTCATCACCGATCCGAAGAACCCCTCGGTCGGGTATTTCGCCTGGTCGATGAACACGGATGGCTCACCACGGGCGGCCGGGGCCGCGCCCGATGGAGAAGAGTACTTCGTCATGGCGCTCTATTTTGCGTCCCATCGCTGGGGCAACGGGAAGGGTATCTACGACTACCAGGCCGAAGCGGACAAGATCCTGCGCGGAATGCGGCATCACCCCGTTCTGACCGGAACCGGTCCATTTCGAATCCATCCTGACGATCCTCCATTCATCCCTCCGGACCATCCGTGGCCCAGTCCGAACAACACCGCTCGTCAAAAAGCGGTGGCCGCGAGTGGCGGTCCCGCCCCGGCTTTTCACGCTCCCTGGGAATCGCGAAGCACTTCCATCGGTCCAATGGTTGACGAGGAGCACTTCATGATCCGCTTCGTACCGAACGTCGATATTGGATTTACCGATGCTTCGTACCATCTGCCGGCTTTCTATGAGTTGTGGGCGCGTTGGGGACCGGAAGAGGACCGCGCCTTCTGGGCCAAGGCGGCGGATGTAAGCCGTGATGTGTTCAGCAAGGTGACTGGCCCGGAGACAGGGCTGACTCCCGACGTCAGCTATTTCGATGAAACACAGGTCATCCATCCAAATGGCGACCCGACACCCTTCAGCTATGACTCCTGGCGAAGCGCCGGCAACTGGGCGGTAGACTACTCCTGGTGGCGGAAGGACCCGCGAGAAAACACCCTCAGCGATCGCCTTCAGGGATTCCTCTACAGCCAGGGCATCCGCACCTTCGCTGACCGATACACGCTTGACGGCAAGCCTCTCTCGACGGCGCACTCGACCGGCATGGCAGCAATGGCTGCCGCCGGCAGCCTAGCGGCAACCAACGGTCCTATCTCCAAGGCCTTTGTGGAAGAACTGTGGAACACGCCAATTCCATCGGGAGAGCAGCGTTACTACGATGGGATGCTGTACCTGATGAGCATGCTGCACTGTAGTGGAAGTTTCAGAATTATTGAGCGCACTGTTCCGGACCTCCCCGGTCTCAGGCGGTAGACTGAAGCAAATGACACGGTTCTTCTTGTTCTGCCTGCTCGCCCTGCCATTGTGCGCGGCGGACGACTCCCCCCGCGATGCAACGCTCGTCGCGGCGGTTTGCGGCAAACGCGAGACCTGCCGCATCGTGGCATCGAAGCCGGCGGGCAAAGCCCTCACCGTGGTGGAGGTGAGACTGGGACTGAAGGACAAGCCAGCCGACGCCCCGGACGAAGGCTGCCAAGACGGTAACGGCGGCTACAACGGCGGAACGGAGTATTGGCTGCTGGCTCCGCCCGCGCCGCCCGATCGGTTCCTTGCCTTGTGCAACGATGGCTACGGCGCGGCCGGCGTGGGGGAGGATCGGGTGGAGATCGGAGACAACCGTCTGACCTACACCCAGGCGGGCGGCTCGAACGACCGCTGGTCGACCACCAGCGTCCTGCAACTGTCGCCGCGCCGCGCCCTTTCCATCGATTCTTGTTCCTACCGGAACACCACCCCCGGATCGGGCGTGGCCACACACGCCGAGCTTACCGCCATGAAAGTGCAATCGGTGGCCCAGGACGACCGTCATCCGGCTATGGCCAACGACGGACCTGGATGCCCCGATGTCAAAGGCTTCTGGAATCCACAGCCCGGTCCCGGCCTCATGGCCGGCCTCGCCCTGCCGATCGCCGTCGAAAAAGGCAGTTCGGAGTACCCCTCGGGCATCCCGCTGGGAAGCTGCGCCGTGCGCTTGGGGACGCCCGATACCCCCGGCTTCACAGTTTATGGAACGCCGCTTCCGCAACGCGGTGCCGAACTGCGCATGATTGCCCTGGACCGGCATACCTTGGTGCTCCAGCTCCGCGATCCTCAACCCGCCGCGGCTGGCGTGAACTGGGTGCAGAGCGATCACCTCGAAATCTGGACAGGAAAGGACACCTCCGGCATGCACAATCGCCCGGACTCAACCGGCACCGCGCAGGTCGGCATCGGTCTCGATGGCAAGGTGTACGCCGGGATGGGTAAGCCCGCTCTGCCGGCCGTCAAGCACACTGAAGCGCGCGACGAAACCGGCCGTCCCGTGCACGTTTTCGAGGTTCGCTGGGAAGACGAGAGTGCGCTGGCCGCCGGCGTCGTGGTAGTGTACTCGCAAGCCGAAGGCGGCCGGCAATCCTACGTTTTCTCCACGGCGGGCATCGTTCGCAATCGCCCGCTCTATCTTCCTGCGCTGGCGGAACTCCCGGTAAGCTGCGGCGTCGCGGACGGCCGTTGGAGTGTCACCGGAAACTCCGGGAAACTGGAGTAGGTTGCAGCGAGGAACCGGCCAATCCCGTGAGTGAGTGCATTCAGGCTTCGGGCATCTCTGCTGGGCTCATCTATTCCGGCACGCGCGGGTCATCGCATGGGGGGGCGGGGCGGTCCGGCGCCCACGAATGCGGGCAAAGTGGCGCCTCGGCCGGGTGCCGCGTCGGGGCCGTTGTCCACATCCTGGTATCCCTGAAAATCGTAGGTGCGCGAGGCCGTACCGGCCAACTCGAAGGCCAGCCCGCGATACGCGGTAAGGTTCGTCAGACCCGCTGGCAGCTGCGCAATCAGCACGTTCTGCCCATTCAGGACGCTCGATCCGGAGGCTCCCCAGGTGAGCGGGCCGAAGGCGGTCAGCGTGCACATGGAGCCGCCCGAAGCGGAGGCGGTCCATGTGGTTCCCGTGACCGGCACCGCGCCCGCATCGCCAGAGCCTCCGGCCGGGAGAAGCCGCAGGTTGCCGATGGTGTAATCGAAGTTCCAGACAATTGGATCGAACCCGAAGAGGATGCTATCTACCTCGGACAGGTCCAGCGTGACCTGCTCTTGGCTCCAACCCGGCTGTGCCAGTTGGGACCAGTCGATCTCCACGCGGCGCGGCCCCGGTTGCGGCGCCAGCGGCGTGTAAGCCTGGTAGAATCCGTAGTCCGGAATGAGCGAAACCGGTTGGGCGAGCTGGACAGACAGCGGGAAGGGCTCTCCCAACTGGTTGTGCAGAGCTTTGCCCGCCGACCAGTCCGCTCCCACCGCGGTTGCACCAGGAGAGTAGTTGATGCCCTGGTGCCCGACATCGACAAAGGTGTTGTTCTCGATATCGTTGACACCCGTAATGTTGACGCCGTTCCAGGCTACGCCTTCCGCCAGGTTGTCATGCAGCCGGAAGTTCTGGCTTCCGGCATCCAGGTAGATGGCGGCGCCCCAGCGGGCGTGGTTGTTGATGAAAGCGTTGTAAGCGATCTCGGTGCCCTGACCGTCCATGCTCCAGGTGTACACGTTGCCGCAGTCCTCGACAAACAGGCACGCGTCTTTCACCACATTGTTCAGGACCTGGGAATTCGGCGACAGGTAGATGCCCGCCATGGCCGTGCGCTCCACCGTGTTGTTCCGCACCACGGCGTGGTCGCCGCCGTTAAGGTTGATGCCGGCCTCGCTTGCCCAGTTCCAGCCCTGATTCTCGACAGTCACCTGCTGCACGGTGTTACCGCTGCCGGCGAGGTGAATTCCGCTGCGGCCGGCTCCCTCGACGGTTCCCCCGTCGAGAACGTTACCGGTACCGGAGACCTCGACGCCGCCCAGGTATTGCGGCCAGAGCGCGTAGCCGTCGAAGGTGCGAACCCAGTTCGGCGCTTTCAAGTGGAAATCCCGCACCATGGAGTTGGTGCTGTTCTGCAGGTTGAACCAGCCGCCGCGGGCGGAGAGGCCTTTCACAATTATGTAAGACCGGCCGCTGAGGTCGAGCACCGCCGGGGCGATGCCGGCTTCGGTGCGGCCCTCAGGCGATGCCCCGTCGGGCATCCAGACGTAGAGTTGCTGCTGGTTGGGATCCCACCACCACTCGCCGGGAGAATCCAGTAGCTCCAGCTTTCCGAACACGAAGAAGTGGTTTCCGCGGCGCGGTATCAGTTCGCTCAATGCGTTGATTGGCGCGGAGAAAATCAGCTTGCCGGAAGCCTTGTCGTGGGAAACCACCTGGCGGTCGTAGGCGACCCAGGACTGACCGGCCATTACGCGAACCAAGGCTCCGGTCAGGTCGACATCGGGAAGGGCGGAAGACGTGATGTAGTCTTGGGTGCCCGAATCGGCCAAGGCGTAAGTCATGCCCGCGAAGTCCTCGACGGCCGTGTTGGGCCAGCGGGCCTCGTTGAGTAGCTGTCCGGCGCCGAAGACTTGCGTGGGCTGGCTGGGCCAGGGAGCCCTGTAAATCGCGCCCGCATAGGCGGTCCAAGGCCCAGCGACGGGCATGGCCCCAATCAGGATCGGGTACTCACGGGGAGCGGCCCGGATCGTGATGGGAGCGGCGGCCGTTCCCGAACTTTGCAGCACTACGGTCTCGTGATACTCCCCGCTACCGACGTACAGAGTGTCCCCGGCCATCAGCCGGCCCGCGGCGAATTGAATCGTCGCGAAGGGCTGGGTCTGGGTTCCTGGCCACGCGTCATTGCCCGAAGGGGAGACGTAATAGGAAGTGGCGGCGTGCGACGCAGCAGCCAACGAAACCAGCGCCGCCGTTGAGGCTAGAATGATAACTCTGCCGAATGAGCATCTGGCAACGTGCCATCGTAAGCGGAACTTCCGTTTCGCCTTCATGTCGCCAAACATTTTACCGCCCCAGGCATGCGCAATCGCCAGGAGAGCCCCCTGGCCGGCGCCGGCTTGCTTGGGTTGCGCGCCATCAGCATTTTCTAATCGAACAATGAGCCTGGAGAGGAGGAAATCCGCCGCCAGGCCTCCTTTTCTGTTTTTGGTTAAAAACAGAACCCGTCGCGGCGGTGGGCCCGTCATTTCCACCGCCACGCTGGTTCATAACGCGAGTTGCGCCGGCGTGCCGAGACGACGGGCGTGAATCTCTCCGCTCCGCGCCTGTATGTGCGCCAAGTCGTAGTTAAGTTGCAAGCGAAGCCAAAAACCCGCGGTGCCGCCAATAGCCTTTTCGAGCCGCACAGCCATCTCAGCAGACACGCCCGCCCTACGGTTGATGAGACGCGACAGCGCCGAACGGGTCACGCCCAGAGCCTTGGCTCCGTCTGTCACGTTAACACCCAACTCGTCCAGGCAATCCCGGATAATGTCGCCGGGATGATTGGGATTCTTCATCGGCATGACCTGTACTCCTGTTCCCGTTTTCCGGGTTCTAGTATTGTGGCCGGGTAGAAAGGTTCCTGTGGGGCAGACTTTAGTCTGCGGCGGACTTCAGTCCGCCCTCGAACCAGCGAGACTGAAGTCCCGCGCAGGCTGAAGCCCGCCCCACCTGTTTTGACATCGTTTCTAGCGGTCACGGTACTAGTGATAGTCCTCTAAATTCACGTCACGCGCGGCCCCGTCCTGAAAACGGAATGTAACGCGCCAATTGGCCTTGACCGTCACCGAGTAAGTGCCGCGCCGGTCGCCAGTCAACGAGTGAAACCGAAACAATGGCAGTGCCATGTCTTCCGGACCGTTGGCGGCTTCCAGCGCCGAGAGGATCTTCCGCACTTTGTCCACCAGATCGGCCCGGATTCCGCTGCGGTCATTCTTCTCATACAACCGCTGCAAGCCCTTGTGCTTGATAGTCTCGATCAAAGTTGCCTGCTTCTAGTGTATAGCGAGGCGCTCCACTACACAACCGGCGGATCGGGGCGTCCGCCCCACCGATCTTGCTCCTTCCCGCGAATCATGATTGATTGGATAGGATGCATCGATTGCCGCTGTCCCTGATGGTCGCCGCTGCCTGCCTGAAAGCGGGTCCCGCCACTCCCGCGCTGATGCCCTTGCCTGTGAAAGCCGTCCCCACGCCCGGCGCGCTGGCGATCGGCGCGGTCTTTTCCGCGACGGCGAATATCGACGACCCCCGCCTGGAATCCGCGTTCTACCGCCTGGCGTCGCGCCTGGCGCTCCAAACCGGCATGCCCATCCAGCGCTTCCAGCCGGCCGATCCCGCCCATCCCACCTTGCGCGTCGACTGCGCCGCGCGCGGCGCCGATTACCCGGCGCTGGGCGAGGACGAATCGTACCAGCTCGACGTGACTCCGGAGGGCGCCCACCTCGCGGCCGCCACCGTGGCGGGAGCGCTCCATGGCATCGAAACGTTCCTCCAGTTGATTGTTCCCGGCCCCACCGGGTTCCAGGCTGCCGCCATGCACATCGAAGACCGCCCGCGGTTCGCCTGGCGCGGATTGATGCTCGATGTCTCCCGCCGCTGGATGCCGGTGGAAGTGGTCAAACGGAATCTGGATGCCATGGCGGCCGTGAAGCTCAACGTCTTTCACTGGCACCTCTCCGACGATCAGGGATTCCGCGTCGAGAGCAAACTCTACCCCCGCCTCCAGGAGTTCGGCTCCGATGGCCGCTTTTACACCCAGGACCAGATCCGCGAGATCGTTGCCTATGCGCGTGACCGCGGCATCCGCGTGGTTCCGGAGTTCGATATCCCCGGCCACACGCTCAGTTGGTTTCCCGGCTATCCGGAACTGGCCGCCGGCCCCGGGCCGTACGAAATCGGGCGGCATTTCGGCGTGTTCGATCCCGTGATGGACCCCAGCCGCGAGGAGGTCTTCACGTTCATCGACGCCTTTCTGGGCGAGATGGCGGCGCTGTTCCCCGACGCTTACATCCACATCGGCGGCGACGAGGTGAACGGAAGGCAATGGAGCCAGTCCGCCGCCGTCCAGGCTTTCGCCAAAGAGCACGGGTTCGCGGATACGCGCGCCATCCAGCTATATTTCAGCCAGCGCGTTCACAAGATTCTGGAAAAGCATGGCAAGACCATGATCGGGTGGGACGAAATCCTGCAACCCGAATTGGGCGAGGGAACCGTCGTCGAAACCTGGCGCGACCAGGCATCCCTGGCGGATTCGGTGCGCCAAGGGTATCGCGGCATACTTTCGTGGGGCTATTACCTCGACCACCTGGACGCGGCCGCCTACCATTACGGCATCGATCCGCTGGATGGCGCGGCGGCCCAACTGGCGCCCGAAGATGCCGCCCGCATTTTGGGCGGAGAAGCGTGCATGTGGTCCGAACTAGTGGATGCCGAAACCGTGGATTCGCGCATCTGGCCGCGCATGGCCGCCATCGCCGAGAGGTTCTGGTCCCCGAAAGAAGTCACCGATGTGGAATCCATGTACGCGCGCCTGGCCCAGGTGAGCCGCATGCTGGAGTGGACCGGCGTGGAGCATCGCTCGCGCTATCGGCCCATGCTCGACCGCTTGTCCGGCGAGCGGCCCGCCCCGCCGCTGCGCGTCTTGGCCGATGCATCGGAGGCCTTGGGGCTGGGCCCGCGCCGCGGCAGCCTGTACACCACAGCGACGCCGCTCAACCGCTTCGTGGATGCGCTGCCGGCGGAAAGCGAAAACGTGCGCGCTCTCGAGCAAATGGCTGCTCGCGTGGCGCGGGCCTCGGCTTCCGCCGGCGATACCGATACCCTGCGGACGCAGTTCGCCGTATGGGCGGCCAATGACGCGGCCTTTCGGCCGCTCGCCGAAGACAACGCGCTCCTCGCCGAGCTCAAACCTCTTTCCGGCAATCTGGCGGCGGTAGGAGCCACCGGCCTGCGAGCTCTCGGCTTCCTCGCTGCCGGCACCGCGCCGCCCAAGGGCTGGGTCGCGGCCGAGACCGCGGCCATGGTACGCATGCTGAAACCGAACGCCGAAGTGCGCCTGGCCGCGGCGCGCCCGGTTCAACTCTTGCTCCAAGCCCTCGGGTGCTTAACCGTTTTGGGGGAGCGGTTGGCCAGTCGGTGGCATCAGCCGGTCTTCTGGACCACTTCCTCATCGTCCTCGTCATCCTCGCCGCCGTGTTCTACATCCGCGAATAGGTCAG